>Ga0256404_1000055_pt1 | contig 245448 bp, 196 predicted proteins | sample RumenRJG_01DNA_FD_185990 | JGI IMG/M metagenome (GOLD analysis project Ga0256404, IMG submission 185990) | Bovine rumen microbial communities from Lethbridge, Alberta, Canada - RJG_01 | ecosystem: Host-associated > Mammals > Digestive system > Stomach > Rumen | place: Canada: Alberta...
TATCTGTAAACTTATCCAGATCTTTAAGGTCTGCGTCGATTTCACTCTTATGATACAGGTCAACACCTCTTCCATCGCGCAAACGGAAACGGAGCCTTATGGTTCCTTCCTGTTTGCTTGTCCTCTTCACTATTGTAAGTCCTTTCATACCTATTTTATTATTAAAGCGTGTTTAAAATGTGGTGCAAAGGTAGTCATTTTGCACCACCAAACCAAAATATTGCACCACATTCTTGAAATGCTTTAATATATTTAACTCTGTAAAATACTGATTTACAGAGCAAACCATTTCAAAATTATTTCACGGTATTTCGGATTTTGAATCCCAAACGGATCACCAAAACCACGTTAAGGGAGCCAATCAGGTTCCCCTTTTTCTGTATAAGGCCGTTGTCGCTTATAACTAAAGATACTTCTGGAAGAACTGCAACACCCGCTGCTGGGAACGAAGGCCACAACTGTGGGGCATCTCCCATAGTTCCGTCTCGATCCTGTCACCCACACCCTGACTATCCCAAACTTCATGCATGGTCTGAAAGGCCTTCTTCACGCCAGCCACGGGAAAGAGTTTGTCCTGAGAGCCGTTGATAAAGAGCATCGGCTTGGGGCAGGCGATGCTGGCGACATGAGGATAGTCGAGCCAACGGCGCAAGCCGGGCAGGCAATTGGCGAAGCCGCCATTCTCCGTACGACTGTAACGGAAGGAGAGTTGCTCGTCTGTCGTCACCATCCAACAGACGGCCACCCCGGCCTTGATATGATCGGAGAGCGCTGAGAGCATCCAGGCACGATAGGCCCCCATCGACCAGCCTGTGCAGCCGATACGCAGAGAGTCTACCTCTGGCAGCGAGGCGAGATAGTCGGTGGCGCGGATATCGTCGAAGGTCATATAGGCGGAGAGGTCGATGCCGTACATCATCATATTGCCGGCAATCATATCGTAACGGTCACGCCGCGGCCCCTCTTTCTGTCCCCGTTCTCCCCACATCGGGGCATCAGAAGAAAAGACCACATAGCCATGCTGGGCCAGATAGTCGCCGAAATACTGACCTTCGTAGTTCTTCACCCACTCTTCGGCGTCCTTGACGACAACAGAGTCTTCACAGGCCAGCGGACGGATAACCTTCTCCTTACCTATAAAGAGATGGGCACCATGGTCGTGGAGCACATTCACGGCAGGGAACGGACCTTTGCCATCGGGAATCAGGAGATAGGCGGGAACGGTATAATACCGCGACAGGCGGATTTCGAGTTTACGGGCCTTATAGCCGTCGCGCTGCTCTTCGTAGAGCACCTTCACATCGTAGCCGTTAGCAGGTGCAGGCGGCGGGGCGAGCATACAGTCGAACACTTTGTCGCGGGCTTTCTGTTTCCAGGCATCGAAGTCTCGGATGTCGCTATTCCCCCAAGCCAAGGGATAGGTCAGGTCAGCGATCAAGGAGTCGGCATAGACGGGCAGATTGCGCATAAACTCATAGTTCTCCCGTCCCTGGGCCAAAACGCCCACGACAGAGAGAATCAGCAGAAAAGTGAGGCTGTATCTGATCTTAATCATATCCTGATTGTTTTGCTTATTACTGTTCTGTGAGTTTGGGTTTCAGTTCGTCAGGCGATGCCTTGGTGTACATGCTGACCTGAGGACCGTCTTTCGTGAAGAAGTCCGTCACCGTCTTGGGATCGAGGGTCAGCGCAGGCTTAAAGTCATCGCTCATCATATAGTCGAGGATGGCATAACGCATCTGACGGGCCACCACCCGATGGTCGAGGTCGCTGTCGATATCCATCGTCGTCATGAGGAGTCTGCCTTTCAACACGTTAGCCTCTATCAGCATGCCCAACTTACGGCTGACATGCCACGTATCTATTGGCTGGATGGGCGGCTGATAGTCGGCAGGCAGTTCCATGAGGTTCATCACCTGGGCACGGTTCAGCAATTCCCACCAGTTCAGGTTACTCCAGTCATCCGTAGGAAAGCCATGCCTGAACAAAGGATGCGTTGTGTCGATATAGGCCCCAGTAGTATGAGGAGGCCGCATCTTAAACCACGACGTGTTCCAGAACACAGGAAGATAGTGCTGCACGACGTCGCTACCCAGTCTCACCTTACCCGCTGCCGTCAACAGCACCTTGCCGCCATTCTTCAGTACGGCCAGCGCATGGGCGTCGAGGGTATCGGTGACAAGAATGTCGCCCTCAGAGGAAGCAGGCGTGGGAGGATAGACCCAGAAGTCCCAGTGGTTCGTTACCGTCTTACCGATCCTGACGGTCAGCGTGAGTTTAGAGGGGCTGCTAATGCTGTCGAGGGGATAGACGACGGTACCCACCTCCCAGTTCTTGCCTACCGGGATGCTATCGGAGAAGAGAGCCCCACCCGTGATGACCCGCTCGCCCTCGGTGATAAAGTAGTTCTTCCGGATGGGCGATATCTGACCATAGAGGGCATTATAGACCTCAACGGGCACCCGCAGGGTGTCGGCAGTGGTATAGACGAACTTGGGAAATCGCGCCAGAGGCACCAGAGGCGAGCAGAACTCACGCCAATCCCTGCCACTGACATAGCCTTTCTCCCGCCAATGCACATTCAACGGCCCGACTATCGCCGTTCCCTGTCCGCTGTAGTCATTGAGCGACAGGAGTTGGAAACCCGCATAGTCCTTCGTCCGCAGATTACGCTCTATCTCATACTTATAGCAAAGTGTCTGCAGATGTCCACTGGCCATCAGGAATTTCTCCGCCTGCTGCTCCATGCCGTTCTCCCGAAGCAGGTCGCGGAAAATCTCGAAGTTACGGGGCTTATACACACCCACATACTCCGGCATCTCACGAAAATCGGGGAAAGCGCACCACTGGCCCTGCTCGTGAGCCACGACAGGACTATTGTTAGCGATCGTGTCCTTATAGTTCCTAGGGAACTCCATCAGGCTATAGTAGTCGTCGTCAGCATGAGGCGCCCGCTGATCCCAGTCGAGTCCTCGCGCTCCAGCCTTCACATGATACTCCGACCCATCATCCCAGGCCCAGTCGCCACCTACAGAAGCCCCGCAATAGAGCCTCGACGGATCGTAACGTTTCATGGCCTTCACCCAGTCGTTGCAGTAGGCCACCCAGTCGCCGGCAGGCTCATTACCCGAAGCCATCATCACAAACGAGGGGTGATGGCCGTAGGTGTCCACAATGCGCCTCGACTCCTCCAGCAGATACTGGTCGATCTTCTGTCCATTGCGGAGTTTTACCCCATGATTAGGCCACGTTGGCCCCTCGGGTTGCAGATAGACGCCCATCTTGTCGGCAGCGGCAAAAGCGGCCTCCGGCGGACAGTAGGAATGGAAGCGCATGTGGTTCAGCCCATACTCCTTCATCTTCGTAAAGACCGAGACCCATGACGCTTCGTCAGTAGGCGGATAGCCCGTCTCCGGGAAACAGCAATTCTCCACCGTACCCCTCAGCAGTAGAGGACGGTCATTGATATACAGTTGCCTGCCCTCAGCCCGTATCTGGCGGATGCCGAAGATGGTCTCGTAATAGTCTGTGCTGATGCTGATTCCGATCTGATACAGTTGAGGGTCGAACTCATCCCATAGGGCGAAAGACTTTTCGATGGGTATGAGCAGATCCATCGTCCTGCTTTTAACATCCTCTGTGGCAATGAATGAGAGTTCCTCGTCTTTCCCTAACGATGAGATGATGACCGTCAGATCCTCATTGTAAAACATAGGATCATGTTCGCAGTCCAACTCCACCAAGACCCGCAGATATCCGTCCTTAGGCTCAGGATAGATCCTGACCCACTTGATACTCATCAGCGGCGACTGGGCACGGAGTTCCATTTTTCCGATGATGCCGTTCCAGTTACCCTGCGTCTGGTCCGTCACGCTGTGCGAGTCCTGGCCCACACAGACATTCTCGATGCCATTGTACACACAGACGGCAATCGTGTTCCGCTTTCCAGGCAGGAGATATTTCGTCACGTCGTACTCATGGGGCGTGGACAGGGACATCTGATGCCCCACCCTCTGGCCATTGATGAAGACGGTGGTCTCGATATGAGCACGCTCCAGGAAGAGCGTCACGCGCTGCCGCTTCCAATCCTGGGGGATGTAGACCGTACGGCGATACCAGGCATTGCCGACGAAGTGCTTCTCAGGTGTCAGGAAGAAGGGGAACTTGATGTTGCCCTCCCTACGATACTGTTCCATCCACGGGTTGAAGTAGTACGAAGAGTCGTAGGTCGAACCCGTCCAGCGGGTATCGGCCGTCACAGGGTCACCCTTCCCGTTGGTCAGCAGCGAGCCTGGCAGCATCACATAGTCGTCGTAATGCGTCGAGTCGTTGAGGGACAAGTCCCACGAACCCTCCAAACTGATCACCTCCTGCGCCAGAGCGCCAGTAACCAGCGGTTGAGCAGCAAACAGAGTCAGGAGACAGAAGTCACGTAGTTTTCTCATTGGATGATGTTCTTTAGCCTCTGCAAAGGTAACAATAATCCTTCAAACCACAAAACAAATACTGAAATAAAAGATGCTTCGCCCTCTATCTTTTTCAGAATCAGGAGAGATGAGCACAACAAAATCAAGGCATATTAAAAAAGATCCATCCCCGCCGTCGTGGCGAGGATGAATTCTAAGAATGTAGCGGGAGCCGGGATTGAACCGGCGACCTCATGATTATGAATCATGCGCTCTAACCAGCTGAGCTATCCCGCCATCATCTCTTTCGTTAAGCGGGTGCAAAGGTACTGCTTTTTCCTGAACTAACAAAATTTTTAGAGAATTATTTTGTGCTTCCACGGAAAATTTGTACTTTTGTGCCGAAATAGAGCCACAGATTAGACAGATTGCGTATGGGAAAGCAACGAATAGACATTGAATACCCCTTGACAACGAAGTCTCACAATATCGTATGGGAACAAATCAGCAGCGCCCATGGGCTGGAGCGATGGCTGGCAGACCACGTAGAGGAGCACAACGGCGAGTACACCTTCACCTGGGGCGAGCCCTGGAGGGAGCAGGATGTGCGTAAAGCCCAACTGATAGAATATGTGAAGTACGACCATATCCGTCTGAGATGGGAAGACGATGAGGAAGCAGGCGATGAGGACAGTTACTGGGAGATGCGCATCGAGAAGAGCGAACTGACGAACCATCTGAACCTGTTGATCACCGACTTTGCTGATGACGACGATGTCGACGGCCTGCGTATTCTGTGGGAGAGCAACCTCGACAGGCTGCATCGTGCCAGCGGGCTCTGAGAGAAAATAGAAGTGAAAAGGAGGAAGATGAACAAGTGAAAAGATAAAAGAGGTGTTTCGAATCAGGAAACTCGACATATTTATCATTAAGCAGTTCGGACTGCTGTTCTTCGGAACGTTCTTCATCTGCCAGTTTGTGCTGATGATGCAGTTCCTTTGGCGCTACGTAGACGAACTGATTGGCAAGGGACTGTCGCTCGAGGTGATGGCCCAGTTCTTCACGTATATGGGCCTGATGCTGATGCCGCAGGCCTTCCCGCTGGCCATTCTCCTATCGTCGCTGATCACCTTCGGCAACCTGGGTGAGAGTTCAGAACTGACAGCCATCAAGGCGGCAGGCATCTCGCTGATGCAGACCTTCCGTCCGCTGGTCGCCATCGTCCTGCTGATATCATGCATCTCCTACTATTTCCAGGATGTGATAGGCCCGAAGGCCAACCTGTCGTTCTATCAGTTGCTGCTCTCCGTAAAGCACAAAAGCCCTGAACTCGAGATTCCGGAAGGCATCTTCTACGACGGCCTGCCTGGCTCGAACATCTATGTACAGAAGAAGAACATGGATACGGGCATGCTCTATGGCATCATGATCTATCGCCAGACAGGCAGTTACGAAGACCAGGCCATCATTCTGGCCGACTCAGGCATGATACAGTCGACAGAAGAGAAGAAGCACCTGGTCCTGACGCTCTATAGCGGAGAGTGGTTTGAGAACATGCGGTCGCAGGATCTCGCTAACAGCGCCAACATCCCCTACCGCCGTGAGACCTTCTCGACGAAGCGCATCGTGCTCGACTTCGACAGCGGACTGAACATGACAGACATGGCCGATGTGGCAGGCGATGCCCGTATGAAGCCACTCAGGAAACTGTTGCACGACATCGACTCAATCAAGGAGCATAACGACAGTGTGGGCTATTCTTTCTACATCGAAGCCAAGCGCTACGGCCTGCGGTTGCCGTCAGTGAATGCGGAAGACTCGGTGAAGATCATGAAGGAAATGGCTAACGGCAAAGCCAACTTCGACTCCATCTACGAGCGGCAGTCGCCCATTGACCGCCAGTCTGCCGTGAAGAGTGCCCTCGCCAGCGTGCAGTCGGTGAAGATAGATATGGAGATGAAGGCAGAGTATGCCCGCAGCCTGCACAGATACTACTACCACCATCAGTTGGAGGCCATCAAAAAGTTCACCCTATCGCTCTCATGTCTGATCTTCTTCTTCATCGGTGCTCCCCTGGGAGCCATCATCCGCAAGGGTGGTCTCGGCGTGCCCGTCATCGTGTCGGTGCTGGTATTCATCATCTATTACATCTTCGACAACACAGGGTTCAGGATGGCCCGCGAAGGCCAATGGACCGTAGGCTTCGGGATGACCATCTCGACATGGGCCCTCGCCCCCATCGCCGCCTTCTTCACTTATAAGGCCAACAAAGACTCGGTGGTGTTCAATATCGATCTCTACAAGAACCTCGCCATGCGGATGCTGGGACTCCGGACGAAGCGGCACATCTTCAGCAAGGAGGTAATCATCGAAGACCCCGACTACCGCCTCGACGCCGAGCGACTCGCAGCCATCAACGACCACATCCTCCGCTATCACGAGAACCACAAACTACTGCATTGGCCGAACCCCATCAACGTGTTCTTCCATGCAGGCGACGATCAGGAAATCGAAGAGATCAACGAGCGACTGGAGGAAACCATCGAGAACCTGAGTTATACGAGAGACAAGTTGATACTGACGGAGTTGAACCATTATCCCATCATGGCCACCCACGCCCATACCCGTCCCTTCCGTAAGAAGTGGATGAATGTGGTGACTGGCCTGTTGCTGCCCGTCGGCGCCTTCTTCTACTTCAGGATGCTGCGTTTCAGGTTCCGCCTTTATAAGGATCTGCGCACCATCCGACTGACAAGCGAGAAAATCATCCCACGAGCCAAAGAACTTAGTGGGAACTAACTACTATATAATATAATAAGGTGTAAACATGACCGAAGAAATGAAACTTAACACGATAGAGGAAGCCATAGAAGACTTCAAGAATGGAGAGTTCGTGATTGTGGTCGACGACGAGGACCGTGAGAACGAAGGCGACCTGATCATCGCCGCTGAGAAGGTGACGGCAGAGAAGGTGAACTTTATGCTGCTCCATGCCCGAGGCGTGCTCTGCGCCCCCATCACGATAGAGCGCTGCAAGGAACTCGACCTGCCCCATCAGGTGCAAGACAACACCTCGGTGCTGGGCACGCCCTTCACCATCACCGTCGATAAACTTGAAGGATGCACCACTGGCGTATCAGCCCACGACCGTGCTGAGACTATCAAGGCACTGGCCGACCCGGTCTCCAAGCCAGAGACCTTCGGACGGCCAGGACATATCTGCCCGCTCTATGCCCAGGAAAACGGCGTATTGCGCCGCAGTGGCCATACCGAGGCAGCCATCGATCTCTGTCGCATGGCAGGGCTCTATCCTGCCGGTGCCCTGATGGAGATTATGAATGAAGATGGCACGATGGCCCGTCTGCCAGAACTCATGGCCTTCGCTAAGGAATGGAACCTGAAGGTCATCAGCATCAAGGATATGATTGCCTACCGCCTCAAGAAAGAGTCGCTGATAGAAGTTGGCGAGGAAGTGGACATGCCCACGGACTACGGCCACTTCCGTCTCGTGCCCTTCCGTCAGAAGAGCAACGGCCTAGAGCATATGGCACTCATCAAGGGCGAGTGGAAGGAAGACGAACCCGTACTGGTGCGTGTCCATTCCTCTTGTATGACGGGCGATATCCTCGGCTCAAAGCGTTGCGACTGCGGCGAACAACTCCATAAGGCCATGCAGGCCATTGACAAAGAAGGCAAGGGCGTCGTCATCTATATGCAACAAGAGGGACGCGGCATCGGACTGATGAACAAGATTGCCGCCTACAAACTTCAGGAAGAGGGACTCGACACCGTCGATGCCAATGTCCATTTGGGGTTCAAACCTGACGAACGTGACTACGGCTGTGGCGCACAGATGCTACGCCATTTAGGCATCCACAAGATGCGCCTGCTGACAAATAATCCCGTGAAGCGGGTAGGACTGGAAGCCTATGGCCTGGAGATTGTAGAGAACGTGCCCATCGAGGTGATACCCAATCCTTATAACCTACGCTATCTCGAAACGAAAAAGAATCGCATGGGACACACGCTGCACCTTAAGTGATAAGCAAGGAATGAAGAGGGAAAAGAGAAAAAAGCATTGCCTTTAACTCCTTTTAACTCCTTTAACTCCTTTAACTCCCTAAAAACTTGTACTTTTGCATCCAAATATAAGAAACCAATGGCACAACTATCCAATCGTTTACAGCGTCTGGCACCATCAGCCACGCTGGCTATGTCGCAGAAAAGTTCTGAAATGAAGGCTCAGGGCATTGACGTGATTAACATGAGCGTCGGTGAACCTGACTTCAACACTCCAGACCATATCAAGCAGGAAGCCAAGATGGCCATCGACGAGAACTATTCGAAGTACTCGCCAGTACCTGGTTACCCCTTCCTGCGCCAGGCTATTGCCCGTAAACTGGAGCGCGAGAACCATCTGCATTACACTCCGGAGGAAATTCTCGTGTCGAACGGGGCCAAACAGAGTGTTTGTAACACGGTCATGGCGCTGGTGGACGACGGTGAAGAGGTGATTATCCCCGCCCCCTATTGGGTCAGTTATCCGCAGATGGTACTGCTGGCAGGTGGAAAGCCTGTATTCGTAGAGGCCGGCTTCGACCAGAACTTCAAGATGACCGCTGCACAACTAGAGGCTGCCATCACGCCGAAGACACGCATGCTCATCCTCTGTTCGCCAAGCAACCCCACGGGCAGCGTCTATAGCCACGAGGAACTGAAAGCCTTGGCAGATGTGATTCTGGCTCATGAAGACCTCTTCGTTCTGGCTGACGAGATTTACGAACATATTATTTATACAGGCAAACATGAGTCGATAGCACAGTTCCCAGGCATGAAGGAGCGCACAATCATCGTCAATGGTGTATCAAAAGCCTATGCCATGACAGGCTGGCGCATCGGATATATCGCAGCACCAGAGTGGATCGTCAAAGGATGCAACAAGTTGCAGGGACAGTACACCAGCGGCCCCTGCAGTGTGAGCCAGAAGGCAGCAGAGTTTGCCTATATCAGCGACCAGCAGTGTGTAGAAGACATGCGTCAGGCTTTCGAGCGTCGCAGAGATCTGATTGTGAAGTTGGCCAAGGACATCCCCGGCCTGGAAGTGAATGTGCCAGAGGGCGCTTTCTACCTCTTCCCCAAGTGTTCCAGTTTCTATGGCAAGAGCGACGGAGAGACGAAGATCAACAACTCCACAGACTTTGCCATGTACCTGTTAGAGAAGGGTCATGTGGCAACCGTCGGAGGCGATGCATTCGGCGACCCGGAATGTTTCCGGATGAGTTATGCAACGAGTGACGAAAACATCATCGAAGCAATGAAACGAATCAAGGAGATTGTGGCGAAATTAAAATAAAAACGAAATTTTCATAGTTAAAAGTTATTAATTAGCCAAATATCACACTTAATTTTGTTACCTTTGCGAGGTGAATTTAAGATAGACTATATATAAACTTTCATTTTTAATAACTAAAAAATTAAAATCATTCAATTATGGCAACAACAACAAAGGCTGCAGCCCCAGCTAAAAAATCGGGCTTCCAAGGTGTTAAAGCTGCATGGATTATCCTCGTGATTTGCGCTCTTGCAGGTTATGGTGTATGGTATTTCGTTATGGGTAACCCCGACAACTTCGTCGGCGGCGACCGCTCAGGTCATCCCGCAAACCTTCTCGGTACAGTGTATAAGGGAGGTTTCGTGGTAGGTCTGATCCTGACCCTTCTCTTCACTGTGATCTGCCTTGGTATCGAGCGCTTCTTCGCCATCAAGACCGCTTCTGGTAAGATGAACCTCGCCAAGTTCACCGCAGACGTGAAGGCTGCCATCAAGGCACAGGACTTCGCAAAGGCAAAGGATCTCTGCAACAAGATGCAGGGTACCGTTGGTAACGTGGTGATGGCTTCTATCAACATGTACCAGACCGTTGAGACTGACGACACGCTGAAGAAGGCTGCTAAGATTGCAAAGATCCAGCAGGCTCACGAAGAGGCTACTCAGCTAGAGATGCCTACTCTCCAGATGAACATGCCTATGGTCGCTACCATCGTATCTCTGGGTACCCTGACCGCTCTGTTCGGTACTGTGCTCGGTATGATCGGATCGTTCCAGGCTCTGTCTGCAGGTGGTGGTGCTGACTCTATGGCTCTGTCTGCCGGTATTTCCGAGGCCCTTGTGAACACAGCATCTGGTATCTTGACCTCTTGGGTTGCTACCGTTGTTTACAACTTCTTCTCAAACAAGATCGACAAGCTGACCTACGCTCTCGACGAGATCGGTTTCACTATCTCAGCTACTTACGATTCTAACCACAACGAGGCTTAATCTTTATCCATTTTTTTTACGCATTAAAAGCATTTAGAGAATGGCTAAAATTAAGATACAGAAAAAAGACATCTGGATTGACATGACGCCAATGTCAGACGTGATGACGCTGCTTCTGTGTTTCTTCATGTTGACATCAACATTCCTGACACCGGAACCAGTATCAGTCACCGCGCCTAACTCTGTGTCAGAGCTGAAGATTCCTGAGCAGGACGTGCTTAACATTCTGGTGACCCCAGAGGGACGCGTCTATTGCGGTACGGAAAACAAGAACAACATGCAGGCTATGCTGGATGCCATGACCGATAAGTTCGGTATCCAGTTGAACTCCGAGCAGATCAAGCACTTCCGCGAGGATGCCATGGTCGGTGCCAGCATGTCTCAGCTCGCTGCTTACCTGTCTCTTGAGCAGGAGAAAATGGCAGAAGAAGTCCAGAAGCTCGGCCTGCCGCTCGATAGTATCGAGAACAAAGACGGCTCAAAGGGCAAGAGCGAATTCCAGGAGTGGGTCTCTGCGGCCCGCGATGCGAACCCTGACATCAAACTCGCCATCAAGTGCGACTCTAAGACTCCATATGGAACCATCAAGAAATTGATGTCAGAACTTCAGGATATGAGTGAGAACCGTTTCCAACTCATTACGAATCTCGATGTTAAACGTTTAAACGAATAGTAGTATTATGGCAAAAAAGAATCTATCCAAGCAGAAAAAGATGGATACCCGCGTGAACTTCACGCCGATGGTAGACATGATGATGCTTCTGATCACCTTCTTCATGCTCTGTACTACGCTGGCCAAACCGCAGGCTATGCAGTTGACCATGCCGTCAAACGATGACACGAAGAATCTGAACGAGGAAGACAAGCAGGTGACGAAGGCTTCTCACACCATCACCCTCTATCTGGGTTCCAACGACAAGGTGTGGTACATAGCAGGTCTGCCCAACTATGACGACCCCTCTTGCGTAAAGGAGACCACCTATGGTAAGGATGGTATCGAGAAAGTCTTGAACGAGCACACGACAGAGGAAGGTATCAACCCTGTGGCTAAGATTAAGATGGCCAAGAAGGAACTTGATGCCAAGAAGAACGAGTACAACTCAAAGATGACCGACGAGCAGTATCAGGAAGCCCTGAAGAAGCTGAAGAAGGGTGAACTCCCCAACGGCGAGAAGGTGCCTACGATGACCGTCATCATCCGTCCTCTCGACACTGCTACATACGAGAACATGGTGGCAGCTCTTGATGAGATGCTGATCAGCAATATTGATAAGTACGTCATTGACAATGTCGACAAGATGAGTGACGAAGACAAAGCACTCATCGAGAAGGCTGGCGTCAAGTGATTAACCCCTAAAAAGTAGAAAGAACTATGGGAAAAATAGATCTTATAGACAATGGCTGGGTTGACCTCGTATTCGATGGTAAAAACCAGGCTTATGGAGCTTATCAATTGCGCAAGGACACAGGTAAACGTAACCTGAAGGCCCTGATTACCATGTTCCTCATCTTTGCCGCTATCGCAGCCATCGTGATTGCAAAGGTCTCTATCGAAAACTACATCGCTTCGCAGAATGCTGCGATCGAGGCAGACGTAGAGCTCCAGAGTCTGGCAGAGAAGAAAGAGGCAAAGGCTGAGAGAAAGGAAGAACCCGAGGTTGAGAAGATCGAGATTGAGCGCGTCAAGAGCTCTGTGGCTTTCACCGTACCTGAAATCAAGAAGGACGAGGAAGTAAAGGAAGAGCAGGAGATCAAGTCTCAGGACGAACTTCAGGAAACCAATACCGCCATCGGTGCCTTCAACGTAGAGGGTAACGATGAGACCGCTGGTGAGGTGCTTAAAGCAAAGGAAGTCATCGCAGAACCCGAGCCCCCAAAGGTGGAAGAGACCAAGGTGTTCGACGTTGTGGAGGAAATGCCCCAGTTCCCTGGCGGTCCCTCAGCACTGTTCGAGTATCTGTCTAAGAACATCAAGTATCCGGTTGTGGCAGAGGAGAACGGCGTACAGGGTCGTGTGATCGTGACCTTCGTCGTTGAGCGTGATGGTTCTATTACCGATGTGAAGGTCGTCAAGTCTGTTGACCCCTCTCTCGACAAGGAAGCTACTCGCGTGGTTAAGTCCATGCCTCACTGGATTCCTGGTAAGCAGAACGGTTCTGCAGTACGTGTGAAATACACCGTTCCTGTAACCTTTAAGCTTCAGTAAATGATTTGAAATGAACGCATTCAACAAAATAGTTGGATTAACATTAATTTTAGGCTTGTTCCCCTCCTGTGGGAACAAGCCTAATCCTGAAAAGGAAGAAGCTTACCAGAAAGCCGCCTCCATATTCACGGCTGACGAAAGTTTCTATCCCATCTTAGACGAGGAACTGTATTATTTTACAACACAGACCCTCGACTCCATCACACCTCTCTACATCAACGAGCAGGATGCTGTCAAGAAACTCATGACAGAAGAGACTTGGCTGGCTTTCACTACCCGTGATTTCACGGAAAAAGAGCGTCAGAACCTCAAAGATCGCCGCTTCCTGCCCAGAGCTATCCCTATAGCCTACGACGGACTCGCTATAATCGTCAACAATGCCAACCCCGACACGTGTATTACCGTCAAAGACTTTGCACGTGTACTAAAAGGTGAAGTGGAACAATGGAGCGATCTCTATCCACAAAACAAGCTTGGAATCATTGATGTCGTTTTCGACAATCCTTTGTCAAGCACTGTCCGCTGGTGCGTCGACTCCATCCTCGACGGTCAACAGTTCAGTGCAAAGAACATCGGTGCCGTAAAAACGAGTGCTGCCGTTATAGACTACGTAGAGAAACATGAGAATGCCTTAGGCATTATTGGGAGTAACTGGCTCAATGACAAGCGCGACACCACCAATGTCACCTTCAAGAAGAATATAACCGTGATGGGCGTATCCAAGATGGACAGTGCAAAGCACTATAACAGTTGGAAGCCCTATCAGTACTATCTATACAACGGCAATTATCCTTTATGCCGCACCATCTATGCACTGTTGAACGATACTCGTCCCAGTGGCATACCAACAGCCTTCACGCACTTCATCCAGCTACCGAAAGGCCAGATGATTATCCTGCGGTCAGGACTACTACCCCGCTCGGCAAATATGAATGTCAGGAACGTCATCGTTAAAAAAGAGTGAAAAAGAGTATGTTCAATTAAACGAAAAATGTTTTGATACATCATAACATCGAGAGACAATTAACAAGAAGTATAACTTAAATAATAAAGGAATTATGAAAACGATCAAATATTTAGTAATGGGTATGCTGCTGGCAGGTTTCAGCACTACCGCAAATGCACAGGAAGAAGAGCTCAATGCTGCTCTTCAGGGTATTAAATCCAAGGCTCCCAACATAGCCGAGTTAGCAAAGACAGCGTACAAGAAGAACAAGAAGAACGCAGAGGCCCTTATGAAGGTTGCCCGCGCCTTCTATGAGCAGAAAGACACTGCAGGTGCCATCCAGTTCGCCAACTACGCCAACGAGGCAGGAAAGCCCAAGTACCAGTATGCTCCAGCCTATCTTCTCTTAGGCGATATTGAGGCCTCTTACGGTACCGATGGTGGTAAGGCTGCCGGTTATTACAATCAGGCCATCAACTTCGACCCGAAGAATCCTGAGGGTTACAAGAAGTGGGCCATGGTATATCGCAAGATCAGCCCCTCACAGGCAGCCAAGAAACTGCAGGATATGAAAGCCATGTGTCCTAATGAGGACATTGATGCCTTCACCGCTCATATCTATATGCTCGCAGGTGACGAGAAACAGGCTTATGAGAACTATGCAAAGGCCGACGTCAGCAAACTCGACAAGTCTTATCTGAACGAGTATGTACGTGCAAGCTACTTCACAGGTCATTTCGAGGACGCCCTCAAAGCCGCAGAGGCAGGTCTGAAACTCGAGCCGCGTAACCCGACATTCAACCGTCTGGCTATGTTCTCTAACTACGAGTTGAAGAAATATGATGATGCTAAGGCATACATCCACAAGTATTTCAACGAGACCGACAGTGCCAAGTTCTCTGAGTACGACCACTTCTATACTGCACTTATCTATCAGGCCCTTGAGGATAAGGAAAATATGTACGCCCAGTATGACAAGGCTCTTGAGCTGGTAAACGACTCGTCTATGATCAAGCGTCATGCCATCTTGAAGAGTGTTTCCGACAGTTATCTCAAAGATCAGCAGTTCGAAAACGCCATCAAGTACTACAACGACTATCTCGCCTGCAAGCCCGACCTGAACTCAGACGACCATGAGGGTCTGGCCAAGATCTACTCGAAGTATGCTGATGCCGACGAGGCTCGTAAGCCGGAGCTGATAGCCAAGGCTATTGAGGCTTACAAGACAATGGGAGAGAAATTCCCAGTACAGCAGATCTATGCCGCCTATCAGTGCGCTACGATGAACAACAAGCTCGACAAGACCGGTGAGAAGGGACTTGCGAAGCCTGAGTACCAGAAGGTTGTTGAGCTGCTTGAGAACAAGGCTGACCGTGACAACAGCGAGAACACCATGCTGAAGTACAGCTATCACTACCTGATGTCGAACGCCTTCCTCTATGGCAAGAACAAGGCTCTGGCCAAGGAGTATGCCAACAAGATCCTGGCTATCGACCCGGAATATGCTCCTGCTCAGCAGATCAAGGAACTGAAATAAGAAAAGAATGAAATACTAAGAGAGGTGCTACTGATGGTAGCACCTCTCTTGAAATAATTTCATAAACGTTTGGCCGTTTCGTTTATTCTGCTTATCTTTGCAGTCGTAAACAATGAAAGCATATAAACAAAGTAAAAGGTCTTTTTATGAAAATATTAGCAGTTATTCCTGCAAGAGCCGGATCTAAAGGTATACCTAACAAGAATATCCGTATCATATGTGGGCATCCCCTCATATATTATTCAATAAAAAATGCGCTGAATTCAAAGTACATCACCGATGTGATTATTAGCACAGACTCACCAGAAGTGCGAATAATTGCAACTCAAATGGGTACGAAATGTAAGTGGAGGGACGAGAGCCTTTGTGGTGATGAAGTCACGCTTGACTCTGTCGTCTATGATGCTATACCAAAAGACGTGCATTGGGACTACATCGTGACCATGCAACCAACCTCTCCCACTTTGAAGGTACAAACATTAGATGCTGCTATCAAATATGCCATTGAAAAAGACATCGATACTTGTATCTCTGCTGTTAATGCTCCACACCTTTCATGGCGCGAAGAAAACGGCAAGAAGGTACCAAACTATGAAAAGCGCCTTAACAGACAGTATCTGCCAGCCAACTATCTGGAAACAGGTGCATTTTTTATTTCTAAAGCATCAGTGGTAACACCAGAGACGAGATTCGGTAAGAATGTCGATGTATTTGAGGTTCCAGAAAATGAGGCACAGGACGTTGACAACTTTAACGATCTTCGCAGTGTGGCCTCGACATTGAATACACCAAAAGTAGCCATTTACGTCAATGGTAACAACAAACGGGGTATCGGTCACATCTACAGGGCTTTAGAGATGGCTGACGAGTTCTACTGCAAGCCTGACATCTTCTATGATATCAACCAGACGGACCCAAAGGTTTTCGGAACCACGACACATGACATCAAGCCTGTGAACGGTATTGCCGAATTGTTCGAGATCTGCAAAAAGGAGAATTATACTATCTTCATCAACGACATCCTCACCACATCGATTGACTATATGATTGGTTTAAGATCTGTTCTGCCTCATGCTAAAATCATCAATTTTGAGGATGACGGTGAGGGCATTGCCAAAGCAGACCTAGTTATCAATGCATTATATGAAGGCGAAGAGTTTCCTCAAGTATATGCTGGCGAAGAGTATTATATCTGTGGAAAGACCTTTATGTTCTATAACCCGATAACAATCAAGGATAGTGTAAAAAGAGTCTTTATTTCATTTGGAGGAGCAGATCCTCAGAACTATTCTGACCGTTTGCTTAATATTGTATCGAAACCGGAATACAGGAATCTCTCATTTGTAGTAGCTTTAGGAAGAGCTAAACATAATGTAGAGGAGTTAATGGGATTTAACAAGTATGACAATATAGAGGTGCTCTATGACGTTGCCAATATGCCTGAGTTGATGTCAAGTTGCGATATTGCTGTCACTTCAAAAGGAAGGACCAGTCACGAATTAGCATTATTAGGCATCCCGACGATAGCCATGGCTCAGAACCATCGCGAAGAAAAGCACGGGTTTGTCTGCAACGAGAACGGATTCTCTTATATAGGCCTAAATCCAGCTGATGAAATCATTGAAGCCACACTCAAGATGTATATCGGTTTCTCCAAGGAAGTGCGAATGCGTTATCAGAAGATGTTGCTCAGTCATGATCTTAGAGGAGGACGCCATCGTGTCATGGCATTAATCAACAACTTATAAATAACAATTATATGAGAACAACAAAACCGTATCTGATTGCTGAAATGGGCGTGAACTTCTATGACACAGCCCGCGTAAAGAACATTTCCCCGCTTGCTGCGGCAAAACTCTATATTGATGCTGCAGCAGAGGCAGGTATCGACTGCGCCAAGTTCCAGTCGTATAAGGCAGGCACTATTGTCTCCAAGAATTCACCTGCCTATTGGGACACTACCAAGGAACCGACTAAGACTCAGTATGAACTATTCTTGAAGCACGACCATTTTGGCGAGGCAGAGTATCGTGAACTTTGTGAGTATACCCATGCCAAGGGTATGGACTTCACATCTACACCGTTTGACTATGCTTCTGCCGACTATCTGGAAGACATGGTGGACTTCTATAAGATCTCATCCTCCGACCTTTCCAACCTTCCTTTCATTGCGCATATTGCCAAAAAAGGGAAGCCTGTATTCATGTCTGTAGGAGCAGCCTACTTGTCAGAGTGTGATGAAGCCATCCGCGTGCTGAAAGACAATGGCTGTACGGATATCGTTATCTTCCACTGTGTGCTATCTTACCCAACTGATCCTAAGGATGCCAACCTACGCATCATCGAGACACTGAAGAAGACATTTCCAGACGTACGTGTCGGATTCAGTGATCATGTAGCACCTGATGACACAATGATGACGCTAGCGACAGCCTATCTACTTGGAGCAGAGGTTATTGAGAAGCATTTCACACTTGACAAGACTCTTCCAGGCAACGATCATTATCATGGCGGTGACCCTGAGGACTTCAAGAAAGCCATAGCCAACTTCAAATGGATAGACACTGTTCTAGGATCTCCAGAAAAAACTGTACTCGACTGTGAGGTTATTCCTCGTCGCGAGGCCCGCCGCTCCTTGGTACTGACTCGTGACATGAAAGCAGGCGAAGTGATTAAGAAGGAAGACTTGATGCCCAAGCGTCCAGGAACCGGTATCGCTCCTGTCTATGCAGACATCGTGATTGGACGTGCCGTTAAGACTGATTTAGCGGAAGACACCATCCTGACATGGGATATGGTGTAATCATATCGACCTTAGTATTTTCCATGTTTGGCTGTTCAATAAAAAAAGGGTGTATCATAATACACCCTTTACTCTGAATACTAGATAATTAGGGAAGGCTGATAGCCTCAGAAGGACAAACACTTGCGCAGGTACCACACTCTGTGCAGAGATCGGGATCGATAGAATACTTCTCACCTTCAGAAATTGCCTCAACGGGGCACTCACCCTGACATGTACCACATGCGATACAATCGTCACCAATTACATATGCCATAATTTTCGTTTTTATTAAATTAATAATGTTAATACTCACATTTGATGATGCAAAGGTACAATAAATATTTCAAATATACCAATATATGGGTATCTTTTTTCGCAATTTATACACTGTCGAAATAACCACAGATATAATAAACACTTCTTTTTTCCGTTAATATAGAAGGAGAAAAAGAAATGTCAAAAAATAGAATCGTAACAATAATAGTCTTTGTGTGTGCAACTCTGACGATTGCCGCCCAGACCCGGAAGATCCAGCACAAGCCGTATATCGACCTACGGCCGATGCACTTTGGTATACTGGTAGGCATGAACCTACAGGATATAGAATTTGAGAATATCGGCCCGCAGACAATCACCCTGGAGGACGGAACGACACGCGAGGAGACAATCGTCTGTGACGCCGATCGCTGGAATGCAGGTTTCAGTGTGGGCGTATTGGCAGACTTAAGGCTCTCGAATCATCTGAACCTCCGATTCTCACCGACTATGCACTTTGGCGCCAAGCACTTGATGTTCCGCAGTCTGACAGAAACAGACCAAGAGGGTCGCCCCATGGAGGCGCGCCAGGATATGAAGAACACCTATATCGCCCTGCCTCTCGACCTGAAGTTCAGCGCTGAACGATGGAACAACTATCGCCCCTATATCACGGCTGGCGTCAGTCCTACGCTGAATCTGACGAGCAAGAACCAGGAGTATATCCAATTAAAACGGTCGGACTTGTTTTTGGAGATAGGACTCGGATGCGACCTCTACCTACCCTTCTTCAAACTCATTCCAGAACTAAAGTTCTGTTATAGTCTACGCGATGCCCTTGACCATGACCACGCCAGTGAACTGCAAGATGTGAACCTGCGGAAATACACAAATGCTGTCAGCCATGGTTACAGCAAGATGATTGTACTGACGTTTTACTTTGAGTAGGATTATATTGTATACAGTTTACAGTTTACAGATGATTACTTCTATAGTCAGAAAGGCTTGCCAACATATCATCTGTAAACCGTAAACTGCAAACCGTAAACTATTTTTCCAGGTTGAGAATGAGTTTTCCGATGAACACTCCGTGTTTGCCGTTTTGGTCGACAGGAATCTGCTTGCCGTTCTTGTCTAGAGCATATTCGAGTGTCGGCATGTAGGTGTGAGTATGTCCGCCCAGCACGAGGTCGCAGCCTTCCGTCAGGCTCAGGAACTTCTCATCAGGATACTCCGAGACCGCCCATCCGAGGTGAGAGATGCAGATCACGAGGTCGCACTTCTCCTGCTTGCGGAGAATATCGATGTACTTCTGAGCCGTCTCAGCAGGATCGAGGAAAGTGATGCCCTCACAGTTGCCATCAAATACGAGCCCCTTCAAGGGTGGAGCCAGGGCGAAGACACCAATCTTCACACCGTCGCGCTGAATGGTGATATAGGGCTTCACCAGACCTTCGAGCACCGTACCTGAACAGTCGTAGTTGGAGCAGACGATGGGGAAATTCGCCATACGGAAGAGCTTGGCCATGTTGTCCATGCCGAAGTCGAACTCATGGTTGCCGATGGTAGCGGCATCATAGCCCATCTGATTCATCAGACCTATCTCCACCTCTCCTTTGAAGAGCGTGTAGTAGCCTGATCCTTGCGAGAAGTCGCCAGAGTCGAGGAGCAGCAGACTGGGATGCAGACTGCGCTGTTCCTTAATCATGTTGATCCGACGCAGGAAACCGCCCCGTCCTGCCAGTTCCTTATTGTCGATGTTCGGATTAAGCGGCAGGATGGTGGAGTGCGTATCGTTGGTATGGAGAATCACCAGTTGCTTGTGTTTCTTAGCATCTGCAGTTAAAGGTGAAAAGGTGAAAAGGTGAAAGAGTAAAACACAGACAACCATTTCCACCACCTTATTAATATATATATATGCATTCATAATTATTATCCAATTAGATTCACTTTTTCTCCTTTTCACTTCTTTACCTTTATACGTCCTTCTACTTTTGAGTCAACCACAATGCCCTTGGCCTGCATGTCACGGAAGTAGTTCATGATAAGGAAGCGGGTATTGTTACTTGCCTCCTGGGGTGCCACCACATCCTTTCCATCACGAAGCGATGGAATGCCGTCATTACCCTCCAGCAAATAATTGATCGTCGCCACACGGTATTCAGCCTGAGGATCAATCTCCTTGCCGTGGAGCTTGGCAGAGATCAGCTCTCCCTTTTCGCCCTTGCCGTCCATCTTGACCACCAGTTCAACGCCCTTACTGACTCCATCGCCTCCATGAGATGCAATTTCTCGGAACACATCCATCAGTTTCTCTCCCGTGAGGGTGGTGAAGCATATCTTGTTCTCAAAAGGTGCCACGTCGAGCACATCGCCATAGGTAACAACACCCTTCGTAAGGTCAGCACGGATGCCTCCCATATTGTAGACGGCGAACACAGGCTGCTCGTCGTAGTCCTTGGCCGACCAGATGAGAATGTCAGCCAGAAGGTTCGAGAGGTCGCTCTCAGGACGCTTTGCATGCATGTTATGCGCCACCTGTCCGACGATAGGTCCCATAACGCTGTCGTTCACCTGCTTATAGGGGGCCAGGAACTGTGCTGCCGTCTGATCCGGATTCTGGTCATAACGGCTGTCCACGATGATTCTGCTGCGCTCCACGCCTGCCAGCTGGTAGTGCTTGGGGGCACAAGATACCATCAGCAAGGCCGTTAGAAAGCCTGAAAATAGTAGTCGATGATTCATATCTTAGCAAATTTGGTTGCAAAGGTACGAATTTTAATGCACAATGCACCATGCACCATGCACAATAAGACACTAAAAATTGTTAAGAATGAAGTGCATTATGGTTTTACTTCCTCTCTGCGACCGGTCAGAATCAGGTAGTGGGTCTTGGCCTGCAGGTATTCGCTATTAGCGGCATTGCGTGAAGTGAGTGCCTGCTGCCACTGGCGTTGGGCATCGAGCAGCTCAGTCATGTTCGTCATGCCGTTGAGATAGTGTTCGCGGTTGATGCGCAGGTTCTCCTCAGAACGTTCCACGCTTTTCTTCGCGATTTGCGTCTGACGGTAAGTACTTTCCAGATTGTCCCAGGCATCTTGTATCTGCAGGGAGATGAGCTCACGTTTGTCTTGACGGAAGTCTTTTGCCTTCTCTACTTCTATCTTTTTCCATTTGTACATTCGCCGTTCGCTCCAAAAGGCACTGATGGGTATCTGGACGGTTGCGAAGGCGATGGCCTTGCTGCTCCATTCGGCGAGCAGCTTGCTGTAATTGGCCATTCCACCCAGCAGTACGATAGGTTGCATGGAGGCTCGGGCTATTTTCTTTTCCAACTCCGACTTTTCCACCCAGATGTCGAGGAGTTGGGTCTCCGTGCGGTTCTCAAGGGCTGTGAGATGTGGCATCAGATACACCTGGGGGTCGACGATGGCGTCATCTGAAATATTTGCATCGATGTCAATATCCTGATCGGCCATACCTATATATTTCGCCAGTGCACGGCGCAACAGCCGACAAGCATTGGCTGTCTTGATGCGCAGAGCCGAGAGCTGGTCTTGCATCAGTTCGACGCCGAGGACGTCGTTTTTGTTGACGATGCCGTTCTCGTAGATGTTGACCGCATCGCGATGTATGCTCTCCGTTTCTTTCTCCATGGCATCGAGCATCTTGTCGGTCTCATGAAGTTCCAGAATCTTGTAAAACAGGAGTTCAGTAGTCATCACAATCTCGTCGTCAGTCACCTGCTGCAGTTTTTGGCGAGCATCAACCTGCATGTCGGCCAGTTTGTTGTAATTGCGGATTCTGCCGCCAGTATATAGTGGTTCAAGGACGGTGAGGCCCATCGACGTACCTCGTTTGATGGCTTGAATGCCTCCGTTTTTGAAGAAATCCGAGCCCTCGGTGAGCGCTTCGATGATTTCTTGCAGATCTTCCGAGAACAATTGCTGCTTCAGCAGATAGTCGCTGGCCTCGAAATGAGTGGCCGACGCTCCTACCATAGGAAAGTACTTCGTGCGGGCATAGCGTTGCTGTTCCTTGGCGATGAGCAGGTCGTTGCGAGCATCCTTGGCGCTGACGTTGTTGACACGAGCCTCCTGGACACACTCCTGCAGGGTCATGATGCGCTGGGCTGGAGCCCCAATGACCACGAGGTGGGAAATGCCAAGGACGAGGAATAACTTCTTTATCTTCATAACTTAAAACCTTTCTTTTACTACACTGTAGCCGACGGGAATCATGGTGATGATAAACAGCATCGACACCAGTGCTCCTATGCAGATGATGACGCCCATCGGTCCCCACAGCGGCGTGTCCTTAATGACCATCGGTATGACACCCATCGATGCAGCCATCGAAGTGAGGAATACCGGTCGGAACCGCCGTTTGGCCGACAGCAGTGCGGCCTCTTTCGTGGGGTGCTCGTGGCTCAGTTCCTCGGCATAGTCAATCATGATGATACCGCAGCGGGTGATGATACCCATGAGCGAGACGAAGCCGAGTACGCCCGTAGCACCAAACTCCTGACCGAACAAGTGGAGTCCCAGCGCACCACCTATCATCGAGAATCCCAGCGACGACATGATGAGCAGTGTGAGCGGTATGCTCTTCAGGTGGAACACGATGATGAAGAAGATCAGCACGATGGCAATCTGCATGCCCAGATACATCTGCGGACGGTATGTCCGTTCGGTCTCTGCCTGTCCGCCCTCCTCAATCCTGATGCCGTCGGGCAGTCGCAGTGTCTTGAGGTCCCGATAGATATTCTCCGTCAGTTCTCCCACCTTTACGCCCTGACGTCCCATCATGCCATAGACAGAGGCCGTCCGTTCACCATTGATGCGTGTGATGGTGCCAGAGCCCCAGCCTGGCTTGACGTCGGCTATTTGCGACAGCGGTGCTGCCGTAATGGTGGGGATCAGGCTCGTCACGCGAATGTTCTTGAATTCGTCGATGTCGTGTCTACCCTTATCGGCATCCTTTACCGTGATGCTCAGTTCGTGGTCGCCCTCCCAGATGGTTGTTACAGGAATGCCGCCACCATAGCGCAAGGCAAAATTCAGCGAGAGCAGCGATTTGCTCATGCCTATGCGGTTGGCTTCTTCAGGCTTCATGGTTACCTCCAGTTGGTTACCCGTCGTGCCGAAGCTGGTGGTCAACACGTCTATGTCCTTGTTTTTCGACAATCGGTGATGTATGCTGTCTATGGCCACGTGCAGGCTATCGAGGTTATCACCCTTCACCTCCACTTCCACAGGGTATTGATGGTCGGAGTATTCTATCTGCCGGAACAGTATCTGAGCCTCAGGGAAGTAATAGGAGTAGCGGTGGGCGTAGTCGTCCAGCATTTCCTGCGTCTCTTTGTCGTTATGGGTGTTTACGATGAACTGTGCAAAGTGGGTTCCGCCGAAGTTGGGCAGGAACGTGGCATGGAATCGCGGTGAGCCGCTGCCATAGAACGTGGTCAGGTTGACCACCCGTTCGTCCTTTCGCATGATGCTGGCCAGCGAGTCGGCCACCTGTGCAGTATAGTCCAGGTCTGTGCCTGTAGGCAATATGATATCGACGGCAAACTGGTTGCGCTCGGCCCTGGGCATCAGTCTGATGGGTAACATCAGGATGAGCACAGCCCCCAGCACGATGCTTGCCAGTCCGATGGCAAGGGTGGCGCGCCTGTGGCGGAAGCACCACTCTATCAGCTTGTCGTAGTGACCCTGCATCCGCTCGAGCATCGTCTTCCGCTCGCCTTCGTTTCTTTCCTGCTGACCCGTGTGGAGTCCGTTCTTGATAAACTGATGCTGCAATATGGGCACCACGAAAATGGCGACCACCAGCGATACCGTCAGTACGATGCTGATGGCATACGGGAACCATTGTATGAAGTCGTGTATTAGCTTGTCAGTAGTAAAGAGGAAGGGGAAGAACGTGATGCTGATGACCAGCGTGGCCGTGATGATGCTCTTCACGAATTCCCGTGAAGACTCTATAGCAGCGTGCCAGCGATTCATTCCGGAGTCTAACTTGTCCAGATAGCAGTCTACTACCACCACGCTGTCGTCGACAATCATACCCAGCGTTACCAGCAGGGCCGCCAGTGTGACGCTGTTAATCTCGACTCCTGTCATAAGGAATATGGCCATGGAGGCAAATATCGTGATGGGGATGGTGACCACTGCTACACCCGCCACCCTAAGCGGCAGCATCAGGCATACCACAATGATGACGGACACGATGGCGATGAGCATTTCGAGCATGAAGTCCTGTATGGAGTGTTCTACCACCTGGCTTTGGTCGCTGATCACGTTGATATGCACATCCTTGGGCAATGTCTGCTGGTAGTCGCTGATCAGTTGTTTTACTTCGGTACCGAAGTCGATAATATTCTTGCCCCTGATCATTTGTAGCGACAGCAGCAGGCACTGGCGCCCGTTGTTCTTGATGTATTGTCGCGGTTCAGGGTATTCACGCTTGATGGTGGCAATGTCGCTCAGTCGTACCACTTCGCCCGTGGGAGCAGTACTGACAATGGTCTGTGCCAGGTCCTGTTCGGTATTGAGCGATGACCGGATATGTATCTTCCTGCTCAGTTTTCCATCCTCCAGACTGCCTGTATAGAGTGTGCCTGTAAGTCCGGAAACCTTGCTCATCAGCATGGCCGTATTGATGCCGTACATCGAGAGACGGTCGCGATCCAAATAGATGCTCAGCTGTTCCTTCTGCCCACCCATGCGTATCACGTTTGCCAGGCTCTTCACCGTTCTCAGTCTGTCGCTCAGTCCGTCGGCATAGTCGCCCAGCTCACGGAATGTCTTGCTGTCGCTTTCGATGGTGACCAGCATGGCCGATGAGTCGCCGAAATCGTCGTTGGCCACCACACCCAGCACACCCGTTGGCAGTGTCACGCGGAAGAGTGTCAGCCGCTCCTTCAGCTTGTTCCAGAACTCCGTCTTGCTGCTCTCTGTCCCGTTGAGCCATACAATGGCCGCACAGCCATCGTTCATACTCATCGTCGTAGTCTTTTCCCTGTCTATCTCCTTAAAGGTCCAGAGAAAATCTTCCAGGGGCTTTGCCAACTGCTGCTCCACTTCCAGCTCAGACGCCCCAGGATAGACTCCTACCACCAATCCCACAGGAAGGTCTACCTGCGGAAACTCATCCTTTGGTATATATATCAGCGAAGCAATGCCTGCAAGCATCATGACCAGCACCAGCAGCAGCGTGATGCTTTTATGCCTCATGGCACTCGCCACTAAGCTTTTATCACCTCTTGGCTCTTGCACTTTATCACTTTTCACCCTTTTACCTTTTTACTTTTTTACCTTTACTTCACGCTCATTCCCTCACTGACTTTATTCTGGCCTTGGACGATGATCACATCGCCGTTGGTCAGTCCTGTCTCTATGACCACACCAGCGCTGTATATCTCACCTGTGGTGACAGCCTGACGATGAGCCTTCCCTTGCTTCACCATCCACACAAAGGTCTCCTTGCCGCTAATCTGTATGGCATCCTGCGGCACCAGAATAGAATAGTCTGCACTCACGTCCTTCATGTGTACCTTGCATACCATGCCTGGCAGCAATGTATGGCTTTTATTCTCTACCAAAACCTTTACCGTGTATGTGTGGTTGATGATATTCGCAACCACTCCCTTGTTCACCACTCTGCCCGTAAACACGCTATCACCCAAGGCGGACACCGTAAAGTTCACGTCAGTGCCTTTCTTAATCTTGCCGATCTCTTTCTCCGGGACTGATACGCTTACTTTCACCTTGTCAATCTTCACCAGCTTGAACCCCGTCACACCAGGCATGACGCTGCTGCCTTCATGTACAGCAGCTTGTGCCACATAGCCATCAAAGGGGGCACGCAGCACGATCTCGTCCACATTCTTCCGCGACATGGCTTCTGCAGCTTTTGCCTTGGTTAGCATCGACTCCATCTCTACCATTCTTATCTCTGGCAGTGTACCCTTGTCGTAAAGGTTCTTCATGCGGCGATAGGCATCCTCAGTCTGTGCGAGGGTCGAGGCACTCATTTCGTAGGCATTCCTGACGTTCTGTCCGTCGGTCTCGGCCATTGCCTGACCTTTCCGCACGAATTGTCCTTCATCGACCATCACGCGAATAACCGTACCTAAAATCCCGAATGTGACGTTGGCACCGTCTTCCTCTTCTATCACTCCCATGAAACTCTTGTTCACGCTCTGTGCCCCAGCCTCTACTTTCTGGGTTCTCACGCTGACAGCATCCTCATGGGTCTGTGTCTCCTTTTTGTTACATGACCATAACAGCAAAGCTGTAATTAAGCCAGAATATAGTAGTCTATGATTCATCATTCGCTCCTTTAAATTTATAATTCGATGGCAAAGGTACGAAAAGTCGAGCGAAAAACCAAATTAATTTGGATTTTTACGCTGGGGTTATCGTCAAATAACCTTGGGTTATTGCGCAATAAGGCAGGGTTATTGCAGAATAAGGCAGGGTTATTGACTTTTCCTCTTCATTAGCTGATTCTATAGACGCTTTTGCCCTGAGTTAACTCGATTTGTCGCTTGAGTTAACTCGATGGATATTTTGAGTTAACTCACGGTTTTGGGCCAAGTATGCAGTAACAGATGGCTAAATTGTTTAGGGAATGATATACCTGTTGACACAAATAAAACTACGTACTGAGCAGTCAGAAGTCCGCACGAAACAATAAATAATGTTAAATCATAGCCGTAAGCGAAAACATATCCCGCTTATGTCAGAGGAATTTTGTACCTTTGCACCCGCTTTTCGGCGTAACCGATGGAGGGAAGTCACGAGTTGCCCGTCTATGTTGCGTTGGAACGATACAGCAAAACAAGTAAAAAAGTAAAGAAATGGATTTAATTAAAGTTGCTGAAGAAGCATTTGCAACCGGCAAGCAGTTCCCCAAGTTCAAGGCTGGAGACACGATTACTGTCGCTTACAAAATTATCGAGGGTTCGAAGGAGCGTATCCAGTTGTACCGTGGTGTTGTGATCAAAATCGCTGGTCACGGTGACAAGAAGCGCTTCACTGTTCGTAAGATGTCTGGTACCGTTGGTGTGGAGCGTATCTTCCCCATTGAGAGCCCGAACATCGAGAGCATCGAGATTAACAAGATCGGTAAGGTACGTCGCGCCAAACTTTACTACCTGCGCAAGCTCACTGGTAAGGCTGCCCGCATCAAGGAGAAGCGTCGTCCCGTCACCGCTGAGTAAGACATGCGAAATAAGGTTCCTGAGAGGGAGCCTTTTTTGATTACTTATAGTTCTCGTCAGCACTGGTATCTCCATGAAGGGCATTCTGGAACGACTCCCAGTCCTGGAAACCAGCCAATAGTGACAGATGATCCAGCGTCTTACGGTCTGGTTTGCGAAGGATTTCCTTCTCTACAGCCTCCAGAAGTTTCCGAAGGGCAATGCGTTTCTTTTCCATATAACAACGTATTATGGTGCAAAGATACAAATAAAACCACAGATTACATAAATATCTAATAGATTTTTTGTACCTTTGTGCGCAAAATCAACAAAACGTATCAAATTATGAAATCATACATGACATCCATACGGTTGACAGACACGAAGGTGCTATTGCTTTTAGCCCTTTGGTCATTCGGCATCCAGTTATTCCTATCTAATGACTCACCCTTCTTCGGATTGACTCACCGCATTGATTCCGCCTGGTTCTTCATGGAGGGCAAGGCCTTCATCATCGGCATGCGGCCATACGTGGAATTCTCGGATTTCAAGGGCCCGATCATCTGGCTCTTCTACGGTATTGGCTATCTGCTCTCCCCACACGACTATCATGGTATGTATATTGTCTCTGGTGTCTTCTATGCCCTGACACTCTTCTTCAACTACAAGACGGCAAAGATATTCTTAAAGAGTGACGGCCGGAGTTTGGCTGCCACCCTGCCAATGATATTCGTCTATTTCTTCCCATGGTTCCATTTCGAGACACGCTCAGAAGACCTGATGCTGCTATTCGTGGCCATCACGCTATATGTCCTATTCAAAAGGCTCTATGCAGAGAAGCGAGATGACCCAGCAGACTTCATGATGCTTGGAGGATGCTTCACGGTGCTGGTACTGATGAAGTACAACGTTGCCGCAGGGCAAGGAGTCGCCGTGCTCATCGCCTTATGGGACCAATACAAAAACAAGCGGAGCCTGGGGTTAGCCTTTGGATGGATGATTCTGATCTCTGTGTTGATTACGGCACCGTTCATCATCTACTTCATCATGACCGACACCCTCGGCGCCTTCTTCCACAACTATTTCGTGCTAGCCTACGAGACGGTAACGAATGAGGACGGAGGCAGTCCTACGCTGATGCAAGACCTGGACATCATACTGTCAGACTACCGCAAGATTATTTTTATAGCCACTATTTTCCTGACAGGTATGCTATTGAGCCTACGACTGAAGCACTACAAATACGTACCAGTTACCATTGCCATGCTCTTCATAGCCATCACCTCACTTCATAACATATGGCACTACTATTACGGCATCTGTTACATCTTTGTGCTCTATCTATTCATCGACATGCTGCTCATCGCCAATGAACAGTCACGCCGTGTCAGTTTCGGTCTGCTTTCAGCCTGTCTCACCCTCTACTGTATCTATGGAAACCTTATTATCGGCGAGTTACGTCAGAACACTATCTTCACACATAATGAAGACCGGAAAGCCTTCCAAGAGATATCAGACGTCATGAAAGACGTGAAGAATCCCAAACTGCTGAGTTACGAGTGTCAGGAGTTCGGTTTCGGTGTGATGTACGAGCCTATCCCTGCAGGCGAACAGTTTGCTTATCCTAATGGGGGAACACCCCCGATGATTGAGAACCACCGACAGATACTGCGAGACCGGAAAGCCGATTTTGTTGTGACCTACTGCCGCGAAGACCAGATGGACAAGAAGCCGATTCTGAAGGAGATTGAGGATGCAGGCTATGTGCTTCGTCTGAAGCGAATCTACATGAATCAGCCGTTCTACATCTACGAGAAGAAGAAATAGTGGAAAGAGGAAAGGGGAAAGAGAAATGTGGAAGAAGGTCTACTCTTCTTCCACATTCAGTTTATCCATCACGATGAAGATAGGCCGTGCCTTCACCTGATCGAAGATGCGCCCTATGTAAAGCCCCAGGATGCCCATCATGAACAGCAGCAGTCCGCAGGCAAACCAGATGGAGAAGATGGTGGTGGTATAGCCGCGCACCTTGTTGAGTTCGAAGAAATAGGCGATGACGTTATAGACCGCCATAAGTCCAGACACGAACGACATCGTAAAGCCTGCCACGACAGCCATCTTCAGAGGCCGTGTACTGTCGGCGATGATCGAATCCATTGCCAGCCGGAATAGTTTCTTGAGTGTATAGGAAGACCCACCTCCGTCGGCACGGGAATCGTGCTTCACGTCGACGGCCGTCACACGGAAGCCCAGGAACTCTATCAGGAAATTGAACGAGCGGGCCACCTCGCCCAGTTTGTTGTACTCGCGGATGATACGGGCACTATAGATGCCAAACTCGGCAATGCTGGAGTCAGACTTATGACCAGTCATCCAGTCGTAGACGGCATGGAACACGCTCGACGACATCCGCTTCCAGAATCCAAACTGCTTATGTACTCGACGGGCATGGACAACATCCCATCCTTCCTGCGCCTTTCGATAGAGGGCAGGTATGTCTTCCGGGCGGTTCTGAAGGTCGCAGTCCATCACGACAATGTACTCACCCTTGGCATAGCGCAGTCCTGCCGAGATGGCATAATGCTCACCAAAATTGCGGCTCAGGTTAAGACCTACCACACGCTTATCGACAGCACAGACCTGACGGATGGCTTCCCACACGTTGTCGGGCGAACAGTCATTGACAAGGATAATCTCATAACTGTCGGTGAGCGTCTGGAGAACATTATGCAGTCGTTTCAGCAGTTCCGCCAGCATCGACTCCCCACAATACTCAGGGATCACCACGGATATCGTTTTCTTGTTCTGTTCCATGTTCATCTGAAATTATTGATCAATCCGACAACAGTCTCAGCCTCCTCACGACTCACCACCTGGTTCATCGGGATGGAGAGTTCCTGCTGATGGATGCGCTCCGTGATCGGATAACTGCGATTGTTCCACTCCTTGTAACACTCCTGCTTATGCGGGGGAATCGGATAATGGATGAGCGTCTGCACCCCACCCTCTTTGAGATACGCCTGCAATTCATCTCGGCGTTCGCAGAAGATGGGAAACTGATGATAGACGTTATTCTCATCGTTGAGCCTTTGTGGCAGGGTGATCAGCGGATTGTCGATGGCCTCGTAATAATAGGCCGCCAACTGTTGACGCTTACGATTGTCCTCATCCAGATATTTCAACTTCACATCGAGGATGGCAGCATCTAACTCTGACATACGACTATTCATGCCCACATAGCGGAACACATATTTCTTCTGACTGCCGTAGTTGGCCAAGGCCCGAATGACGGAGGCCAGTTCTTCGTCATCAGTGGTCACAGCCCCTGCGTCACCAAAGGCGCCGAGGTTCTTTCCCGGATAGAAGGAGTGGGCACCCGCATTACCAAGGGCACCAGTCCGGACACCTTCCCATGTACAGCCATGACTCTGGGCACAGTCTTCCATCAACTTCAGTCCATGATGCTTACAGATGTCACCCAACTTGTCGTTATAAGCGATACGGCCATAGAGATGAACCGTCAGCACACCCTTTGTCCTTGGCGTGATGGCCTCCTCCACCTTATTAATATCCAGTTCAAGATGTTCCCATGTCGGCTCTACCAGCACGGGCACCAACTGATTGTCGGTAATGGCAAGAATGGTGGCGATATAGGTGTTTGCTGGCACAATGATCTCGTCACCGTCCTTCATCACACCCAGTTCCTTATATCCGCGCAGGATCAACTTCAGGGCATCCAGTCCGTTGGCCACTGCGATGCAATGCTCTGTGCCAATATATTGGGCATAGTCGCGTTCGAAGGTTTCGTTTTCACGACCCTGCAAAAACCATCCAGACTCTATCACACGCTTAACTGCTGCCTCATATTCCTCGGCATGCTGCATCGTGATGGCCTGAAGATCCAAAAGTTTCACCATAACAGTAAACAGTAAACTATAAACTATTTCTTTATATATTCAAGAAAGTCGTCGTAATTGCGTATGTAGTCGTCTTCCGAATAGGCATGGCTGGCCAGTACCAGACAGATACTGCCTGAAGAGAAGCCCTGCTCAGACGACCATATGCCAGGCGGCACATGCAGTCCCCAGAAAGGACGATTAAGTGCGACAGTTCGCTTGTTAGTGCCATCGTCGAGGACTACCTCGAAACTTCCTGAGGCTGCAATAATAAACTGATGGCACTCCTTATGGGCATGTCCGCCTCGTTCTTCTCCACCGGGGATGTCGTAACTATAAAACACACGGTTGATTTCAAACGGCACATGGATATTCTGATAGATAAATGTCAAGTTGCCTTCAGCATCATGCATCTTGTTTAGTTCGTAGAGCGAACTGTCGAATACACTCTTAGCATAACTAACGGCATTAGGTACCATGACATTATTGATGACAGGTGCTGAAGTATTGTTCACATTGTCTGTCAACATTGTCTGTCCTTTCAGCCAAAGAAGAAAGTCCTGATAGTCCATGATGTAGTCATCAGGATCATAGTCCGTCGAAGCGAGCACCAACGCCAGGGAGTTCGTAGAGAAGTTGGTCATGCGTCGCCACATAGCCTTGGCAACATAGAGGCCCTTGTACGAGCGGTTCAACTGATAGGTCTGTTTCTGCTGACCATCGTCGAGTTCCACGTCAAAAGAACCCGAGAGTGCCACGATGAACTCCTCGCTCTCCTTATAAGCATGTCCACCACGATCGAATCCTCCTGGCACATCATAGATCCAATACACACGCCGTATTTCGAACGGCACATGCTTGAACTGTTCGATGATGGAGAGATTGCCCCGGACATCTGAGATCTTAGGCAAACTGATGATTCTGTTTTCGGATTCCTTCATGCCGCATCTATGATTTGCTTAACAGTCTGCAAAGGTACTATTTTTTTTAGACAAAAGAACAAAAGAAACAAAAAAATATGATGTGCTTATGTTCTTATGTCTAAAAAATTATATATTTTATGTAGTTATGTCTGATATTTTGTTTACTTTTGCACCAAATTTCAAAATTATACACATCAAGATGAAAGAATTAGCACTCAAGTACGGATGCAATCCGAACCAGAAGCCCTCACGTATCTTCATGACAGAAGGGGAGTTACCTATTGAAGTGATCAACGGCCGTCCGGGATATATCAATTTCCTCGATGCCTTTAATGCCTGGCAGTTGGTGAAGGAACTGAAGGCCGCCACAGGCCTGCCCTCAGCAGCCTCGTTCAAGCACGTCTCGCCTGCTGGTGCCGCCGTAGGTCTGCCACTGAGCGACACCCTGAAGAAGATCTATTTCGTGGACGATATCGCTGGTCTCGACGAGAGCCCCATCGCCTGTGCCTACGCCAGAGCCCGCGGTGCTGACCGTATGTCGAGTTATGGTGACTTCGTGGCCCTCTCTGACACCTGCGACGCCACAACTGCCAAGATCCTGAAGCGCGAGGTCTCTGACGGTGTGATTGCCCCCGACTATACCCCTGAGGCCATCGAGATTCTGAAAGACAAACGTAAGGGTACATACAATGTGATTAAGATTGATCCTAACTACGTGCCAGAGCCTATCGAGCGCAAGCAGGTATTCGGCGTTACCTTCGAACAGGGCCGTAACGAGATCAAACTCGACGACGATGCCCTCTTCGAGAATATCCCCACCCAGAACAAGACCTTCACTCCTGAGGCCAAGCGCGACCTGATCATCGCCCTCATCACGCTGAAATATACGCAGTCGAACTCTGTCTGCTACGTGAAGGACGGCCAGGCCATCGGCATCGGAGCAGGTCAGCAGAGCCGTATCCACTGTACCCGTCTGGCTGGCAACAAGGCCGACATCTGGTGGCTCCGTCAGCATCCGAAGGTGATGAACCTGCCTTTCGTTGATGGTATCCGTCGTGCAGACCGCGACAACACCATCGATGTGTATATCTCTGAGGACGAGCACGACGATGTACTCCGCGACGGCGCCTGGCAGCAGTTCTTCAAGACCCAGCCCGAGGTGCTGACGATGGAAGAGAAGAAAGCCTGGATTGCCCAGAACACGAAGGTGGCTCTTGGCTCCGATGCCTTCTTCCCCTTCGGCGACAACATCGAGCGTGCCCATAAGAGCGGTGTGGAGTTCATCGCCCAGGCTGGTGGCTCTGTCCGCGACGATCATGTCATCATGACCTGCGACAAGTACGGCATTGCCATGGCGTTTACAGGCGTAAGACTGTTCCACCATTGATTTTGTTTACAGTTTACGGTTTACAGTTTACAGTTGAAATGACTGGAGGCTGTACTACCGCAGATGTAATCATCTGTAAACCGTAAACTGTAAACCGTAAACATAAGAAGAAAATGGACGATTTCCAGCGTATCCTCGAGAACGGCATCAACTTCGGACGTGGTGGTGACAAGCCGAAGGAGAGTGGCAAGGTGAAGACCAAGGCCAAGAAGAAACAGTATATCACTGGTGCCCACGGTAGTGGCTCTGCTCGTCAGAAAGCCAAATACCGTGAGCAAAGAGCCAACAGACACAAGAAATGAATAATCCCTGCCTGGTGTGGCAGGGATTATCATTTCTCAGAAGTTGAGGTCTTTGCCTCGATAGAAGTCTATAAGCGCGTGCTGGTAGAGGTTCTCGTAACGGGCCTGAACCAGATTAGACTCTGACTTCAGATAGTTGTTTTTCGACTCATTGAACTCTGTGATAGTGGCCTTGCCGTTCTCATATTTTGCCTGCATCAACTGGAAAGCATCCTTCGTACTCTGCACAGCCTCTTCTGAAGATTTCTCCTTCGACTGGGCATTCAGGGCGTTATAGTACACCTGCTGAATCTCCTTATAGAGCGTTTTCTTCGTGCTTTCGAGTTGGAACTGCTGGTTCTCATGATCGATGCGGGCACTGCGGACATTGTTACGCGTCTGGAAACGGTTGAAGATGGGAATACTCAGATTCAGGCCGATGGACTGCGAGAAGTTATTCTTCAGTTGAGTGCCAAAGCCGTCAGAATCAAAACCAGAGGTGGTATAGTAGTTGGTGCCAAGTCCTCCGTTGAAGGAGAGCGTCGGATAGTTAGCAGCCTGGGCAATCTTGATGCTGTGTTCATAACCTTTCAACTTGAGTTGTTGGGAAAGGATCTCTGGCTTGACGCCGAGTGCCTCAGCATAGATCAGGTCAGGCGTCAGATCAGTCAGGCCTGTCAACCCAATAATCTCTGAAATATCCGGACGGACGATGGAGAATCCTTCTGGCGTGGGGAGTTCGAGAAGTTGTGTCAGCGTGAGGATGGCCAGGCGGTAGTTGTTATCAGCCTGCGTAGCCGTCAGACGGCTGTTGGCCAGCGTGGCCTTCTGCTGGGATAGTTCTGCCTCAGCCGCCTTGCCGTTCTTGACAAAGGCCTCCAGACGTGCTACCTGCGCAGAGTCGATATCAATCTGGAGACGGGCCACGTCAGAAAGTTCCATATCATAAAGGATCTGGACATAGGCCTCTGCCACCTTCATACGGATGTCGTTCTTAGCCTTCTCCAGGTCGGCAGTAGCCCCCTCAAGGTTCAGTTTGGCCAGTTTGATCTGGTTTGGAATCTGAAAGCCCGTGAAGAGAGGTACGCTGGTGTTGAGCCCCAACGACGTGTTACTCGTATTCGTGTTCGAGTAGATATTATCTGATGTCAGACCACGTCCGAAAGAGAAGTTCTGCCCCATAGAGGCACTGAGGTCTGGCAGACGGGAGTTCTTCGCTGTCGAGAGTTTCAGTTCTTGCTGACGGCGTTGGTTCTGCTGCTGCTTGATGCTGATGCTGTGCTCTATGGCATAGTCGCAGCATTCGCGGAGGCTCCATTGCTTTTCCTGAGCCAACAGGTCTAGTTTGACTAGTACAACTAGTATGATTAAAATCGATATCTTCTTCATAACCTTACTTGTCTTCGTCAGTTATAATCTCAGGACCACGCACTTTGTCCTTGGCGGTGATGCCCTTCTTGATCTCGATGCTCACGCCGTCGGAAAGGCCAGTCTCTACGTAAGTACGATCGTAGGTTTTGTTCTTTCCCTCGCCCTTGATGACATAGACGAAGGTTGAGTCGCCACTGAACTCGATGGCACTCTCTGGAATGCAGAGCACCTTATCAGCCCTGGCCAGCACGATCTCGGCGTTGGCGCTATAGCCAGAACGGATCTTGCTGCCCTCAGAGAGTTTCACGGCTGCCTTGATCTCAAACTGATTGGCGCCATTGCTCTCCACAGCCTTCGGAGAGACATACTCCAGAGAAGCATCAAACTTCAGATCCTGCAGGGCGCCAATGGTGATCTTCATGGGCATTCCACCCACGAGTTGTCCCACTTCCGTCTCGTCGATGTTACCACGGAAGATGAGGTCATTCATGTTGGCAACGGTGGCGATGGTGGTACCGTCATTGAAGGTATTGGAAAGAATCACCGAGTTACCCACCTTCACGGGGATGTCGAGGATCACACCGCTGATGGTTGAGCGGATAAGCGTTGAAGAGGCAGAAGCATTCGATTTCGACACACCGTCGCGAACCACTTCAAGTGCATCCTCAGCAGCCAGTTTCTCATGCTTTGCCTGATTCAGAGCCTGCTTGCTCTTGTCGTATTCATCGGCAGAGACGAGCTTCTGGTTATACAGGTTCTCCTCGCGCTGGTAATCTACCTGGGCCTGTTTCAGATTAATGTCTGCCAGGCGCACACGCATCTCAGCAGAAGAGAGTTGACTCATATCGGGAATCACCTTCACTTTCGCAATCACCTCTCCCTTCTGCACAAACTGTCCGGGTTCTTTCAACAGTTCGGCGATGATACCAGAGATCTGCGGCTTCACGTTTACCTCGTTGCGAGGTTCGATCTTACCTGTGATGATAGTGGTCTTCTGGATGCTGTCCAACTTCGGCGTGAACTCGTTGTAGACAACTTCCTTGGGCTGGCTCTTCTGCCAGAGGAACACAAACGTTCCGATGAAAATCAGCGCGATAATCGCAGCGATGATCAGTTTACTGTACCTTTTCATAATTATTTCATTTTTGCATTTTTACATTCTTACATTTTCCTTATTCATCGCGCATGGCGTCTACAGGTTTGATGCTCATCGCACGTGCTGCCGGAGCCAGTCCTGCCAGCACGCCAAGCGAACTCACCACGAAGGCACAGAAGATGGCCGTCCAGAAACTTACCTGGAAGTGAGTCTCTATGATGCCGTCCTCTGTATTATACATCTCGAGCATCTGGAGTATCATCACTCCAAAGAGGATGCCGCTCATACCCGCCACCAGCGTCAGCACGATACTCTCGGAGATAATCTGCGACAGGATCATCTTGGGGGTGGCTCCTATGGCGCGACGGATGCCAATCTCTGTGGTACGCTCACGGACAGTCACCATCATGATGTTCGACACGCCGATGGCACCTGCCAGGAGGGTTCCCAGACCAACCAGCCAGATGAGGATGTTGACACCCTTGAAGAGATTGTTGATCATCTGGAACATCAACTCGGAGTTAAACACAAACACGCCCTGTTCGTCAGTCGGATCAACATAATGGGCTCTGGCAATCGTCTCACGTATGCGGGGGGTTATCTTACTCATAATGACACCTGGTCTGCCCGTAGCGGCTATGACATCAATCTCGTTGCCACGATTAAACGCAGCCTGCATCATAGAGATGGGGATGGTGACTTTTTCTTCCGTGCGTCCACCAATATTAATATTACCAGAACTATAGTCTACGCCCACCACTTCGTAATAGGTAGAGTCGATACGTATCTTCTTCCCGCAGGGGTCACCACCCTCCTTGAAGAGGTCTTTATACACCTTCTTTCCGATGACACAGACCTTACGATGCTCACGGATATCCATCTCGTTGAGGTAACGTCCGTAATAAATCTTAGGTGCAATGATCCTTGTCAGTTCAGGTACCGTACCCTGTATTCTGGGTGTCGTCCTCTGGTCACCGTAGTAGGCCGTGTTGCCCCCACGCCAACTCGAGAACAGGATGGGAGCAGCAGCATCGAGTTCGGGTACTTTCTGCTTCAGGCGATCGATATCCTTATACTCCATCGACCACCAGCGCCCCTTTCGGAATCCCTTATAGGCCTTTGTCGTCTGATTGGAGCCGAGAATCACTGTATTCTGGGCAAAGCCGTCAAAGTTCTTGTAAAGCATTTCCTCCAGGCCCTTTCCGCCTCCCATCAGCGCCACGAGCATGAACACGCCCCAGAAGACGCCAAAACCCGTAAGCAGCGAACGCGACTTGTTACGCGTCAGCGTGTCGAGGATTTCTCTATATGTATCAATGTCCAGTCTCATAATCAGTCAGCTCTTAATGCCTCAATGGGGCGGATTTTACTTGCTTTATAGGCAGGAATAAGTCCTGCGATGGTGCCTGCGATAATCATCACCATGGTAGCCTCGAAGCAGACATCGAGTCCCACTGTAGGATTGACAAACAGGGTGAGTTTCTCCACACCCAGATCGGTGACCTCATGACCCAGTGTGGCGTCCATATACTCATTGGCAAAGATACCAAGCAGCATTCCCACATAGCCAAAGAGCGTGGTGATGATGACGCTCTCTGTGATAATCAGTTTCAGGATGCTCCAGGGCTTGGCGCCAATGGCCTTACGGATGCCAAACTCATGGGTGCGCTCCTTGACGGTTATCAGCATGATGTTCGAGACACCTACGATACCACTCAACAGCGTAAACAACCCGATGACCCACAGGAATGTATGGATAATCGCCATACCATTTTCCATTTGTAAACTCTGTGTATAACTGTTCCATAGCCAGATGGCGCGCTCATCTTCCGGATGGGCCTGGTGGTTGGCATTCAAGCGCCGGCGATAGTCTTTCTCAAAGGCCTCGTTGGCTTCCTCCGTCGTCAGTCCGTGGAAGGTAAACTCGATGTTTCCTATGCTGGGACTGTTAGCGCCATAGATACCCTTGATTGTAGAATAGGCCGAATAGGCATTGCCCTCACCATCTCCAGGATTCTTATAGATACCCACCACCTTGAATGAGAAATCGCCCACCTTCACGTATTTCCCAAGCAGTGTCTTGAAATCCCTGGGTTCCAGTTCTTTGGCCTGCTTGTCGTTAAGTACCAGCACCTTGCGCTTCTCTCTCTGGTCGATGTCGTTGACGAACCGCCCACAAATCAGCATCTGTTTCACAATCTTCGTATGAACAGGATATACACCAACAATCTGCATACTCATGTATTGTTCGCCAAGGGTAACAATGCTATTAAAATAGTAACAGGCTCCTACCTCGTCGATGTTGTTCTTGAATTCTGATTCACTGGCTTCAAGGTCTTGCTTGTTCAGTTGTATATAACGCCCTTCGCTCAGACCTTGGTAGGCTTTTGAGGTCTGACCGCCATACGCCTCCATAGAGTTGGTCAGGAAGTCGCTCGCCATCTTCATGGTGGCATTGATGAGTCCGTTGCCGGCACCCAACAGCACGATGATCATGAAGATACCCCACGCCACGGCGAATCCCGTGAGCGTCGTACGAAGTTTATTTCTCCTTGCTGTCGACCATATTTCAGTTATTATATCGTGCATAATCTCACTATTACTTCATCATACCATTGATGCCGAACGGACTAGCATCGTGGTTCAGATTCTCCTCGATCTGGCCGATGATGCCGTCCTTGATGTGCACTATCTTGTTCGTCTCGTTCGCCACGCCGCTTTCGTGTGTCACCACGACGATGGTCATGCCCTCCTCCTGGTTCAGTTGCTTCAGCAACTGCATCACCTCCACAGAGGTCTTCGAGTCCAAGGCGCCTGTAGGCTCATCGGCCAGGATGATCTGCGGACGGGTGATGAGTGCTCTGGCTATCGCCACGCGCTGTTTCTGTCCTCCCGACAGTTCGTTGGGGTAATGTCCTGCCCAGTCAAGAAGGCCCAGACGCTCCAGATACTCCAGAGCCATCTGATGGCGCTTCTTTCTGGACACCCCTTGATAAAACAATGGCAACTCAACGTTTTCCACGGCGGTTTTGAAAGAGATGAGATTAAACGACTGGAAGATAAAGCCTATCATCTTGTTGCGATACTCGGCGGCCCGCCGCTCCGAGAGTCCCCAGATGGGCACCCCATTCAGTTCGTAGACGCCTGAGTCGTAATTATCCAGTATACCTAATATATTGAGTAATGTGGACTTACCTGAGCCCGAAGATCCCATGATGGATACGAACTCTCCTTTCTCGATGTCGAGCGAGATGCCCTTCAGTACGTGAAGTGGCTGTGCTCCTTGATAGGTCTTGTTGATGTCTTGAAGATGTATCATGAGAACAATCTTTACCTTAGAATAACATTTACCTTAATTTAGTTCTGCCTATTTGTCGTTTATTATACGAGAAAAGTTGCAGTTAATTACAGGAAACAGTCGCTATTTAACACTCTTTATCTCTTTATAAGATTCTACAACGTCGTCGATGCTGATCTCGAGCAGTGCCATCTGGCGGAACAGTTCTGGCAGGCGTTCCTTCATGAACTCCTTCCTACGGGTCTTGAGAATCTGCTTCTTCGCCCCTTTCGTCACAAAGTAGCCCAGACCGCGCTTGTTGTAGATGATCTCCTCGCGCGCCAGTTGCTCGTAGGCCTTGACGGCGGTATTCGTGTTCACCTCGAGGAGCACACTGTACTCACGGACTGACGGAATACGGTCGTCGTCCTGATACCTGCCCGCAAGGATATCGTCACAGAGGCGGTCTGCCATCTGCAGATAGATGGCTTTATCGTTTGAGAATATCATAATTAGTCCACTTATTAGTAATTAGTACAAAATGCTTGAAGATATGGAACGATGCCCAATAATTGAAGTAAGAGAGCAGAGGGAGCGCCACCATCAGCACGTAGGCCATCACATCCACCGTTGTATATTCATAGTGATCAACTCTCCACTCTTTGTTGAATACACTGAGATTGAAATAATGGATGAACCACAAGAAGAGTAGTATGATTGCAAGCCAAGCCACACCTGTTACTACGAACGTATACTTGCGAAGCAGCGTACCACCCAGCGTAAAGAGTGAGTGAGTCCATACAGCTGTCAACACAGCCACTATCCATGATGCCCATTCATACCAGCCCCAGTAGATACAAGAACTCCACACCGTCATGAAATGAGGCACCAACTTACCAAAGACCCAATACACACTCGTAGACCAAAGATAATACGTTCCGTCCACAGCATTATAGTTATACACCTCGCCAACTGCAGCCCCAGGATCGGCAGAGAACTGAGCCCATATCCATAAGCAGGCCATGCGGAGACAGTCGCCCAGGATATAACCCACGATGGTACACAGGCCACAGATGACTGTCATGTAGACGATCAGCGACAAAAACTTCTCCAGATTGGTGGCAGGGATCATCAGGAACGTGCCTCGCTGCTGATTGTTGCCTACGCTGGTAAAGCTTGTATAGGTCATACTGAGAAGGAAAAGAATCAGGAACGGTATGAAGAACGAGCCGAAATCCAAACAACTCCAGAGATAATCAACGACCTTCTCACTTGAGCCAAATACGAACAACATCAGTTGGATCAGGAATGTAGAGAACATGATGCCTGCCGTAAAGCCCAACAATCTGACGCGATTCATGTTGATCAGCCAGCCAAGCACCTGCCCAAACCTATTGATACTAAAACTATTCATATCTTTATATCCTTTCTATCATTAAACGTTTACAAACCTACCTATCACCTGTCGACGGCAGAAGAGCCTGTACGACAGCCAGAAGTTCAGCGCCACCCATACAACATACACCCCATTCATCACCACATCTGATGTCGTGTCGTCCTTCACGAGTTCGATCTTCCCTTTGTCTGGAGTGATCCAAACCATCAGCAGAACCAGCACAATGATGATAGCCGTCGTAGGAATCCAATTGTATTTGTTCGTTCTGAAGAACGTAGCGCCAAGGGCATAGACAGACTGGAACCAGAAGAAGAGAAGCGTCAGTCCTATCACCACAATAGAATGCTTTTCGGCAGGCACCTGAGACCACACCTTGTCCAGTATCTCCATCGTCGCAGAAATCACGAATCGCACTTCCTCGTGACCCACCAGCAAGCCAAACACATACTGCACCAAGTCGGCTGCGACAGCAGCTACCACATAGAGCGGAATCAGAAAGATCCAGGACATGTAGCGCATCAGATACTTCTCAAAGTTCGATGCTGGCAGCATCATCAGCGCTTGCATGTCGTGCTTACGTTCCATGCTATAGAACATAAACGACGATCCAACTACCAGCGTACTGACAAACAATACGGTCAATGCTATAGCGCAAGCACGATAGTTGGCATTCTCCTTGCCGAATGTGATGGTTATCGAGGTGAACAGTACATAGACCAACGTCAGGATGACCAGCGTCTGGAAGAACGTCTTCACGTGGTATTTCCTGTCATTCGTCAGCGACCATCTTGCCAGTTTTCCGAAGCGATTTATATTAAATTGTATCATACTCTTTATTTCTTTAAGACCAAAATCGGCGGATTTGCTGACCAAATTCGGCGAATTTGGTGACCAAAATCGGCGAATTTGGTCGGACACTCTTATAACTTACCCATCGTAACGGCATTAAACAACAACTCAAGGTTCACTTGCGTCTCCGCGCCGTCGGCCTTTCGAGGGGCAATCACAGCGTTTCCCTGGAGCGACGGCTCGGCGTAGAGCGCGTCGTCCATCTCGTTTGGCATGCGGTACTCAAACACATACTTGTCTGTAATCTCAGCCACCGAGGCATCGAGCAGCAGCCGCTGAGACGAGAGGATGAGGATGTGGTCGAGCAGCGACTCTACGTCGTGTACCTGATGGGTAGAGATGATCAGCGTGCGATCCTCCGTCATATACTGGGCCACCACCTTGCGGAACTGACTCTTCGAGGGGATGTCGAGGCCGTTGGTAGGCTCGTCCATCAACAGCAACTTAGTGCCAGCAGCGAGGGCGAAACTCATGAACACCTTCTTCTTCTGCCCCATCGAGAGGGCGTTGAGTTTCAGGTCTGTGGTGAGTTCGAAATCGTTCAGACAGTTCTCCAGCACCTCCTGCGAGAATCGGGGGTAGAAGGGCTTGTTGATCCTGACATAGTCATTGAGCGACATCATGGGCAGATCGAACTCCTCTGGCACGATGAATATCTCCTGGAGCGTCTCCGGCAGTCGTCTGCATGTCTCGACGCCATCGAAACGGACAGCGCCCTTCTTCGGGCGGAGCAGGCCGCTGACGAGATACAGGAGCGTCGACTTGCCCGTGCCGTTCTTGCCCAACAGGCCGTAGATGTTGTTGGCCTCCAGCCTCAGACTGAAATCTTCGAATACCTGAGCCTTCTGGCCTGCGTACTTAAAACTGATGTTACTTACTTCTATCATATCGTTACATATTTATATTATTTATATGCGTGTTATAGTGTACCACTTTAATAGTACACTGCAAAAGTACGATGTATTTCGTTACGCTCCAAACTTTTAAGCAGAAAACTTTCGCTTGTTAACACTATTTAATGGTTTAGCTCAAAGTTTGTTAAATATCTATAATTGCAGAATTTGTTATTAAAACAAATGATTATTTAACTCTATATTTGCATTATATAATTTATATAATGTGATGAGAACTATATATTTTTTTATTATTGAATTTCTTTTTTTATCATTTGGTATAGATGTATACAGTACCAATTTATCAAAAGGAGATATTGTTGTTTTGACAGATTTTCCGTATTATCTGAGAAATGATATCAAGATTAGTTTTACTGCAGACGTGACCACTATGGGTACATTCTATATTGGTCGTGGTTATCGGTCAGCAAGCGGAATATATGTAAAGATTGACGGCACGAAAATCACTCCGATAACTTGTGATTCAAGTGGCAACGAAATAGAAAAGGCTTCTATTGTCAACGATTTGGCAATATCCACATTTATTAAAGTGATTCTGGATGTAAGGCACACGACAAAATATCAATATAAGTGTAATCTTGAAATTCAATCTGATAATGGTAAAAAAATAGTTGAACTATCAGAAAACTGGTCTGGTGTTGAAGACCCTGTTTTTGTCAAAAGCGCGACTTCCGACGGTATTATATGTTCCAACATATCTTTGTGTGCTACAAGTTCTAATTTTGATAAGCCAATATGGGTTGTTGGAGATAGTTATTTGTCTATTCACAATTCTGAAAGATGGCCTTACTATCTTGAAAAACGTGGATATTATAATTATTTAATAGAGTCTGTTAGTGGTGGAGCTACTCAGGTCTATAATGATGCTTTGGTACTTTTGGAACTTGGTTCTCCAAAGTATCTTGTGTGGTGTCTTGGTATGAACTACGGTTCTGACGTTGATGCAGATACTCCAAGAAGTTCTTGGAAGTCGGAAGTTGACAATATTGTTTCTATCTGTAGTTCAAGAGGCATAACGCCAATCCTTGCCACCATTCCTTGTGTACCCAAAAAGAATCATGAAGGAAAGAATAAGTATGTCAGAAACAGTGGCTACAGATATATTGACTTTGCAAAAGCCGTTCATGGAGAGACTTATACTGCTGGTGTTGATAACTGGTATGAAGGGTATCTATATCATGGAACTGAGCAGAAACCAGACTATGTCCATCCTACGGCTTTGGGGGCACAGGCTCTGGCAAATCAAGTTTTAAAAGATCTCCCAGAGATAACTTACTTAATTGGAGATGTTAATCTTGACAAATCAGTAAACTATAATGATCTGAATGACCTTGTTTTATTTATTTTAGGAGGTAAGCCTCAAAACTTTAGTTTATTTCAGGCAGATATAGACAATAATAGAAAAATTAATGTCGGCGACGTTACAAAACTTGTAAATATTCTAAAGAAATAGATTGTATCTTTTTACCTTGTTAGAATGCACAACGTTCCTGCCCCCTGTGCATTTGCATTCGTTTTTCGTTCTCAAGCAGCCGGAAAAACGGTCACGGTCACAGCTGTGAGCGCGGCTACTATCACCTTCACCGCTAACTCGATGATCTTTTGTTTCTTCATACGATTTGTGTTTTTTCGAGGAAGGAGGAATGAGGAATGAGGCGCTCGGCCGAAGGACGCTTGCCACCGGAGGGACGCAAGAAAGAGATTACTCAGGAGGCGGATTGTCTGCCCTTAGAGTAATATCTTCCCCTCCTGAGTCAGGAGGGGTGCCCGAAGGGCGGGGTGGTCTGAACGCGCGCTTTTCATTCCTCTCCCTCGGCTTCTGTCCTTTTCCGTCTGACAATTGTGATGCAAGGCGAATGCAGTGTGGCAAGCTCGCTTGGCCAATGCTGAACCGCTGCTCACAATCGCACTGATCATCTCATTGTCAGTGCAAAATTACAACCTTTTTCTAACTCACTTCATCCCAATTCATCTTAACTCATCCCAATTCATCCATTTTAATCTTAATTAATCTTGACTCCCCACCCCCTGCCACTTGACTCCGTAAACCCTGCCTGTTTACTCCGTTACCGATGCCTCCTAACCTTATAAAGGATAGGACTTTATCTATATAACACCCTATCCTTTACACCCATTCCAGGCATCCCTTACGCCCTTAACTGCCGTCCTTTAGTAACCTCTTCCCGCCTCTGGAGTATTCTCCTTCCTCCTTCCTCATTCCTCCTTCCTCGAAAACTAAACCTCAAACCTCATACTCCCCTGGCGCGCCGAACTTCTCCACCATTGTCCTCACCTGTTCCGGGCTATAGTCCTTGTCGTGTGAGGAGAGTCCCATTCCCACGAGACTCTGGTGAAACTGTCTGTCCTTCTTGATCCAGCGCAGCAATTTGGCCTGCGCCACCTTCGGATCGTCGATCGTTGGAAACATCAGCAAGGCGAACTCCGACTTGCCGTAAGTGCGAATAGCGAAATTTGTGTGTGTCATTGGCTACTATTTTAGTAAAATTATTCAACTACAAAGATACAAATATTCTTTGAACTATGTAAGTAAAAAGTCAATAAAATAAAAAGAAATTGCACTTTTCTCTCTCATTCAATGACTGCTTAAATTATTTAACACTATTCATACTCCTAGGGAGACACATTCTGTCTTGCAAATGCATTTTGCAGATGCAATTTGTGCAAATGCAATTTGTGCAAATGCAATTTGTGCAATTGCTAAATAAAAACAATCAAAAATCTCTTCAATAATAATTTAATATTATTATATATTATAATATATAATAATATTAATATAATAATATATTTAAATGAATACATTTTTGATTTTCAAATTGCACAATTGCATGAACTCTCTCTAAAGCACACGGGGTCAGGAGTGCTGTGCGTACAATTGTACAATTACTGATGTCTTTTATTACGAAAGCAGAATAGTCGCTGGGACAGTACTTGGGTATGACGGCTGCTATGACTCAGGTGCACAAGGGAGTTCGGTAAAGATATTATATAGGAGGATAGAAAGAGAACAAAAGAGTGATGATTTTTGGCGAATTAATTTTGTTGTGTCAGGGATTATTAATGTCTTTGCACCGATTTACTTATAATTTTAAATAGTAATGAAAAAAAAGGAATTTATTATCAGTGATGATGACGCTGCTCATGGCAGCTTTCATGAGTATTTCATTTACTGCCTGCTGGCAAGAAGATGGCTCTGCCAACAGAAGAAGAACGGCACTATGCAGCTAAGGGCGGACCACAATCAGGAGTTTACATCAACTCTTGTTAACGGAAAAGTTGCTAACTGTGGTGGCGGTTACACCAGCGAATATGATTGGTGTGAGCTAAATCTCAGTTTCCCGGATAACGTAGATGAACTTTTCGAAAACGTAGGAATCCGTCTTGTGATAAAGTAAAAAAAGAGAAAGTAGGCCTACAAGGGTATCGTCATCAAGAATGGACAAAAAAAAATCCGAAAAACATTTGGTTATATCATGAATAATATGTAACTTTGCATCGAAGAAATGGACCTGCCAATGATTAAGAGAAAACAATCATCGCCTATAGACTGCTGCTATCTATACAGGACAGCGCTACTGCTGACCATTCTACTATTCGGCCTGGCACCGATTTTCGCCGAGGAAAAAAAAGACCCTGAGGAAGAAAGGCTTCGAAAGGAAGCATACAAATACTTTGATACCACAGACGAAGAGGCTTTCGGCGATGCCATCAACAAATTGCGCAAATACTATAAAGCGGAAGAAAAATGGCACGAGATGTTCACAGCCTGGGAGAACGAGATTGTCTACGACATCAACAACGACCATTTCTACTCAGCCTTGAAGAAGACGGAGGACATGAACGACTACATCAAGATCAACAAGCATCACGACGAGGAATACCGTATGGACTACCTGATGGGTGTGTTCTACGGCACCAGGAATAACATCGCGATGTGCAAGAAATACCTCAACCAGGCGCTTGAGAAACTCAACGACAGGAAAGAATACCGTGCGGAGGCCAGCAACATCTATATGCTGCTGGCGAACATCCTCGCCTTCGACAGTCCCGACTCAGCCACCATCTACATCGACAAATGCATCAATATCAGCGAAGACAACCGGAATCTGAGCGCCGCATTGCAGATGAAATGCATCATCGAGTTCGGAAAGAAAGACCGTGAAGGCTTCATGAAGGCCTACAACAAGAACAAAAGCATCAAACAGAGCGGTGCGGAGGACTACAACAACTCCTACGAGATGTACGTTGAGCAGGGACTGGCCTGCTTCGAGGGACGCTTTAACGACGCGCTGGAGATTAACAGTAAGATGACAACCCGACTTGACCAACTGCTCTTCCTGACGAAGATCTACGAGATGCAGGGCGACAAGGCAGCAGAGGCGGAAGCGCTGAAACAACTGATCAAGGCCAGGGAGAAATGGTACGGAGAAATCTCGATGATGGAGATCAACGACATCAGCAACGACATCAACCTTGAGCAGATGCGACGGGAAACGAAGGAAGCCTACGACAAGATGGCCTATGTCGCCATGGGTGCCAGTCTGCTCGTGGTGTTCTTCCTCTCCTATCTCATCTGGAGCCGCAGGAAGCACGTCCGAGAACTCATGGCACAGAACCAGCAACTCACAGTGGCTCGCGACCATGCTCAGGAGGCTGACCGCATGAAGACCGCCTTCATCCATAACGTAAGCCACCAGATCCGCACACCACTCAACGCCGTAGCCGGCTTCTCCACTATCCTCGCCAGCCAGAATGAAGAGTTGACGAATGAAGAACGACAGGATTTGGCAAAGCGTATTGAACACAATGCAGGCATCATCACCAACAGCCTGAACCACTTGATCACACTCTCCGACATAGACAGCATCAACATCGCCAACAACAGCGAGACCATCAACTGTCACGAGTTCTGCCGTGAGATTGCCACAGAATTCAAGCCCAAGAACCAGGCAACAGTCTTCAGTTACATGTCGAGCATCGATCAGAACGTCACCGTGAAGAGCAATAAGGACCTGCTCAAGAGAGTCGTTATGGAGATACTGCTCAATGCCGACAAGTTTACGGAAAAAGGAGGCATCACCCTCAGCAGCGACATGGCCGACGGGAAATGGCTGCTCACGGTGACGGATACAGGCAAAGGCATAGAGCCAGGCGACGAAGACAAGATCTTCGGACATTTCATGAAGATCGATGACTTCAGCGAAGGACTGGGATTAGGTCTGTCGTTCTGTAGGAGTATTGCCCACAGACTGGGCGGCGATGTCGTGCTGGACAAGGACTACCACGACGGTGCCCGTTTTATCGTACAGATACCAGCCTGACAAAGAAAAGGGATTCAACGGGCATCCACTCCCCACATCATCTTCTCACGCAGCGTATTGAAATAACTGTGGCGCGAACGCTTCACAACCTTCACGTCGTAGGGAGCACGCCGCATCGTGAGTCTCGTACCCTCCTTACACTTCTCTGAGCGACCATCGATGGCGACGAGGAAGTTATGAGAACGGCTCTCGACAGTCAGCGTGATCTCAGAGGAATCAGACAACACGATAGGACGGATATTCATCGAATGTGGAGCAACAGCCGTCATGGAAAACACTTTCGTACCAGGCACAATGATAGGACCGCCATTAGACAAGGAATAGGCCGTAGAGCCCGTGGGCGTAGATACGACCAGACCATCAGCCTGGTAGGTGGTGAGATACTCGCCGTTGATGTTGGCCCGGATGGAGATCATCGAGGCCGTGTCACGCTTCAGGATGGCCACATCATTAAGGGCACAGTCATAGCCGTCGAAGGGATCACCGTCTGTCTCTACTTTGATCAGCGCACGGTTCTCTATCGCAAAGTCGTCAGCATAGAGTGCCTCCACACATTGCTCTATCTCGCTGGGACTGACATCAGCCAGGAAACCCAGGCGACCCATGTTCACGCCAAGGATGGGAATCATCTTCTCCCTCACCCTGCTGGCAGCCTTGAGGAACGTACCGTCGCCACCCATGGAGATGACAAAGTCGGCCTCAAAGTCATTGCCATCAAAGACACCATTGGCATCGACGCTGATCTGCTGGTCAAGAGTCAGGAAGTCATAGTATTCCTTATCAACGTAAATCTCGGCATCGTGGTTGGAAAGACAGGCCAGCACCTTCTGTATCGATGCCGACTTCTTGGTCTGATAGATGTTGCCGAAAAGGGCAAACTTGAGTCTGGGATGTTCCATAATTCTGCACTTTTGCCTGCAAAGATACATGAATTTTCAGACATAAGTACACAAGAACATATATTTTTTTGTTTCTTTTGTTCTTTTGTCTGAAAAAAAAAGAGTACCTTTGCAATCGAAACCCTAAAAAAGAAAGACTATGGCAAAAGTTTATGTATTCTTGGCAGACGGCTTCGAGGATGTCGAGGCCCTGATTCCCATCGACGTGCTGCGTCGTGGTGGTGTGGATGTTATCACGGTGAGCACAACGGAGTTCCCTTTGGTGGAGTCGGCTCATGGCGTGAATATCGAGGCTGATATCCAGTTCGAACAGAGTGACTACAGCGATGCAGACCTGCTGATGCTGCCTGGCGGCATGCCTGGAGCCAGCAACCTGTTTGCCCATGAGGGTGTCTGCGAGGCGCTGAAGGCTCAGTTTGCCGCTGGCAAGAAGATTGCCGCCATCTGTGCTTCACCAGCAGTCGTGCTCGCACCCTTAGGCATCCTCGATGGCAAACGTGCCACCTGCTACCCTGGCTTCGAACAGGCTCTGACGAAAGCCACCTATACTGGCGACCTCGTGACCGTCGATGGTAACGTCACCACAGGCGAGGGTCCCGCCGCTGCCTTCCCGTATGCCTACGAACTGCTGACTCAACTCGTAGACAAGCAGACCTCTGACCAGATTGCCGAAGGCATGCGATTTGTCCATTTAATGAAAGGAAACTATTCACTTTTCCCTTAATCATGGATTACATCATCATTGTGGCAGGTGGCAAAGGCCTGCGAATGGGGAGTGATATTCCCAAGCAGTTCCTGCCTATAGGCGGCAAGCCGGTACTGATGCGGACACTGGAACGCTTTCGCGAGTATTCTGAGGATCTGCAGATCATCCTAGTACTGCCTGAAGCCCAGCAGGACTACTGGCAGGACATTTGTCAGAAGTACAACTTCCAGGTGGAGTATCTGCTGGCCAACGGCGGGCAGACACGCTTCCACTCTGTACAGAATGGTCTCGCCCTGGTGCCTGACGATGCCGAGGGTGTCGTAGGCGTTCATGATGGCGTACGGCCCTTCCCAAGCATCGAGGTCATCCGCAACTGCTTTGAGACAGCCCGTACGGCCAAGGCCGTCATACCTGTCATACCCGTCGTCGAGACCGTCCGCCATCTGGAAAAGGAGGGCTCTGTCACTGTCCCCCGTGGCGACTATCGTCTGGTGCAGACCCCACAGACCTTCGACATCCAACTGCTCAAGGCAGCGAATCGTCAGCCCTATGACGACGGCTTTACGGATGATGCCTCTGTCGTGGAGAGTTACGGCTATCAGATCACGCTTGTCGAGGGCAATCGTGAGAACATCAAGATCACCACGCCCTACGACATCATCGTGGCGGAAGCCCTCTGTAAACTGTAAACTGTAAACCGTAAACAAAAATAATGGATATCCTCGATCAGGACATCAAGTTCTTGCCAGGCGTAGGCCCTAACCGCAAGAAGATGCTGAGCAACGAACTTGGCATCGAGACCTATGGTGACCTGCTCGAATATTATCCTTATAAATATGTAGACCGTTCAAAAGTCTACACCATCCATGAACTGACGGGTGACATGCCCTATGTACAGGTCGTGGGGCATATCCTCAGTTTCGAGACCTTCGCCATGGGACCTCGCAAGGAGCGAGTCGTCGCCCACTTCACTGACGGCACGGCCATCTGCGACCTCACGTGGTTCAACGGGGGGAAATATGCCAAGCAGACCTATCGCATCGGCACCAGGTACGTGGTCTTTGGCAAGCCAACTGTCTTCAACAACCGTATCAACTTCACCCACCCCGACCTCGACGACGCCTCGAAGGTGGATCTCTCGTCGATGGGCCTACAGCCCTACTACAACACGACGGAGAAGATGAAGAAGACGGGGCTGAACTCCCGTGCCGTGGAAAGGCTTACCAAGACACTTGTCGAGAAGTTGCCGCCCCTGCCAGAGACCTTGCCCGACTTTATTATCGCCAGCCGCCACCTCATGGGGCGTGACGAAGCCTTCCGCACCGTCCACTATCCCCAGAACGCCAAAGACCTGGAACAGGCCCGTGTCAGACTGAAGTTCGAGGAACTCTTCTACGTACAACTCAATATATTAAGGTATGCGAGCGACCATCGCCGTAAGTATCGCGGCTATGTATTCTCTCATGTCGGAGAGGTATTCAACACGTTCTATCGCGACCATCTGCCCTTCCCACTGACGGGAGCACAGAAGAGGGTGATAAGAGAGATTAGGGTTGATGTAGGTTCTGGCAGGCAGATGAACCGTCTGCTGCAGGGAGATGTCGGATCTGGCAAGACCCTCGTGGCCCTGATGTCCATGCTTATCGCTATCGACAACGGCTATCAGGCTTGCATCATGGCCCCTACGGAAATCCTCGCCGAACAGCATCTGCAGACCATCATGCAATTCCTCGACGGGATGGACCTGCGAGTAGCCCTGCTGACAGGCATCGTTAAAGGCAAGCGTCGTGAGGAAGTACTCGAAGGCCTGCTCGACGGCACCATCCATATCCTCGTTGGCACTCATGCCGTCATCGAGGACACCGTCCAGTTCGCCCGCCTGGGCTTTGTAGTCGTCGACGAGCAGCACCGTTTCGGCGTAGCCCAGCGCGCCAAACTCTGGAGCAAGAGCGAGAATCCTCCACATGTCCTCGTGATGACGGCAACCCCCATCCCCCGCACCCTTGCCATGACCCTTTACGGTGACCTCGACGTGAGTGTCATTGATGAGTTGCCGCCAGGTCGTAAGCCCGTCCGTACCACCCATGTCTCCGACACCCGTATGACCACTCTCTATGATGGCATCCGGCAACAGATTCATGAAGGCCGACAGGTATATATCGTCTTTCCTCTCATCGAAGAAAGCGAGAAGAGCGACCTGAAAAACCTCGAAGACGGCTTCGAGGTGTTGCGACAAGCATTCCCTGAGTTCCGCCTCAGCAAGGTACATGGTCGCATGAAGCCTAAGGACAAGGAGGATGAGATGCAGCGCTTCGTTAGCGGAGAGACACAAATCCTCGTTGCCACCACCGTCATTGAGGTGGGCGTCAACGTGCCTAACGCCTCCGTCATGGTCATCCTCGACGCCCAGCGTTTCGGCCTCTCCCAACTCCATCAACTCCGTGGAAGAGTGGGACGTGGTGCAGACCAGTCGTTCTGCGTCCTCGTCACTCCACTTAAACTCTCAGAAGAGACCCGTAAGCGCATCGACATCATGTGCGACACCAACGACGGATTCCGTATCGCAGAGGCAGACTTGAAACTTCGCGGTCCTGGTGATCTGGAGGGCACCCAGCAGAGCGGTATGGCCTTCGACCTGAAGATTGCCGATATCGCCAGAGACGGTCAACTGGTGCAGATGGCCCGCGACGAGGCTCAGAAGATTATTGATGACGACCCCGACTGCCAGTCACCAAAGTATGCCATCCTATGGTATCGGCTGCGTCAATTACGCAAGACAAACATCAACTGGGCGGCCATATCTTAGTTTTGAAGTGTTAAACTAACACAAAAAGTTGTTAACGCGTACAACTTTCTGCATGTTTTTAGAATATTATTTATACCTTTGCACCGAATTATTCACTCTAACAAGACAAACCAGAACCCATAATGATAACAATTAAGATTTTTAAGACAACAGTTTTATTAGCATTAATGACGTTTAATTCCCTGCCTTCGCAAGGTCAGGATCTGTTAGCGCGTCAGGCCCCAGTAGACAGGAAAATGAAGGCTGTTGACTCCATAGTACTCAATAGACTGATTGAACAGGAATTGTTTGAGAATCCCGCAGGTGACCTCTATGAGGAGTGGGACAACGAACTGACACATTATAATGGCTCCTCCCTTCCCGACGAGGCCACGATCGACCTCAGAGGTTTCTGCATGCCGACGGACAGTCGTGTGATTACCTCCAACTTCGGAGCCCGTTGGGGACGCCAGCACAAGGGACTCGACATCAAGGTTTATATCGGCGACACCATCCGTGCTGCATTCAGCGGTAAGGTGCGCATCGTGAAATATGAGCCGCGTGGCTATGGCAAGTATGTGGTCATCCGCCACTATAACGGATTGGAGACCTACTACGGCCACATGTCTAAGCAACTTGTACGTGAGAATGAGGAAGTGAAGGCAGGTGACCCCATAGGACTGGGTGGTAACACAGGCCGCAGTACTGGTAGCCATCTGCACTTCGAGACCCGTGTCTGTGGTGTAGCCCTCAACCCGGCACTGATGTTCGACTTCCGCAATCAGGATGTCACAGGTGACTTCTACACATTCCGTCGCAGCCAGTACGCCCGTGAGTCGGCCCAGGCAACTCGTCTGCGTGGTGTCAGCGGCAACAGCAATATGGGACGCTTTGACAGCGACGAGGACGAGGACGACGTTGAGATGGCTATCGCAGCCCCCTCTGCTTCCTTCACGTCAGAAGTACATTTCCATAAGGTGAAAAAGGGCGAGACCCTCCAGAGCATCGCCCGCAAGTGTCACACCACCGTCGACTCGCTATGCAAGTTAAACCGCATAGGCAAGTCCATCCGCCTGATGCCGGGACAGATACTGAAATACAACTAATCCAAATAACTTTCAAAGGCTTCCCACAGCGGAAGCCTTTTTGCTTATGACTGCTTATGACTGAGAAAGAGATCAAACAGATGCAAGCCGACAATGAGGCTTTGCGCCATGAGGTAGACCAACTGAAAAACGAGATTATACGCCTCGTGGAGCGCAATCTCGACCTCTCTCAGCGGCTGGAGGAAGACGTAGAACTGCGCCGCCGTGCAGAGGTAGCCCGTGACATATTGTCTAAGAACATCGAGCGTCAGCGCAATGCCGACCTGCAGGACGACGGTCAGTTGATGGCCCTCCTCGAAATCCGTGTAGAGCAGGATAATGTCCTGAGTCTGCCCGACTTCGACTCGAAAGCCCTCGCCAAACTCCTTGGTGTCAGCCATGAGCGTCTCGTCCGTCTGTTCCGTCGCAGCAGCATCTACACTTCGCCTGATGCCTATCTCGACAACCTTCGCACGCTGTTGGCGATGCGTCTGCTGCGCGACAAGCCCCAGTACAGCATTGCTGCCGTTGCCGAGGAGAGCGGTCTGAAGAACATCCGTACCCTCCAGCGCCGCATCCAGGAGGTGGTCGGCATGACACCCGTCGAATATCGCATGCTCTTCAACCGCGACGTATAAGCCAATCAACAAACAGAACAACTTAAATATTATATAATATGTTAGACAAAGAGAGAGGGCTGTATATCGCCCATTGCGCCAACGGTGCGCTCAGCATTACAGGAAAGATGGCCAACCGTCATGGACTCATTGCCGGAGCCACGGGTACAGGAAAGACCGTCACGCTGCAGGTGATGGCCGAGACGTTCTGCCAGGCAGGCGTGCCCTGCTTCATGGCTGACATGAAGGGCGACCTCAGCGGCATCTCGCAGACAGGCAAGATGAGCGGTTTCATCGAGAAGCGCATGCCCGAGTTCGGCATTGAGAATCCGCAGTTCCAGCCCTGCCCCGTGAGATTCTACGACGTCTTCGGCGAACAGGGTCATCCCATGCGTGCCACCATCTCGCAGATGGGGCCGATGCTGCTCTCACGACTGCTCCAGTTGAACGAGACGCAGGACGGTGTGCTCAACATCGTCTTCCGCATCGCTGACGACCGTGGTCTGCTGCTGCTCGACCTCAAGGATCTGCAGGCCATGCTCGACTGGGTGTCGAAACATGCCAAGCAGTACACCACGAAATACGGCAACATCTCCGCCCAGACCGTCGGCGCCATCCAGCGTGCTCTCCTCCAGTTGGAGGCACAAGGAGCCGACAAGTTCTTCGGCGAGCCCTCATTCGACATCTACGACCTCATCCAGACCGAAGGCGGCAAGGGTGTGATGAGTGTGCTGGCTGCCGACAAACTGATGATGCAGCCCAAACTCTACTCCACCTATCTGCTGTGGCTCCTCTCCGAACTCTACTCCACCCTGCCTGAGGTGGGCGATCTGGAACTGCCCAAACTCGTGTTCTTCTTCGACGAGGCCCACATGCTCTTCACCGACACCTCGAAGGCACTGCTCGACAAGATTGAGCAGGTCATCCGCCTCATCCGTTCGAAAGGCGTAGGTATCTACTTCATCACCCAGAGTCCGACGGACATTCCTGAGAATATCCTCGGCCAGTTGGGTAACCGTGTGCAGCATGCTTTAAGGGCCTACACCCCGAAGGACCAGAAAGCCGTGAAGACCGCTGCTGACACTTTCCGAGCCAATCCCGAGTTCAAGACCGACGAGGCCATCATGAACCTCGAGACTGGCGAGGCCCTCGTCTCCTTCCTTGATGCAAAGGGTGCTCCTGGCATTGTGGAACGTGCGAAGATTCTGTTCCCCCTCAGCCAGATCGGAGCCATCACCGAAGGTCAGCGTCTCGACATCATCAAGCAGAGCCGTATCGCTGGCAAATACGACACGCCCATCGACCGTGAGAGTGCTTTCGAGATTATCATGGCCGAGGCCGAAGAGCAGATGAAGGCTCAGGAAGAAGAAGCAGCCGCCAAGGAAGAGGAGAAAGCCAAGGGCAAGCAGAAGCCCGGCATGATGAGTAAGGTGTGGAAAGCCATTATCACCGCTGTCACTGGCACGTTGGCCACCATCCTCGGCACCTACATCAGCGACAAGGTGACGGGCAAGAAGACGAAGTCGAAGACTTCAGCCACAGGCCGTGTGGTGAAGAATGCCACCAGTGCCGCCACCCGTTCCATCACCAAAGAACTGACGCGCGACATCCTCGGCAACCTTGTCAAATAAGGCTGGTTTATGAGGTTCGTAAGAACGGTAACTACAGCCATTCTTGGTATCACGACGTTCATCTGCTCAACGGCCCAGGAAGTTGTAGTCGACAGTGTTGTCAGCACTTCCGGTGACAACAACCGGAATGTGCTGATGAACGCAGCATCCGTCTCACAGCCACGCCAGATATCCTTAGGCCTGCCCATTTCCGGACACGCCTATCTCTATGAGGATGGCCTTCCCGTGTCCTATTATAATTACCAGGTCTATCCCTACAAATCGTGGCACAGCGGCGTCAGTCATGAGTCTGTGCGGACCACGGGGCCACAGGACATGGCGCTGAAATACGGTGTCATCACTTATAGTGTCGACAGTTATTCAAAACTCGCCGGCGACTCCTTAGAAGGCAAGATCAATTACACGTTTAATCACTTTGGCCGTCATGCGATAGATGCCAATGTCTCCACGCCCGTCGGAAAAGGCTGGGGCCTCAGCATCAGTACCTATCATAATATGGATCCCGGAAGCAACCACCTCGACATGACCGCCCTGCAGGAGAGCGTCCACTTCTATAAGGCGGCACTCTCGAAGACCTGGAACGAAGGTCGTGGCAAGGCTGGCCTCATCTACCAGTATTCGCAGTTCAAGGAAATCAACGAGATTTACGGTCCCTTTGTCTTCGTGGGTGACGGTAGCGTGGAGGCGTATGACGGCTTCAGGCTGGGTATCGACCAATACCGCCCTGCCTACGACAAGGTGAAATACCTGGATGTGGCGACAGGCCTGATGGAGGAACAGGATATCAACGATGCGAACATCAACAAGATACACAACGTGAACTTCCTGCTCGACTACCGATGGGACAGCGGCCTCAAACTGTCCGTCCACAGCAAGTTCAAACATGGTCACTCGTTCCGTTCCATTCCCACCGTCATGGGTATAAGCGACGTTACGGCCGAAAGCGGATATACTTACGAAGACGGCACGGTCTATACTGGCAAGGTACAGACACGACGCATGCTGCACTTCGACGGCTTCGAACATTCCTGGATGACCAATGCGGAACTGACGGGCAATTCCAAAGACCGGCGCCACAGTTGGCGCGCAGAGGTAGACTACTGGCTCAACGCCGCAGGCACCAACACCTCGATGTATCTCCTTGGCCACGAGGTAAAGAAAGACCCGAAACAGTTGTTGCTCAACGGCAGTTCCAGTTACTCCTACAACTCTTACGCCGAATTCTACGATGGTCATGAGCACAAACTCTTCGCTCTGGCCTCCGATGAGTGGAACGTCAACGAGCGTCTTTGGCTCTATGCCGGAGCCAGACTGGAATATCTGAATGTACGTGGCTACGCTGCCAACGACATGTACGAAGGTAATGTCCGTCACGTCGGCTTCAGCCTCGCTGATGAAGGCGTCGTGAGGAACCATTTCAGCAACAGCCACTTCAACTACGCCATCATCGGTAGTGCGCGCTATGCCCTGATACGGGGATTCGGCCTGCAGGCGGAATACTCCACGGCCACCATCCACTCGCAGTTGTTCCACTACGGCACCCACAACTACCCCACCCAGGAGAGCATGCCCACCCACTATGTCCGTGGCGGCATCTACTGGAAGAACAGATGGATAGACCTCACCTCGCAAATTACCTACATCAGCATGAAGAACTCACAAGAGCGTCCCAACCTGAGTCATGTGCTGACGAAAGACGTCGGCGACATGAAAGCCGGCATGAGCGAATCGTTCACAACACCGTTCTTCTACGACATGGCAACTCTGGGATGGCTTACCGACGCCATGATTACTCCCGTCGACGGTCTGAACATCCACGTGATGTTCACCATCCGAGACCCAAGATATAAGAAATTCAAGATTACGCCCACCTTCAGCGACGGCGTGACAGAAGAGTATGACTTCACAGACAAGACCATCACCGCCCTCTCGAAGACGGAACTGGAGATTGAGCCCTCCTACAAGTTTGGCAACTGGCGCGTGTGGCTGAGTGCCCGCTATTTCAGCAAGCAATACATCAACAAGACTAACTCCTTATATTTCAACGGACGCTGGGAAACCTTCGGAGGCGTGGATTATCGTTTGAACCGCTATCTGAGTTTTTCGGCAAACGTGGTGAACATTCTCAACCAAAAAGGCGCCAGCGGTTCCATCCCCGCTGCCGACTTAATAACTGATCCCTCTAAATACAAAGACTATGTGATGGCAGGCACGTTCATCCGCCCCTTCACGTTTGAGCTCACGACTAAACTCACCATCAAATAAGATAGGGCATATCGTTACCCAGATACTGCGACATCATCAAACGCATGTTCAGCATGTATTTAAGGTGATAGAAATTGTCAATCTTCCAATTCCCATCCTCATACACCAATTCTATACGGGCTGGTGTATAAGAATCAGAGTCATAGACCATAAACGTGACGGTAGCAGTACGCTCATTATCAGGACCAATAGTCAGGTCGCTGACCTCAAACTCATCGAAATCAACCAAGCCCGATTCGTAAGCCATCGTCCATTTGTTTACCTCAAAGAACAGTGTACCTGTGTTATGCTCTTTACTGCGGACAGCCATCAGCAACTTGTTCCAAGACTTGGAACAGAAAGACAAGTCGAGCAGATCACTATCCACAGATCCTCCCATATACATGCACTCCTGCTTCACGACCCTGTAGATGGTCCTTACCCGCTCCAGCACAGCCTCACGCTCCAGTTTAAGCGCCATCTCTGTCTTGACGGAGTCAGACAAGCCAGCCAGGGTTGTCTGCACTTCTTCCACCTGCTCTTCCTCTACAAATTGCTCACGCAACATCTGATAGCCTATTGTCATCAAACCGCCAATAAGCATACCTGCAACTACCGAAATACTAACTAATCGCTTCAAAATCTATACAAATTTAAATCATTGTGATGGTTCGGGTGCAAAGGTACGAAAAAAACAATAACCAACAAAGCATTTTTGCTTTTCTTCACAAATACCTGCAAAAAAAATGATTTACTTATTCACAGACCGTGTAGACATAAGTGGAAGTTTCGTGGGTCGTGAAATGGAGATGCGGATTCAACTGCAACACCGTCTTCAGATCGTCGCTGATACCAGTGCCTATCAATTTGAGGGCGGCCTCCTTCATCGTCCAGAGGCGGATAAACGCCACGTCTGGGTTCGGAGCCGCCTGAATGACTTGAAGTTCTTCATCGTTCATCGTATAATGAGCCAGTCCATCCTTATACGAACGAACAGACTCCACATCGACGCCCACAGGAGTATCGCTGATGACGCAGGCCACGGCCTCCTTACAATGACTGAGGTTAAAGCATATTTCCGGATGGCCCACGATGGCGGGCTTACCATGCTCGTTGTACTCAAAAAGAGGATTCTCTGTGATGCCGTATCCTTCGCGCAGGCCTTGTTTCAGCAACTGGTATGCCAAAACATTCTGCCTCTGACCCAACTCATACTTAAACCTGAGTGCCTGTTCCCTCCGCTGTGCCGATATCTCTTCCAGCGCCTCTCTGAGGTCAAAGTCCCAGATGTGCTCACTCACATATATCTTCATATTGTTTACAGTTTACAGTTTACGGTTTACAGTTGATTACTTTTACGGGTATTACAGCCTTGAATCATTTCATCTGTAAACCGTAAACTGTAAACCGTAAACATGATTATTACTACTCCAGCCCCACCTCCGGCATGGGAATCTTCCTGTTCGCATTCTCCTTCGCGCCGAGGTCGACGAGTTCACGCCCCTTCTGCACCACACTCTGACGGCCCGTAATCAGTTTGTTGTTCGTGCTGTCGTAGGCCTCCTGCACCTTATGGATCTTCTCACCGAGGTCGTTATAGCGCTGGATGAAGTCTCCCAAGCGGTCGAGCAACTGTTCTGCGAGGCCGAACACCTTCTGCTGGTTCTCCGCCTGCTGGTTCTGCACCCAGGCAATATGGATCATGTGGAGGATGCCCAACAGGTTCTGCTCGCCTGTCACGAACACTTTCTTCTCAAAGGCATCACGCCAGAGGGTGGGATCGTTAGCGAGTGCCAACTGCAGCGACGACTCGAAGGGCACGAACATGATGACGAAGTCGACCGTCTCGCGCCCATTCTTGATATACTTCGAATAGTCTTTGCGGGCCAGTTCGTTCACATGCTGACGCACACTCTTGATATGCTCCTGCAGATAGCGCTCCTTATCCTCCGCCGACTCCGCATTCACGTACTTCTCATAGGCCACGAGCGACACCTTCGAGTCGACGATGGCGTCCTGGCCCTGCGGATAGTGCAGGATGACGTCGGGCTGCATCTCCTTACCCGTCTCGTCGTTCTTCAGCGGACGTCCCAACTCGTCTCTCAGCCGTGCCTGCACCTCATAGTGGATACCTTCCGTCAGTCCCTGCGAGGCCAACAGGTCGCCAAGGATAATCTCACCCATATTGCCCGAAATCTTGTTGTCGCGTCTGAGCACGTTCGTCAGGCTCTCCGTCTTCTCGCCCAACTGCTGTGTCTGCGCCAGCATCTGTTTGATCTGCTCAGCGAAACTGGCGGAATAGCCTGCCGATTTCTCATCGTTCTCGTGGATGGCCTTGCGTACCTGCTCCATCGAGTCGCGCAGCGGCTGGGTGATGCCCATCATCGTCTCGGCGTTCTGCTCCTTCAACTTGGCAGCGCTCGTCTCCAGCAACTGCTGGGCCATGTTCTTGAAACGCTCCTCATGACGCTTCAGTTCCTCCCCCATCTGCTGGCGTACCAGTTCGAGTTCCCTCGACTGGCTCTCCGCCTTGGCATTGAGCGACTTGTTCTCAGCCTCCAGATGCCTCACTCGGCTCGTGGCCTCAGACAGTTGCTCACCCTTCATCGAGAGTTCGATATCCTTCTTTCCGCCCTCGATGCGCAGCACATCCATCCTTCGGTCCATCAGCAGATAGAGCACCACAGCCCCCACGGCCACACCTATTATAATATATAACACTATCATCATAATGGATGCAAAAATACAATTTTTTTTGAACACAGAGGCACAAAGACACAGAGATTATTATTAAAAAATCAAAAAACTTTATGTCTCTGAGTCTCTGTGTTCAAATTTTTTAATAACTTTGCCTAATAAACCAACAAACAGAATCATTCATTAACTCAAAAACTTTAAGATTATGGATTACAAGATTATTGACATCGAGGGAGTAGGCGACGTGTATGCAGAGAAACTGACCGCCGCAGGTATCAACAAGGTGAGCGAACTGCTCGAGAAGTGCGCAGCGCCCAAGGGCCGTCAGGAACTGGCCGAGGCTACTGGCATCAGCGACAAACTGATCCTGCGCTGGACCAATCATGCCGACCTGTTCCGTATCAACGGCGTAGGCCCCCAGTTCGCAGAACTGCTGGAGAAGGCTGGCGTCGACACCGTCAAGGAGTTCCGCCATCGTGTGGCCGAGAACCTGCAGCCGAAGTTGGAGGAGGTCAACGCCGAGTTCCACATCTGCGGCCGAGTGCCCGCCGTCTCTGAGGTCCAGAAGATGATCGACCAGGCCAAGGAACTGGAGCCCAAAGTGACCTACTAGCATAATTAATCCCCGCCAATTGGCGGGGATTAATTATGCTAATACGGCTTTGCCTTCAGTTTCATCCATTGCCCGACTCAAACCTTCCGCTTCACCCAGTAGAGGGTGTCTGAGGTGGTGCGCTTGTTCTGGATGCGCTCCTCTTCCTTCGTCAGCCAGTAGCGCTCACCCCGGCGGATCTCCTGCATCAACTGGGCATAGAGTTTGTCGTGCTGCACAGGCGACAGGAAGTCGATGTCGCCGTCGATGCCGACACAGACGAAACGACGTGAACCCGTCGGGTCTGTCAGCGGCATCTACTCGTTGGTGGTGCCGATGAATGAGGCATAGCGGCGGTTCGCGGTGTAGGCCTTGCCGTAGGGCGGACGGTATTTCAGGTCGGCCGTCGAGACGAGATATTTCAGGACAATCTGCTGGCGCTGGGTCACACGGTCGAACTCATCGAGGTTGATCAGCGCGAACGACTAATTTAACAGGTGTCTACTCCACACCAATCTGTGTCTTCGGCCAGTTGACGAGGAAGAGTTTTTCGGTGGCTCGGGTGAAGGCGGTATAGAGCCAGTGGATATAGTCGGGGGTGAGCATATCGTCTGTCATATAGCCCTGGTCGAGGTAGATATGCGCCCACTGCCCACCCTGGGCCTTGTGACAGGTGACGGCGTAGGCGAACTTCACCTGCAGGGCATTGTAGTAGCGGTCTGTCTTCAGTTTCTTGATGCGGTCTGCCTTGACGGGGATGTCGGCATAGTCCTCCATCACGGCGTTGAAGAGTTGCTCCTGTTGCTCACGGGTGAGGGCCGGTGCCTCGGAGGTGAGCGTATCGAGAAGGACGGTGGCGGTGAGTTCGTAGTCGTCATAGTCAGGGAAGGTCATCGTGACTTCGGCAAACCTGAAGCCATAGAGTTCGTGGATGTTCCTGACACGCTGCACGACGGCACGGTCGCCATTGGCGAGGAAAGACAAGGAGGGGGTATTGGTGTGGAGTGAGGAGTGAGGAGTGTGGAGTGAGATATGTTCTGAGGGTGATTCTGTGGCAGGAGTATTCTCACTCCTCACTCCACACTCCACACTCCTCGAAATAAAATCATCCTTCACCCAGAAATAATTGTTCTTCACAATCATCAACTGGTCACCACGACAGAGTTCATCCTCACGGTCGAGCACCATATTGCGGATGCCCTGATTGTAGATGTTCGCCCGTTTGTTGCTGCGGGTGATGACCATCGTCTCGTCCATGCCCACTTGCCTGTAACTGGAAGACAGGCTTTCTATCAGTTCGTCGCCAGGGACGATGGCGACGTCAGGGTAACCGTTTATTCTGATTCGAGGAAGGAGGAAGGAGGAAGGAGGAAGGAGATTACTATCAGGTACAGATTCTGCCACAGCACTATTCTCATTCCTCATTCCTCCTTCCTCCTTCCTCGAAAAATACCCCCGAATCCTCGTCGCATTCCACAGAATCCCCGACTCCTCGCTCTGGCGGAGCACCTGATTCAAGTCGCACTCATACACCTTCATGCCGTAGCCTCGGAGCACGCCGGCCATCAGCGCAGGACTCTCCTCCTCGCCCACCGGCGGCAACTGGGCCTTGTCGCCAATGAGCAGCATACGACAGTTCTGGCCGTTATACACAAACTGCATCAGGTCGTCGAGCAGGAAGCCACTGCCGAAAGCCGACTCGCCAAAACCCTGGTTCGATATCATCGAGGCCTCATCTATTATAAATAAGGTGTCGCGATTGAGATTGGCATTGAGGTTAAAAGCCGAGAGGTCGCCCGCCGACTTCTGACGATAGATGCGGCGGTGGATGGTATAGGCGGGATGGCCGGCATAGAGGGAGAAGACCTTCGCCGCACGACCCGTGGGCGCCAGCAGGATCAGTTTCTGATTCAGCGACGCCAGAGCCTTCACGACAGCCGCCGCCAGCGTGGTCTTACCCGTGCCGGCCGAGCCGCGCAGGATCATCACCACCTGCTCATCGCGATCGGTCATGAACTGTGCGAACAGGCTGATGGCCTGCTCCTGTTCCGCCGTGGGCACCAGTCCTAAGGCCTGACGGATGCGGTATGTAAGTTCGTCGTGAATCATTTCAAGGGCACAAAGATACAGTATTTTTCAGACATAAGGTCATCTGTACATCTTTTTTTTCGATAAAACAACGTGGAATGTTTGGAAGTCTCGAAAATAATGTGTATTTTTGCAGTCACGTTACTAACTATAATGAATATGAGAAGATCTATTTTAACTTTTGTGACTCTGTTGTCCATGCTCGGGCTCAGCGCCCAGCCCATCAGCGAACAGGAGGCTTTCGAGAAAGCCCAGCGATTCTTCAAGGGCAGAACCGTCGTGAGCCTCAACCAGAAGGCAGCCGTCCGCAGCAGTGCCAGCGAGCGCCCCTACAAGCACCTCTATCTGTTTAACGCCGAGGGCGACGGCGGCTTCGTGATCATCGCCGGCGACAGCCGCGCCCAGGAGGTTCTCGGCTACAGCCACGAAGGCCGGCTCGACTACAGCCGGATGCCGGAGGACATGAAGTGGTGGCTCAGCCTCTACGACGAGAGCATCGCCCATATCGCTTCCGGCGCGACGACAGAGAGCACCCTCACCAGAGCCGACGAGAAGAAGCCCGACGTGGCGCCGATGATGTCGTTCTCGTGGGACCAGACAGCGCCCTACAATTACTACTGCCCGTCGGGATGCCTCGCCGGCTGCGTGCCTTTGGCCATGGCCCAGATGATGGCCTTCCACAAGTATCCGACGAACCTGCCGGCCCTTGAGGGCTATACAGACAAAAACGGCATTAAACTGGATGCCCTGCAAGCCAACTATGTGGACTACGACAACATGTCAGACTATGACCCCGCCGTCCTCGTGCGCTACTGCGGACAGGCCGTCAAGGCGAATTACAGCAGCCAGATGACGACGAGTTATTCAGGCATCATCCCCGTCGCATTAGCCAACCAGTTCGGCTTCGACAAGGGCGTACGCTGTGCCTGTCGCAAATCATATAATTCCACAGAATGGGACGATCTGCTCTACAGCGAACTGAGCAGCGGGCGACCCTTCATCCTCGCCGGCCAGAAGAATGGCGATAAGAGCGACGGGCACGCGTTCATCTGTCATGGCTACAGTGAAGGATACTATGCCGTGAACTGGGGCTATGGCGGAATGGAGAACGGCTACTTCGCCATGACCAACCTGACTGTTGGCGGCCAGTCCTACAACACCGAGTTGACGGCCGTGATCGGCATCCAACCACCCGCCGGCAACAAGCGCGACTTCCCGCTATTCTCCATCAGCAAGATGGAAGCCGTCAGCCAACTCCAGGTGACCAGAGCCTCTGCCGCCGCCGACTTTACCGGCATCCGCTTGTCGTGGATCATCGAGAACACCCTGCTTGAAGACACCAAGGTACAGGTTGCAATAGCCCTTTTCAAGCCCGACGGCACTACCGACCTGATGTACCCTTACGATCCTTTCACATTCGAAACAACCACTAATGCCTACGCCGAGGCAGTCTTCAACCTTGCCAGCAAATACGGCGACGGCATCTACAGGTTCAACATCATCTACAAGATGCCAGACGACGACACCTGGCATTTCTGCCAGGGCAACTACTGGCGCTACGTCCAGGCCGAAGTCAGCGGCAACACCCTCACGCTGACCAACTATCCGGACTACGACGCGCCATATCCGACGGGGCCCTATCCCCCCTTCTACCCCATCAACCCAGACTATCCCGACACGCCAGACGATCCCGAGCCCGAATGGCCCGCCGCCAGCGTCACCATCGATTATCCCACGATGAAGGCCCAGTATGCAGAAGAGTATATCGAGGTCAATACGGAATGGAACACCCTCACTGACCTCATCCAAAGCCAGACCGGCATGACGGCGACCGACTTCGACAACTACTATTGGGCCGACTGCATCGAGGACAACTACTACACCGATGTGCCCAACGAAGATGCCCCCTACGTGACACCGTGGGCCTATAACTACAACTCAGAAGGAGGCTACGAGAACAACTGGTACGACATGAAGATCTTCAACTTCGGTAGCGACGACTTCGGCAACGGTGGCACCCCGCCCACCTCTGGCGAAGAGAGTGCCGAGGCAGAACCGGAATGGGAACTCCTCGCCGTGGCCGCCTATTCGCCGAACATGGATACGGCAGGCAACCACGTCATCACTTATCAGTTGGGAGTCGACGCCATAAAGTTCCTGATCGACGGCCAGACAAGCCCCGTCACCTTTACCCGCTGGGTGCGCTTCGCCGCCAAGGACAAGGGAGGAATCGTCGAAGCCCCCTACCGCTATGTCTGGCTGAAATTGCCGTTGGAGATCTCATGGGGTGACGACGGACCTGACGGCATCACCGCCGTCGCCGCCGACAAGTCCAGCGACGACTGCTACGACCTGCGCGGCCTGCGGATAAAGTCAGGCACGTCGCTACGCAAAGGCATTTACATCCGCAACGGCAAGAAATTCGTAGTGAAATAAAGTCTGCACAAGAAGAGGCATGTCTGACAACACAGTTGCAGATGCCTGATAACACTCGTGGAGATGCCTGATAACACAGTTAGAGATGCCTGTTATACCCCCATAACAGGCATCTCTTACTGTCGTACTAAGCACCCCTTACACTCGTGCAAGGTATCAGAACGACCCTTAGAAGGCATCCCTATGAACGTACCCCCGATTTTGCTATATCGGGATAGCAAAATCATTATGTTTTCTAAAAAATGAGAGAGATGATCCAAAATGCCCAACACCTCACATAAATCTCTCGAAATCCCTTTATATAAAGGAAAAAAGCCATTTCAACACCTCACATAACACCTCACATAAACCTCACATACACCTCACATACACCTCACATACACCTCACATACACCTCACATACACCTCACATACACCTCACATACACCTCACATACACCTCACATAGAAATCATTCTTTCTCGGTGAAAACTTAATGCCGAATGTGAGGTGTCATGTTACCTGTTTGTTAGGTGTATGTTAGGTGTTTGGGTAACACCTAACATGCCTCAAGCCCTTTGCAGCAAGGCATCTCCGGCGATTCATGTTAGGTGTTGAGGGAACTACAGTTTGTCGCCTGGCTGGCACGCCGAAGAGGGCGTACAGGATACACATTTTTCCTCATGCTTACAAGAAAAAGCAGAATTTCATGTGGATTTTACTTTTTTTTTTGTACCTTTGCACCGAAATGGAGAAATCAGACAAGATCATCAACATCATCCTGGCATTAGTAGCACTCGGCCTGCTCGCCTTGTGCATCGCCAGCGTGGTACGATAGTTTTTGTTTATAGTTTACAGTTTATAGTTTACGGTTTACAGTTTACAGATGATTACATTGTAGGATGGAAGAGATACTAAATAAGAAACTGATCATGCGTATCGGGAGGAACACGCTCTCGTTCACTCTGCCTGATCCTGTCGAGACAGACCAGCCGCTCCGGTATGAGCCCTACGTGGTGAAAGGCGGCATCTCTATGGCTGCAAACCTGCGGGAGGCCTTGAAGACGGCATCCCTGCCATCGGCAGACATCAAGCGGGTGCAGGTGGTGCTTGACACACCGTCGATGTTTGTACCCATAGAACAGTTTGAGGAGGAGCACATCAACGATCTCTACAACTACACCTTTGCCCCCAGCCAGGAGCCAAGAAAGATACTCTTCAACGTGCTGCCCTATCTGAAGGCCGTCTGCCTGTTCCCTGTCAACAAAGACCTGTATGGCGTCATCAACGACCACTATGACAACGTGCAGTTCACACATGCCATGGTCCCCATCTGGCGATACAAGCACCAGCGTAGTTTCACTGGTCACTTCAACAAACTCTATGCCACGTTCTTTGACCGTCAACTCTGTTTGTTTGCCTTCCAGCAGAACCGTTTCAGATTCTGCAACACCTTCGAGGTGACCCATGCCAACGACGCTCTGTATTTCATCGTCTACGTCTGGAAGCAGTTGCGGATGGACGTGCTCCACGACGAGTTGCATTTGTCTGGTGAGGTGCCTGAAGAGGAGAAACTCATGAAGGAGTTGAAGATGTATCTGCAGAAAGTGTATCTCAGTAACCCCGCTGCCGAATTCAACCAGGCGCCTGCCACGAAGGTGAAGGGAATGCCGTATGGCCTCATGACACTCATCGTAAAAGGAATATAATAAAATGTTTACAGTTTACGGTTTACGGTTTACAGTTTACGGTTTACAGATGATTACTTCTATAGGCAATTGTCTGGGCGTGCAAGGATATCATCTGTACACTCGGCTTTGCCGCTTGCTACCATAGGGACGCAAGAACCGTAAACCGTAAACATACAAATATGCGAATTATAACAGGACGATATAAGGGACGACACTTCGATATTCCACGGAGTTTCAAGGCGAGGCCGACGACAGACTTCGCCAAGGAGAATATCTTCAACGTGCTCACACAGTATATCGACTTCGAGGGAGCAGAGGCACTGGATCTCTTCTCGGGCACAGGCAGCATCACCCTCGAACTGCTTTCACGTGGTTGTAGCCGTGTGGTCAGCGTCGAACTCGACCGCGACCATCATCGTTTCATCCAACAATGTCTGCAGAAACTTCAGGGAAACAATGATCAATGTTCCGCTCGGCCGAAGGACGCTTGCTACCAACGGGACGCAAGAATGTTCAATGTTCAATGTCTCCGCGGTGATGTGTTCCGCTATATCAAATCGTGCAAGCAGAAGTATGATTTCATCTTCGCCGATCCCCCATACGCCCTCAAGGAGTTGCCAACCATCCCCAGACTCATCTTTGAGAAGGGAATGCTGAAAGACGACGGCATCTTCGTCTTCGAGCATGGCAAAGACCACGACTTCTCCAACGATCCACACTTCGTGGAGCACCGCAGTTACGGTAGCGTCAACTTCTCGATTTTCAGAACAAAGGAGCCATCAGGCGAGTGATGCTCTCCCACAGACGGATGAAGAAGTTGGCACGCATACGCTCTGGCAGATCTGTCAGGGCAACGGACTGCCGCTCATCGTCGAGGAATACCTTCTTCATCCTGAGAGCCACGCCCTCGTCGTAGATGAAGAGATTGGCTTCGAAGTTATTCTCGAAACTGCGGAAATCGAGGTTCGTCGAACCACAGGTGCTGACCGCATCATCACACACCATCACCTTCGAATGGAGGAAGCCCGCCTCATAAAGGCTCACCTTCACACCAGCCTCCACGACCTCACGCAGATAACTGCGGCTGGCCCATTCCACGAAACGGGCATCACTATGCTTAGGACAGAGCACCCGCACGTCGACCCCTGCCAAGGCCACCGTCTTCAAGGCAAAGAGCACGGGGTCGTTAGGCAGGAAATAAGGGGTCTCGAGATAAAGGTATCGACGGGCACCCGTGATAATACGTACGAAGCCTTGCATGATCTCCGGATAAGGCGTGATCGGACCACTGGTCACTACCTGTATGAGGCAGTTGTTCTCCGTCTGTCTTCCAGACTCAGAAGTATGCTGCGGATAGTATTTACGGTCGGAGAGCAAGGTACGGTCCACGAAATACCAGTCTACGAGGAAAGCCCGCTGCAAGACATTCACAGCACCCCCCACCACTCGAAGCATCGTGTCACGCCATGGGTGATCATTCGATCCCTTCACATAACGCAAGGCGAAGTTCATGCCTCCGATAAACCCTACCAAGCCGTCGATGACAATGATCTTACGGTGGTTGCGGTAGTTCACCTTACTCGTGAACGACGGGAAGTGAACAGGCATGAACGGTACCGCCTCGATGCCCTCCTCACGCATCCGTTCAAAGAACTGCCGCTTAACATTCCAACAGCCCACATCATCGTAGACCACACGTATCTCCACCCCCTCACGGGCCTTGGCGATGAGCGCATCGGCAATCAGCGTACCCAAAGCATCGTCGGCAAAGATATACATATCCAGGTGGATGTGACTACGGGCCTTGCTGATCTCCTGCAACAAGGCAGGAAAGAACTGGTAGCCGTCGGTATAGATGTCCACCTGGTTGTTTTTGAAAGGCAGGGCGAGATTCTGGTTAATGAAGAGGTCGATAAGCGGTTTTTGCCGCTCAGGCAGCCGGAGGTTCTGCTGTTCGACGAACTCCAGCATTGAGCGCTTCGTCAGTTGGTTCATGCTCCGTTCGCTGACATAGCGCTCCTTGCGGGTGTTGATGCCGAAGAAGAGGTAGAACACGACACCAGCCACCGGCACGAACCAGATGACCAGCGCCCAGGCAAGGGTCTTGGCTGGCTGGCGATTGTCGAGCACCACGTGGATAATAGCCAGGATGGCGATCAACTGCGAGACGATGACAAATATCAGGTTCCAACTCATGGACTTTGAACTTTGAACTTTGAGCTTTATGATTACCTGATGACATCATTGCCCAACTGGCGGGCGAGGGCGTCACGGATCTGCTGGGTCTCCTTGAACTCCTCCAACAACTGTTTCATCCGTTCCCTGTCACTGCCTACGGTCTTCAACTGTGCTTGGATCTCCTTGAGCCGTTTCTCGATGATATCCATCCGCAGGTCGAGCACGAGGTGAATGACCCGCTGACGGAGGCCGCCTTCCCGTTCCTTAGGTTGGAAACCGGGCGTCAACTGATGACGGTCGATGGCCAGTTCTGCTGCCAGCGAACTGATGGCAATATCAGGATGGTGCATGAAATACTCTTCCGCCTTGAATCCTCCCTCCCCACTATGGGCAGCAGCCTCTGAAAGAATCGTATTATAACGGTCGTCGTGGAACGACAGACCATCCTGTCCGAGGTCATAGGCGATGTACTGCGCCACCGTCAGGTTGATGGTCTGGCCGTCTTCGGTCTCGATGCCTTCGTAGATAACCTTCTCGCCGTCGCGGACGACAGACTGGATGAGCAGAGATTCGATTTCCGAGGAGTGAGGAGTGAGGAGTGAGGAGTGAGATATGTCCTGCGGCTTATTTGTGGCAGAAGTATTCTCACTACTCACTCCACTCTCCACACTCCTCGATCTTTCTTTTTCCTTCTCCTCGATCTCTTTGCTGATCATTCCGTTCATCGAGTTGAGCAGAGTCTGTTCCTTGATGCCCAAACGCTGGGAGAGTTCACTGAGATAAGTGGATCGCAGGATCTGGTCAGGGATGACGGAGATGCTCTTTACAATGCCGCCGATAGCCTCGGAGCGCTTCACGGGGTCGTTTACGTTCTCCACGGTCAGTCGCGTCTTGAACGTGATGAAGTCCGTAGCGTTCTTCTCGATATAGTCCTTGAACTCCTGGGCGGAATGTTTCTTTGAGAACGAGTCGGGGTCGTCACCATCCGGCAACAGCAGCACCTTGATGTTCATCCCCTCCGACAACAGCATATCCGTACCTCGCATGGCGGCATGGATACCCGCCTCGTCACCATCATATAATAAGGTGATGTTCTGGGTGAAGCGTCGCAGCAGTTTGATCTGATGCACGGAGAGGGCCGTACCAGAGTTGGCGACGACATTCTCCAACCCACACTGGTGCATGGCAATCACGTCGGTATAGCCCTCAACCATATATACCCTGTCCTCCTTCGCGATGGTCTTCTTTGCCTGATAGAGTCCATAGAGTTCACGTTCCTTATGATAGATCTCCGAGTCGGGCGAGTTCACGTATTTCTGCTGAACGCCCTTCGTACGGGAGTCGAGCAGTCGCCCTCCGAAGGCCACCACCTTGCCGCTGACGTTCAGCCAGGGGAAGATGACACGACCAGCGTAGCGGTCAATAAGAAGACCTTCCCCCTGCCCCTCCCTAATAGAGAGGGGAGTAGTATGCTTATCCGCAGAATTCTCACCCTGAGAGTCATCACTCCCCTCCCTATTAGGGAGGGGTTGGGGGAAGGTCTTTCTCTCAAAGCAGAGTCCCGTCTTCACCAGAAACTCCGGCTGATAGCCCGCCTTCTGGGCGGCCGTGGCCAGGGCGTCACGCTTAGGCAGGGCGAAGCCGAGGTTGAACTTCGCAATGATATCGTCGCGAATGCCACGGCTGCGGAAGTACTGCTTGCCGATGGCGATGCCGTCGGGATCATTCTTCAGGATATCTTCGAAGTATTTCATCGCCCACTCGTTGACGATGAACATCGACTCACGGTCGCTCTGTTCCTTCTTTTCCTCGTCGGTGAGTTCTTTCTCCTGTATCTCTATATTGTATTTCTTTGCCAGCCAGCGCAGGGCCTCGGGATAGGTAATCTGTTCGTGCTTCATCAGGAAGTTGATGGCCGTACCACCCTCGCCACAGGCAAAGCACTTACAGATCTGCTTCGACGGCGACACCATGAACGACGGGGTCTTGTCGTCGTGGAACGGACACAGGCCCTTGTAGTTCACACCCGCCTTCCGTAACGTCACGAACTCACCCACCACGTCGACGATGTTCGTGGCGTCCATGATCTTGTCTATCGTCAGTCTGTCAATCACCTTTTCACCCCTTTCTCCCTCACTACGGCTTCATAAATACGAAATACACCGCAGCCACCAGACAGAGAGCCGCCGCGGCGTGGTTCCAGTGCAGTTGCTCATGCTGGAAGATGAAATTAGCAATCACCGCAAACACCACCAGCGAGATACACTCCTGGATGACCTTCAGTTGAACGAGGTTGAACGGCCCGCCGTTGTCCACGAAGCCGATGCGGTTGGCAGGCACCTGACAGCAATACTCGAAGAAGGCAATCATCCACGAGAAGGCAATCACGAGATAGAGTGGCCAATTGGTAGAGATGCCCGACTGCTGGAGGCGCAGATGGCCATACCAGGCGAAGGTCATAAACACATTGCTCATGATGAGCAGCAGGATTGTATAAATACCGTTTGTCATACGTCCTTTATCTTGAATTTGGCTGCAAATTTACAAAATCTTTTTTAAACCAACGCACTTAATGCCAACAATTATGTCCATCACAGATCGACCACCGTACGAATGTCAACAGAAGAAGCGCCTATCTCCAAACGGACAGGGCCTGTCTCTGGCACAAATCGGTGGAGTGCAGCATCCCAATGGCTGAGGTCCTGACGGTCAATGGTGAGGATGACCTCACGAGCCTCACCCCTGGGGATAGTGACGCGCTCGAAGGCACGCAACTGGCGACGGGGATGCTCCACAGGCGATCCTGGATAGGAAGCATAAAGTTGGACAACCTCATCCCCGTCGCACCCACCGACATTCGTGACTGGCACCGAGACGACTACCTGCTGCTGATTCTGTCTCACCACACGTGCCTGACCATACTCAAAGCGAGTGTAACTGAGTCCATAGCCGAAAGGATACAAAGGTTGTCCATGAAAGTACATATAGGTACGTCCATGACGGATGTCATAGTCCATGATATGCGGCAGATCGAGGATATCTCGCACCCATGTCTGTGTGGTACGCCCAGCAGGGTTCATACGTCCGAAGAGCACGTCGGCCACGCCATGTCCCTGCTCCTGCGAACAATGAGTGACATGAAGGATGGCAGGCAAGTGTTCCTGGCTCCAGTTGATGGCATAAGGGAAACTGCTGATCAGCACCAGCACCGTATTGGGATTGATGGCCTGCAGCCGGCGTACCTCGTCCTCGTCAGGCAACAGCAGCGAGTGACGGTCGTTGGCCTCACGCCCATCGCTGGGCACAGGACAGAACTTCCAGTCTGGCTTCGTACCGTAAGGATGATTGCCCGTACACACGAGCACCATATCAGCCTTACGGGCGATATCCTCTGCACGTCCCATCTGATTATCAGGAGCATAGAGGATTTCGACACCATACTGACGGCCTGCCTCGCGCAAGGCCTGAAGGATGGTCACCTCATAGGGTGGAGTACCACTGTACCAGTCGTAGATTATCTTGTCGGCATAAGGGCCGGTGACAGCGATCCGCTTGACCTTCTGCGGATTGACGGGCAGTGTCTGTGCTTCATTCTTCAACAGCACGATACTCTTGGCCGTTACCTCGCGGACGAACTGTTTCACTTCCTCACGCTCGAAAGGTGGCAGTTGGGTGGTGTCCTTCCCGATAGCAGCATAGGGATTCTGAGTCTGCTCAGGATCGTCGAGCATGCCAAGTCTGAGGGCTACGTAGATATTACCACGGATAGCACGGTCGATATCAGCCTCGGTGATGAGTCCACGTTGAAGGGCTTCACGGGCCTCATCGGCACTACGGTCAAGAATTTGCCCCACGGTGTTCTTCACGATGGCAGCCACACCTTCCGCCCTGGTGGGGAAAGCCTTGTGGGCATTGATGAGCAGGGTGAGTGCGGAACCGTCTGTACAGATAATGCCGTTGTTACCCCACTCCCCACGGGCTATCTCTGGCAGACAGGGATGAATGCACATCGGCGTGCCGTTCCAGGCATTATAGGAAGCCATGAAGGCACGGCTACCACCCTCGGTGATACCTTTATAGAAAGGATAAGAGTAGTATTCTCTGAAAAGGCGCTCGTCGAAGTTGCTGGAGGTTGAATCGCGTCCGTCCTCATTGCTGTTGGCGAGGAAGTGCTTCATCAGTGCCGCCGTCTTCCAGTAGCGGGGATGGTCTCCCTGTAGTCCGCGCACCAGAGCCACGGAGAGTTGAGCCGTCAGATAGGGGTCCTCGCCGAAACTCTCTTCCGTGCGACCCCAACGGGGATCACGCGCCAGGTCAGCATTGGGGGCGTAGACCACAAGTCCCTTGCGACGGGCCTCAGGCCGTTGAACATACCAGCGCACCTCTTCAGCCTCTATGTCGCCCATACGGCGCAAGGCTTCACAATCCCAGGTACACCCCATGCCATACGACTGTGGGAAAATGGTGGTAGGCAGGTCGTTGGGCACCTCCCGTCCATCCACGGTCTTCATCCCATTGTTACGTCCCGGACCTCCAAGGGCGAGTCCGTGAAGCCCCTCATAGCAACTGAGTGCCGGCATCCCCAGACGGGGGGTACTCATACGCGTACTGAGCCAACTGATTTTCTCATCCAGCGTCAGATGCTTCAGGAACAGTTCCACACGGCGATCATCTTTCAGTCTAGTGTTTTGGTAATCATAAGACTGCGCAACAGCCGTCATCGCATCAGAGAAGAAGGCAGCCACAGTCAGGATCAGGAAATAACATCTCATAGTTCAAAAAGTATTGGTTTGGGGGACAAAGATAGTACAAATCTTACAAAAATCCAAATTATATTTGGTCTTTTGTCTATTTCTTCCTATCTTTGTACCCATAAAACCCCAAATATATGAGACAGACGATATTCATCCTGATGCTACTTATCGGCAGCACGACAGTTCAGGCACAAAGCCATAAGGACACCCGCCTCAAGGAGATCCGGGCAGCCTACGCCAAAGCCAAGGAGAAGATTGCCCGAAACGGCAAGAACGGACAGTCGCCCAAGGACATGCAGATCATTCTCAACCAGTTGGAAGACGAGGAGATCGTTCTCTACGACATGGACGAAATCAACTATTATTTCGACGAGACAATCGAAGACAATGTGGAGAAGAAACATCCCTACTTCATCGTCGAGAAATGGAGCAACCACGGACACACCAGATATCGCGAGGTGCTCATCGAGCCCAAGAGCCAGCAGGTCATCTTCTGCTATATGAAAGGTGAGACGGATGCCGGCTTCGTGGTGGAGTCACGCTACTACTACGATGCCAACGGGGCATGTGTCGAGCAGAAGCACAACACCGACAACAGTTGGACGACGGAAGAGAGCGAAAAGAAGGATGCAGAATTCTATCTGAAGATCTTCAACTGGATCAACTACAACGGCTATTTCATTCCGCTGAACCCCGATGCTCCCCAGAAGCCCACCACACCCAAGGCCGAGCGGATGAAGCACATCCGCGCCACTTATGCCCAGGCCAAGGAGAAGGTGGCCAGGAATGCTCAGGGCGACATGCCCAACGAACTGCGGATCACCCTCCACGACAGAGGTGACAACTGGCCTCCGAGGACCGCTGTCACCAACATCTACTTCGAGAAGAAGGGAAAGCCGACATTCAAGAACGACAACCCCTACTGCTGCTACCTGATTACCAGGCACGACAGCGCGATGAACATGGACGGCTACGCGGAGTATCTCTTCGACCCCACGACCCACGACCTGATCTTCTCATACACCAAGGGTAGTGAGGAAGGTGAGACCCATGAATGGCGCTACTACTACGATGAGAACGGCCAGTGTATCGATACCAAGAGCAACTCAGAAGAGACCGACGACGGCTTCTACGACAAGCGCACCGCCAGGGATCTGCTACACATCTTCAAGACTCTGATCAACGGCGAGGATGAAGATTTATAATGAAGCAACGTCCTTTTTAACAAATCGGCTGCGATTCAAATCAACCAATAGATAACGATATGAAAAGATTTCTCGTTTGTATGACCTGTATACTGGCCATGGGAGCCGGTAGCGGGAACGCGCTGGCACTGAACAACGCAAAGGTGGACAGTCTGTGGCGACAGAAGACCATCAGCGTCAAGAACGGAGGACAGGCTCCAGACGTGATGACACTGCTCCGTGCCTTCAACGAGGCACTGCCCACATGGGTGGTAGGCGAGGTGCTGGAACAGCAGAAGAAACCCGTCCCAGGCACCAAGCGCAACGGCACAACACTATTGTATGAGAACAACCAAGAGGATGAGTTGCGTATCCTCATCGACCCGAAGAACGGCTATGCCTGCTACGAGTCGCTGACGGATGTAGACCAGATGTCATGTTGTGTCTGGCGACGCTCTAACGGCCACCGCATCTTCGCCATCAGTCTCTATGAACAGCACGTGATGCCGCAGAACCTGCTCTGCTGGTACGACTACGACCCACAGACACAGACGATGAAGCCTGAGCGCTGTCCACTCGACGACTACAAGAAGCCATCCTCCGTCGTGGAGGTGGGCTGGACGCTGCCAGAGAAAGGCACTGACTTCATCATCAACGAATACTCACCCTTCTATCCTAACGTCAGACGAATTTACAAATGGGACGGCATGAAACCTCAATTCTCGAGAATCCAGATAGAGGACTTTGAGTATCAGGAGTTTGGCGACGGCGAGTGGACGAAGGCCAGCGAAGAAGGTTTCAAGGATGTGGCTTTCGTGGATCTGGACGGCTATCCCCTGCTCTGTCTGAGGAAGGCGAAGGACTCTGAAGATCAGGAGCGCGACGACATGTTGATCCTGGCAAAATTCAAGGGCAAGATGCAGACGGTGGCCATCAGCGACACATTCAACCGCATCCGGGGATTCTTCCACATAAAGCCCGAACAGGATGCTCCCTGGACGGGAAAGGAGGTCGTGGCCTATACCAGCGACATGATGCATACCAACTATTTCGTGGTGGTAAAGGAAGGTTTCATCAGTTATATCGTGACGGAATCGCCTGTGACTGACGAGGATGGCGAAGAGACAGGATGGGAACCGAAAATCATCGGCTATGGTTCGAAGGACGAGAGCATCCATATCATTCACGCCAGCGTGGCAGACCATGTCGAAATAGATCCGCATTGGGTACCATTCGAATTCTATGGCCAAAAAGAGTAAAATGAATTGATTATTATCAATTTCCGTCCAAATTAATTGCACAAATCAGCCAAAGTGTGCACAAATCGGCTGATTTTGTGCAATTTATTTGGCTGTATGGGTAAAATTGAGTACCTTTGCGCCCGATTTTTGCAAAAGGATATCATTTTTACACATTATTTATTAATATGGCTTTAAAGATTGTTGTTCTGGCCAAGCAAGTGCCAGACACCCGAAATGTGGGTAAGGATGCAATGACCGCCGAAGGAACGGTGAACCGTGCTGCCCTACCCGCCATCTTCAATCCAGAAGATTTGAACGCCTTGGAGCAGGCCCTTCGCCTGAAGGAGCAGAATCCGGGCTCAACAGTAGGAATCCTCACGATGGGTCCTCCACGTGCAGGAGAAATTATCCGTCAGGGACTTTATCGTGGCGCTGACACAGGCTGGCTGCTGACCGACCGTCTCTTCGCTGGTGCCGACACCCTCGCTACCTCTTACGCCCTGGCTACGGCCATCAAGAAGATTGGCGACGTAGACATCGTGATCGGTGGTCGTCAGGCTATCGACGGTGATACCGCCCAGGTAGGTCCTCAGGTGGCTCAGAAGTTAGGACTGAATCAGGTAACTTATGCCGAGGAGGTTCTCAGTGTGAAGGATGGTAAGGCTACCATCAAGCGTGTCATCGACGGTGGTGTGGAGACTGTAGAGGCTCCCCTGCCCGTGGTGATCACGGTAAACGGAAGCGCAGCTCCCTGTCGCCCGCAGAACGCCAAACTGGTGATGAAGTACAAGCGTGCAACTTGTCCGATGGAGCGTCCTGCAGAGGGTACGCCATACGACTATCTGTATGAGGAGCGCCCAGAACTGAATCTGAACCAGTGGAGTGTTGCTGATGTAGACGGCGATGTAAACCAGTGTGGTCTTGCAGGCTCTCCCACCAAGGTGAAAGCCATCAAGAACATCGTGTTCCAGGCAAAGGAGTCGAAGACTTTGACGGCTTCTGATGCTGATATCGAGGGAATGATCAAAGAATTGTTGGACGAGAAAATCATTGGATAAAGAGATATGGCTAATAACGTATTTGTATATTGCGAAATTGAAGGTACGACCGTACAAGAAGTATCTCAGGAGTTGCTGACAAAAGGTCGCAAACTCGCCAATGAACTGAAAGTAGAGCTCCATGCCATTGTTGCCGGTACAGGCATCAAGGGTAAGGTGGAGGATCAGATCCTGCCTTACGGTGTCGATAAACTGTTTGTTTTCGATGCCCCCGATTTGTTCCCCTATACCTCGGCTCCCCACACAGATATCCTCGTAAACCTCTTCAAGGAGGAGCAGCCTCAGATTTGTCTGATGGGTGCTACCGTGATTGGCCGTGACCTCGGTCCTCGTGTATCATCATCGCTGACCTCCGGTCTGACCGCTGACTGCACAGAACTCGAGATTGGTCCGTATGACGATGCCAAGAATCAGAAGCACTACGACAACCTGCTTTATCAGATCCGTCCTGCCTTTGGTGGTAACATCGTGGCTACTATCGTGAACCCCGACCATCGTCCCCAGATGGCAACTGTTCGCTCTGGCGTGATGCAGAAGGCTATCTACGAGGGTGAGTGCAAGAAGGAGGTAGTTTATCCTGAGGTAAGTAAATATGTTAGCCCCGAGGCTTTCGTCGTGAAGGTGCTCGACCATCACGTGGAGGCTGCCAAGCACAACTTGAAGGGTGCGCCCATCGTAGTGGCCGGTGGTTACGGTATGGGCTCGAAGGAGAACTTCGACATGCTGTTCCAGCTGGCTAAGGTACTGCATGGTGAGGTCGGTGGTTCTCGTGCTGCTGTTGATGCAGGCTGGTTGGATCATGACCGCCAGATTGGTCAGACTGGTGTGACCGTTCATCCAAAGGTGTATATCGCCTGCGGTATCTCCGGACAGATTCAGCACATTGCTGGTATGCAGGACTCTGGTATCATCATCAGCATCAACTCTGATCCCGATGCCCCCATCAACCGCATCGCCGACTATGTCATCACCGGCACCGTCGAAGAGGTTGTCCCCAAACTGATTAAGTACTACAAGCAGAACTCGAAGTAATATGAAGGTCTTAGATTATCTTCTCATCATCGGATGTATAGCATCCCTAGTTGCTTGCAATTTCTTCGCTGAAGCCTCATGGCAGAGAGACCTATTCCGCTTCATCTCTGTTTTCTGCGTAGGAGGATTGGTAGGACGCATTGGTGGAAGATTAAATAAGAAGAATCAAGAAAACAAATAAGAAATATGGCAAATTATTATAGCGATCATCCTGAGATCGGGTTCTACTTGAACCACCCCCTGATGGCTCGTATCGTTGAGCTGAAGGAAAAAGGCTTTGCTGACGCAAAGGAATATGACTACGCCCCCGTTGACCTCGGCGATGCCATCGAGAACTACAAGCAGATTCTCGACATCACCGGCGATGTGGCTGCTAACATCATCGAGCCAAACTCTGAGAGCGTTGACCTGGAAGGTCCACACCTTGAGAACGGTCGTATGATCTACGCCTCTAAGACTTACGAGAACCTCGATGCCACCCGCAAGGCTGGTCTGTGGGGTGTCTCCATGCCTCGTCGCTACGGCGGCCTGAACTTGCCTAACGCCATCTTCTCGATGCTGAGTGAGATGATTTCGGCTGCTGATGCCGGTTTCCAGAACATTTGGAGCCTGCAGAGCTGTATCGACACCCTGTATGAATTCGGTTCTGAGGAGCAGCGCCAGAAGTATATCCCCCGTGTTTGCGCAGGTGAGGGTATGTCGATGGACCTCACAGAGCCCGATGCAGGTTCCGACCTCCAGCGTGTGATGCTGAAGGCCACCTTCGATGAGAAAGAAAACTGCTGGCGCCTGAATGGTGTGAAGCGTTTCATCACCAATGGCGATAGCGATATCCACCTCGTACTGGCCCGTTCTGAGGAGGGCACGAAGGACGGACGCGGTCTGTCGATGTTCATCTACGACAAGCGCCAGGGCGGTGTGAATGTGCGTCACATCGAGCACAAACTCGGTATCCACGGTTCACCCACCTGTGAGTTGACCTATAAGAACGCTAAGGCAGAACTCTGCGGAAGCACGCGCCTGGGTCTGATCAAGTACGTGATGGCTCTAATGAACGGTGCCCGTCTGGGTATCGCCGCACAGTCGGTAGGTGTTGAGCAGGAGGCTTACAACGAGGGTCTGGCTTACGCCAAGGAGCGTCAGCAGTTCGGCGACAAGATCATCAACTTCCCCGCTGTCTATGACATGCTCTCTCGCATGAAGGCCAAGCTCGATGCAGGCCGCTCATTGCTTTACGAGACAGCCTGCTACGTGGACGTCTACAAGTGCCTCGAGGATATTGCCCGCGACCGTGCCCTCACTGCTGAGGAAAAGCAGGAGTTGAAGAAGTATCAGCGTCTGGCTGACGCCTTCACTCCGCTGGCAAAGGGTATGAACTCCGAGTATGCCAACCAGAATGCCTACGATGCCATCTCCATCCACGGTGGTTCGGGCTTCATCATGGAGTACAAGTCGCAGCGCCTCTATCGCGATGCCCGTATCTTCTCTATCTACGAGGGTACCACGCAGTTGCAGGTGGTTGCTGCCATCCGATACATCTCTAACGGCACGATGCTGAACAACATCAAGGAGATGATTGACGGCATGGAGTTGCTCTCCACCCTGAAGCCGATGGGCGACCGTGTGCTGGCACTCGTGAAGATCTACGAGGATGCCCTCGCCAAGGTGAAGGCCCTCGAGAGCCAGGAAGCCCAGGACTTCCTCGCCCGTCGTCTGTACAATATGACGGCCGAGTTGGTGATGTCTATCCTCATCCTCCGCGATGCCACGAAGGCACCCGAACTCTTTGAGAAGAGTGCCAACGTATACGTCCGCATGGCTACTGAGGACATCACGGGCCACGCAGCCTATATCGATATGTTCAAGGTTGAGGATCTCGACAGTTTCCGTGCTGCCGAGCCTGAAGCAGAGGCATAATGACAAACGAAGAATTGGACGAAAGAGTCAACCGTGCTGTTGACAATTTCATGGCCGGATATGGCTGCTGCCAAAGTGTGGTGGCAGCCTTTTCCGACCTTTATGGTCTGGACGAGACCCTCGCGAAGAAGATTGCCGCAGGCTTTGGCGGCGGAGTGGGCAGGATGAGGATGATGTGTGGTGCCGTCTCAGGTATTGTCATGCTCACAGGTCTAGACTGTGGTCAGACTGAAGGTTCTGATCGTGAAGGCAAGTCTGCCTGCTATAAGGTGGTACAGGATCTGCTCGCCAAGTCGAAGGCAGAGAACGGCAGCGTAATCTGTGCCGAGATTTTAGGCATCAAGGGCTACGAGAAGGCCAAGAACAGTTATGTAGCCTCAGAGCGTACGGCCGAGTACTACAAGACCCGCCCCTGCGCTGCGAAAGTAGAGAGCGCTGCAAAAATCTTCGCCGAGTATCTTAAGGAGAAATACACAGCGCATCGATAATATCTATGTGCGATTGAAATTCAGATAGATGCAATTGACACCATTCATGTACTTGTGGTTGATATTCTTGCACACCCTCGAGAGAATGGCCAGTCGCAGATCGCTGTCGTCGATATCCATTAAGTTATCATTTGAATACTTATATATAGGATTTTGCAGGGGGCCGAGACCTGGACATCATCGCAGCAGATGGTGACGTAGTCGTTTTCGTTGAAGTGAAGACACGCCGCAACACTATTTTCGGCGAACCCGAGGATGCCATCGACTGGCACAAGCGGCAAAGTCTGCAACAAGCCATCAACCACTACGTCAAATTCAAGCATCTCCGACAGGAAATCCGATTCGACATCATATCCATAGTCGGCACGCCTGAGACTGGGGCCGATATCCGTCACGTAATAGACGTGGCCTTGCTATAGTCCTCAGTCTGGCTCCTCGTCGTAAAGGCGTACGGCACGGAAGAGGCGTTCCACCAAGCGCGGAACCCCATAATTATCCAGATCATTTTCCTCCACCCATATATAGTCCGGCGGCAGTTGTGGCGGTTCGTCTGTCTGGAGCAACGCAAAGTCGGCAAGTATCACCTGATGCGTGAGCACATGTTTCACCTCACGCTTAAGAATGGTGAACCACCCTTTAAGGTCTGGCTTGAACTCCTCGTTTTCCAAATAAGGCTCCCACAGTCCTTGCCAGATATCCCCTGCCCCACGGCGATGGATGGCCACCTTTCCCCTACACCTTATATAAATATAGGAAAGGCGGCGCTCGCGCACCCTCAGCGTCTTCTGCTTCACTGGCAGTTCCTCTACGCTGTCCGTATGTGCTGCCTCACAAGTATCCCAGAGCGGACATTTGAAACACCGTGGCGACTGCGGCGTACACTGTATGGCGCCAAAGTCCATGATGGCCTGGTTATACGCCGCCACACTCCGCAAGTCCTCTGGCAGCAGGCTCTGCGCCATAGCGGCAAACACCTTCTTGCCCTCAGTTGTATTGATGGGAGTATCGATGCCGAAATGACGGGCGAGGACACGATAGACATTACCATCGACAACGGCAACAGGCAGTCCGAAGGCGATGCTTCCGATGGCAGCAGCGGTATAGTCGCCCACGCCCTTCAACTGTCTGATCTCCTCCAAGGTGTCGGGGAAGTGTCCAAGATCTACGATCTGCCTGGCCGCATAGTGTAGATTTCGCGCCCGGCTGTAATACCCCAGTCCCTGCCACTCGCGCAGCACCTCGTCCTCCGTCGCTGCAGCCAGATCTTCTACCTTTGGCCACCGCTGCATGAAACGCTCCCAATAGTTCCATCCTTGCTTCACCTGAGTCTGCTGCAGGATAATCTCCGAGAGCCAGATGGCATAGGGGTCACGCGTCTGCCGCCAGGGCAACTCACGCCCGTTCTCACGATACCACGCCAGCAGTGCCGCTGCAAACGTCCCCGCCACCGGTTTTTCCCGTTCCTGATGATCAGCCTTCTCCCCTCGCATCCTGCTTTCTCCCGTTGTATATTATGTCCAAGGAGGTACTCACACGCTCAACCGCCTCAGCAGTTCCTGCAGCACCTGCCAGATATCATCGACCGTATTCAGTTCCAGACGCTCACTGGTAGAGTGAGGCTCCACGATCCTGGGGCCGATGCTGGCGATCTGTATGCCAGGATACTTCTTTACAAAGAACCCTGCCTCCAGCACAAAGTGCATCGCTACCATCCGAGGTCTCCAGCCCAGCACATCCTGGAACGTGTCTGATGTAAGCTGCAGGAACACAGAGTGCTGGTCTTCCTGCCAGGCTGGTGCCCACATGACCACCTCTGAAGCGGCTCCTGCCGACTCCATCGAATGGGCTATCTGCCGACTCAGTTCGTCCATCGCGCTGTCGATGAAACTGCGTGTGTGGGTGGATACAAAGATGCAATCATCTTGTGTCTCGATGCGCCCCACATTGTTCGAGGTCTCTACCACACCGTTCATGACCTCACTCATCCTTACCACCCCTTGAGGGATTCGCTCAAGACAGGCCATCAGAGACTCGATGGCCTCGGCGCTGATAACGGTAGGCAGAGGGTCACCTTCCACGATATGGCAGGTGACGCCAGGGTCAGAGGGATACTCTTCGCGCAGCCATTTGCTCATCGAGGCTTGTTGGGCTTTCACGCTTTCGGCTTTCTCGCCAGCGGTAACGGCCACCACGATCTCAGCCTTTGAGGCTATCGAGGCATTGGCCTCGCCGATATCGATGGAAGCGACCATGCAGTCACTCCTCTCATATATCGCTGCCAGCAAGACCCTCGCTGCAACAACGGCCGAGCAACGGCCCTTGTTGATGTCGACACCCGAATGACCACCAAGGCCTCCCTCAATACTGATGCGAAGCCAGCAGCGGTTATCGGCAGGGGCAGGCATGCGCCGGAGCGGGATGCGATGGAACTGCAGGCAAGCCCCCGCTGCTCCCGTCGTGATGGTGTCATAGTCTTCGGAATCGAGGTTGATGACCTTACGCCCTACCAGGAAATCCGGCCTCAGGTTTGCTGCACCCGACATGCCATCCTCCTCGTTGGTGGTGGTCATCACCTCCAAGGCTGGGTGCTGGATATCCTCGCTCTCGAGCACAGCAAGTGCCATAGAGAGTCCGATGCCATTGTCGGCACCCAGGGATGTGCCTCTGGCCTTCATCCAGCCCTCTTCCGTATAAGCCTCGACAGGGTCGTGCAGCGGATCGTCCATACCTACACACACCATGTCCATGTGGTTCAGCAGCACGATGGGCTCTGCCTCCTCGCACCCTTTGGTTGCCGGTTTGCGGATTACCACACAGTTCTGTGCATCGCGCTCATAGGCCAGATGCAACCGTTCTGCAAACTCGCACAGATAGTCGGCCACCCTTTCCTCGTGGTGTGAAGGCCTTGGTATCTGGTTTAGTTCCTTGAAAATCTGGAATACACGTTCTGTCGTCTTTCTTTGTTTCATAACTCACGTAACCTATTTTATTGTTTACAGTTTACAGATGATTACTTTGCTGATAGCTATTTTGCAGGTATATCAACTATAAACTCTAAACCGTGAACCAACTTCATTCAAAGTTTCCCCTGATCACCGAGATAGGAGTCCTTGAAGCCGAGGAAGTAGAGCACGCCGTCGAGGCCGATGGTGTTGATCGACTGCTTGGCATTGGCCACCACACGGGGCTTGGCGTGGAAGGCGATGCCGAGTCCGGCCTCCGAGATCATGGGCAGGTCGTTGGCACCGTCGCCCACGGCGATGGTCTGGGCGAGGTTCACCTTCTCCACCTGGGCGATGAGTTTCAGCAGTTCGGCCTTGCGGTGACCGTCGACGATCTCTCCCACGTAGCGGCCTGTCAACTTGCCGTCTTCGCCGATCTCGAGTTCGTTGGCATAGACGTAATCGATGCCGTAGCGGCGCTGGAGATATTCGCCGAAGTAGGTGAATCCTCCTGAGAGGATGGCAATCTTATAGCCGCAGCGCTTGAGGATGGTCATCAGTCGGTCAGCGCCCTCGGTGATGGGCAGGTGCTCGGCGATGTCCTGCATCACGCTCACGTCGAGCCCCTTGAGCAATGCCACACGACGGGTGAAACTCTCCTTGAAGTCTATCTCACCCCTCATGGCACTCTCCGTGATGGCCCTTACCTGAGCCCCTACCCCATTGCGCTCCGCCAGTTCGTCGATACACTCGGTCTGGATGAGCGTGGAGTCCATATCGAAGCAGATGAGTCGGCGCATGCGGCGGAACATATCATCGCGCTGGAAGGAGAAGTCGATCTCCATCTCCTGCGACAGTTTCATGAGTTTCGACTGCATCTCCTGACGGTCTGTAGGCTCGCCGCGCAGGGAGAACTGGATGCAGGCTCGGGAGTGCTGCGTGGGGTTCTTGATGCTCTTACGCCCCGTGAGGCGCAGGATGGAGTCGATATTAAAGCCCTGGTCGGCGAGGATGCGCGTGGCACCCTCAATCTGACGGGCTTCCAACTGGCGCCCCATCACCATGAGGATGTAGCGGTTCTTACCCTGATGGCCTACCCAGTTTTCATACTCATCGTCCGAGATAGGCGAGAAACCAATCTGCACCCCCAGTTCCGTCGCCTTGAAGAGCAGTTCCTTCATCACTTGCCCAGAATGGGTCTCGTCCATGCGGATCAGGATGCCTAACGACAACGTGGAGTGGATGTCAGCCTGTCCGATATCGAGGATCTGTGCATCATACTTGGCGAGGATGCCCATAATAGAAGCGGTGAGGCCCGGACGGTCCTGCCCGGTAATCCTCACCAGTATCTGTTCGAATTTGTTTTCTGTATTCACTTCGTTTTTTTATTTTTTTGTTTATAGTTTAGAGTTTATAGTTTATAGATGATAACCTGGCAAGCCACTCATTTAGCATTTAGAAGTTACCACCCTTAGAGCTTCTGCCTTTAAATCTGCCTTTAGAAGTAATCATCTATAAACTATAAACATTAAACTATAAACAATTAATTATATAACGTGCAATCCCAGGAACACCATCAGTCCGTTCATGAGGATCCAGAAGATGGCGAACGGCATGGTCTTGCGCATGATGTCACCGTCCTGACCCTCCATGTCGCAGGCAGCCGTAGCGATGGCGATGGATTGCGGCGAGAGCAACTTACCGCCCTCGGAGCCGGCACAGTTGGCGGCTGCCAGCCAGTTGGTCTCACTACCCGTGACTCCGAAGAACGTACCCTGATTCACAAGGCCGAGGTCGGCGGCGGCAGTAGCCTGGAGTTTGCCGAAGAGGATATTGGCATTCGTAGCCGAGCCCGTGACAAACGTGCCGATAGATCCAATAAGCGGCGCAAAGAACGGGAAGGCAGAGCCAGTCAGCAGCACGAGGCCCTTGGCGATATCGTTGGTCATACCCGTATTGTTCATCAGCATGGCCATCGCCACCAGACAGCAAATCGTCACCACCGTCTTCTGGAGGTTGAGGGTGGTCTTGGCCAGCAACTTCATCAGGTTGCCGAAACTCATGCCCTGGATGAGTCCGCCGATGATGGCACCGAGGAAAATCATCAGACCCGCATTCGACAGCCAGCCGAACTTAAAGGTATTGCCGATGACGGGCAGTTCGAACTTCGTGACCAGGGTATTATTCAGTAACTCGTTGACGGGAGGCACAATCTTACTCGAAATGAGGATGAAGAAGATGATCAGCCCATAGACGCTCCAAGCCTTGAGCGTCTTCGTCAGGCCGAACTTCTTCTTTTCTACAATCACCTCGTCGGCAGGATTCTCGTCGTGGATAAACAGTTTGTTGTAGATCAGCATGGCGATGATGGCAGCCACGGAACCGAGGATGGCGGGCGTCTCAGGGCCGATGAAATGGGCGCAGCAGAACTGCACGACGATGGAGAACGTTCCTACGAAGAGGGCGATGGAGATGTTCTTTACAATCTTCGTGCGGTCGGTCATCATCAGGATGAGGAACGGGGTGATGAAGAACATCAGCGAGAGTTGCAATATAATAAAGGTAGCCACCTCGCAGAGTTCCTCCGGCGTGGCCACACCACTGGCAGCGACTTGGTTGGCGAGCGTCGTTGCTGGCAGTCCTACGGCTCCGAAGCCCACAGCCACCGTATTGGCCACCAGACAGATCACAGCGGAGAACATCGGCTTGAAACCCAGTCCGATGAGGATGGCAGCGGGGATGGCCACGGCCGTTCCGAAGCCCGCCATACCTTCGAGCACACCACCGAGGCCCCACGTCAGCAGCAGCACCAGCAGCCCCTTGTCGGAGGTCATCTGGATAAACTGCGTCTTGATGGTCTCAATCTCCTTCGTCTCGCAAAGGATGTTGTAACTGAAGATGGCACAGATAATGATCAAGATGATGGGGAAGCACGCCTTGAGGAATCCCTCGACGACAGACCAGATGGTGATGCCATAAATCGACGCGTCGGCATACTTCTCCGGGACGATGCCCATGGCTGGCACGGCAAACAGCGCCAGGAGGATGGTGACAACAAGGGTGACGATGGCACTCCGGTAACCAGACACTTTAAAACCCATCATCAGGACGATGAGTAACAGGATGGGAATAACAGATACAAATGCTGTCATAAGTCGGTTTTTAAGTTATTTATTATATAAGTTTGGCTACAAATTTACAAAGATTATCCCATAGTGCCACATTATTTTTGTGAAAAAATCAAAATTACATGATGGCGGCAGCAAATTTTTCACTTTCCACTCTTCACTTTTCACTATTTTTCGTATATTTGCACCATAAACAACAATTTAAACTAAGAACCTATGTCAGATCAATTTCTATCCGACCTCAGACAGTTCATGCCGTCTGAACGTATCTACACCGATGAGCTCCGCACCCTCGGATGGGGGACGGATGCCAGTTTCTACCGCCAGATCCCGAAAGTCGTTCTCCGTAGCGATGGCGAGGAGGAGATCTCGAAGATCGTGCGCCTCTGCCAGAAATACAAACTCCCCTTCACCTTCCGAGCCGCCGGCACCTCACTCTCAGGACAGAGTTGTACTGACTCTGTGCTCATCGTAGCAGGCAAGCATTGGGAGAAGTATTCTTTAGAGGTAAGTGGTGAGGGGCAAGAGGTAAGAAGCATTAAACTGCAGCCCGGTATCGTGGGCGCGAGGGTCAATGAGATTCTGAAGCCCTACGGTCGTGTGTTCCCGCCCGACCCTGCCTCCATCGGTTCGGCGATGGTGGGTGGCATCGTCATCAACAACGCCTCGGGCATGAACTGCGGCGTGCATGCCAACAGCGACCGTATGATGGTCTCCGCCAAAATCATCCTCACCGACGGCACCGTGCTCGACACAGGCGACGAGAAAAGCCGTGAGGCCTTCCGCAAGAGTCATCCGGAGTTCCTGAAGAAGATCGAGGCCCTGCGCGACAAGGTGCGTGCCGACAAGCCGCTGGCAGATCGCATCGCCAGGAAATACTCGATCAAGAACGTGACAGGCCTGAACCTCCGTCCGCTCATCGCCTACGACGACCCCTTCGACATCATCGCCCACTCGATGGTAGGATCAGAGGGTACTCTCGCCTTCCTCTCCGAGGTGACGATGAAGACGCTGAAGGACTATAAATATAAGGCCTCAGCGATGGTCTACTTCCTCACGATGAAGGAGAGTTGCGAGGCCGTGGTGGCAATGAAGAAACTGAAGGCCGGCGACGAAGACCTGGAGATGAGTGCCGAGAACCTGATGGTGAAGAGTGCCGAGATGCTCGACTACAAGTCGCTCAGCAGTGTCGACGACCCCGTGTTCCTGCAATACAAGCAGGATGTGGATGCCGGCAAGATCGATGGAGTGGAGCCTGGCGACTACCACAACCTCACCGCCATCCTCACCGAGACGAAGGGTATCACCCACGAGCAGTTGCTCGATAAGATCGAGGCCATCAAGAAGTGCCTGGGACAGTTCCGCCTCTATATCCCTGCGGAGTTCACGGAGGATCCCGCCGTCTACGGCAAGTACTGGGCCATCCGCTCCGGCATCTTCCCCTCCGTGGGTGGCACGCGCCCCATCGGCACCTCCTGCCTTATCGAGGATGTCGCCTTCCCCATCGAGTCGCTGCCAGAGGCTACCGTGAAGTTGCAGAAACTCATCGCCGACCACGGCTACGACGATGCCTGTATCTACGGCCACGCCTTCGAGGGCAACTACCACTTCATCCTGAACCAGAGCTTTGCCGACGAGCACGAGGTGGCCCGCTATGCCGAGATGATGCGCGACGTGGCGAAACTCGTGGTAGAGGGCTACGACGGCTCGCTGAAGGCTGAGCACGGCACAGGCCGCAACATGGCGCCGTTCGTGAAATATGAGTGGGGCGACAAGGCCTACGAGACGATGAAGGAACTGAAGGCCATCTTCGACCCCGACGGCCTGCTGAACCAGGGGGTGATCTTCAACGACGATCCCGACTGCTTCATCAAGTGTCTGAAGCCCCTGCCAGTGCTCGACTACGACTTCAAGAGCGTGCCCGACGGCGGTCACTACCTGATGGATCCGAAACTCTCGACGGCCAAGGAGACCATCGAACAGGTGAAGCGGGCGAACAAGTGTATCGAGTGCGGCTTCTGCGAGGTCAACTGCATGTCGTGCGGCCTGACGCTCTCTTCAAGGATGCGTATCGCCGTACAGCGAGAAATATGTCATCTGGAGGCTACGGGCGAGAATCCTGAAAGGGCCGCCACGCTCCGCAAACAATACAAGTACTATGGCGATCAGACGTGTGCCACCGACGGCCTCTGCTCCACCTCGTGTCCGATGAAGATCAACACGGGCGAACTGACACACCTCATCCGCCAGCTGGACATGAACAACAGCACGCTGGGCTATCAGGTGGGTGAGTTTGCCGCCAACCACATGGCAGGCATCAAGAGCGGTCTTCGCGTGGTGCTCGATGTGGCCCATGCCGCCCATGTCACCTTAGGGCCGAAACTGATGACCTCCGTTTGCCGCACGATGAACAAGATGGGTATGCCGCTCTGGACCACGGCGATGCCAAAGAAGAAGCGCCAGCCGAAGAAGTCAGACCTCACGCAGTTCATCATCGAGAAGTCTATCCCCCACAAGGAAGAAGAGCACTCACCTCTCAAGGTCGTCTATTTCCCCAGTTGCATCAACCAGACCATGGGCCAGTCGAAGCAAGGCGGTAAGATCCACGACCTGGTCGACGAGGTGATCCAGCTGATGGCGAAGGCCGGCTACGAGGTCATCTTCCCAGAAGGCATGGAGCGGATGTGCTGCGGACAGATCTGGGAATCGAAGGGTATGCTCGATATCGCCGACCGCAAGAGTGCCGAGCTCGAGAAGGCGCTCTGGAAGGCCTCGGAGCAGGGCAAATATCCCGTGCTTTGTGCCCAGAGTCCTTGTCTGCACCGCATGAAAAAGGTGATGCACAAGATGAAGCTCTACGAGCCCGCAGAGTTCATCATGGAGTATCTCGTGCCCCGTCTCGACTTCCATCCAACAGACCGTCATATCGCCCTCCATCTGACATGTTCTACCCGCGAGATGGGCGTCGACAAGGATATGATTGCCCTGGCCAGGCTATGCTCCACGAACGTGTTCCTGCCCGAGGGCGTTGGCTGCTGCGGCTTTGCCGGCGACAGAGGCTTCACCTTCCCCGAACTGAACAAATACGGCCTGCGCAAACTCCGTCCGCAGATCGAGGCCAACCGCATCGAGGTGGGCTACTCGAACAGCCGTACCTGTGAGATCGGCCTGGAGACCAACACCGGCATCCCCTACATGAGCATCGTCTACCTTGTCAACGAGTGTACGACGGCCCGAAGGTAATATCTTCCCCTCCTAAGTTAGGAGGGGTGCCCAGGAGGGCGGGGTGGTCTGCGCTCGGCGACGAAGGAGACGCTTGCTACCGAAGGGACGCAAGAACGAGGGAATCATTCAGCGGTTATAGCGCTTGTTCTTGCGTCACTTCGGCAGCAAGCGGCAAAGCCGAGGCCTGGTAGAGAACAATGTAACAATGTATAAATTTAAAGACTGGCCTGAGTTTGTTACAGTTACAGTTGTTACAATTAAGAAATGAAAGGTACACCTCCTTCTATAATCATTATAACTAACTGATATATAGATAGTTATATATAGATAATAAAATATGGGCACCCTCAAAAAAAATAACTGTAACAACTGTAACTGTAACGGGCAGGCTGGTAATAATTCATCTAAATGGCAGATTATCAATAAGATACAACATTTTAAAAGCGACTCGTCCGCTATGCCAAACCTTGGAAAAGGCACAGAATGTATCAAATTCCTGCTCTCATAGGCCTCAAAAGGCATACAAGAACCCATGGTTCCGATGCTTTTCCCCGTTCTTGGCGCACACATCAGCGGCGCAGAATTTCAGTATCCCGACAGCAGTTGGAAGGAACTTTGCGGTCAAATGGCCAATCTTGTGGCCGAAAGTAGTGGTAACAAGGGTCAAATGTCACTACTGGTTGAGGCTATTCTCTTCCCCTCCTAAGTTAGGAGGGGAGCCCGACAGGGCGGGGTGGTCTGCGCTCGGCGACGAAGGAGACGCTTGCTACCGAAGGGACGCAAGAACAAGCGCTAAAACTACCGCGGATTGTTGCATTGGCCGTTCTTCAGACCACCCCTAACCCCTCCTCGCTCGGCTTTGCCGCTTGGCTCTGCGAAGAACTCAGGAGGGGAAGAGATTACCACCGTGCTGATGCCTTCTACGGGTCGTGGAGATAGGCTCCATGGGGGTATGGCAATGCCTGCTATCCCTCGTACCAGGCATCAGCACGAGCCGTACCAGGCATCAGCACAACCCTTAACAGGCATCGTTACGAACGCGCCCCCGATTTTGCAAACTCAGAGATGGCAATCTGGCCTTGCGCTCTGTGTCTCTGTGTCTCTGTGCTGAAAAAAAATAAGTTAAGCCCATGCGGAACCTGAATCAAATAATTACTCAAAGGTTTGCGTAATTCAGATTTTTTTCGTAAATTTGCACCATCATTACAAACGAATACCAAAATATGACCATTATGATGAACCATTCTATTAAAGACAATCTGACAAGCAACCCTGTACTGTCAACCAGCCTCCTGACACGAACCCTGGCCGTGCTCGTAGCCCTGATCACGACGGCGACGGCGTGGGCCTACAATGGTGAAACGTTCCCCCTAGACGGAGTGAGTTACAAGGTGACGAACGAGTCGACCAAAGAGGTGGCAGTGTCTTCCTGTGACGAAGGTTTGACAGGCGCTTTGATCATCCCTAAGACTGTCTCTAAAAAAGATTTAGAGGGCAATCTTGTCACCTATAATGTGACGAGCATCTCTACTCCCGGCTTTAATGGCCATCCAGGACTGACGTCGATATCCATCCCTTACAACGTGAAGACCATCGAAGCGTATACATTCGCGAATTGCACCGGGCTGACAAGCATCAACATCCCTTCCAGCGTGACAAGCATCGAGATGAGAGCCTTCCAAGGTTGTACTGGACTGACAAGCATCACCATCCCGAATTGGGTGACAACCATCGGACGGGAGGCCTTCGAAGGTTGTACCGGATTGAAAAAGGTCACCATCGGCTCTGCTGTGACCAGCATCGAAAAAGATGCCTTCAAGGGCTGTACGAATGTTAACGAGGTCATTTGTTTACCCGATGCCAGCGAACTGACGACATGGAATGACTACGATTGCGATGACTTCAAGGGCAGCAAGAACAGCAAAACGACTGTGTGCTACGTTTCTAACCCAAGTGACTATAGTCCAAAGTTTAGCGATGTCAATGTCACATTTAAGCAATATTATGACTTGGATATAGCGGGTACAAAGGTAACGGAGGATAACAAGGCCAACATCCTCGGCGACGGAGCGGCCAGTTACGATCCGACTTCGAAGACACTCACCCTCAGCAAAGACATCACATCTAATTGGAGGGTTATCAATAGTAAAATATCTGGCCTGAAAATCGTAGTCGAGACCAATGTCACGTTGGAAAGCACAAGCACAAATGTTTCAGGTGAAATCCTGTTTTTTATTTCCCCAACGACCATCTCAGGGCCAGGTGTGCTCACGCTGAAGGGCTGCAACGGATATGGAGTCTATATTGGAGGCGCACTAATCATTGACCAGGCTGTCATTAACATCTCAGGAACGAGATTTGGCTTTAGTGTACTAAAAGGTTTATCTATAAAGGGTTCCGCCGTCAACATCTCCAGTACAGAGGCAGCCTTTTTTGGGGGAAGTCTCACGAGCCCCATCACGCTAAACAACTGCCATGTCAGCCATCCTAGTGGTGCCAAATTCGAGAACTACAAATTCGTCGATGCCAACGGCGATGTGTGCAAGGCGGTCACCATTCTGCCCGACAATTCGCCAGGAGTGTTCGTCAGCGAGATGGCATTCCCCGACGAGAATTTCCGCAACTGGCTCCTCAGCCAGGACTACGGCAAGAGCGGTTATATCACCGCCGCAGGGCTAGCAGGAGTGACGACTATCAATGTCAACAAAATGAGTATTGCAGACCTGAAGGGCATCGAATACTTCACGGCGCTGGGGTACCTGAAATGCTACAACAACAAACTGAAAGCTCTCGACGTGTCGAAGAATACGGCGCTCAAATTTCTGAACTGCAGCGAAAACCAACTGACCACCCTCAACGTGTCGACGAACACGGCGCTGACTACTCTGTCTTGCGAAAACAACCAACTGACAGCCCTTGACGTGAAAGCGAACACGGCTCTGGAGATTTTGTACTGCGAGCACAACCAACTGAGCGCCCTCGACGTGTCGGCTAACACATCGCTAACGGAACTGTATTGCCACGAAAACAAACTGACCGCCCTCGACGTGACTGCGAATACGGCGCTGATGAATTTGATTTGCTACGGCAATCAGATTCGCGGCACGGCCATGCAGACATTCATCAACAGCCTGCACTCGAACGGAGGAGACCCAACCCTCTGCGTCTATACCTCCGCGGCGACTGACGGCAACGAGATCAATACGATACAGGTAGGAGAAGCCAAGGCAAAGAAGTGGACGGTGACGGAGAGAAATGGCTCCAGCAACGTGGACTATGCCGGCATTCACGCCGTCGCCATTGATGAAACGAACTTCCCAGACTACAATTTCCGTGAAAACTGGATTCTCAAACAGACATTTGCTGACGACAACTACCTCAACGACAAGGAGGCGGCCAGCGTGACGGCCATCGACGTCAGCAGCAAGGGCATCGCTAACCTGAAGGGCATCGAGCACTTCACCGCCCTGAAGACCCTGAATTGCAGCGGCAACTATCTGACCACATCCACGCTCGACGTGTCGAAGAACACGGCGCTGGAAGTACTGGATTGCAGCAGTAACTACAATCTGACCACGCTCAACCTGTCAATGAACACGAAACTGAAGACGCTGGACTGCAGCAACAATTACGAGATGACAGCACTCAACGTGTCGGCGAATACGGCACTGCAGACTCTGAGATGCAACAACAACCAACTGAACACGCTCGACGTGTCGAAGAACACGGCGCTGACAGAGTTGTACTGCTACCGCAATAGTATCCGAGACGAGGGCATGCAGACACTTATCAGCAGCCTGCACCAGAACGGAGGAACCCTCTACGCCTATGACACGACGAATGACCAAAACGAGATGACGACAACTAACGTGGCTGACGCCAAGGCAAAGAAGTGGCAGGTAAAGGCGTGGGACGGCTCCAAGTATGTGGACTATGCCGGCATCTTCGCTGTATACATCAACAACACGAACTTCCCCGATGCGACATTCCGCAACTATGTCGGCGACTTCGACCAGAACACGAACGGATACCTCACCGAGAATGAGATTAATGTCGTCACAGATATAAGTGTTCCCCTTATGGACATCACCAGCCTGAAGGGCATCGAGCACTTCACGGCAATGACATATCTGGACTGCAACAGCAACAAACTGACTGCCCTCGACGTGACAAAGAACACGGCGCTGACAACTCTGGATTGTTACGACAACCAACTGACCGCCCTCGACGTGTCGGCGAACACGGCGCTGGAATATCTGAATTGCAGCAATAACAAGTTGACCGCCCTCGATATGACTCATAACACATCGCTGGAACAACTGGTCTGCTCTGGCAACAATATCAGCAAGGGCATGCAGGCACTCGTCAACAGCCTGCACAAGAACGGAGGAACCCTCTGCGTCTATAACTCCGCGGCGAACGACGGCAACAAGATCACGACGGAGCAGGTGGATGCCGCTAGCGAAAAGGGTTGGATGGTGGCCCATTGGGACGGCACCGACTGGTGTTTGTACGTAGGCATCCTGCTCGGCGACGCCAACGGCGATGAGAACGTGGACGTGGCCGACATCGTGGCCATCGTCAGCCACCAGAAGGGCCAGGTGGTGAACGGCTTCAACCTGCCGGCCGCCGACATGAACTACGACGGCAAGGCCGACGGGAAAGATGTCGAACTGATCAGCAAGAAGATCATGGGGAAGTGAAATAAATAAGTATAAGCAAAAAAAGAATCACGGCACATCATCAATGCCGTGATTCTTTTGTTTATGCCGTCGCTATACTACTAGCCAATCTTGAGGGGGTTGAATGCCTTCAGTTCCTCACCCTTGTCCTGAATGACCTTCAGCAGGGCATTGGCGGCGACGAACGGCTCATCGAAACTCTTCAGCAGGGCCTCGTAGTTCTGATAGTCGGTCGGGCTCATGCGGTCGTGAATGACATGGAAGTCGCTCTCACCCTTGAAGCGCACGGCGATGGAGGGGAGGTTGTCGCCGTCGATGACGTCGGTGATGAACTTACAGTCGGCCTTCACACCGGTAGACTTCTGCGTCACGGTGAAGGAGACAGACTCGTTGAGCATATTCGTCCAGGGGTCGATGGTCTCCTTCGAGGGCTTCTGCTTGCGGTACTTCAGGGTGTTGGCGGCTGCCTTGAGGCATTTGCCTGCATCGAGGATGTCGATGTCGAAGATGAGGTCTTCGGCCAAAGTGACTTCAACCTTGTCGGTGCGGCTGTTGAAGGCCTTGAGCAGGGTGTAGCAACCCTTCCACAGCGGGGCGATGTCGCGCAACTCGCGCAGCGACTCTATCTCCTCGTCGCTATAGGCGTTGGCGGGGTTGTGGGCCTTGACGGCCATCAGGTTCTTGCTGTTGATGGCGAGGTTGGCAGAGACGTCCACGGTGTGGTCGGCATGGTGTTCGATGGCGCAGGTAGGCACCTCGAATCGGTCGGCCTTCACGGCCTCGGTGAAGAGGGTGCCCCTCCACTCGCCGTGCTTCGGAGAGAGGAATTTCTTGCCGTCGGTGGTCTCAAGCATCACCTGTCCCTTCATGATCAACTCCTCGTCAGCGTCGTTGCCGGTCTCGGAGCGCAGCAGTTCGATGTCGATCATGTGGGGGAACTGCACGGCAACGGGCACTTTGGCCAAGTCGCCAAGGAAGATGGCTACACCGTCTTCGGCTCCGCTGAACTTCAGGTTCACCTTGGTGGTGGCGCCGTTTTCAGCATTCTTGCAACTGACGGTGAAGGCGTCGCCGTCCTGGGGCGTGTACTCTGCCTCATCCTTGCCGGTAGTGAAGGCGATGGTGGCGGTACCGAAGGCGGCATGGGCATTCAGGATGATGGCCGACTTGGCGTCAGCGTTGGGGAAGTTGGAATCGGCCAGGGCCTGGCGTGCCTCAGCATCGGCGGTGAGGTCGATGTTCTTGATAAGGCCGGGGCTTGTGAGGGCGGAGAACACGATCTTGGACAACTGCGGGCCCAGGGCGTCGATCTTCAACTGTCCGATGAACTCGGTCAGCAGTTTGACGGCCCTCATCGTCGGGTCGAGGTTGAGGTACTGCTGCGACTCAGCAAGCATCTTCGACAGTTGGGCCTCGAAGTTCTGGCGGTCGGGCGACAGCGTGGAGAGTTTCTTCTCGATGTCGGCCTTATCCTTTTCATCAGCCTTCGACAGGCCTCCGCTATAACTGTCGTTGACCACCTCCATATTGCCGTCGGAGTAGTTCACCTTCATGCTGGAGACGTCGGTCATGCCGTCGCCATAACTGCTGTTGGCATCGTTGCCGCCGCGGGTCAACGCCACGTTCTCGCCCGTTGAGGAGTCAACCAGGAGCACGCTTCCGTCGGGGAGGAGAGACCAAGTGAAGCCGGCATCCTCAGGACCGCCATAGACGGCCAGCGGATCGACGTCGTTGGTGCTGTCGAACACGCCCAGGTAGATGCAGCCCGTGTGATCGGCCTTGACATCCATGGCCAGCAAGACACGACTGAAGGGCACGCCAGCCTCGGTCTCGCCGGAATACTCATACGCGTCCCACCACAGACCTACAAGGTCTTCATCCTGGACGTTACTGTTAATAAAATTGATTGTTATATTACTCACTATATATAATAGTTTGTCCCGTCAGGTCATCCCGCACCGGGGGCGGTCTGAGCGGGCTGGTAGATGGCGAGGCCGAATTCCGAAGCGGCGCCGTAGATATACTCCATGATGTCGCTCGTATCGTGCTCGTAGGTCAGGGCATCCTTCGCCTTCAGCCAGAACATGAACTCCAGGCAGCAGCCTGAGGCCTGAGGCGTATCGGCCTGTTTCACCAGCGGGCTCTTCGCGCCGACCACCTTGGGATTCTGGCTCAGCCATTGCTCGATGTGGTGGCGGAAGCGCGTGATGTTTGTCGTCGGCACAGACTCATCGTCAGGGCGCTCCACGACGATGGAGCGGAAGTCGAAATAGACGCGCTTGACCTGCTTGCGGCCCTCACTCTCCATCATGCCCTGCCAGTTCTGGAAGGAGCCGTCGACGAGGGCCTGCGGACTCAGCGTGATGACGGTATTGTCGAAGTTGCGCACCTTCACCATCGTCAGCGTTATCTCCTCCACCTTGCCGTTGGCACCAGACTTGGGCTCGGTGATCCAGTCGCCGATGTGCAGCATGTCGTTGGCCGTCAGGCGGATGCCGGCCACCAGACCCTTGATGGTGTCCTGGAAGGCGAGCATCAGGATGGCTGAGGCAGCACCCAGTCCGGCAAAGAGCGTGGTGGGATTCTTGTTGATGATGATGGCGATGACCACGATGGCGCTGATGAAGATCATGAGAATCTTCAGCACGCCGCAAATGCTGTAGAGATACTGCTGCCGGGAGGAGCGCGTGCCACTCTCGAGCAGTTTGAAGGAGTCGATGAACACGATGACGGTACGCACCGCCATCACGGTGAAGAAGATGGCCGTGAGCCGTCCGACGATATCCTCCACCCTCGGATACTCGTAGAACACCAATGGCAGGAGGGTCCAGACGACGACGGCCGGCACGATGTGCGAAGCCGAGAGCAGGACGCGCCTGCTGAACAGCACATCATCCCACTTGGCATCGGTGCGGCGGGTAATCTTGAGTACAACCGGAACGAGGAACCTGCGGCACACCCATCCCGCCAGCCACGCCAGCGCGAAGGCCAATATGACCAGTATGCCATATCGCACCATCGGCACATAATCCCCGCCGACGCCCATCATTCCAATCGCTCGTTCCAAATAGACCTTTATCCCTTCCATCCTATTATTCTTTTATACTGTTTACTGTTTACAGTTTACAGTTGATAACCGAGCAAGCCACTCCATTTCCGCTTCTCCATTTCCGCTTCTCCATTTCCGCCTATAGAAGTAATCATCTGTAAACCGTAAACTGTCAACTGTAAACTAAAAACTAAAATCCCTGGCACAGCGCCTCGCACACTTGGTCCTGGAACGCCCTGCCGTCTGACGTCTTCATCACCCCCTGGTTGATGATGCAGAAAGCCAGCAGATGTTGGTTTGCCGCGCGGCAATAGCCTGCCAATGAAGATATCCCCGACACCGTACCCGTCTTCGCATGGACATTTCCGTAGGCAGCCCCTTTGGTCATGCGCTTCTCCAGCGTGCCGTCGATGCCCGCCACGGGGAGCGACGGATAGAGGGCAGCCATCACGTCGCGGCGCAGATAGGCATAGCGCAGCAGGCGGATCATCAGTTCGGGCGTCACATAATCATACAGAGAGAGTCCGCTGCCATCGGCGATGCGATACTGCACGCCACTCACCCCGGCCTTCGAGAGCACGCTCTTGATCTGCTGACGGGCATGGGCTGCCGTAGCGGGGCGCTTGCCCACGGTGGCGGCAATCTGGTAGAACATCGACTCGGCGTAGAGGTTGTCGCTCTCCTTCATCATCGGCCCCAGCACCTCGCTGAGCGCATGGGAACGGGAGCAGATCAGCAACAGATTCTTATCCCTCGGCAGCCGGCCTGACGAGATGGGGGCATCGACATAGACGCCACACTTCTGCAGTTCATCCTTAAACTGACTGGCGAACTCGTCCTTGCGCGACACGAGCAGCGGCGACAGCACCGGATTGTCATCATCCCAGCACCAGCCTTCGCCCAGCAACTGTTCCTCCTTGAAGGTCAGGTCCTGCATGATAGTGCCCCGGATGGTGTCCACCCCTACCCGATGGAGCGTCTCGGCAAAGATATGCATGTCGGTCTCGTCGAAGAGCGGGTCCATGCCGCCCACCAGCCACAGTTCGCCCGAAAGCACTCCCTGGGCGATGGTACCCCTATAATATAGATAGGTTCGATAGGCATAGCCGCTGCCCAGGAGGTCGAGGGCGGTAACGGCGGTCAGCAGTTTCATCGTCGAGGCGGGCCGGAGCGTCTGCCGGGCACCATAGCCATACAGGGCCGAGTCGGCAGAGAGGTCGTATACCATCAGTCCGAGTTGTGTCCGTTCGAGCAGCGGGTCTTTCGTCAGGCTGTCCAATCGGGTCTGTACGTTGACCGGCCAAGGCAGCACCACCTCGGCCGTATCCTGGCGCAACAGCGTCACCTCGGGCAACGTCTGTGCCACCACAGTAAAGCACTGGCTCCACACCAGTGCCATCATTAGTATTATCTTTTTCACTCTTTCTTCACCTTTTCACTTTTTCACCTTTTCACCTTTTCACTCTTTCACCTTTTCACTCTTCACTTCTTCTAGTTTCTCCTGTACCTCGATACCAGCCGCTTGATGGCCTTGTCTAACGACTCCGAGGGCTCGATGATATTATAGTTGCTCCAGTACTCTGGATCCATGAAGTATTCCACCTTGTCGTAATAGGCATCACGGGAATCGAACGAACTGCGGCTGGCGATGGGCTGCACATCCTTCGACTCACTATCGGTAACAGCCATCTCGCACGTCGCGGTGAACGAGGTCGAGAACAGTTTCCGCTTCCAGTCGCAGTTGAAGCGGAAGGTGTTGCGCAGGTAACTGATACGCGTCACGCCATCCTCGTAGCGGTAGTCGACCACACTCGACAGTTCACGAGGCTTGAAGCGCACGCCGAAGGGTTTCTTCACCAGCATCGTTTGCGTGGCCTTGTCCTTGTCGTGCATGTCGAGTTCCAACTCGATGCGGGTAAATGCCAACCGCTCTGCATCGATATACAACTTGCCGTGGAAGAGGGCATAAGTCGTGACGAGCGACGGTTCCATCAGCACCACATACTGCTGGCGGTCGTTGATATACTCTGGCGCGCCCATGCGGAAGTCATAATTGTCGAGGTCCTCCTTGTTCAGCAGGAAGTCGCGGTTCTTCACGAGATCCATCACCACGGCCTGCACAGGTCCGCCCTGCACCTTGATGCCTAAGGTGTCGCCGCGCTTCTGGCTCAGCAGCCGGCGACCCTTGACGATAGCCACGCGGTCTCTGCCTGTACCACGGTTATAGGGTGTCTTATACATATCCTCCACGCCCTCGGCCACGTAGATATAGTGCTTGCGCTTCATCGCCGTCTCGCGATAGAAGGCCTTCAGCAACTCGGGCACCCGGCTGTAGTTCTCCGGTATCTTCTGGATGGCAATATCCACCAGTTCCCGCGGGTCCTCATTGCGGACGATAATCTCCCGCAACTGGATGGCCACAGGCTTCAGACGAATCACGGAAACAGGTTCTTTCAGATTCAGGCGTTGAGTCTTATAACCCAGGTGCGACACCATCACGGTCTTTGCCTCGCCATCGAGTTTGAGCGTGAAGTCGCCATCCTCATTGGTCACTACCGACACTCTGCCTGCAGAAACACTCACTTGCCGCAGCGGTTCACCCGTCTTGTCGTCGACGACTGTACCACTTATCGTCTGCTGCTGGGCAAAGACGACCAGCGGCGCGCATAATAGGATTAAAAGCCAAAGTCTCTTCATCTTCGTACTGGTTTTGGTGCAAATTTACAAAAAAAAATTGAGACATTCTAACATTTTTAAGAGATAATAACAGACTAACATATCTTTTTTACATCTCTTCGTATGTTAATATGTCTTTTAAATGCGCTTTTATCTAAAAAAAAGATTACCTTTGCAGCAACAAATCAAAGAATGTATATTCGTAAATCGCAAACAACATGACCTATAAGTATGATTTCCTGGTGATCGGTGCCGGCGTGGCTGGCATGAGTTACGCCCTGAAAGTGGCCAAGGCCAACAAGGGTAAGGTGTGCATGATCTGCAAGACGAGCCTGGAGGAGGCGAACACCTCTTTCGCCCAAGGCGGTGTGGCCTCGGTGACGAACCTCGAACTGGACAACTTCGACAAGCACATCGAGGACACGATGATTGCCGGCGACTACATCTCTGACCCGAAGGCCGTGGAGCAAGTGGTGCGCATGGCGCCAGAGCAGATACAGGAACTCGTGAAGTGGGGCGTCAACTTCGACAAGAAGGACGACGGCACGTTCGACCTCCATCGCGAGGGCGGGCACTCTGAGTTCCGCATTCTCCACCATGCCGACGATACGGGAGCCGAGATCCAGCGCGGACTGATGGAGGCCGTGAAGAATGACCCCAACATCGACATCAAGGAGAACCACTTCGCCGTGGAAATCATCACCCAGCACCATCTGGGAGCCAAGGTCACCCGCCGCTCACCCTATATCCACTGCTATGGGGCCTACGTGCTCAACCCCGACACGCAGAAGGTGGACACCTATCTGGCGAAGGTCACCGTCATGTGTACGGGCGGCTGCGGAGCCGTCTACCTCACCACCTCCAACCCCGTCATCGCTACGGGCGACGGCATCGCCATGGTCTACCGAGCCAAGGGAACGGTGCAGGACATGGAGTTCGTGCAGTTCCACCCCACGGTGCTCCACAATCCCAACGAGACGCATCCCGCCTACCTCATCACCGAGGCCATGCGCGGCTATGGCGGCATCCTGAAACTGCCCAACGGTGAGACCTTCATGGAGAAATACGACGAACGCCTCTCCCTGGCTCCCCGCGACATCGTAGCCCGAGCCATCGATAAGGAGATGAAGATCCACGGTATCGACCACGTCTGCCTCGACGTCACCCACAAGGACCCTGCCGAGACGCGGCACCACTTCCCCAATATCTACCAGAAGTGCCTCTCCATGGGCATCGACATCACCACCGACTACATCCCCGTGCGCCCTGCAGCCCACTATATGTGCGGCGGCATCAAGGTAGACCTCAACGGCCAGACCAGCATCGACCGGCTCTACGCCCTCGGAGAATGCTCCTGCACGGGCCTGCACGGCGGCAACCGTCTGGCTTCGAACTCGCTCATCGAGGCTGTGGTCTACGCAGAGACGGCGGCCCGCGACTCGCTGAAGCACATCGACCTGTACGACTTCAACGAGAAGGTACCCGCATGGAACGACGAGGGCACGATGACCAACGAGGAGAAGGTGCTCATCACGCAGAGTGTGCGCGAGGTGAACCAGATCATGGCCAACTATGTGGGTATCGTGCGCTCAGACCTTCGCCTGCACCGCGCCTGGGACCGTCTCGACATGCTCTACGAGGAGACGGAAAACCTCTTCAAACGCGTCAAGGCGTCGAAGGATATCTGCGAACTGCGCAACATGATCAACGTGGGCTACCTCATCACGCGCTTCGCCCTGGAGCGCAAGGAGAGCCGTGGCCTGCACTTCACCACAGACTATCCCGTACACGCCTACGACAAGTAAAACCGGGTCGGGATCTTATTCGATCTTCTTGATATGGTATCTTTCGCTTGAGGTATAGTCGCGGTCCTTATCTTTGCCGAAGTACTCAAGCAGGAATTTTCTGTTCTTGAGTCTGGTCACCTTGATAAGCACCTCCCGGTAAGTCACATTCCCGTCGACCAGATAACTCTCGAAGGCATTATAGGTGACAGCCTTCTTGCTATCCTTCTTCTTGACCAGTTTGAAGGAAGAGACATTGCGATGACTCTGGGCAATGTCGATATAGAGGCTGTCGCCCTTGAATCTGAACAACAGTTCACCACTCTGGGACTGATACTTCCCATCCAAATCAATGGCGTATGACTCATAGGAGCAACACAGCATCAGGAACAGAAACACAAACTTCTTCATAACTCTTCTACTTACTTTTATTTTTTTATCGGGCACAAAGATACGAAAAATATTCAATCTGCAAGTCTTTTAGGCAGAAAAGATTGGTTTTGGCGTGTTTTTTTTATGCTTTTGCACCGGCACGACCGCTCTTATCGAGTCAGGGAGAACTTGACAGAAAGGCCGAAGTCGTGGGTGGTGGTAGGATAACTGCTGGAAGAGAGCAATGGGGTATTGGTCTGGGAATCATAATAGGCGGTCAGGGTGAGGAGGCGCGAGAGGGTGTAGTCGGCCATGAAGGAGAGTTTGAAGGCCGAGTTGCCGCTGGAGGCAGAGGAGATGCCGGAGGCGATATCGCGCGTGATGGAAGCCTGGCTGCGCAGGGAGATGTCGAGACGCAGGTTCAGGTCGTGGTTGACGCCGGACTTGCCGGTCGGATTATTGCGGCTAGTCTGATTCTTCTGATCGTTCTGTGCTGCCTTCTTACCGGTCTGCGCCTTCTTGATCTTACGGTTCGCCGCGCTGCCGAAGATGTTGAAGTCCTGAATCTTATAACTGAGGCCGACGACCCAGTCGCGGCTGAGAGCCTCGTTGAGTTGGACGCTGGTCATCGAGAGGTTAAGGACGCGGGTAGTGCGGTACTCGACCTTGGCCGTCAGGTTGTTCTGGAACGTGGCATCGATACCCAGGAGTGGAGAGAAGGCCTCGTTGATACTGACGGTCGACACATTATAAATCGACGAAGGCTGGAGGCCTCCCGTGCTCATGTTGGTGATAAAGCCCAAACCGTTCATGTACTCCTGCCATGAACTGTAGGAAGCATAACTGCCAACACTATAGACAGACTTGTAGGCGTGGTTGATGTTGACGCTCTTCAGATGGTCGCGGATCCATGGCAACTTGGATAGTCCCGAATAGCGGAAGGACCAGTTGGGCAGCATTCGCGTGAGGGCCGGGAAGATGTCGAGAGAATTGCCTGCTCCCACCGTATAGGCAGATAGGAAGGCAGGCACGAGGACATCAGCGCTATAAGGATTGACATCGGCAAAGGTGCCAGGGGCGTCCTTGTATTGGGATTGTACGCGCTGCTGGAACTCAGGGATGAGTTCGCGGAAGCGGTCGAAGGCATCAGAGTGATACCCGTCGGAAGCATCGCCCATGCCAGCCAGCGAACCGCGAAGCGAGATCGTGGTCATGTTGAAGGAACCGCTAAGAGTGGAAGGCATGCCTGCATACATGAACTGCACGCTACGGGCACGGTTATCAGTACGGGAAGCATTGAGGTCTATCTTCAGGTCACGAACGGGCTCCAGTACGGCTCGTATCTGCAAGTCCTTATTATTATTGATGGTGGCCGAAGTGGTAGCGACCCTGTCGTTCGTGAGCAGCCAGCCGTTGTCGAAGGCCTTGTTGATATAACCGTCGTCAATCAGTCCGAAGGCAAAGTCAAGACCTGGGGAGAGTACGCTGCCCGTCCGCTGGCCGAACATATCTCCAATGTTGGGGATGAAGCCAGGCAGGTTCATCGTGTACTGGCTGCGGAAACTGATATTCACGCTGCGCACCATCATCAGCAGTCGGGCTGCCGTCTGGGCGGGCTTATACCACCACTGGTTTTCGAGTGGCTCCTTGGGCACGACGCTGAGCATCAACTGGACGGTATCACGGTTCTTGATAAGGATCTTATTCTGGTCGATGACCTTATACTTCACATCGTAGGGCTTTCCCTCCTTGGTACGGGCTGTGACGATAAGGCGCTTGGAGTTCTTGTTGTGTGCCACGGTCGTCGTGGTATCGAGTTTGAGGGTGATCTCACGCTGATAACTGTTCTTCAGTTTCGCCAGGGCCTTCTCATCGGAGGAAGGTTTTTCATCCTGGGGGGAGGTTGGGGATTTAGAGTCGTTAGGGGATTTAGGGGTTTTAGGGTCGTTAGGGTCGTTAGGGTTATTAGGGTCATTAGGGTTATTAGGGGATTTAGGATTCTTGGAATCCTTGGAGTCACGCTTGTTCTTGTTGCGGTTATTGCGCTGATTCTTTGACTGTCGCGATGTCGAGGCAGACTTCTTGAAACGTTCGTTGGCAGCCTTCAGGAACGGAACGTGATTATAAAGCGTCTCCAGATTAAGGGCGCCATTAATGGTAAGGTTACGATTGGTATTGATGGTGTTACCGTAACTGGTGCCGTCTTCCGATTCCATACCTCTCACCCACGAATAGCGGGAGGTATAAGAGGCATCGCTATTGAGCCAGTCGAAAATGGGCAGTTTGTTCAGGGGCAACTGATAACTGGCCGTGACTTGCTGCTGGTAGTCGAGCGGCGTGCCGAGGTTCTTGATGCTCTGCCATACGGAGTCTTTCCAAGCCGAATACTGGTCAGGGTAGAGGTCCTTGTTGATAGGCGTATAGGGTTCCTCAATCTGAGCCCGCGTACCAGACTGGAAACTGAAGTGCAGGTTCTTGGTGAAGTCCCAGCGCAGGGTGAAGTCGCGGTTCCAGAGGAACTGTTCGCTGAAGCGCAGAGGCATATTCTGGTTCTCGGCACTCTCGAGGTCGCGCTCCTGCATCTCATAGTAGTCACGCGACATCTGGGTGTTGAAGCCGATGCTCTGGGGTAAGTAGTTCAGTCCGAGGGCCTTGGGGAAGTTGAGCCATTTCGACTTGCCCTTGAGGCTCTTGAAGGGCTCCCAGGTCTTGTAGACGGGCGAGTAATTGTAGTTCAGCGATCCCCGCCACTCGTCGCGCTTCTCATAGACCGTCGTCTCGCCAGAGGTGTAGAAGTGCGAATGGCTGTATGAGAACGAGAAGTTGGCAGGATCGTAGGGCATGGGGTGACGCTTGGTCTTCAGTCCCCACCGCAGGTTGGAGATGGCGAAGTTGGTGTTGGTGGTCTTTGTGACGGCTACCGACTCGATGCTGTCACGCTCATGCTGCGAGGGAGCAGACTCAAGGGCATCTTCGAGACGCATATCATTATCGAGAGGGTTATAACGAGGACGTATCTCATCCTTCGTCACAGAGTAATAAAGCGGAGCGCTGACCTTGGCCTTGTCGGGGAAGAACTTACCCAGTTCGAGCGAAGTGGTGACGGAGTAGTTCTTCTGCGTATCCGTCGAGCGCTGCATGACACCTTCCTCCAGTCCGCCGAAGCCATCGCTGACATAGCGGCCAGCCACGTTCACATAGCCGAAATCGGAGAGTTGCACCTTCAGGCTTCCGGAGGCAGCCCAGCCGCCGTCGTTATTGCTCTCCAGCAGGCGCAGTTCATTGACCCATACCTCACCAGACTTCACCTCGCCGGAGACGTTGCGCACACCTATCATCATCACCTTCACGTCGCCAATGGTGGGATTACCCATCACGCTGACCTTGTTGCCTGGCTTGTTGGGGTCATAGCCGCTGAACAACTGGTTGAAACTGGCGCCGCCCAAGGACTTCTGGGTGTTGCGGTCTTTCTTCACATTGGTGAACACGCTCAGATCGATGTCGAGCATATTCTCCTGTGGCCATACCTGACGACGGTCGGCATTAGAGTACTTATTATAATCGCTGCGGTCAGGCGTCAGCACCAGAGGAATCTCGTATTCGTAGTAGTTGTTCTTGTAGTCGCTACCCAACCGGATAAATACCGCCAACTGATTGTCCTGCAGGTCTGTGAGGTCGGGCACGAGGTGGTTGGCATGGACGAACATCTGCATCCGTTTGTACTGCCGCAGGTCGAGCGAGGTATTCTTATAGACAGCCTTCGACTCTCCATGCTGCATATCCCTCACCACCATATTCAAGGCCTGCTCATTGTTCTCCACCAACTGAGGCTGGGAGGGGTCTGTGGCACGGCTGATGCCTGGAGGCAGCACGTAGTTCACGGGAATCTTATCATTGTTCTCCTCGATGTTGACAGCGCTCACGGCGAAGGAGGCGGTCTCTGTGGCAGAAGTGTTCAGGCTCTGCTTATAGATACGCCACTCGCCACGCACGAGGTCGAGACTTCCGAAGCGGAGCACGATCGGTTTCTGGAAGCCCGTCATAAACATACGCATGAAGCGCATGCTGGTGAAGTCGTTGATAGCACCCTCGCGCCTCACGTATTTTGTCAGAGGGATACGGAACTGATACCAGTTGACACTCGCCGTATCGCCATTGCGCAGTTTCACGCTGCTGGTACGCATATCCGTGATGAAACAGTCGGCAGGGGGCGCGCCGTTATGATAGGCATCGAGGATGTCTGGCGAGATGCGTACCTTATACTGATAATAGCGCTCATACTCATTGAGGGTGAAGTCCTGGTTGATATCCTCCACATCTGGCCCCGCCTTGTAACTGGTATCATAGGACTCCGTCTGATCCTCGGTCTCGGGCGAGTTACCCTGAGGATTGTTATATTGCTTATAGCGGTCGAGGATGCTCCGCCGTTCATTGTCGTAGTCGGAACCCCGGAAGTAGTGATAGTCATCGCCTGCAGGGTCGTTGCGCCAGGCCTCGACGATACTGTCGTTGGTGATGATGCCGCTGTTCACCACCGCGTCGAGCCACTCCTTATAGGCCCCGTACTCGCGCTCCTCGTCGTCGGTAAGACCGTTGAGACCCACATCCTGCATCTTTCTGGAACCGGTGGTCGTGGCGAAGGCGTAGGTCTGCGTGGCCTGCATCGGGATCTTACCCCACTGAGTGTACGTAAAGTTGGTGGCGCCGTCGACGGGCATACCGCTCTCGTAGAACTTCTTTCCGTCGCGCAGGATATCCTCAGAGATCTCGCCGAGGTCGAAATAGAGGTCGCCGCTATAGTCGGAGGCATTACCCTGCTGACGGGTATAGATGAAGGGGTCGAGGAGCCAGAACTCGATGTATTCGATGTTAGCCTGCTCGAAGTCGTTGGTATCAAGTTTACGCATCATGCCACCCCACTTCGTCTCTGGCTGTCTGAGCGTACCGTCACTATTAAAGTCGTGGGTCAGGTTATAAGGTCCACGCTCTGAGGGGTAGTAGGCCAGGTTCAGCACAGACAGGGTCGAGGTGGCGCCGTTATAGGTACTTTGGTCACGGTTGGGATAGAGTTCCTTCACATACACCTCGCGCACATAGTGGTTCGACAACTGGTCCAGATCACTCTTGATATGGCTGGGGGTGAGCGTCGAACTACGGCGCGTGAAAATGGGGTCTACATTATACCAGGCCAACAGCGCACGATTATAGCCACTGCTGACGCCCGTCTTGTCGCTGCTCTCTGAGAAGACAGACGGCACGCTCGAGAGCGTCCACGACTTCGGCTGTCCAACGGGAATATAGTTCTTAGTGTTCTCAAAGTCATCGATATAAGAGGCATTGTCCTGTGTGTCGCTGGCGGTGCCGGCAATGAGTTGGGCGAATTCTCCCGTGAAGGAGATATGAGACGGCTGCTTCACATGGAGGAAGGGGATCTTGTTGAGCATCGAAGTGAGCCACTGTGACTCCTGTTTCCAGTTCACGTTCAGGCCCCAGATGGTATTGTTGAGCGGTTCCTCTCCCATCGACACCTTCGAGATGAGCGCCTGCTCGGAGAGATGCATCAGGGTACCACCCAACTGGAAGTTCTTCGAGAAGTCATACTCCCAGTTAAGGCCTATCATCGTCTTTCGCTGCATGCCATATTCTGTGTTCGACTCCAGCGACACATCGACTTTCGTACCTGCGTCGATAATGCTCTGGTTCAGGATGGTCACCTCGCCAGCCGAGTAGTCCACAGAATAGTCGGAGCCTTCTGTCAGCGTCACGCCGCCAGCCGTCACGACGACGGAGCCGCGAGGCACATTGTAGGCCCCCAGGGAGATGACGTTGGCAGAAGAGCCCTTGTACAGACCCGTCATCATAAACTTATCCTTCTCCGCATTCTGTTTGGCCACGGTCTTTGTCGAGTCATAGAGTTGGCTGAAGACATACTTCTCTGCCTCCTCGGCACTGAGGCCGCGTTTCCGCAGTTGGTTACGCAGGTAGTCGCCGAAAGGCTCGGCAGAGGGCAGGAACACGCGGCCGTTCTGCACCGTATAGCCTTCCACGAAGTCGAAATAGCCATTGGAGTTTGGCTTGTTGTTATTGTCCAGGCGGTCACAGCCCAGGAGTTTGATCAGCGACGTTCCTTTCACGCGCTGGTCAGGGAGATAGGTCAGATAGACGCCCGCCGTATCACTCTGGTATTTGATGTCGAGACGGAACTTGGTCTTCTCCACCGTCGAGGCCAGATAATAGACGTTCTTCATCATCAGCCGCCAGTTGTACTGCGAGGGGTTGCAGGAGGTGTTACGCAGCGCCTTGACGTAGAGGGCCTGTGAGGTGTCTGTGAGGTCGCTGGCAAACTCACCCACCTGATAGGTCTGTCCGCCCAGGGTGTACTCGAAGGCCACTGCCAATACCTGGTCGGTCTGGAGTCCCGTCTTCAGGGAGATGTAGCCCAAAGCCTTATTGACCGTATATTCCGATGAATTGAGCAGACGGGCACTCGCCAGTTTCTCGTAGTCCACGCCATTATTAAAGTGAGGGATGCCCATCAGGAGCGTGCTGGTCTGGTCAAGGTCACGGGCAGCGGCATAGGTGGTGGCAAGCGTAGAATATTCTGAGTTGGCGCCATTGCTGGGAACAGTATAGCCTCTGAGTTCCCAATGGCTGTTTCCTACCCGCGACTGTTCACCTAAGTCTGCCAAAGCGATGATATTACGGGAGTTGGTCGTGGTACCAGACTTATTGGTCACCCAGACCTCCACTCGTTTGATCTCCACGCCCGTAGCCAGGTTGGGCAGTTTCGACATGGCCTCTTCGTAATGCTCGCGGAAATAGTGGGAGAGGAAGAAGTGACGATTCTCCTCATAGTCGGCGGCATCAAGTTCGAAGGCTGTGGTCTGAGTTCCGCCTTTCGAGGATACGCTCTTGGTCGATGATTTCTTCTGAGAGAGGACTGTCTGTAGTTTCAGTTTGCCGAACTGCATGTCTGTCCTGACACCAAAGAGGCTGGAGGCACCCTTCACCAGCGAGTTGTTTGAGGGGAAACTAATGTTACCACCTTCCACGAGTTTGATGATCTCGTCTTCCTTGCCCTCGTATTTCAGTTTCAGGTTCTGGGCGTCGAAGTCGAAGGTGGCGTCGGTGTTGTAGTTCAAGTTCATATTCACCTTGTCGCCCACCTTTCCGTTCACGCTCAGGTTGATCTTCTCGTCGAAGTCGAAGGCTGTGGTCTTACGGTTGCGGATAGGCAGCGAGGGGTTGTCGATGCTTTTGATATTTGCGCCGACCTTCAGTTCTGCCGTTCCCTGTGTCTTGATACGCACGCCGCCAGGACCGAAGATCTTCTCTGCAGGGCCTAAGTCGAAGTGCATGTCGGCAAACGAGAACTTATCCTCCCCTTTCGCCTTCACATTCTCAGCATCCTTCTTGCGGAAGAAGTCATGCAGGGCGCGCTTTTCACTCCACTTGGTATACTCCTCAGGGGTCATCAGCACAGGGGCATTCAGGTAGGAGTCGCCGATCTTCGAACCCACGTAGTAGACATTGGCAGAGTCGTCGTACTCCACCGTCTGGCGGATATTATCCGGCCGCTTCAGGTCGAGGGCACTCGAGTCGAGGTCTGCCACCTCCATGGGGGCCGTCTTCTGGATACGCCAGCGCGCGCGCTGATCATCCAGAGTATCCGCTGGGAGTGAAGAGTGAAGAGTGAAGATTGAAGAATTTGCTACCGCCATAGATATGACAGGAGAAAGCACACAGACGACGAACAGGAGTCTACGTCCCATCCGTCGCAAACTATGCATCAGTCCTCTGTTTTTCAGCATTCGTAGGGCGGCAGCAAATTCTTCACTCTTCATTTCTTATTTTATCTGCTTCAGCGCCAGTTTCACCACTTGTTCCACAGGCAAGTCGGGCTGTTCTTGCAGAATCTGCACCACCACCTTCTGTGTCGGAGCAGGCGAGAAACCAAGCATTGTCAGCGCCGAGACAGCCTCTTCCTTCACTTGATTATTCACAGGCGCCGTCATCTGCCCGCCGGCAGGTATCTCGTCGGCGATGCCTAAGGCCACAATCTTATCCCTCAGGTCGACAATGATACGCTGGGCGGTCATCTTTCCGATGCCCTTGATGCCCTGTATCAGCCGGGCATTGCCAGTCGAGATGGCATTGCAGAGTTCAGCCACGCTTATGCCCGAGAGCATCATCCGCGCCGTGTTTGCCCCCACCCCATTGACGGTGATGAGCAGTTCAAACATCTCACGCTCCTTCTTGTTCACAAAGCCATAGAGCACATAGGCATCCTCCCTAATGGCCTCATACACATAGAGTTTCACTTCCTTCTTGCCCTGTATGGCACTAAAAGTGTTCAGCGAGATGTTCAGCGCATAACCCACGCCAGCAGCCTCCACCGTAGCCTGTGCAGGCGACAAGTCAGTCAGTTCTCCTTTGATATATTCAATCATAAACTTCTTCTATTTTTTCTTAAAACACCTTAATATAAACGTTCGTTAGCGCATTTTATTGTATTTGCCTCCCAAAAAGACGAAACCAAGGGGATAGCCTCTCACAAGATACCGACAGACACGGGGGAAGGCATTACAATCAGGCATGGAAGGCGTCAGGATAAAAAATGACAGTCGACCGATAAAAATTCGCACAAAATGTCACGCAATTCAGAAAAATGATGTACTTTTGCATGCGAAAAGACTGAATTACCAACAAAAGACTTTAAGAAAATGAAGAAAATCAGAGCAGCCGTCGTAGGTTACGGCAACATCGGAAAGTATGCACTGGAGGCGCTCGAGACAGCCCCCGACTTCGAAGTGGCAGGCATCGTGCGTCGTAATGGCGCAGAGAACAAGCCCGCGGAACTGGCACAGTATGACGTCGTAAAGGATATCCGCGAACTGAAGGACGTAGACGTGGCCATCCTTGCCACCCCCACACGTTCCTGTGAGGAATATGCCAACCAGATTCTGCCCCTCGGCATCAATACCGTCGACTCATTCGACATCCATACCAATATTCGTGGCTATCGTGAGCGTCTGATGAAACTGAACCAGGAGACGAACACCGTCAGCGTGATCGCCGCAGGCTGGGATCCGGGCTCCGACAGCATCGTGCGCACACTCATGCAGAGCCTCGCACCCAAAGGACTCAGTTATACCAACTTCGGCCCAGGCATGTCGATGGGTCACAGCGTCTGCGTACGCAGTAAGAAAGGTGTGAAGAACGCGCTGTCGATGACTATCCCCCTCGGTGAGGGCATCCATCGCCGTATGGTGTATGTGGAACTGGAAGAGGGAGCCAAACTCGAGAACGTGACGAAGGACATCAAGGCCGATCCTTATTTTGCTTCTGACGAGACCCACGTGTTCCAGGTAGAGAGCGTCGACGACGTGCGCGACATGGGTCACGGCGTGAACCTTGTGCGCAAGGGCGTCAGCGGCAAGACCCAGAACCAGCGCCTGGAGTTCAACATGAGCATCAACAACCCCGCCCTCACGGGTCAGGTATTGGTCAACGTGGCCCGTGCCTCCATGCGCCTGCAGCCTGGTTGCTACACGATGGTCGAGATACCCGTCATCGACATGCTGCCTGGCGATCGTGCTGACCTGATTGAGCACTTAGTATAATTTGTTATAGTTTATAGTTGATGGTTTATAGTTGATAGATGATAACATAGCAAGCCATTCATCTGCCTATAGAAGTAATCAACTATAAACTATCAACTTTAAACGACAAACAAAAAGTGAACATTGCAATCTTTGTATCTGGAAGCGGGACAAACTGCGAGAACCTGATCAAATACTTCTCTGACTCCGAGAGCGTGCATATCGCTCTCGTTGTCAGCAACAAGCCCGATGCCTATGCGCTGGTGAGAGCAGAAAGCCTGGGAGTGCCCGTGGCCGTTACGCCTAAGTCAGACCTCAACAACCCTGAAGTGATGCTGCCGCTGTTGAAGAAGTACGATATCGGTTTCATCGTCCTGGCAGGCTGGCTGCCGCTCATCCCAGACTTCCTCATCGAAGCCTATCCACACAAGATCATCAACATCCACCCTGCCTTACTACCCAAATACGGCGGCAAAGGCATGTGGGGCCATCATGTGCACGAGGCGGTGAAGGCCGCTGGAGAGACGGAGACGGGCATGACCGTACATTGGGTGACGCCTGTCTGTGATGCAGGAGAGATCATCGCCCAGTTTAAAGTTGCCATCTCACCCCATGACACGGTAGAGGATATCGCCGAGAAGGAGCACCAGTTGGAGATGGAGCACTTCCCCAAGGTCGTAGAAAAAATTATCAGAGAGGCAAAAATATGATAAGAATCGTCGTACTCATTTTCTCTTTTTTCCTGTTACTTTCGTGTAGTGAAGAGAAACGGGCCAGGATCCGCGCCAGCAAGGCCGACAGCATCATGTATGCAGCAGGCGACATGCGCGACTATGCACGCATCCTCGCACTTGCAGACAGTCTGGAGGCGTTGGGCGACCTGACGGAGGTGAATGCCAACAGATGGCGTGGTGTGGCATATTTCTACCAAGGCCATCACCGCACATCGGAATTCTACTACAAGAAGGCTGTGGCGGCAGACATCAAGAGTGAGAACGATGCATTGAACTACAACAAGTCGGCCCGTCGCCTGGCCAACATGATGCTCAAGAAAGGCGACTACGAAGGAGCCCTCCGCGTCGCTATGGATGCCCTCGACAAGATGCGCGAGAACAATAGCGGCTCCGAGACTGACGTGGCCATCCTGACCAATGCCGTAGGCTGTTGCCTGCTGAACCTCGGCAGAACAGAGCAAGCGGCCAAGAACTTCGAGGAAGCCTACGGGTTGTTTATGAATATTGCGAGCAAAGACACGACAGGCCGCAAGGGTCAGCAGGCATACGAGACAGTATGCAGCATCGCAGACGAATACATGAATTCGAAGCACTATGAGGAAGCATTTCCCTGGATCGACAGGGCAGAAGAATTGCTGAGAGCCTACGAGCAGTTGCCTACGGCTGACGCTAAGGTCGTCAAGAATTCCCAGGCACAGATCAGCCTGCTACGTGCCATCGCCCTGCAGAACACGGGTCAGGCGAAGGAGGCGGCAAAGGCTTTTCAGGCTGCAGCCAATACGTCTTACGGCAAATCAGGCGAAGGGCGGCTCTATGCTAATGACTATCTGGTAGCAGCCCGCCGGTATAATGAGGCCGCTGACAATTTTCGCGACCTGGACCGACTGCTCAGCCAGAACGACATTACGCTGACGCTCAACAATATCCAGCAGTATCTGCTGCCGAAATACCGTGCTAATGTAGGTGCCGTGCGTAAAGACTCGGCCATCGCCGTAGGACTGCAGATCTGCGAGTCGCTGGACAGTGCGATCAGCCAGGCCAAGCGTAACGATGCTGCCGAACTGGCCACCATGTATGACACCCACCAGAAGGAAGCCCAGATAGCCCACCAGCAAGCAGATCTGTCCAGACAACGCCTCATCGGCACTGCCATCGCGCTGGTGCTGCTCGTTTCGTTCTTTACCATTTACACCCTTCACAAGCGAAAGGCTACCCATCATCTGGCCATAGCCCACGAGAAACTGCAGCATGCCTACGACAAACTGGAGGAGACGACGGCTGCCAAAGAGCGTATCGAGAGTGAACTGCGCATCGCAAGAGACATACAGATGTCGATGGTGCCCAACATCTTCCCCAACCGTGACGGGCTCGACATCTACGCCTTGATTGCTCCAGCCAAGGAGGTAGGAGGTGACCTTTATGGCTATATGCTTATCGGCGACCAACTGTACTTCTGCCTGGGCGATGTCAGTGGAAAGGGTGTGCCAGCCAGCCTGTTCATGGCTCAGGCAACACGATTGTTCCGCACACTGGCTACCCAGCACATGATGCCTGCCGATATCGCCACGCAAATGAACGAGGCACTCTCAGAGGACAACGATCAGGGCATGTTCGTCACGATGTTCATCGGCCTGGCGGATCTCAACACCGGGAGACTCGAATTCTGCAATGCAGGCCACAACAAGCCTGTCGTCGTAGAAAAAACGGCCGATGGAACACTCCATGCCCGTTTCCTCCACATACTGCCTAATGCGCCTATCGGCATGTGGCCCACCCTGAAGTTCGAGGGTGAAGTATTGGAGAACATCAAGGACCAGAGGCTGTTCCTCTATTCTGATGGTCTGAACGAGGCCGAGGATAAGGAAATGGTACAGTTTGGAAACGACCGACTGATGGAGATTATCACCAGCCGGCCGTTCGAGAATACGAAGGAGTTAGTTGAGACACTCCGTGAGGCTGTTGAGAAGCACAGGAAAGGTGCAGAGCCCAATGACGACCTGACGATGATGTGTCTCGAAATCAAATAGCATCTTTGAGAATCTCCGAGAGTGTCGGATGGATATGCACCATGTCGGCGAGTTCACTGATAGTGGTGTGTTTACACATCAACACACTGACCTCTTGAACGATGTCGGCAGCATGGGCACCATAGGCATGGCAGCCTAATATCAAACCATCGTTCAGACCACCCCGTCCTTCGGGCACCCCTCCTGACTCAGGAGGGGAAACGAATAGTTTAAGCATACCTTCCGTCTCGTTCATGGCGAGGGCCTTGCCGTTGGCTCGCCAGAATGCTTTCTTGCAGACGTATGGTATGCCTTGCTCCTTAAAATGTTCCTCCGTGGGTCCTACGCAGGCTGCCTCTGGCTCTGTGAAGATGGCGGCAGGCATGATCTCAAAGCGGATGTTATCCTTTTTGCCAAGGATACGGTTCACGACATGGACCGCCTGCATCTCTGCCGCATGAGCGAGCATCTGACGGCCATTCACGTCGCCGATGGCGAATAAATGGGGGTGAGTGGTGAGAGGTGAGAGGTGAGAGATTACCTGAAAATGATCATCGACGGGGATGGCACGTTGAGAATTGAGGGTGATGCCTACTGCATCAAGATTCAGGTCTTCAGTACGCGGCTTGCGGCCCGTAGCCATCAGAATCACATCTGCATCCACACTTTTTGTTTCACCTTTTTTCGTCTCGAAAGCCACCGAACCATCCGCAATTTGTTTGACGGCACATTGCATGTAGAACGTAACGCCCTGTCTTTCCATTTGCTTGCGGAGTCGTTTGGCGATATCGCTGTCGAGTGCGGGCAGGCATTCCTTCAGATACTCTATGACAGTCACCTCGGAACCAAAGCGATTAAACACGCTGGCGAACTCCATACCGATGACACCCGCCCCGATGATACAGAGGCGCTTAGGCAGGGTGTCGAGTTGCAGCAAACCTGTTGAGTCTACCACACGCGGATCATCTTTTCCTGGAAGCGGCAACCATTTGGTCTCAGACCCCGTGGCGATGATGATGTTGGGGGCGGTGTAGGTCTCTCCTGAGGCGGTGAGAATCACGGGGACAGTCCCCATGATCTCCGCTACGCTACTATCACGAGGACAGTCCCCATGATTCTCGAACGAGGCTTTCTCACGGACGAGGGTGATGTTGGGATGAGAGAGGATACCCTCGACACCAGAACGGAGTTGCGTCACTACCTCGGCCATGCGCTCTCGTGCCTCAGCGAACGATACACTATGGACATAGGTCTTCGTGGGGATGCAGCCGACATTGAGACAGGTGCCTCCGACGTCGGAACCCTCGAAGATGACCACCTTCAGGCCTTGCTTGGCAGCATATTCCGCAGCACGGTAGCCGCCAGGTCCGGCACCAATGATAATGAGATCAGTTTTTTTCATTGAACATTGACCATTGAACATTGACCATTGAACATTGAACATTGACCATTGAACATTAGGCTTCTGCCTTGAGTTGACGGTATGTCGTTACGGGATGTTTTGCAGCGAGGACATCGTCGACACGGCCGATGGGTGTGTTGTGGGGTGCCGACTTCACCAGTTCAGGATCATTCTTGGCCTCTTCAGCGATCTTTCGCATCACGGCAATAAAGCCGTCGAGCGTCTCCTTCGACTCGTTCTCCGTGGGCTCAATCATCAGACTCTCATGGAACAACAACGGGAAATAGATCGTTGGCGCATGATAGCCGTAGTCGAGCAGGCGCTTGGCCACATCCATCGTCGTCACCCCTGTACTCTTATCCTTCAGGCCATCGAACACAAACTCATGACAGCATGTCGTGTCGATAGGCAGTTCATATACATCCTTGAGCGACTCCTTGATATAGTTGGCATTGAGCGTGGCCAGCGGACCCACGTACTTCACTTGATCACGACCCAGCGAGAGGATATAAGTGTAGGCCCGCAACATCACGGCGAAGTTGCCCTGATAGGGAGACACAAAGGGGAAATGCTCCTGCAACCCCTCTCTTACGCCAACGGGGCCGGCACCAGGACCGCCACCGCCATGAGGGGTGGAGAAAGTCTTATGGAGATTGATGTGCATCACGTCGAAGCCCATATCGCCAGGGCGACAGGCACCAAGCATCGGATTGAGGTTGGCACCATCATAATACATCAGACCACCACAGGCGTGGATGAGTTCTGCAATCTCAGGAATATGTTCCTCGAAGAGTCCGAGGGTATTAGGATTGGTCATCATCATGGCGGCGATATGGGGAACTTCTTGATTGACCAGTCGTTCCAGGTCAACCAGATCAACGAGTCCTTGAGGGTCAGACTTCACCTCGAGGATCTCGAGACCGCAGACAGCGGCTGATGCCGGATTCGTGCCATGGGCAGAATCAGGCACAATGACTTTCTTACGTTGCAGGTCACCACGCGAACGATGATAGTTGTCGATTGTCATCAGACCTGTCAGTTCTCCGTGAGCCCCTGCGTAGGGCTTAAAGGTGAAGTGGGCGAGGCCTGTGAGAGTACAGAGGGCCTTCTCGAGCATGATGATCAGAGCCTTGGCACCAAGTACGGTCTTTTCCGGCTGCAATGGGTGCAGATGCTGGAATGCCGGCAGCGAAGCAATCTCTTCATTGATCTTCGGATTGTACTTCATCGTACAAGAGCCTAACGGATAGAAGCCCGTATCGACACCGAAGTTATTATTAGAGAGGTTCGTATAATGGCGCACCACGGTCAACTCATCGCACTCAGGCAACTGTGCGTCTTCCTTGCGACGAATCTCGTCAGGGATCTTATACGCACCGAAATTATTTCGAGGCAGACTGTATCCCTTGCGGCCCTCCTTGGAAAGTTCGAAAATTAAGTTTCCGTATAATTGATTGTTCATAAAGCAGCAATTTTAACGAGGTTGTCAATTTCTTCCTTCGTGCGTTTCTCTGTGACCGCCAAGAGGAAACCGTTCTCGAAACGGAGGCCACCAAGGATGCCGGCATCGATGAAGCGCTTGTAGAGAGCATCGGCATCGCCGTCGTAGGTCACATAGAACTCATTGAAGAAAGGCTTGTCATATTGGAGTTTGAAACGGCCCGTCTTCAACAGTTCGTCGCAGAGATAATGAGCACCAGCGTATGATCGCTCAGCAGCCTCCTTCAGTCCCTGGCGTCCCATCAACGACATATAGACCGTGACCCAGAGTGCCATCAGCGACTGGTTTGAACAGATGTTCGACGTGGCCTTCTGGCGACGGATATGTTGTTCACGGGCCTGAAGGGTCAGCACAAAGGCACGCTGGCCCCTCTCATCTTTAGTCATTCCGACGATACGTCCAGGCATCTTTCGGATGAGTTTCTCCGCACAGCACATATACCCCACATAAGGACCGCCATACGACATCGGTATACCGAGGCTCTGTCCATCGCCCACGGCGATATCGGCTCCCCACTCGCCTGGTGTCTTCAACACGGCCAGGTCTGCAGCAACACTGTCGACGATGAAGAGAGCCTTCTGCTCGTGGCAGGCATCGGCAAAGCCGGTGAAGTCCTCCACAATACCATAGACATTAGGCTGCTGCACGAACACACCAGCATAGCCACCCTCAGCCAACTTGGTCTTCACCTCATCGAGGCTGGTCGTACCATTCATGATAGACAGTACTTCCAACTGGATGCCATGATGCAGGGCATAGGTCTTCAGTACCTGGAACATGAGGGGATTGACGGTACCAGCCACCAGCAGTTTGTTCACTTTTTTACCTGCTGCCACAGCCATCATCATCGCCTCAGCGGCGGCTGTCGTGCCGTCGTACATCGAGGCGTTGGAGATATCCATGCCAGTCAGTTCTGCCATCATCGACTGGTACTCAAAGATATAGTGCAATGTGCCTTGAGATATCTCTGCCTGATAGGGCGTGTAGGAAGTCAGAAACTCTGAGCGTGAGAGCAGGTTTGGAATCACAGCGGGGGTATAATGGTCATAGACCCCCATACCTGCAAAACAAGTCAACTGCCGATTCTGCTGACCCAACAGGTCGTAAGCCTGACGAATCTCGAGTTCGCTCTGCGACAATGGCAGGTCGTAGTCGCCTTTGAAGCGGATGCCCTCAGGTATCTGGGCATAGAGTTCATCAAGACTCTTCACCCCTACCTTGTCGAGCATCGCTTGAAGGTCGTCATCAGTATGTGGAAAATATTTGTAGTCCATAGTCTTTTATTTTTGTTTATAGTTTATGGTTTATAGTTTATAGATGATTACCCTGCAAGCCATTACGCCTATGGTGTAAATCTCTGCCTATAGAACTAATCATCTATAAACTATAAACTTTAAACTATAAACCATTAAAATTACTTCTCACAGAAAGCCTCGTAGGCCTTGGCGTCCATCAGATTGTCGAGATCGGACTTGTCGGAGAGTTCCACCTTGATGATCCAGTTCTCGAAAGCATCCTGATTGATCAGTTCGGGCTGATCTTCAAGGGCCTCATTGACTTCCACGACAGTCCCACTGACAGGTGAGATCAGGTCTGAGGCAGCCTTGGTGCTCTCAACGGCACCGAACTCCTCACCAGCCTCCACCTCGTCATCCACCTCGGGCATATCGACATACACCACCGTGCCCAATGCGTTCTGAGCATAGTCTGTGATACCCACGAAACCATAATCACCTTCTACTCTTACGAATTCATGCGACTCCGAGTAGTAGAGTCCTTCAATTACCTTTGCCATTCTTTTGTTTACTTTTTTGTTTACAGTTTACAGTTTACGGTTTACGGTTTACAGATGATTACATCTGCTGCGGTAATACAGCCTCCAGTCATATCAACTGTAAACCGTAAACTGTAAACTGTAAACATAATTATCATTTCTTATAACTCTTATTATAGAATTGTTTCTTGACGACCTTGCCTGGGAAGACCTTCTTGCGGATCTGCACCTGCACCTCGGTATCGAGTTTGGCATAGGCAGCATCGATGAGGGCCATACATACACTCTTGTCTGTAGACAGCGTACGATAGCCTGTGGTCACCTCGCCGATAATCTCACCCTCCATATTCAGCACCTCATAGCCATGACGGGGAATAGCCTTATCTGCGAGTTCGATGCCCACGAGTTTCTTCGCAGGTCCTTCGGCCTTCTGCTTGGCGAGTGCTTCCTTGCCGATAAACTCCTCCTTATTGAGTTTCACGAACATGCCAAGTCCTGCCATGATGGGGGTGATAGTCTCTGAGAGTTCGTCGCCATAGAGCGGCAGTCCCACCTCGAAGCGCAGGGTGTCGCGACAGCCCAGTCCACAGGGTTGTACCCCAGCGGCAATCAGTTTGTCCCAGCACTCACGAATATAGTCGTGCGAGGCATAGATCTCAAAGCCGTCCTCGCCCGTATAGCCGGTACGAGAGATAATTTGAGGAGTGAGGAGTGTGGAGTGTGGAGTGAGATTACTTTCGAAAGTCTTACATGTATAGAAAACCATCTCTGCGCAGGGGATGCCCAGCACCGTCTCTACGACATGCTCGGCCTCTGGTCCCTGCACGGCTATCTGACCGTAGTAGTCTGAACGGTTCTGCAGGTCGATGTCGAAGCCCTCGGCATGCTGTTGCATCCACGCCCAGTCCTTGTCGATATTGGCGGCATTGATCACGAGGAAGAAGTCGTTCTCACCCATCTTGTAGACGAGCAGGTCGTCGACCGTTCCACCGTTCTCGTAGCACATCATGCCGTAGAAGATCTTCCCCACAGGCGCCCAAGCCACATCATTGGTGAAGATATGCTGCACATAGCGCTCGGCATCCTTGCCGCGCACCGTTACCTCTCCCATGTGAGAGACATCGAAGAGTCCCACCTTCTCTCTGACTGCATGATGCTCTGGGGCAATGCCTGCATTCTGATAGAGCAGCGGCATGTCGAAGCCTCCGAACGACACCATCGTCGCACCAAGCGAGACATGCTTGTCGTGCAAGCACGTCACCTTGTCTTTCTTTTCCAGTTCTTGTTTAATTCCCATACTTTATTTTGTTTACTGTTTACGGTTTACTGTTTACAGTTGATTACATCTGCTGCGGTGATACGGCCTCCAGTCATTTCATCTGTAAACTGTAAACCGTCAACTGTAAACAATTCTATCCGCCTCTCCCCTTGGCAGAGTGTTTCTCTGATCAGCGCCTTGACCTCGTCGAGGCTCAGTGTCGTATAATCTTTTAATAAGGTAATACGCTGGCGCACGCTCTGGATACCTTTCTTCTCCAGTTTCTCAGGCCCGGGGGTGATGGCGTTCAGCATGTGCTCCATATTGGTATCATAGAGCATGGTCGAGTGTACAATGCAACCCCTTGGCATCTTTCTGCAGGCCGTGCCGCAAAGTTTGCGGTCGCCGATCATGATATCGTTGTTCATGGTACCCGTCGCCTCGATGCCCATCTTCCTGAGCACCAGCAGCACCATCGTCACGAAGCGGTTGAAGGCGAAGCCCACATTCTCCTCCGTGGTCACCATCGACAGCATCAGGTTGTCCTTGTCGGCATACACACAGCCGCCACCACTCTTCCGCTGATACACCCGGATACCGTGCTCTCGACAGTAGTCCAGGTTCACCTCGTTCTCCACCACCTGATTGCGCCCATAGATCACGCTGGGCTCCACCTGCCACAGCATCAGCAGGTCGTCGTCCTCCATGTTCTGGGCCAGATATTCCTCTGTCGCCAGGTAGAACGACAGGGGACGTATCTTCTCGTCAGGCAGCACCACGTACTTCATGGGTGCAAATATATTACTTTTTTATGTAATATCCAAATTAAACCATAAAAATCTTCATATTGGGTATTACTATTCAATATGACATCTTCCCTGTCAGTTTTCCAACCTCCACCACGTCTGCGGCATTCACGTCACCTTCTTTGTTGGCATCGGCCATATCTATCAATCAGTGGAACCATCCCGCTGATCAATGAGATCAATGACCTCTGTCCCAGTGACTACATCGGGCGATGGCTTTCGCCTCGCCAGCCTCATAGAGCGGTGTCAGTCTTTTCCAGAGTGCTTCGTATGTCATATCGCCTGCAAATTTACAGAAAAGTGAGGAAAAGGCCAAATTTATTTTTGCTTTAATAGATTTTTCGTATCTTTGTACCCAAATATACGCAAAGACAATGAAGAAATTGCTATACCTTATATTATATATAGCCGTGCTGACCGTGGCAGGCTGTAGTGGCGGAAGCGGAATGAAGGGTGATTCCTCCTCAGGTTTCAGCATCACGCTGGAGCGTGCCAAGGGCTATACCTATCCTACTGATACACTGAACCTTGACACCGCGCGGCAGATGGCACTGGCACTGCTGGAGCACGACTCCGTCAAGACAGATGTCGGCAAGCGGATGGATTTGCTGCGCCTGCTGACCGATGTCGCACGCATGGGTCTGGACTATGAGGAGCAGGTGAAGTGGGCTTCACAATTGGCCATGCTCTGCCGCGAGCAGGGCGACGAGACCGAGGCCCTGCGCACGGAGTCGGAGATAGGCATCGTGCTTACCCATCTGGGACAACGGTGGGAGGGCTTAGCGATGCTCGACAAGTCCATTGCCCGGCTGGAACCGCAGCGTCACTTCGCCGAGCTTGATGCCTGCATCATCGCCATGAAGCGCAAGCTCACGGCACTCAGTCTGTTGCCGTCCATTACCATGCCTGAGGATTCCGTCACATCCGAGCTGCGCTATCACAGCATCATCTCACTGGCCGAACGGTTCGTCGCCAAGCTCGATGACTACGAGCAGCATCCCGACGACTATGCCGACGGCTCCCCTCAACAGCCCGACAGCGACGAGGTGGCAGGCTACTGTGACTTCTACCGTTCGCAGGCCTATGTATTCCTGGCCCAGGCGTATGCTTCGACGGGCAATCGGAAGGAAGCCGAGAAATATACCAGAATGTTCGGGCAGTCAGATTTCGGGCAGACACTCAACGGGCGCAGTGCCATCACTGAGACCCAGCGGCTGCTGGGCGATTACGACAAGATGCTTGCCACCTACGACGAGATAGACCGCCAGGCTGGCGACGATACGCTGAACACCAACTATGTGCGACAGCTGCGGGGACGTGCCGAGGCTGCCGAGGCCCGTGGGCAGCATGCTCTCAGCCAGCACTACTGGCAGCGCCACTCTGCCCTGAGTGAGGCCGTCAACGACCAGTTGCAGGCCAGCGAGGCCCACGACTATGCCGCCCGATATCATGCCTACGAGCAGCAGATGGAGATCCAGCAGCGTGAGGCCGAGGCCAACCGCAATCTTATTCTGGCCGTGGGCGCCATCATCCTTGCCCTACTGGCCGCAGGCTTTGCCGTCTATTACTTCCGCCAGCAGCGCATCATCCGTAAGAAGAACCGTGTGCTCGTGGAACAGATGAACGAGGCCGTAATATATAAAAAGAGGTACGAGAGTCAGGATACGCCCCAGGTGCCTCAAGAGGACAAGCCCCTTGACGCTATGGCCCCCAACGAACTGTCGAAACATCTCCGCGCCGTCATTCTCCGCGAACGTCTTTACCTCAGTGCGCAGTTCGACCGTCAGGCCGCCATCGACTACTTCCACCTTTCGAAGGAGCGCATCGGTGCCGCCTTCTCACAGGGCAGCGAGTTCCCCACCATTGCCGACTTCATCAACCACTGCCGTCTGGAGTATGCCAAGGAACTGCTCGCCGTCAGTCCTGAGATGACCGTCGATGACATCGCCTCCGCTTCCGGCTTCGGCACCCGCCGCACCTTCAGCCGCCTCTTCAAGGAGCGCTACTCCATCACCCCCACCGAGTACCGCAACCAGAACAAGGATGCAGGGAACTGAACCCTTGCCGAGGGTCGAACTTGTCTGAAATGAGGGTCCAAGTTGTCTTATTTGTTGTACGTGTGCGTATTAATAAGTAAATTTGCAGCCATAAGGCGAACTTATTAACTACAATAACAATACAACAATGACAAGGAAAACAATTCTTATTACGATTGCCATGCTCTGTGCGATGACCCAGGGAGCGTGGGCTCAGGATGAAGAAACGGTGGTAAATGCGTACTTCACCACGGATGAGATGCCCGACATGATGAAGTTCCTGCCCGGGCCGCCCGACAGCACGTCGGTGGCGTTTATGAACGATGTGGCCCGCTACTACTGGGGCAAGGAAATGCGCAAGAATGCGGAGCGTGCCGCTCAGGCCACCCGCGATGCCGTCTATGGCCTGGAAACTATCCTCACCGAGTTTGAGGAGGCTTTCGGCATGAAGATTTCCAAGGATGAGACACCCGAAATCTACAAGGTGCTGCTCGACGGCACTGCCACGTGCGACAGCATCTGCACCATTCCCAAGCAGAAGTACAAGCGCCGCCGTCCCTTCATGGTGTTCAACGAGCCGACGCTCTACCCCGAGGATGAAGAGTCACTGCGCAAGAACGGCTCTTACCCCTCAGGCCACACCCTGCTGGGCTGGAGTTCGGCACTGCTGATGTCAGAGATCAACCCCGACCGCGCCACCGAGATCCTGGCACGTGGCTACCGCTACGGCGAAAACCGCCTGGTGGTGGGTGCCCACTGGCAGAGCGACACCGACGCCGCACGTCTGGCTGCCTCTGCCGCCTATGCCCGTCTGCACACCAGCGACCGTTTCCTGGAACAGATGAAGAAGGCCCGCGAGGAATACAAGCGGCTGAAGGGTGAGTCAACGCCCGTACAGTCAGCCCGCGTAGTGTCTATGACCAGCGACCGTGCCTACACACTGCAGGGCACGCCCGTAACAGCCGGCACCCGTGGCATAGTCATCCAGAACCAGCAAAAAGTCGTGGTTAAGTGAAAACAATTATATTCATATAAACAATAGAATCATGAGAAGACTAAATCTATGGATGCTTGCCGCCATCCTGACCATCTGCGGCACTATGACAATGGGGCTGACCTCGTGCAGCGATGTTGACAACCCCGTAACCAATACTGGCATTACCGAGGCCGACATGAAACAGGCTTCGATAGGCCTCCGTCTCGACCTGACAGACATCGTGCTTGGCACAGACCGAGTACGTATCTGGGACTTCAAGGAAGACAACAAGTTTGTGGCTTACGACCTCTACACCGACGATGAAGAGAATTTTGCTGTCGAACAGCTGTCGGGTACATGGAAGCCCTTCGTAAACCAGAACCTCGCTTGGGATATTGACGAGAATATCCAGGCCAGCGGCATCAAGGTTATCTTCGATGATGAGAACGGCGACCCAGGCAATGCTGCTGGAGAGGAGACCTACTTCGGCTTCAACATCCCTGACGAGAACAACAAGGTAGAGGATGCCGACCTCTATTTCCTCTCTCAATATGCCCTCTCATATCTGGCATACAACGAGTCTGTATCCGAGCATCCTGAGCTATATGAGGCTGACGAGAATGACGAGGATAACGTGGGTGATGACTTCGATCCCTATCTGGCCCGCACACGCGCTGCCTCAGCCTCTGACTTCGCTCCCACCAAGAATGAGACGGTGAAGCTGTTGGGAAATGTCTCCAACAATGTCACCCTGACACAACAGGCTCTCACCACCAAGGAGGGACAGCAGCAGCTGCACCAGACGGTGATGAACACAATTTCGAACCAAACCAAGGGCACCGTGAACAACAACCCCAACGATGCTACCTTCAACCTCAAGACGTGGCGCGACCAGACCACCATCCAGCTCTGGGACGGACAGAAGCACATCACCGTGCAACTGCCTTGGAGCACGCAAGTGACCAACAACAACCTGCCTATGAACTTCTGCGACGATATCATACCCTCCAGAGGCTGGGATCTGGTGATGAACTACTGCGGTGAGCCGCTACAGAGCATTGGCTCAAGCGGCTACCACTTCTTTGCCGTTTACAACAAGTACACAGGTACTCTGCGCTTCTTCACCTACATCCCGGAGAACTTCGATGCCAATCATGCCAACGACCACGCTTGGGAGGTAATCATGGGTGAGCAGACAGCACTGCACTTGGGATACCGCTACGGACTGCCCTTGGACAAGACTGTTGTAAACCGTGCTGCCATCGGTATGAACAGCAGCGAGTACAATGTGTACTGCAGTCCTTGGGTTGACGCCCGTTCTAAGGATGGCTACGTAACACCAAATGCCGGATGGTGGGCCTTCGACGTTGATCTTCCGGCCTATCGCCCCGGATACACCGCTGCTCTTCAGCGCATTCGCCTGCAGATGCGCGCCTGGGCTAACAGCAGCGTCACGCTCAGCAGCAAGTTGTCTGCTAAGATTCAGGAGACTGTTGATGCCCAACCCTACAACTTCAGTTCACTGGGCGGAGTCAAAAAATTAGTCACTGACCTCGGCGGCAATATCGGCAAGATTGTTTCCGGCAACGCACAAGGAAAAACGGGAGATATGGTATCGGGTGGATTCGGCCTGCTCGGTGCTGCTGTTAATATCGGCGTAAGTATCTACAAATCCGGCGAAAAACCCGCTGTCAATGTTTTGAACACCATCGACGGTACGATTGACACCAAGGGCCTTATCTCAGGTACCGTCAACGTGTCAAGAGTCACCTCACCTGACATGCCGATGACCCGCTTCGACACAAAGAACACCACCCTCGGTCAGGGTGTATGGAACATCAAGAGCAGCCCGGTAGTCTATCAGTTAGATGCGATTTGGGATCTGTTATGGCATTCTGAAACAGGTCCTGGTACAGCGGCTACATTTTTAGCAGATTTAAAGACTTTCGGCATTGAGAATCAGGAAGAAATCAAGGGTACAATCTGTCTTTTTGATCCGAGCAGCGTGGAAGTGGTGCTGAATCCCAATGTGTTTGCTGACGCCTCGATTGAGAAGATTGACGTGCAGACCATCTGCGCCGTACGTAAGGATACAAAGTTCAACACGGGTGAAGAATACCGCAAGGCTTTCGGCCTGCCTATCTATAACCAGTGGAGCACCTCTAAGGATGCCATTAAATACGATTATAATTATACCCGATACGATCTCTTCGACTATTTAAATGGCAGCAGCGAGACGGCTGGTCTGACCTTCCCTACTTCCTATAAGGAATGGGCAAAGGATGATAATATTACTTATGCCCTTGTGGGTCGCGGCGACGATCATGCAATAATGGAACCCGGATTGTTTTCTTATCGTAATAGAGGTTGGAACACAAACATGAAGCCTTATCTGCCTTCTTATGAGGTAACTGTCCAGCTGGCCATCAAGCTGAAAGACCAAGACAACCCGCTCATCTACACTCGCACATTCCTGCCCGAAGTGCGCTGGCTCAATTTCAATCAGGCCAAAAGCGTAGTGAATAATGCAGAGGAATGGTTGGCTAAACTGAAGAAGGACAGCAAGGTTAGTTCAACTGAATATCAGGAGCATCAGGTGAAGCACTTGAAGGAGGTAATCTCGTTCATCAAGCCTAACTACGACGCGTCGACTGGCGTGACGTACACAGCGAACAACTCATCGGCGGGCAATATTTCAGCACTCTTCGACGGCAATCTGAAGACGGATTACGAAAGTACGATAAGAAACAGAATCACCCAAGGAGGTAAAGACCTGTGGGACATTGGAGTAAAGGCGAGCCGTCCAATCAAGCTGAAGAGCTACACCATCTACAACAGCTACAATTGGTACGCGTTGAAGAGCGAGCCAACCCTTTGGAGCCTGAGAGCCAAAGACTCTAATGGCAAGTGGATAGAGATAGACTCCCGTAGCAATGAGCAGCCTAAAGGCCCCTCTGCTTCGAAGACGTATACAGTCAAGGTTCCCGGCACCTATCAGGAAATAGCCCTAGTTGTCGTCAACTATAATGGCTCATATTCAAACCTTAGCAATTTCTTTGGCAGTTTGTTCGGTGGTCCTGGTAACTCCCTGCGCATCGGCGAGTTAGTATTCCATGAAGAGTAGAATGCACACGGGGTCAGGAACGATGTGTCACATCGTTCCTGACCATTTGTGTAAGTCCTAACCTCCTAACCTCGATGTCGGAATCGCCTTTAAACATCTGGGAATAGTAAAAAAATGAAACATGTAAAGTTATTATTGGTGCTGATGTGCCTCATGGCACTGAATGCACAGGCTCAGACCAAGTTTTGTAACAGTTATGCCAACTACAAGGCTAACCAGTGGAAACCCTATGCAGACCTGATTCCTGAAAAGGAACCCGACTCGATACGTGTCAAGTACGACGGACAGGACTATACCCTCAAGACTTCCGACAAGGAGGTGAACAAGGTCATCAAGCACGACGTCTTCATGATGCAGATTGACAAGCAGCTGTTTATCAACCAGCGTTTCCTGCGTGACGAGGACGGTGGTATCCTGCCAGTCAATAACTACCTGCGTGCCCTCCCTTACAAGGGTAACAAGCTGTTGGTGGTCAGTTACCATGTGACCTTGGGTGATGTCCTGGACTTGGTGAACATCGGTCTCGACATCGCATTGCTGGCCACTGGTCATACCACTTGGGGCTCTATCTTCCTCGCCACCGACCTGTTGCTGACCAACGATGACCTGATGCAGCATCACATCCTTTATATGGTCGACAAGGAGCCTAATGCAAAAGGAAAATATATCATGACCCGTCTGAACGATGCCTTCATGGAGCAGCTGCTGCGCGACGACCCCGTCACCTTCGAGCAATACTATGGCCGCCAGAAGAAGGGGGACCGCCAGTCGGCAGCCAACATCCTGCCCATTCTGGTGAAGAAGGGACTCATTCAAGACTATCACCATAAGAAGTAAATTACAGCAACATACAGCAACATAGAGGTAAGAGATACCTGAGTCATAGCAGTCATCATACCCAAGTATCTGTCCCAGTGACTACATTTTTGTCAAAAAAGAAGGAGAAGAATTTGGCAGTCTTGCAGAAAAAGCGTATATTTGCAGCCAAGAAGAAACAAACGTCACACTAACAGTAACAATTATGAAAAAGCATTTTATGAAACTTGCAAGTGCACTGATCTGCACAATGACGACAGTGCTATTCGCGTCGTGCTCATCCGAAGACCGCCCGTCGGCAACGCCAGATGCGGAGCCCTCCTCACTGGCCGACGTCACCATCATGTATTATGGTCATGGCGGCGGCAACCTCGACACCCACTACATGGGCAACATTCGCGGCATGTACAAGGCTGCGGCATCGAGTTACAAGAATGTGAAAATAGCCGTGGAATACAAGTTCTCCAAGGAAGACAACCTTCCTGACATGGCCTCCGAGTCGGAGATGAAGGAAATGGACGAACTCGTGAGGACTGGCGGAAAAGATGCCGAGGCACAACTCTCGAACTTAAACTACCTGAAATGGATGAATCCCGTAGGCAGCAGCACTCTGCGCTTTGTCGTCGACCCGGCACAGACACTGAAAGAGCAGGCCCAGGGGCATTATCTCCCGGGCAAGAATGCCGAAATCAGCAACCCCGACTCCCTGGCCAACTTCATCAAATGGGCCGCCAAGGCCTGTCCTGCCAAGAAATATGTGCTGGTATTAAATGACCACGGCGGAGGCTACTCGCCCGATGCTGAGATCTACCAGGACAAGGCCGCTGCCACCCGAGGCGTCATCTTCGACGATGCATACCGTGGCAATCATTTTTCCGCACCCTCTCTGAATCATGCCATCAAGGCTTCTGGCATCCGGCCCGACGTGGTATACTTCGATGCCTGTCTGATGAACACGATGGAATATGCGTTTGAACTGAAAGACGTCGCCGACTACCTGGTAGCCTCTACCTACGTCACACTGGCCGGAGCACCGTATGCAACGCTGATAGACGTCCTTTCGGCAGCCCACGACGATATGAGATACGCCTTGGAGAAATACACGGAATACTATGTCAAGTCATTTGACCCGGAAGATAAGGAAGAGGTCAACTATTACGACATGACGGTGACGGAGACGGCCAGGCTCGACCAACTGGGCAAGTCGATGCGCGAGTTTACCGACCGTCTCTGCAACACTTACAAGAACGGTACCGCCGAGCAGAAACAGAAGATTGACAATGTGACCCGAGATGCCGTTAGGGTCACCGATTCAGGTGCCTTGTACGATGCGGGCAGATATATGGAGGCGATGAGGAAGGCACTGCCAGAGGTGTTCGACGACGCGTTCTGGGCCGAACTGAAGGAGTCGTTTAACAACTGTATCGCCGCTCAGTACACCAGCAAGTATCTGCTCAATCACGACTATCAGGTAGACTACAGCGTGCTGCTTGCCAAACGGGGCACCTATCTGCAGTCAGCATGGAAGGATGTCGAATCTGATCCTGACTCGAAAATCCTTACCAGCCTGGGCTTCTTTGCTCCTGACGGGAAATTCACCAGTTACGTCGTAAAAGACGGCTTGTTTAAGAAGGGTGTCACGCCCGCTTATACCCTGGAGTTGGCTGACCAAGGCCAATGGGGAGGCACGCTCGAGGCGGTCTATGGCGCCCTGGCCTTCGACAAGGCCACTGGCTGGAGCCGCTGGCTGCTTCTTAACGAGCAACAGCCCTCGCTCTGGTGCAACAACGATTTCTATACGCCTCTTCCCAAGATTAGCGACTGACGCCAACTGGTGACGGGCTTCAGCCACCAGCCATGGGGACAGATTCATTGATCTTTTTCCCATTCCATAAGAACTTGCTCTAAGGATAGACAGAAAGATATAGTCTGTGACGTGATACCTTTAGACTTCCACATCCCTGCTTGCTAAAGAAAATCAATGACCTCTGTCCCACTGACTGTCCTTATTAAATAATGTTTATGTGCATGTGAAGAATTTCACAATTTTATCTGCCACCCTGCCACCAATAACCAAAAACTACTGATAATAAAGGCATTTCAAGGTGGTGGCAGATAGGTGGAAGGTGGCAGATAAGTGACTAAAACACACAAAAATTAACATATATTTGCTAAATATTTGGCTAAAATACTTGCAAATCTCGCGATTTTTCAGTACCTTTGCAGACAAATAACAGATGAAAAATATACGCAAAAGCAAATCAATTATGGAAACAAACGACAACATGACACCCCAGAACGGGGAGTTCGACTTTGCGGCTGTGCCCAAGCGTTACACACTGTGCTATCACGAGGGCTGTCCGCTTCACGACCGCTGCATGCGATTCCTCGCTGCGACCCACGCCCCAGAGACTCTGGAAGTGCGCCGCTGTGTGCTGCCGACAGCAGAGAAAGACAGCCATTGCCGCTGGCTCGACCCCATCGAGACCGTCACGATGGCCGAAGGCTTCACAGGCCTCTACGACAAGGTGCTGAAGGGCGACTACACACCTCTGCGCAAACAACTCACGGCCTACCTGCACGGACCCAAGCAGTACTACCAGTACATGCGTGGCGAACGGCCTCTCTCACCTGCCCAGCAGCAGGGCATACGCCGGATCGTGAGCAGTTATGGCTACGACTGGGACGTGCCCTTCGAGCGTTACATCCAGGCCTATCGCTTTGGCAAGCCGCCCGTAGTCGAAGACTAACCCCATCGTCCTCACTCTTTTCCCTCAGAGAAAACGATGGTTTCCCCGAGAGAATACAACGTTTTCCCTCAGAGAAAACAGCGTTTTCCCTCAGAGAAACAAACGGAAAACGCTATCAGAAACAACATTAAAGACCCCGAAGATGAAACTGTCACTTGTACTCAGAGACCGAAAGAACGCGCTGAAACTCTCGAAAAAGACGCTTGAGAACTTCGTTGAGCGCATCAAGACTGACACGAAGGACGAGGCCGTAGCCCGCAGACGACGCCTGATTCAGGCTGGCGGAGACGCAGAGAGTTACGACAGTCAGATACCCTCGCACCTCGTCTACCCCTCCGTCGAGTTCGGGAGGGATGGCAACGACAACCTGCAGATGCAGGCCTTCAACGGCATCGTCGCCCTGACCGTCGACGGGCTGTCGGGCCAGAAAGACCTGGAGGCTGTGAAACAGGCCGCCAAAATCCTGCACTACACCCTCGCTGCCTTCGTGGGACCAGAGGGTGACGAGGTGATCATCCTCGTGAGAATCGCCAGAAACACAACGGCCGGCCCCCCTGCCGATGATACCAAGATGACGGAAGAAGAGGCCGATGCCCTCTGCCGTGAGGGCTGGCAACTGGCCTCAGCCCTCTATCAGGTGGTGCTGCCAAAGGCTGTCCGTCAGGAAGAGGTGACCCTGCGCAGTTGTTTCCGCATGCCCCTCGACCCCTCGCCGTATGTCAATCTGAAGGCCCTTGCCCTGCCCGTCAGCGAAAGACCGATATGTCAGCAGCAGGCCGGTGGAGCGCCAAAGGTGGTGACAGAGACGGCTGACGATTCGGATGTCAGTCGCGAGACACAGCAGTTGATGGACTTCCTGAACAGCCGCTATGAGTTCCGTTATAATGATATGATGGGCTATACCGAGTATCGTTCGAAGGAGAAGCGCTACGCCGACTGGCAGCCTGTGGACGACCGTTCGCTGAAGGGGCTGACGATGGAGGTGCGCCTGGGAGGTATCGATGTGCGAGACAATGATGTGCGACGCTATGTGCACTCGAACATGATCCGTGCCTACGACCCCATCGGCGACTATCTGTGGGCCCGGCATGGGAAGTGGGACGGACAGGACCACATCCGTCGCCTGGCCAGGACGGTGCCCACGAAGAATCCCTACTGGCAGGACTGGTTCTACACGTGGTTCCTGGGTATGGTGCGCCAGTGGCGTGTGTCGAGCATCGCCAAATACGGCAACCAGGCTGTGCCGCTGCTCATCTCGACGCAGGGTTGGAACAAGACCACCTTCTGCGAGCAGTTGTTGCCGCCAGAACTGAGTTGGGGCTATACGGGCAACCTGCAACTCGACGACAAGCGCCAGGTGCTGCAGCAGATGGCCCAGATGCTGCTCATCAACCTCGACGAGTTCAACCAGATCTCGCCTCACACGCAGCAGGGCTTTCTGAAGAACATCATCACACTCTCGTCAGTAAAGATCAAGCGCCCCTATGGCCGTCATGTGGAGGACTTCCCCCGTCGCGCCTCGTTCATCGCCACCACCAACCAGGCCGATGTGCTGGCAGACCCCTCTGGCAATCGCCGATTCCTCGGTGTGGAACTGACGGGACCCATCGACGTGAGCACGCCTCCGAACCACGAACAACTCTATGCGCAGGCCATGCATGCCCTGAGTCAGCACGAGCCTTGTTACTTCGGACCAGAGGCCACGCAACTGATCATGGAGTCGAATCGTCAGTTCAATGTGAAGTCGGCTGCCGAGCAGTTCTTCCTCGACTATTTCGAGCCTGCCGCAGAAGGGCAGGATGGCGAGTGGATCAGCGCCTCGGCCATCTACAACGCCTTGAAGGACGAGGTGGGCGTCAGTCTCCTGCGCCCGTCGTCGCTCTCCGGCTTCGGACGCACGTTGTCGAACATACCCAATCTGAAGAAACGCCAGACAAAGCACAACACCGAGTACTTCGTCGTGCGAAAAAAGCACGGTCTTTAAACTCCCAGGAATCGGAGTTCGGCCTCGAGCATCTCGAGTTTGGCCATACGGTAGCCAGCGGCACGGGCTATCTCGATGGGACGGGTATAGAGATAGTGGATCTCCATCGGGCGGTGGAAATCGTAGTCAAGTTTCATCGAGGGGCTGTAGGGTGTCATGTGGTCCGTCATATCGATCATCTTCTCCACAAAGGCCTCGTCGACGCCTTCGACTCCCAATGCCCGCGAGGCCTCTACCACCTCCATCATCAGGTCGCGGATGAGTTGGCGGGTGGAGGGATTCTTCAGCAAAAGGTCTGTACGAGTGTTGAGGGCAACGGTCATACCATTAAACGGCATGTTCCAGACGGCCTTCTTCCAACGGGCCTCCTCGTATGGCACCGATGCACAGGCAACGCCGGCATCTGTAAAATCTTTTAGTATCTGATTGAACACGGACTCATCGCGGCAGGAATAGTTGCCGAGGTTGATGCTGCCATAGCACTGATGGCTCACCCGTCCAGGCTCCGTCTTCGCCGAGCAGATGAAGGCAAGACCCGCTATCAACTGCACTCCAGGGAACATCTGCTGCACGTCGGCCTCCACCCCGATGCCATTCTGGATAAGCACCACGACCGTCCCCTCATGAAGCAGGGGCGGCAACAGGGAAGGCAGAAGATGATTGTTGGTTGTTTTCAATCCCACAATCACCACATCACACTTCGGCATCTCCGCAGCGTACTGATAGACATTGACGTGCTCCAGATGGAAGGAACCGTCGCAGGAGTCCACCTGCATGCCACGCTCCTTGACAAACTGATAATCACTATGCGACAGGAAGTGCACCTCCTGCCCGCTATACGCCAACTTGCTGCCATAATAGCCGCCGATGGCTCCTACTCCTATTACTCCGTAAACCATATATCCAATCTATTTTCAATTTCAGAGTGCAAAATTAGTGATTTTTTTTGTATATTAATAAAAAATGTATAACTTTGCAGCAAAATAACTGACTTTATAGTGGAAAAGACTAAATTTACACTTCTCAATAAGATCCAGTATCCTGAGGATTTACGCAAGTTGTCGGTGGACGAACTGCCCCTGCTTTGCAAGGAACTGCGCGAGGACATCGTTGAGGAGGTAGCGGTGAATCCTGGTCATCTGGCGTCGAGTCTCGGCGTGGTTGAGATCACCGTCGCGCTGCACTATGTCTACAACACGCCGGAAGACCGCATCGTATGGGACGTGGGCCATCAGGCATACGGCCACAAGATACTGACGGGCCGGAGAGAGCAGTTCTGCACGAACAGGAAACTGGGCGGCATCAAGCCCTTCCCCTCGCCCTCCGAGAGCGAGTACGACACCTTCGCCTGCGGTCATGCCAGCAACTCTGTGTCGGCAGCCTTAGGCATGGCCGTAGCAGCCAAACTGGAACAGAAGAAAGACCGCCATGTGGTGGCTGTCATCGGCGACGGAGCCATGAGCGGCGGACTGGCCTTCGAGGGTCTGAACAACGTGTCGTCGTCGCCCAACGACCTGCTGATCATCCTCAACGACAATAACATGTCGATCGACCGCAGCGTGGGTGGCATGAAGCAATACCTGCTGAATCTGAGCACCAACGAGACCTACAATGCCCTGCGCTTCAAGGCCTCGCGATGGATGAACCGCAAGGGCATGCTCAATGACGACAGGAAAAACGGCATTATCCGCCTGTCGAACGCCCTGAAGAGTGCCATCTCGCACCAGCAGAACATCTTCGAGGGAATGAACATCCGATACTTCGGACCCTTCGACGGGCATAACGTCAAGGAACTCGTGCGCATCCTCAGACAGATTAAGGACATGAGAGGTCCGAAACTGCTGCACCTGCACACTCAGAAGGGTCACGGCTACGCCCCTGCAGAGAAAGACGTGACCACCTGGCACGCCCCTGGCAAGTTCAATCCCGACACGGGCGAGCGACTGGTGGACAACGATCCCAACAAGCCTCAGAAATACCAGGATGTGTTTGGCCATACCCTTCTGGAACTGGCTAAGCAGAATCCGAAGATTGTGGGCGTGACGCCCGCCATGCCCTCAGGCTGCTCGATGAACATCATGATGAACGAGATGCCAGAGCGCACCTTCGACGTGGGTATCGCCGAGGGGCACGCCGTCACCTTCTCAGGAGGTATGGCCAAGGACGGGCTGCTGCCTTTCTGCAACATCTACAGCGCCTTCGCCCAGCGGGCCTTCGACAATATCATCCACGACGTGGCACTGCTGAACCTGAACGTCGTGTTCTGCTTCGACCGTGCCGGACTGGTAGGTGAGGATGGTCCCACCCATCACGGCGCCTTCGACCTCGCAGCCCTGCGTCCCATTCCGAACCTGACCATCTCGTCGCCCATGGACGAGCACGAACTGCGACGGCTGATGTACACCGCCCAACTGCCAGACAAGGGACCATTCGTCATCCGCTATCCTCGTGGCGGTGGCGTGTTGCAGGACTGGCGCTGTCCTCTGGAAGAGGTCAAGGTAGGTACAGGCCGCAAACTGAAGGACGGCAACGACGTGGCCGTGCTTTCCATCGGCCCTATTGGCAACAACGTCACAGAGGCCATCAATATTGTTCGGGGGTACGGAGGTACGGAGGCGCGGGGGCGCGAGAATAGTCTCAGCGCAGGAAGTAATCTCGTACCACCGCTCCCCCGCACCTCCGTACCCCCGTCTATAGCCCATTACGACATGCGCTTCCTGAAGCCCATCGACGAAGATATCCTAGAAGAGGTGGGGCGCAGGTTCAAGAAGATTGTCACGGTGGAGAACGGTGTCAAGCAGGGCGGTCTTGGCTCAGCCGTACTGGAATGGATGAACGACCACGGCTATCAGCCTCAGGTGATTCGCTTAGGCCTGCCAGACCAGTTCGTAGAGCACGGCAAGGTATGCGAATTGAACAAGATTGTAGGTCTGGATGCCGAATCCATCGCCAGAGCCATTCGATCGTAAATCCGTAAATCGTAAATCCACATTATGAAGATTGTCATTGCCGGTGCAGGTGCCGTAGGAACTCACTTGTCGAAATTACTGTCACGTGGCCGTCAAGACTGCGTGCTCATCGACGATGATGATGAGCGGCTGGCTGCTCTCAGCGAATATGACGTGATGACCTATCAGGCTTCGCCCACAAGCATCAAGGCCTTGAAGGAGGCTGGCGCCCAGCATGCCGACCTGTTCGTCGGGGTGACACCTGAGGAGAGCATCAACATGAATGCCTGTATCCTGGCCCATGCCCTTGGCGCCAAGAAGACCGTGGCCCGTATCGACAACTATGAATACCTGTCCGTCGAGTTGCAGCCCTTCTTCAAGAATCTGGGCATCGACTCGCTGATATACCCAGAGGTGCTGGTGGCCACAGACATCACCAACAGTCTGAAACTGTCATGGGTGCGACAGCGCTGGGATGTGCATGGCGGCGCCCTTATACTCCTTGGCATCAAACTCCGCGAGACGGCCGAGATCCTGAACCAGCCGCTGAAAGACCTCTGCGGTCCTAATGATCCTTACCATGTGGTAGCCATCAAGCGAGGTGGCGACACGCTGATACCAGGTGGTCTCGACGAACTTCATGTCAACGACCTCGTCTACTTCATGACCACCAAGGAATACATCCCCTATATCCGTAAAATCGTAGGCAAAGAGCACTATGCCGACGTGAAGAATGTCATCATCATGGGAGGTGGAAAGACGGCCGTACGCGCTGCTCTCACCATTCCAAACTATATGAACCTGAAGATTATCGAGAAAGACGCCCAACGCTGTGAGAAACTGAACGAACTGTTCGAACGCGAGGATGCGATGGTCATCCACGGCGACGGCCGCGATCTCGGACTGCTCGAGGAAGAAGGCATCCGCAACACCCAGGCCTTCGTGGCACTGACGGGTAATGCAGAGACCAATATCCTCGCCTGTCTGACGGCCAAGAAACTTGGTGTGCGCAAGACCGTTGCCATGGTTGAGAACCTCGACTATGTGAGTATGGCCGAGGGACTGGACATCGGCACCATCATCAACAAGAAGACCATCGCTGCCAGTCACATCTTCCAGATGATGCTCGAAGCCGATGTTGACAATCTGCGCTCGCTGATGCTTGTCGATGCCGACGTGGCAGAGTTTACCGCAGCCGAAGGATCAAAGGTGACAAAGAAACCCGTGAAGGACTTAGGACTGCCCTTTGGTGCCACTATCGGCGGACTGGTACGCAATGGTAACGGCATGCTCGTCAACGGTAACTCGCAGATTCAGGCTGGCGACAGTGTCATGGTGTTCTGCCACGAACAGAATATCAACCAAATCGAGAAGTTATTCAAGAAGTCTTCTTTCTTCTAAATCTGCAAATCGAAAACCCTCTATATGATCAACTTCCGTATCATCAGTAAGATCATTGGCTCGCTGCTGTTCATCGAGGCTTTCTTCATGACTTGGTGCGCAGCAATAGCCATTTACTTCCACGAGGAAGACCAGATAGCCTTTCTGATGTCCCTACTGATTACCTTCGGAAGTGGATTCCTGTTTTTGCTTTGGGGACGGAATGCAGAAAACGCATTGAGCCGTAAGGACGCCTATCTGCTGGTGACTGCCGTCTGGGCTATCTTCTCCGTTTTCGGAATGTTCCCCTTCCTTATCCAAGGCAGCATCACCAACCTTACCGATGCCTACTTTGAGACTATGTCAGGCTTTTCCACGACGGGCGCCACCATCATCGACGACGTGGAGGTATTGCCGCACGGTATCCTGTTCTGGCGGTCACTCATGCAGTGGATCGGCGGTCTGGGAATCGTATTCTTCACTATCGCCATCCTGCCATCGCTGGTAGGAGGAAGCGTAAAAGTGTTTGCTGCAGAGGCTACTGGTCCCGTGAAGGCAAAGATGCACCCAAGACTGACGACGACGGCAAAGTGGATCTGGTCTATCTATCTCCTGCTGACGATAGGTTGTGGCGCTGCGTTCTGGCTGGCTGGCATGAACTGGTTCGATGCCACGAACTACTCCATGACGACGACCGCCACGGGGGGATTCTCAATCCACAACGACTCGCTGGCATTCTTCCATGATCCCGCCATCGACTATATCGCCATCGTTTTCCAATTCCTGGCTGGCATCAACTTCACCCTGCTCTATGCCTCCATCTTCAAGGCGAAGTTCGCAGCGCTGTTCAAGAATTCTGAGTTCAAACTTTATATCAGCATTGTACTGCTGTCAACGGCGGCCATCGCCACCGTTCTCTATCTACAGTCCAACTACGACATCGAATTCGCCATCCGAAGCAGTCTGTTCCATGTGGTGTCTTTCATCACCACCACGGGATTGTTCAACGACGATGTGGCGCAGTGGCCCCATATCACTTGGATCATTCTCGGAGCCCTGATGTTCGTCGGTGCCTGTGCTGGCAGCACCAGCGGCGGTTTCAAATGCATCCGTGCGGTGATGACCTTAAAGACGCTACGCAACAACTTCCGTCAGATTCTGCATCCCAATGCTGTGCTGCCCGTGAAGATTAACGGTCAGAGCGTGCCGCAGGCAAGGATTGTTTCCTTGTTTGCCTTTTTCACACTCTTCATGCTGATGATCCTCGTTACAGCAGCCATCATGCTCCTCTCTGGCATCGACATGATCAACAGCATCGTCATTGCCCTAAGTTGTGTGAGCAACATCGGCCCGTCGCTCAGCACAGATATCGGTGCCAACATCACATGGTCTGGGATGCCGGACTACGTGAAATGGACGCTCTCGCTGTTCATGCTCATGGGACGTCTGGAGATCATGACCGTGCTCGTGCTCTTCACCCGCAGTTTCTGGAAAGAGAATTAATGTGTAAGCATTGTACTTTCTTACGTAAATGTTACACTATTTGGGAATTCTTAAAGGAAAGCAGGTATAAGGATTTGGATATTCCGGAATAATTATGTAAGTTTGCAGGCGAATTTGGAAATAGGTAAAAACTACAAAGAAGAAGGAAACAGGTATGTACAAGTTTGAACCGTTGCTAAAGCAAACACTTTGGGGAGGCGATAAGATCATCCCCTTCAAGCACTTAGACGTACAGATGGAAAATGTCGGTGAGAGTTGGGAAATCTCCGGAGTCAAGGATCATGAGACCATCGTGGCTGACGGCCCCGACAAGGGCAAGAGCCTCAACCAACTGGTCAGTGAACAGAAGGAGTTGCTGGTAGGGGCAGACAACTATCAGCGCTTCGGCGACGAGTTTCCGTTGCTCATTAAATTTATCGATGCCTGTCAGGACCTGTCGATACAAGTACACCCGTCAGATGAGACAGCCCACCGTCAAGGCAAGCAACGTGGAAAAACAGAGATGTGGTATTGTCTGGGGAGTGCATCAGAAGAGAATACTAAGCCCAAACTCTACAATGGACTGAAGCAGCAGATTACACCTGAGCAATACAAGGAGATGGTTGAGCATGACACCATCACTGATGCTCTGGCACAGTACGAAGTACATGAGGGCGATGTGTTCTTCATCCCTGCAGGCCGCATCCACGCCATCGGCGCCGGCTGTTTCGTAACAGAGATCCAGCAGACATCCGACGTCACCTACCGCATCTACGACTACAAGCGCAAGGACAAGAACGGCAACTATCGCGAACTACACACCAAGGAGGCTGCCGAGAGCATCAACTACACGGTGTTACCGAACTACCGCACAGAATACCAACTTTCGCAGAACGAAGGCACACAAGTCGTAACTTGTCCCTACTTCACCACAGCCGTCTACGACCTCAATGAGCCCATGACACTAGACTACTCCGAGTTGGACTCCTTCGTCATCCTGATAGCCGTCAAAGGATCGGGCACACTTTCTGCCGATGGTAAGACCATTCCTTTTCAAATGGGTGACACAGTCTTGCTGCCTGCAACCACCAAGGATGTCAAGGTCGAGGGTACCGTCAAGTTCCTGGAAACCTATGTATAGTATTTGTTTACAGTTTACGGTTTACAGTTTACAGATGATTACATCTGAGGAATTGAAGGGCTTTGCCAAGTATTCAACTGTAAACCGTAAACTGTAAACAAAAAACTACTCTCCCAAATATCCCCTGATGTCCTCCTGTATCCGACGGAATTGCTCTGATGTCATATAACCATTGTTCTTCTTGAGCATCACTTTGATGTCCTGCAAAGAGTTCTCATAGCAGGTCATCTCATTCCGCTTCTGTGTACTAGGGGCTTTGGCTTGGCTGATCTCGTTTTGTCGTTCCTGACGCAACTGGTTACACACCTTTGTGAGCATGGGCGACACGACGGTATCGAACAAATGGTGGCCTTGTATATATAAATAGGTGGTCTGAGGAGTCACGCCCAATGCCTTGACACTTTCCTTCGTGGCCAGATATTCCTCCTTGGCATCTGGGTACAGCCGCTGTAATTCATTGATTTTCGTAAAGACCTTACGTTTCACCTTTGCTATCGAGGGAGCCGGTATGTTGATGTTAAAGCCGCCAGGATCCGCAATACGGTTGAAGTCGGTAATGGTAAATTTTGGATAGTTACCATTGCGGTACACCATGACAGACCATACAAAAAGCGGGAAAATGGCTTCGGAGAACTGGCGGAAATAGTCGCGGAAGTCGAAGATGCGATGATCGTTAAGTGCCACTGCCACGCACACATTGTGGAGCGACGGCGCATAACACTGGAAGTTCTCGATGGCATAGACATAAGTATGAAAGACATAAGGACTCTCAATGATGCTCTTCGATGTCGGCGTAGCCCCCGCCATCAGATAGTCGTAATCTGCATCCACACAGGCTATCATATCCTTGCCCAGCGGCTCCCCCTTGAGGAAATTCATCAGTACCGACTTCTTGCCACGTGACAACTTTGCCTTCGAAGGCAGCATCACTTCGAAGTAACGCTTATCGCTCTCGAACTCAGAAAGCACTGTCCGCCAGAAATAGATATCATCATAACTCTCGACATAAGCCACAATCCTACGGCGGGCTTTCTTCGATGTCAACGCATTCGCTGCCTCGAAGTACTTGCTATTGATATTATCCTTTAATCGGTTCGACATACTTTCTTACTTTTTTTGTTTATAGTTTAAAGTTTATAGTTTATAGATGATTACTTCAATAGGCAGAGTTTTTCATCAACATCCTGAATGGCTTGCCAGGTTATCAACTATCAACTATAAACTTTAAACTATAAACTATTATATAGTTATGTCCGAAACCTCCGTAACAGCATCCACCCAGCCGTTCATGACGACGGCAGGCGAATGAGTGGTCAGGATAATCTGCACATTAGGATTCAGTTCCAGGCAAAGATCGATGAGTCTTTTCTGCCACTCGATATGCAGCGAGACCTCCGGTTCGTCCATGAAGAGCACATACGGCAGATTGTCCTCTACCAACACGGTGAGCAGGATAGCCAGGATCTGTTTCTCACCACTCGATAACTGATAAGGCACCAATGTCTCCCCGATCTGCGAAAAGCGGATCTCGTTTTCCGTCCTCACTATTTTCTTACCTGTATCTGTAAAGAGGTCGTCGACAATATCCTGGAATCGCGTCTTCTTCTTCGACAGTTCCTGAGCAGCATCAGCATGCCCTGTCTGCAATTGCTCAATGATACGGTTGCCTATATTCACCTGATAGTCGAGATACTTGCGCTGCAGATGATAGAGTTGGAAGTCGAGTGCCGAGCGGATGCGGGTGTCAACCATGTTCAGCGTCTCATTGTCGAGCATGGGGGAATCGAGGGAGCGGATGATGTCAAAGCGCACATGGGTAGCATCAGCAGGTTCCACGTCGATATGGACACCTTTCAGCAGATGGTTGATGATGTCACCATTGGTGTTCACACTCTTGATCACCTTATTGAGGATCGTACTCTTACCCACTCCATTAATGCCGCTCAGAATATTTACCTGACGGTTCAGTTCCCACACCACGTGTTTCTTACCGCTCCAGAGCGAGTCAATCTCTATTCGTCGGATATAGTCAGCATACTTTTGCATAGTCATCGGTTTTTATGGGGCAAAAATACACAAAAAAACCGAAAGTTCAAAACTTTCGGCTTACTTTTTGTGTAAAAACTAACGGGTCTTGAATTTCCCCTTTACCTCTCCAGGATGCCAGAAGTCCTGCAAGACAATATCGAAGACTAAGTTACTATAAGCAGGAACAGAACTGCCTTGAGCGACCGATCCATACCCTAACTGATAAGGTATACGGACACACCAACGGTCGCCCCTGTGCATGTTCATCAGAGCCGTCGAGAAACCATCTACCAATCCAGAGACGGCCAAGTCGCACACATTGGCCGTCCGCCAGTCAAATTCTTTGAGGTAGGTCTGGTCGAACACATAGCCGTCACTGTAAGTCTTCGACGGGAGGAGCCTTCCACGGTATGCCACACGAACCGTATCCGTATATATAGGGCTCTCTGCACTGCTGCCAGAAGTCAGTGTCTCCACATAAATGTAGTCACTGTTCTTTAGGTTCTGAGCCGATGCATCCTTGGAATAGGTCAGGATTTTATTATAGGTGCCATTATTAGCCTGGGAAGCCCACTGACTCGTCATTTCATCGTTCTTCACCTGCCAGTTGTCGTATTCACCCTCTTCCGTATTCTCCTCAGAACAAGACAACAAGGAGACAGAGGAAGATAAAAGGAGACAGAAGAAGACAGACGACAATAGTCTTTCAGCAAGACAGCGCCGCCCTTCATTCTTTGTTCCTTTATCTTCTTTTATCATATACCTTCTTTTATCTTCCATTACTTACTGAAGTTTTTTCAGTAATGACACAATGCTCACCTTGTCCTCGATAATGCCATTGAGTTCGCTGATGGCCACACGCTCCTGCTCCATCGTATCACGGAAACGGAGGGTGACGCAACCGTCATTCAGGGTGTCGTGGTCTACGGTAACGCAGTACGGCGTGCCGATGGCGTCCTGACGGCGATAGCGCTTGCCGATAGAGTCCTTCTCATCGTACTGACAATTGAAATGGAACTTCAGTTGGTCGATAATTTCGCGGGCCTTCTCGGGCAGACCGTCCTTCTTCACCAGCGGCATCACAGCACACTTCACAGGAGCCAAGGCTGCGGGCAATTTCAGGACTGTACGGGTCTCGCCGTTCTCCAGTTTCTCCTCCTCGAAGGCATGACACATGATGCTCAGGAACATACGGTCGACGCCGATGGAGGTCTCGATGACGTACGGTGTGTACGACTCGTTGGTCTGCGGGTCGAAGTATTTGATCGACTTGCCAGAGTATTTCTCATGCTGCGAGAGGTCGAAGTTCGTACGGCTGTGAATACCCTCCACCTCTTTGAAACCAAACGGCATCTTGAATTCGATATCAGTAGCAGCATTGGCATAGTGAGCCAGTTTGTCGTGGTCGTGGAAACGGTAGTTCTCTGCGCCGAAGCCCAGGGCCAGGTGCCACTTCATACGGGTCTCCTTCCACTTCGGGAACCACTCCAGTTCCGTGCCGGGCTGTACGAAAAACTGCATCTCCATCTGCTCGAACTCCCTCATGCGGAAGATGAACTGACGGGCCACAATCTCATTACGGAAAGCCTTACCGATCTGGGCGATGCCAAAGGGAATCTTCATGCGGCCGGTCTTCTGAACGTTCAGGTAGTTCACGAAGATACCCTGAGCCGTCTCAGGACGCAGGTAGATCTTCATCGAAGCATCTGCCGAGGCACCCATCTCTGTCGAGAACATCAGGTTGAACTGACGCACATCCGTCCAGTTGCGGGTTCCGCTGATGGGGCAGACAATCCCCTCATCGAGGATGATCTGCTTCAGTTCGTCGAGATCCGGACCCTGCATGGCTGCCGCATAGCGGGCATGGAGGGCGTCGCGCTTCTCCTTTGTCTCTTTCACACGCTCACTGGTCTCCAGATACTTAGCCTCGTCGAACGAGTCGCCAAAGCGTTTGCGGGCTTTCTCGACCTCCTTCTGGATCTTGTCATCGTACTTCGCAATCTGGTCCTCGATGAGCACATCAGCACGATAGCGCTTCTTCGAGTCGCGGTTATCAATGAGGGGATCATTAAAGGCATCCACGTGTCCGCTAGCCTTCCATATAGTGGGGTGCATGAAGATGGCCGAGTCGATACCCACGATATTCTCGTGCAGCATCGTCATCGCCTTCCACCAGTACTGCTTGATATTATTCTTCAACTCCACACCGTTCTGACCATAGTCGTACACGGCGCCCAAACCATCGTAAATCTCACTCGACGGGAACACGAACCCATACTCCTTACAGTGACTTACGATCTTCTTAAATACATCATCTTGTTGTGCCATAATATAATCAAATTCGAATTTTGGGTGCAAAGATAGTGCAAAATTTCGATTTAGCGAAGAGAATGCAGATTTATTTGCATTCTTGAGTGTGAGAAATTTATCCAATTCGAATAAAATACCGAATTTATTTGGATATTTTTTGATATCGCCTTTTAATATTTATTATTTTATTATTTAAAATTTACTTTTGTTCTCTGCATATCCGGTAGCTGGTACAAAGATACGAATAAGTCAGCAATAATCCAAACATTTCCGGGAAAAACATTTGCCACGGCGAGTTTGCATTGTATGCATGCATTGTATGAATCTCCATCTCAGCAAGTATTCCTCCTCGCCGCAATAGACAATTGGACTGTTGTGACAATCCTATGTACAGACCATCATAATACCACCTTTCAATATTTACCAGTTTGGCGTATAGAATAAAAATAATAATAGTCAAAATGCTCCCCCATTTTCCCATAAGGTATCTCAACGAATATTGACCTCGGCATTCCACTTTTATTCTTTCCTAACTTAATTTTCAAATGATGAGAATCATCACTGTAAGTCAATCTATACCAATTCCCTATCACATCGTTCTGGCGAGGCTCTGTAAAATATTTCAATTGATGATATTGATCATAATTTGACTTTAAGGAATGATCGCGTTCTGTCCCGTACTCTTCACCGTTTATATAGACAAAGACATTTATGGCTAAAGGGACTCTTCCTGCATCTAATATTTCCCGCTCGTCAATCATTACTACCCCTCCTGCTAATGGCACATCATATTCTGTAATTTTATGCTGGGCTCTCCAACCATTTTCTTTTTTTACAGCCGTTTTGGACGGTTGTATACATCTCTCTGTCTGAGCACAACCCAGACAGAGAGATATCATCAATAGTTCAATGAACAAATATGCGCGAATATTCATCATTTTGACGCCAGTCTATACGTACACCGTCCTGCGAGTAGGTTTGTTCGAACATCCATGAATACTTTCTATTCATAATCGTTATTTGTAATTCACAAAAACTTCATCAATACGAAAACGGAGAAGAACTAAAATGCATAACCTACCGATAATTGCAGACTGTAATTCTTTGAGTTGTTATGATCGCCATGATAGCAATCACTCATTCCTAATGTAAAGCGGGCCTGTGCAAACAGATCATCGGTTATCAGGTATGTGCCGCCCAGACCTATGGCCACATCTCCTGCTACTGCTTTACGAGAGTGCTCGCTGCCAGCATATTTCACCTTGCTCCTGACGTTAAATCCTATTTGAGGCCCTAAGTCGATACTGAAATGGGGAGAGGTGTAGTATTTCAGCATGACTGGTATGTTGATGTAGTCGAGGTTGTAGGTCCTTTCGCTGTTTTTTGCGCCCTGCATGGAATAGACTACTTCTGGCGATACGCCCCAGTGATTGTTGAACTTCCATTCCATCATTAAGCCAGCCTGAAATCCGGGTTTTATACCGCCAGCGACCTTATTGTCACCCCAAAACGATGTAAGATTGAGACCAACTTTCGTTCCGAATTTCACTTGTGCCTGTACTGTCATGGTACAGACAAGCAGCATTGTTGCAAATAATTGTCTTTTCATTATTGTTTACTTAAAGTTTGATTCATGCTATCAGTATATCTGAAAGCGGATGCAAAGGTACGAAAAAAGTCGAATATAAGAAAGAATTTCCTGCATTCAGAATTAACCAAGAATTAACCATATCTTCAATTGGCTCATAATCAAACGATTAGAATAACTGCGAAGTGACCTTACAGAGAGGTGGTCTTATGAGAAATCCATCAACATTGCATCCAGTTCCTTTGATTTCCCCACTACGTCGAATAGTTTCTTCATCATGCTATTCCGAATCTTTGTGATGTAGGCGGGACTCACATTCAGCATCTTGGCGATATCGCCAGGCGACAGACGCAAACGGATCAGAATACAGGTCTTGAACTCTTTGTCGTTCAATTCGAACTTCTTTGAAGTTATAAACTTATAAAAGTTGGGAAGCGAATTGATAATCATGACATAGATGCGTTGCCAATCGTTCTCAGAAAGGACAATGCCCCTTGCTGCTTTTACTCTTAAATCACTATAATCAGGAGATTCCAAAAGCAAGCCCTCTGAAGACTCTTTCTGCTTTCCAGTCTTATTTTGATAAGAGAAGATGGCCTCGTTCAGCTTGTCAATCTTTTTCTCTTTTTCTCTAATCACCTGACTTAGTTCTGTTTCATAGGAGCGAAGCATTAACACATCAGTCTGCATTTGCGCCAGAGTGGAGACCATACTGTCATATTTATCTCGCACCTCCCTTCTTTTCCGTTTCTCTTTTCTAATCAACGATGCAGATATCATGGCTACAAGCACTAATAAGAAAACAATCCATAGTAGCCTCTGATGTTCTTTATCAGCCCTATGCTGTTCCCGTTGGGCTATCTCCTGATGGCGGGAATAGTCGTAGAGAGCCTGCATCTGTTCAACTTTATCTGTTGCCATTTGGGCATAGACAGAGTCATTCATGGCATAGCTATAGAGAGCGTATTTCGCAGCGGAGTCGGGTTTATGAGTCTTCTGGAACAACAGCGCCAAGCCTCTTGAACCAGCATTCTGGTTATTGAAGTCCTTACCGTCACGCAGTTCTTTCCGGAAAAAGAACTCTGCTGAATCCAGGTGATTGCAATATAGGTACCAAAGTCCCTTTGAATAATAGTATGTTTCTCTGCCTTTTTCAATATTGCCCTGTTTGTCAAAATAGCCTGACCCCGATTCGTATTGATTCATATATTGCTTAGCCTTTATTAGCTCTCCTTTTTCTACTAAGTCACTAATTATACCTCCTAATATTGCTGCCGAAATGTCTTCATAGCCATGAAGATAAGCTAAGGCCGACGCTTGCTCTGCGATATATATTGCAGAGTCTTTTTTTGATAACATGTCAAAAGAAGCACTTTTGCTAGGCATGCTTAGAATAGCATTCAGGGTATCCTTCCCCTTTAATCCATATTCTATCGACTTGTCATCGCATTGCAGGCTTTTCTCCATCAAATTCTGATAGTAGAATAAGTATCCCATTTGTCCGTAAACACGGCTGAGTTGTCGGTAATTGCAGTCATCGGCTGTTGTGTCTGCGCGTTCGACGGCAATCTGATAGTATCGAAGAGCCATAGGTGCCTCGTGGAGATCATAGTAGGCTCGGCCAAGGAGATAGTAGGCCAGCATCTGCTCGTTAGGAGTTCCGTTGTCGTCGAAATAGTCGGCAAGGGCTTGTGCCTCATCCGTTGAGCGGAAGATGGTGTCGAGTTTATTGTAGGCATTCTGTCGATAGAGGCGGCACAGCATGCGCGAATGCCGGTCTAATCGCAGTTCGCCACTCTCCAGGCTGTCGAGCAAGACGAGCGCAGAGTCGGAGCGCCCATTGGCTATCAGCCCACTGACATCAGCCAATGCCGCCGTCACGCCCTTGTCTTCACAGCCCGCCAACAGGTGAACCAGTACAGACATCATCAGATATATAAACAGTCGCCTCATCTCAAAACTTCTGCAAAAGTACAATATTATTTTGATATAGCCACACGCAGGAGCTAAATACATCATGATGAAAAAGATTTTCGGGAAAACCTTTGGCGGTTTGAGAATTTATTCGTACCTTTGCAGCCGAATTAAAAGACAGGGGCATAGCCCAGTTGGTTTAGAGCGCTGCAGTCACATTGCAGAGGTCCCCGGTTCGAGCCCGGGTGTCCCTACTTACAAGAATCCTCACCGGTATGGCGAGGATTCTATATTTTATTCCAAGGTATCATAGGCCTCTTTAAAAGTAAAACAACTTGTTTTACTGTTGTAGCAGGCATCCTTTACTGTGTTAGAAGGCATCTCAATGAAGGTAAAACAAGTTGTTTTACTATTGCTATCTACCTCCCTTTGCATCGTTAAGCAGATTTTTCTGGTTCTGATCCATATGAAGAAAGGCTTCCAACATGCACTTCAGACAGATAATTATTTATCTCACTAGAATCTTGCGCTTCTGACGGATATAGATACCTCTTTTCTGGAGCCTGCCTTCATGCCGCTGGCCACGGAGGTCGTAGACACTCTCGTCGGCTGACGGGGCAAGGGCCTTGTGAACCTCTGAGATACCTGTGGCTTCGGGCTGGACGTAGTTGTCGTAGCTGAAGGCGACATCGGTGTAGGAGCCCCAGATATACTGCTCAAGTCCTGGATAGTCGACAAAGGGGTTGCGGTTCTTCTGGATGCCGTAGATGGCTTCGTTGCGATTGATCTCTTTCTCACTGACGGGGTCCTGCTGTGCCCAGCGGAGCAGCATGCGCAGAGCCCAGTCTGTGAAGAAGGGATAGACATTGCCGCTGAGCATGTCGCTCTTCCAGTCGCGGGGACTGCGCTCTGCACCCTTCTCATTCTTATACGACTCGTAGGCGGTGGCCATGTAGAAATAGACGCGTGCCAGGTCGCCCTTGTACTCGTCGGCAGGTTCGAACACACGGCCATTGAGACCAGACACCTTATACCCCAGTTCGTCGGTACAGCGGCCGAACTTGGAGTAGCCGCCCTCTGACTGCTTGGTGATCTTGTCGCCCACCTCGCCATAAGGATAGTTAGAACGTATGGTGTTCACCGAACGGTCGGTGGGGAACAGATGGTGCAGGTCGGTGTACATGGGATAGACGTTGGTGCTGTAGTTGTCGACGGTTGTAGACTCGTTGAACCAGCTCTTGGGAAAGGCGTGCTCACGGTTGTAGACCACGCCCTCGTCATCGATCTCTTCACCCTTGTCCTGATCGGTCTTCGGCGTGAAGTGGGATTTGGCGGAATAGATGTCCCAGATGCTGCCGTCGGGACGCAGGTCGTAGCTGTTGACGGCATCCCATACGCCAGGGGTATAGGTCTGCACCTCGTGGGAACCGATAATCTGGAAGAGGGCGGTCTTCAGTTCTGCGCCATTCTTGCCGTCAGCAGCCTGATAGTATGTGTCTACAGGCTGTGCCAATGAAGTGAGACATAAAAGAGGGAGCGCGAATAGTAATAGTTTCTTCATATTGTTGATAGTCATGATAAAAAAAGGCTCCCGACACCAATGTCGGCATCGGGAACCCTATGAGATTTAGTGATTATTCAGCCTTCTTGAAGGAGAAGCAGACACCCTGACAGAGCTCGACAAGTTCCTTATAGGTATCCTTATAACCGATGATCGTAATCTCATCGCCTACCTGGAGACCATTGTCAGCGATGAAGAACTTACGGAAATCGCCTGTGGCGCCCCATCCAGAATAGGTGCCATAGACATACAGTTCAGTGGTACCATCAGTGATATAGAGGTTACCATAGTCGTTCTCCTTGCCGTTACTGCCAAGAAGCGAACTGATCTTACCAGTCACCATATAATAGGTGTTCTTATCATCAGGCATGGTCAGGAACTCGGCAATCGTCACCTCCTTCACATCGTAGAGCATCTTGCAAGTGCCATTCACCATCTGCGGGCTGTCCTTATAGGCACCGCGCTTACCAAGCACTTCGACGACGTCACCCACCTCAATGCCTGCATCGAGGAAGCCTTCCGTACGATAGACGAGTGTCTCGCCGCTGAAGTCCTTAATATAGAAACTCTTGCCCTGTTTGTCGCTCTCATAGAGACCAGTGATAACGCCCTGCATGCGGTACTGCGTATCACCGACCTCGGCAGCGAGGAACTCTGCCACTGTGACATCGAGGATGGCTCCAGCCTGGGCAATGTTAAACTGTGAGGTATACTCCTTTCCAGCGTTATAGGTCTTCAACGTCACTGTAGCACTGCGGTCACCACCCGTATTGGGCTGTGCACGGAAAGTGACAGTGTTGGAAGTAACAGACGAAATAGAGAGCCACTCAGGAAGATTGTCGACGTTGATGCCGTCGCCCTTGCAGCTAACATGAGCAGTGACCTCACCACCCTCTAAGGGCAGTTCAGCTTTGGCAACCTTAGCACCGTCAACAGTCAGCGAGTCAACCTTGATAAGCGACTTGTTGATCTTGACAACAGTGACGTTCACCAATTCGACAGTACCGTTGTAAGTCGTCTTCGGACCTTCAACGGTCACCTCATCACCCACTTCGATACCCCAGGCAGCGATAGAGTTGTTCTGTCCGTCGCGACCGCTCTTGTCGAGTGTACCATAGATATAGATCTCGCCAGTGCCATCGTTCAGATACCAGTTACCATAGGTGGTATTGGCAATGCCGGTGACAACACCCGTGACACGGTAAGTCTTGGCATCAGGTCCTGCGATAACCTCGGCACAAGTGGCGTTGGAAACCTCGGAAAGGCCCTGGATGACATTAATCTCCTGAGTCTTGTTGCCAGAGATGATCTTCAGTGCAGCCGTACGTCCGGCATAAGCCTCTGCAGAGAAAGACACGGTCGTTTCACCTGCAGAGCCGCTCAGCGGACTCACGGTGAGCCATGCAGGGATGCTGGCGGCATCGAAGCTCCAAGCGTCAGCAGAAGACACGAAGATCTGCGTGGTGCCTCCATTCTTGTCAAGTGACACATAAGAGGTCGACACATTGAGGCCGTCCAGATAGATGGCATCGTTGTCAGACTTACAGCCCGTCAGCAGAGCGATGACAGCGGCAAAAAACGGAATAATATATTTCAGTTTCATATTCTTTACCTTTTTACTTTTTTACCTTTTCCTTTAGTTAAAGAAGTACTTGATACCTACAGAAGCATACCAGCACTGACCGAGCGAGTTGTAGGGCTTCCACTTTTCGGTGTTGCCATCGACAGCCTTCGGAGTAGAGAAGGTAGCATAGCCATCAGCATCGACACCTTCATACTTCAGGATACGGGAGTACTGCACGCTGCTGCTGGGAGCGGTGCTATAGTCGAGGTTGGCAATCTTGGCCACACCCCACTCGCTGTTGAAGAAGTTCAGCACGTTCTTCATGTCAAAGCTCAGCTGCAGGACATGCTTGGTCTTGCCCAGGTCGAGTTTGAAGTCATGCTTGTAGCTGAAGTCGATGCGATGAACCCAAGGAGAATAGACGGCATAAGCCTCTGCATATTCACCCTGACGGCTGCTGAGGTAGTCGTCGCTGTGTACGAAGGCCATGAAGCGGTCGCGGTCGTCGTCACTGACAAAGCGGAAGTCACGGTTTGCGACCTGCTGGTCTGTGGGCACATAGACGACATCATACTGATAGCCGTCACCGTTCATGTCGTTGCTCACCAGATAAGAGGTGTTGTAGCCACCGCGCCAGGTCTCGTAGATCAGGCTGTAGTGGTTGCCGCTACGGTCATGGATAGTGGCGTTGGCCACGATACGGTCAGGCGTGACATACTGCGAGTTGTGCAGTCCCACGTAGTTCGGACCCTGCTCGCAGGGGATGTATGTGAATGCCGAAGAGGCATCAGAACCCGGCATACCGGTCTTCTCCTTGCTGACAGTGTGTGTATAGGCAGCCATGAGGCTTACCCACTCAGCGGGCTGTGCGTTGAGGGTGGCATTGAAGGTCCAGCCATAACCCTTCGACGTATTGTCGAGCACGAAGGCGTTAGGCATCTGCACCAACTTGCCGGCCTTGTTGGTGTACATATACTTGAAGTCCTGATAGAGGGCGCGGTTGTCAGCTCCGTTCAGACGTGCGAAGCCGCCAACATCCTTAATGCTCCAGTCTGAGATACATACGGCATTGATGGTCTTGTTGAAGATAGCTTCAACGGTAGCAGTGAACGGGAACGACGTCGGAATCTGGTAGTCGACAGCGATGGAGGTCTTCCATACCTGCGGCATCTTGAAGTCGGGGTTCACGGCGTTGATGGCAGAACCGGCTTCACCATCCTCGGGCTTGATAGTCGAAGGACCGAGGTTATGATCGATGATGTAATCGCGGAGGGTGTTACCCCACATGAGGTTTCCAGCAAACTGCGACATGTCGGCCTGCTTACCGCTATTCTTACCCGATGCATTCCAGATACCCTTATACTGCACCATGTTGGAGTTGGTAGGCATGTTGGTGAAGAACACGAGGGGCAGACGTCCTGAGAAGAGACCGGAACCGCCACGCACCTTCAGCGACTTGTCGCCGAATACATCCCATGTGAAGCCGACACGCGGTGAGAAGGTGAAGCTGGAGTCAGGCCACTTACCTGTATCGATATGCTGGCCATTGTAGTCAAGGTCATAGATAGCCTTGTTGGTCATCAGATCGTCATTGTTGAAGAACAATCCGTCTACGCGGAGGCCGTAGGTCAGCTTCAGGTTGTCAAGGATGTTCCAGTCATCCTGCAGGTAAATACCGAGCTTGTTGAACCTCACACGTGCTGCGGGATCGGTCTCACCGTTATAACCGTAGGTAAGAGCCACGATCTCAGGATCGCTATTGAAGAGGAGTGCGGGATCCAGCACGCCGTTCACCCACATATCGTCGGTAGCATTGAAGCGGTAGTAACCCGTACCGTTACGCATATACATATTGTCGGCCATCTGGTGCTCGAAGCTGATACCTGCGGTGAATTTGTGGTTCTCCATATAATAGGTAGCATCGTCCTTGATGTTCCAGATCGTGTTGTGAACGGCGTTGTTATAGGTGAACAGCTCATAGCCGAGGGCCATGTAGTTGTTGTTGTCTTTCGTAATGTCGATATGGGGGAACATAGCCGACTCCGAGTCACGGATATCGTCGAGCTTCGAGTAGGTGAACAGCAGCTGGTTCGACAGGTTGTCTGTGAAACGGCTGTTCAGGTCGAAGGTGAACGAGTGTACCACGTTGTCCATGGCATACATCGAGTTGGCGAACGACATAGACGACTTAGACATACGTGCGTCAGCCATACGGGGTCCACCGTCCATCGAAGAGGCATTGGGCGAACTCCAGTTGCGGTTCTTCGTATAGTTGTAGCGCAGGGCGAGATGATGCCTATCGGTGATATTCCAGTCCAGACGGGCCAGGATCTTGTAGTTGCTCTTGTCTGCGGGGAAGCTGGTATAGCTGCCGGTGTTATAGCCATACTTGCTGGCTACATAGTCAGAAACAGCCTGAAGGTCGGCCTTCGTGGTGCGTGAGATATAGTTCTCGGGATCTGCGGGATTGTCCTCATCGGCACCCTGCCAGCGGTTCACCACACTCGGGATCTGCACCATCTCACCATTGACGAAGAAGAATAGTTTGTCCTTGATAATCGGGCCTCCGAGGGTGAAGCCGTAGGTTGTCGTACGGTCTTTCTCACGGGCACCGTTGATCTGGTTGTGATAGACGGCGTCGCCCTGCATGTTCTCGTTCTGATGGTAGATGTAGGCCGTGCCCCTGAAGGTGTTCGTACCCGACTTTGTGATAGCGTTCACACCACCGCCGATGAAGTTCGTCTGACGTACATCGTAGGGTGATACCACCACCTGCAGTTCCTCGATAGCGTCGATAGAGATGGGGTTGCCGCCACCAGGCAGACCTGCTGAGAGGCCGAAGTTATTATTGAAGTTGGCACCGTCGACGGTGAAGTTGGCTGTACGGCCGTCAGCACCTGCGAAGCTCATGCCGTTACCGCCGTAAGGAGAGAGGCGGGTGAAGTCGGTGATACTACGCGACACAGTTGGCATGTTGGTAATCTGGGCGCTGGTGATGTTTGTAGAGGCACCGGTCTTCTCAGCGGCGAACTTCGAAGCCTTTCCGCTAACCACCACCTCAGCCAGCTGCGTAGCATCCTCAGAGATGGAAACGGCCAGATTATAGGTTTCTGCAAGCTGTAGAACCACACCTTTTACGACTCTCGGCTGATAGCCGATGTAGGAAACGGTCACCTCGTAGGGACCGCCAGTACGCATACCCTGAATCGAGAAGCGGCCTGCTGTGTTCGTCACGGCCGTGTAACGAGTTCCGGAAGGCTCGTGCAGAGCCACAACAGTTGCGCCGATGACCTCTTCGCCGTTAGCGTTGTCGAAAGTCACCTTACCGGCCATACTGGAAGTAGTGATTTGTGCTACTGCTGTCAACGAGAGCGTCAACAGCGTAACAACCAGCAAAAACAATCTTTTCTGCATAAAATCTTGGTTATGTAATTAATTAATTAATATGTCGTAAAACGACTGATTTCAATTTTCGCTGCAAAGTTAAGAAAAAGAATTGAGACAAAGATATAATTAAGGGACTTTTTTTAATAAAAGTGAACAATACTTGCGATTTGTTATCTTAGGACAATTCCTGTAAAGATTCGCCCCGATGAGGTGCCCAACTTTCGAGCCGAGAAATAATCGTCCGACTGATCGTAGGTGCAGATATCTGTCATATGTATATTCGCTGAAAGAATACCTACTGTTTCTAATTGCAGTTGGCAACACTTCGGCAGGTCGATGTGCCATTTTTCTTTCCGTTCGGCAATGGCATCCATGGGATAGCCTGCCACGGAAAAGGCCTCATAGACCTCGTCGCCCACCTCGAAGTTGCGACGTGAGATGCCCGGACCTATTACCGCCAATAGACCATCTGGCCTTGAATGATATGATCTTACCATCGAGGCGACTGCCGCCTCGACAATATCGGCCACCGTGCCGCGCCAACCACTATGCACCACCCCTGCGGCATGATGCTGGGGGTCATATAAAATAATAGGTATACAGTCTGCCGTTGAGACACCGATACAAACACCTGGCACATTGGTGATAAGCGCGTCGATGCCCTCTGTGACACTGTGGCGGATGTCTTCATTCAGAAGGAAAAAAGTCTTGCTGATTTGTGTAACGCCAGTGCCATGTACCTGATGGGGCATAATGAGACGGTCTGGCTTGATTTGGAGTAGTTTGCAAAGCGCCTGTCGGTTCTTGGCGATATGCTCCGGATTGTCACCACAATAGGCATTGATGTTGAACGAGGCAAAACTGCCCTCGCTCACGCCACCATGGCGCTTGCTGCTGAAGGCCGTCACACGTTCGGCCATATCATAATAAAGGAGTTGCGGCTCAAGCATCTTCTTGATCTTCTTCATATTCGAAGTCGTCGAGGTCTTCTATCTCGTCTTCATCGATATATTCGATGTCCTCATCCTCTCCCTCTTCAGCCAGTTCCTCGGCAAAGTGGCTCATATCCTTGTCACGATGCACCAGCGAATCCTCTGCCGTTACTACTGCCAATTTATTACTCTCGGCATTCAGTTCCCGCCAAAGCACATCCTTCAGTTCCTCCAGTCCAAAGCCCGTAACGGCAGAAATGAAGACAATCTCACAAAGGGGACTGTCCCCACTGCGAGACGAGAGGTCAGACTTGAGCATATCTATGAGTTCTTCGTCGAGGAGATCACACTTCGTCACGGCCAGCACACGGTGCTTGTCAAGCATCTCGGGGTTGAATTGTTTCAACTCGTTGAGCAGGATCTCGTATTCCTTTTTGATGTCATCCGTATCGCCTGGCACCATAAACAACAGCAGCGAGTTACGCTCTATATGACGGAGGAATCGCAGTCCGAGTCCCTTACCCTCCGAGGCTCCCTCGATGATTCCCGGGATGTCTGCCATGACGAACGACTTATTGTCGCGATAGCCCACGATGCCCAGCGAGGGCTCCATGGTCGTGAAGGGATAGTTGGCAATCTTCGGACGCGCATTCGAGAGTGCTGACACCAGCGTCGACTTCCCGGCATTGGGGAACCCCACAAGACCAACATCCGCCAGCAACTTCAGTTCGAGGATAATGGTCATCTCCTGCATCGGCTCCCCCGGCTGTGCAAAACGCGGCGCCTGATTCGTAGCACTACGGAACTGGAAATTCCCCAGGCCGCCACGACCTCCCTTCAGCAAGAGCACCTCCTGCCCGTCGTAGGTGACATCGCAGACATACTTACCTGTCTCTGCGTTGTAGACCACCGTCCCGCATGGCACATCGATATACACGTCCTTGCCGTCGGTACCATGGCACTTATCCTTGCCGCCGTTGCCACCGTGTTCAGCGAAGATATGACGCTCATATTTCAGATGTAACAGGGTCCAGTAGTTATGATTGCCTCGTAGGATGATACTGCCACCCTTACCGCCGTCGCCGCCGTCGGGCCCGCCGTTGGGGTTGTATTTCACGTGCTTCAGGTGCATGCTCCCCCTGCCGCCCTTACCTGAACGACACAGAATCTTCACGTAGTCAACGAAATTACTCTCCATATTAAATGTTTACAGTTTACAGTTTACGGTTTACAGATGATTACATTTGAGGGAATACGATTTCCTGTCAAATCTACTGTAATCTGTAAACCGTAAATTGCAAACAACTCAAATACTGTCAATCACCTTGCAGATATCATCGAAGATACGGTCCAGGTCGCCGAGGCCGTCGATATGATAATGGATGCCTTCCTTGTCGTACCACTCAATGAGCGGTTGTGTTTGGGAATGATATACCACGAGACGCTTCTTGATAGTCTCCTCGTTATCATCCGCACGGCCACTCTGCTGACCTCGCAGCAGAAGGCGCTTCATCAACTCCTCCTCAGGCACGTCGAGTTCGATCATCGCAGCCACTTTGTCGCCACGCTCATCGAGCATCTTCTTCAGCGCCTCTGCCTGTGGGATCGTACGGGGGAAGCCATCGAAGATCACACCTTTGTGGTCGCCGAACGAGTCGTAGACCGAGGCCAGGATGCTCACCATCAAGTCGTCGGGTATCAACTGTCCCTGGTCGATAAAACTCGCAGCGGTCTTGCCTAACTCTGAGCCTTTTTTGATCTCAGCACGAAGCACATCGCCTGTCGAAATATGGTTCAAGCCGTACTTCTCAATCATCTTGTCACTCTGTGTGCCCTTGCCCGAGCCAGGCGCACCGAAAATCACGATATTCTTCATTCTTCTAATGGTGTTGGTTTTAATTATCACTTATTATCTACTATTGTATAGATATGTCTCAGACCGCGACCACCCTGATCATAGTCAAGGCCATAGCCCACGATGAAATCATCAGGGATGCGGAAAGCCACATAATCCAGATTCAGATTCTCCTTCAGTTTTTCCGGCTTGAAGAACAGCGTACATATCTGCACTGAGGCTGGGTTTCTCGTACCAATCTGCTCGATCATCCGTTTCATCGTCTGACCACTCTCCACGATATCCTCAATGATAACCACCGTACGTCCGCTCAGGTCTTCATTAATACCTATCACTTCATGAATCTTACCAGTGGAGGTGGTCCCTTGATAGGATGCTAACTTCACAAACGATATCTCACAGGGGATGGTCATCTCACGGATGAGGTCTGCAGCAAAGATAAATGAGCCGTTGAGTACTGCCAAGAAGAGCGGGTTCTTGCCTTCCAGATCGCGGCTCATCTCTTCTGCCAGTGACTTCACACGCTGTTTGATTTCCGTCTCGGAGAGGGAGATACGAAAGCATTTGTCCTTGATTCGAATACTATCCATAGGGCTATTTCATTATTTTTTGTGCAAAAGTACGTATTTTTTTTGGAATCACCAAATCTTTTTCCTACCTTTGCACCATTATGAAGATTTTTACGAGTGCCCAGATCCACGAACTGGACAAATATACGATTGAGAACGAGCCTGTCAAGTCTATCGACCTGATGGAGCGTGCAGCCAAGGCCATCACCCAGGCCATTACTGATGTGTGGAACGGTGCCACACGCGTCATCGTCTTTGCCGGACCAGGCAACAATGGTGGCGACGCACTCGCCGTGGCCCGTCTGCTACTCGAACGCAACTACGATGTCACGACCTACCTGTTCAACATTCAGGGCCATCTCTCCGAAGACTGCGCTGCCAACAAGAAGCGACTGCTGGAGAAGAAGCCGAAGGCTCTCGTCGAAGTGATCCAGGAGTTCGAGCCCCCACAACTCGATGGCGATACGCTCGTCGTAGACGGTCTCTTCGGCTCAGGGCTGAATAAGCCCTTGGCAGGCGGCTTTTCTTCATTGGTGAAATACATCAACGCCTCGCCGTCAAAGGTAGTTAGCATCGATATTCCCTCTGGCCTTATGACAGAGGACAACACCTATAACGTCCGTGCTAATATCATCCGCGCCGACATGACACTCACTCTCCAGCACCAGAAACTCTCTTTCCTCTTTGCCGAGAACCAGCAGTTTATCGGACAACTGAAAGTACTTGACATCCGACTCAGCAAGGAAGGCATTGAGAAAATTGATGCCAATTACACTTTACTGGAGGAGAGCGACGTCAGGAACAGACTACTGCCGCGCGACCCCTTTGCCCACAAAGGCAAGATGGGCAATGCCCTCATCATTGCGGGCAGTTATGGCATGGGCGGGGCTGCCGTCCTGGCCACCAAGGCCTGCCTGCGGGTGGGAGCAGGGCGCGTCACCACCCATACCCCTAAGCGCAACCACCTCATCATGCAGATCAGCGTGCCTGAGGCAGTGTTGCAGTTCGACCGTGAGGAGACAACCTTCTCCGAGGCCGTCGACACCGAAGACTTCAAGGCTGTCGGCATTGGTCCTGGACTGGGCACGAGCGAGCAAACGGCCATTGCCATCATAGCCCAGTTGCGGCGTACCCAATGCCCACTGGTGGCCGATGCCGATGCCATCAATATCCTCGCCAACCACCGTGCATGGCTCCAGCAGTTGCCCAAGGGTATCATCATGACACCCCACCCCAAGGAGTTCGACCGTCTCGAAGGTCCAAGCGGCGACAGTTTCGAGCGCCTGATGAAGGCCCGCGACCTGGCAGAGCGCCTGCAGGCCTACGTGATGCTCAAGGGTCACCATACCTCACTCTGCCTGCCCGACGGGCATATCGTATTCAACACCACTGGCAATGCCGGCATGGCCACCGCTGGCAGCGGCGACGTACTCACAGGCATCATCACCGGACTACTCGCTCGTGGTTACAAGCAAGAGGATGCCTGTATCGTGGGGATGTACCTGCACGGCCTCGCTGGCGACATCGCCGCCAAGGAATTAGGTCAGGAGAGCGTCATCGCCAGCGACCTCATACAGTATCTTCCCTACGCTTTCAAACGGATTAACGAGTAGGGAAGAATTTTAGTTTACAGATTACGGTTTACAGTTTACAGATGATTAACAAAATGCATCAGCGAGCATTGCTGCTCTTCGCCCTTCCGCTATTTCACCTCATTGCCTTTTCACAGACCGTGAGCAGCCTTTATCAGCCAGGTGTCACCACCGAGGGAGCCGTCTATTTTCTCCCCAAGACCGCCATCGCTGTCACCGTCACCGTCGAGAAGACCACCTATACCCCAGGCGACTTCTGCCAGTATTCTGAGCGCTATCTACGCATCAAGGGTGTATCCCCCACTCCATCAGTCAGTTACCGCATCACCGCCATCCGCCAGCAGGCCGTCGCCGTGGCCGACACCTCCAAGCGCTATGCCGTGAAGTTCGACGCCAAGACTGTCGCCGCCAACATCCGCCTCTCTGTCGACGGCATCCTGCAGGCAATCAATACCGAAGAGCGGATGATGGATGATGGAAGGCTGAAGGAGAATGCTCAAGGCTCAACCATCTTACCCACCACTCCCAAAATCAACCCCCGCCAGTACATGAATGAGGAGACACTGGCCGCAGGCAGCACCGCAAAGATGGCAGAACTGACCGCACAGGACATCTACGAGATACGCGAGAGCCGCAACCTACTCGTTCGCGGACAGGCAGACAACATGCCCAAGGACGGAGACCAGTTGCGCCTCATGCTCAACCAACTCGACTTGCAGGATCGCGCCCTTACCTCCCTCTTCATCGGGACCTATGATCGGGACACGATGGAACAGACCTTCATCATCGTTCCTGCCAAGAACATCAGCCGCAAAGTGCTCTTCCGCTTCTCGCAAAAATTTGGCCTCGTCGACAGTGACGACCTCGCGGGCGTACCTTATTATATAAGTATAGAGAACCTCAAGACCGTTCCAGAGCCAGAACCCGTCGATCCCAAGAAGAAACAGAAGCCCGTCTACGGCATCTATGTCAATATCCCAGGACGCCTGCGCACTACCATTTCCGACAGCCAACAAGCCATCTTGGCCAGCGAATTCCCCGCTGGACAGTTCGGAAACGTCGAACTGCTCAGCGGTGCGCTCTTCAACAAACGCTATACTACGCGCCTCCTTCTCGATCCGCTCTCTGGCGCCATCGAGCGACTAGACGCCGAACTTCCAAGATAAGAGATAAGACCTGCCAGGTTCAAAAGAAACAAGCGAGGAACTCCCTATTGGGAATCCCTCGCCTGGATATCAACTGAAGCAATGTCGCTTACTGGGCGAGTTTGCCATCAGATCCGAGCACATCAACAATCTTGTGGATGTACATCTTCTTCATGTTCTCGCGGGCGGGCTTCAGGTACTGGCGAGGATCGAAGTGATCGGGATGCTCAGCCAGATACTTACGAACGGCAGCGGTCATAGCCAGACGAGAGTCTGAGTCGATGTTGATCTTGCAGACAGCGCTCTTTGAGGCCTCACGAAGTTGCTCCTCGGGGATACCAACTGCATCGGGCAGGTTACCGCCGTACTTGTTGATGGTGTCCACTTCGTCCTGAGGTACTGAAGAAGATCCGTGGAGCACGATGGGGAATCCGGGAAGTTTCTTCTCGATCTCGTGGAGCACGTCGAAAGCGAGTGGCGGGGGAACGAGTTTGCCAGTCTTCGGGTCGCGGGTGCACTGCTCGGGCTTGAACTTGTAAGCGCCGTGAGAGGTGCCGATAGAGATGGCCAGCGAGTCGCAGCCTGTGCGGGTAGAGAAGTCGATGACCTCTTCGGGCTTGGTGTAGTGAGACTCCTCAGCCACAACCTCGTCCTCAACACCAGCGAGCACACCGAGTTCGCACTCTACTGTCACGTCGTACTTGTGGGCATACTCCACCACCTGACGAGAAATCTTGATATTCTCCTCGTAGGGCAGTGAAGAACCATCGTACATCACTGAAGAGAAGCCCATGTCGATACAGTCCTTACAGAGTTCGAAACTGTCACCATGATCGAGGTGCAGCACAATCTCGGGATGCTCACAACCCAGTTCCTTGGCATATGCGACAGCACCCTCGGCCATATAGCGGAGGATGGTAGCGTTGGCATAGTTACGGGCACCCTTAGACACCTGCATGATAACGGGCGACTTTGTCTCAACAGCAGCCTGAACGATAGCCTGCATCTGCTCCATCGTGTTGAAGTTGAAGGCGGGGATAGCATAGCCACCGGCTACTGCTCTCTTGAACATCTCGCGAGTATTGACGAGACCTAATTCCTTGTAGTTTACCATATTTAATTATAATTTTAAAGAATGAATAATTATCTTAGCGAGTGCAAAGATACGAAAAAGAGGAAAGAGGAAAGAGGAAAGAGGTAGGAGATTTGGCTTGAGAGTCGTTTTTTTAATATTTATTTGCACATCAAGCCGTTACGGCATGACGTTTTGCAAAACGCACCTTTCACTTTCTCACCTTTACGGCTTTTCTTCCTCGTGTCTGTTCCCTATACCAGCGTATGCATATCGAAGTAGTTCTGCACCTCGTCCTTATAATTCTCGGAGATGGGGATATACTCCTCGCCGAAGACGATACGGAAGCGGTCCACGAGGGGAGTCTCCGACATGTGGACGATGTAGGAGCGATGGGTGCGCAGGAACTCTGGCTTTGGCAGATACTCCTCGAGTTTCTTCATCGACATGAGCGACATGATGCGCTGTCCGTCTTTCAGGTAGAAGCGCACATAGTCTTTCAGGCCCTCTATGTAGAGGATGTCATCGAGATTGACGCGCTGCAGTTTGTAGTCGGTTTTGACAAACATGAAGCGGTCGCGCCGATAGGCGTCTTGTCGCTGGACGACAGAGAACCAGTCCAGGGCTTTGCCAGTGGACTTGAGGAAGTCTTCGTACGAGACCGGCTTCAGGAGATAGTCGAGAGCATCGACCTTATAGCCTTCGACAGCATACTGCGAGAAAGCCGTCGTGAAGATGATACGCGTTTCCTTGGGTAGGATCTTGGCAAACTCGATGCCGCTGAGTTCAGGCATCTGGATGTCGAGCAAGAGTAACTGGGCAGGGTTATCGCGCAGGTCCTTCATCGCCATGATGGCACTGTTGTAGGTTCCAATGAGTTCCAGGAAAGGAGTCTTTTTGGCGTAACTCTCAAGCAAGCCCGCTGCTAAGGGCTCGTCGTCGATAATGGCACATGAGATAGTCATTGTCTGAATGGGTTAAGTTTGTGTTTCTAAAGTGATGGATGATGTATATACCTTTCCGTCAGGACTGACACCATGGTGCCACTCATACTTGTTGGCATAGGAAAGGTCGAGACGTTGCTGCACCTGCTGAAGGCCGATACCGTGACCACTATGGTCGCTATCGGTCTTCGGATGGTTGGAGTTCTTTATGTCGATGTGCACTTTCGTGCCTTCGACAGCAATTCGAATATGTACGAAACTCGGTTCCGTGGGGCTGATACCATGCTTGAAAGCATTCTCAACCAGCGAGATACCAATCAGGGGTGACACTTTCGGCACGGGATCGGCAGGTTCATAGTCGAAGCGTACATCGACACTGGACGAGAGGCGGATCTTCATCAGGCTGACATAGTTTTCGAGAAACTGCACTTCGTCGCCAAGCGGCACCAGTTGCTCATGGTTTTCGTAGAGCATGTGGCGCAGCAGTTCCGACAACTTCTGAATGGCATTCTGCGCCCTTGTCTGATCGATGGCTGTCAGCGCATAGATATTATTCAGCGTATTGAGCAGAAAGTGAGGATTGATTTGCGAGCGCAGGTTTCCCAGTTCCGCAGCAACCCTTGCAGCCTCGGCAGCCTTCAGGGCGGTGTCTGCCCAATACCACTGTTGGGCCAGCGATATACAGGTGGCAGCCGTGGCAAAGATGCAGAAGTTAGCACAGTCACGGATAAATGACAAGAAGTCATCAAGTGTATCAGGTGTACGAGTGAGTCTTCCTGACGGCTGGAACAGTTCGCGGGTGAAATCCATCCAATAATGCAAGAAGATAGCAAAACTGATGATCATAACAAAGTTGATCATCGTATAATAGCGATGTTTGCCTGCCACGAAATACTTATACGTCAGCCACTTATAGTTCGCATAGAACACTACCATCAGCAATAGCGACGGCATACAGTTCATCAGATACTGGAGCATCGACATACCCGTGCCCCTCATGTACTGCATGGGCGACAGGAACATAAACGTCCAAAAAACGATGTGTATAAATACTTTCAGTCTTCTGTCTATCACCATAACCTTTTCAACCTGGTTTAATTCTTACTCATGACGGATGGCTTCTATCGGATCCATATTGGCAGCCTTCTGTGCAGGGATATAGCCGAAAAGCACACCAATAAACACACAGACGAGGAACGACACATAGATGCTCCATGCAGGCACGCTCGACGGCATGCCAACGGCCGAGACAGCAGCACTCGCCCCACACCCGACAAGCACACCTATCAGTCCTCCCGTCACAGAGATAAGCACCGACTCAATGAGGAACTGCAGGGAAATAACGGGGCCTGTGGCTCCGACGGCCATGCGGAGGCCGATTTCCTTCGTACGCTCCGTCACCGAGACGAGCATAATGTTCATAATACCAATACCAGCCACGAGCAGTGAGAAGGCTGCTGCCACCACCAGGATAATCGTCACTGTGTCCATCGTCGACGACATCGTCTCCATCATCTCCGCCTGAGATCGGATCGTAAAATCGTCTTCGGCATCCTCTTTCAACTTGTGGTTGTCACGCAGGATCTGTGTCAGTTCCTCGATGGCAGCATCAGAGAGTTCCTCCGTCACTGCCGAGCAGACGATACTGGAAAAATACGTCTGGGCTGCAATACGTTTCATCACAGTCGTATAGGGGGCAATAATCACATTGTCCTGGTCCATTCCCCAAGAGTTATAGCCTTTCGACTTCAGCACGCCTATGATACGCATGGGGATGCTCTTGAAACGGATGGTCTTGCCAATAGGATCGACACCCTCGCCAAAGAGATCCTTGACGATGGTAGTACCTACCACCACCACCTTGGCGGCCTTCCTGATGTCTTCCTCAGTGAAGCATTCTCCTTCTTCTACTGGCCACTGCTTGATGTCGAGGTAATCGATACTCTCACCATACATGGAGGCATTCGTATTATTATTGCCATAGATAGCCTGTCCGCTGGCTGTCACCTCTGGCGACACCTTCGTCACAAACTTCTTTTCACGCATGATGCGCTCATAGTCAGCCATCTTCAACGTCTGCATACTGGAGGGGTCCTGACGTACGCCACCCCGCATGTCAGCACCAGGACGGATAGTCAGCAGGTTGGTACCCATCGTGGAGAGTTCCTTGCGGATGCTCTCCTTGGAACCCTGGCCAATGCTCATCATAATGATGACAGCCGCCACACCGATAATGATACCCAGCATCGAGAGGAAGGAGCGCATCTTGTTGCTCGCCACCGCCCGCAGGCTTACTTTGAAAAGATTCAGTATGTTCATTCTTTTTTGTTGTTTACAGTTTACAGTTTACGGTTTACGGTTTACAGGTGATTACCTTTGCGGTACTACAGCCTTCAGACATTTCATCTGTAAACCGTGAACCGTAAACAAAATTAATCATCCACTGGTACTGGCAACTTGGCGAGGGCCTCAGCTGCCGACTTGATGTTGGTGTTGATCGTATCCTCGCGTATCTTACCATCACGCAGGTTGATATTACGAGAGGCATACTCCGCAATCTCAGGATTATGAGTGACGAAGATGATCGTGTGCCCTTGCTTATAGAGTTCCTGAAAGAGGACGAGCATCTCGAAAGAGGTGCGGGTATCTAGGTTACCAGTGGCTTCGTCGGCGAGGAGTACAGCAGGGTCGTTCACCAAGGCACGGGCAATGGCCACACGCTGCATCTGGCCACCTGACATCTGATTTGACTTGTGATACAGGCGATCACCCAACCCTACGGCCTCCAAAGCCCTGATGGCCTTCGCCTTTCGCTCAGTAGCGCTATACGCCGAATTATACATCAAGGGCAACTCCACATTTTCTACTGCCGTCGTCTTTGCCAACAGATTGTAGTTCTGGAACACAAAGCCGATCTTTCTGTTACGGAGATGGGCGCGCTGCGACTTCGACATGGTCCGTACTGATATTCCGTCGAGGAAGTACTCACCCGAGGTGGGGGTGTCGAGGCAGCCGAGTTGGTTCAGAAGCGTAGACTTGCCAGAGCCTGAGGTGCCCTGGATAGTGACGAATTCGCCTTCATAGATCTTGAATGAGACGCCACGAAGAGCCTTCACCGTTTCAGAGCCCACCTGGAAGTAGCGCTTCACATTCTGCAGTTCTATAACTACTTTTCTTTCATCCATATTTTTACATGCTATTTTATCTTCGGGAGGCGTTACCGCTGCCATTAGCGTTTCCACCTTGTCCGTTGCGGTTATTTCTCGGACGTGGCATGAAGGGGTTACCGCCCTGTTGATTCATCTCTGGAGCAGCACCTCCGGAAACCTCAAAATCAGAAAGCACTTCCGTACCAGCGGAGATGCCTGAAAGAATCTCTGTCATGACACCATTGCTGGTGCCCACCTCCACTTTGTGGGCCTTAAATACTGTTCCTTCCTTCGTCCATAGTTTATAATCACCCTCACAGTCGCTGATACTCTCACCCTTCTGCAAGACGGCCTCGCTGGGATGGAAGCGTAGGGCCTTGGCTGGCACGGCGAGTACATTGTCCTTCTCCATCGTGAAGATAGTAACGTTGGCTGTGAGTCCCGGCTTCAGTTTCAGGTCGGCATTAGGTGCTGAGATCACCACCTCATAAGTGACGACATTGCTCTCCGTCTTGGCTTCCTGACGCACCTGTGTCACCGTACCATCGAACTTATCCTCCGGGAAGGCATCAACAGTAAAACTGACACGCTGGCCTTCCTTCACGCCACCTATATCAGCCTCATCGATATCAGCAATCACGCGCATATCTGTCAAATCCTGGGCAATGACGAAGAGTTCTGGAGTGTTGAACGAGGCAGCCACCGTCTGACCTTCCTCCACCGACTTAGAGAGGATGACACCGTCGATAGGCGAGGTGATGGTGGCATAGCCTAGGTTCGTCTGAGCCTTCTGCACACTCTCGCGAGAGGTGTTCACCTGTTCCTTGGCCTTCAGATAAGACAACTGGGCACTCTCATACTCGTCAGCACTCACGAGTCCTTTCTCATAAAGAGTCTTATACCTATTATAATTCGCCAATTCATAAGCGGCAGAACTCTGGGCACTGGAGAGATTGGCCTTCGACGTATTCAGTTCGCTGATCAGGTTTGTACGATCGAGTTCTGCAATGACCTGACCTTTCTTTACCACAGAGTTATAGTCCACATAGAGATGGCTGACGATACCTGAGACCTGTGTACCAACAGTCACTGAGGTCACTGGCTCAATGGTGCCCGTAGCAGTGATACTGGTATGGATGCTCGTGTTCTCCACCTTTGCGGTCTCAAACGTTATCTTCTCCTCTTTCTTTCCACCACGCATGAAGAACCATGCCATCAGGACCACGGCAATCACGCCGATAGCGATCCAACCTTTCTTTCCGATCTTTTTCATATACTTTGTTTTTATTGTTTACGGTTTACAGTTTACGGTTTACAGATGATTACCTCTGCGGCAGAACAGTCTCCAGTCATTTCATCTGTAAACTGTAAACTGTAAACCGTAAACAAAATATTCATCTTATTTCCCCTGTCTGATAGAAATCCAGCATCTGCTGGTTATAGATGGTCTGATACTTAGACTGCAACTGATTCTGCTGGGCAGAGAGCAGATTGTTCTTGCCTGTCAGCAGTTCAACAATATTCTTCAGTCCTAGCCGGAACTGTTCAGACAACAAGTCGTAACTCTGCTGGGCACTTTCCACACTGCTCGTAGCAGCCTTATACTTTTCCTGATTTGTCACGGCATTCAGCCAGTACTGCTGGATGTCGGTATAGAGCGTCTTCTGCAGATCCTGCAAGTCCAACTGTGCCTGCAACTGCTGTATCTTGGCCTTGTTGACAGCCGTCTTCGTAGAGCGGCCGTCATAGATAGGCACACTCACACCCACTCCCAACTGCGTATTCACATTGCTCTTGAATTGTGCCCCCCAACCACTGCTGCTTAGTGAGTTCGTAGAGGTAGTGACTCCACCCGTGAGACTTACATTCGGCATCCATCCGGCCTTGGCGATATTGACACTCACCTCACTGCCTTTGACGGCTAACTGCAAACGCTCGATCTCCGGGCGACTCAACAGTGCCTCTTCATAGACTGCCTGCAAGGCGGGAATCTCAGCCAGGATACGCTCTTCTGGAATCTCTGGGACAGCCACATCGAATGGTGTATCGTCAGTAATCTCCAACAACTGTTTCAGTTGCAGTTTATAGTTCAGCAACTGGCTCCGCGTCTCCACAATACTATATTCGTCATTGGCACGCTGAGCCGTCAGTTGGGCGAGGTCTGCCTTCGACATCTTCCCGACATTCACCATCTCCTGGCCACGCTCCTCATTCTTCTTACTGGTCTCGAGCATCTGCTCGTCCACCCTCACGCTCTCGTCGAGATAGAGTATCTGGGCGTAGATCTGGGCGATACGCTCCTGGATGCTATTAGCCGTCTCACGGGTAGAGAGTTCTGCTTCCTGTTCTGCCAGACGGTCCAGTTTTACCGTATTGGTATTACGCCCACCATTCCAGACGGTCCACTGGCCATTCAACGAATAGGAACCATTGTAGGAGGTCTTGTCCACCTTGGTGTTCACCGTACCATTGGTGACATACGACATGCCCGTATCCTTCCAGGGCTGATAGCCCAGGCTTTGGTTGGTAGAGGCATTGACGGTTGGCAGCAAGGCGGCCTTGGCTCCTTTCAGATCCTCTGACGCACTCTGCTTCTGCAACTGCGACTTCTTCAGCGTGATATTATTCTCAAGGGCATAGTCGATACAGTCCTGAAGAGTCCAACTCTTCTGGGCTGACATATGAGCAGCCCCTAAGAACATGACACCTACTAATAACACAATCTTCTTCATAAACTCCAATATTACTATTCAATTCGTCTAATACGACGACAAAGGTACGGAGTTTATCGGAAATATCCAAGAGAAATAGATAAGATTTAACAGTTAATAGAATTCTTTTTTCAATTCTTCGACAAAATTAAGAAAAGAAGGCTTCTTTGTTTATTGTTTACAGTTTACGGTTTACAGTTTACAGATGATTACTTCTATAGGGAGATAAAACCTCTCTGTCATATCATCTGTAAACTGTAAACCGTAAACTGTAAACAAAAACCTTACTCCTTACCTGGCTCAATGAGTTTCCAGATACCGGCAGCGCAAGCACCACCTACGAACGGGCCAACGATGAAGATCCAGAGATTGGCCAGAGCCGTACCACCCTGGAAGATGGCAGGGGCGATACTGCGAGCGGGGTTCACGGAAGTACCTGTGTAACGGATACAAACAAGGTGCACCAGGATCAGTGAGAGACCAATGGCCAGACCTGCGAAGTTGTTGGTGGCACCATTCGTCTTAGAGGTAGCCCCCAACACGACGAGCACGAACACACAGGTAAAGATAATCTCTGCCAACAGGCCTCCAAGCACAGACACATTGGCCTGCAAATCGTTAGCACCCGTACCCTCCAGACCAGGAACATTCTCTGTCAACACGAAGAGCAACAGACTGCCGATGAAGGCGCCAATTACCTGGAACAAAATGTACATGCCACAGTCCTTGGCACTCATACGTCCACTCAGGAACACACCGAGTGTGATGGCGGGATTGATGTGGCAACCGCTGATACCGCCAATGGTATAGGCCATGGCTACAACAGCAAGACCGAAAGCGAAGGCCGTTCCGACAACAGCAGGGATGTTGTTGACGGGATCACAACCCAGACTGACAGCAACGCCGCAGCCCATTAACACGAGCACCATCGTGCCCACCATTTCTGCTAAATACTTTTTCATACGCTAATTAGTTGTTTAATGATTAATTTAAATTGGTTACATAGTTTCAGGGGGCAAAGTTACAAAGAAGAATGGAAAACACCAAAATTTTTCTGAATTTTCTTTTCACTTTTATCTTCTTCAGCAAACCATAAACTGCTCCTTCGTCACTGTCCACCCAAACGGGAGAAGTAGGCGGCGACGTCATCCCAGGTCTTGAAAGTGTCGCTGCCGAATTGGATATGCGTAGCCATACCCGTCCACGACTCTTCCATACCAATGAAATAGTCGCCGTAGAGCAAATCGCGACGAACCGTGAAGACGGTATGATTGTACGCAGGCACGTTGACATAGTCATACAACCACTCGTTCACATCAGCATAATAGACCTCATCAGAGGGTGCTGCCGCGACGAAATAGACCTGATAAGTCTCTATCAACCACCTGACGGTCTTCTGCGCCGAACTTCTTGCCTCGCCATAGCCGTCCCTCAGCGTCTCTACACCTATATATATTACAGGACGCTCCCTACCCTCCTGCCTGTCATCGATCCAGCGGATGACGGGCACGATGGAATGCATGAAAGAGTTGTCGTTCATGCGATGCTCACCGTGGAAACGAATGGCCGTGGGATAGTGCTCACGGAACAGGTCGTAGGTGTTCACCGTCGTATCCTCATCGCCGAAGAGTCCCCACACGCGGGCCTGTTCGTCAGGCGTCACCGCCGAGAAGCACTGCTCCGTCATCTCCTTATACTCTTTCACAAGCGCCTTCGTGACCATGAAGTCCTGCACACCGTCCTGACGGGGATTGGAGAAATGCTGGGCGCCTATCATACCGTGTTCCTTCATCGTGTCGCCCATCTGGAGGGCAGGGTTGACAAGGATGCGGTCGTAGCCGTAGAGCATCTCGGTATACATGCCGCCCATCGAGGTGCCGATGATGAGATCGGGCTGTTCTTTGCTGCAGGTCTCCCGCAAGAGGTCGAGGGCCTCCTGAGGACGGATGGGGAGGTCTGGCGCAATGACTGTGGCATTGGGGAACACCTCACGGATACGGGTGACAGTACCAGACTGCCCTGACGACCCGAAACCGTGTACATACATGATCTTCTTCCCCTTCATCAACTCGGGGAACTGCTTGATATAAGGATTACTCTGTTCCATTTTCCTGATTATTATCTGGCAACAAGACAACGCCCTGCTGTTTCTTACCATCCATCATGATCTTCAGGGGACAGTCGAAGCGCACGTGGCGCACATACTCCGTCTCCTCCACGGCAGGCATCGCATCGAGCAGGGCCTTCTGGAAGACGCCTTCGCCTGTATCTGTATTAATGGTGAAATAGCCTACGCCGAACGAGGTGAGGTTCTGGAAGAAGTGGGTACCCTGCGAAGGGTCTACATGGTAGTTCTTCAGAACCGTCTCCACGATGACACGGGCTGCGGAGATATGAGGCCATTTCACGGGGATGCCGAGCCAGGGGTCAGAAGAGCCCCAGCGCCCTGGACCCACTAGCACATAGTTCTTGTCAGCATCGAGGAACTTCTGGTTGATGCGCTCGATATGATAGGCAATAGTGGAATTTTTGGCAGCCGTGAAGTTCTCGTCAGTCTTCACATAGACCACATCCTGCACATCCTCTGAGATACCGTGTCCGAGGGAGTTATAGGAGCGTAGCAGACAAGCGTCGTCGGCAATCTGCTGGAGGTCTTCGTCAAGCACCTGCTTGGAGTCGACGATAGGACGGATCTGCAGCAGATACAGCTCCCCTCGCACGCCTTGCCCGTCGTTCGGGTTGAGATTGCAGGCAAACTCTATCTCCACCGGGCGACGCATCTCCTCTGAGCCTAACTTCTGCACCATCTGCAGTAACTCCGGCAGCGGGAACACCCCTTGCTGGAGCACACCACTGAAGGTGATGACCTTCCGTCCTCCCTCGTAGATACCATCGCGGATCACCTGGTCTACGGGGTCGAAGGTCGAGGCGATATAGTTCAGCGAGCCGTCTGCGTCAGCCTGTTTTACACGCAGTTTCCTGATGTTGAAGCCGTCGTCCACCTTGAAGTCGTCGCCCACGTGGCTCATATCCAGGGCGTAGAACCGTGTCTGGGTGTCTCTCAGCGCCGTCTCCATCTCCGAGGTCTGCAACACCTGGGTGGGGTGATAGGGCGACACGCGCAGCGTCTGTCCGCCGTCGACAATATACTTGCCCAGTCCGAGGGCCAGCGAGGCAATACCTTCCTCTGCCGTCTCCTCGCCGATAGGATAGTAGTTCAGCGAACGGAGTACACCCGAGAAGTTCGGGTAATAGAGGTCGCCGTACTGCTTGCCCACCACCTCCTGCAGGATGACGGCCATCTTCTCCTGGTCGATCACGTTCTGCGTGGCGAGCATATAGGCCTTTGAGTCCTTATAGTACACCGAGGCATACACACCCTTGATGGCACAGGCCAGCATCCGCAGCATCTCATACTTATCCTCGAGATAGGGAATCATATAGGTGGAGTAGATGCCTGCGAAAGGCTGATAATGCGAATCTTCCAACAACGACGAGGAGCGCACGGCGATAGGCGACTTCACGGCATCGAAGAACGTGAAGAAGTCGGCGATCAGCGAATCGGGCAACTGCGCCTTCATGAAGTGGTACAGGATTTCCTCGTTAGGAGCATCGCTCAGGGCGATGGGATAGAGATTGTTCTTCTCCATGAACTCATCGAAGAAGTCGGTACAGAGCACCACCGTCTTCGGTATCGACACCTGGGCGTTCTCATACTGGTTCAGTTCGGGGTGCCGCTTGATGATGTTGTCGAGGAAAGCCAGGCCGCGCCCCTTGCCGCCTAAGGAGCCCTCGCCGATGCGGGCGAAGTGGCTGTAGGCGTCGAACTTCAGACGGTCGAACACCGCCACCACGCCGATGTTCTTCATCCGCCGGTACTGTACGATGGCGTCGAAGATGATCTGGCGGTGGGCATCCACGTCCTGCAGTTTATGCCAGGTGACGTGCTTGAGGAATGCCGACACGGGGAAGATAGCTCTTGCACAGAGCCAACGGCTCATGTGGTTGCGTGAGATATGATACTTCAGCGACTCTGTCGGGATCTTGAAGATATTGTCCTGTAGGTCCTTGAGTGACGTGATGCGGGCGATCTCCGCCTTCGTCGCGGGGTCGCGGAACACGAAGTCGCCGAAGCCCATGTGCTCCTCCATCAGCTTGTGCAGGTCGAGGTTCATCGTCGTCGAGTTCTTGTCGATGAAGTGGAATCCCCCGGCGGCAGCCTTCTCGCGGTTCACCGTCTCCTTCGAGTCGAGGATCAGGGGCACGTACTCGTCTCGCCGCCGTATCTCCTTGAGCAGTTTCAGGCCGGCCTCCGGGTCGCCCTCCTCCACATGGGAGAGTCGTCCTGGCGTGATGTGCATGGGGAAGCGGGTATCAGAGATCACACCTAGCGTGTTCTCATGATACTTCTCGTAGATCTGCATCGCCTCCTCATAGTTCGTGGCCAGTACCACCTTGGGGCGCCCTCTCTTGCGCTGGGCGGCAGCATGGGGGTTCAGGGCCTCCGTCGAGAACCGCTTCGACTGGGCGAGGATATAATTATATAGGTTAGGCAATACGGAGGAATAGAAACGGATGTTATCCTCCACGAGGAGTATCATCTGCACGCCCGCCTCCTTGATGTCGTGGTCGATGTTCATCTTGTCCTCGAGCAACTTGATGATCGACATGATGAGGTTCGTGTTGCCGAGCCAGCAGAACACATAGTCGAACACCGACATATCCTCGTTCTCGATGCGCTTCGTGATGCCGTGCGAGAAGGGGGTGAGCACCACGCAGGGGATGTCGGTGTGGGCGGCTTTCACCTCACGGGCCACGGCGAAGGCATCGTTGTCGGCATTACCAGGCATACAGATCACCAGGTCGATATCTGTGGTCTTCAGTACGGCACTGGCCTCCTCCGTCGTCGACACCTGGGTGAACGATGGCGGGTAGCGCATGCCCAGTTCCATATACTCGTCGAAGATCTTCTCATCGATGCGCCCGTCGTCCTCGAGCATGAAGGCATCGTAGGGATTGGCCACGATGAGCACATTGAAGATGCGGCGCGTCATCAGGTTGACGAACGATACATCCTTCAGATAGAATTTATTCCACTCTTGTGGTATCTTGTTTGCTTCTTCCATATCGCCCGCAAAGGTACAAAAAATCCCTGAAACATTCTCAATGCTTCAGGGATTTTTTTGCTTTCGCCTGCGAAAGCCATTCCTGTATTCCCGGATTCCATAGAATACTATCCGCAGTGGAAATACTGCGTGACGAGTTTCTGGATCTCCTCGGGATAGCCCTCAATCTCACTGCGCAACCGCTCATCGTCGAAGGCGCGCAACTGGGCGATGATGCCGTCGATCATGGCTGGCGAGAACACGTTGTGCTCCTCAAACACCTTGCGCTGCTTTTCCAGACAGGCGGCAGAGGCCACACACGAGTCAGGCAACTGTGCGAGCGTCGCCAGACGGTCAGCATTCTCGGCAGCATGGATATTCACGTTGACGTAGGTCTGCTCTGCCACTTCAAGGGCATTGTCCATCTCGAAGCCATGACGACAAGCGACGCAGAGTCCTGCCAGCAACTGGTAGAGGTCGGCACTGCCGTCAGGTGAGCGCATCTCCACCGTCTGTTTGATGCTCGTGTCGTATTTCTCTTCCTTCTCCAGGGGATTGGCCTTATGGCTCATGTCCACGTCGGCAGCCCAGCCTAAGGGTACACGCACCAGCACAGAGCGGTTGCGGTCGCCCCAGCAAACATTTGTCGGTGCCTCCTGATGGGGCACGAGACGGAAGTACGACATGGGATTCTTATTGCCGAATGCGGTGATCGACGGGGCGAGGTCCATCATGCCGGCTATCATCTTACGGGCACTCTCCGAAAGCACACCGTCAGCCAGCATCTGGTTCCGTCCGTCCTTCATCATCCGCATGTGGATATGCAGACCTGAGCCAGCCTTGCCCGTGGTGATCTTCGGAGCGAAGGTCACGTCGTAGCCCATCTCGTAGCCGAGGTTGCGGATGATCCACTTCGCCAGCATCAACTGGTCTGCAGCCTGCTCCACTGGCACGGGCAGGAACTCAATCTCGTTCTGCTCGTAGTTCAGGCCGTCGAGTGAGAAGTTACCCACCTCGCTATGGCCGTACTTGATCTGACCGCCAGCCTGGGCGATGTACTTCATGCACTGGGTACGGAACTCATTGGCCTTGGCGTATGGAGCCGACTCATGATAGCCGCGCTGATCCTGGGCAGGAAACACACCCTCGTCATCGCTGATCACGTAATACTCCAGTTCGCCCATCGCCTGGAACTCCATGCCCGTCACTTCCTTGAAGGCCTCGGCAGCCTTGTGCAGCGTATGCTCTGGCGACGACTCCAGCGGATGGCCGTCCTTGTCGAAATAAGAACAGAGCATCGACACCGTGGGGATCTCTGCAAAGGGGTCTACGAAGGCCGTACGGAAACGCGGCAGCACATAGAGGTCGCTCGATCCTGCCTGGATGAACGAGAAGAGGCTGGAGCCGTCGACACGCTCGCCACAGGTAAGGATAGTCTCCAGGTAGTCGAGGTCGTTGATCACGAAATTCAGCGTCTTCAACTTTCCGTCGCCACCAGGATACATGAAGTTCACCATGTGGATCTCGTTGTCTACGATGTACTGGATGATGTCGGCTTTGGTAAATTCTGCCGACGGTTTCTGCAATGCCGTCACGATAGGATTGGCATTCAGCATCAGGTGTTTGTTGTCCATAATTCTGTTTGTTGTTTTGAAGTTTGCGTAATAATGAGTGCAAAGATACAACTTTTTTATGAAATACGCACACTAACTGACGCTTTTTTTTTGCGCTTTCCTTATTTCAGCATCTCGCGGGCCTTCCCCATCATCTCCGTCAGTTGGGGCGTGGGATTCTCTTCCTGGCGGGCCTTGTCGAGGAACTGCTGATAATAGTTGCGGGCCTGTTCCTGATCTCTGAGGATGTAGGCATAGACATTACCTATATTATAATAGGTAGCGATAGACGAGGGGTTATAGGCGAGATGTTCCTTCCAGGCTGCGACGGCCTCCTCATAATGCTGAGTCAGATAGTATCCTTCGCCCTGCGAGAGGGTGATGGCTTTCATGACGGTGGTGTCAGGCTGCATCAGTTGCTTGGCGAGGTCGAGATAGCCCAGGCCCTCAGGATAGCGCTTCGTGTCGATGCAGACCACGCCAAGACGATAGGCACAGCCATAGTGCTGCATGCCACTGATGAGGAAGGCCAGTTGCAGATAATGATAGGCCCGCTCCAGGTCTTCCAACTGCGAGTAGCACATGCCTGCGGAATAGAGCGTGTTGAAGGTGGAATCACCCTGTTCCAGTAAACGCCCATACAACTTGCTCGCTGCCGTGAAGTCACGATTCATGAACCACGCATCAGCCAGCGCCCTGTTCACGAGGATATTCGCAGAGTCCCGCTGACTGTATTTCATGCCGCAGATGATACCTCTCTGCGGCTGATTGGTCTTGGCATAAGCGAGGGTGAGTCCAGCCACGATCTCGCCGTCCATAGGGAAATGCCCGAGCAACTGGCCTGCCCAGTAGATGTAGGAGTCGGTGTCGCCCTGCTTCTGATAACTCTGGGCCAACTGCCGGAAGGCATCATGCGAGAGCGAGTCCTCAGGCACCAGTTTCAGAAGATCAGCAGTCTGGCGATAGTTGCCACGCTTATAGTAGCAATCGGCCAACTTGGTCCGCACGTCTATGGTATCCTTCATCTCCCAGGCCTGCCGGTAATACTTTAGCGCCTCGAAGGTGTTATACTGCTGCATGCAACTGTCGCCCATCTGCAGCAGCACTTGCAGGGAGTCCACGTCCTCGCCCCAGACGGGAAGTACCGCCAGCAGGGCGAGGATGAACATAGTGAATAACCTATGCATAGAGAGCGGTCTATTACTTCTTCGTGGTGATGACGATCACTCCGCCCTTGGCCTCATCGCCATACTTCTCGACGGCAGACTTGTCATTCAGCACCTCCATGCGGTCGATGGTCTTGGCATCCATCGCCTTAACCTTTTCGGCAGAGGTCTTCACGCCATCCACGATGAAGAGCGGATCTCTCGTAGTACCGGCATATCTGATCTGGATATTGCCTGACGGATTATTCGAACGGGCACCATCAGGAGTCACATTGAGGCCAACCTCTGTGCTTTCCTCCTTGTCATCGCCTTGCAGATTGAAGGTGACAGGGATGGTGTACTTCACATTCACCACCTTACCATTCTGACGGCCAGGCCTCCACTTCGGCATGTTGTTAATGACTCTCAGCGCCTCAGCATCGAGGGCTGGATCGACAGATTTCACGACGTGGGCATCCCTGACGGTCCCTTCCTTATCGACGACAAACTGCGCAATCACACGACCTTGGATATTGGCATCGAAGGCGGTCTTGGGATACTTCACATTCGTCATCAGATAGTCCATCAGGGCTTTAGGCCCGCCAGGGAACTCAGGCATCTCCTCCACCACGTCGAAGGCATCCTCTTTGGCCTGATCCTGATCCACCTCGCCTTCCATCGTGACGATGTCGTCTTGCTCCACGACCTTGATTTCCTGGCCATTCACCTTGATGGTGCCAGCCTTCTTGCCCTTCTTCACGGGTTGCTGCTTCTGGGGCTCGTCGTAGACATAGTCTGTGACGGTCCTGGCATTCAGGGCCAGGGCGAGGCCCACGATGGGGATGAGAGCCAGCAGTTTCAGCAGACTGCGGCGATTTGATTTCTTATGTAACATCATAGTGATTCTGTTTTTGAGGGTACTGTGACTGATGCCGTTGGCAATGGAGTACCCGCCAATGCCTGAGGCTTTCGAGATTAACAGATATTGATATTGACGCGCATTAATCCCTTGAGAGAGTACCTCACCGTCGGCCTCGTATTCGTGGATGGCGCGCAGATCCTGGCGCAGCATCCACATAGCGGGGTTAAACCACTGGAGGGCGGTGAGAAGATCCACGAGGAGCAGGTCCCAGGAGTGCCTGAGACGGATATGTCCCCGTTCATGAGCGAGAATGGCAGCGTTATGTTCTTCGTAGTCGCTGCGATTCATCACGATATAGTGCATCCAACTGAATGGCGACACCTCGGCGTTACCGGTCACGCAGACAATGGTGCCATCAGGTTGGAGATGCTGCTCGCTCCTTCGTATCAGCAGCCAGACTTTCAGTATCGACGTCAGCGTATGGCCCAGCGTCGCCACCACACCTATTATAAATATAAGGGGCAACAGCATCTGCCACCACACTGGCCCTGCATCTGCGGCCACCTCCATCTGGAGATCGCCCACAGAGACCGTTGGCACAGCCTCCATCCTCACCGTCTTGTGCAGGGTGATCACGCACAGCGGCAGCACGAACGAGGCCACAGCCGTCAGCAGGAGCACCACACGGTTCACCCTGTGGAAGGTCTCGTGGCTGAGCATCAGGCGGTAGAACATGTAGAACACGATGATGAGCACAGCCACCTTGGCGTCGTATATCAGAAAGTTGGTCATGTTGTTTACAGTTTACGTTTTACTGTTTACTGATGATTACTCTCAATCTGTTCGATGAGTTCGCGCAGTTCCTCCACGCTGATCTTTTCTTCCTTGACGAACGAGGAGACGGCTGAGAGGTAGGAGTCGTCGAAGTAGTTCTTGATGATGCCAGCGATCGACCTGCGGCCGTACTCCGCCTCAGAGATGAGGGGATAGTACTGGTAGGTATTCCCATACTGCTTGTGGTCGAGGAATCCCTCGCGCTCCAGGATGCGGACGATCGTCGAGAGCGTGTTGAAGTGAGGGCGAGGCTCAGCATAGTGCTCCTGCAACTCACGGACGAACATGGGGCCGTACTGCCAGTACAGTTCCATGATTTCCTTTTCCTTGTTGGTCAGTTTCTTCATTGCTTTCGGGTTTTAAGTTTTACCTTACACTTGCGTCGTATATCAATATCTGAGTGCAAAGTAACTAAAAATTTTCGTTACATACAACTAAATACCTTAGTTTTTAAACTAATTTAAATAGTTTCTTTAGTTGTTAACACCCCCGAAAGCCAGTCCGAAGACGGTCTGCGCCGCTATTTCTTGATGCTGTAAGAAGCCTCTTCGGCCTCACATTCATCCAGCAGACCGCGACGGATATGGCCTGCGATGGCACCGTCAGACGGCTTGTAGCGCTGGCCGTGAGGCGTATAGTTGCACTTGAAGCCCGTGATGTGCTGGTCGCGACGGAACTCCGATGGATCATCCACGCAGACGCTCTTCACGGAGATCGACAGTTTACCCATCTCCTTGAGGTCTACCACGTAGCCGTTCTGCATGTAGTGTTTCACTGTGTCGAACAGTTCACGCAGCACCAGCCTCACGTCCGAGGCCTTAGCCGAACAGTTCTCTTCGATCATCCGCTCTATCTCTTCGAGCGAGATCTCACCCTGCTTCACCGTGTGGGCATAATACTTGCCGTAGTTCTTGTCGCTCTTGATTTTGTTCTGCACCAGTCTATAGTGTATTGCCATACTTCGTTTTTTGCCGACAAAGGTAAGCATTATTTTTGTAACCGCCAAGCTTTATCGACCAAAATCGCCGAAATTGCTCACCAAAATCGCCGATTTTGGTCACCAAATCCGCCGATTTTGGTCAGACAGGGATAATCCCGAGATCAGAGGGAAGAGGTCATTGATTGTTTTGGGGAAATATTACTAAACCCCAAACGGCAACAAAGATAACTAAAAATCCACAAATAATTGCTTATTCCGAAATAATTATGTAATTTTGCAGCCAGTTATAAACCAAACAAAAAGAACAGAGATGAAAGCAAAGAGCCTGAGCATGATCGTGGGGGCAGCGTGCTGCGCCATGATGATTTCCTGCGCCCAACAGGTACAAAACGCCAAGAGTGAGAAGTTGACTGTCGGCAACCCCTATCTGCCGCTCTGGGAGCATATTCCCGACGGAGAGCCTTACGTGTTCGACGATCCTGACAACCCCGGTAAGCAGCGCGTATATATCTATGGTTCGCACGACGATCTCATCACGGCTTACTGCGGACGCGACCAGGTGGTGTGGTCGGCGCCTGTGGAGGACCTGAGCCAGTGGCGCTACGACGGGGAGATCCTCGTGGTGGACAAGAATGCCAAGGGCGAGCCCTTCGACTCGGCCAAGACGGCGGATGTGCTCTATGCCCCTGACGTGACACTCGTGACGGACTCTACGGGCAAGAAGACCTACTACCTCTTCCCCAACGACCAGACGGGTTTCCGCAACGGCCTCATCGCCAAGAGCGACAGGCCTGACGGACCCTTCGAGGTGTGCAACTGGAATGCTGACGACCCCAACAAGGTGGACGGCATCTACGGCTTCGACCCTGCCGTGTTCGTGGATGACGACGGCCGCGTCTACGGCTACTGGGGCTTCGAGCACTCGATGGCCGCTGAGATCGACCCCGCGACGATGTGTACCGTCAAGCCTGGCACGAAGGTGGTCGACGGCATGATCTCAGGCCGCAACGAGGAGGGCATCTTCAGTTTCTTCGAGGCATCGAGCATCCGTAAGATCAAAGACAAGTATGTGTTCATCTACAGCCGCTTCACGAAGGATGGCGAGTTCGGCCTGCCCACGTCGAACTACACCCTCGCCTACTGCTACAGCGACCAGCCCTTAGGCCCCTGGACCTACGGTGGCACCATCATCGACGGCCGCGGACGTGAGATCAACGAGCAGGGCGACACCATCGCCTCGGCCACGCCTGACGGCAACACCCACGGCTCGATCTGCGAGATTGGCGGACAGTGGTACGTGTTCTATCACCGCCAGACGGGTACTGACGAGTATGCCCGCCAGGCCATGGTGGCGCCCATCGAGGTGAAGATAGAGGAAGGCGCTGGCGGCAAGGTGGAAATCAGCGAGGGCGAGTACAACTCTGAGGGCTTCGCGCTCGACGGCCTCAACCCCCTGGAGCGCCACTCCGCCGGCATCGCCTGCTGGCACACAGGGCCCAAGCCCGCTGTACACAACTGGCCCAACAACACCTACTACGGCTCGTACATCGAGGCGAGTTACGGCACAGACACGAAATTCGACGCGCCCTACGACCTGAAGAACAACACCAACCGCATCGTGAACAATACGGCAGGCTCGATCGTGGGCTATAAGTACTTCGACTTCACGAAGACCAACGAGGAAGAGGACATCCAACTGCTGCTGCGCCTGATACCTGAGGGCGTCGACGGCACCATCCAGGTGATGGCCGACCGCCCGTGGACGTCGCAGGGAGGCATCCTCCTGGGCTCGTACGACCTGAAGGCAGACATGCCGAAGACCTCGACGGAAGTCGCCATCGACGTGCCTTCGCTCAACGAGATGACTGGCAAGCACGCCATCTACTTCATCTTCCTTTCCGACACGAAGGACAAGTCGATCTGCACGCTCGAGGACTTCGTCTTCACTTTCTGACAGATGGGACAGGTGAAGAACATCGCTTTCGACTTGGGCGGCGTGGTGCTGGCACTGAGTTATGAACAGGCCGTCAGGCGGTTTGAGGAGATCGGACTGAGGAACGCCCGCCAGCACCTGGACGCCTTCGAGCAGAAGGGCATCTTCGGAGACCTCGAGTCGGGACGAATCACGGCAGAGGACTTCCGCAGGGAACTCAGTCTGCTGACAGGCAGGGAACTGACGGCCGAGGCGTGCTATCAGGCCTGGCACGGCTACGTGGACTACGTGCCGAAGCGCAACCTGGAGGCCATCCTCAGTCTCAGGGCACGAGGCTTCAAGGTCTGTCTGCTGTCGAACACGAACCCCTACATGATGCAGTGGGCAGAGCGCGACTTCGACGGTGAGGGCCATCCCATCAGTGATTTCTTCGATGCAATGTACCTCAGTTATCAATGCGGGGTGATGAAGCCCAGGCGCGAGATCTTTGAGATGATGCTCAAAGGCCAGCAGGCCAAGGCGGAAGAGACCATCTTCGTGGACGATGGTCCCCGCAACGTGGAGGCAGCAGCAGCCTTAGGCATGCACACCCTCTGTCCACACGACAATGAGGACTGGACAGCGCCCCTGGAGGAACTGATTCGCCGGCTATCGGAATAACATCATCATTAAGGAACAACGAACACTAAGACATAAGTATCATGCGAAGACTGCTGTTCATCCTTTCACTTACCTTCCTTTTCGCCGCTTCACCTACCCTGGCGCAGAAGGCGATTGTGGAGGAGTCTGTGATTGATATCGTCTGCGACGGGCCTACACACGCCTTCCAGCATTTCAGGGAGGTGACAAGCATCCTCAACGAACAGGGCGCCTCGCTGGCCCTATTTGTCTGTTCATGCAGCAAGCACGACAGACTGACGAGTTTCAAGGGGCAGGTGACAGATGGGGCTGGACGCATCATCAGGAGACTGAAGGAGAGCGAACTGAAGAAGACTGAGTACTCTCCCTTCCTGGCTATCGACGACTATAAGATGTACCTCGACTACACCCCACCCGTCTATCCCGTCACCATCACCTACGAATGGACTATCGAGAGCCACGACAACCTGATAGAGTTTCCACGTTTCTGCCCGCAGACGGACTATGACGTCAGCGTCAGAAAAGCCTCCTACAGCCTCAAGGCTCCGAAGAACATGACCATCCGTCATGCCCTGCAGAATATCGACGGAGAGGTCCGCACAGAAGAAAGTGGCAAATACACCCGGACCATCACCCTCGAGGTAAGCGACCTGCCTGTGCTGAAACAAGAGCCATACGCCCGTCCACTCCGCGAAAGGATGCCGATGGCCATGTTTTCCCCCAACGACTTCACCTACTATGGTACGCAGGGCAGCCTGCGCAGTTGGGCTGACTATGGAAAGTGGGAATACAGTCTCATCAACGGTATGGACGCCCTGCCAGAGGCCGTCTGCCAGCAGATACACCAGTTGACGGATCCATTGAAGAGCAATCGCGAGAAAGTAGAGGCCCTCTACCATCGATTGGGAGAGACCACCCGCTACGTAGCCATCCTCTTAGGCATAGGCGGGCAGCAGCCTGCCCCTGCCGCGAGTGTCTGCAAAAGCGGCTTCGGCGACTGCAAGGGACTGACGAACTATATGCGGGCGATGCTGAAAGAGGTAGGCATACCATCGAACTACACCACCATCAGCACCACAAACAGAAGGCTGCTGAAGGACTTTCCAAGCGTGGGACAAATGAACCATGTCATCCTCCAAGTGCCACTACCAGACGATACCTTGTGGCTGGAATGTACAAATCCACGACTGCCGTTAGGCTATGTGCATGAGGATATTGCCGGGCACGATGCCATAGAGATCAGCGCAAAGGGCGGACGACTTGTGAAGTTACCCTGTTACACCGATTCTGCCAACCTTCTACGCACCGCTATCAGCATCAGCCTGAACCGTGACGGGGCTGCAGACCTGACTGTCTCGCAGGAGGCCTACAACCACCAATACGAGAACCGCATTGCCTTATTGAAAATGGATGAAAAAGAACGTCAGAGGGTACTCCAACAAATCGTTCATGTGCCACAGGCGGAGATCAGTAAGATGGATGTCGCCGAAGACAAAACCAAAATCACACTTGACGCAGAGGTCAAAAGCCTGAGATACGCCACTCGTACGGGCCAGCGTCTCTTTGTACCCATCAACCCTGTCCATCGGGGCCATACTGTACCCAGCATCACGTCGGAACGCCAAGAGGACATCTGGATAGAAAGAGGCTATCTCGACGAGAACGATATCACCATTGACATTCCTGAGGGCTCTGAAATCGAGGCTCGTCCGAAAGACATACAGATAGAGCAGCCTTTCGGCTCGTTCTCTTCCTCCATACTGTCCGACGGCAAGAAGGTGCGCATCAAGAACAGGTTACTGATGAAATCCGGCACCTTCGACAAGTCACTCTACCCTCAGTTAGCGGACTTCATCCGCACAATCAGCATTCTCTATGACCAGAAAATCGTATTAAAGATCAAGAACTAACAATCAAACATAATATTATGATGAAACGACTTTGGCTTCTACTATTCATTTTTTCATTCTTTTACGCCTTCTCAACTGTAACGGCGCAGAACCTGAAGTTCGGTAAGCCTACAGACGAAGAGATGAAGATGACAGTCTACGAACAAGACAAGGAGGCGGCGGCCGTCGTGCTCTGCCAACTGACAAGCGTCAGTTACACGATGGATTTCTACAACTTCCTTGTGGACTATGATGTCAAGGTACGCATCAAAGTGCTGAAGGATGAGGGGAAGGAATATGCCGACCTAAGCATCCAATACATCAATAATGAGAATGAGGAATACGCCCAGGAGTACATCGAGGACTTTAAGGCTACGGCCTACAACCTGGAGAACGGCAAGGTGGTGAAGACCAAGATCGGTAAAGAGCGGCTCTTCACCGAACGTATCGACAAGGACTATACGGTAGCCAAGGTTGCCATCCCGCAGGTAAAGGCCGGCACCGTCATCGAATACGAGTATAGACTGCACAGTAATGTGTTCTACCACATCTACGACTGGGATGCTCAGGCCGAGATTCCCGTTGCCTACGCCAACTACCGGCTGGAGATCCCAGCCATCTTCATCTACAACGTGGAGCATACGGGTCTGGAGCCCTTGCAGACCAGCGTCACCGCAGGGACACTCATGTTCAAGGATACCAGCAACGACCTCTCCAATCCCAATAAGTGCAGCACCAACATCTACGTCTGCACAGGCCGTCATCTACACGCTCTGAAAAAAGATAAGTTCGTCTGGAATGTGCGCGACTACTTTACCAAAGTCACTGCAGAACTACAACGCATCAACAGGGCTGGCGGCGGTTATCGTGAAGTAAGGAAGAAGTGGGAACAGATAGATGCCACCCTTTTGGACCATCCCGACTTCGGCGCGCGCCTCTACAAACACAGCAAGTATCAAGAAGAGTTGGAAGCCAGCGGTATTAGTCAGATGGCCGACCTGAAGGAGAAGGTGGCTGCCACCTATAAGTTCCTACGTCAGAGGCTGGCCTGGAATGGAGAGTATGACCTGTTGATACACTCGGCATCAGAGATCGTCAAGAAAGGGAATGGCTCGAATGCCGACCTGAACATGATGCTCATCAACATGCTGGGCGACGTTGGGGTGAAAGCCTATCCCGTAGTGATGAGTACCCGCCGACACGGAAGACTGCCTCAGACCTATCCCACACTGAACAAACTGAACACCTATGTCGTCGGCATACCTGACGGCAGTTCGTGGATCTATGTAGATGCCTCCTCCGCAGACGGTTTCCTGAACGTGTTGCCTGCCAACCTATATACCGACCGTGCCCGCATCATCCAGAAAGAGGGCAGCCAGTGGGTCAACTTACAGAAGACTGGTGAGGCCCGTACACTGATCACCGTCAAGGCCAGTCTCTCACCTCGTGGAGAGATGAAAGGCGAGCAGACAGCCATCTATTCCGGCAATGCTGCCGCTAACGAACGAACCGCATTCCGCGAGGCAGCAGACAGTTCCGCCTTCATAGCCAAGAAGGCTTCTCTAAACGGTATCAATATCAACAGTTGTAAGATGGACGGGCACCGTGACTTTGCACCACACGTCCAAGAGGTCATCAACTTCACCAGGCAAGGGAATGCTACAGACGACCATATCTATCTGAACCCGCTCACGGAAATCCCCGTCACCAGCAATCCATTCCTTGAGACAGAACGGTTACTCCCTGTGGAGTTTCCATACAAACAGACGTTCACCCTCTCTGTACAACTCACACTACCTGACGGCTGGCAACTGGAAGAGTTGCCCAAGAGCACCAAGATAACGGCTGCCGACAAGAGTCTGGCAGGACACATCCTCTATGAAAGTACCGATGAACACACCGTGACCATCCACTACCAGTTCCGACTCAGCAACGTCACTTACGACAAGACCCAATACGACACGCTGAAACAACTCTTCGATATCTTTGCAAACCGTGCCAAAGACATACTGGTCATCAAAAAAGCATGATAAATCCAAATAAATTTGGTTTTTTCCGTTTTTTTCATTATCTTTGCAGTCAGAAACTTAAAGCATAAAAATAACATGAAGAAATTGAAACAAGGCTCGCTCTGCGTACAGGCAGGGTATAAGGCCAAAAACGGAGAACCCATAGAATTGCCCATCATCCAGTCGACGACATTCAAATACGACGACTCTGACGAGATGGCACAGTTGTTCGACCTGAAGAAAGAGGGCTATTTCTACACCCGCCTGCAGAACCCTACCAACGATGCCGTGGCAGAGAAGATCGCGGCTCTGGAGGGTGGCGTGGGGGCCGTGCTGACCTCCTCAGGCCAGGCAGCGAACTTCTATGCGCTCTTCAACATCTGTGAGGCAGGTGACCACTTCATCACCTCGAACGAGATCTATGGCGGCACCTATAACCTCTTCGGCGTGACACTGAAGAAACTCGGCATCGAGAGCACGTTCATCTCGCAGGAGGCAACGGACGAGGAGATCCAGGCAGCCTTCCGTCCGAATACGAAGGCTGTGTTTGGAGAGACCATCTCGAATCCAGGCTGCGCCGTCTTCGACATCGAGCGCTTCGCCAAGATCGCCCATAAGAACGGCGTGCCCCTGATCGTCGACAACACGTTCGCCACACCCATCAACTGCCGTCCCTTCGAATGGGGCGCAGACATCGTCACCCACTCCACCACGAAATACATGGACGGCCTGGCTACGCAGGTAGGCGGCGTGGTAGTGGACAGCGGCAACTTCGACTGGCTCGCTCATGCCGAGAAGTTCCCTGGCCTCTGCACGCCTGACGAGTCGTACCACGGACTGACCTACGTGAAGGCCTTCGGCAAGAAAGGCTACACGACGAAACTCGTAGCCCAACTGATGCGCGACCTCGGATCGATACCCGCACCGCAGAACTCGTTCCTGCTGCACCTCGGACTGCAGACACTGCATTTGCGCATGGCCCAGCACTGCAAGAACGCCCAGAAAGTGGCAGAGTTCCTGCACGACAACGAGAAGGTGGCATGGGTACACTACTGCGGACTGAAGGACGACCCCTACTATGCCCTCGGCCAGAAGTACCTGCCTCAGGGCTCCTGCGGCGTGATTGCCTTCGGCCTGAAGGGTGACCGCGAGACAGCAATCAAGTGGATGGACTCGCTGGAGATGATCAATATTGTGACCCACGTGGCAGATGCCCGCACCTGTGTGCTGCATCCCGCTTCGCACACCCACCGTCAACTCAGCGACGAGCAACTGCGAGAGGCTGGCGTGGCACCAGACCTGATCCGCCTCAGCGTCGGCATCGAGGACGTGGAGGACATCCTCGACGACATCAAGCAGGCACTGGAGAAGATTTAAACAACCTCATAACAATAAAAAAGCATATCTATGGAAGTAACTAAAATCATGCAGGACCTGGAGCGCAAGCATCCGGGCGAGTTAGAGTATTTACAGGCAGTACGCGAAGTGCTGGAATCTGTAAAAGACGTGTACAACCAGCATCCGGAGTTCGAGAAGGCGAAGATCATCGAGCGCATCGTTGAGCCGGAGCGAATCATCACCTTCCGTGTGCCCTGGGTAGACGACAAGGGCGAGGTACAGGTGAACCTCGGCTATCGCGTGCAGTTCAACAGCGCCATCGGCCCCTACAAGGGCGGGCTGCGCTTCCACGCATCAGTGAACCTGAGCATCCTGAAGTTCCTCGGCTTCGAGCAGACCTTCAAGAACGCGCTCACCACCCTGCCCATGGGCGGTGGCAAGGGCGGCTCGGACTTCTCGATACGTGGCAAGAGCGACAACGAGGTGATGAAGTTCTGCCAGGCCTTTATGACAGAACTGTACAGGCATATTGGTCCCGACGAGGATGTGCCTGCTGGCGACATCGGCGTAGGAGCACGAGAGATAGGCTATCTGTTCGGACAGTATAAGAAACTGACGCACCAGTTCCAGGGCGTGCTCACTGGCAAAGGCAGGGAATGGGGTGGTTCGATCCTGCGCCCAGAGGCTACGGGATACGGCGCCCTCTATTTCGTGCATCAGATGCTGGAGGAGCACGGACTCGACATCAAGGGCAAGACAGTGGCCCTCTCTGGCTTCGGCAATGTGGCCTGGGGCGCTGCGAAGAAAGCAACGGAACTGGGGGCGAAGGTCATCACCATCAGCGGTCCTGACGGCTACGTGTATGACCCAGCAGGACTGGATGCGGAGAAGATAGAGTATATGCTGGAACTGCGTGCCTCGGGCAATGACATCTGCCAGCCGTATGTGGACGAGTTCGACGGAGCCACCTTCTATCCAAATAAGAAGCCGTGGGAGCAGAAGGCCGACATCTATCTGCCCTGTGCCACTCAGAACGAACTGAACGGCGAGGATGCAGACCGCATCCTGGCCAACAAGCCCCTGTGTGTGGCAGAGGTGTCGAACATGGGTTGCACGGCAGAGGCTGTGGAGAAGTTCATCGCCGCCAAGCAACTCTTCGCACCAGGCAAGGCCGTGAACGCTGGTGGCGTGGCTACATCAGGCCTGGAGATGACGCAGAACTCGGAGCGCATCTCGTGGACAGGCGAAGAGGTGGACCGCATGCTGCACCAGATCATGTCGGGCATCCACGAGCAGTGCGTCAAGTACGGCAAGGAGGATGGCTATGTCAATTACGTAAAAGGTGCCAACGTGGCTGGCTTCATGAAGGTCGCCAAGGCCATGCTGGCGCAAGGCATCGTGTAAAAGAGTGAAGAATGAAAAGTGAAGAATGAAAAGTGAAGAATGAAGAGTGAAGAGTGAAGAATTTCTTGCGTCCCGTTGGTAGCAAGCGGCAAAGCCGAGCGGCTACCGCAGTAGAGAATTGGACATCAAATAAAGATGCCAAGAAACGCATAATCATCATGATTATGTTGTTGTTCTGCGCGGCAGCAAATTATTCACTTTTCACTATTCACTTTTCCTTTCTGAACGCCCAAAGTGTTCAGAAGGGCAAGGCATCGTATTACCCCAAGAAGTTCACGGGGCGGCGTACGGCCAGCGGGGAGCGGCTGCACCACGACAGTCTGACCTGTGCCCACCGCACCTACCCCTTCGGCACGTTGCTGAAGGTGACGAATCCTGCCAACGGAAAACATGTCATCGTCAGAGTGACGGATCGCGGACCGTATGTCAAGGGGCGGATCATCGACCTCTCCGTACGTGCTGCACGCGAACTCGGCATCATCGCACAGGGTATCGCTCCCGTTACCGTCGAACATTACAGCGAGACCATCATCCCCTTCAAGCCTGAAGAGGATCTAGACCTGCCAGAGTTTGACATCGGCACAAACGAAGGTGCTGATACCAAGCCCATCTGGATGGAATTGAGGGATCAGTATAAGAAGAAACAAGAAGAAGAAAAAGCATCGGATTGACACAGATTTGCACAGATCTTTTTTTAGGTTGATAATCCGCGCTAATCCGTATCAATCCGTTAGTATCATTTCATGGTCCGAATGGGGAACTCCTTGGCTTGTGAGGCGACTTCCTTGTTCTCCTGGAGGACACTGATACGGATGACAGCCTCACCGTCCTTCAGTCTGTTGTCGGCCTTGATAACCGCCGTATAGCGGATGCCCCTGCCTGGCATAATGCTCTCCACGAGGACGTTCTCGGAGATGTGAATATGCTTGTTACCCGTCAACTCTACCACGGTCGGCAAGACCTGGAAGACGGGCTTGCCGGATGTATTGTAGATCTCGAACACCATCCGGGCCTCCTCACCACGACTCAGCACACCGTCGCGGCTGGTATCAAGGAGTTGCGCATGGCGTATCTCAAGAATGGAAGTGGAAGCAGGCGTAACGGTGGAAGGGGCTGTGCTGTTGAAGTTCTCGTCGAACCCCAGCAGGCGGTCATCACCACCATTGCTCTCATCGAAGCCACTCTGACTCTGACCATCGTCACCATCAAATTGAGGCGTGACACGCTCGCTACGTTGACTGCGCGCCGACTCGTACGAATCGACTCTATACTGACGACGATGGTCGGCATAGTCCTCATAACGGCGTTGCTCAGCCTTGTCAGCAGCAGAGCCTATCGCAGCACCTACCGCGGCTCCGCCTGCCATACCGATGAGGGAACCTACATGACTACCACGCCAGCCACCGGCAATACCACCAACGGCAGAACCAATAATCGAACCAAAACTACCTCCTGTGACAGCACCTGACCCAGTGTATGTGCCACAACTGCTCAACATGAGCATGGTTCCCAATGATAATACCAATGTCTTCTTCATAATCAACCGTTTATTTTTTGTTCAACGCTGCAAAGGTAAGCATTTCTTCTGATAATACAAAAGGGGAATTCCCGAAAATATCATAGGGGAAACCCTACACACGGGCATTTCCCCAGACGCTTTCCATATATGCATTTACGAAAAAAGCCTGCATCTGATGACAGACGCAGGCTCTCTATAGAGATTCTGATATCGTTTACTCAGCCTTTGCCTCCTCAGCAGGAGCCTCAGCAGCAGGTGCATCCTCGGCCTTAGCCTCTTCCTTGGCAGGAGCCTCTGCGGGAGCAGCAGCCTCAGCCTTAGGAGCAGACTTGCGAGAACGACGGGTAGACTTCTTCTTCGTATCCTTTGCCATTTCGGGATCAAAGTCAACGAGTTCGATGAAGCATACCTGAGCAGCGTCACCCTGACGAGTACCGAGTTTGATGATACGGGTGTAGCCACCGGGACGGTCGCCCACCTTTGCACTTACCTCACCAAAGAGTTCTTTGATGACTTCCTTGTTCTGCAGGTAACTGAATACAACACGGCGAGAATTGGTAGAGTCTTCCTTTGCCTTTGTGATCAGCGGCTCTACGTACTTCTTCAGGGCCTTGGCCTTTGCGACGGTCGTAGTGATTCTTTTGTGCATGATCAGCGAGATAGCCATGTTTGCGAGCATGGAACTACGGTGACTGGCAGTACGACCGAGATGATTGAATTTCTTATTATGTCTCATTGTTCTTGTTTTCTTTTATTGGGCATTCGGCATGTCCTCGCGCGCTCGACCTTGGTCGCTTGGCTTGCAAAGAACTTACTCCCTGTCCAGTTTATACTTGGAAATATCGGTTCCAAACGACAGATTCAGACTCTCGAGCAAATCATCAAGCTCAGTGAGCGATTTCTTACCGAAGTTGCGGAACTTCAGGAGGTCGGTCTTATTATACTGCACGAGATCACCAAGTGTCTCGACGTCGGCAGCCTTCAGACAATTGAGGGCACGAACAGAGAGGTTCATGTCGACAAGACGTGTCTTCAGCAACTGGCGCATGTGCAGGATCTCCTCATCAAACTCCTGGTTGCCATCAGACTCGGTATTCTCGAGTGTGATCTTCTCGTCAGAGAACAACATGAAGTGATAGATGAGGATCTTGGCAGCCTCCTTCAGGGCATCCTTCGGGTGGATGGAACCATCCGTCGTAACTTCAAGCACGAGTTTGTCGTAGTCGGTCTTCTGCTCAACACGATACGGCTCCACAGAGTACTTCACGTTACGGATCGGAGTGTAAATAGAATCGATGGCGATGACATTCACGTCAGTGCAGAACTCACGGTTCTCGTCAGCAGGGACATAACCGCGGCCCTTATTGATAGTCAAATCAATCTGCATCGATGCCTTCGAATCTAAATGACAAATCACCAAATCGGGATTCAGCACCTCAAATCCGGTCAGATACTTGCCTATGTCTGCGGCTTTGAATTCTGTAGAATTCTCGACCGTGATACTGACTTTCTCGTTCTCGAATTCTTCTACAACTTGCTTGAACCTCACTTGCTTCAGGTTCAAGATAATGTTGGTCACGTCTTCCTTTACACCAGGTACTGAGGAGAACTCATGCTCAACACCCGCGATGCGCACGGTGTTGATGGCAAAGCCCTCGAGCGATGAAAGAAGAATGCGGCGCAGCGCGTTGCCAATGGTCACACCGAAACCGGGCTCCAAGGGACGAAATTCGAACTTGCCGAATTTGTCGTTGGCTTCCAACATTACGACTTTATCGGGTTTTTGAAATGCTAATATCGCCATTAATTTAAATGATTTTAGTTCTTAGAGTACAACTCAACGATTGACTGTTCCTTAATGTTCTCAGGGATATCGGCACGCTCCGGCATGTGCAGGAACTTACCACCCTTAGCGCTCTCATCCCACTCGATCCAGGGGTACTTCGAATGATTGAAACCAGCGAGGGCAGCCTCGATAACCTCCAGAGACTTTGACTTCTCACGGACGGCTACAATCATACCCGGCTTCACCTGGAATGAAGGAATGTTCACCACCTTACCGTCAACAGTAATATGCTTGTGACCCACGAGTTGACGAGCAGCAGCGCGAGTAGGAGCAATACCAAGACGGAACACCACGTTGTCGAGTCGGCTCTCTAACAGTTGGAGCAGCACCTCACCAGTGATACCGTCAGCCTTAGCGGCTTTCTCGAACAGGTTACGGAACTGACGCTCAAGCACTCCATAGGTATACTTGGCCTTCTGCTTCTCTGCCAGCATGACGGCATACTCCGACATCTTACGACGACGGTTGTTGCCATGCTGTCCCGGGGGGAAGTTCCTACGGGACAAAACTTTGTCTGCGCCGAAGATGGGTTCACCAAAACGACGCGCAATTTTTGATTTCGGTCCTAAATATCTTGCCATAATTTATTAAAAATGATATTTCTAGTCCAACTAGTCGGACTAGTTAAACTAGTTTTAAACTCTACGACGCTTCGGAGGACGGCATCCGTTGTGCGGCAGCGGCGTAACATCGATAATCTCCATCACCTCGATACCTGCACCATGGATGGCACGGATAGCGGACTCACGGCCGTTACCAGGACCCTTCACATAAGCCTTCACCTTGCGAAGGCCGAGATCGTAAGCGACCTTGGCGCAATCCTCTGCAGCCATCTGGGCAGCATACGGAGTATTCTTCTTTGAACCACGGAAACCCATCTTACCGGCTGATGACCAAGAGATAACCTGACCTTCGTCGTTAGCCAGCGAAACGATAATATTGTTGAAAGAGCTGTGGACGTGCAACTGACCAATGGCGTTGACACGAACGTTTCTCTTCTTGGAAGTGACTGTTTTCTTTGCCATAACTGTAAACTGTAAACTTTAAACTGTTAACAAAAAAATTACTTTGTGGCCTTCTTCTTATTAGCAACAGTCTTCTTCTTTCCCTTACGGGTACGAGCATTATTCTTGGTGCTCTGACCACGAACAGGAAGACCATTACGATGACGGACTCCACGATAGCAACCAATATCCATCAGTCGCTTGATGTTCAACTGGATCTCGCTACGGAGATCACCTTCTACCTTGAATTCAGCGCCGATGATTTCACGGATCTTGGCTGCCTGGTCATCAGTCCACTCGCTGACCTTGAGGTCACGGCTGACACCTGCCTTATCCAATATCTTTGCTGAACTACTTCGACCTATACCATAGATATAAGTCAATGCGATTTCGCCACGCTTATTCTGGGGCAAATCTACTCCAACAATTCTTATTGCCATTTGAAAATTAATAAAAAAATAATACGTTAAATTTCGAAATTCTGCTAAAAAGCATGCAAAGGTACGAAGATTTTCTCAAACCTCCGCACATTTTATGCATATTTAACATTAACCCTGACGCATTTTATACTTTGGGTTCTTCTTGTTGATAACGAACAGGCGTCCCTTGCGACGTACAATCTTGCAATCCGGGGTACGCTTCTTCAATGATGCTCTTGTCTTCATAATCGTTCTTTTGTTTATTTGTATCTGAATACAATTCTTCCTTTTGTCAGATCATACGGACTCATCTCTACCTTCACCTTATCACCGGGAAGAATCTTGATGTAATGCATTCTCATCTTACCAGAGATGTGCGCAATGATCTGTACTCCATTCTCAAGTTCTACTCGGAACATCGCATTCGACAGCGATTCAACGATGGTTCCGTCCTGCTCTATAGCGGATTGTTTTGCCATATAATTAATATAAATGTCCTTCTACTTGTTCTACTTCCTCGAAAGAAGACAGAATCTCAGCCTTGCCTCGCCTGATGGCAATCGTATGTTCGAAATGGGCTGCAGGCTTCCCGTCGCGGGTCCTGACAGTCCAGCGATCCTGGTCCAGCCAGATAGAACGATTGCCCATCGTGATCATGGGTTCGATGGCGATACACATGCTGGCTTTCAGCATCACTCCATTCCCCCGTCTGCCATAGTTCGGCACCTGAGGATCCTCGTGCATCTCGCGGCCAATACCGTGACCCGTCAGTTCGCGCACGACACCATATCCATGTGCCTCGCAGTGGTCTTGCACAGCACTGCTGATATCACCCAGATGCTTTCCTGCCACCGCTTGCTCGATGCCAAGGAAAAGTGACTCCTTGGTTGTTTTGAGCAACTGTTTGACTTCATCGGAAACCTCGCCCACACAGAACGTGTAGCAAGAGTCGCCATTGAAACCGTTCAGGAGCGTCCCACAGTCTACGGAGATGATATCTCCCTCCTTAAGGACTGTGCTCTCATTCGGCACACCATGTACGACGACGTCATTCACCGACGTACAGATGCTGGCAGGAAACGGCCCTCCATATGGATTGGGGAACCCCTTGAACGTCGGGACGGCACCATGGTCTCTGATGAACTCGTCCGCGATCTTGTCCAATTGGAGGGTCGTTACTCCAGGCTTGATATATTTTGCCAATTCGCCAAGCGTCTTACCAACAAGTTGGTTAGCCTGACGCATCAGTTCTATCTCGTCTTCAGTCTTCAGGTAGATCTTCATAGAAGATTAGTAAGCCGCCATGCCACGGCCGTGGATACGACCAGAACTGAGCAAACCGTCGTAGTGACGCATCAACAGATGGCTCTCAATCTGAGCGAGCGTGTCAAGCACCACACCAACGAGAATCAGCAGTGACGTACCGCCGAAGAACTGAGAAAACGCATCCTGCACATTCAACAGGCTTGCCAGTGCAGGCATCACAGCGATGAAGGCGATGAACAGCGATCCGGGCAATGTGATACGCGACATCACCGTGTCGATATACTCTGCCGTCTCCTTACCCGGCTTCACGCCAGGGATGAATCCGTTGTTACGCTTCATGTCCTCGGCCATCTGCGTCGGATTGAGCGTGATAGCCGTATAGAAGTATGTGAATGCGATGATCAGCAACGCGAAGATGATGTTGTAGGTCCAACTGTGATGATCAAGCATCGTACGGACAAACCAACTGGCATTCTCCGGAGCAGAATACTGCACGAGTGTCAGCGGGATGAACATCAGTGCCTGAGCAAAGATGATAGGCATCACGTTGGCAGCAAACAACTTCAGCGGGATATACTGGCGTGCACCGCCGACCTGCTGATTACCTACAATGCGCTTTGCATACTGTACGGGCACTTTACGGACGCCCTGTACCAGAACAATAGATGCACAAACAACTGCATAGAGAATGATGATCTCAACGAGGAACATCACCAGACCACCACCTGAGATGGCGGTGAATCGTGACGTCAACTCCTGGAAGAAAGCCTGGGGCAGACGGGCGATGATACCAATCATAATGATCAGCGAGATACCGTTTCCTATACCCTTATCGGTAATGCGCTCACCCAGCCAGAGGATAAACATACTTCCTGCGGACAGGATAATGACGGCCGGAACCATGAACACAGACCAGGAGATGCCCTGAGCGAGGGCAGCACCAGCCTGCATCTTCAGGTTCATCAGGTAACCCGGAGCCTGGAACAACAGGATGGCCACTGTGAGCCAACGGGTATACATGGCAATCTTCTTACGGCCGCTCTCACCCTCACGCTGCATCTTCTGAACGTAAGGCACAGCGACGGCGAGGAGCTGCATAACGATTGAAGCAGAGATGTAAGGCATGATTCCAAGCGCAAAGATAGATGCGTTGGAGAATGCGCCACCAGAGAACATATCGAGCAGCGACATCAGACCGCCGGCAGTCTGTGACTGCAGTTGGCTCAACATAGCCGGGTTGATACCAGGAAGTACCACGAACGAGCCGAAACGATAAATCGCCACGAACAGGAGCGTGATGAGGAGGCGCTGGCGCAGATCCTCAATCTTCCAGATGTTCTTCAGTGTCTCTATTAACTTCTTCATTACTGTTTAGATTTTTGTTGCGTTACCACCTACTGCCTTGATTGCTTCCTCGGCAGTCTTTGAGAAGGCATTGGCCTCCACTTCGATCTTGGCCTTCAGTTCACCGTTGCCAAGTACCTTCACCAACTCCTTGCCGTTGGTCAGACCAGCAGCCACGAGTTCTGCGATACCGATCTTGGTGAGGTTCTTCTCCTCTGCCAGTCTCTGCAGAGTGGAGAGATTCACGGCGAAGTACTCCTTGTGGTTGATGTTCTTGAAACCACCCTTCGGGACACGACGCTGGAGAGGCATCTGACCGCCTTCGAAACCAACCTTCTTCTTATAACCAGAACGAGCCTTGGCACCCTTGTGACCACGTGTAGAAGTACCGCCCAGACCTGAACCAGGACCGCGACCGATACGACGACGAGAGTGGGTAGAACCTTCAGCCGGCTTTAAATTATTCAGTTTCATAATCGAATCTACTTTTTAATTGTTGCTATTAGTCAATAACGGTCACGAGATGGTGAACCTTGCGGATCATACCACGGATTGAAGGAGTATCCTCAACTTCAACAACCTGAGAGATCTTACGCAGGCCGAGAGCCTGGAGCGTACGCTTCTGGTCTATCGGATAACCGATCTTACTCTTAATCTGCTTTACCTTAATTGTTGCCATAGTCTTTGTCTCCTTTAACCTTTGAATACTTTTTCCATACTGATACCGCGAGTACCTGCCACCGTGTAGGCGTCACGCATCTGGCTCAGAGCCGTGATGGTAGCCTTCACCAGGTTGTGGGGGTTCGAAGAGCCCTTCGACTTGGCAAGCACATCCTTGACACCGACGCTCTCCAGCACGGCACGCATAGCACCACCAGCCACCAGACCGGTACCGGCAGCAGCCGGCTTCAGGAACACCTGTGCACCACCGAAGCGAGCCTCCATCTCATGAGGGATGGTGCCCTTGAGCACGGGAACTTTCACAAGATTCTTCTTGGCTGCCTCTACACCCTTGGCGATGGCGGCGGTAACTTCACCAGCCTTGCCCAGACCCCAGCCGATGATGCCGTTGCCGTCGCCGACAACAACAATGGCTGCGAATGTAAAGGTGCGACCTCCCTTGGTAACCTTCGTTACACGGTTGATGGCAACCAGTCTGTCTTTCAACACTACGTCACTATTTACTTTAACATTTTTCATTGCCATAATCGTTTAGAATTTAAGTCCACCTTTACGTGCTGCGTCTGCCAGAGACTTGACACGGCCGTGATACAGATAGCCATTACGGTCGAAGACAACGGCGCTGACGCCTGCCTCCTGAGCCTTCTTAGCCAACAGTTCACCAACCTTCTCAGCCTGCTGGATCTTCGGCATAGCCTCCAGACCCAGAGAAGATGCAGATGCGAGTGTTTTACCTTCCAAATCATTAATCACCTGAGCATAGATCTGCTTGTTCGAGCGGAACACACTCAGACGAGGACGCTCGGCAGTGCCGAACACGTTCTTGCGAATTCTATATTTGATCTTAATTCGTCTTTCTTCTTTCTTTGTTGTCATAATCTTGAATCCTTTAATGATTAATTCTTAATTACTTAGCCGAGGCTGACTTACCCGACTTACGACGGATAACCTCACCCTTGAACAAGATACCCTTTCCTTTGTAAGGCTCAGGCATGCGGAAAGAACGAATTTTAGCGCAGATCAGACCGAGCAGTGCCTTGTCGCATGACTCGAGGATGATCTGGGGGTTCTGGTTACGCTCCATCTTGGTCTCTACCTTCACCTCCTTCGGAAGTTGGATAAAGATGGGGTGCGTATAACCGAGAGCAAACTCGATGATGTTACCCTGATTAGACACACGGTAACCGACACCCACGAGTTCCATCTCCTTCTTATAACCTTCGCTCACACCGACAACCATATTGTTGACGAGTGCACGATACAGACCGTGGAAAGCCTGCTTCTGCTTGATGTTGACAGGGCTGTTCTCGTCTATCTCGAATGTGACGTGACCATCCTCAATCTTCACTTTGATAGAGGCGTCTACCTTCTGAGAAAGTTCACCCTTCGGACCCTTAACGGTCACAAGACCGTCCTTGTCCAGAGTCACAGTAACGCCTGCAGGAATACTAATTGGCAATTTTCCTATTCTTGACATATGCTATCCTCCAATTAATATACGTAGCAAAGAACCTCGCCGCCGATCTTCAGGTCGGCAGCCTCTTTGTCTGTCATAACACCTTTGGACGTGGAAATGATGGCGATACCAAGTCCGTTAATAACTCTCGGCATGTCTTTGTAGCCGGTGTAGCGGCGGAGACCCGGGGTGGATACTCTCTTAAGACACTTGATGGCGTTCTCACGCGTGGCGGGGTCATACTTCAGGGCCACCTTGATAGTACCCTGAGGACCATCCTCGATGAACTTGTAGTTCAGGATGTAACCCTTCTCGAAGAGGATCTTCGTGATTTCCTTCTTCAAGTTCGACGCAGGCACCTCCACGACACGGTGATGTGCCATGATGGCATTTCTGAGTCTGGTCAGATAATCTGCTATTGGATCTGTCATAAAATAAATGTTTTAATTGATCGGGACTGCCCCGACAATATTAATAATAAAAAACTTCTGTTTCGCTCTGGTTTACCAGCTTGCCTTCTTCACGCCAGGTATCAGACCGCTTGATGCCATCTCGCGGAACTGGATACGGGAGAGGCCGAACTGACGCATATAACCCTTCGGACGACCCGTGATCTTGCAGCGGTTGTGCAGACGGATGGGGTTGGCGTTCTTGGGGATGCTCTGCAGTTTGCGGGCTGCCTCATAGGCTGCCATAGCGCCCTCTTCAGTGTTCACATCGGCTGTAGCGATGATCTTCTTCAGGGCTGCACGCTTCTCAGCATAGCGGGCAACGAGTTTGGCGCGCTTCACCTCGCGGGCTTTCATTGATTCCTTTGCCATATCTCTTAATCGTTTTTAGCGTTCTTGAATGGGAGACCGAAGGCCTTCAGCAGAGCATAACCCTCCTCGTCGGTCTGAGCCGTCGTCACGAAGGTGATGTTCATACCCTGGATACGGTCCACTGAATCGATATTGATCTCAGGGAAGATAATCTGCTCCTGGATACCCAGTGTGTAGTTACCACGGCCGTCGAACTTGCTCTCGATACCCTTGAAGTCACGGATACGCGGCAGGGCGATGCGCACAAGTTTCTCCAGGAACTCATACATACGCTCGCGGCGAAGGGTCACCATCACACCGATGGGCATCCTCTTACGAAGTTTGAAGTTGGCGATATCCTTCTTGGAATAGGTTGCCACGGCCTTCTGACCACAGATGGCGGAGATCTCGTTGATAGCCACATCGATAATCTTCTTGTCCTGAGTGGCGTCACCAAGACCCTGGTTGACGACAATCTTCTTCAGAACGGGAATCTGCATTGCCGATGTGTAGTTGAACTGCTTCTTCAGAGCCGGAGAAATCTTCTCCTTGTACTCTGTCTTTAACTGTGCTGTATTTGCCATTACTTAATCTCCTCCCCTGACTTTTTAGCGATACGGGTGACCTTCTTGCCCTCGCGCTTGATGGCGACACGGGTAGCCTTGCCACTCTTCGGATCAATCAAACTAATATTTGAAATGTGAATAGGAGCCTCCATCTTCACGAAGCCTCCCTGAGGGTTCTTGGCACTCGGCTTGGCGCTCTTGTTGACCATGTTCACACCTTCAACAAGTGCACGCTCCTTGTCGGCCATCACCTTCAGCACCTTACCCGTCTTGCCCTTGTCCTCACCGGCCAGGACGATGACGGTATCATTCTTCTTAATATTGAACTTTGCCATTTCTCTAAACTATAAACTTTAAACTATCAACTATTAAAGTACCTCAGGTGCCAAAGAAACGACCTTCATGTTCACGGCGCGGAGCTCACGGGCCACAGGGCCGAAGATACGGCTACCGCGAAGTTCGCCGGCATTGTTCAACAGCACACAGGCATTGTCGTCGAAACGGATGTACGAACCATCAGCACGGCGGATCTCCTTCTTTGTGCGAACAACCAAAGCCTTTGATACTGCACCCTTCTTCACGTCACTTGTAGGGATCGCGTTCTTGATAGAGACGACGATGATGTCACCTACGCTGGCATAACGGCGCTTTGTGCCGCCCAGCACACGGATGCAGAGAGCCTCACGTGCACCGCTGTTGTCAGCAACAGTCAATCTGGTTTCTGTCTGTATCATAATTACTTAGCTTTTTCTACGATTTGAACTAATCTCCATCTCTTTGTCTTCGACAGAGGACGGGTTTCCATAATGAGCACGGTATCACCGATGTTGCACTCGTTCTTCTCGTCGTGTGCGTGATACTTCTTTGTCTTCTGGACAAACTTACCATAAATAGGGTGCTTCTCCTTGAACTTGGCGGCAATAACAATGGTTTTATCCATCTTGTTGCTGATAACGACACCCTGTCTTGTCTTTCTTAAATTTCTTGTTTCCATATGGACCATTGTTATTTTTTAAGTTCTCTCTGATGAAGTTCTGTTTTCATACGTGCGATATCACGACGGGCAGCCTTAATCTGAGAAGGATTCTCAAGCGGGGTGATGGCGTGGTTCAACTTCATCTGGTTGTACTTTGCAACCTCAGCCTCAATACGCTCGGCCAAGTCCTTGGTCTCGAGTTCTCTTACTTCTTTAATCTTCATACTCAATTAAGCGTTTTTATCGTAATCACGTCTAACAACAAACTTTGTCTTCACAGGCAGTTTCTGCGCGCCGAGGCGGAGAGCCTCCTTGGCGATGTCGAAAGGAACGCCTTCCACTTCAAAGAGGATGCGGCCGGGAGTGACGGGAGCAACCCATCCTGCGGGATCACCCTTACCTTTACCCATTCGCACGTCAGCAGGCTTGCGGGTGATGGGCTTGTCGGGGAAGATGCGGATCCACACCTGACCTTCACGGTTCATATAACGGTTGATGGCAACACGGGCTGCCTCAATCTGACGGCTGTCGATCCACTTCGCATCCATAGTCTTGATGCCGAAGCTGCCGAAAGCCAGTGTCGTACCTCTGTGGGCGTTGCCTTTGTTGCCGCGTCCGTCCTGAGGTCTTCTATATCTTACTCTTTTTGGCTGTAACATAATTCTCTAATTCTCTAATTCGTGATTACTTCTTCTTATTACGGAACTTTCTGTCACGGCCACCACCGGCGTTCTGTCGGCTACCACCCTTCTCCTGTGTGAAGTTCGGGGTCAGGTCTACGTCACCATAGATCTCACCACGGCAGATCCACACCTTGATACCCAGCAGACCGACTTTCGTCAGAGCCTCTGCGTGGCAGTAGTCGATGTCAGCACGATAGGTGTGCAGCGGAGTACGACCCTCCTTGAGCATCTCGCTGCGTGCGATTTCAGCACCGTTCAGACGACCTGAGATCAGCACCTTGATACCCTCGGCACCAGCACGCATCGTGTTCTGGATAGCCATCTTGATGGCGCGGCGGTAAGCGATCTTACCCTCTACCTGGCGAGCGATGTTGTTGGCAACAATCGTGGCATCGAGTTCGGGGCGCTTCACCTCGAAGATATTGATCTGGATCTCTTTATCGTAGAGTTTCTTCAACTCCTCCTTCAGTTTGTCTACATCCTGTCCGCCCTTACCAATGACGATGCCCGGACGAGCCGTGCAGATCGTAATGGTGACCAGTTTCAGTGTGCGCTCGATGACAATCTTCGACACGCTGGCCTTGGCCAGACGCTCGTTCAGATACTTACGGATTTTCTGATCCTCTACCAGGTTATCTCCGAAGTCCTTGCCTCCGAACCAATTCGAATCCCAACCTCTTACGATTCCAAGACGGTTGCTTATTGGATTTACTTTCTGTCCCATACTTATTCTTTTACATCATTAGTTTTAGCGTCAACGAACAGAGTCACGTGGTTGCTGCGCTTACGGATGCGGTAGCCACGGCCCTGAGGTGCAGGTCTCATTCTCTTCATTGTCACACCCTCGTCGACAAAGATGCGGGTGATGAACAGTTCACCGTCCTCTGCCTTGCGGTCATTCTTGGCTTCCCAGTTGGCAATGGCCGAGCGGAGGAGTTTCTCTACATCTGCTGCTGCTGCCTTCTTCGAGAAACGAAGCACACCCAGTGCGCGATTCACTTCCATGCCGCGGATCATGTCGACGACATAGCGCATCTTGCGGGGTGAGGAGGGGCAGCCCTTCAGCTTGGCAAAATACTGTGTCTTAAGTGCTGCTTTTCTTTCTTCAGCCTTAATATGTTTTCTTGCTCCCATGTTAATTCTTAATGTTTAATGTTAATTGTCCCTGGGATTACTTCTTGTTACCGGCGTGACCACCGAAGCGGCGGGTGGGTGCGAACTCACCGAGTTTGTGACCTACCATGTTCTCAGTAACGTAGACAGGGATAAACTTATTACCGTTATGAACTGCAACAGTGTGTCCCACGAAGTCCGGGGAGATCATTGATGCCCTGGCCCATGTCTTGACGACATTCTTCTTACCACTCTCATTCATGGCGAGAATCTTCTTCTCGAGTGATACGTTGATGTACGGACCTTTCTTTAATGAACGACTCATAATTTACTCTTGTTTAACTTCGTGATTACTTCTTGTTAGCTCTTTCAATGATGTACTTGTTTGAAAGTTTCTTCGGTGCGCGTGTCTTCAGACCCTTAGCGTACAGACCCTTGCGTGAGCGTGGGTGTCCACCAGACTGACGGCCTTCACCACCACCCATCGGGTGATCGTGCGGGTTCATCACGACACCACGGTTGTGCGGGCGCTGACCCAGCCAGCGGCTGCGGCCTGCCTTACCACTCTGCTCAAGAGCGTGGTCTGAGTTTCCTACACTACCGACGGTAGCCTTACAAGCGGAGAGAATCTGACGAGTCTCGCCTGAAGGGAGTTTGATTACACAATAACTGCCCTCACGAGAAGTCAACTGAGCAAAGTTACCAGCCGAACGGACGAGTTTGGCACCCTGGCCGGGACGCATCTCAATGTTGTGGATGACCGTACCGACGGGGATGTTGGCCAGCGGAAGAGCATTACCCACCTCGGGCACTGCCTCTGCACCAGACATCAGGGTTGCGCCTACCTGCAGTCCATTAGGAGCAATAATGTAACGTTTTTCACCATCAGCGTAGAACAGCAATGCGATACGGGCCGAACGGTTCGGATCGTACTCGATTGTCTTCACTACGGCTGGAACACCATCTTTCTCTCGCTTGAAGTCGATCAGACGATACTTCCTCTTGTGGCCGCCGCCCATGTAGCGGACAGTCATCTTACCGGTGTTGTTTCGACCGCCGGTAGAGCGCTTACCGTAAACGAGAGACTTCTCTGGCACGGATGCAGTAATATCCTCGAACGTGCCAATAACCTTGTGTCTTTGACCCGGAGTAACGGGCTTTAATTTACGTACTGCCATTTTTTATTGAATATTGCTATAAAAATCAATTACGTCGCCCTCCTTCAGAGTGACGATTGCCTTCTTGAACGCATTCTTCTGACCCTTGATCAGGCCAGCCTTGGTATAGCGCGAAGAGCGCTTGCCTGCGTAACGGCATGTGTTCACATCGAGGACTGTCACATTGTACAGGCTCTCGATCTCATTCTTAATCTCCAACTTATTGGCCTCGGGCTTCACGATGAAACCGTACTTGGTCTCTGCCTTCTTGGTACGCTCCTCGCCCTTCACCTTATAAGTTTTCTCTACAGAAGACTTGTCTGTAATCTTGGTCATCTTCTCAGTGACCAGGGGTTTGATGATAAATGCCATATCTCTTGTCTCCTTTTACTTGTTTAAGATACCGTCGATCACCTCCAGCGACTTCTCCGAGATCACCAGCACGTCGGCATTCAGCACCTTGTAGGTGTTCACGCTCTGTGCCTCAACGACCTCTGTACCCTGCAGATTACGAGCCGACAGATATACGTTTGTGTTATCACCAGCCAGAACGAAGAGCGACTTCTTACCGTCTACCTTCAGGTTCTTGGCAATGTTTACGAACTCCTTGGTCTTAGGAGCATCGAGCGTGAAGTCCTCTACCACGACGATAGCATTCTCCTGAGCCTTGTAGGTCAGAGCCGACTTGCGGGCCAACTGCTTCACCTTCTTGTTCAGTTTGAAACTGTAGTCACGGGGTGTGGGACCGAACACGCGGGCACCACCACGCAGCAGCGGAGAGTTGATGTCACCATGACGGGCACCGCCGCCACCCTTCTGACGACCGAGTTTACGTGTAGAACCGGAGATCTCACTTCTCTCCTTCGACTTGGCATTACCCTGACGCTGGTTGGCCAGATACTGCTTCACATCCAGATAGATCACATGGTCATTAGGTTCAATGCCGTAGATAGCATCGTTCAGAGTCACCTTGCGTCCGGTCTCCTGACCTTTGATATTTAATACGCTAACTTCCATCTTACTTGTTGATTAATACAGTTGAACCATTATAGCCAGCGCAACTTCCCTTCACGAGAATCAGATTGTGCTCTGGAATTACCTTTAACACTTTGAGGTTCTGGGTTGTCACGCGGTCGCCACCCATCTGGCCACCCATGCGCATGCCCTTGAACACCTTGGCGGGATAAGAACAGGCACCGATAGAACCCGGCTTACGCAGACGGTCGTCCTGACCGTGTGTAGACTGGCCTACGCCGCCGAAACCGTGACGCTTCACAACGCCCTGGAATCCCTTACCTTTAGACGTGCCGACAACATCGACGAACTCAACACCCTCGAAGATGTCGACAGTAACGGTGTCGCCGAGGTTGAGTTCCTCGTCAAACTTGAACTCGGCCAAGTGGGCCTTGGGTGTCGTGTTGGCTTTCTTGAAGATACCCATCATAGCCTTGGTGGTGTTCTTCTCCTTCTTCTCACCGAAGGCGAGTTGAACGGCCTTGTAACCGTCCGTCTCGACTGACTTCACCTGAGTGACAACACAAGGACCAGCTTCGATAACAGTGCACGGTACATTCTTACCGTCGGCACTGAAAACGGATGTCATTCCGATTTTTCTTCCAATTAATCCTGGCATTTCAGTTTAAAATTAATAATGTTATAAATATAATAAAATTCCTTTTTAAGTGTCATCTTTGCCATCCGAGGCACACAAACCCACTTAAAAAGGAACCTCAACCGCTTCATTCTTGAAGGCTAAGTTGCTCTTTATCAGGGTATTGATGGCTCTCAGACCAGCGCAATACGCACTTTAGCGGCTGCAAAGGTACATATTATATGCGACATACGCAAGATTTTCTATCTACCCAACTAAATATTTAAGTTTTTTTATACTTTCAGATATCTTTTATCATTGCAATCCTTGCCACTTACCACAGTCATTGTTTCATTTTCAGAATATCATCTTCTTCGTCTTGCCGTCGGTGCTACGGAGGATGAGGATCTGACCTTTGCGAGGCGACTGGACTTTGCGGCCTTGCAAGTCATAGATACCTGTGGTCTGTGCTCCTCCAACCGTCATTTGGCGGATGCCACTTGCAGTATCCGTGATGATTTTGCACTCCAGCAGCAAGAACTCATGGAAGCCGCCAAAGGTGGACTCGTCGGTGAAACGGATGACGAAGTTACCCTTCTCCGTAACAATAAACGGCAGCTCACGACGCTCGGCTGAACTCACATCACCCCGTTCACCTTTCACGTTAGGAGCAGCCTGCTGGACTTGTGAAGTGACAACTGCACGGCCTGCTGCATCGAGCAACTCCACCTTATACTGAGGATCCTCTTTCCAGGCGGCCATCACATAGACGAGCTTGTAACAGCCGGGCTCCAGGGTCAGCGGACTGTTGGTCTGACTGCCGGTCTCAGTCTTCCCATTACGCCAATAGAGCGCACTGCCCTGACAGCCCTGGAATCCGACAAAGGTACGGGCTCCCAGCGAATAGGTGTTGGGATACTGATGGACGTCATCATTCTCCTGAACACAGAGCCAGCCCTTCGGCATTGCCCCTTCGGCCACATTCGTGAAATCGAGTTTAAAGACGGTTTCCTTCTCCTCGTCGATGACCGACTTCTTTTCAAAAACAGGCAGGATGACCGCATTATCGTCAGTCATCACAAAGGTCACCACATCGGCATCGGGATCGAAGGTGATGGTCTTCTCCATCGTGAAATAGACAGAGTTTATCACGCGTAGTTCTGTCAGCACATAGCCCTCATCGGGATTAACTGTCAGCGTGACGGTCTCACCCTCTGCCGCCTCCTCAACGTCAGAGACGACACTGCCATGCTCGGTCTCACGGACGCAGACCAGGAACTTCTCAGCCTCCGCTTCGGCAGACGTGTAGATAATCTGGTCGATGTACATACCGATACCGTCAGTATTATTTAGGCGGAGGTCGTTGGAGCCCTCGTTCAGATGAGCCTTGAAGGTGGACTTCAGCCAGTTGTTCTTGCCGGTTTCCTCGATGTCGATGGACTGCGTTTCACCATTGACGACAACCTCCATCTTACCGGCTTTCGTCGTCTGGCTGTAACGTACGGCAATGATATAGTCGCCAGCCTTATCCAGCGTCAACTGATGGCGCAGCGAACCGTTTTTGCTGGTACTGAAGGAGACATAGCCCAAGGCAGCAAAATCATTCACGTCATCGGGCACCTTGCCGTTGGTGGTGAAGCAGATACCGGAGACACTCTTATAGTCCATATTCTCAGCCTCGATGACGATGGGCAGATGGCTCTCGGCAGGCTGTTGGGGAATAGCCAACGGCTGTGCGACACTGACAGCAGGGCGGCTATTGATGCCGGCACACTGGATCGTGACATCGACAGGTCCCAAATGATTTACGCTCAGCGTATAGACACCATTCGCGGCATCCCACGCCTCCGTAGGTTCGGCCGTCGCTGACTCACGCGGCGTCAATGTGTAGCTTGGAACAGACGAAACACCCTTGACGGTGATGACATCCACGACCGTCGTCGTAGTATCCGTACGGAAATTGTTCAGATAGAAGTCAATGTGGTCGTTGTACTCACGGACGACACCACTCGACAGCTTGCCGTAATTCAGAATGAGCGAGTCGCAGGTGTTATATGCCAGAGGGATGCGCCCTTCGGCTGTTGTCTTCTTATTCAGATAAGAATACGGGGTGTAGGTTACCAACTGGTTCCCCATGCGAGCCACAAAGAGGTCGCCCGTCGACACCTCGGGATACTGCTCGTTGAACTCGTCAACCTTCTTCTGCAGGTTACTCCACTGCTGAGTGCGCTTCGACTTCTTCACCTGCACGGGAATGCTCTTTGCCAGATCATCGTAGAGCTCGAGCGTAACGGGAATGGTGGCATAGCGGCCCGTCTTCTTGAAATAGCAGTAGTTTTCCATCCACTGACCATTACCCTTGTTCATCGGATCGTCCTGCTTGTAAAGTTTGTCGTAGAGGTTGCCCCAAGCGGCATACTTATCTTCATCACTGCCTGTATTCACGTCGTTGACCACTACGATCTTCGTGCGGTCTACGACTTCCTTCCGTGTGGGAATGCGCAGGGTGCCATCAATGACCTTACGGAACATATCCGTCCAAATGGCCTTGAAATGGGGAGCTGGTGCCCAATTGCGGCGGCTATAGCCATCAACGATTTTCGAGTTGGTCTCTGTGAAGCCCTCACCGCCCTGTGTCCACGTCAGTTCAGGACCGTCCCAGACGGCACCGCCGTTGATGCCCGTCTGTTCCATCACCGTACCGATGCCTGCAGCACCAGGATACTTGCACTTACCTTCGCCCTTCAGGTCACTCATGGCGCCCTCCCATCCGCAATAGTCGTAGCGGACGCCATAGTTCTTGGCCAACCCGGAGATGAACGGAGCGATGGTCACACTCTCATTGTTGTAGAAGCAGCTCGACGTGGTGTATTTATATAGCCAGAGGATACTCTCGGGATACTTCTTACAAGCTTCGAGCAGCTTCGGCTCGCGCTTCATCTCACCGATGGGGTTCAGCGGATGACTCCAGATGTTGCCACAGAAGCTCACCGTCAGGAAACCACCATACTTGTGGGACATCTCGACCAGATTGGCAAACAAGGCCCAGCGAGACGACTGTCTAGATGAACTCTTGTCGCCTGGCTCGTCGAAGCCCCAGAACTGCTCGGCATAGTTCCAGCCTAAAAAATTGGGATAGCGTTTGAAGAAATATTCAAACGTCTCCAGGTCGCTGTCCTGTATATGCGTATGACCGCCACTGGCCGGCTGGCAGGTAAACCACACGCCGTTCTTCTGGCACACAGAGCCCCACGACTTGTAGGTTCGCACGGCCGAGCGAGGTCTGGTATAGATATTCTTTTCCTTATCGTACGCACACGACATAGAGAGGTTCATACACACATAGGGCCTGACATCCTCGGGTATCAGGTCGATAATCTTCTGCGGATCAGCAGCAAACCATACGTCAACGTGGATCAGCCACAAAGGATGTTCATTGTCTATAGGACGGCGCTGCTGGGCAGACGCATTACTTAACTGATGGCTTTCGGAAACCTGTGCCATCGCCTCCAAGGTCGCGAATACCATCAGGAGACCAATCATCATTCTTTTCATATTTTTCCTGTTCTGTTAAATATATTACGGCTACAATTTTACCCTTGGGGTAAGTTTCCTTACAACCTTACAGAAGCTTATATCGCATACTTCCTAATTGCCGGGACCGAGATAAGATGGTTGCAGACCGCCCCAGTCAATGATGACCTTCTGGAGCATCTGCCCTGGGTCGAGGGCTTGGAAGGTTACGGTATGGGAGCGTTTGCTCCTATCGACAGCAAAGCGCAGACGGCAGGGAGCGCCGTTTCGCATGACCTGATCCTTCCAATTACGATCATACTCCTTGAACTTATTCTCAAACGTCTGCGGCTGACTTCCGTCAACAGTCACACTCACACAGTTGCTCGTTCCAGCATAGAGCGGCCAGAAAGGAACCGTGTAAAAGAACACGTCAACGCTGTCAACGTCGACAGCATCAAAGCCATAGGTGGCAGAACCCAACTGCATCACCAGCCAATCGTAGCCAAGACCTCTGACGAGCCTCGCGTCGTCTGACTTTGAAGCAAACTGAGTGAGGTTGAGAACCTGGCAGCCCTGTAGTGGCTCATCCACAGGCAGCAAATCGACAGGCGTCATTCCCGCCCCCTCGGAAAAAGCGACATCCGGCATCTTCTGGTAGAGGGCACACCAGCCTGGAGCCAGAGCCATCATACCACGCCACTTGCCGTCGAGCAGACTGTTGTAACGACGATTGAGCGTATTGATGCTGTCGTAGGCGATCTGCGACTGGTGTGCAGCCCAGTTGGCCTCTGCCCTACGCCCTTGGGCGAGAAGTTCGTGATTCAGCTGTGCCATGAGGAACTTGCGATTCATCTGATAGGCGGCCTGCATGGGGAACTGCACCATCTCGAACCATGCCGCACTGCCATCTGACAGTCTTTCCGCCTCGTCACTGATATGGCGGTAGTCTGCCAAACGGTGCTGGGCCTCACCATAGTTCTGGAAAGAATACTCTGTGGGTTTCAAACCTGTGTGAGCCTCATCATCCCATTCGAACTCCCAACCCATGAATTCAGGCTTGCGACTCCAGGCCAAACGATAGTAAGTGTCGAGGAGACTTTGAACTTTATGATTACATAAGAAAAGGCGGGTGAGGAGGTTGGCCTGATAGCGGTTGACGGTGTCGAAGTCAAAGGCATGGATATTCCAGGCCATGTCCATGAATGTCTGGATGCCAAGTTCCATCGGCTTGATATCTCCCACATTGAGCAGCCAATAACGGTCTGCCCCACAATCATAAGCTTTTTTCAACTCTTCGTACATCAGCACCGGCGGCGTTGTGTTGAGCCACAGATAGTCATGTGGAGCACCAAGATAGCTCAAGTGGTAATAGACGCCTGCCCTACCCTTGCGCTGTTGTTCTTCGGGATTCGACACACGCTTCATATAGCCGTAGTTGTCATCAACCCACACCAGGGTGATGTCGTCAGGCACTTGCAGGCCGTTCTCATAAATATCCATAGTCTCCTTATAGGGCACGAAGATCTGCGGAATCTCCGACGCTTGTCTGCCTATATGTTTCTCTAACAGCTGACGCTGGTCGTCGATGACCTTCGTGATGAGCGGTACACGCTCTTCCAAGGGCAGGTTGCCTTGCAGCCCGGCATCATGCAGTCCTCGCATGGCGGTGGTATAGATATTCTCGTATTTGGAGGCCGCCGAAAGACGATCGTCCCACTTCTGCAAGATGGTCTCACGGTTGGTCTTATAATTCCAGTCTCCATCACGCAACTGATCCCACTCCGTCGAAGCAGCATTGTTTAGCAACAAAGGTTCACAGTGCGAGGTCGTTATAATGATACCAAACGAATCGCAGACCACCTTACTCTGTGGATGAGAATAGAATGCACCTGTACACGAATGCATGGCCGGTGCCAACATATTTGCCTTGAGACGGAGTAGCAGCTCACAGACACGGGCGTAGGTCTTGGGACCGATGTCGCCCAGCTCACGCTCATAATTTGACGCAGCCCAGGGCTTCAGTCCCCAGTCCTCATCATTGATGAAGATGCCACGATACCTGACCGTCGGCTCACCCGAGGCATAGTAGTCGCAGTCGATAGTGGCCTGCGGATTCTGCCTGACAGGCACGTCAGCCCACCAATACCAAGGCGTGACACCGATTCGTTGCGACACTTCATAGATGCCATAAATGGTACCGCGCTTGTCGCTGCCGGCAATCACCAAACGGGGCTCAGGTTCGTTGGTCACAGTAATGACATAACTCTCCCATTTGCCCATAAGGTCCTGTTCCTTCAGCAGTCCCTTTGCAACGAGCTTTTCAATGGTCTTACTGCCGTAGGTACCTACGACGATTTGACCACCCTCATTCCTTACGCCATCTTTACCTGCACCCGTCACTCTCTCAATGTCAATACGGAGATCATTGATAGCACGGAGCACCTGCTTAGGTTCCTCCTGGGAATAACTGACAGTAGCATTACGCACCTTGAAACTTCGACCCTGCACACAGAGAGGAACGACTATCAGCAATAGCAGCAATTTCTTCATCATATATAAAATTCCTTGTTAGACTGATTTGGTTTTTAGAAAAGCCCAGACTTACACAAGTCCAGGCTTTCTTAACTAACTATATTCACTATCCATATGAAAAAACTACGGTGCAAAGGTACGAATGTTTTTCAATTATGCCAAAGAATTTTGTTTCATGTCATAATGGGAAATGTCACAACCCGCAAATAATGAGCAATCTGAAACATTTTTGACATCTGCATGAAACATTGAAGCATTTACAAAAAAGAGGGCGTGCTCAAAATGCACCACCCCCTTCGGAATTAATCATCTACTCTATTTTCAAAGCCGTTTATTTCAGGATCACCTTCTTACCATTCTGGATGAACAAGCCCTTAGAAGGATTAGCAATGCGCATACCCTGCAGGTTGTAGTAAGCATTGTCTTTCTTCACGTTCTTCACGGCCTTGATGGCAGTCTCACCACCCTTCCAAAGATAGACAGCAGTCACTGTTACAGGGAACTCACCACCCCAAGCGTTCTTCAGGCAGTGCAGGTGACAGAAATCGTCGACACGCTCGTCACCGGTCTTGAAGCCTTCTTCATCACCTTCACCATTAGCAGTCAGAGTCATGGTCTTGAGCTCATCCAGGTCGATAGCCAGACACTCCAGATCAGCATTCCAGTGGGGATCATCTGCATTGAAACCAACAACCAGGTTCTTCCAAGCACCCTCGTTGATGACACGGTTGCACATCACACGCATACCAGGACCACCAGTACCGAAGATAATCAACTTGTCATACTCAGAAATGTCAGCATACAGGTTGTATGTCACGTTCTCAGCACCGAGGACACATGCACCAGCACCAATCTCAGCGTTCAGATTCCAGGCAGGAGTCATCTCACCTGTCATCTCAGCATCTTTAGTACAATGTGTCTCATCATCGGGATTGCCCCACTGGAACCACATTTCGGGCACTACCTCTACCCACTGCTCAGGATCCATCCACTCGTCCTGTGCGTTTGCTGTTGTTACACCTGCCATCAATGCGATAGCTGCAAAAACTGATTTAGTAAAAATCTTCATACTCAAAAAATTTTAGTTAATAATGAATGTTATTATTTTAAACGATAATCTTTTCGGCTGCAAAAGTACAAACTTATTATATAACAGCCATAGAAAAACGTCTCATTACATTGCCTAAATGTTGCAACATAACGTTGCCAGGGGAAACAGGTCTTCCCTGGCAACGTTATGAGTTACTACTGCAAGGCATCTGCAAGGCTGGCGTAAGGCGACTTACGGTTTAAGGCAGTTGACCACAGACCGGCATTGGCAGCCGATTCTACCACAGCCCCGAAAGTGATGCCGTACTGCTGGGCGCCCGGTACCTGCTGTTTGTAGGTAGTAACAACCTGAGCCAAAGCGGCGGCAGCTTCCGCATCCGTACCGGAGACATTCTGGATGGTCAGGCGGATCAGCTTGCCTGTAGCAGCAAGATCCTTCAGCATCACAGCAAAGCCGTTCGCATCGAACGAGGCGGCTTCAATAGACACCAGCGCGTCGATACCGTTAATCTGATCCATGCCCACAGCGTTGGCCGTCAGAAGGCGCAGCAGCTCAGCGCGTACATCAAGATCCATCAACCGCTCACTTACGAACAGCTTGGCATCACCGCGCAGCTCGCGCATCTTCTGTGCCGCATAGGCGAAATAGGCCTCGCCCAAGGTCTGCTTCCAGATCAGGTCGGCAGAAGAGGTGACAGGGCAGTCAGCTACCGTCCAGTAGTTGATCAGAGGAGCAGCCTCCATAGCGGCAGCAATGTAATCGCCCAGGGCGCCGCCGATAATCTGGCGCTTCTCTTCAGGAGTCTTCTCCACCTCGTAGGTCGGGCGATACTTGTATTTGAACGAAATGTTATCCACAAGATAATCGCAGTTGATCAGCTTCGGTCCTAAGACGACGGTCACCTCCGTCTGTCCTTTCTGGTCGTCAGAGAAGGCCAGCGCCTCAAAGTCGATGTTGATCAGCCCACGCCCCCAGACATTCAGTTCGCAACCGAAATCCTTAGGGCTTTTGAACTCGGCGTTTTTGCCGCCCATGGCAAAGAAGACCTTCTGATTCAGTGCCGTAGCATTCACAGCCCGATAGTCGAATGTCAGTTCTGAGTAGTCGCCTAATTTGCGTCCTTCAGGGAACTTGTAGGTGATGGCGACGTATGAGTTATTCGTCTTGGTGACATGGATCACATGCCCCGTCTGGCCATCAGGATCATCCTCCACGGCTGCTGAGCCCTTGCCCTCGTCGCCAGTAGCCTTCTGTAGAGGATAAGCAGTGCCCGGCGCATCAGCCTCGAAGTCGATGACATCGTTGCCCGTCACCTCATCTTCTTCGACCGTCTCCGGCTCAATGAGCTGAGAGAGATAGGTCGTATTGATGTTGGTGCTGGCGCAGAGAGCCGGAGCAAAGACATTGATACCCTTCTCGCAGACATCCTTGGCCATTGAGGCAGCTAAGAGCATATTGATATTACCCTCGTTATCCACCTGCTGGCTGTGGACAAAGAGGTCGGGAATCGTCACATCATTGAAATTGGAGAGCGTCAGCGAGGCAGCCGCAGTTCCCTCATCGAATTCTGAAGATGCCATCGTGTTGCCCAGGCGGAAATTGGCAGCGTCGATATAGGTTGTCAGCGTGCCGTACGAAGCCAAGTGCTCAGCCTCTGCGACAGCAGCAGGTTTTTCGCCGGCAGCAGAAGAATTGTCAAACTCCTTGGCGCATCCTGTCATCAGTGTCATCGCTGCAAAGAGGCCCAGCATACAACCGATTGAAAATAGTTTCTGTTTCATAGCTTACTTGTTTCTTGATTACTTAAAAGTCTCTGACTTCACGCCGCGGGTCTTGACCGTCAGCACATACTTCTCTGAAACACTGATGCCAAGGCCGTCATTCGACACCTGGAAGTCAAGATACAGCGTGTCAGGATGGCGGTTACCGACAAGTTGCGACTCGTCTGCCTCGACGAAGCGACCCGAGCCGCTCGCCGTGAAGCCGTCGGTATTCGTACTGACGGTGCAGTTGCCGCTATTGTCGAAGTTCAGCTGCAGTTCGCAGTTATAGGCCTTGCCGGAGGCATCCTTCGCAGCATAGTTCATCAACGAAGTATTCAGGCCCTTCGTAGTGACGAAAGCCGTAGCGCCCTGAAGGTCGCCGTTAATGAGATACTCTGCATGATACCTGTTCACATACTTCACGGCATAGAGTACGAAGTCCTTCTCAGATAGGATAGAATCGACACCCGTAGCCTTAATCATGCGGACGGGAATCACATAGTGGTTGGTGACCGACAGAGGATCATCAAAGAAGGCGTCCTCTAACTGCACTTCCACACCGCCGACAGGATCGCCCTTAGGAATCACAATAGTATTGCCCAGCAGCCTGTAATAACTCTCCGGCATCGGAGTAACATCTGTCCCGTCTGCGAAGGTAACACCTCCGCACAGCGAAGCGTCAATGCCGAAATCGATGGTAATGTCACGCGGATTGCTATAGGCACCGCCCATGGTGGCCTGAATCTGAACCTTGTGCTGATTGTCACGTGTCAGATCAACGTACAGGTCATTGCCCAACTCTACTGTACGGACGGGATACTGCTTAGCGAAATAACACGTCTGAGATTCGAAATCGGGAAAGTCCTGGTCACCGCTCTTGCAGGAGGAGAGCCCGGCAGCGAGACCGCAGCTCACAACGCCCACAAAGAGGATTCTATTTATTATATTCTTGGTAATCATAATTTCTGATATCTAATTTCTAATTGCTAATTAAAATCACTTCCAGCCGTCATTCTGCTGCAGGTTATTAAACTTCAGCACCTCAGACTGCGGGATAGGGCCATAAGTCTGATAAGGCTGGAAAGCACGTACCTCCACACTGTTCAGCGGAGTGTAGGTAATGCCGCTGAGGTCTTCGTTGACATCAAGACCACGGGCACTTTCCGTCAGGTCAGACTTCCAGCGGCGCAGATCCCAGAAGCGGAAACTCTCAAAGCAGAGTTCCAGACGGCGCTCGTTACGAATCAGCTGGCGCATCTTCTCCTTATCAGCAGCGCACTCCTCCAGATAACCGGTATCAGTGATTCCCGCACGCTGGCGGATAGCCTTGATGATGTCGTAGGCTGAATAACCGTGGCCGCCTTCACCCTTCGGGCCCCAGGCCTCGTTGGCTGCCTCAGCATAGTTCAGGAAAATCTCCGTCAGACGGATGCGCGGCGTGATATGTGTCTGTCCCGAAGTAGAAGAGGGGTTGCAGTTGACATTCATGCGCAGACGCTTTTTCATATAGTAGCCAGTACGCGTTGACTTGCTCTCCACGACATCGATACCGTCGTCGGAACCCGACTTGCTGCCGGTACGAATCACAGTGCTGTTCACACCGGCAGTGCTGCCATCATGGAGGATATACAGATCCAGGCGAGGATCACGGTTTGCATAAGGAGCCTGCGAGTCATAACCGGAGCGGCTGTCGCTGATAGGATAGCCGGTAGCCGTGGGGAAGGCATCCACCAAGTTCTGGGTGGGGTTCATCATACCGTTACCAAAAAGTGTGGGAGGATAGTTATTACTCTCCTGTGTCGTACTGTTGGTCTCCTTATTACCTCGCCATAGGATTTCCTTGGGATTGGCACCCTCTGCCAGTGTAGCATCTGCCACGTTGTCGCCATCATAATAAGTGATACCGTCAGCTGGCAGGGCAGACACGCCGCCTAACTCGTCAATAACGGTAGCAGCAGCATTGGCAGCCTTGTCCCAGCCGTCATTCAGGAAAGCAGGGCTGGCAGCCAGCAACAGCAGGCGGGAGCGGAACGACTCGACAATCTTGGCATTCACCAACTGGCGCGCCTCGTTACCCATCACAAGGTTGTACATGGAATGATCGGTAGTGATGTCGCGGAACTTAGCCGGAATCGCAGAATCATCACTGATGTCACCATAGTCCGACGGCAGATTCTTCACAGCCTCATCAAAGTCGGCAAGAGCCTTGGCGACACAATCCGCAAATGCCGTGCGAGAGATATTGAAATCGCTGTTGATATCCAATGCCTCGTTGAACAGCTGCACGCCGGTCAACTGATTGCCCACAAGCCCGGCGTGATTGCGCAGCAGGTAATAGAGGTGAATGCCGCGCAGACCGTAGGCCTCACCCAACAGGCGGCGGCTCAGCAGGGCGTTCGTGGTCTCATTCTTCACATAGCGCTGACCGTCCTTGGTCTGCAAGAAAAGGTTCACATACTGGATAGCAGCATACGAGGAGCTCCATACGCTCAATGTCGTATTGTCTGCCGTCCAACCGCCAGTGGCAATTCTGAGATAGGCGTCGCTCTTCTGGTTGGTCACTGCATCGTCAGTAGCATAGTCGCTGTTGTCATAATATGCAGGCAGCATAGCATAGGCATTCGTCAGAAGACGCTGTACAGAGAGCGCCTCCTTCTCTAAGGCATCCAAGTCCTTCTGGTTCTCCAACGCAGGCTCCACCAGATCGTCGCAAGAGGTAAGCACAAAGGTCAGACCCAGCGAAAGAACTGTATTTTTTAATACTTTGGTAATCATAATTTATATCTTTTTTACCTTTTTACTGTTTTTATCAAAGATTGACCTTAACGCCGAGGTTGTAGAAACGACACTGGGGCATAGCGCCAATCACCGTCTCCAGAATCTCACGCTCACCAGAGATAGTCAGGAGGCTCTCCCCGTTCAGATAGACGCTCAGTCCCTTGACAAACTTACCCTCAAACCACTGCTGGGGCATGTCGTAAGTCACCTGTACCTTCGTCAGGTCGAAGCGGTTGGTAGAATACTTCCAGAACGAAGAAGTCTGAGTGTTGTTAGCATTGTCTGTAGTTGTCAGACGGGGATAACACGCTGTAGAGGCCGTAGCAGGCGTCCAACGGTCAAGGGCATAGACACTGTACTTGCTCGTACCTGTCGGACAATAGTAACTATTGTTCTTGAAGGCGATACCACCTGCCTGTCCAGAAGCCAAGGCGAAGAAGGTAAAGTTCTTCCACTTCAGTTCCAGATTCACACCATAGAAGAAAGGAGCCGCGGTCTTGCCCAGGTCAACCTGGTCCTTAGAGTCAATGACACCATCATTGTTTTGGTCTTTATACTTCAGGTCGCCAGGACGGGCCACACCGAAGGTCTGCGTAGCGTGATTGTCTATCTCTTCCTGACTATTGAAGAATCCCTCACACTCGTAGCCCCAGGCAGTGCTCAGGCTGTGGCCTGCACGATACTGGTAGTCATTGGCCCAAAGTTCGTCACGCTTGTCGGCCTTCGTCGTGTAGTACATGCCGACAACACCGAGAGAAGCTTCCACCTGACCGAACTTCTTATTGAAATGAATATCAAAGTCAATACCGCTGCGATTATCTGCATTGTAGTTGGTATTGGGCAGGAAACTTCCCCTTCCGGTAAAGAAGCTGGGATAAAGTGTAGCTTCACCAGTAGTGATCAGACCGTCAGTCTTCTGATTGAAGTAGTTCACGTCAAAGGTAATCATGCGGTTCAGCAGGCTACCCTCCAGACCTATGCGCCATTCTTTGCGCTTCACATAGGTCAGCTCGAGGTTCTCCGCACGGGTGGAGGTAGGGGCTGCACCGCCCTGGTTACCATCCTGCCAACTGTACCACCCGCCACTGGCATTGTATGCACCCTGATACATATACCAGCCTTCAAGGTCGATATCCTGATTGAGCACAGAATAAGCTGCGGTGAGCTTCAGGTTGTCCACGAACGAAACGTTCTCCTTAAACCACTTCTCATTACTGATGCGCCAGCCGAGAGCTGCAGAGGGCGAGAAGGCATTTCGGTGGCCTTCAGCCAACTTGGCAGAATGAACAAGCGTTCCACTGAGCTCCGCATAATAACGCTGTGCATAGTTGTAATCGACACGCAGGCCGGCGTTCAGGTTGCTCGTGCGGTGATAGTCACTGCTGCTGTGGTCAGCGTCACGCGCCAGCTGCTGCTGGTAGCCCCAGCCCATCAGCGTGGCAGCAATGTTATGCAGGTCGAAGCTGTTCTTGTAATCAAACTGCGCACGGAACGTGGTGGTCTGCTGGTCAAATGCCTGTCCGATGTACTCACTGGTGGCAGGCTCATCAAGACCATACTTGTTCAGGCCGATAATGACATCCTGTCCGTTCATCTGAGACCAGACCGGCTCATAGACAGCATACTTCTCTTGCCATGCCTCGTTATAGTCATACCAGTAGTCAATGCTATAGACGGTGCTGAAGGTCAGGCCATTAAGAATACTTCCCAAGTCTGCTTTCAAACCGACATCAAACATAAAGGTACGTACGCGAGACTTGATATAGCCGGCCTTCAACATGTCACCATAGACAGTCGTCTGGTTGGCATTATTACCGCCAAGCAGATACTCGCCGTCAATGATATTCGTACTCGACTTGATTTGCGAAGCAACAGAAGAGACGTTCTGGTCCATCATACTGATGGGCAGCAACGAAGAATACCAGTTCGGACGCAGGGTTGCAGCAGCTCCCCAGAAATCACCACGACCGGAATAGTTGTTCTGAAACTTCATGGCAGCATTGGTGAAGCCAGACAGCCAGTCAGTAATTTTCATGTCCACATTGGCACGGACATGCAAGTTGAGGTCGTCATCATTCTTCTTGTCACCATATTTCACCATGCTCTGATTGTACTCTGTGCCTAAATTGACATAGTAGCTTGCTCGGTCACTGCCACCGGAGATCTCTGCAGTCACGTCGCTACGGTTATAAGCCTTGCGCAGGAACTCACTGGTATAAAAGTCCATATCGGGATAACGATAGGGATTGACGCCGGCTGCCGTATTGTATATGGTGGCCTCGTCATACTGAGGTGCCAGGCCATCGTTGGTGCGGGCCTCGTTATACAGCCTCATATAGTCAGCAGCACCCAGATATTTCGGGTAACGCTTCGCAAAATACAAACCGGTATTGGCACGGACGTCAATACGCAGGGGCTCGGATGCACCACGCTTGGTGGTAATCAGGACAACACCCTTGGCACCCTTGCTACCATAGAGGGCAACCGCACTGGCAGCCTTCATGACGGTAATCGACTCAATCATGGTAGGATTCACCATGCTCGCCTCGCGGGGAACGCCATCAACCAGGATAAGAGAATTCTGTCCCCAGACGCTACCGTTATAGCCACCGACCAGGCATGACAGCTCACCGAGGCTACTGGTATAATAATCCTTTTTCAGCAAGTCGGACACACTGACAGCGCTGACGCCACCAAGGATATTCTCTTTGGCCTGCGTACCGAATGCCACATTGACCTGTGCAGTGTCTGCTACCTGCTGAGCCTTTGCTACCGAACCTTCGCCTATGACGGCGGAAAGCATCAGTAAGGCAAATGTCTTATGTAGTTTCATATAATTCTTCATCTTTAATGTTTAATCTTTCATCATTAAAATCACCAACCCGGATTCTGAGCAAATTCAGGATACATCTGAACATCCTTCTGCGGGAATGGGAACCAGTTGTGCTTGGGCAGTGTGTATTTACGCTCGGTGAGCACCACCTCACGCAAGTTCAACACATGATTCTCCTTTGGATTGGCATAGCGCTCCTTGTCAGACTGATCAGCAGCACGGTCAAAGTAAACAGCGGTCTTCTTGTTGTAAGGAGCCTTGTCGAGCAACAGCCAGCGGCGCAGGTCCGTGAAGCGATGCCCCTCGAAAGAGAGTTCAACGGCACGCTCACGACGGACCTCGCTCATGAAATCATCGACAGAACCCAAGAACTTGGAATCGACACCTGCCACACCTGCACGTGCACGAACCTTATTTATTGCACCTACAGCCGAGAGGCTATAGCCGGAAGCACTGGCAGTGGCAGAGCCATAACCTGCAGCAGCAGACTCGGCATACATCAGATAGACATCGGCCAGACGCATGAGCGGCATCACCAGAACAGTACCCTCCTTATAATCGTCGAAGTCGTTCATATACTGAGAGGTGAACTTCTTGTTCATATAACCGGTAAACACGCACTTTGAAGGTGTATCGGTACGATAGAGACCGCCCTCATAGAGGCTGGCATACTGCTTGTGTTCGTCGGGCAGACCGTCTTTCAGGATCTTACTACCATCCTGCACGGTCTTCACAGCATCATAGATGAAGTTATAGTAGAAGCGCGGGTCACGGTCCTTGTAAGGATATTCTGGATTGTAACCACTGGCGGCATCAGGCTTGGTAATATCGGGGATTGGCAGACCGTTGGCCATGCCGAAATAGTCGGTATAATTAGCAGCGGGATAGCACTTGATACCCGAGTTGTTGATCAATGGCGGACGCCAGTCGTTGACGAGGTTCCAACGCCACACACCAATGTGACAAGTAGCCATGTTCTCCCAGAACAACACCTCCTTCAGACCGTTCAGTTTATTCTGCTTATAGGTATAGAAAATCTCCTGGTAGTGATCCCAGTCAGCCAGTTCGTAACGGCCGGTCTCTTCACAAATCTTCAGCGCCTCTGCAAAGGCATCGGCAGCGCGCTTACAGAAATCTGCGTTATAGGTGGCATTGCCCGTCGACTCCTGATTCATCATCGGACTACCGGCCCAAAGCAGGTCCTTACCCTTATAGGCCAGCGCCATCACCTTATTTATACGTACTGCGTTCTTGCCTAAGGTAGCCTTACCGGCAGCTGTCTGATCCCAGTCAATGGGCAGCAGGTCAGCAGCTTTCTGGAAATCCTCAGCGGCCTTCTCGGCGGTAGCCTGATAGTTCAGACGGGGAAGGTTGAAGACAGAATTCGCATCAAGCACCACATCGATATAGGGCAGACCTCCCCAGTACTGCATCAACATGAAGTGGTTCCAGGCACGGAAGAAATACAGCTGTCCTGCTATGAGGTTCTTCTCTTCCTGCGTAGCATCCACCAGTTTGTCAAGGTTGGCAATACCGATATTAGCCTTACGGATACCGAACCAGCAAAGACCATACAGATAACCCTTGGTCGATACGTCATTGATCATACGCTCAGGAGTACCTGTGTTCATACCACCCTGTTTCTCTTTGAAATAAGAATAGAAACACTCGTTCCATCCCCAGTAGTTTCCCTGGTCGATGGCGTTAGGTAGCTGACGGCTCTCCTGCGGCTCCCAATAGTCATCCTCACCGAAATTCCAGGCACTGTGGTACTGGTGGCCCGTCATAATGGGCATGGCAGTGTACAGTTCCTCCACGAAGCCCTGGAAGTTTCTGAAGTTCAGATAGGGCTGCGACGCGTCTATAATACTTCTCTCCTCCTTGTCCAGATAGTCCGTGCACGATGCCAGGCCCATGACGCCCATAACGCCCATCAGGCTCATAACGCCCATCACACCTTTCTTATATATATTCATCATTTTCATAACGCTTTTAATTTAGAAGTTCAAGTCAATACCCATATTGAAGCGGCGTACCGTAGGATAGGCACCTCTGTTACCGGCACCGCTGAAGTTAGACTCACGGTCATCGGGCATGTCAGTCCAGAGAAGGAGGTTGTCACCATTCAGATACACCTTCAGCATGTTCAGCCCGACCTTCTTCAGCCAGTTCTGGGTAAAGGTATACGAAATCTCCGCATTCTTCAGACGTACGAACGCACCGTCATAGTAGTAGCGCGTACCCTGGTCACGCTCCTCCAGTTTGGCCGTCCATCGCGGCAGAGGAAGTTTACCGGAGCCTGTGCTGGCATAATAATAGTTGCCTTCCTTGAAGAGTCCGTTGGTGGCACCATAGAATTCATCAAAGTTGATGTAACGCGTCACATTATCCACACCATAGAACTGACAGCTGATGCTGAAGCCCTTCCACTCGGCACCGATTGTAGCACTATAGGAATTCTGCGGCGTACCAGTATATTTATAAGGAGCACGGTCGTCATTGTCGATGATACCGTCGGCATTGAAGTCCACGATACGGTAGTCACCTGGCAGTATCAAATCGTCTTTCGTCACACGTGAGGTCTCGCCGATTACGTCATCCCAGGTATTCAAGAATCCCGCATCAATCCATGATGTTGTCTGACCAATGGCATAGCCGGCCTTCTTCTGGTAGGCAGGCTTCAGTTCCGGATCATCGGCGAAGTCAATCTTATTCACGGCGTGCGTGATGTTACAGTTGGCCCATACGCGCAGTTTGTTGGGGAACACCTTATTCAGGCGTACGGTCAGTTCCCAACCATTATTCTTGATAACACCCACGTTAGACGTAGGAGCCTCGAAGCCAAAGTAAGAGGGGATAGCGCGCTCGGCACCGCCGACAATCACGTCAGAGCGCTTGTCGGCAAAGATATCAAACGAACCCGCAATCAGACCGCCTAAGAACGAATAGTCGAAACCTAAGTTCTTCTTCTCCACCGTCTCCCATTTGATATCCGGGTTACCCAGACGCGTGAACGTGTACTGACGGTAAGGAGAACTATCATCCATGCCGGGACCCTGTTTCCAGTAGTTCGCCGGATAGTCAATCTCGTCACGGTACTGCCAGCGCCCGCCAGGGTTGTCGTCACCAACCTTACCCCAAGAAGCACGGACCTTCAGCATATCAAGGAATTTCAGGTTCTTCTTCACAAACGCTTCCTCGCTGATCATCCAACCGGCAGACACAGCGGGGAAGAACTTGAAGCGGTTGTTCGAGCCCCACTTCTCACTACCGTTATAGGCACCGTTGAACTCTGCGAAATAACGGCTTGCATAGTTGTAAGTCGCACGCATCACCCAGTCCTCACGATAGTGTGGGAACTCCGAGCCACGTGCGTATGTGTCGCGGCTGAACAGGCCCAGCGCCGTCACCTCGTGCTGGCCGAACTGTCGCGCATAGTCCAGTTGGAGAGAGTAATACAGTTTACGATACGTATAACGCTTGTCCACGCTGCCCGCACTCGTACCCCAGAGCACCTGCTCATTATACGGTGTATCCTCATCCTGGTTCCAGCGGGAATTATAGCTGATATCACCCGACTCAGGGTTGATATACTCATAATACGGATGATAGTTCGAGTCATTAATACCGCGCTGCATCTCCCTCATTGTATTGTCGTATGACAGACGAGCCGAGAACTTCAGACCCTTGGTCACGAATGCCAGATCCTGCTTCAGGATGAAGTCAGTCGTAATCTGCGTGTTCGTGGCCCGCTCGTCACCCGCATACGTAATGTTGGCCACCGAGTTCGGCTGGTCGGCATCACGCGGAGCATAGAAGCCATACGAGCCGTTGCTGTTAATCGGTCGGAACGAGTCTGGAGCCGTCCGGTAGATACCGCCCCAGAAAGCATCACTGCCACCTGAATTACCCCAGGGATAACGACGCACGCCGTTCGAACCGAAGAGGTTCACGGTGAACTGCGTCGTCTTCGTGATGTCGAAGTCCAGGTTAGAGCGCAAGTTGATACGGTTGTAACCGAAACCAGAAGTATAGCCCCGGTCGTTCGAGAACTCCTTAAATATATCACCCTCGTGCGTGAAGTCGATGGCAGCGAAATACCTCACCACCTTCGTACCGCCGCTCACGTCCGCCGTCACATTATACGACATAGCCGTACTCTTGAACAACTCGTCCTGCCAGTCCACATTCGGGTAGCGGTCCCACTCCGTCGAATTAGCAGGATAGCGGTACTTCCTGATCGTCTCCAGATCCTTAAAGGCTCCCCACGAGCCCGCACTCACCGGCGTCTCCCGCTGCACCACGTCATCCTTAATAATAAATGTGTCGTACGAGTCATACTTCTCAGGCAACTTACTCACCACCTTCATCGTCGAATTGGCCTTCACATGCACCTGAGCCTTACCCTCCTGACCGCGCTTCGTCGTAATCAAGATAACACCGTTGGCACCCTTCACACCGTACACAGCCGTTGCCGAAGCATCCTTCAGCACCGAGATATTCTGCACCGAACTCAGGTCCACTGTGTTCATTGGGCGCTCAATACCATCTACCAGAATCAGCGGATCCGCACTACCATTCAGGGTAGCGGCACCACGAATCACAATCTTCGGGTCTTCCTCACCAGGCATACCGGTAGAGGCTGTCGTGATGACACCAGGCAGGTTACCAGTCAAGGCTGCACCCAGAGAGGGCAGTCCGCTGTGACGCTCCAACGTCTTCGCGTCCGTCTGTGTGATACTTCCCACCACGGATGCCTTCTTCTGCTGTCCGTAACCGACAACCACCACTTCACTCAGCTGGGCAGCATCTTCCTTCAAGACTACCTTAATCGATTTACCGCTCACCGCTTTCACCTCCTTGGAAATCATTCCCACATAGGAGACGACAATCACACTGTTCTGGTTTGGCACGGTCAGATTGAACACACCGTCAAAGTCGGTGATTGTTCCGCTGCCGCTTTTGCCTTTCAGAACCACAGAGGCGCCGATAACGGGTTCCCCGCTCTCGTCGACGACAGTTCCTGTCACGTTGATTCCCTCCTGAGCCCATGCACCAAGGCTGAGCATCAGCAGCATCAACAATGCTGAGACTGTTCTCTTCATCAGTTGCTTTTGTTTCATTTACGTTAGTTATTTGATTATAAAAATATGCTGCAAAGGTAGTTATAAATAGGGATATCGTCGCAAGGAAAACGTTTCATGGGTTTTCGAAAACCGTGCAAACTGAAGAAAATGCATCATTTGTCCTTATACGCCTCCGCATATTCTGTCGGGGACTGACCAAAATGAGCCTTAAAAGCTGTTGAGAAATGCGCCCGGTCATCGTAACCGACACGGTCAGCAACTTGGGAAACATTCACCGCTCCCTCACGCAACAGGCGGGCTGCCTGTTCCATACGTAGGTTACGAAGGAACTTACCGCTCGAGATGCCTGTTATCTCCTTCATCCTGCGGTGCAGCTGGGCCCGGCTGATGCCAACATCACTGGCCAGGGCGTCGATATTGAAGTCCGGGTCTGACAGGTGGGCATTCACTGAACGCATCACACGCTCCATCAGAGCGTCATCATTACCCTTCACCTCGATGTTCTCTACACGTTTTTCCTGTTGGACAGCCCCGCTGAACTTCCCGCGCAAGCGGCGCACATTATCTATGAGGTTGTCTATCTGGATATGAAGTTCTTCCATGCTGAAAGGTTTGGCTATATAGGCATCAGCCCCAGATTTCAGGCCTTCAAGTTTATGTTCCACCTCAGCCTTGGAAGTAAGCATGACAACCGGGATCTCCGAAATCTGAGGATTATCCTTGATCCGCGTCAGGAGGGTGAGACCATCCATTTCAGGCATCATCACATCGCTGATCACGAGATCGTAGTCGTCAGTCAGAAGCATCTTCAGACCCTCTTTGCCGTTAGGCGCATGATTAAACTTATAGCGGCTGCCCAGTTCGTTCGTGATATAGTCGGCGATCTCCTGGTCATCATCTACCACAAGAATTTTAAACTGGCGGAAGCGGCGTTTGTCACTATTGCCGTCAGAGAGCACCTCACGGGCAGGACTGTCGGTGACAATCTGATCCGATTTCAGATGACTGTTGCCCTTGGGCAGCGTCACCGTGAAGCAGGCTCCTTGACCATCGCTACGATTGTCAGCCTTTATCTTGCCACCATGAAGTTGGGCGATGGCCTGACTCAAGTTCAGACCGATACCAGTACCCTGCATACCAAGGTCATCGGAGTTACGGCCTTGATAGAAACGGGTGAAAAGGCGTTCCTTATCTTCTTCTTTAATACCAGTGCCGTTGTCCACAACCTTTATTTCGATGTCTTTCTCTAATTCACGCAGCACCACTTTCACCTCACCCCCGTCAAAGGTGTACTTGAAGGCATTCGACAAGAGATTTGACACGACCTTGTCAAAATGAATACGATCCACCCATGCCAGTACATGGTCCTTATCGTGCTCGAAGGTGAAGGTAATGTTACGCTGGTTGGCATTGTACTGATAGAGTTTACAGATGCCACTGATAAAATCCACCATGTTGGTCTCACGGCAGTGCAACTGCATTTGGTGCTTGTCGATACGCCGTTCATCGAGTATCTGGTTCACGAGCAGCATGAGGCGCTGCGCATTCCTGTCAATCGTCTCAATATAGGCTTTACCCTCGCCTTCACCAACGAGTGTCTTCAACTTGGCCAATGGTCCCATGATGAGCGTCAGCGGCGAGCGGATGTCGTGCGTCGCATTGATCAGAAATTTCATCTTCTCCTCGTCCAGTTGTTGATTAGCACTCCGTTTCCACATCCATCCCATCATGCCCACAATGCCCATAACGCCCAGTAAATAAATCATATACGCCCAGCCGGAACGATACCAAGGCGGAGTCACCTCCACGATAATGTTCTTGGTATCTGATCTGGCTCCTGCCGCGAGTGCCCTCACCTCTATCTCGTAAGTTCCCGGCTGCAGGTGGCTCAGTTGAACACTGTTCTCACCCTCTCGTGTCTGCAGCCACCGGCCCTCATTAATTCTGTACTCATAGATGATGTTCCGGGGACTGTTGAAGTCGAGCAACGAGAACTCCAGTGTCACGCTGTTGTCAAGATAGGACACCTCATAGCAGTCTGTCTCGATCACTGGACCGTCGGCAATCCTCCGCCCGTTACTCTCGGTCAGGGCGTTTACGGGTTGACCGGCTATATTGAAACCCGTCAGTTTGACAGTCGGGAAATCCTTATGACTGCCTGTTACCAGGGCCGGGTTGAACACGATGAAACCGTCATTGTTAGCAAAACAAATCATGTCATGATTGGTATGCATGCCAACACAATTGACATATTCCTTCATATTCAGGCCATTACCACTGACATGACCGATGAACTGCTTTTTCCGGGCGTCATACTGCCATATCCCCATCGAGGTAGCACACCAGATATCTTCGTTGTTGGCCTGGACGATATAGCCCACCGTCTTGTCGGCCAATCCGTCGCCGTACTTAAAGCGCTTCGCCTCCTGGTCACCATCGTGGTAACTGAACATGCCCTGGTCCGTTCCAATAAGGATTTCACCCTGTTTCGTCTCGCAAAGAGAGTAGCACATCATACCGTCCAGCAGGCTGTCCCAGCCATACGGGCGGAAACTGTCCCTCTGCGGGTCATAGCATGAAACGCCTGAGGATGTAGCCAGCCAGATGTGACCATGCCTGTCAGGCATCATGGCCAGGATCCAGTTATTACAAAGAGAGCCCCTCACGGGATCTGTCTGCGTGGCCAGATAATTCCTGACCGACTTATTCTTGGTATTATAAGCACAGAAGCCTCGGGAATAAGTCGAAATGTATAGATACCCGTTCCCGACATCTGTCATATCGTTCACCTTTTCACAAGTAAAGGAAGCCTGCCTCTGCGACCTGCCTGTCTGAGGGTCATAAGCATAAAGAGCCTCGTCATCACCAATCCAATACAGCCCCTGAGTATCGCGGAAAACAAACTCCGCCGCAGGAGGTGCGGCAGGATGGGCCACGATACGCCCGTGACTGTCGAATCCGAACACACCGCTGCCTTGCACGGTACACCAGGTCATACCGTTATCTCCCTCGCACACCGAAGTCACACTTGAACTGAGTCGGTAGCCTTGCGCTGAGAAACTCCACGATGAAAATTGCGGCTGCACGCGCGGAATCATCACCAGCCCCTTCGACTGGCAGCCCAACCAGATATTCCCCAGACGGTCCTCGCTGATACACCATATTTTCGCCGAATTCAAGTCCATACCGTACAGACTACATTCCACGCGTACCAGTTTCCGACTTCCTTTCCCCAGGAAGAAGAGGCCGGCACCACGCGTGCCGATATAGATATTGCCGGCGTGATCCTGATGCGCACTACACATCACGACATCCGTACCACCAAGAGCCGACAAGTCGATGTCGGCAGCCATCATTTTGCCGTGATGATACCGGCTGATGCCATGCAGACCTATAACTAAAATATCGCCATCCACCTCTGCCAGACAGACGATAATGCCCTGGTCAACGAAAAATTGGTGAACACCCGCATGGTCTTTCATCGTCACCTCTTCCCCATAGCCGCATTTCCAGAACCTCCCCTGACTGTCTTCCATCATTTGGTTATAATACCAGTTACCCGAACCTGTTGTATATCCGCCAGGAACCTTCTTGAGGGAATCGCCCGACAAGGCATAGAGTCCACGCCCGGATGTTCCTACCAGGAACTCACCGTTCTTCCGCTCCATGATGGAAATCACGCGAGGCGTTTCCTGATCGGAGAACGAGTAACGGACAAATTGATCTGTCGCATAATCATAGCGCGACAAGCCTATTCTCGTTCCGATCCACAACTGACCGTTATGATCGCAATAGAGACTGGTTACAATATGGCTATTCAAGGTAGTGGAATTATCAGGCTGAGAGAGATATGTCGTGAAGCGGTAGCCATCATATTTGTTCAAGCCGTTGTCGGTCGCAATCCAGATATAGCCGTACTTATCCTGACATATATCATTGATGAGACTACTGGAAAAACGTTCCGATGAAATAAAATGCCCAGTTTGACCAAATGTCATCAAACTGTACAACAAGAATAGTGCTATAAAAGACAACTGCCGCATATCGTTTTAGAATGAGACTGCAAAAGTACACAAAAGTTCATTGATCAACATAGGTTTTTGTCTCACAAAGATGGAGAAACGTTTCAAAGCGAAGAAACCGAAAGCCCAAGGCTCTCGGTTTCTTAAATATCTGTCGGGATACAGGGTACTATACCTTGATCTCAACCTCAACACCGCTGGGGAGTTCGAGTTTCATCAGGGCGTCGACCGTCTTGGCAGTAGAACTGTAGATGTCGATCAGGCGCTTGTAGTCTGACAACTGGAACTGCTCACGGGCCTTCTTGTTGACGAAGGTAGAACGGTTCACGGTGAAGATACGCTTGTGTGTGGGAAGGGGGATAGGACCGCTGATGATAGCACCGGTAGCCTTCACAGCCTTCACGATCTTCTCTGCTGACTTGTCGACCAATTTGTGGTCGTAACTCTTCAGCTTGATACGAATTTTCTGACTCATTGTTTAATTTTACAATTTAACTATTTAACTATTTTACTATTTGTCGCAGTTAAAGAGTCATTTGCTCAACTGCGATATGATTATCACTATTGACGACCCGACAGCAATTGTCAAATCGTCAAATAGTGAAATGGTCAATTATACGAGGTCTGCACGGCCCTTGACCTCCTCGAGCACGGCCTTAGCCAGTGCGCTGGAGAGCGGTGCGTGGTGATCGTACTCCATTGAACTGGTGGCACGACCAGAGGTGATGGTACGGAGAGCGGTCACATAACCGAACATCTCTGACAGGGGCACCATGGCCTTGATGACGCGGGCACCGCTACGGGCCTCGTCCATACCCTCTACCTGACCGCGACGCTTGTTCAGGTCGCCGATCACGTCACCCATATTTTCCTCAGGTGTCACCACCTCGAGTTTCATGATGGGCTCCATCAGTACGGGCTTTGCCTGAGCGCAGATGGCCTTGTAAGCCATCTGGGCACAAACCTCGAACGACAACTGGTCAGAGTCCACGGGGTGGAACGAACCATCGACGACGACAACCTTCAGCGAATCCATCGGGTAGCCACCCAGGATACCGTTCTTCAGAGAAGTCTCGAAGCCCTTCTGGATAGCAGGGATGTACTCCTTGGGGATGTTACCACCCTTCACCTCGTTGATGAACTGCAGAGGTCCGTTCTCCTTGATATCGTAGTCCTCATCGACAGGACCGACGTTCACGATGATATCAGCGAACTTACCGCGACCACCCGACTGCTTCTTGTAGACCTCACGGTAACCCATGACGGTCTTGGTGATGGCCTCCTTGTAGTTCACCTGGGGCTTACCCTGGTTGCACTCCACCTTGAACTCACGCTTCAGACGGTCGATGATGATGTCGAGGTGCAACTCACCCATACCCGAGATGATGGTCTGGCCACTCTGCTCGTCGGTACGTACGGTGAAGGTCGGGTCTTCCTCAGCCAACTTGGCGAGACCGTTGTCGAGTTTGGCGACGTCGGCCTGGCTCTTCGGCTCCACGGCGATGGAGATCACCGTGTCGGGGAAGGTCATCGACTCCAGCACGATGGGCTTGTCCTCATCGCAGAGGGTGTCACCCGTGCGGATATCCTTGAAACCTACACCTGCGCCGATGTCACCGGCATCGATAGACTCCATGGGAATCTCCTTGTTGGAGTTCATCTGGAACAGACGGCTGATACGCTCCTTCTTGCCCGAACGGGGGTTGAAGACGTAACTGCCGGCCTGGATCTTACCAGAGTAGACGCGGAAGAACACCAGACGGCCCATATACGGGTCGGTAGCGATCTTGAAGGCGAGGGCCGATGTCGGAGCCTCGTCTGAAGGCTCACGGTCCTCTTCCTCGTCGGTATTGGGGTTGGTACCCTTGATCACCTCCACGTCGACAGGTGCTGGCAGGAAGGCGCAGACAGCGTCGAGCAGGGGCTGCACACCCTTGTTCTTATACGACGAACCGAGCAGCATCGGCGTGCACTGCATCGAGATGGTACCCTTGCGGATGGCGGCGATGATCTCCTCCTCGGTGATAGAGTCGGGATCGTCGAAATATTTCTCCATCAGGGCCTCATCATACTCGGCAGCAGCCTCGAGCAACTTGTTACGCCACTCGTCGCACTCTGCCTGCAGGTCTGAGGGGATGTCCTCAACGTCATACTCAGCACCCATGGTCTCGTCGTGCCACAGGATGGCCTTCATCTTGATCAGGTCTACCAGGCCCTTGAAGTTCTCCTCAGCACCGATAGGCACCTGGATCACGACGGGGTTGGCGCCCAGGATGTCCTTCATCTGCTGCACGGTCTCGAAGAAGTCGGCGCCAGAGCGGTCCATCTTGTTCACATAACCGATACGGGGCACATTATACTTGTCGGCCTGGCGCCATACGGTCTCAGACTGAGGCTGCACACCGTCGGCGGCTGAATAAGTAGCCACGGCTCCGTCGAGCACACGCAGTGAGCGCTCCACCTCGGCGGTGAAGTCCACGTGTCCCGGAGTATCAATGAGGTTAATCTTGAATGTCTTGTTCTTCCATGTCCAGTTACAGGTGGTAGCGGCAGAGGTGATAGTGATACCACGCTCCTGCTCCTGAGCCATCCAGTCCATCGTGGCTGCTCCATCGTGCACCTCACCGATCTTGTGCGTCTTACCCGTGTAGAACAGGATACGCTCAGAGGTGGTGGTCTTACCGGCATCGATGTGGGCCATAATACCGATGTTTCTTGTCAAATGTAGATCGCGATTTGCCATTGCTTATTATCCTTAATATCTTTTACCTTAAATACCTGTCTTAGAATCTGAAGTGTGCAAATGCGCGGTTAGCCTCAGCCATACGGTGCATATCCTCCTTACGCTTGAAGGCGCCACCCTGGTTGTTGTAGGCATCCATAATCTCGGCAGCCAGTTTGTCGGCCATCGACTTGCCACTGCGCTTGCGGGCAAAGGCAATCATATTCTTCATCGATACGCTCTCCTTACGGTCGGGACGGATCTCAGTAGGCACCTGGAAAGTGGCACCACCGATACGGCGGCTCTTCACCTCCACCTGGGGGGTGATGTTGTCGAGGGCCTGCTTCCAGATATCCAGAGCCGACTTCTCCTCGTTCTGCATCTTTGACTTCACTGTCTCCAGTGCATTGTAGAAAATCTCATACGACTTCGACTTCTTACCGTCGTACATCAGGTGGTTCACGAACTTAGACACCTTCTGGTCGTTGAACACGGGATCCGGCAGGATCACGCGCTTCTTGGGTTTTGCTTTTCTCATTTTGTCTTGAATGTTTAAATTCTGCTTGGGGGCTGTTCTTACTTGTTCTTCAACGCTCTCACATGAGCATTTACTCAACCTTTATAACAATTTCTCCAGCAAAACGGGTTGTTTTTTACTTTTTCACCTTTTTACTTTTTCACCTTTCAAAAGGTCGGCCAAATGACCCTCTCCGGTCATTTACTTCTTGGCCTTGGGACGCTTGGCACCGTACTTGGAGCGGCGCTGCAGGCGGTTGGCGACACCGGCGGTATCGAGTGTACCGCGGACGATGTGATAACGTACACCGGGGAGGTCCTTCACACGACCACCGCGAACGAGCACGATGGAGTGCTCCTGCAGGTTGTGACCCTCTCCGGGAATGTAACTGTTGACCTCCTTCTGGTTGGTCAAACGAACACGGGCTACCTTACGCATAGCCGAATTAGGCTTCTTAGGTGTCGTTGTGTAGACACGCACACAGACACCGCGGCGCTGAGGACAGTTGTCCAGCGCGGGTGACTTTGACTTGTCGACAATCACCTTTCTGCCTTTTCTTACCAATTGTGAAATTGTAGGCATAATACTTTTAATTTAATTATTTATATATGTATATTTTGTTTATATTCAGCACTTTACAACGCCTGCTCTTCCCAGAAAGGCGTTTCGGGCTGCAAAGGTACGACTATTTTCCGATTCCACCTAATATATAATGAAGAAAAAGTGCCATACCTTGTCCAATTTAACAAGATATAACACTTTTTACGCTTTTTAATCACCGATTGCTCTCAGGCCTCGCCTTTTGAAAGGTCAAAAGGAGCGATTGTGCGCGGTTCCTGGCTCGGAATCCTGATCGGCCCGTACTCCTTTTCGTAGCGCATGATGTTCTCCTGCAGTGCCGCCAGCAATCGCTTGGCGTGTTCGGGCGCCAGGATCACGCGGCTCCTCACCTGCGCCTTCGGCACACCGGGGAGCACCCGCGCGAAGTCCACCACGAAGTCACTCGACGAATGGGTGATGATGGCAAAGTTGGCATACTCACCCTGTGCTACCTCCTGCGGCAGTTCCAACTGCAGGCTCTGTTTGTTCTGTTCGTTCTCGTTCATATACCTTATATATTATTATCTGGGTGCAAAGGTAAACAAATAATCCCGTACCGCCAAACGATACGGGATTTTTTTATTCCGGCTGCAAGGCTCGGACATGGTTCAAGTCGGCGTACTCGCGGACAACGTCCTTGATACACGGGCAGTCCTTCTCTGGATTCAGGTCGTGGTGACCCACGATCAATGCACGCGGATAGCGGCGGTGAAGGTCTGTGAGGAGTCGCCGGAGTGATGCCTTCTGGGCCTCAGTCCTGGTGTCGGCGGGTTGTCCGCGGATGTCGAGCCCGCCCTCGTAGCACACGCCGATGGAGTGGGCGTTATGGTTCACGCAGTGGGCTCCGACCATCCATTCCGGCCTTCCCGGCTCGATCTCTCCGTCACGACGCACCACGTAGTGGTAGCCGATGCCGAACTTCCAGCCCTGCTTCCGGTGCCAGGAGTCGATCTGGGCGGCGGAACTCATCTGGTCTGGCCGCACTGCCGAACAATGAAGGACAATCAAGGTAATCTGTCTCATCTTATTATGCATTATGCATTATTAATTATGCATTAAATACAACTCTGCACGAAGAAGGTTGATACCACCAGTGACCCTAAGGCCACAACGAACTTGAGTATTCTCCCGATGTTGATCTTGTTCTGTTTCATCATTTCTACTATTATCAAGAATTAGAGTGTGGCCAATGATCTGCCCTTAGAGTATTTTCTTCCCCTCCTGAGTCAGGAGGGGTTAGGGGTGGTCTGAACGCGGGCCAATGCAACAATTCGCGGTAGTTATAGCGCCTGTTCAGACCCCCTCTAACTCCCCCTAACTTAGGGGGAGAAGAAGTTACCTTAGCCGTTGCCACCTTCGCCACCAGTGTCAGAGCCTGAAGAGGACTCGGGCTTCAGGCTGGTGTCGTAGGTCTCCTCGAACACCACGTCCTTCACCAGCGTCTTGGCGATGACGAACTTCTGCGTGATCTTACCCTGCTTGTTCACGGTCTGGCCTACCACTACTCGCTTGCTCTCGGGCTGGAACAGCACACGGCGCACGGTGATGGTCTGGGCGCCGCAGTCATCCTTCTCCGTGACGCCGATAGAGGAGAAGCCCACCTTGAAGATGCCGATGCCGTCGAGTTTCACCTTCTGGCCCAGTTCGAAGAAGTGCTTCAGGGCACCGCCCAGTTCGTCGAGCACGGCCTTGATGTCGCTCTTCTTCACGCTGGCCTGCGTCTGGATAAACTCGGCCAGTTCCTCGGTGGTGATGAAGTGCTGGTCGTAGACCGCCGTGGCGAACCACTTGCCGAAGGCGGTACTCTCGTCGTTCTTGTTCTGAATTTTTTTAAATTTCTGACTCATTGTTTAAAGATTGAAGATTGAAAGATTGAAGATTGAAATGGGCTGCGCGCCGGCCACATTGTCACATAGATCACACTGATCTCACAGATTTCACTGATCTCACTGATTTCACAGATCTCACTGATTTCACAGATCTCACTGCACTTAGAGTAACCTCTTCCCCTCCTAAGTTAGGAGGGGTTAGGGGTGGTCTGAACAATGGCTAATGAGGCCCTCTCCGGCTCCCCCTGTTTAGAGGGGAGAGTCCAGAGACGGACGGTGCGCCTCTTCAGACCACCCCGCCCTCCGGGCTCCCCTCCTGACTCAGGAGGGGAAGAAATTACTCCTTGCGCAGCAATTTCCGTGATTTCCGTGATTTCTGTGTGACATTAAATCAAAGATCGACTGTGTGACTTTTGACACTACAAAGGTACGACATTCTGTGAGTCCGTTTTCGGTTTCCTTCCGTTTCCGACAGATACTTCCGTTTGCTGCTGTATATTATCCGCCTATGGCTCCACGTCGATGCAGAACGTCTCCACCAGGAACTTCACGATGTGTGGCTCCAGCACCTTCGCCCTGGGCCGCAGCCCCATCCGTCGCAGTCGTTTCTCATACGGACGGCACCACTCCATCAGCGTCTTCACGCTCACACCGGCGGCATCCGCCAGTTGTTGTTTTGACATCGCCTTCATAAAAAACCAATGATTAGTAACCGTTAAACAATGACAGTGCGGAGGCTCACTTTACGTTGTTGCTGATATCTCCCAAGACAGTCAGAAAGGCCAAGTCATGAAGTCAGTGCTGGCACTTTACCCCCCTAAAGTCCTATCCCTTACTCACTGACTTGGCTTTCCTCACTCCCTTACTGCGCCTTCCTCACTCCCTTACCAGGCATTTCTATCCCCCAATGTACCATGACGCATTTGCCACAATAACGCACAGATTCCTCGTGCGTACCGCACAGGCGTGCGCGGTACACACGAGGAAGTCTCAGAACAAAGCGTCAAAAGCGTCACAGATCTCCTCCATCGTCACCGTCGCCACCTCCGACTCGGGCCGGGCGTCGCAGGCCAGCATCGACTTGTTCGCCCTCACCTCCTCGGGACTGTAGGCCACGACGTTATAGCCCCGCTTGCCGTGGGAGCGCACGCCGGTGAAGCCCAGGGCGGTCATCGCCCGGCCCAGTTTGTTGGAGGAGAGCCGCTGCGTCAGGGCACCGCCGACGTGCATCAGGATCTCGGCCGAACTGACGAACATGCCCGGCTCGCCCGGCTTCGGCAGACGGTAGAAAGTGCTGATCAGTTCACGCTCGGGCTTCGGCACCTCGAAGCGCTCGTTGTGCCGTGCCAGCAGCATCATCTCCCGCTCGTTGAACCAGTAGCGGAAGCCCTGGCGGTAGAGCGTATACGCCTGTGCGAACACGGCGTCGTGGTCGAACGGGTGGTCGCGCGGCGAGAGGATCGACTCCACCTCGAACGGCAGCCAGCGCCGCGTGCCCGTGTCGTCGTCGATGAACTGGATGTTGTTGCCCGTGCCGCAGTACGAGGCGATGTGGCTGCGGCGCTCGGCATAGTGGGCATAGGCCCGCCGCTCGTCGGTGACGGTGGTGGTGACGGCCCACTTCAGGCGGTTCATCTCCGACGGCTTCATCGTGTCGAGTTCCTCGCAGCAGATCAGGCCGTACATCGAGAGTTTCAGCACCTCGTCCTTGGTCATGTTGCCGAAACTGGTGTTCGAGTGGAAGAACTGCTTCAGCACCGGTGGGAGGAGGGCATTGAACCAGGTGGTCTTGTAGATGCCCTGCCGCCCCACGAACACGAGGATCTCCTGGTTCACCACGTCGTCGTCGAGCCAGCCGGCGATCATCGCCACGAGCCACTTGCGCAGGCAGGCGTAGAACAGCAGTTGCTCCTCGGCCCCGCCCTTCACGATGACCGTCGACGAGAGGTCCATGATGGGGTTCGTCGCCTCGTCCCACGGCGGCAGGCTGGTGAGGTAGCGGCGGAAGGGGTCGTAGAGCGCCACGTAGTCGGAGTTGATCACCCGCCAGAAGTCCTTGTCGCGCACCTCCTTCACGAACGACAGCAGGTTCTGCATCGAGTTCACCAGGCGGTCGTTCACGGTCTGCCAGTCTGTCGCTGACCGCCACTCGTCGAGCGGCGTCGCCCCGGTGATGTACTTCATGCCCAGGCTGTCGAACTCATCCCGCTCCGGCACCCGGAACTCCGGCTGCCCCGTGACCGTGTTGTGCCGCAGCAGCACATGCTCACTCAGGAACTTCTGGATATCCTCCGTCGAGGCATGCGTCTCCCGCCAGTTCTTCTTGTGCTCCTTCTCTTCCCCACCCTCTTCGGTCTTCTTCCGTTTCTTCTTGTTGTCTTTGTTGTCCATGTTGTCGTTTACTTCTCACTGCAAAGATACACAAAGAAAAGCAGAACCACCTGTCTACCACATGATTTAGACTATACGAGCAGTATACTTTTATGTTAAAAACGAGCCAAATCTAAAAAAAATAGACACATTTGGCTGTTTTCTGACATAAAACAATTATCTTTGCAACCGATAAATGCACTTACTTTATGATGATAGGAAGAATTGACGAGCAGCGCAGACTGCGCGAAGCCTTTGAATCAGAATACTCAGAGTTTGTGGCCGTATATGGTCGCAGACGAGTTGGAAAGACATTTCTTGTGAGAGAACAGTTCCACTATAAGTTTACATTCCAACATACGGGACTGGCACGGAAGAGTACCCGCGAGCAATTGCAGAGTTTCCAACTGTCACTGCGCAGGCAGGGCTACACAAAGGCTCCGCTACCAGGCAACTGGATAGAGGCTTTCGACATGTTGAAAGATCTGATCGAATGGTCAAAAGACAGACGGAAGGTGGTGTTTATCGATGAAATGCCGTGGATGGATGCGCCAAGGTCTAGTTTTCTGCCTGCTCTGGAAAACTTCTGGAACAGCTTTGCCTCTGCCCGCAAGGATGTGGTGCTCATTGCTTGTGGATCGGCCACGTCGTGGATCGTCAGGAAACTGTTAAAGAACAAACGAGGGCTGCATAACCGTATCACGTATCGTATCCATCTGCAGCCGTTTACGCTCAATGAGTGTGAACAATATGCGAAACAACGAAAACTGGGTATGAGCCGTTTGCAACTCATGGAGGGCTATATGGCGTTGGGAGGCATACCCTACTACTGGTCGCTGCTTGACAAGTCGAAGAGTCTGGCCCAGAATATTGATAGGCTGTTTTTCTCAAAAGACGGAGAACTGAAGGGCGAATATTATGAACTGTACGCCTCGCTCTTCAATCATCCGGAGAAATATGTGGCAGTTATTGAAACACTCGGCAAGAAGCGGTCGGGACTAAGCCGGGAGGAAATCATCAAGGAAGGGAAACTTGAAAGTAATGGAAAACTGAGTGAGATCCTTGAAGACCTGGAGAACTGCGGCTTCATCAGAAAATACAATATGATCGGCATGAAGAGTAAGGGTGCGCTCTACCAACTCATTGATTGCTATACACTGTTCTACTTCAGGTTCATACAGAACAATAACTCTAACGACGAACATTTCTGGAGCAAAAGCATCGGCACGGGCGAATACAACAGTTGGTGTGGATTGGCGTTTGAGCGGCTTTGTCTGCTTCACAGCCGCCAGATTAAGACAAAATTAGGTATCAGCGGTATCATTAGCAGTGAGTATGCATGGTGGACAGATCAAAAGGACGGGAAGCGGGGCGCACAGATAGACTTGCTGATTGACCGCAACGATGGCGTTATTAACCTCTGCGAGATGAAGTATACCAAGGTACCATTCCAGATAGATGCCAACTATGAAGCCAACTTGCTTAACAAACGCGCGCGGTTTATAGAGGCCACCCAAACCCGGAAAGCCGTCCATATAACCATGGTCAGTTCACAGGGTTTGGAACGTAATGCCTATGCAGATGAAATACAGTCGGAGGTCTCAGGAGGCGACCTGTTTGCGGAATAAGCGTCTTTTAGGTCCATTCGCCACGATAATATTTCAACTGCTGATAGAGAGTGGCATAACTACGGCTTAGGTTGGAGTGGTCTGCAAGATAACGGGCCAACTGGCTCAACGGCACTTTCAGGGCACCTGCGACATCCAGACCGCATAGGTCTCGGTAGACCTTATTCGAATAAATCCGGTCCTTGTCAAACTCGAATCGGGTCAGAACGAGTGCATCGGCAGTCGGATCGTCATCAATAAGGTACGGTCGCCAGGAGTTGATGACCTTTCTGAGTTCCTCATGATGGTTCTCACGGAACAGGGCCGTGAGCGGTGTGTCGGCATCGAAAGGAGGATTCGTGGCTTTCCCCGTCCCATCGGTGGTTTTCCTTTGGGGAGGATCTGGGAGGGGTGGCTGTTGCTGATACAGGTTCTTCACGTACTGTGCGCCGGGGGCGACATAGACAAAAGTGTTGTTACTGCCTTGGGGGTTATTGCCGTCTGCCTGCTGCAGTCGCTCCAGCAGACGGCTGAATAGGGCGAGGACTTCATCCTCGTTGTTGAAATTCATTGGTTTTATCTCTGTTTCTTATTGATTACATGACATACATATCCTGCGCCAACAGGCGAGAAGAGAAGAAACGGAGGACGTGGGTGGAATTTGGTGTCACAACAATGTCTCTCAAGGTCCGCAACGACCCATGAACGATGTTGATACTGCCAAATGCCCACGTCTCCGTTGTAGGAGTCGTGAGCAGGCAGCCATTATGCTTCGTTCATGTCTTAGAGTTGCGGTTCGAGAGACAAACAAAAGCTGCGGTTGCTTCTTATTACAATATGTAGAGAGTGCAAAGATACTACTATTCTCTTACATTCCCAAATCTTTTGCGATATTTCTTACGGACTCATTGTATTTCTTTTAATTATAAGCATTAAATATCATCGGGAGATAACTAATAGGAGGAATCGCTATTTGGCTATGATACTGAAATCCTTACGGCAGGTGATAGTGTTCTGGTCATTGAGGATTATCTTGAACTTTGTATAATAACTGCCAACTGGCAATGGCTGTCGCTCGTGGTTCTTCAACAAAACAAGACCCGATGATGGAGGATCGATATCTTCATCGGGGTCAATGACCTGACCCAGCCACGCACATTCGTACACGTAGGATTTATGTGCAGACCAATAATGGGTGAGAGGTCCGAAATTCTGGATATAACCATCCCATGGCCTGCCGACAGGTTGTATGTCGCTGGAATAGACCTGAAACAGATCCTCTCCGACTATATAGACAGGATTTTGTATTCTTAAAGTCGTGTTCCTTTTGTTCGTAACTGTCAGACGGAAGAGAATCTGTTCACCCTCCTTAAAGGTCCTGACCGCCTGCCCCTCTGCATTCAGCAGACTGAAATCCACACTAATACTGTCATAGTCTTGAACAGTATACCTGTCTACCAATATCGTCTCCCCTACAGCATCGTCACTGCTGCATGATAAAACAATCGTGCAGACTCCCGCCGTCAGCAGGAATAGCAGTAGTTTGTTGATCATTACTTTTTTTCTCATACTTGCAATTTGTTGATTCATTTTACATACACTTTCTCGCAATATACCTCTTTGCCAATTGTGGCCCGCACAACATAGACACCAGTGCTCCAACTTGAGGTATCAAGGGTGAGTGTCGTGCCACACACTTTCATATTGGTCATTCTTTCTCCTGTTTGTGCATTACAGACCTCCAAATACCATTCGCCAGAACTTATGGTTTCTGGTTCCCTTTCTGGTAATAGAGGGACCTGGGCATCTTCCAGACTGACATCTTCCGTGACAGGTGATGGCGTAAGTGATATATTCAACTGATTGCCAGAAGGAGTCACAGACAACAGGCTGCTTGTCAAAGTATTGGTGACTGGGAGACTATAGTAGGATCCATTAGAACAAGAGACTCCAAGAATTATAGCGCCAGAAGGAGACAGAGGCATTCCAAGATATAACGCATTATGCGCTCCGTTAAATGCCATATAAGTGGGTGTCAGATTACCACCTGTCTGTGTGACGGTTGCCCCTATGAGATTGGGAGATGTTATTACTGCCATTGCTCCAGGCTGAATAACTAATGGAGAGGGGAGATTAATTTCTTTTGTTGTTACTCCATTATAGTAAGTGCCATCAAAGCCATCACAAGTTGTTACCAATTTGTGGAATGTACAAATAGTTTGGCCATAACGTTTCACTGTAGCGGTCAGGGTCGCATTTGTCATTTCCTGCACAGGACTTCTTGTTATAGTACATTGATTACTCCCTGGAGTGTTCTGTTGCAGACAGTTCTGGTTGTAATAACTGTCAGAAAGAGACCATGTAACCGTCATATCACTTGGAAGATTCTGAATATAATATGACCTTGAACTAATGATCTGATATAAGCCAACAATGTTCATTACCCGACTTGAAGGCGAAGGCGTAACCACCCATCCTTTTCCTTCGGGGTCAAGCCAATGGGCTAATCCCGTAGAGTTTGTGAGCCCACCATCCCAAGAATCCAACAAAGGCATAATGAGTGTATTATGCTGCTGTATACCCTCTTCATAAAAATGCTTGGCAGCAATAGTAATGGCAAAAATGCGCTTACTATTATTCAAAAAAGGAGCCCCTTGGCAATATCCCGAAGGATAGCCATGATAATGACTTATTTTTGTCCAATAAAAACCAAATAAATATCCATAATCTATATGGCAATTACACAATGCTATCCTCAATTTCTGATCTTCTGAGTGATAAAGCGTGGCGCCCTGTAGCGGAGTCGGAGTTCCATAACGGTTCCATCCTAGCCATGTTAGATTCGGATTTCCCGTTAATGAAGACTTTAACTCAAGCAGACCCATTCCGCCAGGGCGATATGCAGAACGGAAATACGACTGGTTGTATGTGTAACTGGTGACAGGAGTTATTCCATTGCAGGTCGAATATCTGCAGCGGAACTTTACCATGCAGTTTTCTGCCTCATATTTTTCCTGATTCGAGATTTCTCCGTCATTATTATAATCTATAAAAAAGTAGGTTGTCAGAATATACGGTTTGAACGAATAGTCAGTAGTCATTACCAAAGAGCATGAGGCATCTGCCAAACCGTCAGATGTAAATAGCAGTCCAACTCCGTCTGATACTTCATTGTAATCTGAGTAACAGGCGACATTTGTACTGTCATTATAGGTATATTGTGAACGGATTTCTAAAGAAGTGTTGTCTGAAGGCTGTCCTCCCAAGATACCATGCACGACTCGTTTAATAGTCAGGGTTGATTGCCCCATGCAATCAAAAGGCTCATACAGACTAATTGTTGCCTGACTTCCACTAATAATGTCCGTCAGGAAATGGCCATTTTCATGAATCGCTTCGTGGGTGACAGGACCGAACACGACACTCTCATCCTCGTTTGAAACGTATAGTTCTGCACCTTCTGGAAGAAAGAAATCATTAAAGACGAAATTCAAAGATCTAGCTCCTGATGATTCAAATGTCATAGTCCAAAGCCGACCGCCATCTGTCTCTTCCCAAGTACCGTCAGCAAGCGTGTATGAAACATCAAAGCCTTTTCCGAAATGACGGAGTCCTGTCCTCGCATCTTTCTCTGCATTTTCTTTCCTCACTTTTTCAATATCAAATACAGGCATATGCTTTATTGGAACAGACCTTATATTTGACTTTCGCAAAATCGGTGCCTCCCCTTTGCAATAATAATGCGTTTCAACTTGGGCACAAATAATACTTTTAATAGAACAAAAAAGAATAATAAGACCAAATACACGTTTCATATTATATTAAATAATGATTTTTAATGTTGTCATTTATAGAACAATATATCCGTAGAAATAAATATTGCCTTGCACAATCTGGATTTCGTATTCACCAGAGAGATAAGAGGGAAGGACAAGGCTAGTGGCGCCTGTCGGAATGACTGTGGAATAGACCACCACGTCATTCTCGTCAATCAAACGAAGCACACAACCATCACACGGTGTGTAGAAGGTCAGGGTGTAACCTTCAAGATCAACCTTTGGGATGAGGATTGGAGAGCGAGGATCATCATCCATGGGGTTAGCAGGATCCTCATATCCCACACCAAAGTCAATGGGTTGTGCCATAATGTGCACATTAGACAATGGCAGCAAAGCCAATAACAACACAAGAAACAAGAATCTTTTCTTCATAATTGATAAAGTATTAAGTTAATCATGGTGCAAAAATAAGAATAAAACAATAGACCAACCAAAAGACGTTCATTCTTTTTGTTAGCCAAAATTAACCGCATGTCAACCAAAACCTCATTGGAATGGCTGAAAATGAGATTATTAGGAAGGCTTTCGCAATATCGTTATTAAAGGCCTAAATTGATAATCAGATTGCTTTTTAACGACTGGGCACTATCTGTACAGAACAGTTTATTGTTTGCGTGTCGCTTGGCTTTAGAGATAGTTTGAGGCGTGGAATAGAAAATGGTATTGACATCTTTGTCGTCAAACCCAATGATAAACAATATACAAATACGGAGTTCCATGGGAGACAGACCAGCCTTGCCTAACATGGCAGAGGTGGCGGGCATATCCTTGCGGAACTGCTGTTCGAGCAATTTCCACTCTTTCTTAGTAGGGCTGGCAACCCCTTGCTTATACAATTTCTTTTCATTGAACGCCTTCACAATGTCTGACCCTGTTAATTGATGGATGTGGTCTTCCAAATCTGCTTGGCCTATTTGTCGCTGCAATGAAACTATCACACTGTTCAGTTCTTCCTCTTTACGCTCTTTCTGAACAATGAGCGATTCATAATCGTTCGCCTTGATTTTCTCCAACTCTTTAGTGATACCTTCTCGTTCTATTTTCATTTTAAGAAGGCTTTGGTTCAGCATCCTTAACTCATCTTTTCTTTCTTTTCTCTTCCTGATAATAAGGATTGCACAACCAATGAAAATAACGATAACCAAGACTAACAGACTTCTCGCTTTCCTCGATTCCTGTTTCTCTTGTTCTGCAATCTTCTGATTTCGGTTGTAATTGTATAGCGATGCCATTTGAGCGGTCAGTTCCTGATCCTTTTTGGCTATCGACGAGTCGTTGGCCTCACCATAGAGCAGGGCATATTTGGCAACCGAATCTGCCTGATGACGTTTCTTGAAGACACTCAGCAATCCACGGTACATGGGATCTTTGTCTACCGGAGTCATCTGAGGACGACTTATCTTCCGGAAGTAATATTCTGCGGAGTCAAGATATCCTATTCTGTCAAAATATTGTCCTTTGTATGAATAATATTGGCGTCTTGAAGGCGGTAACTCATGATGGCTGTCGAACCAGTCTGATTCAGAGTCAAATTGATCTATCAGTTGCTTGGCCTCTGGCAGCCTGTCTGATGATTTTACATACATATATAATAAAGACAGTGAGGCTTGGAGAAACTTCTGCCGTAAGCCATGTTTCAAGTAAATATCTTGGGCCTCTTTGATAAAAAACTCTGCACTGTCCTTCTTGTTCATCAAGATATAGATGCCGGCCATCCTCTCTGTATGATAGGCGGCCTTGGCAGTATCTTTATCTATATAGGAGTATCGGCTGGCATGTCTGCGTGCCTCTATCTCATTAGTCAGCAGCAGTTGCTGATGGTAAAGTTTGGCAAGTTGGGAATAGGCAACGGTCAGGGTGCTGTAGTCACAGTCGGTGGCGGTGGTGTCGGCCTGACTGATGGCATCGAGATAGCAGTCGACGGCATGGGGCGCCTCATGAAGGTCTCGGTAGACACAACCAAGGAGGTACCGGGATAATAGACGGTCGTTGGGAGTGCCGTGGCGGTCGTAGTAACTGACAAGGTCGTTAGCAAGGGAGTCGGAGGTGAAGGGAACGTAGGCCTTGTTTTGCGCCTTCAATGTAAGCAGGCTATGGCGCATGCGCTGACTCTTGGACCAACTCCTTGCCTCGGTGCCGAGGCTGTCGAGCAGCCGCAGGGCGGAGTCGGGCTTCTCATTAATAATAGAGTCAATGGCCAGCAACTCCGGGGTGTAGCCGTCTCCGCTACAGCCCGTCAGAAGCACCGCCGCCCCCAAGACTATGATTCCTATCAGTCTTTTCGCAATCATCGCTGCAAAGTTACTAAATTCTCCCGACACTACCAAATAAAACTCAGCGATTTCGTATAAGGTGACAGAGATGCACATCGTTCCTGCCCCCCGCAACTTAACGCCCAATACAAATTTAGAAATGCCATTGATGTTATAGCGAACTCATCGCGATTATTGATTTATGTGAATTATGTAAATACAATCTCTATTAAAGAATGGACCAGAGAATTATCCCCGGCCCATTACAAGGAATCGTTATTAATCAACGCACAATCCGTTTCTTGCCGTTCTGGATGACGATGCCCTTGTAGGAGGCATCCACCTTCTGCCCGGCGAGATTGTACATTTGACCATCAGATTTTACAGCCTTCACGGAATCTATCACTG
>Ga0256404_1000056_pt1 | contig 244714 bp, 188 predicted proteins | sample RumenRJG_01DNA_FD_185990 | JGI IMG/M metagenome (GOLD analysis project Ga0256404, IMG submission 185990) | Bovine rumen microbial communities from Lethbridge, Alberta, Canada - RJG_01 | ecosystem: Host-associated > Mammals > Digestive system > Stomach > Rumen | place: Canada: Alberta...
TCTTGAAGTCGTCCGTGTAGTAGTCGGCAATCTCCGGCGGTAGCATCGAAGTAAAAAGTGTACTCTTGCCCAAGCCCTGCTGCGGACTGATGAGCAACAGCATCACAGCATTGGCGTGCTGTTTGTCCGCCCCAAGCCACTGGGTGACGACAGCCCGAAGCCAGATGCGTACCATCCGCTGACAATAGTCCGAACTGCTGATGCGACGGGCAAAGTCGGCGATATAGTCCGTCTTGCCGTCCCACTGCCCGCGTACCTTATTAAGATAGGCCCTCACAGGGTGGTAATCCACCGCCAGCTCACTCTCGATACGCTGCTTCACATAGCTTGAGAGCACGAAAATCTCGCCCTCGTCCTGAATCCGGCAGTTGATGGAGTTCAGCTGGCGCTTGTCAATCAGTTTCCAAGGATTATCTGACCCCTTCCTCCGATACTCATAGAGATCACGCACGATGTTGTGACGGAACTCGAAGTTCTCTATCACGAACGTCGCCATGTCGTGGATAGGCCTCAGCATCTGCTGCTGTCGCTCCTCGTAGCGGTCCTTCGCCTTCGTTGTTGCGGATTTGCCTTCCGCAACCTGCGAATCAGCGGACTTGTAATCCACCTTCATTTCAAGTAACTCACTCTCGACTTTTTCAAGTCGTTCCAAGAGCACGTTGTTCTGCTCTTTCATTGCATCCACACTCACCGAGTGCTTCTGCTTTCGTTTGGTAAAGAAATCAAATATCCTCATAGCTTTTATCATTTTTGTACTGCAAAATTAATACAAAAACTCCCTCCCTGCAAGAGATTTACCTGAAATCCGCTACCCAAAAATTGCTGTTTTTTACTCCCGGCTCATCGCCTTTTAGTCCGGACGTAAGCACCAATTAAGTACGTTCTGTTTAATCTGCCACTTAAGACCTAAGATACTGCCACTATAGTAGCAGTATCTTGCCACTTTAGTTCTAGCACTCTACCACTTAAGTGGCAGATTCATTAAGTACAGCCTCATCATAGCTTAGCTCCGGCCTCATCACCGTTGTGCCCCTTCCTCATCACCGTTGTGCCCTTTCCTCACGAAAAATCCTCCGTAGCCCAAAAATCCTCCGCCACCATCTTTCTGTAAATCAACAATTTAACCCACCTGGCGGAGGAATATGAAAAAAAAAAGAAAATAGTGACTATATTGAAATTTCCAACATTTTCGAGCAAAAATCCCCTATATATAAAAAGGTACTCCGCCCCTATGCCGTTGGCTTTGGCATAAGGGCGGAGTCTATTGATTATGGAAAGATGCCAGTCTGTCCCGTGGCATCTTCTGTCATTGTGTTTTAAAGGCCCTGGCATCAGGATCCGTCTGGCAGGAATAAATATCAATAATCAGAATCACATTGTCCCTTATCTGATAATCGATGGCGAAACGTTCCACAAATAATATCCTTACACCGGGAAAGTCCGTAAGACGACCTATCTCTGGCATGGCAGATGCAAGCTTTATCTGTTTGTGAATCATCTTCAGCAATTTTTTACTGAAGCTGTCACTTCCATTGCGTTCATCAAAGAAATTGAGAATCCCTTCCAGATTATCAAAGAACTGGGGACTATAGCTGATTTCTAAAGCCATTTAGCAAATCTTTCCTTAAAATCAGCCTCGGTAAGGCACTTACCATCCTCATAGTCACGCTCTGCTTTCATTGCAGCATCTCTCATTTCCTGAGTCAGTTTGATTCTGCCAAACTCATCAGTCTTGAAAGGTTCCTCCATTTCCATACCTCTTTTCAGATACGCTATCAAAGCAACCTTGTCGGGCTGACTCAATTTCATCACCTGACTAAGAATACCACTTCTTCTCACCTCCTCGCTCAGCAAGGCTGCGGCTGGTTCTGCTGCTATCATTACGTCGTTTTCTTCCATATTGATATCTTTACGCCTGCAAAGATACGGTTTTTATTTGTTACTTCCAAAAATAACGCACTATATTTTGCACAATAAAGCCCCACCGCCCGTAGTGGAGGGTGAGGCTATGAAGTTGTGATACTGTTCGTTTATCTCAGGTCGTCGCCGTCGTCCAGACCTTCAGAAACCCATTCGAGACCCTCGGGGGTTCCAGAAAGTCCATTAGCCGCAGGCGAGCTGCCGGCAAGGATTTGACACTGCTGCTGTAGCACGACGACGCGCATCGTTGGTTTCATATATTCTCTTTTCATATTGCTATTCTCCGTTTATTTAATAATTACTTTACGTCCATTCACGATATACAGGCCCTTGCTGGGGTTAGCGACCTTACGGCCTTGCAGGTCGAAGACGCCCTCGGCCTTATTCGTGAGATTCGTGTTATTCGTGTTCACTTCAATAATGCCCGTCGTGTTCTCGTCTTCGTCCTCGCCGAAGTTCAGTTCGTAGCTGCTGATGGCAGGAGCACCACCGTTGGCAGAAAAGTCGAAGTATGCGCGGAAGGCGCCGAGTGTGCGGGGGTTCTTGGCAAAGCCCAGCTTGTTGCCGGCGGCCAGCAGCAGGATGCTGTTCTTATTCTCGTTGGTGATAGCAAACGGATTGTAGGTACCCACGAACGAACCGCCCGTGAACTCAACAGGGGCAGGAGCCGTCTTATCGATGGTCACGCCAGAGAACTTCGGATTGACGATGTCAGGAACAGGCATGTTCATCTTTGGCATCACATCACCGCCATTTTTCTCCCATCCATTGCCAAGCAGCGTAACCAGGTCGTCGCCAGTGTCGGTGGTGTATGTACCATACGAACCGCTATCCTGATTCTTATAGCAGTTAGTGGCAGTTTTGTTACCGGCACCCTTCATCAGGTCTGGGCTGCCACCGCTATAGGTTCCGTTTGCCATACAGTTTTTAATGGTATGATTACCCGAGTCACCCCAACCAAAGATGATACCCGTGGCAGTAGTCGCTCCGCTGATGCTGCCCGAGAACAGACAGTCGCTAATAGTGGTATTCGACGAGACACCGTGACCCAGTATGCCGCCGCAGTGAGTATGACTGCTACCACCGCACACAACGATGGCTGCTACTACGCAGTTCTTGATGCTGTTTGTGCCATGCGCAAAGCCCACCAATCCGGCACAGTGCATAGTACCTGTCACCGTACCCCCAGTCTTCATGTTTTTGATTGTAGCCCCGTTAATATATCGGAACGGTGCCGTGCCCTGGTTGCTATTGTCTGTAATGCTCAGCGTCATTGTATGTCCATCGCCGTCGAATGTTCCGCGGAAGGGATGAACGCTGGTGCCTACCGTCGTCGATACGTTGATGTCGGCAGCGAGTTTTACTGTCTTGTCTGCGTATTCTTCCGTACCGTTGTTCACGTTGCTGGCAAATGTCTCCCAATCCGCATCCGTACTGATGGTAAGGGCGATTTCTGGGGTTGCCCACTTCACGATATAGGGTTTGCCAGCATCGATGGCTGTCAGGTCGTCGCTGAAGTTCAGCGTCAGCTTACCAGTGTTGTCAAGGTTCGATGTCGGCAGCAGTTCCTTAACCGTAGCTCCTTCAAGCGGAGTACCCGTGAAGTCGGTTACATCAAACGGCAGACACAGCGTGTTCCAGTCGCCGTCCTTATAGAGTGTGCGACCCTGGAGGGTGACATTTGTTGTAACCTCATCGTTATTATCGATGACGGTGGTGTTGTCGGCATTGTCGGCAAGTTCCAATTCAGGTACCAGCGTCACAGTCAGATCGAGATTAATATACGAATTAGAAAAAATATGAAGGTTGATTGTTATGCTTTGGCCGCTGCTAACCACGGTTGGGACTGCAACTGTATATGGGGTTGTTGAGCTATAGCCCTTAAATTTGTCAATCAGTAGTGATGCCGAATTATCTGTGCCGTCATAGACGTTCAGATAGTTATTACTATTTGAACCTGTACCCACTTGACCTGATAATTGGAGCACATAGCCTGTGGGTGCAGTAATAGTAAGGTAACCATCGTATTGACTTCCCGGTTGGTCAGCGTTTGGCCCACCTTCATCATATACTTTTATTGATGTGAAACCGTTGGGGAACGTAACATTCTTAGTGGCTCCAGACGCAGGCATATTGACTGAGGGGCTGTTGGAGAATGTCGGGGTAACAGTTACATCCTTATCGCGCATCTTGAAGGTGGCGGTATTCGAGAAAGTATCCCAGTTTACATTGATAGTTCCATACTCATCTGTCACCTGTATTTCACTGAGTACATAGCCTGCATCTGGCACTGCGGTCAGGGTGACAACGTCGTTCACCTTTGCAGGATCTACAGTCTCGAAGTGGCCGTTTGAGACATTGGCAACAGTTACGCTGTGGGTTTCATTGGGATTTAATACCGTTATGTCGAGGTCGAGACCAAAGTGTCCATTGGGGTCGTCGCTATCTGTTTGGAAGCCAAGCCTCATTTTGTTTCCTGTTGTATATGCGGGAACAAAGTTGCTGTTCGCCACAACAATCTGGTTATCCGTATTCTCTTCACCGTCCCAGACTTTCAATTGATGCATTCTCCAGCTCACATCTACTGCACCACTGATCTTCAAGATTTTGTTATCGGGGGCGGTCAGTATCAGAGTGCCGTTGCATTTTTTACTATAGCTCGCAGTTGAGCCACCGTCGTCATAGACCTTGAACGACTGCACGCCCGAGGGGATGGTGGCGTTAACGGTACCAGTCTTGGGCATATTGATGTATAGTGACGTAAGGTCGCTGGTGAACGTCGGGGCAGAGACTATGACATTGTTGGCGGGCAGCGCGAAACTGACGGTATTGTTAGAATACCAAAAGCCTTCTGCGACGGTATTGCTGCTGCCATCCGTTACGGTGAGACTGTTGAGCACGTTGCCGCTGGGTACAGTGACCGTAATGGTGACCGTCGTACCGTCACGATAGTAATCCTTACCGTCGTAAGTGAGAATCTTTGCAGCACTCGTAGTAGCACTGGTAGTGGTACTGTTGGTGAGCGTAAAGGTATGAACGGGCAAAGCGCCGTTATTCTCCGTTACATCGCTGGTAGTGGTACTGTTGGTGGTTCCTTTGCCCACACCTGTAAACACGCCATTGACGCTGCCGCTGTAATAGTTATTGCTCAACGTGCCCTGAGAGCTTCTACCGACAATGGCACCATGACTATTATATTGACTACTACTAGATACCTCACTAACGACGGTCAGCGTGGCAGCACTGAAGCAGCCACTGACTGTGCCACTGCCAAAAAAACCGACGATACCGCCATGAGAATAATTGTATATTGAATTATAATCAATTGCCGCAGTGTGGATAGCAACATTCTCTCCTACAATACAGCCGCTGACGGTGGCTGAATTGTTTTCAGGTATTATACCAACAATACCGGCAACTTCATTATAACCAGTAATACGAGTGTTCGTCAGCGTGATGTCTTTCACCACAGCACTGCCACTGATACATCCGAAGATACCCAGATAGCAATCGTTTGAAAGATCATTTCCTCCTTTATAGATACGGATACCGCTGATAGTCTGGTGATTTCCGTCGAAGATTCCCTTAAAGGGCTTATTCCAATTGCCGATAGCAGTGAAGTTGTTCTCGTCGCTCTCAACGTTCCACGCATTGGTATACGTGTAGTTGATAGGCGCAGTTACCTTAAAATAGTAACCTTCGTAACTATAACCATTGTTCACATCTTCAGCCAACTTGTCAAGGTCGCTGGTTGAACTGATCTTGTACGGGTTTTCGCTCGTACCATTACCGCCACTTGACGTGGGGAAATGCGACGGTGCTGGTGCTGCCCACGCCCCAAGGGAGGTGAGCATCGTCATGAGTAGCATCATGGCCACTCGCCTTGCGCCGCACAGCCCCTTGGCCGTCGGCACCGAGATAAATCTCATAATGGTTTCTTTTTTCATAATGATTGAAATTATTATTAATGATTCGATTTCCGATTGTTCACTTAGTACATGACGCAGCGTCTCCGCGGCGTTTGCGCTGCAAGGACGGTGCAAGCCGAGCGCAATGGAGCTCGCTCCAATTCTCTGACCAAGGTCAGAGTGTGGCGTTGCATTGCCGAGGCGCCGCCCGTTGGCTTTGCCCTCGTCCGGCGCGACTCGGCCAATCATGCAAGCATGTTGGCCCTCGCTGCTTTGCCCGTTCTCGCGCCCTTTTCGGGCACAAAGGTACAAAGAATTTTGTTAATAATCGTTACCCCCCCCTAAATAATGTTAAGAGAGTGTGATTTTAACAATCTATCAGAAAAATACGTGGTTTTAGGCTAAAAAAATAGGCGAGGGTTCTCTCTGCGAGAGTGTGGCGTTGCGAGGATGTCTGAAGGCTGAGGGATGATGTAAGATGTAAGAGAGCGATGGCAGAGGGACGGGTGACTGACATTAACGATGGCTGTCTGTGCGTCCTTCGGGTATGACAGGACCTGTCCCTAGTCATATGCACCCCCAAAAACAGCAGCTATCACTTCTTGTTGAAGCAATAGCTGCCGTTATAGAGTAGGTGTGTTGGCAATCGCCAGTAGGTAAGCTGGCTGCCAACTCCCTGATTCAGATGTTTCTTTCGGCCAATGTGCTGGGATCCTGTCTTACATCCCAAAAATCAACAATGTAAATGGTATCATCCTCAATGCGGTAAACCATCTTATTCAAGCCGTTCATCACATAACTTCTGTACATAGCAGGAAGCTCTTCCAACAAAGGCTCTACTGGCTTCTGACATTTCAAGTACCTTTTCGTCTTCAGCAAACTCCTCTTCCAGTTCGTCCATTGCCTCATCGAAATCCTGATACTTTCCTTCAGCAAACTGCCGCTCGCTCAGTTCAATCCTCGCTTTCAGCTCTTCCTTGGTATAGGGCTTCTGCGGTTTCTCCTGCATATAACCATACTCCGTCAGCTGCTTTCCCAACCAAATCAGATTGGCGGGCGAGAGTGTGTCGTAAAGATAGTCACGCAGACCATTCAATGTTGCTGTACTCATATCATTTCCTTTCTGTTTGTAGGTTTCTCGCTGCAAAAATACGAACTTTTTTTGATACCGCAAAGGAAATCCCCAAATATTTCATTTACTAAAAACCGAGTTTTTTTTTACTTCTCGTTCTTATAGGCATTCAGATAACGACGGCCCACGTTGTTTCGTCTGACGGTCTCCGCGCCCGGCACCTCACGACAGCACGGCACTGCGCCCCCTCCCCCCTCGCATAGACATGCCAGAACCGAGAGAACTGGGGCCGAAAAAAGCGCCTGTCTCCGTCGTCATCATGACCCCCCAACTACGCACCGATATGCAGCTGGCTTACCAAAGTCACTGGTTGGAGGAGCAGCGCAAGGCACAGGTCGGCGGAGCTATGACCATCGGTGTGAATCCCCTCAGCCTGATAGCGTGGGCCGTCAAAAAAAATCTTCCCCCGCAGAAAGTCCAAGAAGCAACGCCAGCGCGAAAAGCTCAAGCAGATTATAGACAACTATTAATCGGTCTAAAATAATGCGTAAAATATTTGGATATTGCCCATATATTGACTACCTTTGCAGCGGAATGAAATAATAAACAACGACAATGAAGAAAGTAATTATTAGTTTAGTGCTGGCTATGATGTCAGTAGTTGGCTATGCCCAGAACGTTACGGGCAAGTGGGTGACAGAAGGTGGTGACTCACAGGTGGAGATTTACCAGAGTGGTGACAAGTTGTGTGGCAAGATTGTTTGGCTGAAAGCTGGCGATGGCAAGCTTGACAGCAAGAATCCGGACAAGAGCCTGCAGAGTCGCAAGCTTGTAGGCTGCAACATCCTCACCGGTCTGAAAAAAGGCAAGGAAAAGTGGGAAGGCGGTAAGATTTACAACCCCAAGAACGGTAAGACGTACAAGTGCGCCATCTGGCTCGACGGCAACGACCTGAAAGTCCGCGGCTACGTAGGCATGTTCTACGAGACCCAGACTTGGACAAGGAAATAAGCCGACAGGCTGATGAATGCTACACTTCAATCACTCCGCTTTGTGTTCGTCATGATGATATTCATGTCGCACTTTGCTTATCGCGGCATCGGTCCTTTTGATGCTGGAGGTGATTGCGGCGTAGCATTCTTTTTTCTGCTCAGTGGCTTTACAATGTCTATGGGCTATGACCGTAGCATTGCTGACGGTAGTTTTCGTTTCGGCCACTATCTCAAGCGCAGACTGCTGAAGGTCTATCCCCTGCATCTGCTATGTCTGCTACTGTTTTTAGTGCTGTTCAGGCCTCAACTGGATGCCATTCTGCCGCTCAACGCTTTGCTGCTACAGTCGTGGATGCCTGATTCGGCATACTATTTCTCTTACAATGGCGTGTCATGGTTTCTTTCCACCCTGCTGTTCAGCTATCTGCTCTTCCCCATTGCCTATCGTAAAGGAAATTCCTTTGTCTTGGCAGTAGTATTGATCTGTTGTCTGGTGGTTTACATGCTGGTGCCCTACGACCGAATCAACGCCCTGCTCTACGTTTCGCCACTCATGCGCTTCGTCGATTTCTTTCTCGGCATCATGCTTTACAAGCTATACCGTGCCAAGAAGGACGTGACCATTCCCGGATGGGTAGAGCTTCTGATTATTGTTCTCCTTGTGTTGGCATTGTGGGCATATCCCTATATGGACGAGAAGCTGCGCAATGCACCACTCTACTGGTTAGTGTTGCTGCCAATGATTTTTGTCTTTACACGCCAGGGAGGTCCCGTTTCCAAATTACTACAACATAGGGTGCTGCAATGGCTGGGTTCGCTGAGCATGCCCATCTTCCTGCTGCACCCTATGATATTCCGTGCGATGTTTCATTTTTTTCCGACCTTGCCCGCCGCCTTGATGCTCGCTTGTTGCTTCGTATTGGTCGTAGGGCTTGGTTGGGTTGTCGACAAGTCTTTTGTCACTGTTGCCCTCAAGACGCGGACGTCTTCCAGCGGGCGGTCGTAGTCGTCGACAGCCATCTGCTGGATGCGGTCTACCACATCAAGTCCTTCCACCACTTCGCCAAAGACGGTGTACTGACCGTCCAGATGTGGCGTGCCGCCAACGGTCTTGTAAGCCTCAATCATCTCGGGCGTCAGCTTTACCTGCCCCTGCGTAGCAGCGTCCAGACGCTCCTGAACCTTTGCCAATCGGGCATCACTGCACACCTGCCCCCAGACAATATAGAACTGACACGCCGAACTGCGCCGCTCGGGATTGGTTCTGTCGCCCTCACGCGCCATAGCCACCATGCCGCGACGATGGTAGAGCTGCGGCACACGGAACTCAGCCTCAACGGTGTAGTTGTAGTCACCCGTTCCTAACCGCTGTCCGGGCTGGGCGTTCTTGCTGTGCAGGTCGCCACATTGTACCATGAAATTCTTGATGACGCGGTGGAACAGCAGCGAATCATAGACGTGCTCCTTGACAAGTTTCAGGAAATTGTCGCGATGCTGCGGTGTCTCGTCGAACAGCGCAATACGGATATTGCCCGCCGTTGTCTCCAACAGCACCTCTGTCGTTGAGGTCTGTGCCATCACGTGACATGCCATTACCGCCATCACTAAACAAACTATTACCTTTTTCATTTGTCGTTATTTGTTATTTGTAGTTTTCGTTTATTTAAAAAGCAGATTGCAAGCCGCTCGTTGCGGGCGTTGCAATCTGCCTTAGAGTTTAAATCGTTTGAATTTTATTCCATCACGCCGTCGTCAGCGAAGTCGAGGACATTCTTGCGATTGGCCTGCATGCGCTCGTATTCCTCCTTGGAACCGACGATGATCTTATCAAATTCGCGGAGACCGGTACCGGCAGGAATGAGGTGACCACTGATCACATTCTCCTTCATGCCCTCGAGGTTGTCGCTCTTGCCGCGGATAGCAGCTTCGTTGAGCACCTTCGTAGTCTCCTGGAACGATGCAGCAGACATGAACGACTTCGTCTGGAGAGCAGCACGGGTGATACCCTGCAGAATCTGCGTAGACGTAGCGGGCACAGCGTCGCGCACCTGAACGAGCTTCATATCGCGGCGCTTCAGAGAAGAGTTCTCGTCGCGCAACTTACGGGCAGTGACAATCTGACCCTTCTGCATGTTCTCAGAATCGCCAGCGTCGATAACCACCTTCTTACCCCAGATGCGGTCGTTCTCCTCAGCGAAGTCGAGCTTGTCGACAATCTCCTGCTCGAGGAAGATGGTGTCGCCCGGATCATTGATCTGAACCTTGCGCATCATCTGACGGACGATGATCTCGAAGTGCTTGTCGTTAATCTTCACACCCTGCAGACGATACACATCCTGTACCTCGTTAACGATGTACTCCTGCACCGCCGTGGGACCCTTGATGGCAAGGATGTCGGCAGGTGTGATTACACCGTCGGAGAGCGGCGTACCGGCACGCACGGCGTCGTGCTCCTGCACCAGAATCTGCTTCGACAGCGATACGAGATACTTGCGCTGTTCACCAGTCTTTGAGGTGACGATGATTTCGCGGTTACCACGCTTCACCTTACCCATGGTGACCTCACCATCGATTTCAGATACGATAGCGGGGTTCGACGGGTTACGGGCCTCGAAGAGCTCAGTGACACGGGGCAGACCACCAGTGATATCACCACCCTTGGCAGCAGCACGAGGAATCTTGACGAGGGTCTCACCAGTCTTGACGGTCTGGCCGTCCTCAACAACTACGTGACCACCCACAGGGAAGTTATAGGTACCAACGACCTCGCCGTTAGGAGCAACGATGTCGCAGGTAGGAACCTTCAGCTTATCACGTGACTCGGTGACAATCTTTTCGGTCAAGCCTGTAGTATCGTCGGTCTCGGCACGGAAGGTAACACCCTCAATGACATCGTGGAACTTCAGCGTACCTGCATACTCGGTAACGATAACAGCATTGAACGGGTCCCACTGAGCAATCTTGTCGCCCTTCTTCACCACGTCGCCGTTCTTGAAGTAGAGTGACGAACCGTAGGGGATGTTGACAGAGGAGAGCACAATGTTGGTATGGGTGTCAACGAAGCGCAACTCGCCCAGACGGCTGACCACCATCTCGCACTCACGGCCGTCCTCGTCGAACGGTACGGTGCGAACCTCTTCCATCTCAATCTTGGAATCATTCTTGGCCACGATGCTGGCGTTTGCTGCTGCGTTGGCAGCGACACCACCGGCGTGGAACGTGCGCAGCGTCAGCTGAGTACCCGGCTCACCGATAGCCTGAGCGGCAATCACACCGACAGCCTCACCCTTCTGAACCATCTTACGGGTAGCGAGGTTACGACCGTAACACTTCATGCAGACACCGTGCTTAGACTCACAGGTGAGCACCGAACGAATCTCGACGCTCTCGATAGGAGAGTCTTCGATGATCTGTGCGATAGGCTCGGTAATCTCCTCACCGGCAGCCACGATAAGCTCGCCAGTAGAAGGATGGATGATATCGTGAACAGAGACACGACCGAGGATGCGCTCATACAGCGTTGAAATGACCTCGTCGCCGTTCTTCAGCGCGGTGCAGACGAGTCCGCGGAGCGTTCCGCAGTCTTCCTCATTGATAATCACGTCGTGCGATACGTCCACCAAACGACGGGTCAGGTAACCAGCGTCGGCGGTCTTCATAGCGGTATCGGCCAGGCCCTTACGGGCACCGTGAGTAGAGATGAAGTACTCCAGCACAGACATACCCTCCTTGAAGTTCGACAGAATCGGGTTCTCAATGATCTGAGCACCCTCAGCGCCTGCCTTCTGGGGCTTGGCCATCAGACCACGCATACCGGAGAGCTGACGAATCTGGTCCTTACTACCACGGGCACCGGAGTCGAGCATCATGAATACGGCGTTGAAGCCCTGGTCGGCCTCGGTCATCTCCTTCATCAGGACGTTGCCAAGGTCGTTGTTGATATGCGTCCAGGTATCGATAACCTGATTGTAACGCTCGTTGTCGGTGATGAAACCCATGTTGTAGTTCTCGGTAATCTGCTGCACCTCGGCATTACCCTTCTCCACCAGGTCTTTCTTCGACTCAGGGATGATGATGTCGTCAAGGTTGAACGACAGACCAGCCTCGTAAGCCATGCGATAACCGAGGTTCTTGATACCATCGAGGAACTCGCAGGCCTCAGCGAAACCAACGTTCTTGATGACGTCAGCAATGATATCACGCAGAGACTTCTTAGAGATAATCTTGTTAACATAGCCCACCTGATCAGGGATGATGCCGTTCACGATGACACGACCTACAGAGGTCTCCACCATGTGCTTGCAGGGCTTGCCATCAACGATATCGTCGACAACAACCTTCACCTGAGCGTGCAGGTCGCACTTGCCCTCGTTATGGGCAATGATAGCCTCCTCAGGACCGTAGAAGGTCAGACCCTCACCCTTGGCACCTGGACGAATCTTAGAGATATAGTACAGACCGAGCACCATATCCTGTGAAGGAACGGTGATAGGCGCGCCATTGGCAGGATTCAGAATATTGTGGCTCTGAAGCATCAGGATCTGAGCCTCAAGGATAGCCTCGTTAGACAGTGGGAGGTGCACAGCCATCTGGTCACCGTCGAAGTCAGCATTGAATGCCGTACATGCCAACGGGTGCAACTGGATTGCCTTACCCTCGATGAGCTTGGGCTGGAAGGCCTGAATACCCAGACGGTGCAGTGTTGGTGCACGGTTGAGGAGCACAGGATGACCCTTCATAACATTTTCCAAAATATCCCAGATGACGGGCTCGCGACGGTCGACAATCTTCTTGGCCGACTTCACCGTTTTCACGATACCACGCTCGATGAGCTTGCGGATAATGAACGGCTTGTAGAGCTCGGCAGCCATCAGCTTGGGCAGACCGCACTCACCCATCTTCAACTCAGGACCGACGACGATAACCGAACGGGCAGAGTAGTCAACACGCTTACCGAGCAAGTTCTGACGGAAGCGGCCCTGCTTACCCTTCAGTGAGTCGGAGAGAGACTTCAACGGACGGTTGCTCTCGCTCTTGACAGCACTGGACTTACGGCTATTGTCGAACAACGAGTCGACAGCCTCCTGCAGCATACGCTTCTCGTTGCGCAGGATGACCTCAGGAGCGTGAATCTCGATGAGGCGCTTCAGACGGTTGTTACGGATGATGACACGACGATAGAGGTCGTTCAGGTCGGAGGTAGCGAAACGGCCACCATCCAGGGGAACGAGGGGACGCAACTCAGGAGGAGTGACGGGAATGATCTTCATAATCATCCACTCCGGACGGTTGACACCCTTCTCAACACTTGAACGGAAAGCCTCAACAACCTGCAGACGCTTCAGGGCTTCGTTCTTACGCTGAACAGAAGAGTCGCTGTTGGCACGGTCGCGCAGCTCGTAAGACAACGAATCGAGGTCGAGCTTGACGAGCAGGTCGTAGATAGCCTCAGCACCCATCTTGGCAATGAACTTATTGGGATCACTGTCGTCCAGGTAATAGTTGTCCTCAGAAAGCTGATTTTCAACAATATCGTTGTACTCCTCCTCTGAGAGCAGGTCATACACCTGAGAACCCAGAGCGGGGTTGCCCTCACCATCCTTTTTATTTGCCATAGCACCGGGCTGGATAACCACGTAGCGCTCGTAGTAAATAATGGCGTCGAGCTTCTTGGTGGGCAGACCCAGCAGATAACCAATCTTGTTGGGCAGGCTGCGGAAATACCAGATATGAGCTACGGGCACCACCAGTTCAATGTGTCCGGTACGTTCACGACGTACCTTCTTCTCAGTAACCTCAACACCGCAACGGTCGCAGACGATACCCTTGTAACGGATACGCTTGTACTTACCGCAGGCACACTCGTAGTCCTTCGTAGGACCGAAGATGCGCTCGCAGAACAAACCGTCGCGCTCGGGCTTGTAGGTGCGGTAGTTGATGGTCTCAGGCTTGGTAACCTCACCAAATGAACTCTCGAGGATCTCCTCAGGAGAAGCCAGTCCGATGGTAATCTTGGTAAAGTTGCTCTTTACTTTTGTATCTTTCTTGAAAGCCATATTTCTATATAACTCTTAATTCTTAATTCTTAACTCTTAACTCTCATTAGTCCATCTTGATACTGAGACCAAGTCCCTTCAATTCGTGCAACAGCACGTTGAGCGATTCAGGAATACCAGGAGTAGGCATAGGCTCACCCTTGACGATAGCCTCATAAGCCTTAGAACGACCAACAACATCATCAGACTTGATGGTCAGAATCTCCTGCAGCACATGGCTGGCACCAAAGGCCTCCAGTGCCCAAACCTCCATCTCACCGAAACGCTGACCACCGAACTGTGCCTTACCACCGAGCGGCTGCTGAGTAATCAGTGAGTACGGACCAATAGAACGAGCGTGCATCTTGTCTTCAACCATGTGGCCGAGTTTCAAGAAGTAAGTGATACCTACTGTTGCGGGCTGGTCGAACTTCTCACCCGTCTCACCATCATACAGGTGAGTAGAGCAGAGACGAGGCAGACCGGCCTTATCGGTCCATTCTGCGAGGTCTTCCAGCTTAGCACCGTCGAAGATAGGCGTAGCAAACTTCACACCGAGACGCTTACCGGCAGCACCGAGGATAGCCTCGAAAATCTGACCGAGGTTCATTCGTGAAGGCACACCCAGCGGGTTGAGCACGAGGTCAACGGGACGACCATCCTCGAGGAACGGCATGTCTTCCTGACGAACGACCTTCGAGACGATACCCTTGTTACCGTGACGACCAGCGAGCTTATCACCCACACCGATCTTACGCTTCTTGGCAACATATACCTTAGCCATCTGCAGGATGCCTGAAGGCAGCTCATCACCAATCGTAATGGCAAACTTCTTACGCTTGTTCTCTGCGTCGAGAAGCTTGAATTTCTTCATATAGTTGATGATCAGCTTGGCAATGAGCTCGTTCTTGTGCTCATCGTTGGTCCAGTTGCTGATCTGGATATCACCATACTCGAGATTCTTCAGGGCAGTCACTGTGAACTTAGCACCCTTGGCGATAATCTCAGCACCGGTATAATCCTTCACACCCATGGAAGTCTTACCCTTTGTCAGAGCTACCAGCTTCTCAATGAGGATATCCTTCAAGTCGTCAATCTTTGCCTGATGCTCCTCGTCAATCTTTGCCAGCGTGATCTTATCCTGCTGCTTGGTCTGACGAGTCTTGACGGCACGGGTAAAGAGTTTCTTGTCGATAATGACACCAGTCAGTGAGGGATTAGCCTTCAGTGAAGAATCCTTTACATCACCTGCCTTGTCGCCAAAGATGGCACGGAGCAGCTTCTCTTCTGGTGAAGGATCGCTCTCACCCTTCGGTGAAATCTTACCAATCAGGATGTCGCCTGGCTCCACACGAGCACCGACACGGATAACACCATTGTCGTCGAGGTCCTTGGTAGCTTCCTCGCTGACGTTAGGAATGTCGGCGGTGAACTCCTCAGCGCCACGCTTGGTTTCACGGACGTCAAGAGAATACTCATCAACATGTACAGATGTCAGGATATCCTCACGAACGATACGCTCGTTGAGCACGATAGCATCCTCATAGTTGTAACCCTTCCAAGGCATGTAAGCCACGAGGAGGTTACGACCCAGAGCCAACTCACCATTCTCGGTAGCGTAACCCTCGGTCAGGATATCGCCCTTCTTCACACGCTGACCCTTGTCGCAGATAGGACGCAGGTCGATGGTCATATTCTGGTTAGTACGACGGAACTTGGGAATACGATATTCCTTCAAGGCAGGCTCGAAGCTGACGAACTCCTCGTCGTCAGTGCGGTCGTAGAGAATGCGGATGGTGGTAGCATCAACATAGTCGATAACACCATCGCCTTCGGCGGTAATCATCGTGCGAGAATCCTCACATACCTGCTTCTCAATACCAGTACCCACGATAGGAGCTTCGTTGTGGAGCAGGGGAACTGCCTGACGCATCATGTTCGATCCCATCAGTGCACGGTGAGCATCGTCGTGCTCCAGGAACGGAATCAGCGAAGCAGCGATAGAGGCAATCTGCTGAGGCGATACGTCCATCAAGTCCACCTGTGTGGGAGGAACAACGGGGAAGTCAGCATCCTGACGGCACTTCACCACCTTGCGGATGAAGGTACCATCGTCGTTCAGCGGAGCATTACCCTGACCGATTACGTGATCCTCTTCCTCCTCGGCAGTCAGATAGACGATATCGTCGTTATTCAGGTTGGCAACACCATTCTCCACCTTACGGTAAGGAGTCTCGATGAAGCCAAGTTCATTAATCTTTGCATACACACAGAGCGAAGAAATCAGACCGATGTTTGGTCCTTCAGGGCTCTCGATAGGACACAGACGACCGTAGTGTGTATAGTGTACGTCACGAACCTCGAAACCGGCACGCTCACGGCTCAGACCGCCAGGACCCAGTGCAGAGAGACGACGCTTGTGGGTCACCTCAGCCAGCGGGTTCGTCTGGTCCATGAACTGTGACAGCGGGTTCGTTCCGAAGAACGAGTTGATAACGCTCGAGATAGTCTTGGCGTTAATCAGGTCTGTCGGTGTGAATACCTCATTATCGCGAACGTTCATGCGCTCACGGATGGTGCGGCTCATACGTGCCAGACCGATAGAGAACTGGTTCGACAGCTGCTCTCCGACGGTGCGCACACGACGGTTCGACAGGTGGTCAATATCGTCGACGGTAGCCTTCGAGTTAATCAGCTGGATGAGATACTTGATAATCTCAATGATATCTTCCTTGGTCAGCACACGAACATCCATATCCGTGTCGAGACCTAATTTCTTGTTGATACGGTAACGACCGACATCACCCAGGTCATAACGCTTGTCGGAGAAGAACAGGTTCTGAATAACCTCACGGGCTGAAGCATCATCGGCAGGATCAGCATTACGCAGCTGACGATAGATGTACAGCACGGCTTCCTTCTCTGAGTTCGACGGGTCTTTCTGCAGGGTGTTGAAGATGATAGAGAAGTCCTGGGCAACAGCCTCGTTCTTGTGAACAAGGATGGTGGAAGCTCCGCTCTCAAGGATATCCATCATGTTGTCGTCGGTAATCTCCGTCTCGCGCTCCATGATGACCTCGTTACGCTCGATAGAAACAACCTCACCAGTGTCCTCATCTACGAAGTCCTCGTTCCAGCTCTTCAGCACACGGGCAGCGAGCTTCATACCGACGACTTCCTTCAGGGCCTTCTTGTTGACCTTCACCTCTTCAGCAAGGTCGAAGATCTCCAGGATGTCCTTATCGGTCTCGAAACCGATGGCACGCAGCAAAGTAGTGACAGGCAGCTTCTTCTTACGGTCGATGTACGCATACATCACATTATTAATATCAGTAGCAAACTCAATCCAGCTACCCTTGAAAGGAATGATACGGGCGCTGTAGAGCAACGTACCGTTAGCATGAGTGTTCTGACCGAAGAATACGCCAGGAGAACGGTGCAACTGAGATACGACAACGCGCTCTGCACCGTTGATGATAAACGTACCGTTGGCAGTCATATACGGAATAGGACCCAAGAATACGTCCTGGATAGCCATGTCAAAATCCTCATGATCGGGATCCGTGCAATAGAGCTTCAACTTAGCCTTCAAAGGTACGCTATAGGTCAGACCACGCTCCAGACACTCGTCGATGGTGTAACGGGGCGGGTCGATATAGTAATCCAGGAACTCAAGGACGAAGTTATTACGCGTATCGGTAATAGGGAAGTTCTCAGAGAACACTTTATACAAACCGTCGTTCTTGCGTTCCTCAGGCGGAGTGTCCAACTGCAGGAAGTCTTTAAAAGACTTTAATTGCACATCAAGAAAATCCGGAAATGGCATAGGATTCTTGACGCTGCCAAAGTTTACTCTGTTTTCTACTTTCTTTGTTGCCATAAATTGTAAAATATGATTTCTAGACTCATCTAGACCATCTAGAGCATCTAGACTATCTAGAATAAAAAGACAAAAATGGTCGGGAACTCTCGACTGGAGAGCCCCCAACCACTTGATATTGTTGTTTCTGAATTACTTCAGCTCAACTACGGCACCAGCCTCTTCGATAGCCTTCTTCAGGTTCTCAGCCTCGTCCTTAGAGAGACCTTCCTTCAGAGTAGAAGGAGCACCGTCTACGAGATCCTTAGCTTCCTTCAGACCCAGACCGCAAGCTTCCTTAACGGCCTTTACAACCTGCAGCTTAGCAGCACCAACTTCCTTCAGCACTACGTCGAAAGAAGACTTCTCCTCAGCAGCGGCAGCTTCGCCACCTGCAGCGGGACCAGCAGCAACAGCAACAGCTGCAGCGGCGGGCTCAATTCCATACTCGTCCTTCAGGACAGTTGCCAACTCTTGTACTTCTTTTACTGTGAGGTTAACCAACTCCTCAGCAATAGCTTTAATATCTGCCATTTTATTTAAAATTTTAATTGTTTTTTAATGTTAATATTTGTTATTTCTCTTCGCTTATTTGTTACGCTCAGCGATAGCGTCAAGCAGCCCGTGGAGCTTGCCACCAGCATTCAGGCCAGAAACAACGTTCTTGACCGGAGACTGCAGCAGAGCCACAACGTCGGCAATAAGTTCGTTCTTGCTCTTGATAGATACCAGCTCTTCGAGTTTGTCGGCACCTACGAAGAAGCCCTCTTCCGCATAAGCAGCCTTCAGGGCGGGGATGCCTTCCTTCTTATACTCTTTGAGCAGCTTAGCGGGAACATTAGCCTGCTGTGTGAAGAACACGGCAGTGTTACCCTTCAAGCTATCATACAGGGGTGAGAAATCAATATCTGAAGCTTCGAAAGCCTTGTGGAGAAGCGTGTTCTTCACAACGACCATCTTGATCTCGTTCTTGAAGCACTTGCGACGGAGATTGCTTGTCTGCTCAGCATTCAGTCCGGTAGTGTCTACCAGATAGAAATGAGCATATTCCTTCAGCTTCTGTCCAAGTTCTACAACGATAGTATCTTTTAATTCCTTTTTCATTTTACTAAACTTTTTACGAGTTATTCAACTGATTTAGGATCTACCTTGATACCAGCGCTCATAGTGCTGGAGATAAAGATACTCTTCATGTATGTACCCTTGGCAGCAGCCGGCTTCAGCTTGATAATTGTCTGCAGGAATTCCTTGGCATTTCCGTAGATCTGCTCAGGAGTGAAGGTAACCTTACCGATAGAGGCGTGGATGATACCTGCCTTGTCTACCTTGAAGTCAATCTTACCCTGCTTTACTTCCTTGACTGCCTTAGCAACGTCCATAGTTACAGTACCGCTCTTGGGGTTTGGCATCAAACCGCGGGGACCCAGGATACGTCCGAGGGGACCCAGCTTACCCATGCATGAGGGCATTGTAATAATTACATCAACATCGGTCCAACCCTGCTTGATCTTGTCGATATACTCGTCCAGACCAACATAGTCGGCACCAGCTTCCTTAGCAGCTTCTTCCTGATCAGGAGTACAGAGAGCGAGAACTCGTGTAACCTTACCTGTACCATTTGGCAGTGACACAACGCCACGAACCATCTGGTTAGCCTTACGAGGATCTACGCCCAAGCGTACGTCGATATCTACAGAAGCCTCAAACTTGGTGGTGGTAATTTCCTTCACCAGCGCAGCGGCTTCCTGTAAAGAGTATGCTTTCCCTGCTTCAACCTTATCAGCTACCAACTTTTGATTTTTTGTCAGTTTACTCATTTTTCTAATTGAAGTTATTTGTTATTTACCAGGGAAGTCCCCTTTTACAGTGATACCCATGCTACGTGCTGTACCGGCAATCAGTTTCATAGCCGACTCAACAGTGAAGCAGTTCAAGTCGCTCATCTTATCCTCAGCGATGGCACGAACCTGATCCCAGGTCACGCTAGCCACCTTCTTGCGGTTGGGCTGAGCTGATCCGCTCTTTACCTTGGCAGCCTCCAACAGCTGTACTGCTGCAGGGGGAGTCTTGATAATGAAGCTGAATGACTTGTCTGCATAGTAGGTAATAACGACAGGAAGGATCTTTCCTGCCTTATCCTGTGTTCTGGCGTTGAACTCTTTGCAAAAACCCATGATGTTAATACCCTTAGAACCCAGTGCAGGTCCAACGGGGGGTGAGGGATTTGCAGCGCCACCTTTAATCTGCAATTTGATTAATCCAGCAACTTCTTTAGCCATTTGTGATTATTATATTTATTGATTCTTTATATAAGCCCCAGGAGTGGAAGCCTCCTCAGACCGTATATAGAACAGACGCACCGTAACTTACGCCCTATTCTTTTTCAACTTGCGTAAAATTCAATTCCAATGGAGTCTTGCGACCGAAGATTTTTACCATCACCTTCAGCTTGTGCTTGTCTGTATTCACCTCCTCGATGATACCAGAGAAACCGCTGAACGGGCCGTCGATGACCTTCACAGACTCGTCGACCTGATAAGGAATGTTCAACTCCACATTTTCAATAGTAGTCTCCTCGGCAGTACCCAAAATACGGTTAATCTCCGACTGTTTCACTACCTGAGGGTTATCCATACCGCCTAAAAAGCCTAACACGTTAGGAATGAAGCGCAACATGTGAGCAACCTCTCCCTGCAAGGTGGCCTGTACCAATACATAGCCCGGCAGGAAAAGCTTCTCCTTGACAACACGCTTGCCGTTCTGTAGCACAGCGTACTTCTCTGTGGGAAGGAGCACCTCACCAACGTGAGTATCGAGCACATCGTTATGCTTCTTCGCATTCTCGATGAACTCTTTTACCTTGCCCTCTTTACCACTGACAGAGCGCAGTACATACCATTTCATTCCTGTTGTATCCGACATCTTCCCAGATTAGTTAGGATAAATAGAACTCATGACGGCCTTGAACACTATGTCCATCAGCCATACTACAACAGCAATAATCAGAGAAGCCGAAAGCACCACCACGGCGCTCTGCGTCAGCTCCTTATACGAAGGCCATGTCACCTTGTGAGCGAGCTCATCATAGCAGGCCTTGCAGTAATTGATGAATTTCTTAATCATAATTCTTTTCTTTTCTTAGCACGGGAAGGAGGACTCGAACCCACGACCCTCGGTTTTGGAGACCGATGCTCTACCAACTGAGCTATTCCCGTATGAAAGCCCCCACCCATGAGCGGGGGCTATTTTTATCTAGTATCTAGATAGTCTAGATGGATCTAGAGGCCGGAGGATTAGTCCTCGAATACCTCTGTGATCTGGCCAGAACCAACCGTACGACCACCCTCGCGGATAGCGAAACGCAGACCCTTATTCAGAGCAACAGCGTAGATCAACTCAACAGTGATCTCAACGTTATCACCAGGCATTACCATCTCAACACCTGCGGGGAGAGTAATCTCACCTGTGCAGTCCATGGTGCGGAGGTAGAACTGGGGACGATACTTGTTGCCGAATGGAGTGTGACGACCACCCTCTTCCTTCTTCAGGACATAGATAGAAGCCTTGAACTTCTTGAAAGGCTTGATCTGTCCGGGATGGCAGAGCACCATACCACGCTTGATCTCGTTCTTGTCGATACCACGGAGCAGCAGACCAACGTTATCACCAGCCTGACCCTCGTCAAGGATCTTACGGAACATCTCAACACCAGTAACAACAGACTTCTTGTCCTCACCAAGACCGAGCAACTCAACCTCATCACCAACGTGGATAACACCAGTCTCAATACGACCAGTAGCAACAGTACCACGACCTGTGATTGAGAAGACGTCCTCAACAGGCATCAGGAAGGGCTTGTCGGTAGCGCGCGGAGGCTCCTGGATCCATGTGTCGCAGGTATCCATCAGCTCCATAACCTTCTGCTCCCACTTCTCAACACCATTCAGGGCACCGAGGGCAGAACCACGGATAATAGGAGTATCCTCTTCAAACTCATACTGCTCCAGAATCTCGCGGACCTCCATCTCAACGAGCTCCAGCATCTCCTCATCCTCAACCATATCACACTTGTTCAGGAACACCACCAGACGGGGAACGTTCACCTGACGAGCGAGCAGAACGTGCTCACGAGTCTGAGGCATAGGACCGTCAGTTGCAGCAACAACGAGGATAGCACCGTCCATCTGAGCAGCACCAGTTACCATGTTCTTCACATAGTCAGCGTGGCCCGGGCAGTCAACGTGAGCATAGTGACGCTTAGCGGTCTCATACTCAACGTGAGCGGTGTTAATAGTGATACCACGCTCCTTTTCCTCAGGAGCATTGTCGATCTGATCGAATGACTTAACCTCAGAGAGACCCTGCTTAGCCAGTACGGTGGTGATAGCAGCAGTCAGAGTAGTCTTACCGTGGTCAACGTGACCAATAGTACCGATGTTCACGTGCGGCTTGGTGCGCACAAATTGTTCTTTAGCCATAGCTTTTCTATTTTATTGTTTTATAAATGAATAATCCGATTTAAATCGTCGTTTTCTCAAGAGCTGTTACTGAGATTTGAACTCAGGACCTCTTCCTTACCAAGGAAGTGCTCTACCACTGAGCTATAACAGCGAGCTAGAGCGGAAAACGGGGCTCAAACCCGCGACCCCCAGCTTGGAAGGCTAGTGCTCTATCAACTGAGCTATTTCCGCAACACTGATTCCTCTTCAGGAAGTGGGTGGTGATGGATTCGAACCACCGAAGTCGAAAGACAACAGATTTACAGTCTGCCCCATTTGGCCGCTCTGGAAACCACCCTCAATGTTTTGCTCCTTCTCAGTTGCTTGGACTTTTTGCCCTTCCAGAGCCTCTTGTCGGATTCGAACCAACGACCCCGAGATTACAAATCACGTGCTCTGGCCAACTGAGCTAAAGAGGCTTACTCTAAGCATCCGCTAACCGATTTGGAGTCTTTTATATCGGAAAGCGGATGCAAAGGTACTACTTATTTTTGAATTACCAAAACTTTTCGTGCTTTTTTTTAATGATTTCTCAATTTTTCCTTGAATTTCTGCAGTTGAACGCGCATAGAGTCCACACAAAGGTCACAACTTTCCTCAAAAGTGTCACTCGTTTTCTCCGTAAAGAGCGTCGTGCCCGGCACCGTTACCGTCAGGCTGACCTGCTTGTTCTGAGCAGTAGCCGGCTTGACAACCTTGCACTGCACCTCCACCTTCTGGACATCTTCAAATGTTTTCTCCAACTTGGCGACCTTCTTTTCGATGAACGCCTCTAACTTCTCAGTAGCGTCGAAATGAATCGACTGAATCTTGATTTCCATAATTACCTCCTGTTTTAGTTTAGGGTAAATAATAAGGGTTAGGCCCGTGGATGGGCATTCTCGTATGCTTTCTTAAGCTGCTCAAACGTGGTGTGCGTATATATCTCCGTCGTTGCCACGCTTTCGTGCCCAAGTAATTTCTGTACATTCTCCAGCCCCGCACCGTTGTTCAGCATAGCCGTCGCAAACGAATGGCGGAGCACGTGGGGCGACCGCTTCTTCTGCGTCGTCACCAGCGACAGGCAGTCGTGCACGATCTTCTCCACCTGGAATCTCGATATCCGCTCGCCCTTGTCGTTGCGGATGAGCGCCTTGCTGTCCGCCCGCATCGGCTGCTGTTCGCGGAGCTCCATATATTCCGTCAGCGTCTGCTCCAGCTCCTTGCCAAACGGAATGATGCGCTGCTTGTTCCTCTTTCCCGTCACCTTCAGCTGGTGGGCGGCGAAGTCGACATCCTGATCGTCCAGGGCGACAAGTTCCGCCAGTCGCATGCCCGTCTCATAGAATAATATAATTATGGTACGCGCGCGAAAGCCGCTATAGTCATCCCCACACATCTGCGGCAGGTCTATCAACCGGTTCATGTCGTCCTCACGCATAAAATAAGGCAGAGGCTTCTGGCGCTTCGGGCCCTTCACCAGATGCGACGGGTCCCTCTCCACCATACCCCTGCTGAGAGCAAAACGAAAAAAGGAACGCACGGCACTCAAACGGTTATTTACCGTGGATGCCATGTCGCCTTTATCCATCAGACTCTCCATCCAGTCACGGATAATGTCCGAGTCTACCGACTCCCAAGAGAGCTGACTATCTCGATTTTTGAAGTACGCCTCGAAGTCTCTTAAAGACTGCTCGTAGTTGCACACCGTTAACTCAGAACGGTTCCGCTCGTAGCGCAGGTAGTTCAGAAAATCTTCTATCATCAGCATCGTTGCATCTTGTTTTCGGCAACGAAGTTACGAAAAAATCTTCAAACCACCAAATTTTTCAGCTACTTTTTTTTACTCTTCGGTAGCGCGCAGCTTCTGTACGTAAACAGCGTGTTCCATCTTCAGGCGCTTCAGTACAGAAGGTTTATCGAATTGCTGACGTGAGCGGAGCTCCTTAACAACACCAGTCTTTTCAAACTTTCTCTTAAACTTCTTGAGGGCCTTTTCGATGTTCTCGCCTTCTTTTACGGGTACAATAATCATTTGCTTTTTTGATTTAAATTTTTTAATTGTTACTATTATTTTTTATGCCTTCGGGCACAGGTGCCACGAAAAGCGGGTGCAAAGTTACAACAATTTAACCAAACTGCCAAGTTTTTCGCTAACTTTTTCACTTTTTATGCATTACTTTTCCATTTTTGATATATAGTCCATGCCGGGGATTCGATATTTGGCGGCCTTGTATGTCGTAGAAATAATGAATATTTGTCATTTCTCCTTTACGTTGCGGGCCACCATGTTGTCGATCTTTCGCTGCGTGCAGCATCAGTGTGCTGCCCAACATCACGCAGATGCAAAAGATGATTTTCACTCGATTTAATCAACTTTCTCACGCTCAGGAATGAAAATATATTCTCATTCCCTTCGCTTAGTCGAAATTTTACACTATCTTTGCAGCAGAATAAACAAGCAACGACGATTATGGCAGACAAGATAAACTACGGCGTATTCCCAAACCCTCTGCCCGATGCGGAGGGGAATACCACCTACCAGGTGCGTCATATACCTAATGGCACGATGAGCGAGAAAGGTTTTCTGGCTCACTTGAAGTACCACAACACCTACAACACCACCACGATGATGTCGTCGCTCTGCGTGTTGAGGGATGAGATTATCGAGCAGTTGCGCGAGAACAGGCGGTTCCGCATTGACGGTATTGGCACGTTCCAGATGAAAGTCGGTCTGATAACGAAGCACGATGAGGAGGGCAACCCCATCAAGCCGCATTTTACCGACCCCAACAAGATTACGGCCAACGATGTGGAGGTGCAGGGTGTCAGCTTCACGCCCGACCCCAGTTTCGTGAAAGCGCTGAAGGCCAAGATTTCCACCCAAAACAAATACGGTCGCGGGGCAGCTATCAGGAGTCGCTAGTGAAGAACGGTTGTCGACATATAGAGATAAACGTGAAAAACAACGAGGATAACTATCTCTATGTGATTGACGTGTTTGACAATGGCAATTCAGACATAGTTGTACAGGCTCAACAACGTGAACGCATTTCGTATTCAGGCGAAATGGTGTTCGAATAAAAAGGAAACGTAATGTATTGACGATTATGGATAAGATTAAGATTGTAGTTGGTGATATCACCACGTTGAAGGTGGATGCCATTGTGAATGCGGCCAACAGGTCGTTGTTGGGCGGTGGCGGTGTGGATGGAGCAATCCATCGTGCTGCGGGACCAGGCTTGTTAAAGGAATGTAGGACGCTGGGGGGCTGTCAAACAGGACAGAGCAAGATGACGGATGCCTATAATTTGCCTTGCAAAAAGGTTATTCATACTGTAGGGCCTATATGGTATGGAGGCAATCAGCATGAAAGGGAATTGTTGGCGTCGTGCTATGATACGGCTATGCGTCTGGCTGAGGAGAATGGTATTAAGAGCATTGCGTTCTCTTGTATCAGTACGGGCGTCTATGGCTTCCCCAAAGATGAGGCTGCCCGTATTGCCAAACGTGTGCTGAATGAGCATTTACAGAATGGCTATCAAGGGGAAATCATTGTCTGCTGCTTCTCAGAGAATGATGCGAAATTCTATGTTTAAAACATCTGACTGACGCGACGGATGCCGGCCACGAGGGTGTCGATTTCTTCTTTCGTGTTATAAAGGGCAAACGAGGCGCGGACGGTGCCGGAGATGCCGAGACGGTCCATCAGGGGTTGTGCACAATGATGACCCGTGCGGACGGCAATGCCCAGGCGGTCGAGTAGGGTGCCCATATCCAAGTGGTGGATGTTGCCGACGTTGAAGGAGACGACGGCGTCCTTTTGACATTGAACATTGAACATTGAACATTGAACATTATCCGTAGGACCGTAGATGTGCATGTCAGGAATCGTCATTAACTGTTCCATGCAGTAGCGGGTGAGTTCCTGCTCGTGTTGCTGGATGGCGTCGAAACCAATGGCGTCGATGTATTCTATGGCTTTGGCCAGTCCGTGGGTAGCCACGTAGTCAGGCGTGCCAGCCTCGAACTTAAACGGCAGGCGTTCGAAGGTTGTCCGTTCCCACGTCACCTTGTCAATCATTTCGCCACCGCCCTGATAGGGAGGCAACTTCTCCAGCCACTCCTCCTTGCCATACAGCACGCCAATGCCTGTTGGGCCGTACATCTTATGACCGCTGAAAGCAAAGAAGTCACAATCCATCGCCTGCACGTCCACCTTGAAATGAGGCGCACTTTGGGCACCATCGACTAAGACGGGGATGCCGTGTGCGTGGGCTATCTTGATGATTTCCTCCACAGGGTTTATCGTGCCCAATACGTTGCTGACGTGAGCTATGCTTACCAACTTCGTTTTAGTTGAAAGTTGAGAGTTGAGAGTTGAAAGTTTGAGACGGCCGTCGTCCGTAATGGGCAGGTGCTTGACGACAATGCCTCGTTTCATCGCCTGCAACTGCCATGAGACGATGTTCGAATGGTGTTCCATCTCCGTTACGAGGACCTCGTCGCCCTCCTTCATCTGGCTCTCGCAGAATGAACTGGCCACCAGGTTAATGGCCTCCGTAGTGCCACGCGTAAACACGATTTCCTCCGTCTTGCGGGCGTTGATGAACTGGCGCACTTTTTCGCGTGCCGCCTCGTGCAGATCGGTAGCCTGCTGACTCAGGTAGTGTACACCACGATGTACATTGGCATTCACGTTCAGGTATTCCTCCCTCATCGCATCCAGCACCATCAGCGGTTTCTGCGCCGTTGCCGCATTGTCCAGATACACCAATGGCTTGCCGTACACCTCACGGCCTAAAATAGGAAAATCCTCGCGTATTTTTTGAATATCGTATATGTTCATTTTCTCTTTGTTCTCGCTTTTCGCTTGCAAAGATAATACTTTTCTATCGAAGACGAGAAGAAAAACGCAAAAAAGTGACGAGGAATCCTGTCAGGAAGATGACCGTCGTGCCGAGTACGATGGCCAGATAGGGGTGCAGGTGGATGCCAGGCAGATCCCACATGGAAGCCAACGATATCCACGCAATGACCACAATGCCTGCAATACAACCCAGCAGAGCCGCCAGACGATTGATTTTCTGAGGGATACAGCCCAGCAGGAAGAGGCCGAGCATGCCTCCGCTGAATATCGAGCTGAGCGTCCACCAAGCGTCGATGATGCTTTCTACCGAGAGCATTGCAATAGCCACACAGGCCCCTAACATGCCTACGCCAAAACTGGAAAAGCGCACCACAGCTAACTCTAACTTCTGATGCTTATGATGATCTTCTGGGTCGTGATGGCGCAAACGGTCAGTAACCTTGCGAGCCTTCAGGAAGAAGGGGCGCACATAGTCGGTCAGGATAATCGTAGCGGCAGAGGTGACGGAAGTCGAGACCGTGCTCATGCCAGCGGCAAAGATAGAGGCAATGAGCAAACCACGAAGACCTACAGGCAGACCATTGACGATGAAATAGGGGAAGACGTAGTCGGGCTTAGCCTGAATCTCTGCGGGCAAGGGTGCCACGCCTGCCTGATAGTACGAGTAGAGTGCCGAACCAATAAGGAAAAACAGTGCCGAGACGGGGATAAAGAGGTAGCCTCCGAAGAGTGCCGAAAACTTCGCGTCCTTGTCCGTCTTGGCAGCATGGTAGCGTTGTACGTAGTTCTGGTCGATACCGTAGTTTTGCAGGTTGATGAAAATGCCGTAGATGAGGCATACCCAGAATGTTGAGGTGGTGAGGTCGCTGGTAAATGCACCTAACGAGAACTTGTTACCCTCAGGACTATATGCCGCAAGTTCAAAGGTCTGCATAGGTCCTTCGGGCATTGAGAACATCAAGATGGCCAAACACAACACGGCTCCACCTATTAATATGATACCTTGTATGGCGTCTGCCCAAATGACTGCTTTCAAGCCGCCCATCATCGAATAGATGATGATACCTATTGACGTGAGAATGATGACAGTATGCATGTCCCATCCCATCAGGATATACATCGGCACAGCTAACAAATATAGGATGCTGCCCATGCGTGCAATCTGCGTCAACAGGTAGCATGCCGAGGCATAGAGTCGAGCCCAGACGCCAAACTTTTCTTCCAAAAACGTATAGGCCGATACGGAGCCTGAATGACGATAGAACGGAACGAAATACCTGGCAGCAAAGTAGGAGGCAATGGGTATGGACAAGGAGAATACAAAGGCGTTCCAATCAGCTGCAAAGGCCTTGCCCGGATAGCCGATGTAGGAGATGCTACTGACGTAGGTGGCGAAAATGGACATACCCACCACCCAGCCGGGAATAGAATGGCCCGCAGAGGTGAACTCATCGGCGCTGGAGCCTTTCTTGAAGAACGAACAGCCGAAGACGACAACACCCAGCGTGAAGGCGATAAAGACGATGAAATCAATCAGATGCATAGCTTGCCATTCTTGATGGGTAGAGTGTCGAGGGCCTGACGGATCTTTTCGCGCTCAGGTGCCTCGAACTTATAGAACGGGGAAGCTACGAAGTCGTCGTTGATAATGCCCAGCAGCGAGAGGGCGCACTTCAAGCCTTTCAGGTAGCTGGAGCCGTGTTTGCCAACGGTGTATATTGTAGTGGATATCTGCATGATGAGCTGTTGCAAGTCGAGCACGCGACTGATGTCGCGAGCGGAGGCAGCATTGTACATCGCCACATAGAGTTCTGGGAACATATTGGCTCCGCCGTTGATACCACCCTGCGCACCTAAAAGCACACATTCGCCCGTAATCTCCTCAGGACCTACGAGCATCGCAAAGTCAGGACGATGTTGCATCTTGTACATTACGCTCTGGAAGTAAACGGCATTGGCGCTGGAGTCCTTGAAACCCACAACTTGCTCGTTTTTCGCAATACGGGCAACGGTATCAGGTGCGAAGCTCACCTTGACGTGCGAGGGCATATTATATAAGAACACAGGAAGCGGCAACTGAGGCACCAGCTCCTCATAGAACTGAGCAAGTTCGGGCTGACCCGTTGCAAAGTAATAAGGAGGCGCTGATACCACCCCGTCAGCACCATAGTCGGCAGCCTTGCGAGCCAGACGGATGCTCTCCTCAATGCTTGTATCCGTGATACACGCCAACAGGGGCAGACGACCGCGATTGATACGACACGACTCCTTGATCATCTGTTTGCGTACGTCGTATGACAGACTTTGTTCTTCGCCTGTTGTTCCCAGTACGAAGAGTCCGTGAACGCCACCTTCGATGAGGTGTTCAATGAGTCGTTCGAGGCTCTCTACGTCGAGCGTCTCGTTATTCTTCAGAGGTGTTACCAATGGTGGTATGATGCCACTCAGGGGCTTCTTGAATCTTGTTTCCATTGTTCTATTAGCTTTTTTAGTTCGTTTTTATTAAGACGGACGGCACATTGTTTTGTCATCTGATTTTTTTTGCGTACCTTTGCAAACTGAAAGACTGCAAAGGTACGCAATGACAGAGAAAACGCTGACATACGACCAACTAGGCATTGTCCCTTCTGACGTTTACGAGCAGATGGGCTATCATGGTGTGGAACCTGACGAGGCGACATGGCGTGAAACTCTGCGTCTGATGGACGACGTGCGAGCATGGTTGCGTCCTCAGTTTTGCTTCTTCGTCACACAAGCGTTACCACCCTTTGAAATAGGCAGGATTATCGAACGCCAGTTGCAAGGTGCTGAGGCCTACGCCCTGTTTATATGTACCAGCGGAACGGAATTCGAATCCTTCCAACAACGATTGAAACAAGAAGGCGATATGGTGCGGGTGTTTATTGCCGACGCGTTAGGGTCGGTGATAGCCGAGAAATGTGCCGACAAGATGGAACAGGCCCTACAGGAAAATATCGACAAACTCGGATGGAAACATACCAACCGTTTTTCGCCTGGCTATTGTGGTTGGCACGTCGCCCAACAGCAAGTGCTCTTCCCGTTGTTTGATGGTCATACGTGTGGTGTCCAACTTACTGATTCGTCGCTTATGGTTCCCATCAAAAGTGTTAGTGGTATTATCGGAGTAGGAAAGGAAGTGCGCAAGTTGGACTATACCTGCGGACTCTGCACGTTTGAGAAATGCTATAAGCGAAAGAAACGCTAATCAATTACGGCTTGATAATCTTCTCCGTTATTTTATGGTGTCCCTCCGTCACACTTTCCGCATGGCCGGAGAAAGGCATATAGACATCAGCAAAGCCTCCCTCTGGAATGTCAATATCCAATGTAAAGACGTCTTTGTCGATATGCCATTCTACCTTGACAGGGCCATGGGCACTCATTGTCGACCCTTTGCACCAAACGATATCACCAACGGGATGCGGTTCGATTTCTATCAAATCACCTGTACGCTGAATACCCAACAGGTCGGGAATCAGGAAATTCTCAATATGCGCCATCATGAAGTGGTTCATCGATGCGCCCATATCAGGATCCCATTGTTCTGTCAACGTGGTGTGACCTTTCTTAATCTGATAGCCGTAGCCTGGCACGTCGTCGTGGTTTAGCATCGTGTAAAGCAGTTCGCGCTGACCGTTCTCTATGAGCACGGAGAACAGGTAGCGGTTGCCCACATCGCCTGTCGTCAGACGATTACCATGGGCTTTGATGTCGTTGATAAGATGCTGAAGTACAGCCTGATAGTCGCTATCGGGAACCAATTTCAGATAGAGCGGTAAAGCCAGTGAGCACTGACTGCCGGTAGCATAGGTTTTCTTCTGCGAATCGTAGAAAGTACGGTTGAACGACTGACGGATGCTGTCTGCTCGTAGGTTAAAGCGTTCGGAATCCTCTTTATGTCCTAACAGTTTTGCTAACACGTAGATGTTACACATCCACTGATAGTAATGGGCTGTCGATACCAAAGGCATAGGCGTGTTCTTCGAGAAACCAGCTCGTCCTGGTCCGTAGTCGTACCAATCGCCCAATCCTTGTCGCAAGATGTAACAGGAGTCTTGTGTGGCCAGATAGTCCACATAGCGCTTCATAGCGTCGTAGTGGTGGTTGGCCAAATCGAGGTCACCATAATGACGCAAGCAGAGCATGGGTAGGGCGATGATGGCTCCGCCCCATTCTGGCGACTCTAGGAATGGACGAGCCCACGAACCAGTGAACTGCGTATATTCTGGGGCAATCTCTGGCATAGAACCGTCGTCGTGCTGTGCATCCACGATGTTCTGCATGGTTTGTTCCATCATTTTATGGGCGTCGTAGTTGTACACCAATGCCTCACCGTTCAGCCAGTCCTGTTCCAGCCAACCGAGTTTTTCGCGCGAGGGACAATCGGTCCATACAGCCTGCCAGTTACTCCTTATCGCTCGGTCAATCAACTGATGGGTAGCATTGATGCGTGGGTTGCTGCACTCAAATGAGCCGATACGTTCAGCGGAGTTATACACAAAGCACGACTCCACCTTCTTCAGCACATCGATGTCACCCTCAATCTGCAGATATCTGAAGGAATAATAGGAGAATCGCGGATGCCATACCTCTTCGTCATTCCGACCTTTAAGGGTATAGGTATAATAGTGCGGACGGCCTGTCTGTCGCTGATTCACCAACCCGTCTTTGTCCAGCGTTTCACCTGGAATGAGTATGAGCCATTGACCAGCCTTGCCCTGAACGGTGATTTCAGGATAGCCTGCAAGGTTTTGGCCCATATCGAGCACAAGGACAGAATCCTTGCGCAAAGTTTCTTTTACCCCATAGCGCTCCATGATTTTTATGGGATGCGCTATCTGTGGACACAAATCACCTTTAGGACCTTCCATCACTACGACGGGTTTCCATCGGCCTTCTTCCGTCTGACTGCTAACTTCCAAGCGTGCATCATAATCCTCACCACCATAAATGCTGTTAAAGGTCACAGGGCTTTCTGTCCATTGCCATTTTTCGTCACTGAAGACGTGTTCACGCATATCGTCCTCATAAATGACATAAAGGAAATAAAGTAGCGTTGGGGGACCAAACGACACCTTCAACTTGGTGTATCTGCCGCCTTGTTCGTTGTAGAAACCGTTGCCTAATAGCACACGCAACTCGTTGTCGCCTGAATGAATATATTCGGTGACGTCATAGGTGTTAAAAAACACCGTCTTGTCGTAGTCGCTCCAGGCTGGGACAAACTCCGATTCGCCAACCTTCTTGCCATTGATGGTCGCCTCGTAGAACCCCAATCCACAGATACGCAGTTCGGCATGTTTTACCGTTTTATATGGCCAGAAGCTACGACGCAAAATGATACTTCTGCGCGACAGCGGGTCAGCTTGATCCCACTCTGCCTTGGTCTCTTTGAGTACGCTGCCAGTATAGTGTCGTCCCTCAGGCGTCTTGGCATCAGCCTTCGTAATAGCACCAATCCACTTGGCATCACCAAAGACATTTTGTGCCTTTGCAGGACAAAATGATATGAAGGATATAATCAGTAATATACTAATGCACAGTCGTCTCATAGCACATCCGGAATAATGATTTTACCTAAGTCGTCGCGCTGGCCTTTCAACTGCCCGTCAACATAGATGCGAAGCCCTTTGCCTGCATGATAGCGTGAACCGTCCTTGTCGTAAAGTATCGTGAGGTTATGCCCATGATACAGCACATTATCGAGACAGAAGTAATCCCACTTGTCTTTTGGCAATAAAGGATTGACCTGTAGGGTATTGTCTTCACGGGGACGCAGGCCACAGAGACCGGTAATGATAAGGTCATTCCACGTAGAATGGTTGTAGTAACGTGAGCGCTCTTGGTCGCCCTTCAACCAATAACCCGTCGTCTCGTCGAGATATTCGCCGATATAGGGTTTGCCGCGCATGTGCTGGCTCTGCATGTATTTCTCGAGTTCGGAGAAATAAAGGGAGTCGGGAGCCCCAGCGGGAAAACCGCTGGGCACATTGGTGTAGTCGTTAATGAAATTGGCCATAGCGGTCAGCGTCTGACTGGTGGCAAAGGGCCATACGGCACCATCCCACTCGCACTTGCCTGTGCCATGAGTACGGAATTGTGGATGACGGCGTTCGGCAGTGGTCTGTCCATAAGGTGCTGAGAAACCCTCAGGGTCGCCAGCCTGAAGCCATGCGACACTGTATTTCGGTTCATCATAGGCCATGTGGGTGTACCAAGGCAGGAAGCCAATGGCCTCGCGAACGTTGGCGCTGGAATCGATACGGTGGGTCTCAAAGAACTGGTGTTGCTCGTTCCAGAGTTTTGCGTGTACCTTTTCACTGAGGTCTTCGGCCTTGGCGAAGTAGATGCGGGACTTGCCGACAGAATCGGCAAGCGCAAAGATTTTGCCGATGGCATAAGCATTGCCGTACATATAGGCATTGATAGAGGGACGCAAGTATTTCTTCTTACGTCCGCCACTGATGGTTTCCTCCATTGCGTCCTGAACGTCAGCCTGCCAATAGAGGCCTCCCTCACGAGTATGTGTTGTCTCCCAATGGTTGTATTCCCATTCCAGTGAGGGTAGCATAGAGATTATCCAATCCTTGCGCCCATCTACCAGATAACGACCCCATAGCGAATGCGCCATCCATGAGGAATAGTTGGAAATTTTCTTCATGGGCTTGCCCTCGTTACCTTTGTACCACGTATTCATAATCTGGTCGAGATAAGTGGTGTCGCGAAGCCAACGACTCTCGTGGATATGATGACCTACTCCAGAGGCAATAAGGTTGTACTGGTCGGCATAGGAACGTGGCACCAAAAACTCCGTCATAGCATAGCCTACGGGCGTCTGCTTGATATGTTTTCTCAATGTCCACCAGCGGAAATACCACATCTCCTCGAAACCGCGGTCAGGACAATCGAAGAGGGGAATGTTCTGCGTCATCCAGTCCCACGCTTTTGCGTTGGGAATGGCCTGTACGATGGTTTCCGGCTCCATCGTGTTGAAGTAATCGACGTAGTGTTTGTAGTCGTCGTAGCGGAGGAAAGCGGGAGTCTCAGCGGGCAAACCGCTGAGCACACTGACAGGAGTAGTGGAAAAGGCGGCAATGGCGAAAGTCGACTCTGGATCAGTGGCACCAGCATTAGGCAGTTCACCATCCCAATCAGCAGGGGTGTCAACATCTGGGAAACGGCGCTCGGAACCAGTTCGGAACATCACACGCTCGATACTCTCCACGGGGGCAAAGAACATTCGCTGGCCTGCCTTCTTGCCATCAATATAAACCTCAATCATACGCTTCGAGACGCTGAGTATGGCTTCGATATGATAAGTCTTGTCGGCCTCATATTTGCCCAGACCGCCATAGCGAGCTCCACCCTTGCAACGCATCTGACCTTCATCTGTTAGTTCGATACGTGAACAGGCAGTACCATGAGCATCCAAGAACTCAATCTGCAGGAGGCCATGATTGTTTTGTCCTGCCTTTAGGTCGAAGGCAACCTTCAGTTCCTTTGTTGCTGGTATCTTGCGCTCCACGCGAGCATAGTCGAAGGGGTCGCTATCAGACAGGGTGAGCCACCCATTGTTCAGAGAAACGGGAGCCATCATGGGGGAGTAAATGTTCCAAGTGACGAGATCTGAAATCTCGCCCACTCTGAACTCGGTGCCATCGGCGTGGTTGTGCGCCTCTGTCTGTACGGGCACAGGGATATGGGCTACCCACATGTCCTCCTTATTCATAGAGTATGCCACCCAAAGGTCTGAGTCCTTAGGAATGCCGTTACCTTCCTGGATGCCTCGAACATACTGAGGACCATACGACTTGTAGTTGCCACCATAGCGCATCGGTGGTACTTCGCCTTGCACAAGATTCAGCGTGGTATATTCATAGCCGTCCTTGGAAAGGCTGATAGCCAATGGCCAACGATATTCTGAGGGATTATAAACGGTAGCATAAGTGCCATCCGTCAGTCGCTGTCCCCATATCTTTGCATTGCTGTTTACAAAACCCTTGGCTCGCTCAACAGGTTGTGCCCACGTCAAGCCTCCATCCGCAGAAGTCGAGGTGAGAGCATGTTTCCACAGCGCAGCAATCTGACCATCGGGCAGAGTGTAGTCGCAATAGGCCTTATACTCCTTGTGCAAGGGAATCAGCGGGTCGTTCCTATCAGCTTCCTCTACCCATTGCATCCGATAGCGGGGGTTAGCCAGTATTTCTTCGCAGGCGGCTTTTACGTCTTTTGGGGCTTTGGTATAGTAGGGGAAGATATCTTTAGAGTTTCTAGAAGTTCTAGAATAACTAGAGTTTAGATAGATAAAGTATATGGGGCCTAATGTGCCATCTTTTCTTACCTCACGAATCACGCGTCCAAGACCATTGCCGTCGTTAGGGTCGTCCTTTTTGTCGTAGGCGACACCATAGTTGCCAAGTGCCCAGAGTTGTCCGCTCTTCGAGACATACCAGCCCACACGTTGGTGCATAATAGCAATGAGGTCGTGAGCCTTCTCTGGACGATTGGGCTTCTGAAAACCTTCAGGCACCTGTACTTCTGGAAAGAGAATCTGTGGATTGCTCCAGGTATAACCGTCTTTCGAGGTTTGATACATCGTATGTGAAGGTGGCACATGCTCATCCTTGGGGTCGCAAAGGTAGTGAACGTAGAACTGGTCGTTATGATACGCCATCATGGGCTGGTGGTTATAGGTCCAACCATTGCCATTGGCCTCAGATGGATGTTCGCGATTGGCTCGCAGAATCTGGATATTATGCACCCCAACAACAGGCGACAGACCGCCATCGTGCCGATTGGGATTGCTGAGTGTCTTGCCAGTATAATGTACTTTCCGTGCATTCAATAGTCCGTTGAGAATGGTTTCATCAGCCTCAAAGATGGTGCCGTGCTTGTGCAAATCAGGGACGCAGACCTTATCGGAGACATCTTCGAAAGTCACAAAGTCCTTGGTGAAGTGGGCACCAAAATCCTTCAGTTGATAACGGTCGTAGTAGATAAGCCAACCGTCCTTGTAAGAGGTGAGGGGTGAGAGGTGAGAGGTGAGTTTTAACACTGTCGGCCCTTCCATCATCTTACCAGTAAACGGTTCTGAGGCTTTCGACCAAGGGCCATAAGGTGATTTAGCGTATGCCACCTTGATGTCACGTTCAGGGCGGGTGTTGTCCTTCAGCACCATCACATAGTCGTTCTTGCCTCGTTTCACCAGTGTTGCGTCGATACACGAGAAGCCTGGCTCAATCATCAGCTTCGCAGGGGCAAAGCGCTTAAAATCCTTTGTAGTGGTATAATACAAACGATGATTGTTTTTGTGTTCCTCCTGTCCGTCAGGGAATTTACCAGGAATGCACGAAGCCCATACAATAACAGCGTGTTGCTTGACGTCATCCCAAAAGAGTTCTGGTGCCCAGACATTCACTGTCGTCGTATCTGTCATTACCTCGATGAAACGCTGTTCACTCCAATGCACCAAGTCTTTCGAACATGCATAGCCAAAACCCCTATCCCCTCGCCAACTGCTAGTCCACACGAGATGAAACATCCCATCGGGCGTACGGATTATCGAAGGATCACGCATCACTTTCTGTTGTCCCACCTCAGGGCGCAACCAAATGCCGTCAATCTGTTGCCAGTTCCAACCATCATAGCTGTATATGAACCTCAATCCGTCTGTTGCAGGTTCATGGAACGATGTGGATATATACACTTTTTGCTGTGCTGAGACCGTCAAAAAAACGGTCAGCAAGAGAAAAAAGACACTAAAACGTTTCATCATCTTACATTATTATTTATAAAAAAGACGAAAAACTTGGTGGTTTGTAACTAAATTAGTACCTTTGTCGTCCGAAAGCTATAATAAGACGAGAAATGATAAAAAAGACCATTCTAACATTAAGCATTGCATCGGCTATGATGATGTCATTTACTGCCTGCGAACAGACACAGCGCGAGAATCCGCTGTTGGTGGAGAGTGAACTGCCGTTTGGAGCCCCAGACTTCAGCAAGATTCAGGTGACGGACTATATGCCAGCTTTCCTGAAAGCGATAGAGCAGAATCGTGAGGCAATTAAGCAAATCATTGAAAACAGTGATTCGGCAACATTTGAGAATACTATCCTTGCTTACGAGAACAGCGGACGTATGCTTGATCGTGTAAGTCGCGTATTCTTCGCTTTGACGGAAGCCGACAAGACGGACGAGATTGGCGAGATAGAGAAGACCGTACAGCCTTTGCTCACCGACCTTGAAAATGAGATATCCTTCAACAAGCCCCTCTTCGAGCGCATCAAGAAGGTTTACGACACCCAGTATGAATCGCTTCAGGGCGAAGACCAGAAACTGCTCGAGGAAATCTATAAGGATTTCGTGCGTAAGGGTGCCCTGTTGTCAGACGACAAGATGGCTCGCATGAAAGAAATCAATCTGCGTATCTCCGAACTTCAGCAACAGTGGGGCGATTCCCTACAAGCAGCTACGAACGACGCCTTGGTGTGGGTCGATAAGGAGGAAGAGTTGGCAGGATTGAGCGAAGCTGACATCGCCCAGTGTAAGAAAGACGCAGAGAGCAGAGGAGGCAAGGCCCCGTATGCCATCGTCATTGTAAATACTACCCAGCAACCTCTCCTTGCCAGTCTCGACAATCGCGAGTTGCGCAAAAAGGTGTTCGAGGCTTCTGTCCATCGTGCTGACGGTACAGGCAAATACAATACTTTCCCCCTTGTCTGCGAGATTGCCAAGCTGCGTGCCGAGAAGGCTGAGATCATGGGTTATCCTAACTACGCCGCCTATTCACTGGAGAATACGATGGCCAAGACCCCAGTGAATGTCTATGCTTTCCTGATGAACCTGATTAAGGCCTATGTGCCCAAGGCTGATGCCGAGACCAAGGCTATCGAAGACTTTGCCCGCAAAAGCCAGGGTGCCGAATTCCAGTTACAGGCCTACGACTATTTCTACTATTCTGCCAAGATGAAGAAGGAACTGCTGAACATCAGCGAAGACGAAGTAAAGCCCTACTTCACTGTCGACAGCGTGCTTCAGAATGGCGTCTTCTATGCAGCCAATCGCGTGTATGGCCTTACGTTCAAGGAGCGTACAGATATTCCGACCTATCATCCTGACATGAAAGCCTTTGAGGTGATTGACAAAGATGGTAAGACGCTCGGCCTCTTCTATGGTGACTATTATCGTCGTCCTACGAAACGTGGTGGCGCCTGGATGGATGGTTTTCAGAAACAGAGCCGTCAGTGGAACCAGTTGCCTATTATATTTAATGTATGTAATAGTGCCAAGGCTCCTGAGGGTCAGCCCTCGTTGATTACCTGGGACGAAGTGACGACGATGTTTCACGAATTTGGTCATGCTCTGCATGGTCTGCTCTCCAATTGTCAGTACAACCGTCTGAGTGGTACCAGTGTAGCTCGCGACTTTGTGGAGATGCCTTCGCAGTTTAATGAGTCGTTTGCCTCGATTCCAGAAGTTTTCGACCACTATGCGCACCATTACAAGACGGGTGACCCCATGCCTGCCGACCTGAAGGAGCGCATGCTCAAGAGCATCAACTTCCAACCGTGCTATGCTCTGGGTGAAAACCTTGCTGCCACCTGTGTCGACTTGGCTTGGCACATGCTCGCCTCGAAGGATATTCCCACAGTTGACAAGGCTATGGAGTTCGAGACAGAGTCATTGCGTAAGGTGGGACTTCTGAATCCTTTTATTCCGATTCCGCCACGCTATCACACCAGTTACTTCAATCATGTGTGGGGTGGGGGCTATGCAGCCGGCTATTATAGTTATCTGTGGACGGAGGTGTTGGCAGTAAACATTGCCGACGTCTTTGCCAAGCGAGGGCCGTTGAAGCCTGAGACAGGTCAGGACCTTCGTGAAAAAATTCTGAGCAGGGGTAATACGGGTGACCTGATGCAGATGTTCACCGACTTTACTGGTATGGCCCAGCCCGATGCGTCGAGTCTGCTCAAGGCCAGAGGACTGTGATACAAGAAATAATAAACATTAAACAATAAAAAGTATGAAAAAACTGATGATGATTGCCGCCATGATGCTGATGAGCATGGGCGCATTTGCACAAAATGAAGTTGGACAGATTACCCTGAAGCCAATGGCAGGTGTGAATATTGCGACAATGACCAATATGAGAACTGCAAAAACACGTATTGGTGCTGTTGCTGGTGTAGAAGGAGAATATGGTTTAGCCAAGAACTTTTCCATTACGGCAGGTTTGCTATATTCTATGCAGGGAGAGAAATCTTCTGATTCAGAGTATAGTTCATACAAATACGATTACCTCAACATTCCTATTCTTGCCAATTATTATGTTTACCAAGGACTTGCTATTAAGGCGGGTATGCAACCAGGCATCAAACTCTCTGCAAAGATTGACGACAGAACCAATGATGACGCAAATGGCTTTTATTTTTCCTTCCCTGTAGGTGCCTCGTATGAATATTCTAATTTTGTCATTGATGCACGTTATAATTTCGGTGTGTCTAAAGCTGATAACCCCGGAAGTGCTAAACACTCATGGTTCTCTATCACCGTGGGCTACAAGATTCCCATTAATACTAAATAAGCATCTGAAAATTAACAAAATAGTGCGCTTTCCACCTGCGAAAGCGCATTTTTTGTATTAAAAAAGCAAATAATTGGTTAAAAATTTGGAACTTTAAAAAAATTTATCTAAATTTGCCCCCGATTTCAAGATAACGGTGCTCGAAAGTGCACCAAAGTATAATTAAAAATAGAAAAAAGATTATGAAGAAGATTTTTGCTCTTGCACTTGTTGCAATGATGGGTTTGACAGCAAACGCTCAGGTTTATGTTGGTGGTAGCCTCGGTTTTGCCTCTGAGTCTTACGATGGTGACAGCGAGACTGTTTGGTCAATCATGCCTGAGATTGGTTACAACCTGAACGAAGATTGGGCTATCGGCGTGGTAGTTGGTTATGGTGAGGCTAAGGATAAGGAGAAGATTAATGGTGTTACTTATACTGACAAAATTAAGACTTTCACTATTTCTCCATATGCTCGTTACACTGCTGTGAAGTTAGACAAGGTGAACATCTTCATCGATGGTGGTTTCGGTTACCAGAACATCAAGTGGGGTGATGTGAAGGACAATATCTGGCAGTTTGGTGTGAAGCCTGGTGTTTCTATCAACCTGAATGACAAGCTGAGCTTCGTTTCTCACTTCGGTTTCCTCGGTTACAAGAACGAGAAGCTTAAGGGTGATGACGAGAGCACTAAGTCTTTCGGCTTCAACCTTGGCAGCGAAGTTAGCTTCGGTATGTATTACAACTTCTAATTCAGACAACGAATTTAATATTTATATAATGCGCTTCCCGCTTGCGGAGGCGCATTTTTTTGTTTTGAAATAGAAATAATTGGGTAAAAATTTGGAACTTTCAGATATTTTTCCGATATTTGCCACCGATAAATCATTTTTTTATTATCTAAAACAAATAATTATGAAAAAGCTAATGATGATTGCCGCCATGATGCTGATGAGCATGGGCGCATTTGCACAGAACGAAGTCGGTCAGTTTACGCTGAAACCAATGGTTGGTATGACCCTTCCTAACATTACCAACTACGATGGTAAGATTAAGGTAGGTCTTGCTGCTGGTGTTGAGGCTGAGTATGGTATCACCGAGACATTTGGCGTTTCTGCTGGTGTTCTTTACTCTATGCAGGGTTGCAAGAACAAGGATGTTTCAGATTATAAGACAACTCTTGACTATATTAACATCCCCATTCTGGCCAATGCTTATCTGTTCAAGGGATTTGCTGTAAAGGTTGGTGTTCAGCCTGGTTTCCTGGTTAACGCTAAGGAGAAGTATTCTAGAGGTGGTATCTCATTTGATGGTGACATCAAGGACGCTTGCAACAAGGTTGATCTGTCAATTCCCATCGGCGTTTCTTATGAGTACGCTAGCTTCGTATTCGACGCTCGTTACAACTGGGGTCTGACAAATACTTGGAAAGATGATGCACGTGACAAGAAGAGCCACAACAGTGTCTTCATGTTCTCCGTAGGTTACAAGTTCGCTCTCTAATCAGACAACGAATTTAATCTTTATACAATGCGCTTCCCATCTGCGGAGGCGCATTTTTTCGTTGGGAAGTAGGCAGGCTGCCCTTGGGAAGTAAGCAGGCTATCGTTGGGAAGTAAGCAAACAGCCCTTAGGAAGTAAGCAGGCAATCCAAAGGAACTAAACCGCCCGTTTAGCGGAAGTAAGCAGTTTATTCCCAAGGAGGGAATTTTATTTCCCTAGGCAGGCCGCAAAATTTCCCTAGGCAGGGAATAATTTTTCTTTGGGCAGCGCGCAAAAAGAACCCCAATCTTCACAGATTCACAATTCACAGTTTCTTTTTTGAGCCCTGGGGCGTTTAGACCCGCACGGAGAGTGTTAATATTTATTAATATATATAAATAAGTATATATAAAATAGACTATAAAAAGGGGGTACCCCTTAAAAATAAAACTGTGAAACTGTGAAACTGTGAATAAGACAATTTGTAATTATTCCCAGCATTCGAGTTCGGATTCGAGTTCGGGCAGTTGACTGCGGTGGAAGGTGGGTTCCTTGATGCCCTGACGCTTCTGACTGCGGTAGTCGTCGAGCAGACGGAAGGCGTAGCGACCAAGGAGGACGATAGCAACGAGGTTGCAGGCCGTGAGGAAGGCCATGAAGAAATCGACGATGTTCCAGACGAGTTCGAAACTGGCAATAGCTCCAAAGATGACCATCACGCCAGCAGAACAAATGCGATAAACGGTCATTATCGTCGTATTCGGTGTGATAAAACGGATATTCGCCTCACCGTAATAGTAGTTGCCGATGATGCTGGAGAAGGCGAAGAGGAAGATGGCAATGGCCACAAAAACAGGCCCTGCGGCACCAACCTCCGACTGCAATGCCGACTGCGTGAGGGCAATGCCATTCAGCTCAGGCACGCTGTATAGCCCGCTGATGAGGATGATAAAGGCCGTGCAGGAACAAACCAGCAAGGTGTCAGTAAACACGCCCAGCGCCTGAATAAGTCCCTGTTTGACGGGATGCGTCGTAGATGCCGTTGCAGCCACGTTAGGTGCACTGCCCTCACCAGCCTCGTTCGAAAACAAGCCTCGCTTTACACCATACATAATTGTGGTTCCTATACCGCCTCCAGCAACCTGTTCGATACCAAAAGCGTCGAACACGATGACCTTGAAAACGTGAGGAACCAGCTCGATATTCATCACGACAATCACGATAGCCAGCAACAAATATCCCAGAGCCATCAACGGCACAAGGACACTGCAAACCATCGCAATGCGCTGGATGCCGCCAAAGACGATGATCAAGCCTAAGGTCGCTAACACCAACCCTACCCATACAGGTGACCAGCCAAAGGCTTCCTGCATGGCACCACAGATAGTGTTTGCCTGGATAGAATTGTTGGAAAGACCGAACTGACAGGTAATAAGTATGGCGAACGTAACAGCCATCCACCGCTTATGCAATCCTTGCTGAATATAATAGGCAGGGCCACCGATATACGAATCCTTATGTTTTTGCTTGAACAACTGTGCAAGCGTAGATTCGACGAAAGCCGTAGCTGAACCAACAAGGGCTATCATCCACATCCAGAATACGGCCCCAGGACCGCCAATGGCTATGGCCGACGCCACACCAGCGAGATTGCCAGTACCCACACGGGTAGCCACGCTGACTGCAAAGGCCTGAAACGAGGATATGCGGCGTTGCTTGGAACCTATATCCTTGACGTGCTCCTCCACCGTGTCTACAGCCGAGTCCGTCAGCACGCGTAACATCTCGCCAATCATGCGGAATTGCACAAAGTGGGTGCGCCATGTGAACCACAAGCCGCAACCCACTAATGCAATGATGAGCACATAGCCCCATACCGCATCGTTGACTGATGTTATCAGCTCATTCATGAAAGATGAGCACTTACACCAGCTTCGACAGGTCGGGCTCCTCTATGTAACGGAGTTTGTTGTCAGTAATGACCTTCTGGGCCGCCTCGGAATTTTCCGTACGAAACACCATAATACCCTTGCCGCGAAGCAGGAAGGTGTACATGTAGGCAATGCTGATGCCTGCCTCTGAGAAGGTCTGCACGGCGTCGGCAGCACGGCCTGGCTCGTCGTCCAACTCGAGGGCAAAGACGTTGCTCAGGGCAACAGCTACACCACCCTTCTTCAGCTCCTCGTAGGCACGAAGGGGTTCTGAACAAATGAGTCGGTAGATACCATACTCTGCCGTATCGGCAATGGTTGAGGCCACAATCTGGATGTTGGCCTGCTTGAGAATGTTGAGCACCTTGATAAGCGTGCCGGAACGGTTCTCGATGAAAATGGATAACTGATGGATTGTCATAGTTTTCTATTTTTTTCGTTATTACGTTATTTCGTTATTACGTTCTTTCGTTATAACGATGTTATTGATATACTTTTCGCTTGTCGATGACACGCACAGCCTTGCCCTCGCTGACAGGCAGGGTGCCCTTGGAGACGAGACGTACACGAGGCTTGAGCAGGATTTCGTCGCCCAGCTGGTGGCGAATCTCGCCTGCCAGTGCCTGCAACTTTGCGTAATCGTCGGTACCCTCGTTGAGCTCTACTTCGACAGTCATTTGGTCGTTATTGTCCTCGGTAGTCAGCGTGATGAGGTAGTTGGTGCCCACCTCTGGGAACTTCATGAGAATCTTCTCAATCTGGATGGGGAAGATGTTTACACCACGCAACACAATCATATCGTCAGAGCGGCCACGCATACGGTCGAGGCGGATGTGGTTACGTCCACAGGGACAGCTGCGACCCAGCACACGCGTCAAGTCACGTGTACGGTAGCGCAACAGCGGCATAGCCTCACGACACAAGGTGGTGAGTACCAGTTCGCCAATTTCGCCGTCAGGCACGGGCTCCAGCGTCTCTGGATCTACTATTTCGACGATGTAGTAGTCCTCCCAGAAGTGCAGACCATTCTGCTCCTTACACTCGAATCCAACACCAGGGCCGCACATCTCCGACATACCGAATGAGTTGTAGGCCTTCACGCCCATCATCTCTTCAATACGTTTGCGCTGTTCCTCAGAGTGAGGCTCGGCACCGATGGCCAGCACCTTCAACTTAGTGTCGCGACGGGGATCGACACCCTCTTGTTTCATCACCTCGTAAAGACGGGTGACGTAAGAGGGAATAGCGTGGATGGCTGTTGTGCCGAAGTCCTTGATGAACTTAATCTGACGCAACGAGTTACCAGCAGCAGCAGGGATGGTGAGCATTCCCAGCTTCTCGGCACCATACTGGAAACCGAGTCCACCAGTAAACATACCATAACCTGATGAGTTCTGGAACACGTCGTCAGGACGCAACCCCACCATCCAGAGGTTACGAGCCACCTGATTGGCCCACTCGTCGAGGTCTTTCTGCGTGTGCAGAATGACGGTGGGGTTACCTGTGGTTCCTGAACTGGAGTGCAGACGTACACACTGTTTGAGGGGTACACTGGCCATTCCGAAGGGATAGGTGTCGCGCAAGTCCTGCTTCGTAGTGAAGGGAATCTTGCGCAGGTCGGCAAGGCTCTTGATGTCCTCGGGTTTGAGCCCAATCTCCTCAAAGCGTTTTTTGTAGAAGGGCGAGTTCATGCAATGGCGCACGGTTTTCTGCAGACGCTCCAGCTGGAGTGCCTCAATCTGCTCGCGCGACATCGTTTCGAACTCAGGATTAAAGAAATTAGATTGTTCCATAATTATGTAATTATAGTTTACGATTATCGATGACGTGAGCGCTCTTGCCCTGACTGCGCTCAATGGTGCCAGGAGCCTTCAGCTGTACCTTGGCTACAATGCTGAGTACGCTCTTCAGTTTGTTCGACAACTTCTTCTCCAGGGCGTCAACGGCAGCGGGCGTATCAAAGGTGCCTGTGAAGTACTCTTGACGCAGTTCCACTTGTACGAGCAACGTGTCGAGATTCTTGACGCGGTCGACAACGAGCATATAGCGTGGAGCAAATTCGGGCATAGACAGCACGACACTTTCAACCTGAGACGGGAATACGTTGATGCCTCGGATGATGAGCATATCGTCGCTACGACCCTCGATACGTCCCATGCGGATGTTTGTACGTCCACAGTCGCAAGGACCGTCGATAAGGTGACACAGGTCACGAGTACGATAGCGCAATACGGGCATACCTTCTTTGGTCAGTGTGGTGAATACAAGTTCACCTGTCTGACCGTTAGGCAGGGATTCCAGCGTCGTAGGATTGATGATTTCAGGATAGAAGTGGTCCTCGTTGATGTGTGAACCATTTTGCATCTGGCACTCATAGCTGACGGAGGGACCCATGACCTCAGAAAGGCCATAGATGTTGTAACCCTTCAGACCCAGTCGTTCCTGGATCTCCTGACGCATCTTCTCTGTCCAAGGCTCAGCACCAAAGGCACCAATGCGTAACTTAATCTGCTCCTTCGTGATGCCCAGCTTTTCCATCGTCTCAGCCAGATAGAGGGCGTATGACGGTGTACAGGCAATGCCTGTAATGCCCAAGTCACGAATCAGTTTCAGGTGTTTCTCCGTATTACCTGTTCCAGCAGGAATGACAGAGGCACCCAGATGTTCGACACCATAGTGAGCACCCAGACCACCTGTGAACAAGCCATAGCCATAGGCAACAGAAAAAATATCGTCGCGGGTAACGCCAAACGACGTCAGACAGCGGGCCATACACTCGCTCCATATTCCGATGTCCCTACGAGTATAGCCTACGATGGTGGGATTACCCGTTGTACCGCTGGAAGCATGTACACGGATGATTTCACTCTGAGGAGCAGCCTGCAAACCAAAGGGATAATTGTCGCGCAGGTCCTTCTTTGTAGTGAAAGGCAGCTTCTTGATATCCTCAATGGTCTGAATATCATCCGGACGGATGTCCAGTTCCTGCATCTTGTTACGATAGAATGGTACATGGTGATAGACGTACGCTACAATTCTGCGAAGTCTTTTGCTCTGGAGCGCGCTCATCTCGTCGCGACTCATGCATTCTTTATTCGGATTCCAAATCATATTATTTTAGTTATGACGTTATAAAAATGTTATTTGTAGCACTCGAAAATCTTATCTACTTGCTGGCGGTTCATCTTGGGCGAGAGCAGGCTGACAATCCAGACCACAGGGAAACCACCTACCATAGCGATAGCACCACAGTTGATGGGGTTGATGGGGTTGCCTGCCAGCATGTTAATGACCGTCAGTCCCACACCCCAGATGAAGCAAGCCCAGACGCTGGCGGTAGTGACGCCACGCCAGTAGAGACCCAACATAAACGGAGCGAGGAAAGCACCAGCCAGTGCACCCCAAGAGATACCCATGAGCTGGGCAATGAACGTTGGCGGATTCAGGGCGATAAGCAGAGAAATGGCGATGAAGAACATAATCAACACGCGCATCACGACGACCTTGCGGCGCTCTACTTTCTCAGAAACGATATCGTCGATGGTTCCATCTTCCACCTCACCTGGCAACGACTTCTTGTCACGATAGATGAGGTCGAGAGTCATGGTAGAACTGGACGTCAGTACCAACGAAGCCAATGTCGACATAGAGGCACTCAGGACGAGCAACACCACGAGGGCAATAAGTACGTCAGGCAATGTGACAAGCATAGCAGGAACGATGGAGTCGAAGGCTATCTTACCTGTTGCTGGATTAATCACGGGATCGTAAAGTCGTCCGAAACCTCCGAGGAAGTAGCAACCACCAGCCACGATGAAAGCAAAGATGGTAGAAATAACGGTACCACGCTTAATGGCAGCCTCATCGGTGATGGAGTAGAACTTACCCACCATCTGGGGCAGTCCCATCGTACCGAGCGAGGTAAGGATAATGACACCTAATAGTCCCCAAGGGTCAGGACCGAACCATGTGGCAAACATACCACTACCAGGTTCTGTAGCACCATCGGCAGGCAACAGGGCGAGCTTATTAACGGCTTCCGTCAGTCCGCCTTGTGCAGAGAGCACAGCAGCAATAACAGCCACAATACCAAAGAGCATGATAATGCCCTGGATGAAGTCGTTCATCGCTGTAGCCTTATAACCGCCCAGAATAACGTAAACGGCAGTAAGTATCGACATGATAACCACACAATACTCATAAGGAATATTGAAGCCCATCTCGAAGAGACGTGAAATGCCGCTATAGACACCTGCGGTATAGGGAATCAAGAATACGAAGGCAATGATAGAGGCAGCCACACGCAGACCCTGATCGCTAAAACGGGTACCAAAGAAGTCTGGCATCGTGCGGCTCTCAATATGTTGCGTCATCAATTTGGTGCGCTTACCTAAGATGATCCAGGCAAGCAAAGAACCAATGACTGCGTTACCAATGCCTATCCACGCAGATGACAAACCGTATTTCCAACCAAACTGTCCAGCATAGCCCACGAAGACCACTGCCGAGAAATAACTGGTGCCGAAGGCAAAAGCGGTGAGCCAGGGACCTACGGCACGGCCACCAAGCACAAAACCATCAACACTGCTGGCCTGTTTACGGGTGTAAAGACCCACACCAATCATCACGGCCAGGAAAATGAGGGTCAAAAGAACTTTTATTATCATTTCTTTTTTACGTTATTTCGTTATTACGTTATTACGTGGCTTTAAAAGGCCACCTGCATTTGAGCCTGAATGCGGTTGTAGTCGTCACCAAGCAGATGACCGCAGAAACTATGTGTAAATTGTACCTGCAAACGGCACTTGGGGTAGAACCAATATTGCAAACCGCCAACAAGATTGGTCTGCTGCCATCCACTCTCTGATGTGTTACGGTCGTAGTAGTCGACCGATGCGATTGCGTCCACACCCTGTCCTAATGCTACAGAACCTGTGACATATGCACCACGACTGCCTACATCGCCGTCTTTACCAGCCAAGAACTCGCTACGCAGACAAATGCCACCACTGGTCGACTTACGGCCCATCTGGGTGGGGATTTTTGCCTCGCCACCAAAGCTAACGCGGTCGCGACGGTAGTCTTCGCCAACCCGGATATCGTTCCATGCACAGGTATTGATGGCATGTCCACGACCTTTCTGTCCAGAGGCTACGAGGCGCCACTCCTTGCTGGGACGGTACTCTAACTTTAGGATGACGTCTTTGTCGCTGTTGCCGTCAGCGGTGTTAATACCCTGACCGTTCATCACTGCCAGCTCGTAGTGGAAGTGATCATTAAAGAGATCACCCAACAGCATGATACCTTGGTCACGTCCGTAGTTGGGACCGAGCAGAGGTTCGTTGCCGTTGGCCAGATATGTAACAGCCTGTGAGGTGACGTCAACGAGTTCGAGCATAGTTGGTGACAGCGGACTCTCCAACGAGAACGGGTGCTGGAACTGACCAATACGGACGTTCAGCGCATTGTTACGCGTCAAACGGTAATTGGTCCAGAACTCCAAAACACCTTTCGACAAGGCAAAGTTGTGCATAAACAGGAACGACCAACGGTCGGTAATTCTGGCTTTACCCCAGAAGATGGCTCGCTTGAAATTGAACGTGCTGGTGGTCTTTCCGCCCTTGTCGTTGTATTCATAACCGCCATGCATGTAGCCATTGATGGTGATTCGTTCTTTCAACTCCTTCATCCAGTCAATGCCCTTAGATTCCTTTTTGTCCTGTGCAAAGGCTGTGCTACTGACGAAAACCATCAGCAAAGCCATACAAGACGTCTTGAAAAGATTTTTTTGAGTCATACTATTAGTTTATAATGTTGAAAATTTTCATGGATTATTTGCAGCAAAAATCTGCATACGCTCTTCCAACTGGTCGTACTGGTGGTCTTCTATAAAGGAGGTACACACGCGCAAGCCTTCCTGATGGGAGCCTGTGGTAATCAGGCAGATGGCCGAAACACCATAGTACATCAGTTCTTTCGCCAGCTCGCCACTGGTCATTCCCTTATAGCCAATGGTAAAATAGAAACCGTCGGCAACGGGCTGGTCCAAATCCTTGTCGTAGACGATATGGAAATTGTGACGAAGGAAGATGTCCTTCAGCTTATGGGCACGGTCGCCATAGACCTTCACCTCATTACGGAAATTATAGGTTCCGTCACAGGCAGCCTTCAGCATAGCCGCCATAGCATACTGTGCAGAATGGCTGGTACCAGACGAGAGGGCATAGAGCATGCGGGTGGAGAATACCAGTCCGAAGGGCAGTCCTTCGTAGCGGGCACTGAGGTCAGCGAAATGACGATGGAACAGCTTATCGGAAATGCACGTCACACCAATACGCTCACCAGCATAGCTGAACGCCTTGGAACCAGAGATCAGCAACATGTAATTGTCCGTATAGTGAGCCACCGTAGGCTGATAGGGAGCCTCGAAGGGTTTACTGAGATCCTTGCGGAAATCCATAGCAAAGTAAGCGAGGTCTTCCATCACAATAGCGTCATACTGGGTTGCGAGCTTGCCAATGGTCTGCAACTCGCTTTCCGTCATACAAATCCACGCTGGATTGTTAGGATTTGAATAGACGATAGCGCAGATGTTGCCGTTTTTCAGATAGCTCTCCAACTTGGGACCCAGCTTCTCGCCACGGAAATCATAGACGTCGAAGGTCTCATACTTCACGCCCTGCACCTGCAACTGCATCTTCTGAACAGGGAACCCTGGGTCGATAAAAAGCACGGTGTCCTTCTTCTTGTCTGCCTGCGAACAGGTCAGGAACGAAGCAAACGTACCCTGCATGGAACCACAGACGGGCACACAACCCTCAGGGGCTATGTCGACATTGATGAATGCCTTGACGAAGCGCGAAGCCTGTTTTTTCAGTTCAGGATAGCCCTGAATATCGGGATAAGAATGGGCGATACCTTCCTGCAGCGACTTGATTTGCGCATCGACTCCCACCTGTGCAGCAGGGAGTCCGGGAATACCCATCTCCATCTTGATAAATTCCACGCCACTCTCTTTCTCAGCCATTGCTGCCACCTGCTTTACTTCACGGATGGTGGCCTTGGCGAAGTCCTGAATGCCCATCTTGGCAATCAGACCGTCTACCAGTTCTTTATTGATAGGAGTCTTCATTTCTGTGCCTCCTTACCAATCGCTAATGCTTTGATATTAGCCTCGACGATGGCTTCACCCTTGCGGGCAAAGACCCTACTAATGGCCTCTTCCAGCTTTTTATATTCGATACCCAATGCCTTCTGGGCAGCACCCAACAGGATGACATTTGCCGAACGGGGAACACCAGCGTCCTTGGCCTTCTGCTCAATGTCGAGCATGATGACGTTAGGCAGCTTGTCGAGGTCGGCCTTGATAACTTCCATATCGGGATAGTTAGGGATATTAACGAACGGTGTCGACGAAGTGATAATCCAACCGTCCTTCTTCAGGAAGGGCAGATAGCGCAGAGCCTCCATGGGTTCCATAGAGATAATCACGTCAGCACTACCCTTGGCAATGAGGTCACTGGCAATGGGATCGGAACTGATACGAAGGTTTGACTGCACGTCACCACCACGTTGTGACATTCCGTGAACCTCAGCCTGCTTGATATACAGATTCTCATTCATGGCGGCCTCGCCAATAATCGTTGCGATAGAGAGGATGCCTTGTCCTCCTACGCCACACAATATAATATCGGTCTTCATGATTTACTTTTTTACTTTTTACCTTTTTACTTTTTTTCAGCCGCTTTCTTCTGCTTCAAGTGGCGCTGCAAAGTCTGCATACACTCACGACGAGGAATGATGACACTCGTGCCGTGATAGTTGATTTCGTCACGGATAATCTGTGTAATCTCCGGCATGTTTTTCGGCAGGGGAACAACTACCTTCAGGTGTTCGTCGCTCAGACCCAAACCACGACAGATGGCCTCAAACTTATTGGTACCAGCAGAATCCTGTCCACCAGTCATACCTGTCGTCAGGTTATCGGAAATGATAACGGTGATGTCGGCATTCTCGTTGATGGCATCGAGCAAGCCTGTCATTCCTGAGTGGGTAAACGTAGAGTCACCGATAATGGCAACGGCAGGCCACTGACCAGCGTCGGCAGCACCCTTGGCCATCGTAATCGAAGCACCCATATCAACGCATGAGTGGATGGCGCGGAAGGGAGGCAGGAAGCCCAGCGTATAGCAACCGATATCACCAAACACACGGGGATTATCGAATTCCTTCAGCACCTCGTTAAGCGCCGTATAGACATCGCGGTGACCACAGCCCTGACACAATGCAGGGGGACGTGGAGCGACATCAGCACAGGGGTCGAAGCATTCGCCACTCTCCATACCCAAGGCTTTCTTTACGATATCAGGATTCAGTTCGCCCGTACGAGGCAGTGTGCCGTCGAGCTTGCCATGAACATTCTTCAGGTCACCAACGCCACGAACCATATCCTCAATAAACGGCTGGCCTTCCTCAACGATGAGCACCTCCTTGCATTCCTCCATCAGCTGACGAACCAGCTTCTTGGGCAGAGGATATTGCGATACCTTCAAAATAGGGAAGGGGCATCCCGTTGGGAAACATTCCATTACATAGTTGTAACCAATACCGCTGGCCAAAATACCCAGTTTTTTGTCAGTACCTTCTATATACTTGTTATATTGCGAACTAACGGCATCCTCCTCCAACTGAGCCTGCTGGGCTGTCACAAAGTCGTTGCGCTTGCGGGCATTGGCAGGCAGAAGCACCCAATTGGCAGCAATGGCATCATAGTTCAGGGCATTCTCCTTACTGGGCTCGTCCTTCACCTCTACGACAGCACGGCTATGTGCCATACGGGTGGTGACACGCATCAGAACAGGGAGTTTGATACGCTCACTATAGGCATAGGCCACCTCCATCATGTCGTAAGCCTCCTGCTGATTAGAGGGCTCGAAAGTGGGAATCAATGCAAACTTACCATAGAAACGGCTGTCCTGCTCGTCCTGCGAAGAGTGCATGGAAGGGTCGTCAGCTACCAAAACTACGACACCACCGTTCACACCCGTCATACCGCTGTTGACAAACGGGTCGGCACAGACGTTCAGTCCTACATGTTTCATACATACCAAGGCGCGTTTTCCCATAAACGACATACCCAGTGCAGCCTCCATAGCTGTCTTTTCGTTGGTACTCCAACGGCTGTGCAGTCCACGCTCACGGGCTATCGCATTGCCTTGAATAAACTCAGTAATCTCCGTCGAAGGAGTGCCAGGATAGGCATACACGCCACTCAGTCCAGCATGTATGGCACCTAATGCAATCGCTTCGTCGCCTAATAACAGTTTTTTTGCCATTTTTATATCATTTTGTTAAGTTTTCGTTCTTTTAGCTTGCAAAAGTAATACATTTTATCCAAATGAGCAAATGTTTTGCTGAAAAATAACAAGATTTAGAACCTTTGATAAGAGGCGGCTGTCATGCAGGGATTAAAAATAATCTTAAAAACTTTGGTTCTTTGCTCACTTATTCGTACCTTTGCAGGCTGTAAGAAATAAAAAAGAATACAATGAACTATCTTGATAGGAATGAATTTAATTTTGAGCCAAGCCAGAAGGTGCTTGACGCAGTGAAGAATTTTGACGCAAAGGATCTTTGTTTTTATACCCGTATCTACGATCAGGGTAAGAAGAGTGTTATCAGTGTCCGCGTGAGCGAGATTTACGGTGTTCCCGAAGAGCAGGTCCTGCTGACCTATGGTGGCGAGGACATGCTGAAGAATTCCATCCACTATTTCCTGACCAAGGGTGACAACAAGAAGATTCTCATTCCTGAGTTCTCGTGGTGGTACTACAACCGTGTAGCCTCTGAGTGCGACGGCGAATTCGAGATGTACCCCCTGCACGAGCAGGAAGATACCTTCGCCTACGATGTTGACGAGGTCATTGAATATACCAACCGCGTACATCCCCGTATGTTGCTGTTGGCCTCGCCCAATAACCCGACAGGTAACGGCCTGACACCCGACGAGGTAGGTCGTATTATGGAGAACATCCCTGCCGACACCATGGTACTCATCGACGAGGCATACGCCAGCTTCATCTCGATGGACACAGCCTATATTGCTCCGCTGGTGAACAAATACAACAACCTGATTATCTCGCGCACCCTGTCGAAGTTCTACGGACTGCCTGGTCTGCGTTGCGGATTCGGTTTCATCGGCAAGGGCCACGACCAGTTCCTGAGCTACGTAAACAAATATCTGGGCTACAACCGCTTCTCAGAGGCTGTGGCTTTGGCTGCACTCGATAGCAACGAGCACTACCGCCATGTGGCCGACGATATGGAATGGGGCCGTCAGCTATACAAGAAAGTGCTGGGCGACCTGCCTGGCTTCAAGGTATATAAGTCTGTGGCCAACTTCATCCTTATCAAGTATCCTGTTGCCATCAAGGAGGCGCTGATGGAAGCCCTGAAGGTGCAGGACTATAAGATTAAGTTCATGGGTGACAAGGGACTGGAGGACTGCCTGCGCATCACGTTGGGCCGCAAGGAGCAGACACAGTTTGTTTGTGATACCATCAAGAAGTGTTACGAAGCTATTAAGTAGTAGTGAACTTTTGGAGCAGTGAGGGCAAAGCCATGTTAACATGAGCTTTGCCGAATCGCGACAAAAGTCATACTGAATAAAATAAAGCATGAACGAGAATTTTAAAGCAACACTAAAATCAGCAGAGACGGAAGACTGGCTTGACCTCCATGTCATCCGTCCTTTCTGTTATTATCTGGCTGTCTTTTTCAACAAGTTCGACATCCATCCGAACACCGTTACCATCTGGTCGATGATTGTCGGTGCAGCCAGTGCCATTTTCTTTGGTTGCGGCAGTTTGTATTATAGCGGTTGGTGGGGATTGTCGATGAACATTATCGCCATTGTACTGCTGATGATTGCCGACATTTTGGATTGTACGGATGGACAGCTGGCGCGACTGTCAGGAAAGAAGAGCCGTTTGGGACGTATCCTCGACGGTGTGGCTGGTTTCGCGTGGTTCATTCCCATCTACCACTTACTGGTTTACCGTTTCTACCTGCACCACGACATCGAGTTCTCGCTGCTGGGCATTGAGGACACACAACAGAACGTGATCATCGCCACCGTCATCGCCTACATCCTGGGAGTCATCTCAGGTGTTATGGGACTGGCTGGTCAACAGCGTCTGGCAGACTATTACATTCAGGTACACCTCTTCTTCCTGAAAGGCGAGAAGGGTGCCGAGCTCGACAACTCCAAGCGCCAGCAGGAAATCTACGACCAGATGACACCTGAGACCCACAGCTGGGCCGAGCGCTACTTCCAGAAGTCGTACATCGACTATACGAAGAAGCAGGAGAAGGTGACTCCTCAGTTCCAGCGTCTGATGCAGAAACTGCGTGAGAAGTTTGGCGCTTCTGAAAACATCCCAGAGAGTGTCCGCAAAGAATTCCACGACCAGTCGCTGCCCGTTATTTTCTGGAATGGACTGCTGACGTTCAATTTCCGTTCTTTCTGGCTGTTTGTGTTCTGTCTGCTCGATATTCCTGTCATGAATTTCGTATGGGAAATCGTCGGCATGGGACTGCTCTACCTCTACATCAATCGTCGCCACGAAGCTTTCTGCAAGAAAATTGCCGACACAATTTGAATAAACAATGAAGTGGACGAAGCAACGACTGAACAATCTGTTCTTCTTTCTGGGCATTGCTGCTGTCGTGGTGATGTTGCTGACCTTTGATGTTAGCTTCGTCGAACTCTGGGAGCATCTCTGCCACGCAGGTTACTGGTTGATACCCATCGTGGGTGTCTGGTTCTTCGTCTATAGCCTCAACGCATTGTCATGGCAGGCTATCATCAAAGGCAATCTGGGGGGTAAGTCGCCCGTTGGCTTCTGGCGTATCTACAGACTGACCATCACAGGCTATGCACTTAACTATGCGACACCTGTTGGCGGATTGGGCGGAGAACCCTACCGCATCATGGAACTCTCGAAGGATATCGACAACCAGCACGCCACATCGTCAGTCATCCTCTATGCTATGATGCATTTCTTTGCCCATTTCTGGTTTTGGTTCGTCTCCATATTCCTCTATCTGGCATTGGTGCTTATTGGCGATATGCCCATCACCACAGCCATTGCCATCGTATTGGGTATCATCGTCGTATTCTGCCTCGTGGCATTCTACATCTTCTCCAGAGGCTATCGTCACGGACTGGTGGTTTACACGCTGGGGATTATCGGCAAGATTCCGGGACTGAGAGGTTGGAGCCGTCGCTTTCGTGGCAGACATGCAGAGTCACTGCGTAATATTGACGCCCAGATATCGGCACTCTACGGACAGGACCGCAAGGCGTTTTACACCAGTCTGGTCTTGGAATTCCTGTCGCGTGTGCTACAGAGTTCAGAGGTAATGTTCATGCTCCTGCTCTTTGGCATCGACTGCGGAGGAGGCTGGGGCGGTCTGACACTGACCTATATGCACTCCATCCTGATAGTGTCGTTCACCACACTCTTTGCCAACCTCATAGGATTCCTACCCATGCAGTTGGGTGTTCAGGAGGGTGGTTTCGTGCTGTCCATTGCTGCCCTGGGACTCTCTGCAGCCTTAGGCATCTTTGTCAGCATCATCTGTCGTGTGCGTGAAATCATCTGGATTATTGTAGGAATTCTGTTGATGAAGATAAAATAACATTAAAGATATGGAAATCAAGAAACTGTTTGCCCAAAAACTGATGGATATCAAGGCCATCAAGTTGCAGCCTAACGAGCCCTTTACCTGGGCTTCGGGCTGGAAGTCACCCATCTATACGGACAATCGCAAGACATTGGGTTTTGCTGATGTCCGTTCGTTTGTCAAACTCGAACTCTGTCATGCCATTCAGGAGAATTTCCCTGAGGCTGAGGCTGTGGCTGGTGTGGCAACAGGTGCCATTGCTCAGGGTGCGCTCGTAGCTGACGAACTGGGATTGCCCTACGCTTACGTTCGTCCAAAGCCAAAGGATCATGGCATGGGCAATCAGGTGGAAGGCGAACTGAAGAAGGGCGCTAAGGTCATCGTCGTCGAGGACCTGATTTCTACTGGCGGCTCTTCGCTGAAGGCTGTTGCTGCCCTACGTGAATACGGTGTAGAGGTCATTGGTATGGTGGCTTCGTTCACCTACGGTTTCCCTGTAGCAGAAGAGGCATTCCGTGAGGCAGGTGTCAAACTCATCACCCTGAGTGACTATAATGCCGTCCTAGAACAGGCCGCTGAGACAGGCTATATCAAACCCGAAGAGATTGAAGTATTAAAAGAATGGCGTAAAGATCCCAGCGTGTGGGGAGTTTAAAATCATCAAGTTATGAGCAAATTCGAAAGTAGCATCAAGCAGATCAACTATCCCGTTGAGGCTGTTTATAGGAATATCAGTGATCTGACCAATTTAGAGCGCGTTCGCGACCGTGTTCCTGAGGATAAACTCAAGGACTTCCAGTTCGACAGCGACTCAGTACAGGTGAGTGTCGACCCCGTGGGTGTCATCAAGCTGCGCATCATTGAGCGCGAGGAAAACAAATGTGTCAAGTTCGAGGCAGAGCAGTCGCCCCTGCCCTTCAATCTGTGGATTCAGGTGCTGCCAGTCACCGCTGAGACCAGTAAGATGAAGGTTACCGTCAAGGCCGACATCCCCTTTATGCTCAAGGGAATGGTTGCTGGCCCCTTGCAGGACGGTGTGGAGAAAATCGCCGACGCCCTGTCGCAAATTCCGTTTGTCTAGACCATCTAGACTATCTAGAATCTCTAGAAAATTACAATTATGGCAAACAAGCTTTGGGAAAAAAACTTCGAGGTGAATGCCGAGATTGAGCGCTTCACCGTTGGTCGTGATCGCGAGATGGACCTCTATCTGGCCAAATACGACGTGTTGGGCTCTATGGCCCATATCACCATGTTGGAATCCATCGGACTCATTGGCAAGGACGAACTGCCCCTGCTGTTGGCCGAGCTGAAGAACATCTATCAGATTTGTGAACGTGGTGAGTTCCAGATTGAGGATGGCGTCGAGGACGTACACTCACAGGTGGAACTGATGCTCACGCGCAAATTGGGCGATATGGGCAAGAAGATCCATTCAGGCCGCAGTCGTAACGACCAGGTGCTGGTAGACCTGAAGCTGTTTACCCGTCACGAACTGATGGAGGTGGCTGAAGGTGTAAAGGTGCTGTTCGACGAACTCATCCAGAAAAGCGAACAATACAAGCACGTATTGATGCCTGGTTATACGCACCTGCAGGTGGCTATGCCCTCGAGTTTCGGCCTTTGGTTTGGTGCATACGCTGAGAGCCTGACAGACGATATGCTGTTCCTGCAGGCAGCCTACAAGATGACCAATCGTAATCCTTTGGGCTCTGCTGCTGGTTATGGTTCCTCGTTTCCCTTGAAGCGTCAGATGACAACAGACCTGCTGGGTTTCGACTCGATGGACTATAACGTCGTCTATGCCCAAATGGGACGTGGAAAGATGGAGCGTAACGTTGGCTTTGCCCTTGCAACCATTGCTGGCACACTGGCAAAGATGGCCTTCGACGCCTGTCTGTTCAACTCACAGAACTTCTCGTTTGTCAAGCTTCCCAAGGAGTGTACGACGGGGTCGAGCATCATGCCGCATAAGAAGAATCCCGATGTCTTCGAACTCATTCGTGCCAAGTGTAACAAGCTACAGGCTCTGCCCCAGCAAGTGACGCTCATCATGAACAACCTGCCCGTGGGTTACTTCCGCGACCTGCAAATCATCAAGGAAGTATTCCTGCCTGCTTTCGACGAACTGAAGGACTGCCTCCAGATGGCTGCCTATATTATCAATAAGATAGAGGTACGCGAGAATATTCTCGACAACCCCATGTACGACCCGATGTTCTCTGTGGAAGAGGTGAACCGCCTTGCATCGGAAGGTATGCCCTTCCGCGATGCCTACAAGAAGGTGGGTCTCGACATCGAGGCAGGCACCTTCCGCCCCGACAAGGATATCCACCACACCCACGAGGGTTCGATAGGCAACCTCTGCAACGACCGCATCAGCGCTCTCATGGCTACGGTGCTCGAAGGTTTCGCCTTCGAGCGTGTCACTAACGCCGAACAAGCATTACTGCGATGAAAAGACTATTCTCATACCTCTTACCTCTTACCTCTTACCTCTTGTTGGCGTCCTGTCAGGCTGAAGGCGAGTACTCTACGTGGCCCTGCCGTTTCACTTACGACAACAGCCTGCACCTCGATCCTACGCTCGCTTCGGCTATGAACATCGATTCCAGAGGCGTGTTCTGCAAGATCTGGGATTCGAGCATGGGGGGACTCGTCCTCCACTTCCAAAGCAATCAGGGCGGCGATGCCACCCACCAGCAGGTAACGGAGCTGGAACGCCTGACGAATTACATCCTGGGTCTCAACAACGGCATCATCGTGGGCTTTCAGACATTCAACACCGCACCCAACGGTGGCTTTGTGGCCTACGACGTCCAGTGCCCCAACTGTGTTCGTCGCGAAAACAACACCATCAACCCCAGATATCCTGTCACGATGAGCACCAGTGGCATTGCCACATGTGGCAAATGCGGTAAGAAATACGACCTCAACAACGGCGGTCTCTGCCAAAATGGTGAGGAAGGTGACGTAGGTCTGCAGAAGTATCTGGCCTCCACGACAGGTCCCAACGGATTCCTCTCTGTAGGCACAAAACGATAGGCAAAAAGGCAGAATGAAAGCAAAAAGTGAAGTGCGGAAGCAAATTTTTCACTTTTCATTCTTCATTCTTCATTTTATTTTGTACTTTTGCACCCGATTTAGCAATAAGTCTGCTGCCGCGATGGTGGAATGGTAGACACGAGGGACTTAAAATCCCTTGGCCATAACGGCTGTGCGGGTTCGAGTCCCGCTCGCGGCACACCAGTACTAAGTGAGGTACTTAAATGCTTAATAATCAGCCCCTTTTGTAGTGTGGAATTTTAAGTTTTAATTGATTATGTATACGAATTGGGCTAAAACGTATACATTTTCCGTATACAACGGAAATGTTACTATTAGTCGTATACAATGGCATAATTCCAACTCCCAGTTTTATGTCTAATCAATTAAAATTTAAAGTTATGGTTAACAAACTGGTAAAAAAATGCAGTGTCAAACTCAATTCAAGAAAGCAAATTTGTCTTTGCTTTGGTAACTCAACTCCCTTTTGCATTGAGGGAAAGGCCGTTGATTTCACTAACTTTTCAAGTGAAGAACGTAAAAAACTAAGTGACTTGTGTCTGCCAACTTTAACACAATACTTTCATGCTAAAACCTATTTTGATGAAAATATCCCCCCTACACTTAGGCACAAGTGGAATTTGCAGCTATCAAAATTTGTAGAAGATTGCAACAAGGCATTATCTAAGTTTCCCGAATTGCAGACTAAAAAAGCCAAAGATATTGCTTTGTTTGTACTGGGTGGCTGCAAAAGTGAAAGCCTCAACGCTAAAATTACATTTGCTGATTTCTTGGATATTATAATTAATGACCAAAAGGGAAAAGAAGAAAATCCCGAATCAGCAAACTTTCAAGTTTACATTACACTTAAGAACTCCCTTAAGAACTGGGAAAAATTCAACTATATTATTTCTGATTTACATCAAGCCGATTATTACGAACTTTCCAATTATCTTAAAAATCGGATTGGAAAGAACGGAAAGAAGGGCGCAAATTGGGAAAGAATGATGCAATGTTATAGAGCCGTTATAAATGCCGCTATCAGTACACGATATAACAATATTACTGGGTGTAATGTGGATAACTATATTACATTTGACAAAAAAGACGAACAATTACAATTTAAGCAAAGAAGTGAAAAGAGTATTGTTGAACTTTATAATGAAAAAAACAACAAAGACGCTCTAACATTTGAACAAGTTGAGGCCTTCAAGGCAATAGACCCAAGTACGCTTATTATTTCAATACCAACACGGCATAACGGAAAGTCTTACACCTACACAATTAACAATGATATTGTTTGTTTGTGCTATGATATTTGTACCCTTATGCTTGCAACTAATGGGATGCGTACAAAAGACGTTATACGTATTAAAAAGGAACTTTTCGACCTTGAAAATAAAAGAATCATATATTTACCTCATAAGTTAAATAGATACTCTAATGACGATAGGGATATACAAAATCACTCTACCCCAGTACGCTTTAATGCTGATATTATCCGAATATTTGAAAAATACAAGAATAGTACGAATACCGATTTCTTATTCCCCTGCAAATGTAATGTTTGTGACGGTGGCAAATGGAATCCGTCTCGCTATGAAGACACAAAAGGCTGTATGAATGCCTTATTAAAGGAAATTGGTAAAATGCTAAATCTCAATTTCAAACTGACCACTTATGTATTAAGAAAGACCGCTATCACTTGTAATGCTGATATGATATACAAGGAACTTAAAGAAAGAGCGATTGAGGAGGCGGCTAAAATGGCGGGTACATCTAAGAAGTATGGCCAGAAAAACTATTATAAGTGTGTAAACGGAATAAATTAATATCAACTGGGAATGCCCCTGATTACTGGGGTGTTCCCTCAATCCCTTCAACGTTATGAAAAAATCAGCCTCAACACTGGAAACGCTATACAAGCAATATGTTACCCCAAACTTAGAGTACTGCAAGAATATTACTCTTAGATATATTGGTGTTTACTTGGAACTGGAAGATACCTTTGTTATGGTGCAAACCTATCTCTATAACAATATAAAGTATTACGACCCTAATAAGCCCCTACACACCTTTCTGCACGTTTGTATTAAAAGGTACGTAAATACACTAAGTGAGAAACGTTATAAAGAACTTGTGACAATAGAAATAATTAAGAATAACAAGCAATTAAACCGACTTATAGTAAATGGCAGTAGTGAAATACTTGAAACTGGGAACTTTGACGATTACGGCACTTTCTATCTTTCCCAGTCTTTGTATTGTGGCATTATGACATTAAAGCCCATAGATAGAAAAATATTTCTTCTTTACTATCTTGACGGCTACGACTGCGTAGAAATATCCTCTAAAATCGGAAAGAGCCATAATTATATAAGACGGCACTTAACGAATGCAAGGGACATGATAAAATATAAGATGACTGGGAAACGACCTAAATACATATCCCTACACTCTTATACCGTATCGGCCAGCAGGCTTAATAAGTCATTTTAAAGTCGATTAGAGCCATTTTTGCATACTACCCTACAACGATACTGGAAGGTATACAAAAACGGCTCTAAATAACTTTATGTCATTAATGTTATTCTTAGTTAATCTCGAATCTTTTACAAACTGGATGAGGCTATTTAATAATGGATTTTAATTGAACGTTAGACAAGCTATTTTTGCGAATGGAGGGTGTTGCGAAACACTTTCCATTTTATTTAGACAATATCTAAATTTCCTATTTGACTATCCAAAACAACACCTACCACTATGGCTCGACCCCCTATTTCTAAGAAAAAGAAAGCAAAAATGGCAGCAAATTTTATTTTAAAATCCAATATCCTTGCTTTGGATATGGCAGAACATACTGGGGTGTACTCTCAGCAGTTCAAAGGTGTGTGGCATTTCCCCAAAACTGGAAAACAGCCTAAGAGTTGTGGTACAGACTATCAACGAGAGACTTATTTTGTAAATAAGGTAGCCGATTTTATCAGAACCAACGATATTAAGATAGTAATTGCAGAGGATTTGCTTTGGTCTGATAGGTCATACAAAGCCAATGAGCAACTTTCTTTCTATCACTGGGGTCTTGTCTTAGCCTGCCAAATTTGCGGCATTAGAGAGCCGTATTTCGTAAAGCCGAGGAATTTAAAATACTTTGCTACAAGAAAGCCATTTGCCGAAAAGAAAGATATGATAGAGGCATGTATCAAATATAGGTGGAATATAAACCCAGTAGATGATAATGAGGCGGATGCAACTTGCTTGTATTTCTATGCCCTGCACTATCTGCCCAAAAGAGGAATTAATATTAATTTTCAAAAATAGTTTGTCTTATGAAAGAATTAGAACCCCTTTTTAGAGTAGCGTATAACAAGAATCTTTTAGGCTCTGATATTGCTTATCTCTTAGATATTATTATCGACACTTACAATGACTATCGTAGTGAATATAAGGAAAGAAATGAAACATCAAACCAGCCTATTAAATGGTATGGTAAAATCCGTATTTCTTATAATGACCTATGTGCTATTACTGGATGGTACAAAAGTAAACTCCAAAGCAAATTCCCACTTCTTTTCAATGGTGTCAAATTAAAAGACGGTACTATTTTTCATTTTCTAATTGCTGATACAAAAGAGAACGGACAAAAAAATGGCTTGTACTCTATCAATATAGATGAGCTAAAGCGTTTTGATAAATATTGTGAGAACTACGTGACTAAATGGCATAGAGATAACGAAATGTGGGAAATAAATAATAAGGGGACTGCGTTTAAGCCTACCGATATTTCTAAAACAATAGCCAAAGATAACTATAACATGATTTGGCATAGATACAAGTGCAAGGTTAATATGAACGATAAGTAGTAACTTTTATATAATACCGATTTTAGGTATTATAATTGTACCTTATTCCGGTATTATAAACACGTAGTGTTTTACACTCCGTGTGCTTACATATAGCTTATATAAAAGATAGTTCATATAATACCGATTTTAGGTACTATATAATACCGATTTTAGGTATGTATAACTGGGTGGGTGTAGACCCATCCGCTCTATCTTTGAAAATGCCTTTAAACACGATACTTTTGAGTCGTTTTTAATATGGCAATTTTTACCTTATTTATTATGGTGCTTAAGTGGGGTAAAATATAGATAGGTTTTGTAGTATATTAACCACCTTCAAAACCACTTATTTTGCCTTTCGTTTCCCAGCCTCAACTATCAACCCCAAAAACGAGACTTCAAAAATCAGCCCAAATTTTGTGTGTGGTACTCCGTACGAAAGGTGGGGGGTGTTCATCTTTTTTGAGATTATCGGTACTGGTGGCACTTGGTTGTTTCACTTTTGTCTTATCGCTATCAGTTCTTTGTATGCAGAACCTATATACATTATATAATAATATAGCGTTGTGAATAACTGGGTGCACTTCTTAATAAGTGTTTATTTATTTAAATTACCTATAAAAGCCGTATATCAAAAGTACGAAGAAAAGAAAAACTTAGTACCTTTGCAGCAACGAAAGCGTTATTTGAAATACTGGGTGGAAGGAATAAAACATATACAAAAATCGTATGCAAGTTCCGCAACTCACTATAAATCAATGTACTTGACTGCCGCCCGCTCGCGGCACACGGCGCTTGCCTCGGCAAGAGCGGCGCCCAAGGGCGAAAGTTCGCTCGCGGCACAAGACAAAAAAACGGGCTCATCGTTTGGTGGGCTCGGATTTTTTTCGTACCTTCGCAGCCATAAACCAGATCAAGTCCTAAAATGATGAAGCAGATTGTGATGTTTGCGTGGCTGATGGCCATGTCGCTGGGCAGTGTTAAGGCCCAAGACGTGAAGGTGGAGTTCTTCACGCCGAGTATCGTTCATGTGGTAAAAGATGAACCTACGAAGACGTTGGTCATTACCGCAAAACCGGAGCCTGTTCCCGTGACGCATACGGGTAACACGTGGAAGAGCAGCGAGCTGACGGTGAAGCTCGAACCCGAGACGCAGACCTTGGTATTCATGACGAACAAGGGTAAGGTGCTTCTGAGGGAAAAGGGCATCAGCATGGTGCGTAAGAATACGGGTGAGTTCGAGGTCAGTCAGAGCTTCTTCCTCGACAAGGACGAGGCCATCTACGGTCTGGGAACTATCCAGAACGGCAAGATGAACCGCAGGGGCGAGAAGAAGCGCATGGAACAATCGAATCTGGAGGACTTCCAGAACGTGTTGCAGAGCATCAAGGGCTGGGGACTCTATTGGGAGAACTATTCGCCGACGCTGTTTGAGGACAATGCCGAGGGCATGTCGTTTACCTCTGAGGCCGGTCAGGGCATTGACTACTACTTCATGTATGGCGGCAGTGCCGACGGCGTGATAGCCCAGATGCGCCATCTGACGGGCGACGTGCCGATGTTCCCGCTGTGGACCTACGGCTACTGGCAGTCGAAGGAGCGCTATAAGACAGCCGCTGAGACGGAGAGCATCGTTGACCAATATCGTGCTTTGCAGGTGCCGCTGGACGGCATCATTCAGGATTGGCAATATTGGGGCTCGAACTATCTGTGGAACGCGATGGACTTCCTGTCGGAGGACTTTGCCACAGGGCCTCAGCTCATCAAGAATGTGCACGCCAAGCACGCCCACTTCATGATTTCAATCTGGGCCAGCTTCGGACCTCAGACGCAGCAGTTCCGCGAACTGAACGAAAAGGGGTTGTTGATGCCTTTTGAGACGTGGCCACAGAGCGGCATCTCGCATATCTGGCCTCCCGTCATGAAATATCCCTCGGGCGTGAAGGTTTACGATGCCTTCAGTCCTGAGGCCCGCGCCATCTATTGGAAATACCTGAAGACGCTCTACGACTATGGGTGTGATGCGTGGTGGATGGACTCTACCGATCCCGACTTCTTCAATCCCCGTGAGAGTGACTATGAGCATAAGGTGTATGGCGGTACCTGGCGTTCACAGCGTAATGCCTTCCCCTTGGAAACAGTACGTGGCATCTATCAGGCTCAAAGAAAGGACGATAGGGGCAAGCGTATCTTCATTATGACGCGCTCGTCGTTTGCCGGTCAGCAGCACTACGGCTCGAACATGTGGAGCGGCGACGTGAACTCGTCGTGGGATATGTTGCGCAAACAGGTGCCTGCCGGACTGAGCTTCTCGCTGACGGGCAATCCCAATTTCAATACTGACATCGGTGGATTCTTCTGTGGCTCCTACAATACCCAGGGCCCTGCCTCGGCACCGAAGAATCCTCAGTTCCAGGAGCTGTATGTGCGCTGGATGCAGTATGGACTGTTCTGCCCTGTGTTCCGCAGTCACGGTGCCGATGCGCCTCGTGAAATCTGGCAGTTTGGCAAAAAGGGCGAGCCGGTGTATGACGCCATCGAGAAGATGATTCGTCTGCGCTATCGTCTGTTACCTTATTTATATAGCACGGCCTGGCAGGTGACGAGCAACAACGACAGCTACATGCGTCCGCTGTTCAGCGACTTCGCCAGCGACAAGAAGGTGTGGAACATGACCGACGAGTTTATGTTTGGTCGTAGTATCCTTGCTGCACCCATCGTTGACCCCCAGTATACGGAAGAAAAGATCATCCGCACGGATGCCATGACGGGATGGGACCGTAAGTCCGTGTCCGACGGTTCTCCCGTCGGAACCATCGACTTCACGGCCACGAAGACTGCCGTGAAGTATCTGCCGAAGGGTGCTACGTGGTATGATTTCTGGACCAACAAGGCATACAAGGGCGGACGGAATGTCACCCTTGAGACGACGTTCGACCGCGTGCCGATGTTCGTGCGTGCCGGTAGCATTCTGCCCTTGGGTCCTGAGATGCAGTATGTGGGTGAGAAGGCGTGGGACAACCTCGAACTGCGCGTCTATCCTGGTGCTGACGGTCGTTTTGTGCTCTACGAAGACGAGGGCGACAACTATAACTACGAGAAAGGTGCATACAGCACGATTACCCTCCAGTGGAACGACAAGAAGCACACGCTGACCATTGGTGCGAGGAAGGGTGAGTATCCCGGAATGCTTCAGTCGAGGGCATTCACGGTGGTTTGGCCTGACGGCACCTCGAATACAGTAAACTATCAAGGACAGGAAATTAACATTAAGCATTAAGAAATATGAAGAAGCTATTAACGACAATGGCAGTTTGTCTGTTGGCATTGACTGCTACAGCCCAAGAGCATAAGTTATGGTACGACCAACCTGCCAAGAAATGGCTGAAAGCGTTGCCCGTTGGCAATTCCCATCTTGGGGCAATGGTTTATGGTGGCGTCAAAACAGAGGAAATCCAACTCAACGAGGAAACCTTCTGGAGCGGTTCCCCTCATAACAATAACAGTCCTGAAGCCCGCGAACACCTGCAGGAGGTTCGTGACCTGACGCTGATGGGTCGTGAAGAGGAGGCTCATAAGTTGTTGGATAAGTACTTCTTCCGTGGTCCTCACGGGATGCGTTTCCTGCCGTTGGGCAGTCTGAAACTCAAGTTCGACTATGACAGCGACGCAGAGCCTGTAAATTACCGTCGTGAACTGAATCTCGGCAATGCGCTGAACACTACTACCTACGAGGTGGATGGCGTGAAGTATGTGCGTACCGTCTTTGCTTCGCAAGCAGATAATGTCATCATCGTACGACTGGAAGCCTCGAAGAAGGGCGAGTTGGAGTTCGACATGAGCTTCGACAGCCAGCTGATTGCACAGGTTTTTTCGGTTTTCGAACATGAAGGCATCGAAGGACGCGTCAACGAGCTGGCAGCCGTTGTTGACGGTGTGGAACAGGAAGGCATCAAGGCTGGTCTGAAAGCCGAGTGTCGCATTCTGGTGGAGTCGGACGGTAAGATTGAGCATAAGGCCACGTCGATAGCGGTGGACGACGCCACTACTGCGACGCTCTATATCACCGCCGCTACCAATTACGTGAACTATCACGACATCAGCGGTAACCCTGTGAAGAAGAACAACCAGACGCTGGCTGGCGTCAAGGGCAAGGCGTACAAGCAGTTGTTGAAGGAGCACTTGAAGAAATATCAGGAGCAGTACGACCGCGTGTCGCTAGAATTGAAGGAACCCGCAGGAAAACCTGCGGGAACGGCGGCTTTGCCTACCGACCAGCGCCTGACGACGTTCGACGGTAGTGACCTCGATATGGTGTCGCTGATGATGCAGTACGGCCGTTATCTGCTGATTTCCAGTTCGCAGCCTGGCGGACAGCCTGCCAACCTGCAGGGCGTGTGGAATGACAAGAAGAATGCCGCTTGGGATTCGAAGTACACCATCAATATCAATGCCGAGATGAACTACTGGCCCTCAACGGTTGGTAACCTCATTGAGAACCAGCAACCGTTGTTTGCAATGATTAAGGACCTTAGCGAGACGGGTGTCAAGACTGCACAGGAGATGTATGGTTGCAGGGGTTGGGTGGCTCATCACAATACCGACCTCTGGCGTATTGCCGGACCCGTCGACGGTACCACGTGGGGAATGTTCCCAACGGGTGGTGCCTGGTTGACAACACATATCTGGCAGCAGTATTTGTTTACTGGCGACAAACAGTTGTTGGCAGACTATTATCCTGTGATGAAGGGTGCTGCCGACTTCCTGTTGGACTATATGCGCATTCATCCTGAATTTGGTTGGCTGGTCACGGTGCCTACTGTTTCGCCAGAGCATGGCCCCGTGGGTAAGAATACCACCGTGACGGCTGGTTCTACGATGGACAACCAGATTGTGTTCGATGCGTTGAATCAGGTGGTGCGTGCCGCTCAGGTATTGGGCATCAGCGACGATTCTACTGCCGTCTATCGTACTGCCCTTCAGCAATTGCCTCCCATGCAGATTGGACGTTACGGACAGTTGCAGGAGTGGATGTGGGATGGCGACAATCCGAAAGACGAGCATCGTCATATCTCGCACCTCTACGGACTCTATCCCTCGAATCAGATTTCCCCATATTCCCATCCGGATTTGTTCTCGGCTGCTGCCAACACGCTGAAGCAACGTGGCGATATGGCTACGGGTTGGAGCCTGGGCTGGAAGATTAATTTCTGGGCGCGTATGTTGGATGGCAACCACGCCTTCCGCATCATCAAGAATATGCTGACACTGATTCCCGACTCAGTGGAGTGGGGAGGGCACGGAGGAACCTATCCGAACCTGTTTGATGCCCATCCGCCCTTCCAGATTGATGGTAACTTCGGCTGTGCTGCCGGTGTTTGCGAGATGTTGGTGCAGAGTCACGACGGTGCCGTCCACCTGTTGCCCGCCCTGCCTGATGCTTGGACAGATGGTGAGGTGAAAGGCCTCAGGGCTCGTGGTGGGTTCATTGTTGACGAGCAGTGGAGCGAAGCAAAACTTCGTTCCGCAAAGATACGCTCGACGATTGGAGGTAAGCTGCGCCTGCGTTCCTATGTGCCTCTGCAGGGCAAGGGACTGAAAGAAGCCGCTGGTCCTTGTCCCAATGCGTTGTACGAATCGGCTGATGTCAAGCAGCCCCTACGCTCTCCAGAACTGAAAGCCTTCGAACAGTTGGATATCCGTCCTGTCTATGAGTACGATCTCGATACCAAGGCGGGGGGAGTGTATGAAGTTAGAGGTAAGAAGTAAGAGGTGAGAGGTGAGAGGTAAGATGTAAGAAGTAAGATGTAAGAAGTAAGATATAAAACCAAAAAAGAACTATGATGAAACGAATGATGACTGCTGCAGCATTGGCATTGTGTCTGCTGACAGCCCAAGCAACTGAGAAGACATTCCAGAGTCCGGACGGCAAGATGGCCGTTACCGTGAGTGACCAAGGCGGTAAAGCCACGTATCAGGTGACGCTCGACGGAACCGTATTTATCACTCCCTCTCCGCTGGGTGTGGTGATGAATTTCGCTGACCTGTCGCAGGGCCTTACCCTGAAGGACTGTCAGACAACCACCGTTAAGGACGAGTATTCGCTGAAGACCATCAAGCAGAGCCACGTCAGCTATGAGGCGACGGAGGCTGTCTGCCAGTTTGAGAAAGACGGCAAGCCCGCATTGGATGTCATTTTCCGTGTGACGGGTCGTGACGTGGCTTACCGCTATAAGATCTATGCTTCCAAAAAGGATATGTTCAGTGCTGTCGTCGAAAGCGAGGCCAGTAGTTTTGTGCTGCCTGAGGGAACGACGACGTTCCTCTGCCCGCAGGTGAAGCCGATGGGTGGTTTCGCCCGTACCTATCCCAGCTATGAGACCAGCTATACCTGGGACGACGAGATGGGTAAGAACGGCTGGGGTCAGGGCTACACCTTCCCCTGCTTGTTCAAGACACCTCAGGGTTGGGTGATTATTTCCGAGACAGGTACTGACGGCAACTATGTCGGTTGCGCGCTGAAGAACGACGGTGGTGCTAAATACAGCATCGACTTCCCTCAGGCATCAGAGATGGACGGCTGGGGCACTCCGAATGCCAAGGTTGCCCTGCCTGCACTGACTCCCTGGCGTACGATGACTATCGGCACTACGCTGGCTCCTATCGTGGAGACCACCGTTGCCAACGACCTCGTGCAGCCTAAATACAAGGCTTCGAAGGACTATACCTATGGCAAGGGTACCTGGTCGTGGATTATCCGCATGGACGGCAGTTGCAACTACAAGGAGCAGAAGGAGTATATCGACTTCTCGGCAGCTATGGGCTATCGTTCCGTATTGGTTGATGCCCACTGGGATTCACAGATTGGTTACGACAAGGTTGCCGAGCTGTCGCGCTATGCCCAGTCGAAGGGCGTAGGTCTGTTCCTGTGGTACAACAGTAACGGTTTCTGGAACGACGCTCCTCAGGGTCCTCGTCAGAAGATGAACAAGAGTTCCGTTCGTCGTCAGGAGATGAAGTGGATGCAGGAGAATGGCATTCTGGGTATCAAGGTCGACTTCTTCGGTGGTGACAAGCAGGTGATGATGCAGCTCTACGAAGATATCCTGACCGATGCCAACGAGTTTGGTCTGCAGTGTATCTTCCACGGATGTACGCTGCCTCGTGGTTGGGAACGTATGTATCCGAACTACGTCGCCTCTGAGGCTGTGCTGGCTTCCGAGAACCTGAGTTTCGGACAGGGCGCTTGCGATGCTGAGGCCAAGAACGGCTGTACGCACGTCTTCATCCGCAACACCGTAGCTTCTATGGACTGGGGTGGTTCGGCCCTCAACAAGCGCTATAGCACTGGCAATGATCGTGGTACCTATCGTCGTACCAGCGATGTTTATGCGTTGGCTACCGCTGTGCTGTTCCAGAGCAGCGTCCAGCACTTCGCTTTGGCTCCCAACAATCTGGAGGATGCTCCCGCCTGGGCTATCGACTTCATGAAACAGGTGCCCACCAACTGGGACGAGGTGCGCTTCATCGACGGTTATCCTGGCAAGTATGCCATCATTGCCCGCCGTGCTGGCGATACTTGGTACATAGCCGGTATCAATGCTGAAAAGCAGCCGGTGAAGAAAGTCATCTCGCTGCCCATGTTTGTGAAGGACACGCAGCTGACCGTCTATGCTGACGATGCTAAATATACCAATGATCCGAATGTCGTTGGCAGCGTCAAGACCGTCAAGCAGAACAAGAAACAGCAGATGAACATTGTCATCCCCGAAAATGGTGGCATTGTGATAGTCGGAAAGACGAAATAGTGAAAAAATGAAAGAAAATGGCGTGTATTTCGAATATTTTACTTACCTTTGCACCCCAAATAACAATATAGGAAAAGGATTAGACTTATGAAAGTAGCAATTGTGGGTGCCTCAGGTGCCGTAGGTCAGGAGTTTTTACGCATCCTCGACCAGAGAAATTTCCCGATGGACGAACTTGTGCTGTTTGGCTCAGAACGCTCAGCAGGCACGAAATACACCTTCCGCGGTAAGGAGTTGACTGTGAAGTTGCTCCAGCATAACGACGATTTCAAGGATGTCGACATTGCCTTCACCTCTGCTGGTGCCGGCACGTCGAAGGAGTTTGCCGAGACCATCACGAAGTATGGTGCTGTGATGATTGACAACTCCAGCGCTTTCCGCATGGACGACGATGTACCCTTGGTGGTGCCTGAGTGTAACGCCGAGGATGCGCTGAACCGTCCGCGTGGCATCATTGCCAACCCCAACTGCACCACCATTATGATGGTCGTGGTGCTTCAGCCACTGGAGAAAATCTCGCACATCAAGCGCATCCACGTTTCTTCTTACCAGAGCGCTTCTGGTGCTGGTGCCGCTGCTATGGCCGAACTGCAACAGCAGTATAAGGAGATGGTAGAAGAGGGTGAGGTAAAGACCATCAAGAAGTTTGCCCACCAGTTGGCTTACAACGTCATTCCGCAGATTGACGTCTTCCAGCCCAACGGCTACACGAAGGAAGAGATGAAGATGTATAACGAGACGCGCAAGATTATGCATACCGATGCCAAGTGCTCGGCTATGTGTGTGCGTGTCAGCTCGTTGCGCAGCCACTCTGAGAGCGTTTGGATTGAGACTGAGAAGCCCATCAGCGTCGAGGAAGCTCAGAAGGCTATCGCTGCTGCTCCTGGTTGTACGCTCGTTGACGACCCTGCCAATCTGAAGTACCCTATGCCGTTGGAGACTGCTGGCAAGGATGACGTCTATGTGGGTCGTGTCCGCAAGGACCTCAGCGACGAGAACGGCCTGACCTTCTGGCTCTCTGGCGACCAGATCCGCAAGGGTGCTGCGCTGAATGCCGTTCAGATTGCAGAATACCTGGTGCAAGCGAGAGACCTGCCATGCTTTGCATGAGCAGTTCCGAGCGCAGCAAGGCATGACCAACGGTCAATATTTGGTAAAGGTTGGAAACGTTAAGTAATGTCTTAACTCCATCACTCCTTTAACTCCTTAACTCCATAAAAAGGTAGGCTAACTCTTTGCAGTTAGCCTATTTTTTTGTATCTTTGCCGCCTGTATGACGTATGTTGATGTGATTCTGCCTGTTCCCTTGCATGGGATGTTTACTTACGCCGTGCCTGAAGGCATGACGGTGCAGGTAGGTGTTCGTGTGCTGGTGACCTTCGGACGTTCGAAGTCGTATGTCGGACTGGTAGGTCGTGTTCATACGACAAAACCTGAGGGTTATGCGGTGAAGCCCATTCAGCAGGTCATGGACCAGACACCCATCGTCACCGAACAGCAACTGCGTCTGTGGCACTGGATTAGCGACTATTACCTGTCGCCCATTGGTGAAGTGTATAAAGCGGCACTGCCAGCAGGACTGAAAGCCGAGGACGGCTATAAGCCACGCACGGAGACCTACATCCGTCTGACCCTGCAATACCGTAATGTGACGGCCCTGCATGTGGCGCTGAACGTGCTATCGAGGGCCAAGAAACAACTCGAGGCCTTTATCGAGTATTTGGCCTTATCAGGGTGGGACCAAGAGGACTGCCATCCGCAGGAGGTCACACGCGAAGAACTGATGAACGCCAGTGGTGCTTCTGCCGAGACCATCAACCAACTGGTGAAGCGTCAGCTACTCGAAACCTACGAGGTAGAAGTTGGTCGCCTGAATCATGGTGGCGACTATCGTCCTGACCTCATCCAACCTCTCAGCGCCGCTCAGGAAAATGCCTACAACGACATTCTGATGCAGCAGATGAAGAAACAGGTGACGCTCCTGCATGGGGTGACGGGGTCTGGTAAGACGGAAATCTACATCCACCTCATCCGCCAAGCTCTCGAACGCAAGGAACAGGTGCTTTACCTCTTGCCTGAGATAGCGCTGACGGTGCAGATGATGCAACGTCTGCAACGCATCTTCGGCAATCGTCTGGGCATATACCATTCGAAGTATTCCGATGCCGAACGCGTGGAAATCTGGCAGAAACAACTGTCGCCCAATCCTTACGATGTCATTCTCGGCGCCCGCAGTGCCGTATTCCTGCCCTTCCAGCGACTGGGACTGGTCATTGTCGACGAGGAACACGAGACCAGTTACAAGCAGCAGGATCCTGCTCCCCGTTATCATGCCCGCAGTGCCGCCATCATGTTGGCACATCTTAATTCTCAATTCGATACGAAAGTGCTGTTGGGCACTGCGACGCCGTCTATGGAAAGCTACCACAATGCCAAGACGGGCAAGTACGGACTGGTGGAACTGACGGAGCGTTACAAGGGTATCGAACTGCCTGAGATACAGGTCGTCGACACGGCCGACCTCCAGCGCCGCAAGATGATGGTGGGAGCCTTCTCACCTCTATTATTAACGCGTATGCGTGAAGCCTTGGAACGTGGCGAACAGGTTATCCTGTTTCAGAACCGTCGCGGTTTTGCGCCTGTCATCGAATGCCACCAATGTGGCTGGGTGCCCACCTGCCAGCATTGCGACGTATCGCTGACGCTCCACCGCCAATTGAACCAGTTGACATGCCACTACTGTGGTTTTACCTACCGTATACCTACGGAGTGTCCCTGTTGTGGCAGTACCGACCTGCGTACGCGTGGTTTTGGTACGGAGAAGATAGAGGAACAGGTGCGCGAGGTTTTTCCTGAAGCCCGCATTGCACGTATGGACCTCGACACCACCCGCACGCGCAATGCCTACGAACGCATCATCACCGACTTCGGAGCAGGACGTACCAACATCCTCATCGGCACGCAGATGATCAGCAAAGGTCTCGACTTCGACAACGTCAGCATTGTGGGCATCGTCAATGCCGACAGCATGATGAACCAACCCGACTTCCGCGCCTTCGAACACTCGTTTATGATGATGTCGCAGGTCAGTGGACGCGCAGGACGCAAACGTCGTCGCGGACTGGTCATCCTACAGACCAAGCAGCCCCAGACACCCGTTATCCGTCACGTGGTACATAACGACTTCATTTCTTTATACCGCGACCTCGTTGCCGAACGCCAACTGTTCCACTATCCGCCATTCACCCATTTGATTTACGTCTTCCTGCGCCACCGCCAGAATGCCGTCGTCGAGACTGCCGCCACAGAGATGGGAGCCCGTCTGCGCCAATGGTTCGGAGCTCGGGTGTTGGGCCCTGACAAACCCTCCGTCGCCAAGGTCAGTGGACAAAACATCCGTAAACTGGTGCTGAAACTCGAACTGGGCATCTACATGCCTCGTGTGCGCCAATATCTGCTCACGGCACAACAGCAGATGATGGCCGACAAACGTTATTCCTCGCTGCAAATCTACTACGACGTCGATCCGCTGTAGCATTTATCCCCCCAAAAATTTGGCTCTTTGCTCACTTATTTGTAACTTTGCGCGCTGTAAACGAAATATAGTTAGAAACTATGAATAAAAAATTACTCTTTTCCCTGTTTGCTTTGTTGTTGGCATTCACTCTGCCAAGCAATGCCCAGCTTCCCTCCGTGACGGTCAAGACCATGGATGGCAAGACTGTCAACGTCGACACGCTTTCCAATGGTGGTAAGCCGTTTATCATCGATTTCTTCGCTACGTGGTGCAAGCCGTGCAACCGCGAGCTCGATGCCATCAGCGAGGTGTATGAAGACTGGCAGCAGGAGACGGGTGTCAAGATATTCGCAGTATCCATTGACCAAGGGCAGAACATCAATAAGGTGAAACCCCTTGTCGATAACCATAATTGGGAATACGATGTGTTGCTCGACCCCAATGGCGACCTCAAGCGTGCACTGGGCATCCAGATGATACCTTATGTCCTCATTGTCGATGGTCAGGGCAACATTGTCTATCGCCATGCGGGTTATACTGACGGCGAGGAAACGGAACTCATTGAAAAAGTCAAAGACTTAATCAAATGAAATGGTCAATGGTTAATGTTCAATACATGAGAAGTCTATTGCTATTGTTGGTCGCATCTTGCTGTATGACTGTCAATGCTCAGGAAAAGAAGCAAGGAGTCACTCTTCACGGAACGGTGCAGAGCGATATGTTGCTGCCTCAGAACGACAACGAGATTGGGGCCGAGAAGACGGAAGACTTTCTCACCAATACATACATCGACCTGCAGTTGCAAAGCCAGTACGTTGATGCTGGTGTGCGCATGGAATATCTCGAACACCCCCTGCCCGGCTTCGAAAACGACTTCAAAGGGTGGGGCGTTCCCCACTTCTGGGTGAAAGGACGACTGGGATGTGCGGAACTGACGGCAGGAACCTTCTACGAACAGTTTGGCTCTGGCCTCATCCTGCGTACCTACGAGGAACGCTCGCTAGGCATCGACAATTCGCTCCTTGGCGGACGTCTGGTGGTGAAACCCATGAAGGGTGTTACCATTAAGGCTCTCTCTGGCAAGCAACGTCGCTATTGGAAGTGGAACAAATCGCTGGTCAGTGGTGCCGATGCCGAGGTGGCGCTGAACGAATGGATTCCCAGTCTGCAAAAGTCGGACACCAAACTGACGCTGGGTGCTTCGTGGGTCAACAAATACGAAAGTCAGGAGGACATCTTCGTTGATGCTACCCACAAACTGAATTTTCCGGAATTCGTCAATGCCTGGGACGTGCGGGCCTCGCTGAACAGCGGACCGTGGAGTCTCTTGGCCGAATACGCACAAAAGACGCAGGATCCCTCGTTCGACAACCAGTATAGCTACGACAAGGGTACGACAGCGCTCTTCTCCGGCTCTTACTCGAAGAAAGGCCTGAGCCTGTTGCTGCAGGCGAAGCGTAGCGAAAACATGGCATTCCGCAGTCTCCGTTCGATGATTGGCACCTCGTCGTTCATCAATCATCTGCCAGCGTTCACGCAGGACCACACCTACGCCTTGGCAGCCCTCTATCCCTACGCTACACAGTTGGCGGGCGGCGAGTGGGCTTGGCAGGCTGAGGCAGGCTACAATTTCAAGCGCAAGACCACGCTGGGCGGTAAGTATGGCATGAATGTCAAGATGAATTTCTCGCACGTCCGTTGGGAGGGTGAGACATTCTATCAGGACATTGACGTCCAACTGACGCGTCGCTGGACCAAGGATTTCCGTCTGACGCTGATGTACATGAACCAGCGTTACAACAAAACCGTTGTCGAAGGCGAAGGCGGCATGGTGCGTAGCAACATCTTCGTTGCCGACGGTAAATACCAGCTGGCTCCAAAGACCGCCCTGCGTGCCGAGGTACAGTATCTGACGACTGCCGACGATCAGGGCGACTGGCTCTACGGACTGCTGGAACTGTCGCTGGCGCCGCATTGGATGCTCTCGGCAGGCGATATGTATAATGCGGGCGAAACCCACACCCACTACTATCAGGGTGGTGTGGCCTTCAGCACTGGCGCCCATCGCCTACAGCTGGGCTATGGCCGTACACGTGCCGGCTACAACTGCGCAGGTGGCGTCTGCCGCTATGTACCTGCCAGCAAAGGTGTCACCCTGTCGTACAACTATAACTTCTAAAAACGATTGCTCATGAACGTCAAGACATATATCCTCACAGCACTTACCACATTGGCATTCGTAGCCTGCAGTCACATCGACGAAGGCGACCGTCTTATCTATGTGGAACCGACAGTCCCCAATAATAGTGTCTCTCGCTGTGTATTGCTCGAGGACTTCACGGGCCAACGCTGTGTCAACTGTCCGAAGGCCAACGACGAAATCCATGCCCTACAGCAGCAGTACGGTGCTGACAGCGTCATTGCTGTGGCCATCCATAGCGGTCCGCTGGGTTTCCATACCAATGCGAAGTTTCTTGGTCTGAGTACCGATACTGGTGACGAATACTACGATCATTGGGGGTTGGAATACCAGCCCGTAGGACTCGTCAATCGCGGTCTTCCCACGGAATATACTACATGGAACACCCGCATCCGCGAAGAGCTTCAGAAACCTGCTCCAGTGCGCATCGATATAGCCGCACTGCGTAACGACGACGAACTGACGGTCCGTGCCGATGTCGAGGGCATCGAAGGCACTGTCTCAGGACACCTGCAACTGTGGGTCGTCGAGGACAACGTGACAGCCTTCCAGTTGATGCCTGACGGTTCGCGCAACGACACCTATCTCCATCAGCACGTCTTCCGCACCGCTCTCAACGGCTCATGGGGCGAGGAAATGACGGTAAAGGAAGACGAGCATTCCGTCACAGGAAGCTACACGCTGAAAGTCCCTGCCGAATGGAAAATCAACGACCTCGCCATCGTCGCATTCCTCTACAACGACCAAGGCGTCCTGCAAGTCCGAAAAATAGAATTATAAAACATATATGCGTATGAAGAAACTTTTTACTCTATTTCTGTTTTCCCTGCTGAGCACTCTGTGTGCTGTGGCACAGGACAGTTCAACGTTCCAGTTTGTCGACAAGGGCGGCAATACGGTAGCTAATGGAACATCGCTCACTGTCAGCGAACTGACAGAAGACGAAATCATGGGCAATTTCATCACTACCGGTCTTTCTGTCAAGAACACATCGGGGTCTAATGCCTCGGTGCGCATCAGCTACCAGATTGAGACCCTCGACAACGGCCAGTTCCAAATCTGCTTCCCGTCAAGCTGTATCACCAAAACCACTACGGGTTCCTTTGAAACCACTAAAGGTGAGATGGCTGCTGGTGAGGTGCGCGACCTGCAGTGCGAATGGTCTCCAGAAGCTTACGGCACGTGCAAGGTCACGTTGGCCATTGAGGTACTGAGTGCTCTGGGCACTAAGATTGCCGACGGTCCTGCCATTCAGGTCACCTTCGCATATGCTGACCCCTCCCACGTCGGTAACTTCAGCACCGAGGCAACCGTTTCAGAGTGTTACACCCTTCAGGGCCTGCCTGCAACGAGCAGCCATCAAGGTGTCACTATCACTCGTTTGTCAGACGGAAGAATCATCAAATCATTCACTAAATAAACTTTTATTTTGCTTATGAAGAAAATTTTTACTCTTATCGTGATGTTTGCCGTAGCAGGCATCGTTCAGGCACAGGTACTGCAACAACAAAAGCTGATCATGGACCCTGTTGCCAAAAACAACCATCGTGCAATTATTGCCCCAGGTGCCAATCAAGGCTGGTGGGGTTATGTCGACAGTGAATCGGAGAAAGGTGGCCTTGGAGTCAGTAGCCCAGACACCTATCATTGTGCCATCTTCATTCCTGGTGATCATACTGTTGCCGGAGGCAAGACTATTCAGGCCATCCGTTTCGGACTGGTAGCTCCCAACGCTACCGATGCCAAAGTATGGATAGCCTCAAAACTGCCTAATAGTACGAGCGATTGCATCCAAGTCGTCGACGTACCGCAGTCTGAACTCGGCAATCTCAACATCGATGTAGCCCTGACGTCGCCCTACGCCATTCCTGCCGAGGGAGTCTATGTCGGCTATTCGTTCACCATCACAAAGGTATCTTATCAGGAAGACTCTTATCCTGTCCTGATTTCAGGAACAGACAGCCCGAATACTTTGATTATCAAAACCGATAGCCAAGTACCCACGTGGTCTGACCTCAACGGCCAAGGCTTCGGCAGACTGTTCCTGCAGGTTCTGCTTGAAGGCGAGTTTGCCGATAACCTTGTGACGCCACTTGATTTTGGCAATGTTTATGGCAAAGTTGGTGAAAGTGCCAATGCAGAGGTAATTTTATCCAACAATGGTATTACCCCCATCAGCAGTATCGACTATACCATCACCACCGACGGAACGGCCAGTGCCGAACAGCATGTCGACGTTGCTACTCCAATCGCCTTCTCGTCAAAGGGAAAAGCCATCATTCCCATTCCTGCTGAGGCTACCCAGAGTATCAAGAACAAGACGCTGACCATCACCAAGGTTAATGGTAACGCTAATGAGGCTGCTGATAAGACGGCTTCGTTCACTCTGTATTCACTTGGCGAAATCATCAGCCGTAGTGCGTTGGTAGAGCAGTTTACTGGTACGGGTTGTGGCTATTGTCCACGTGGCCATGTCGGTATGGCAAAAATGCGTGAAGCCTTTGGCAACCGTTTTGCCGGCATTGCCATCCACCAGTACAGCAATCAGACTTCCGACGCCATGTTTATTGCCCATAACAGTTACGCTAAACACGGTTTGACGGGTGCTCCCTCGGCACGCATCAATCGCGGTGAAGAGGTTGACCCCTATTACGGCTCAGCTAATGACGTTCTGCTGGATATGGAGGCAGCACTTGCCATCCCTGCAATGGCCGATGTACAAGTCAGCGGTAACTTCAACGCAGACAAAACGAAGGTCGTCGCCAAATCCAGTCTCCGTCCGTTGTTCGACGGAACCTACAAATTGGAGTTTGTACTGATTGCCGATGGCCTGACAGGTACAGGCACAGGTTGGAATCAGACCAACTACTATGCTCAGTATACTGCTTCACAAGTGGGAGAAGACCTCGCAGAAATCTGCAAAGGTGGAAAATATGGCACTAATCCTATTCAGGGATACACTTTCAACGATGTTGCCATTGCCAGCTCATACGTCGGCGGTTCTAACCAAGTATCCAGTCAGACCCTTACAGCTGGTGAAACCACAGAGGTTAGCTACACGCTGGATCTCCCCACCTACGCTAAGCTGAAGAATGCCTTGCAGATGGATCAGATTTATGTCATTGCTATCCTCATCGCTAGCGACGGCAAGGTTGCCAACGTGGCCAAGACCAAGGTGACCGACAACGAACCCACCGCCATCAGTAATGTCGACAACACCACTGCTACTGAGGCTGCCCGTTATACGCTCGACGGACGTCAGGTCAGCGCTCCCCAGCGCGGTCTGAACATCATCCGCCTCAGCGACGGCACCGTTCGTAAGGTGATGGTTAAATAAGGTGATGATGAGGTAAATCGTATCATCCAATCATAAAAAGGTGGGCTGACTAATGTGTCAGCCCGCTTTTTTTATGTTCACTCGCCCTCTAAGGGAGCCTGCTTCAGCTGTTCCAGTGCGCGACACAGCTGGTCAGGGCACGATGTGTTCTTGATACCACAGCGAATGCCGTCCAACCGATGAATCACGTCGTCAATCTTCTGACCTCTCACCAGCTGGCTGATGCCCTGCAGATTTCCATTACATCCCCCCAGGAAGAACACCTGTTGGATGACGTCGTGCTCATCGGCCGTCACGTCAATCAATTGCGAACAAGTCCCATGAGTCTGATATTGTACATGTTTCGTTTTCATAATTCTTTTTCTTTATACATCTATAGTTTCACGCCAAATGACACGGGGCGGGTAGGTAAAAACGAGGGGTGTTTCAAAAAAACCCCTCGTAATATGTAATTGTAATCAAATTACTGCAGCATGTCCATGTTTTACAGGTTGAAAATGTCCATCTCTGGAGCGAGCAACTCATTTTCATCACTGATGTCTGTGGAGTCAATACCCAGTGACCCAGCCAGCACCTGCTGCTGCATCTCAATATCTACCACCTCCATTTCAGGAGAGAAATATATCTTTTTCATGTTTGTCTATTTTTATAAGGAACAAATTACCATTCATTTATCACAAATATCTCATTTGAGAACGACTTTCTTTCCGTTCACAATGTAGAGACCCTTGGTAGGCTGAGTTACACGCTGACCGTTGAGATTATAGACCTCGCTATTCACTCTTTCATTATTCATGAGCGTAGTGCTGATGCCCGTGACGTTATCATTGAGGATACTGATGAATTCAGGAGCACCAGAAGCAATAGCACTTGCGGGCAGATAGACCTTACCGGATTCGAGAGCCGCACCAATCCATTTGTAGAAGCCTACAGTTCCGTGGTTGGCCAGTACGTAGTCGTTGACCCCCTGTGCACCGTCGCTCACCTTCAGCAGGTTGTCGTCCTGCTTAGCGACATAGGCACTGGTAACAGGGAAGCTGTGTGTTCCTTCGTTCTTCAGCAGTACGGGTTCCTTGGCACAAATCTTATCCGTTATCTGAGTTAGCGTAGCACTGACATCAGAAGCAGCAGAAACGTAGTAAGCCTCAACGCCCTCGGGTACTGTCACATTGAAGGCAGGAACAAATGTTGCCCAACCTGCAGAGGTCACTTCGGCAGATAAAGTACTGGGAGTGTCTGCTACATTGAACGAACCGTTCCAATAAGAGGTTCCACCGGCATTGTATTTGGAGGTACGGAGATCTATTGTCTTAGTGCCTTTGCTGGTTGGTGTGTAATGCAAGTAGAAGTCGCATGTTTCGCCAGGATCGAGCCCTAGTCCGATACCTGATTCAAGCACTCCATTGATGTGGGCATAGATGACGTTCAGATAGTATGTTCCTATGTTAGTAACATTGAATTTCAACGTTACCTCACTGTCTTTCCAAGCATTGCCCACCACTTCCATCTTATTGACTTTAAGACTGCGGTTAAATGGGTTGGTAACCACATTGGCAGTCATGGTGTTGCCACTGATGGTTAGCTCTGCGTAGTGACGATAGCTGCCGAAATCCTCGTTCCAAGTCTCCTCACCGTATAATCGGCTTACCATTTTCAGGATATAGGTGCCGTCGTCCAGACCACTGCCAAAATTGATGGTACGTGTCCATTCACCGCCATACATATTTTCTAGATTAGAATTACTGACATTACCAGCTTTGACAAATTTGCCGTCGGTGGTAAATATTGCAGCAGTATTGGCGAAGGTCTGTGTCGATCCATAGTAGTTGTTGACCTGAGCTGTTGCTTTTACAGTAAAGTTATCTTCTGCTGAAGAGCGGTTGTAAGTAGTAGCATCTAACGCAAGGCTAAATACGCTCAATGCCATATCATCGTGGCTGATAGCATCTGAAGCGGGTTGCAGACCGATAGCTGCCACCTGGCCAAAAGAGTAGCCTTCGCCTTGAAGAGCAACAAAACCTTCGTCACCAGGACGTGCCACATCAAGCAGATAGAATCCGTTATTCGTGCCATTCCAGCCCCAGTTGATATGATAGAGGCCGTTGCCGTCGTAACCGTCTATCACGAAACCATGTCCTACCAGATAGGTCAATGCTGACATGAATACGGGGCGACCGGCCTTCATCTCACCATAGAGGGCGGCATCCCATTCGGTGCTGCTATCAAATACGCGCTTGAGGTCGCGTCCGTGAATGTCGAAGTAGAAGTTATTGACGAAGACATCGCTTCCACCATTGGCACCCGATTCAACCTCTTGATAATCGACTTGGAATGCCTGTCCGCAGTAGAGCATCAGTTTGGCCACCTCCTGAGCGGATGCATCAGTGGCGTCGGCGTCGTATTCGTCCTGCATCAGGTTATAGTCGAAGGTCGTGGCTGGCAGGGCTGGCATCTTGATTCCATTTGTGTGGGTGGTATAGGCATCCAAAGCTTTTGCACCAGCTGTGCTCTTCCAGTAGTACAGAATCTGGGCCAAAGCGGTGGGCATACAGCCTGTGGGGGCATGATAGCTGTTGATGACAGGAGTTTGCAGGTTGTAGGGTCCGTCCTGTCCCCATTTTGTTGTCAGCATAGGAGCCACAGCCTGACGTCCTTCTGGAGCACGCCTCGCACTGGCCTTGCCTTCGCGCAGCCACTGAATCTGCTCAGTGCAGCCCTTCAGCCACCACTCCATATTCTCAGGCATGTTGTCAGGGTCGAAGGAACCTTCGTCGGTGTAGCCTAACACCTGACTGACACGGTCGTCGCCAGCCATAATGACAAAGCCGCTGTTTTTTTTGGCTGGGGCAAAGACATACCACGCAGGTTGTTTACTCTTGTCCTGAGCCACAAGTTGCATGTCGCTCTCTTTCTGAGACATGAAGGCACGTGCCTTTTGAAGCGCCTTCTTAACTGTTACTTCACCTGCCGTTGCTGTGATAGTCAGAACGGTCAAGGTCACGATAAGTAATACTTTCTTCATAAGATTAATATTTGTATATGTAATTAAATTATGCATGCCTTTTACGTTTCATACTAATGCTGTTGCAAAAGTACAAATTAAAAATGAGAAACAAAAGAAAAAAGGCCACTAGTGTCCGTTAATATATGTTAAGCCACACTCTACCCATACTGTATTCATATTCCACAAATTATATTTCACATCAACCATCAGACCTCATACATCCGACATATTTCAGGTTTGTACGCCATAGTCGTTACACTTTTAGTTTATTCTTCAGCAGCCATTGGCATCTGCACATCTTCTTCCTCCAATTGGGGATAGGGAATCGTCTTTGCACCATGATCCTGCAACCAAATGTGGTTTAGTGTAAACGCCAACGACTCCAACGTATCTTCGCGCTTTGATGGTTTCAGCTCACATTCCCATACGGTGATGCAATGCCAGCCCATTTCAGCCAACTTGCGCTGTTCCTCCTTGTCACGTTCTTTGTTTCTGCGAATCTTCGCCACCCAGAACTCCCTGTTCGTCTTCGGAATCTTGCAACACTCTGAGTTCACAATGTATTCACTCCCCTCGCCCTTAGAGTCCCCCTCGCCCTTTGATGAGGGGTTAGGGGTGAGGCTGGGGTCGGGGGTGAGGCTCACGTTGTGTCCATGCCAAAAGCATCCATTGATGAAGATGCAAGTCCTGTATTTTCTTAGTACCAAGTCCGGATGACCAGGCAAGCGTTTATGATTTAGTCTATAACGGAACCCTCTTTTCCACAACCCTTTGCGCACAATCATCTCTGGCTTCGTATCTTTCGACCGAATCGCCGCCATGTTAGAATGCCGTTGTTCTGTGGTGAGTTTATCCATATTACTTCAATGCATAAGTTCTTCCCAAGTAGCAAACCAAGGGCGAGCTGTACTGCTTCTCCGCGCAAGAGCAGGTATTTTGGTATAGTCTTGCGATTTACTTGTATCAAAAGAATATACCAAATAATAATCATGCCCCAAGTTTTCAAAGCCTTTCTTTTGCAAAGCTTCCTTGGACATAAATCTTGGCCCCCCACCTTTCAACTTATACAATGTGCCAGATGTTCCGTTATGCAACATCACGTACTTTGCATTCAAAGCTCTTGGCTCCAAAACAATTGCTCCCGCATCTTCGCCTGTACGAAGATAGCACAATCCCAGTTCTTTCATCTTCGCAAGTTTGTCCTTCTTTGCGAAATTTACAAGAAGCACATCGTCGGGATCTTGGTATTCCAATCCATGTTGGGGCGCCACATTCTTATACAGATAAGTCTTCATCCGGCTCCGCTTCAACCACTCCGCTATCTGTTCACGCAATGCCTGCTCACTATTATTAGGATCAACTATAATCCCGTCTGATGGCTTCAGTGGAAATGCGCCGATGCCAATAGCCTTGATCGATTCATAATAATGTGACTTCTCAAACTCTTCACGAGTGTAGTTTCCTGGGAAAAGAACATATCCGCCAATTACTTCACGCTTGGGCTTCTGGTTGGCTGGTTCGATATAATAGATGGCATCACGATAGCGGTGCATCTGGTCAATGGCATCGCTTGGTGGAATGTCCATATCGTCGGGATGAGAATCGCTTATGCGGTATTTTGCATCGAAAAGGAAGGTATATTGAATTCCCTTCTGCCGTTTGGTCAAACGCAACACGATATCAGGACGCTGTTGAGTGGTAAATGTCTTTGTCCCCTTTATGGCAGACGACACTTTACTATCATCTTCTTTCACTGGAGCATTATACATTACCGATGCCAATTCCACATTGTCCTCCGTCCGCAGGAAGATAACTTCCGAATGCGTGCCCCAGTTCAAATCACGGATAAACTGCGGCGTCATCTTCTTGCCTTTGTATTGAGCAATAGCCTTCTCACCCAATAGGTCGGAAACAATGTTCTTTACTTTCAAGAAACACCATATCTCATACAACATGGCGATGTCCTTCGTCTCCAGTTTGTTAACACCTTCCTCTAGTTCATATCCGCAAAGCAACTCAATCCATTTCTGGTAGATAGTTCGATAGTTGATGGATTTCTTCATCACCAGCGAGTCTTGCGAGAATCCCTTGAACACTCCGATATTCCGGAAGAAAGGATGACTCACCAGCCGTTGCAGTTCATCTCCCATCTCGTCAAGCCTACTTTCCATAATTTTGGATTTAGCAACAGCATTCCTGATATGTTGGCTCACGATGTTGAACCGTTGCAGCGTTTGCCCCATTACAAATTTCAGGAAACGGTTCTCTATGGTGTCGTTGGTGTGACAGAGTTCATGAGTGCGATAGAGGTGATGTGGGTCATCCTTGAACTCGTAATATTCGTTCTCCAGTTCACGCTCCACCCATCTCAGTCTCTCCTGACGTTCATAGCTCACTCTATCGTGTAACTTCCGTTTGGGAGAGTTGATGATTTGTCGGCAGGCTTTAGTAATGTCATTAAAGCATGATTGGAATATCTGCCACCAAATCAGATCGGACGATTCACCGCTGCTGGTACGGAAGTTGATGTAGGTTTCGCGCATGAAGGCAAACGACAGCATACTGTATTCCTGCTCTATGTCACGGATAATCCACTTCATGTCAGTGCGGTAATCCATCTTGTAACTTAGTACCTCCGTGGTGAAACGCAGGCTTTTCGTCTTTCCGTCCTTCTTATAGTTGAGACTGATGTCCGTTTTCCCTACCTGATTGCCGAATCCGACAGCACCAAACAGCAGATTCCCGTCGATACTCAACTGTGAGTCTTTTGTGACGTTAGAGAACATCAGCGACATCTCGCTCACTCCATTTTCCCCCAGAATAAGCACGGGGTATTGTGTGTTCTCGAAGAAAAGAGCCTCGTGCGTCAGTTGCTTGTCATTGCTTTCGTGACCGTTAAAAACAAAGCTGGCATCCGCTTGTGAGGTGACAAATTCAGCCATCAGTTTCTCGTCGCCCCGTTCCACAGAAAGGTTTTCCATCGCCTTTCGTATCCGATCGATGGTTCTGTCACACGAGAATCGTATTCGGACATCATTGTTCCGAATCTCAAAGTTGAATATGTCCCCCTTCACAGCCATCTATGCCCAATAAGAGACAAAATGCTCACGTTCAAGCGTATTACACATTTGGTCAATCTTCTTCTCTGTCTCGCTAGAAGCTCCAATGTGTTTATGGACGATAGCTTTTAGGCAAGTCAATAAGCTTGTATGTTGCTCACTTGCTTCTATGCCAAGTGTGGCAATCCTTGGGTCGTCATCGGCAATGCCCAACCGACTGTCGTCACCCTCAATGCGAGAAAGAATCTTCATCAAGGTGAATTCGTCCAACGCATTTGCCAAAGCATAGTCGCTTCCTGCAAACTTTTTGCAGGCTGCGACATAAAGCATAGCCTCGTTTGCGGCACGATAACCGAGCTTGAACGGTGTTCCTTCCATCAGCGTGTTCACATCCTTTAAATAGGCAATCACCTTATCTGATTCTATCTCCCCTGTCACTTCAGCAGCCCGTTGTGGACGGTTCACCAGCAACTCATTTATGTCCGTCAACAAGGGGAACAGTTCGCTTTCACCCGACAGGAACTTGTCGTAATCCACTTCGTTCATCTCCACCGACATTGCCCTATCCAGCACCTTGCGTGAGAAAGAGAAAGTCGTCTCGTCCATATTCACCGTACCCATCACCATCAAGTTAGGAGGCAATGTGAGACCTTTTTCGTAAAAATGTATAGCTATGGGATTTTTGTCTATAGGGTCAGCGTCACCGAGCAACTGTATCAGCATTGATTTTCCCTCTTTCTCACCAAAATTCTTGAACGGCTTGATGATAGGGTCAGTTATGTAATCGCCGTTCTCGTCAGTAGAGCGTGACTCAATGGCACTTAGAAATTCTGCGAAATACTCTTCCACTGGAGCCAAGTTCATTTCATCCAAACAGAGGAAATACGGCGTTTCTTTGTGTTGCCAAGCCTTCACGATAAACTCCACGAAGGGTGTAAACTCATATTTCCCAGAGATATTGGAATAGAAACCTACTACATCCATCGAATTATGCCAATTAGGTTTCACCTGTATCAGCTCAAAGTTCTCTGGACGGTTGTCCTTCCAGCGGTCTTCATCCTTATCGTATTTCTGTGTTGTGGTCGCTTGTGCCAGTTTTCTCACAATGCGGCTCTTGCCCGTACCAGAGATTCCTGCCAAAAGCATAAACGGCTTAGTACGAAGAGCGGTTAGATATGAACGTATATACTCTGTTCCTGAAGCACCATAGAAGATTTGCTGAAGTGTTTTATTTAGTTGACAAGAATGCTTACTTTCGTCTTGTAACCCCAAGAAAAAAGAACGTGCATTGATAAAACAGACATAATGCGATATGGCTCCAGACCTCCATCCTTGGTTTTTTGCATTATCATGCTCAAGAAATGTCTTGTCATTCAGTAGCACATCTGCAATTTGCTTCACTTCAGTAGGCGTTGTTATATCATACATAGATTCTATATGCTTCCATTTCTCTGGCGCATAATCAAACAATTTATCTGTTTCGATAAAAGAAAGAAAACTATCAACTGCAGTTCTTCCAAGGTTAAAACCTTCGCTGGTTCGTCTGGCGGAACGTGCGACATTTGCCAGATAATACTTGAACTCTGTTTTAATAATGTTTCTATTATTGTTCATACTTTGTACGTTTATTGTTTAATTGCACAACCTCTGCTCTACACCGTATAGAAGAGCTATACTATAACAATCACCATCCCACGAATGTCCTCTATAGTCTTCTATTTCGTCACGCATTCTCTTACTATTGTAAACTTCTTGTTTATGTGGATATGTTAATATAATCGGACATTCAACAGGCACAAGAGTCTCTAATGATTCAATCTGAATGGCAATTCCATCCATAAATACAAATGAGGTTTCATCTTCTTCCTTAGAAGACTTTAAAATCAAATTATCTATTTCATAGTCAAAGGAAAACTCTTTAAAATGTATTTTGTTGTACTCACCTTTTATTTCTATGAACAAGCCAAATCTCTCTTTGAAATCATTTTGTCCTTTTTCGCCTAAGTCTAATGTAAGCATATCATTACAATCTGCTTCCATTAATGTATAATCCCTGTTATCGTCCAAGTTAATAATGATGCCTGCGTCTATCAACCTCAAATAGTCATCCTCGATTATGTCACACAAATAATGGCCATGTTTATTGCAAATTGCATAAACTTTCCCATCAAGTTTTTCAAGGAAAGCCTTTTCACTTCTAAAAAATAATCTTTTCATCACTTTGCTTTTTTGTGCAAAGTTACTAAAAGATTGTATTTGAGGAATCAATGTTGATGTCATTTTAAGAATAATCTGGCAAATTAAACATTTATCAGGTTTTCATCTCAGTATATTATTGTTTCTGAAATTATCAAAATGAATAGCCAACAAATTCCTGTTAGGCAGGAACCGTTTAGGCATTATCAGTTTTCTATGATTAATACTCTTTATATACTCCTTTGTAGATGAATCCACTTTTTCTAATTTCGCTCCAAAGAATTCATCTGAAACGAATATCTCATAATCCGGTGAGATACCAATAAGGTTCTCATCATACGCTTTATGGAAAAGAACATTCAGACATAAGCCGTTTTGCGGGTTTGTTCTATTTACCTCATCTTCGCTCCACCCTACAATATGACAAGCATGAAGTAACATGGTGTTGTTTATTCCTGTTATACAGCACTTGTTCTCATACGAGGACAATACCGTGTTCCTGAAAAAGCATTGATTAATTCTTTGCTTAACTTCCTGAATGCGTTCAGACCCTTTTGGCAAATCGTTAAGATCAATTGTCAAAGATTCTTCCAGTTCCTTGTTTTTGAACTTTGCCAACAGCACTTCTGCATTATAAGCAAGTTGATCCCAATGACCAAAATACTTATTCCAAACAACTTCATCAAGTTTTCCTGTATGACCAAGCCCTCCAACACCTCTTGCTTTCATCTGAGGGTCAAAACTGGCAAGATTTCCGACCTTACGGACAATAGCCCCAGGTGTGCGACCCAACAACTTCCCCAACTCCTTTACGAATGGCTTCGTTGCTGAGAATTGTCCAAACAGATTCCGGCAATACTCATATAGTACCACCGTTATCTGTTCTTCTGTCCAATTATTTCTTGCCATATTAGAAACAAATTTTTGTCTACTTTTTACGCTTTTCGTGTTACCCACTAACTCAATTTGGAGTGCTTGTTATCTAATACTATAACTATATTAATCCCTAATTGCTTTATTGGGTATAGATGGTATCGCCTGACGCTGGAGATATGCCATCAACTGTAATTTTAACCTTGTACTATATGGGGGAAGCAAACGCCCAACACGTTCCTCTTTTATATCTAACCAATTCTTTATGCTAATTCTGTCAAACTTGAATTCTATTATCATACCATTATGAATAAATGGAACAACCGCAAAATTGACTCTATCCAAGAATGCGCCCTTGTCAAATTTGTATCTAGAATTTCTTTTGTTAATATCTTGTTCTCTAATTGTCTTTCCTTCAACCAAATATAACTCGGGATTATCTTGACGTACTAAATCACAATCAGCCCTAAAATTAAGATAGTACTTCCTGCCAACTTTAAACACGTCACCCAAAGCAGGATAATCCATTAGTTTGTCACATTTCAAGAATCTTTCCCGTTCTAACAACTGGCGCAATTCGTTTTTTTCAACAGCAATATGATTTCTATGAATAAGTGACTTATCTAGTTTCAATGGAGTACATGTTGTTAAAAGATTATTGAATAAGAAATTCCCTATTTCAGAATTGTCCTTTCCAACATCCTCTAAATAAGTATCCAACATTATTGATGTCCAATCAGATGATATATTATTTAATTCATGAAATAATTCCGAAGTAGCCAATTGGGCATTGTTTTCCCATTGTTTCAGAATATATATTGAAGGTACTTTTCTTACCCAATTTGCAATTGTTGAGAAAAGTATCTTTCCACTTTTAATTTCAGATTTACTTTTAACAAAAACATTGTTATTCTTATCCTCATAAAACAATCCTTTTTCACCTAACGCAAGTTCTATGTCATGCGGTTCTTCATTTGTAAAGATGAAAACAGGAACGAAGCAAATTTTATTTATCTCTTCTATAAAATGAATATTCTCATCTATAAGTGGCTGGGGGATAATGGCCTGATTATGCAAATTCCAATCTAAAACCACGAAACAAGCATTTCTGAAGTTTTGAATTATCTCATCTTGAGGAATAGAAGAATATGACAGTATTGGAAAATTCTTGTTAATCAAGTATTTGTGGATTTTATTGATATTATCATGACTATCAACATTACCTATGTTTTCATCGATAATAATACCAATTCCCCTAAATAAAGATATAATATCACTATTTTTCATATCTTATTCCTCCTTACTTTTAAAATCAACTTTAAAATTAGCCCCAGACAATATACCATATGCATCCATAAGAGAAATACTATACCCCATTCTGTCTAGAAGCTGACGTGCTATATACAATCCAAGACCACGACCTTCATCTTTACCAGAATAAAAAGCTTCAAATATATAGGGCCTATCATCTTCAGTAACGCCAGGACCATTGTCTGCAAAAACAAGTTCTTTCTTGTCACCATCAAGCATAATGCATATTTGCTTGTCTATACGATTAACAGACGACAGCCAATAGACAGCATTATCAAACAGATTAATCAATAATTGTAAAATAACGGCATCTGTACATATTACAACAAGAGGGCTTCCTGTTTTCTCTATTTTCAAATCAATGTTTGCTCTTTTTAACGTATTCTTATATATGTGTACGACTTTATCAAGTAATGGAGCGACTCGTATTGTCCTCTTTCTTTGTTTAGATGATTTAAATAATAGTTGAATATTCCTCATCTCGTCTTGAACAAATATAAATACATCCTTTATAATTGTTAATTCCTTTGATATTTCAGCCTTTTCTAACTGTCTCCCTTTTACTGCATCAGACAAATCTGCAAGTTGATTTATACCTTGTGAAAGCATCATCATTAAATCGTGTGATGCGGTTTCTACAGAAAGGCCAACAGCAGCAAGTTCTTCAGTTACATTAATTCTATTATTATAAATATCTTTCTCTTTAATATAAGCAGAATGCAAATCTTTATATAAACTTATTGCTTCAGGACTATCCTTAACAACATCATACAATCTTTGAAACTTATTTTCTGTAACGCGAAGTTCTGCATCCTTCTGTTCTTTAATCTGCTTGACTTTTTGCTTATATTGCTCATATGGGTGTTGTCGAATAAACAACAAGAAAGAATGGATAAGCATAATAAAATCTCTTGTCGCTCTACCCTCCTCTATAAGTCCTTCTCTATTTGTCTTATCTTTCAATGATGGATTACCTTTTTTCGTAATATCCACAAATCCTACAACTTGGTCATTACTAAGATAACCTCCTGCTTTTCCTGTACCTCTTTTTTTATCTGTTTCTAGCCAATCATTATCAGCATCACCGTAAGGAGAGACCCGGATTTTGTCCCTATACAAATATATTCTATGCTCTTTGACAATATCTTTGTCTGTTTTGTCTAAATAATAAACGCTCTCTTTATCTGCAGCAAGATCAAATACAAAAAAATTGAAGGAGAAGCTGCCACACTCTGGTTCTCTCAACACGGAATCTCCAAACACATCTTTGTTTGTCATAAAACGCTCCTTGAAAGGGGTCAATGCTGTCAATAGGGAGTCCATCAACGATAAAACATACGGATTACCGTTCAATTCGTACTCAAATTGAAGTTTATTATGATTATATTTTCCTTTTGTTATTTTTAATACCGAACAGTTTTTTAATAATGTAGCTAATTTGTCTACTTTAGGGTCTATGTATGGCATGTCCACCCCATTCATGTTAAAACCTATATTAAATGGGAACTTCACTGAACGCTTAAAAATTTTATCAAATACAGACTCTAATTTTTGGGACTCTTTATTAACCATGTCTATCTTGCCATTATCCCATGTCCCTTTCAAATCAGAAATCACAATTATTGTACCATGGTCGTTATCTGTGAAAACTTTGTTATTTACAACAACAGTCCTTTCAATAAAATGTGTTGGCATTTCTTCTTGCAAATCAATGCTCAGTTGATCCAAATACAATTCCTTTTCCTTACCATCTTCTTTAAGGAAATCATCATCATATTTAGAGAAGTCATAAGTAAGTGTATATTCTTCGTTTATGCCAATAGGCCTCGTCTTTATGACAACATTTCGACCTAACTTAAGCACAGCAAATCTGCCTATACCTTTTTCCCCTTGAATAGTTCTTCCCTTTTTTGTGATAATAGAATTCTTTTCTTTCAACTTTTTATTGGGAGTAGCAGGATTCATCCAGCTCTTCTCAATAATGCTACGTTCCATGCCAGAACCATTATCTTCAATGATGATTTTTGAATCTTTCGTAATTTCAAAATCACCATTTTCTTTTTTCAGCCTAAATCCCAAGAAACTAACCTTAACCCAATCAGCATCTGCATCATACCCATTTTTTATAAGCTCTGCCAAAGCAATCTGCTCGTCCTTTATTAACTGCTCACCAAGCATTGTAAGCAAACGAGCATATGGTCGTATTTTCAAACTAGTTCCCATAAAAGTTATTTTCTCATTATTATTATATACTCATTAGGATACACCTTCTTACAGTTAGGATTATCCAATTTCGTAAATCTTCCCGTATTATTGTCTCTCAAAGTAGGCATCAACTTGTGAGGAATACTCCGTTTTATAACATTTACCTTCCGTAACCCTGCATTTCGCAGGAACTCGAAGAACACCTCTGCAGACTTTATCTGTACTTCTTTAATCTTTGTATTGCCAATAACAATACAGGCGTAACCGTTTGGAGCAAGTACTCTTGACATCTCCTTGGCAACTTCTTGCATGTCGTTAAAATACTGTGCGACATCACGTGCAATATGCATACTCTTTTCTGCCAAAGCATTGACAATCTTTTGGGCCTGTTTGCTACCAGAAACTGTCAAAGATGTATTGCCAGAATAGGATGAGCCTATAAATTTCTTGCGGAACTCTTGAATATCAGACATATATTCCATCCAATAGGCTGTCAACTGATGGATATCTGCATATTCATAAGATGTCACATAAGGTGGAGAGGTAATAATTGCATTTATACTTCCTGCCTGAATTGATGTATGACGAGCATCTTCCAAATGGATTTCACAAGGAGTATCCAAACGCCCTTTCTCGTTCAGTTCATTGTAGAATTTCTCGTTCCAACCTATCATTTTCTTGCAATGACGACAGAATTCCTCAAACGGGTCTTCCGGTTTCTTCTCCTTGTCTTTTTGTGGTTTTGTACTAGTCTGCAACCACCATGAACAATTTTTTAGGATGTGAGAAATACAAACATAGAAGAAATCCTTTATGTCATCATTAACATCCAAATGGAAAATCTTATCATATAAAAAGGCTATCTTTGCTTTCTGCGGTTGGGTAAACCAATAGTCTATTCTATCATGTTTTTGTATGCCTGCATAATCACACTCACTATATTCATCAAACAACTTTACCAGTGCATCATATGCTTGTTGAAGAGCAATGGGAGATAGTGCCGTAGTTTTTACCTTAGTTATTAGTTGAGCAACAGGATTAATATCCGTACCCACAGAAGATATTCCATGAACTTTGGCTTCAACTAATGTTGTCCCACAGCCGGCAAATAAATCTGCTATCAAATTGCTGCCTCGTGCATAATCTTCTATTATCTTTCTTACAACATCGGGCAGGAATTTTGCAGGATAGCGATGGTAGCCATGAGTCCATTGCTCCGTAGAACGAACACTTTCAAATGCCCATTCTCGATTCTCTGGTATATTATCGAAATTAATATAGCGCATTAATATAGATGTTCATTCAAAAACTCCTTCAGCGGCTCCATATACTCCGCATCCAGATCCCAGTGCTGGGTATTATCGTAATTGCGGTTTACCTCTTTTATTAACTCCTTTTGAGTGTTTGACTCTCCAAGCAGGGCCTCAAGATAGCCGTATATCTTTGTTTTCTTGGCTGGTGTAGTCAAAGGTGGTGGCGTACGACCTGGGATGTCAAGTTGCACAAGTTCCTTTTCGTAATTCTCCCAGCAACCAAAGATGGGACGATTATTAGGATTAATGATGTTCTCCAACATATCTTCCAACGCCCCTGTGTCCTTATTGTTGGGGAACAGAAACAACTCAAAATCTACACCATATTCCTCTTTATACGACAACAGCTCTTTTTGTCGGGCCTCAAAATCCTTATCCGCATCAAAGATGACAAGATTTACACCACCTTGATCAGTATTCATGCGCATTTGGCTAAGATTGATTTCCTCAATCAACTTTTTATATCCACCAGTTTTGTTAAGCAGTTCACCTGTGTGAATAATACTGTTCTTTGGTGCAGCCGCATGAAAGAGATGATGATAATAGTCCTTAATGAACTTACTATCAGCACTGCCTTCTACAATTATAAGAAATCTCCTCATCATAGTACAATGCTCCGAATCTCAATATCATTAGCACAAGCACCTCTCAATCCCTCATACGAAAGTTTATATGCCTGAAGCCCCTTCTTTAGAGTTCTCTCAATGGTATATAACCGTAATTCTTTCTGATAGTCGGGTATCTCTTCCAACATCTCATTGAGATAATAGAGTGTTTCCTTGCTATGGGTTGTAACGAAGACCTGCTTATTCGTTGTCGTTGCCAAAGCAAAGATCGCCTCCCATAGTTTTTTGTATGCAGAATAATGAAGGCCATTGTCAATTTCATCAATAAGGATTGCGGTGTTCATCGGATTTGCGGAACCTGCAACAATATTCAAATAGCGACGCAAACCATCACCAGACATACTTACAGGTAGCATCTCCCTAACATCACTGTAACCTATATAAACATCATTGTTTAATATATCTATAGCATTGATTCTTGAATCAAATAATTGTAAATAGCTCAATATTTGATTCTTTTGTTTACGCTTAAACAATTCTGACAAATCATTTGTTAGATTACTTGACAGCAAATCGGAGGAGAACAATACTGCATAGTTTTTCTCTACATACTCTTTCGCTGGTTCCTGACGCGATGTGGCATCAGCATGATTGACAGACAAAGAACTACGAAAATGTTTTGTACCTTGCGAATTTGTTATATCAAAAAGCATTTCAATTGTATTAGGGACTCTCACTGGGTCCGAAACAAAACTTTGCCCATTTAGTAAGCCATCCCCCTTTGCCTCATCGTCAACATGCAGAAGTCTCATCTGTAAATGACGTTTTAAACCATCAAATTGTTCAGAAGAAAACTCTGGTATATTGTTTAAATCTAAGTTATAAAAATGATAGCGAGTTTCTTGAAGATATGCTATACGAAAATTACGAGTTCTGGATTTATTCAGACTCAATGGCAAATCTGGATTCGACATGCCCATCAATAGCAATAATGCTTCCAACACCGAACTCTTACCTGAGTTGTTCTGCCCCAAGAAAACATTGACTCGAGAAAAATCATCTATCTTCAGATGGTCGATACCCCTGAAATTCTTTATTTCTATATTCTTAAACCCGTCCATATCTATAGTTGTGTATAGATTACCTTGCAAAATTAAACAAAAATATTTGAAATACAAACAGATTTAACATCTTTTTATAGACTCCTTATCGGAATTCGACGCTTTACCCATACTCTAGCCTGCTTCTAAGCTGCTTGTAGCCATACTCTAAGCATACTCTAGGCATATTCATACAGTATGGGTAAAGTATGGGTAGAGCTTGCCATCTCTGACGCAACTGCCCGTTTGTCCAACGCCTACGCTACGCGCTTGGCGCGAGCTGTTGACATTCAAATATTTATTTTAATTAAAATCATGATTAATATTATTTTCTTTGTAATGCACTAATCCTCAATGATTTACATGGATGACATTAAAAGGATTAATATCATATTTATCATAGACTAAATAATCATCGTTTCGTAAGAAGGAGAACTGCCCGCTTAAAGTAAAACAAGTTGTTTTACAATAATAAACGTCACTTATTAATCGAGAAGTACTGCTTCTGCGATAGTAAAACAATTTGTTTTACGGCAAGAGGTGATGAAAATATTAAGATAATCAATATCATCGAGGTAAAGCTATTAATCAGAAAATCATTCCTGGCTTTTCCCCTGGCTTGTATTTTCCTTCAATTTCCTTCCCATACTCATACCACCAGCGGGTGGCGTTGTAGAGTGCATAGACACGCTCGCTGATGAAGTCTGGGTACTTGGGCGTCAATTCTTCAACGTTGAAGCCTGCAATGACGCAGAGGAAGGAGAGGTCACCCTCGATGTATTCACACCAATGATTCTGCCCCAGGCAGAAGCCAAGGATGTTGTCAAACTCTGCATCCGTCTTGGGTAACTGGACGTGGGCCACAACGTGCGGCTTGGATTGTTGGTGCAAAAGCCAATAGTCACCATGCCCTTCCACATGGCGCAACTCAGCGCGATAGGCTTCACGCTCTACGTGTCTAAACAGGAGCCCACGATGCTGCATACGTGGGAACATCACAAAGTCACTCTTTTCAATTTTCTTGATTTCCATAATCGTTTATTTTTAGTGGATTAAACATTCACTCGCATCGCTTTACCACCGCTGCCAACGATCTATCTTTTCAGAAAAAAAGGCCGGTTGGTGGGCACATGTGCCACTCTTGATGCAATAACTGGGATGCAAAATTAGTGATTATTTTGCAGAAAATGAAGAAATATACGAAAAATCTTTGAAATCTCAGAAATATTACCTATCTTTGCACAAATCAAGGAACTTTTGTAGAAAGAGCTTGAAAAATGAAGGATTTATTAACGCTTTTTCACCCCCGTTAAGACGGCGCAGATAGACTGTGACGCTAATTGATGCCTGACGTGGTAGGCTGATGAGGTAATAAGAATCTCTGAAGATGCCTCTAAATACTGATATTGACGAACATTTGCATAATTTTAGCCTACGAAAGCCTTACCATAGGGTTGCTCCCAGTCTGCTCTGGGGTTGCTCTAAGGATGTTCCGAGTTTTTACCAACATAGTGAATGGGATGAGCGAAAAACCGAAAATATTAACATAATTAAAGGATTTGCGTCAACAAGTTCAGGTCCAGCCCATTCGTGTTCGCATGTCGTTCGCACAAAAAAGGAAATCAGCAACCTGCGATTGCTCGTGAGTTGCTGATTTGTGAATTTCACTGTTTTTTTATTTATTCGAAGTTCTTGAGTTCTTCAAGATTCTGCTCTATTTCAACCATCGTATTCTTATGTTTCTTCCATCCGAAGTAGGCACACGATGCTCCTGCGAGTACGCCGAGACAGATAAAGAATAGTCCGAGTGGCGAAGCGGTGTGTTCATAGAAAACGGTGGCACAGATGCCAAAGACGCCCAAGGATGGTCACCGGATTGTTCTAGTTCTTATATTTGGGGTTGGCAGTTAATGTGAACTTCTTGAGAGTACTCCAGTCGGATGCGTTACGAGAGGTCTGCAGTTTGAATGTTCCATCAAGCATCTGATTGTTGTACGTGTCAACAACTCTCTGGGTCAAATCAATAACATCATCGTCAGTGACTTCACGCGACTGAATAGAAGAGAGAACACCTGTCAGGGCCGCAACAAATTCCTTAGCCTGTGCCTGACCTTCTTCAGTCGGGACAACCCGCACGCTCTCTACATCTGCATACTTGTAGTAAACAACAGTCTTCTTGTTATCGTCCTTGTCGTCACCACAAGAGGTAAATACAACACTTGTCATTGTCATGCAGATTAAGGCAACTGCGGCCATCAGAATTTTTTTCATAATTGTTAATCGTTTAATGTAATTTATAAAAATGTAATTTAAGTTTCGCATTCGCTCAACTCTTTTGGAGTTAAGGAGTTATGGAGTTAAGGAGTTATGACATCAGTCTAGTATCTCCTCATCCTCCATGGACACGGTGCAAAGATACACATTATTTTTTAATTTCCGCACAAAAAAGCGAAAAAGTTGGCAGAAAAAGCCCGAAACGGTTTTAGACTGGGCGGGTGGCGTCGTAGAGCCATTGGCGGTCGGGGGCGTCGAGATGGGGCGAGAGGCGGTCGAAGACCATCTGGTGGTAGTCGTTGAGCCATGTGCGCTCGTTGTCGGTGAGGAGTGTGACGTCGACGGGTGCGGTATCGATGGGACAGAGCGTGAGCGTCTCGAACTGGAGGAAGCGGCCGAATTCGGTTTCCATATACGGCTGGACAAGCAGGACATTCTCGATGCGGACGCCAAAACGACCTTCGAGATAGATGCCAGGCTCGTCGGTGATGGTCATACCGGCATGAAGGGGCGCAGGGCGGTATTCCATGCGAATCTGATGAGGGCCTTCGTGGACGTTCAGGTAGGAACCGACGCCATGGCCTGTGCCGTGCAGGAAATTGAGACCGCTTTTCCATAGTCCCCTGCGGGCAACGGCGTCGAGCTGGGTGCCACTGGCGCCATCAGGGAATTTGAGCATCTGCAACTGGATATGGCCTTTCAGCACGAGGGTGTAGATGCGTCGCTGTTCGTCGGAAACGGGTCCGAGGGCAATGGTGCGCGTGATGTCCGTCGTGCCGTCAATATACTGTGCTCCGCTATCGAGCAACAGCAGTCCTTCAGGTTTCAGCGGGACGTCCGTCGCAGGCGTCGCCTCGTAATGCACGATGGCGCCATGAGCCTGATAGCCCGCAATGGTGTCGAACGAAAGACCCTGATACAAGGGCTGCTCAGCGCGCAGGGCGGTGAGTTTCCGGTCGACGCTCATCTCCGTCTGACCACCAGCCTCAACGGCAGGTTTCAGCCACCGCAGGAAACGCACGATGGCCACTCCGTCGCGAATCATGGCTTGCCGAAAGCCACGCTGTTCGGCATCGTTTTTGACGGCCTTCATCATCGGCACAGGCGAAGATAAACGTTGAACATTGAACGTTGAACATTGAACATTGAACGATGAACCTTGACCATTGACCATTATCTGCATCAGGCTGTAGCTTATCTCGTCGGGGTCGGCCAGGATGTTGTATTCGGGATAACGCCTAAGTCCTTCAGCGACAGCGGTATAAGGAGCCGTGGCAACACCGCTGGCAGCAAGATGCTGGCGTGCCTCGGCGGTGAGCTTCTCTTCGTGGACGAAAAGCGTTGCCGACTGCGTGCTGATGAGCAGATAGCTGATGAACACAGGATTGCAGTGGACGTCGCTACCACGCAGGTTCAGCGTCCAGGCGATATCGTCCAACGAAGCCATGAGCATGCCGTCGGCATGTTGCTCGCGCAGCGCCTTTCGGATGCGTGACAGCTTGGAGAGCGTATCCTCTCCGGCATATTCTATCGGCTGTGGAACAATGGGGCGCATGGGGATTGGCGGACGGTTAGTCCAGATGCGCTGCAGGGGGTCGAAATTGGTGCGCAGGGTGAGTCCGCCGTGCTGACGCAGTTCGGACGTCAGTTGTTGAACGGTGTTGGCCGTGCTGTCCATGCCGAAGAGTCCCACCTCTTTGTCGCGCTCGTCGGCCAACTGCTTGCCGAGCCATTCGGCAATGGTAGGTGTGCCCTCTACCTTCTCGCGCATCAGCTGGTAGCCGGTGCCCTCCAATTGCTGGGCAGCAGCTATGAAATAGCGCGAGTCCGTCCAAAGCGCCGCAGCATGGAGCGTCACGACTGCCGTGCCTGCCGAGCCGTTGAAACCACTGATCCACTCGCGGCCCTTCCAGTGGTCGGCCGTGTATTCACTATTGTGCGGGTCGGTGCTGGGAAAGATGAAAGCACCGAGGTGTTCGCGTCGCATTTCTTCACGCAGAGCGTCTAATCTTTGGGCGATTTTTTCCATTGAACATTGACCATTAACCATTGACCATTAACCATTGACCATTGACCATTAACCATTGACCATTAACCATTGAACATTGACCATTAACCATTGACCATTGACCATTAACCATTAACCATTGAACATTGACCATTAACCATTGACCATTAAATTAGATATTGAATGTTTTGAGTGCAAATTTACGAAAAAAAACAATAATATGTGATATTTCGCGTTATTAATTACGTGTTTGGACGTAAAATAGCGCTTCTAGGCCTGTTGTTGACGATGCTGACAAGAGCTTCTGCACAACAGGACGTTTCCTTCGCTCACTATTGGGCGTTGGAACCGTCGTTTAATCCTGCTGCCATCGGAAAGCAGCAGCTGATAAACGTGACGGGAGCCTACGCCATGAGCATGGCAGGATTTGAAAACAACCCCAAGACGATGTTTGTGGCAGCCGACATGCCTATCTATATGCTGAACGGCTATCATGGCGTGGGCCTGCAGCTGATGAGCGACGACATCGGACTGTTTAGGCACCAGCGTCTGACGGCCCAGTACGCCTATAAGTGTCAGATGCTGGGAGGCACGCTGAGCATTGGCATTCAGGCCGGCATGCTGAACGAGAAATTCAAGGGCAGCGGGCTGGATTTGGAAGAGACCGACGACCCAGCGTTTACCAAGACTGACGAGACGGGAAATGCACTGGACATGGCCGCCGGACTCTATTATCAGCACCGCCAATGGTATGCCGGAGTATCGGTGCTGCATGCCACTGCTCCATCGATAGAATTGGGCACTCGGTCAATAATTGATATAGCAAGAACATATTATTTGACCGGCGGATACAATATTCGGCTGCATAATCCGTTTATAACAATACACCCATCTGTGTTAGCGCGTACTGACGGGACGGCTTACAGAGTGGATGTGACGACGCGTGTGAAGTACAGCTACGAGAAGCGTATGTTGTATGCAGGATTGGCCTACAGCCCGACAAATTCGGTGACGGCACTCATTGGCGGAATCTTTCACGGCGTCTGTCTTGGCTACAGCTACGAGGCCTATACGTCGGCTCTTAGTTTCAAACATGGAAGTCATGAGCTGTTCGTGGGTTATCAGACGGAGCTGAACTTCACGAAGAAGGGTCGTAACAGACACCAGAGCGTGAGGGTGCTTTGAACATTGAACATTGAACATTGAACGTTGAACATTGAACATTGAACGTTGAACATTGAACATTGAACATTGAACGTTGAACATTGAACGTTGAACATTGAACATTGAACATTGAACATTGAACGTTGAACATTGATAAAAACGAAGATATGAAAAAAGGTATAATCATGATGCTTTCTGCCGTGATGGTGGTAGTGATGACAGGCTGTTTCGGCAGCAAGGCATCGTTAGCATCGGGCGGTGAAGTGACAGGAACGAGTGGCCGTGCATTTACGGAGCCAACGCCTCATGGCATGACGCTCATCAAGCGTGGTCACCTGAAAATGGGTATTGACAAGAAGGATTCGTTGTGGGGTAAGCAGACGCCTATCCGCGACATCTCCGTAGAGGGTTTCTGGATGGACGAGCATGAGGTGACGAACTCCATGTATCGCCAGTTTGTGAATTATGTGCGTGACTCCATTCTGCGCGAGCGTCTGGCAGACCCCGCCTATGGTGGTGACGAGAGTTACAAGATTGAGGAAGACAAGAACGGTGATCCCGTGCCGCCTCATCTGAACTGGAAGAAGGCACTGCCGCGCAAGCCGAACGAGGACGAGCAGCGTGCTTTCGAGAGCCTGTATGTGACCAATCCCGTGACGGGTGAGAAAGCCCTCGACTGGCGCCAGATGAACTACCGTTACGAGATTTACGACTATACGGAGGCTGCCAAGCGCAAGTATCGTCCGAATTTCGAGGAGCGCGTGTTGAATACCGATATGCGTCCTACGGGCAACGAACAGGTATGGATTTCGAAGGATACGGCCTACATCAACGACGAAGGTCAGATTGTGCGTGAGACTATCAACCGCCAGTATACCGGTCCCTGGGATTTCCTTAACACGTACATTGTTAATATATATCCCGATACGACCTGCTGGGTGAACGACTTCCCCAATGCAGAGAACGAGTCCTACATGCGTTACTATTTCAGCAATGCAGCCTATAACGACTATCCCGTAGTGGGTGTGACGTGGGAACAAGCCAATGCTTTCTGCGCCTGGCGTACGGAATATCTGTTGCGCGGACTGGGTCCTGCTGCACGGTTCGTACAGCGCTACCGTCTGCCGACAGAGGCCGAGTGGGAATATGCCGCACGCGGTAAGGACCAGACGGAATTCCCCTGGGAGAACGAGGACGTGATGAACGGCAACGGCTGTTTCTATGCCAACTTCAAGCCCGATAACGGCAACTATACCAAGGACGGTAACTTGATTACCAGTCGTGTGGGTATCTATTCGTCGAACTCGAACGGATTGTACGATATGGCAGGTAACGTGGCCGAGTGGTGCTCGACAATCTATACGGAGGCTGGTGTGGAGTCGATGAACGACATCAATCCCCAGCTCAGGTACAATGCCGCCAAGGAAGACCCCTATCGTCTGAAGAAAAAGAGCGTCAGAGGCGGTTCATGGAAGGACCCCGAGAGCTATATCCGTTCCGCTTGGCGTACCTATGAATATCAGAACCAGCCACGCTCGTACATCGGATTCCGTTGTGTGCGCTCGTTGGCCAATACCACCAGTGATAAGATTAAAGTAAAGAAAGGTAAGTAATCATGACTACATACAGCAAACTGAATATCGTCTACCGCTTACAAAAGTGGATGGACAGCGTGCCGGGACAGACGTTCCTGAACTACGCCTATAGCTGGGGTGCCTCTATCGTTATTCTGGGTACACTCTTTAAACTGACCCACCTGCCGGGAGCGAACTTCTTCCTATTCCTGGGTATGGGTACTGAGGTGTTTGTGTTCTTTATCTCAGCCTTCGACCGTCCGTTCGACAAGACAACCGACGGCATGGACCTCGACCTGCACGTAGGTGAAGAGGGAGTTGAGGCTGAAGCAGTCGCTCCTGCCGTTGCTGGCGGTGTTGCTGGCGGTGGCACGGTTATCATCAATGGCGGTGGTGCTGTCGGCGGTGTCGTAGGCAACGGAGAAGAAGCCGCCCGTTGGGAAGGTGGAGGTGTCAGCGGGGAAACCGCTGACCGCGCTGAGCACGCTGAAGGCGGAGCCATCAGCTTTGGCGGCGGCGCAGTTGTCGGTGGCGGCGTTGTTGGCGGTGTTGTTGCTCCCCAGCAGCCTGAAGTTCAGCCGATGGGTGAAGAGCTGAAGGAAGCTACCTCAAATTACATTGATGAGTTGAACCGTCTGACGGAGATGTTGACGCAGGTTTCCGAACAGAGCAAGCGCCTGACACGCGACTCAGAGGAGATGGAGAACCTGAACCGTACGCTGACAGGTATCAGCCGCGTCTACGAGATGCAACTGAAGAGTGCCTCGGCTCAGATTAGCACCATTGACGAGATCAATGAGCAGACGAAGCACATGGCTGAGCAGATTCAGGAACTCAACAAGATTTACGCCCGCATGATTGAGGCAATGCAGATAAAGGCTAATATTTAATCGGAATCACGGAATTACGGAATACCGGAATAACGAAAAATAATTATGGCAATCAAGAAAAGACCCGTTTCACCACGTCAGAAGATGATTAACCTGATGTACGTCGTACTGATGGCTATGCTGGCGTTGAACGTCTCGAATGAGGTGCTCAACGGCTTCTCGCTGGTGGAGGAAAGTCTGAAACGTACCACCATCAATGCCACGAAGGAGAATCTGGCCATCTACGACGACTTTGCCGTGCAGATGAAGAAGAATCCCCAGAAGGTGAAGCAGTGGTATGATAAGTCGCAGAAGGTGAAGCAGATGAGCGACAAGCTCTATAACCTTGCCGACGAACTGAAACTGGCTATTGTCCGCGAAGCCGACGGAGATGACGGTGACGTGAGGAATATCCGTAACAAGGAAGACTTGGAAGCAGCCACTCAGGTGATGCTGGCTCCCGGTCGCGGTCGCGGCAAGGAACTGTTCGACGCCATCAATAACTATCGTAATGAGATGCTGAAGATGGCAACGGACTATCACCAGAAGAAAGCTATTGCTTCGAACCTGACGACAGACATTCCCAAGGAAGTGCAAACGATGGGTAAGAACTGGCAGGAATATATGTTTGAGTCGATGCCTACTGCCGCTGCTGTGACGCTGCTGAGCAAGTTGCAGAACGACGTGCGCTATGCAGAGGGAATGATTCTTCATACGCTGGTGTCGAACATCGACGTGAAGGATATCCGCGTGAATGCGCTGAACGCCTTTGTCATTCCCAATTCGCAGACCATCGTCCGTGGCGATAAGTTCTCGGCACAAATTGTAATGGCAGCAGTCGATACCACGCAACAGCCTCAGATATTCATCGGAGGCAAGGAAGTGAATCTGCCTAACGGACTTTATGAAACGGTGACTGGTCGTACCGGTGACTTCACGCTCTCAGGATATATCCAGGTGGAGAATGGTAACGGCGAACTTATCAAGCGCAACTTCGAGCAGAAATATACGGTGGTCGATCCCTCGGCAACGGTCAGTGCCGACCTGATGAACGTGCTTTATGCAGGTTATAACAACCCGCTGAGCGTCAGTGTCCCAGGTGTTCCCCTCAACAAGGTGCAGGCCACGATGAGTGGTGGTACGTTGCAACCCGTAGGCCCAGGCAAATATATTGCCCGTCCGACGGCTGTCGGTCAGAACGTGACCATCACCGTGACGTCGACCAATACAGGACGCGCGCAACAGATGGGGCAGTTTACGTTCCGCGTACGCCGTCTGCCCGACCCCACGCCGTATATTGCTATGAAGGACGACTCCGGCAGTCCTGTGCGCTATAAAGGTGGCGGATTGTCGAAGCAGCAACTGATGAGCGTTGACGGTATTGGTGCCGCCATTGATGACGGCATTCTCGACATCGCCTTTAAGGTGCAGAGTTTCGAGACGGTATTCTTCGACAACATGGGTAATGCCGTGCCGATGGTTTCCGAGGGTGCCAGCTTCTCGGCTCGTCAGAAGGATACTTTCCGCAAGTTGCAGCGCAACAAGCGATTCTACATCACGCGTGTCAATGCGATCGGTCCTGACGGCATATCCCGTAAGCTGACCACTTCGATGGAGGTTATTGTGAAATAGTTTAGAGTTAACAGATAAGAGATAATAGAAGATATGAAAAGAGTATTGTTCTTATTGATGATAACGCTGGTGGCTGGAGCTGTAAGTGCTCAGCCTAAGGCTCGTCGACAGCAACAGCAGCAGAAAGCCCAGCAACAGCAGCAGGCACAGCCGGCGCAGAGTCAGGGAATGTCGATGCGTGCCCGGTTGTCGTTTCCTACTGCTGTGGAAATGCCCGAGAATGTCGTTTGGCGTCGTGACATCTATCGTGAGATTGACCTCAACGATGATGCCAATGCAGGTCTCTACTACCCCGTAGAACCCATTGACAAACAGCTGAACCTGTTTACCTATGTCTTCAAACTGGCGCTGAACGGCTACATCCCCGTCTATGAATATCGCTTGGACGGTAACGAGGTGTTTACCGATTCTGCCAAGGTTCAGATGAAGACGGTGTTGGACAACTATCACATCTTCTATGAAGAGCGTGACGGCAAACTGCGTGTTGACAACAGTGATATTCCCTCGGCAGAGGTGAAGATGTATTACCTGAAAGAGAGTGCTTATTTCGATGATGCCAACTCGACGTTCCACCGCAAGGTACAGGCCATGTGTCCGGTGATGATACGCGAGGACGACTTTGGCGGTGAGGCTTCGAAATATCCGCTGTTCTGGGTGAAGTACTCCGATTTGGAGCCCTTCCTGAGTCGTCAGACGGTGATGACCTCGAATCTGAACAATGCCGCAACGATGTCGATGGAGGATTATTTCACGATGAACCGTTACCTGGGTAAGATTTACAAGACCAACAATATGCTGGGTAAGACGTTGGCGCAGTATTGTCCGAACGATTCTGCTCTGGCCAAAGAGCAGAAGAAGATTGAGGCCGAGCTGAAGGCCTTCGAACAGAACATCTTCGGCGACCAGCATAAGAAGGACTCGCTGGATTCCATTGCCAAGCTCGATCCTCGCCAGCTGAAGACTGCCAAGAAGTCGAAGAGTGGCAAGAGCGGAAGTTCTTCGTCGGCAAAGGTCAAGAGCAGCAAGCCCAAGAAGAGCAGCTCTTCGTCGTCGGGCTCTGCCCGAATGAGTGTGCGCCGCCAAAGACACTAAGAAGTTGAGAAGTGAAAAAACTGGCATAATTATTGTTTATTTCAGATAAATTGTGTAATTTTGCCAGCGAATACGCAATTGAATCAATTAAAAAGGAAATTATGAAGAAGTTTTTTACTATCATGCTGATGGCTGTCGCTATAGCCATGCCGTCAAAAGCACAGACTAAATTTGGTATTCAGGCAGGTGTGAACCTGACGAATATCTCTGATTTTTCCTTCAGCCAATCGGGCGTTGAAAATGCCATTAAGAATAAGGCAGGTTTCTTTGTTGGACCGACCGTCAAGTTCACATTTCCTATAGTAGGATTGGGCATTGATGCTTCTGCTCTCTACGACCAGCGTGAGGGTAAGATTGAAAGTAATGGGGAAAGCAAGTCTCTTAAGTCACAGTCAATTCAGATTCCCATTAATGTTCGCTATGGTTTTGGTCTGGGAAGTTTAGCTGAGATTTTTGCTTTTGCTGGTCCTCAGTTTGGTTTCAACATTGGTAGCAAGACAAAAGAACTTGTTGACGATGTCGCCCAATGGACGCTGAAGAGCTCAAACTTCAGTGCAAATGTCGGTATCGGTGCAACCTTTATCAACCATATACAACTGAAAATCAATTATAATATTGCTTTTGGTAAGACTGGTGAGGTAGAGGTGAAGAAAGTTGGAGAAAAAGTTTGGGAAACTGTCACAGGTGCAAAAGAAAATGCTTGGCAGATATCTGCGGCTTACATCTTCTGATTTCACTCACACAAGCAATAATTGGTGCCTCCGACAATTTATGGTTGTCGGAGGTTCTTTTTTTATGATTATTAACCTTAAATGATGACAACACGTATTTTTGAACGTCTTATAAACAACTATTAATAGTTCGAACTAACAAATGAGTGAATTAAGGTTAAGAAGATGTCTCTTGGTGGGCATTATTGTAGTGTTAGCCGCACTGCCGCTTGGCATGTGTGCCCAACAACAGCAGCAATACCGCGTGGCGGCTTGCGACTGGATGATGCTGAAGCGCCAGAAACTGGGAGAGTTCCAGCTCGCCAAGGACATCAATGCCGATGGTGTGGAGGTCGATATGGGTCCGCTGGGAAAGCGGGTGCTGTTCGACAACAAATTGCGCGAACCGGCGTTCCAGCAATTATTCCGACGGATGGCCGACTCGCTGGGCATAGCGGTGCCCTCGATAGCTATGTCCGGATTCTTCGCACAGAGTTTCCTCGAGCGAGAGAACTACAAAGACCTGATAGTCGACTGCCTGAACACCATGGACGTTATGAGTGCCCAAGTGGCTTTCCTGCCCTTAGGCGGCAGTGGAAACGATTGGAAACAGCCTGGCGAAGCCCGTCAGGAGATGGTTCGTCGGCTGCATGAAGTAGGGGAGATGGCTCTTGCCCGAGGCAAGGTCATTGCCATTCGCACCCAACAGGATGCTCGCGCGAGCCTCGCTTTATTAAAGGAGGTCAATAGCAAGGGCATTAAGATTTACTATAACCTGCAGGATGCCGTCGATCAAGGGTTGTGTCCCTGCAAGGAACTGAAGACGCTGGGAGCTGAGAATATCGCGCAGATTCATGCTTCGCTGACCGATAGCGTGACGCTCGACAAAGACCCGCGTATTGATCTGCACAAGGTGAAGAAGACGCTCGACAAGATGAAATGGAGCGGGTGGCTCGTCGTGGAACGCAGCCGTAATGCCAACGACGTCCGTAATGTCCGAGGCAACTTCGGCACCAACGTTGCCTACTTAAAAGAGATATTTCAAAAACTAATCAAATAAGTCAAACTAAATGAAAGATTTTATGAAGAAGAATCAATTCTTTACGTACAGTAAGATGTGCGTGCTTGCCCTCACAGGAGCAAGTGCTCTGCTCCTTGCTTCGTGCGCCAAGGATGGTTACGACGACGAATCGTTCGACAGCGGTGTGTCGAATACGCAGGTAGCAACGATATCTGCCGAAGACATTACGATTACGCCCAGTGCAGACGGTAAGTCGCAGACCTTTAACTGGCCCGTCGTTATGGGAGCAGGAGGCTATCGTGTCAGTCTGATTGACGTAGCAAACCCCGACAAGCCGATTATCAACGACAGCATTGTCGACGGCTGCTCGGTAAAAGGTGATCGCGAAGAGGATGTCAACTACAAGCTGACCATTCTTCCCTTGGGCAACAAGCAGAAGAACAATACCGATGCCAGTGCCGCTGTGGAGAAGTTGTTCTCTACCTTTACTCCTACCTACAAGACCATCCCGGCAGGCTCGAACCTGAACGAATGGTTTGCAGCTAACCCGGTTCCCACCGAGGAAGGAGACAATCTGAACTATGACTTGGAGGGTGGTGCTACCTACACACTGAGCGGGGTGTTGGACTTCAACACGAATGCAGTCACGCTGCGTACCAATGACAAGGCCAAACATGCAACCATCTACTTCCAGAATGAGGCCTGCATTACCTTTGCAGCTCCTTTCAACATGAAGTATGTCGACATTGACTGTTCGGCACAGGAGATTGGAAGCACCAATCACGGTATCTTTGCCTTCAGCAAGGATCCTTCGTTAGCTCCAACGGGAGTAGATATCAATCCGGCACTGTACAAGTGGGATAAGCCAATGATTGAAAAGCCCGTTACGTTTGTTAACAGCAACTTCAAGAATGTGAAGAGCTATTTCTTCTGGGATAATCTGCAGACTGTATGTGCAATGACCATGCTGGTTGACAATTGCGTAGTACATCTGGCTCCTGAAAAGGCTTTTGCAGGAGGTGTCTTCTGGACCAACAAGGGTAGCGACGGTAGCGGTAGTCAGATTAATGAGCTCTATATCACCAATTCTACCTTCTACGAACTTGATGACTGCGTAGGTGACTATAAGTACTTCTATCAGGCCGGTATGAAGAGCGGTGAGGAAGTTTATGCCGAGAAGAGTATTGCCACCAACACGGTTAGTTATACTCACTCTACTTTCTACCATGTTACTTGGAACGGTGGTCAGTGGGGTAACTACAACCGTATGGGCGGTCGCGACTGCTCACACTGGATTATGACCGACTGTATCTTCTTCGACTGCTCACCCTCAGGCGTTCCCCGTCGTTTCCTGCACGGTAAGAAGAATCAGAAGTATGTCACCTTCAACAACAATACTTATATGAAGGCTGATGGCACTTTCCAAGATATTACAGAAGACGGCAGTCACGACTACGATCAATCTGGAACGACTATCGAGGAAGACCCGCAGTTTGCTAATCCTGCTGTTGGCGATTTCCATATCAGCGGTGCCACTCAGGTCGCTCGCAAGACTGGTGATCCACGTTGGCTTCCTTAATATATAATAAGGTCTAATAGTAAAAAAGAAAAGACTATGAAACATAAGATATTCAGTTTATGCCTCGGTATGATGTTGATGTTCTCAACATCGGCTCTGGCTCAGAACAAGACTATGACTGGTACTGTGGTCGATGAGCTCGGTGAGCCCGTTATCGGCGCTACAGTAACGGTAGCAGGTACGAAGATAGCCACCGTGACCGATATGGATGGTAATTACTCAATTTCTGCCCCTGCAGGGTCGAAGGTAACCATCAGCTACATCGGCTATTTACCCCAGACTGTGACGCCTGGCGGTACAGTAAAATTGGAAGAAGACAAGCAGACTCTGGAAGAGGTTGTTGTCGTAGGTTACGGCACGCAGAAGAAGGCTCACCTGACGGGTTCTGTATCGACCGTTGAAGTGGATGATATTCAGGACCTCGCCAATGGTGGTCTCGGACAGTCGCTCGCAGGACTTGTTAACGGTCTGTCAGTATCAGGCGGTGATGCCCGTCCCGGTGAGAATGCCCGTCTGGCTATCCGTGACGTCAACTCATTGGGTGAGGTAGGTTCTACCGCCCAGCAGCCGCTGTTCGTTATCGACGGCTACATTTATCCGAATGACGTGAAGGTGGGTAACAGCTTCCAGAACCTTGGTGCTGAGGCTTTCAACAACCTCGACCCCTCTGAAATCGAGAGCATCTCTGTGCTGAAGGATGCTTCGGCAGCTGTCTATGGTGCACGTGCTGCAAACGGTGTTATCCTCGTGACTACCAAGAAAGGTAAGCAGGGAGCGCCCAGCATCAGCTATAGCGGTTCTATCGGTATCACTGACGAGGTGGCTCGTCCCAAGATGCTGAGCGCTTATAACTACGGTCGACTCTACAATGCCATTGCAGCTGCCGACCCGACAAACACCAGCCTCAACCACACTACAGCACTGTTCCAGGCTGACGAATTAGAGGCCATGAAGGCGCTGAACTACGACCTGCTGGATAAATACTGGGAAACAGGTTACACTACCCGTCATGCTGTCAATGTCAGCGGTGCTGCGGACAGAGTAAGCTATTTTGGCGGTATTACCTACTTCAAGCAGGACGGTAATCTGGGTAAGCTTGATTACGACCGCTGGAACTATCGTGCCGGTATCGATGTGAAATTGAGCGAATACTTGTCAGCTAACTTAACCGTCAGCGGTGACTATGGTAAAAAGAACAAGCCTTTGGTAAAGGTGGGCGGTTCTGGCGATGAGAAGGACTACAACCTGTTGCTGACGCGTCCGACTTACTTCCCGGAGTATGTTGGCGGCTATGCCATTCCTGCCTACGGCGTGAGCGGTGGCCGTCGCAATCAGAATCAGGACTACCACTACGACTTGCTGCAGAATAATGGTGACTACAGCCGCAGTATGACGTCGAACATCAATATCGGTGCCAGCATCAAGTATGACTTCGGTTGGAGCAAGATCTTGAAGGGCTTGAAGTTGAGCTTCAGCTATTCGAAGAGTATCAACAACGACAAGACCAATCAGTATGGTTCGCGTTACACGCTCTATCAGATGCAGACCCGCTATGGTTCCGGCAAACACCTCTATACACCGACAAGTGGTGATGATCCCGATTTCAATTATCTGGATGCCTCGAACTTCAACGCCATGACGATGAAGAATGGTAACATGCTGTATCGTACAATGACACGTACGGACAACTACCAGATGAACTTCACTGCCCAGTATGGCCGTGACTTCGGCAAACACAGCATCAATGCCCTCTTCTCTATCGAGAAATCGGAAGCCGAATCAGAATATCTGATGGGCCAGCGCGAGAATCCGTTCCCATTCACAACAGGCCAGTCGAACTCTGCCGATGGTGAGCAGACAACGGTATTCACTCGTTACGAGAGCGGTACGTTGTCGTATATCGGACGTATCAATTACGCTTATGCCGACCGTTATCTGTTCGAGTTCCTGCTCCGTTCGGATGCTTCTACCAAGTTCGCTCACGAGAACTATTGGGGAACCTTCCCCGCAATCTCTGCCGGTTGGGTCATCAGTGAAGAGCCTTTCTTCCAGAACGCCAAGGGCCTGCAGTGGGTTGACTTCCTGAAGATTCGTGCCAGCTGGGGTCTCACCGGCCGTGATAACCTCGCTCCCTGGCAATGGATGCAGATTTATGCTCAGGACTCTAACCGCGGTCCCGTGTTCGGTACTGGTGTCAGCAACGACTCTGAGAACCGTATCACCATCAACAAGAACAACTCGGCCTTGAATACCGATGTTCACTGGGACAAGTCGTATAAGACCAACCTCGGTTTGGACTTCCAGGTATTGAACAAGCGACTGGCCGTTAACTTCGACTGGTATTACGAGAAGAACCGCGAGATGTTGCTGAACTTGGCTCAGGAGATTCCTACTCCTATCGGAACGCAGACAGCTTCTCAGAACCTTGGTGAGATGAACAACTGGGGTTGGGAACTTGGCATCACCTGGCGCGACAAGATTGGTAAAGACTTCAAGTATCGTATCGGTTTGAACACTGGTTACAACGACAACGAGGTGCTCGTAATGGACTTCGCAAAAGATTATATCTATCGCCAGATTACCCCTGGCAGCCGTACCGACATCGGTACTTGGGGAATGCAGTGCATCGGTATGTTCCGTTCGTTCCAGGATATTGAGGAGTACTTCGAGAAGTACAACATCACTTCGTACATGGGTATGAGCAAGGACAAGGTTCGTCCTGGTATGCTGATATATAAAGATGTACGCGGAGCCTACAATGCAGAGACAGGAACCTACGACGGTCCTGACGGTGTAGTTGATAAGGACAACGACCAGGTGTGCTTGAGCAATCGCTCGAACCCCTACGGATTTACCATCAATGCTCATGCTGACTGGAAGGGTATCTCACTGACTGCTCAGTTCGGTGCCTCTTGGGGTGGTTACACTACGCTGCCTTCAGCAGCCATCAGTGTGCCGTCCGCCTCGAATATCGAGTACTACAACATGCCTTCGTTCTGGGATCCTGACAATATGTATGCATATCAGGATGTCTATGACGGAAGCGGTAATCTTGTTGTCAAGCAGAACCGCGACGGAGAATATCCTAACCTCGCTTATCAGAGTGTGAACGCAGTGGCCTCCAGCTTCTGGCGTGTCAGTGCTGCCAGCGTGCGCCTGAGTCGTCTGACATTGGCCTATACCTTCCCCAACACTTGGTTCAAGAGCGTTGGCGTGAAGAATGTTCGTCTGAACATTACCGGTCAGAACCTGATTAACTTCTACAACCCCTATCCCGACAAGTTCACGAGCCCGATGGCAGGAACTTACGGCAACTATCCTACGTTACGTCGTTGGGACATCGGTATCAATCTGTCGTTCTAAACACTTAAAAGATTACGATTATGAAAAAAGCAATAAAATATTTCAGTTTCGGTCTCTCTGCGGTTTTGGCCTTGTCGGCTTGTAGCGACCAGTTCCTGCAGGACAAGAAGAACTACGACAACGTCACGACGGATGTATATAACTACGTGGAGGGTGCCAACGCCCGACTCAACGACATCTACGGATGGTGTCTGCCTCAGGTAGCCGACTTGACAACGGGAACGAACTACCTGTCGGTCTCAATCGGTAACAACGACGCTGCAGGCGGTGCTACGGAGGAATATGCCGGCTTCACCATCTACACCGACCCGCAGATTGCCCTGTCGTCAATGGGTACTTCAAATGGTGTGCCCGACTACTTCATGGGTGCTCATAACAACATCCAGAACTCTGTTTACGGACGTATCCGTAACATCAATGACTTCATCCAGGGTGTCAACGGTAGTACGTTGTCGCAAGAAAATAAGAATCTCATGCTCGGACAGGCTTATTTCTTCCGTGCATGGTGCTATTACAACCTGGTGAAATGGTATGGTGGTGTGCCCCTCGTAAAGGAGGTGCTTGAGCCTGTCAAGGAAAACTTCACGCCACGTGCTACTACCAAGGAGACCATCGAGTTTATTTGCAGCGACCTCGACCTGTCGGCTCGTCTGCTAGCTGAAAAGACCATGAAGGGCGGTTGGACCGGTGAAGACTGGGGCCGCGTCAGCACGGGTACTGCACTGGCTCTGAAGGGCCGCGTACTGTTGCTTTGGGCCAGCCCACTGTTCAACCGTGCCAACGACCAGGCACGCTGGCAGACGGCTTACGCTCAGATGAAGCAGGAACTTGACAGCATCAATGCCTGTGGCTATGGTCTGTTTAAGGGTTCTTCCAACGTCAACGGCAGCGATTTTGCCAATCAGTTCTTGTCGAGTTCCATCAATCCTGAGGCAGTGTTCGTGTCTCTTTACAACAACATCGTTGCTGATGGTTCCGACATCCAGCGCAACAACAACTGGGAACGTGCCATCCGTCCGAAGAACACGGGCGGTAGCGGTAAGAATGCCGGTCTGGCACTGGTCGAGCTATTCCCGATGGCCGACGGTAAGATGCCCGATCTGAACGTCCTGCCTGCACTGACGGAGGTTGGTAAGCGTACCTATACCGATACCTATACGAAGCTCGAGCGCAGTCAGTACACTTACGACGAGACGGCGCCTTACATGAACCGCGACCCGCGTTTCTATCGCACATTCGCCTTCCCCGGCTTCCGCTGGGCCTATAGTGGCGACCCTGTACCCGCTGATGCCAACAATCCCTCGTACGACAGTGGTAAGAACTACGTGCTGTGGAATTATGTATGGTATGTCGACCTCAACGATCAGGGCAACCCCGAGAGCGGCAACTCATATGGTGCCGACAACCTGCTTACCAGCAAGGCTGGCATCTATGTCCGCAAGAAGAGTGACGATTACGATGTGAACCCCTCACCGCTTTACAACTACGACCCCATTGCCAGCCAGCACTACTATTCCGGTGCTCCGCTCATCGAGTTGCGCTATGCTGAAGTGCTGCTCAATCTGGCTGAGGCTGCCTGCGGTGCAGGACAGATGGGCGAGGCTGTAGGTTACCTGCAGCAGATTCGTGCTCGTGCCGGATATACCGCTGAAAATAATTATGGTCTTCAGGCCAATCTGGGTACCGACCAGGCTGCTTGTATGTCGGCCATCCTCTACGAACGTCAGATTGAGTTTGCCTACGAGGGTAAGCGCTTCGACGATATGCGTCGTTGGATGCTCTTCGATGGTGGTACACTCACAGAACCTGCAGCCGATCCTGATTCAGAGGCTCAGCCGCTGCCATCTTCTTGGAAGGTTACTGGTTGGGGTGGCAATACCTGCACATGGTTAGGCTTCAAACCTTGGAACGGCCAGCGTCGTGAGCGCGTCGAGTTCCGTACGGGTAACCAGTTTGGCGTCGGTGGCACGACTGCCGACAGCGACCCGCTGGTTAAGGCTGGTGTTGAGCGTCCTGCCGGAGTTAACTTCAGTGTGGCAGACATCGAGTCACAGCTCACTACGCTGAAAACATGGTACAACACCAACCTCGTCACACAATACAAGGTTGGTGACGGCCGCGACTCACAGAAGAATGCCCTCTTCGTCGCTTTCCGTCCGAAGTATTACTTCCTCGGACTGGGCCAAGGAGCACAGAGCCACAATCCCGACCTTCCTCAGACCATCGGCTGGGCTGACTACAATCGCGGTGGCTCCAACGGCACCTTCGACCCTCTGGCCGAGTAAGACGGAATTAGACATAACAACAAAAGATTTCAACCTCATCGTTTTGGGGTTGAAATCTTTTACAATAAACACATTTGAAGTTTCCCGGCTCCATGATTATCAATGTATCGCAAGAGATAGAAAGTGTATGCCCTGAGTTTGTAGGGGCTTGTGTTGAGGCGCAGGTGATGAACTCGCCATACTGCGAGGAACTGTGGCAGGAGATAGAGGCGTTAGGCGAAAGGTTTCGCAGTGAACTAACTACCGAGTCGCTGAAGGATATGACGAGCATAGCGGCCACCCGACGAGTTTATAAGGCCTGTGGCAAAGACCCCTCGCGCTATCGTCCTGCGTCGGAGGCTCTCATACGCCGTATGTTACAAGGCAAGAAACTGTATCAGCGCGACACATTGGTGGACCTCGTTAACCTGGCATCTATAGCATACGGTTACAGCATTGGAGGGTTCGACGCAGACAAGTTTGTAGGCAACACGCTGACGTTGGGCATCGGACGCGAAGGTGAGCCCTATGAGGGTATCGGACGTGGTCTCTTGAATATCTGCGGCTTGCCTGTCTATCGCGACGCAGAAGGTGGCGTCGGCACGCCAACCAGTGACAACGAGCGCACAAAGATGACGTTAGACACACGCCACCTGGTAGTGCTCATCAACGGCTACGATGGCAACGAACAGCGTGTGCGTGAGAATGCCGAGTACATCCAACAATTGCTGCGCAAGTATTGCCAGAGCGACGGCGGTTCGTACTTCGTCTACAAATGACGTGTTAGTCCATCACCTTACGGGCTGAGCGGCGCTCTGCTCCCTGATGTGTGGCCGACAGCAGGGAAGTGTCGAGCCGACAGCAGGGAGGAGAGTGACGATTAGCAGGGAAGGTGACGGCACATAGCAGGAAAGGAAGTCGGAAACCATAAAAAATGAGGACACCTACCTCACGTAGGTGACCTCTTTCGAACTAAAATTAAAATCTTACTTTATAGTTATGTGTACTAACTATCCTTGTGTTTGGTTATGGAACCCAAGTAATTGCAGTTAAAGTATACCCTTGACCATTGATAATTAATCCTGCATATCCCGCAAGGTCTTCCATAATTTGTTGGGTTACGTTCACTTCAACATATGGCGCTTCAAATTTACAATCAAGAATTTGGGTATCAGTTCCGTTTTTAGTTGTTAAAACAGTTATCCACGGATTACTCGTATCTGTTACAACACCATAGAATCGAATTTTACCTGTAGCCGATGTAATTTTGGGGCCAGGTGTTGCTCGTACAGATCCATACCAGTTTGGATCCGCTGTTGTACCGTCTCCACCCCACAACACAGTTCCCTCGTAATCGGTAGTGCCACCAGTACTACTTGGATTCTCGACCGTGACATACTTCATAATGAAGTTGATTCCCTGTACTATGAGGCCACCAGACAATAGGGCTGTTGCCTGATCTTGTGTCAGTTCAAATTCTACCGTAACAGCTCCATCAGTACCCTTCGTCCAATGGGTTTGGGTTCCAATAACCGTCCAGGGATTGCCTACTGCAATCTGAACCTGCCATGAATCGTTGCCTTGCTCAAAGCCAATACCGGCAACACGAATCTTAGTCTTATCGGTCAGACCCGAAAGACTGCTGCCTGCAACACTAAACTGGTTGATGCCCCAGTTTGCCATATTTTTGCTCTGACCATTTCCGCCAAACAGAACCGTTCCTGCAGGTTGCGAAACGGCGGGTAATGTTGTGGCTTGATAGCTTAACCTATAGACTGTAAAATTGCCACCGGTGATGGTCAGTCCGCCGAGTCCCATCTGCTTGGGAGTGAGCGTACACGACTTAACAACACCCGCTGCGGCACGAGTAGCAACGGTCGTTGCCTCAACACCGTTGACATAAACACTACCTTCGCCCGTACCATATACATAAATGGTGGCTGCTGGAGTGTTAGAGATGTCGGAAGCGTCAACGGTCAGATTGCTATTACTGCTGAGTGCTGTCGTATTAACGGCAACCTCAGTACCCGTCAGAGTGCCAAAACTCGGTGCATCGCCGTCACTGCCGCCGTTATTGGTGTTTCTGTTGTTGTTATTGCCGCTGTTATTACCGCTGCTATTATTACCAACACGCTGGGCACCGAGTCCGCCAATGATGGTAATGTCAGTGATATATACATTCGTACCGGTAAGATTTCTTGATATTTGGAAGCTGGAGCAGCCTGCCATCTCAGAAGTAACCGTCCACACGAAGGTGTTAGGCTGACTACCATAGTAAAGGTTGTTGTAATCTTGCTCGTCTTCGATACTGTAGTTATTAAATTTCAAATAAAGCGTGCCACGCGCGTTGTTGTTTTTGTTGCGATAACCCGTGATGGCTATCTGGTCGCCTACAGCCAGAGGGTTGTCGAGAGTGACAGTAATGAATTTTTCTTCACCAGACTTATTAGCCTTACCGTCTACTTTTATAGAGTAATTATCGATAGTTGCGCCTGCTATCTCTCCGCCAATTGTTTCTTCATAACTCCATGCGAACTTGAGGTTGTAGAGCTTCGCAGGAACCTTGGTGTACCAAGGTTTGGCTGCTCTGTTACTCACCCAGCTTTGGAAACCTGTAAACGCGCTGTTAAATTCGACGCGCTCAGCTGGCCAAGGTGTTCCGACAGGAGCAGAGAACTTCTGTGGCACATCACCGATATAGGCTGTCAACTCTCTCACTTCATTACCATGTTTCACAGCAATGGGTATGTTGCTCAAGTTGGTGTAACTGGAATTGTTGACTGTAAATTTGACAGGACTAATTCCGTTACTGAAGTTGGTATATCCAGATCTGTTAGGGCTCACGCCATTCACATAGGTGTTAGCCATGATGGTCTTTTCAATACCCAACAACTGATTGACGTTCTCTCCTGCAACAGTAATGGAAATCGTTCCACCGGCAGCCAGCAGATTGATGTCGGTCTTGTTGTAGGTAGTGCTCTGCAGTCGGCTAGAAATGTTTGTCCAATCGTACTCCTTTTCATTATTGTTATTGAGGGTATATGGCACCTTGTAGGTCTTCGTTACGTAAGTAAAGGCGTCAAACACCACATCGTTGTAGTCGATATCGGTAGCATCTGCAGAACCCAAGTCCTCACAGAAGATACGTCCGTCGATGATTTCCTGCACGGTAATATTATCTGACAGGTCATCGCCACCACCGCCGTCGTTGCGCTCTGCCTTAGTCAGAGTGACAATCCAGTCGCTATAGTAGTCGTCATGTCCACCAGTTACTTCTACCCATTTCATGACACCCTTCGCATCAACGGGATAATACATTGCTTTATTCTGACCTGCCTTATACTGGTTAAAAATTAATGTAAGGTCAACAGCCTCTACTTCTTCTATTTGGGTTTCGCTTCTCTTAAAATTCTTACGTACTCGATAGATAGCTTGTTGTTCTCCAAGGCTATGATCTATACCGCAATACATATTGGTTCTATTGTCAAGCAGGGGAATTGGATTACCATTATACAGGATAAGTTCATCTGCAGAAGGACGCTCTACAGCATAAGTACCACCATCCCATACATAGTTAGGTCCATCAATCAAGTCACCATAAGTAAGATATTTAATCGCCTTCTTAGGAGTCTTGCCGTCATATTGATATACAACATTACCTTCGGCATCTACCATATCTTCATTTGTTCTGGCAAAGATGTCCTCACCTATAATAGATTCGTAATCGAAGCCCATGAACGAACGATTCCAGTTATCATTCAGGCAACATGCTTCAATAGAAGCGCATTCTCTTTGGTCTACAGCCCATTGAGCAATTGTTCTCCAACTTACCAAACTGGTGAAATCAGTATGACCTAATGAACCTTCAGAGTTGAAATAGCCAAACTTCTTTGTAGTGGAACCTATTGCCAACTGAATCTCGTCGGAATGATAGTTGCCATTAGGATTGGTATAAGTTACACCTTCTGAATTCAAAATATTAGGATAGGTGCTGCAAGTACCATAGTTGAAGTTGTAAATATGGTCCTTAATAGAGCCGTCTTCGTTGCAAGCAGCCAGATGATCCATGTGGTTAGAGCCTATTACTAAGCCATTATTTGCCGAAGTATATTGCTCAGAAGTGGGACAGCCTTCAGGCACAGTCGTACCACCCTTATATACCTGCTGGATAAAGAAGTCTGTCAATTGAGGATCTTCATACCTTTTAATTTTGTTCTGCTGGAAGTAGCGACGAACCAAATCCTTCTGATCTGCTGTCAGCTGAGGCGGTACAATATACGTGTTTGCCCACTCGTTACCATTAGCATTGATACTACGTGTAAAAGCACGAGAATAACTGTCACCTCCGAAGCCCCACGTATGCTGTGGGTCTGGCTCACCGTATGTGTCGATGAATACACTACTGAAAGCCTCCTTCTTGGCATCAATCATAGAACCCGAGAATTCATCGCGTGAACAACTGGATGTTAAATAGGCCGTCGTGAGCAGAGCCAATAATCCTATTCCAAAAAACTTTTTCATTCCGCTCATAAGATTTTAATTTTGTCTTGTTACGTAACTTAATTATCAATTGATGGTGCAAAAATACAAAGAAATTCCCTAAGTAAATGCATTTTAGTGTTAAAATCTATAAAATTGCGAAAAATAATGGTCATTTGTCTATAATATTTTGTAATTTTGAAGCCAAAATAGTAATTTTGGGACCGAATTAAGACACTTTTTTGAATTAAGCAAGATGAAAATGACCCACTCATTGATAAAGACGGCCTTGGGGGCAATGGTGCTTCTGAGTATGATGGCTTGTACAACAAACTATTATGACGAGGAGAAGTACAACGAATACATCAAATACAATTCTCCAGTAGATAGCGTTGACCAATATCACCAGTGGAGATTGACGGAAGAGCGCTCGTATAAGATTACTGCCAACGTCAATCAAGATGTTGAGAAGGTGATGTTGCTGACTGCCAACCCGCTGTTCAGCACAAAGGCCGAAGTAATGAACGAAAGTGTGATTGCCAAAGGGGAGTCGAAATGGATGATGGTCAGTGTGCCCATGATACAAACTACGCTCTATGTGGCACTCGTCGATAAGGATGGCATCTACTACGTAAAGTCCTTCCCTGTAACACAGACGGAGGTTAACTTTTCCGGTGGTATCAATACAGGAACCCCGATTGGTACCTTAAAACCGCAGACTTATTCTTATATATATGAAAAGGATTTCCCGTTGGTTGGCGACTACGACTACAACGATCTCGTATTCCGTATCGGTGTGGAACATACAACACCCAAGCAAGTGGTGGTTCACGTAACGCTGTCAGCTGTGGGCTGCGACGTTCAGCTTGCCGGATATTTCAGAGTGATGGGTTGCAATTTCGACGATATAGATAGCGTCACGACTGTCAACGGCAAGACGTTTAACGACAATTTGCCAGCGGGTTCGAAAAACTTTGTAAGAAGCTACGACCTGTTGATTTGTAGTCCAAAGAATCAACCTGTCATTACCGTGTGTGCTGATGCTCACTGGGCTATGGACCCCTATCAGTCCACGATGGAAAACACGGGGGCGATAGCCTTGCGCAAATACTATAATACGTCTTTGGACGCTAGCCCAGAGTATGAATCGAGAAATTCCGTCAGCCAGAGTTATATTATCTATTTCAAAGACTCTACGATAGCTGAAAACATAACGCTCGAGGAAATCGACCCGTTTATTGTCGAAAATTACAACGGCGGCCTATATGAAATCCATCTCGACGAGTTGAAAGCCTCCCAAGTGCTGTATAACTATCAGGTAGAGTTCAAAATCAAAGACCTGCCTTGGGCATTGTTGGTACCTTCTAATGACTTCAAATATCCGCTAGAGGGTGTACAGATCGGTTTCTACAAACGCACGGATACCGGTGTGGTATTCAGTGATGGAGCTTATAAAACCACAGGCCACGCGTTTGGCGCATGGGTGGAAAATCACAAGGCAGCCCTTGACTGGTACAACTACCCTGACGAAAGTCAAGTCTGGATATTCTAACAGCTTTTATTCTAACGTAGCTGCCTCAAGTCTATTTGCTTGTAAGCAACACGCTGTCGTCGCCATGTGTAGATACAGTGTAGTGTGCCGTCACGACCTTGGATGATGGCAGGATAACTGTATTGGTCGATGGGCGAGTCCTCCAGCGTCAGTACGTGGCGCCAATGCGTGCCGTCATCACTAAGTGCTATAGAACAGGGTGTTCGCACACCTTTCTTGGTCAGGGGTAACGTCTCGAAATTATTGTAGATGAGCGCGTGGCGACCGTCAGCCAGTGTTACTGCATCTGTTCCGCTCTGGTTGTTCTCTACTTCAGACAGGGTGACGGGTGTCCATGTGTTACCACCATCCGACGAGAACGAGGTGGCAAGACGGGCATTATGTGTACGCATCAAGACTTGCAGACGACCATCCTTCAATTTCAGGATAGAAGGCTGGATGCAGTCGATAGGATGACGCTCATTGTCATCCGTCTTAATGGCTTCCGTCGATTCCACAGGGATGTATTTCCAATTCAGTTCACTGACAGGTTTGTCCGTTTTCCAAAGCCCATCACTCAAGTCGAGAATCTCCATGTGGAAGCGCCAGCCATTACCCTCAGTGCTTGAGCCACAGAGCAGACGATTGTTCACGAGTTCAGGCTTGTTCTTGATGGGGCCAAGGAAAGCACGCCCTTCCGAGTCAAAAGGCAGAGGCTCCTTATCGCTCCACGTCTTTCCTCCATCCTTCGATTTTGCCAACCAACCTGTCCAGTCGCCTACGCTACTGCCTATTTTGAAGAAGAGCCATAGTTCACCATTGGGCATTTCGAACAGCACAGGATTCCAGCACGATTTGCGCTTCAATGTCGTGGGAACGTTCTGCAGACGGGTGGTCTTGGTAATGTAGTCGTAGGTATCCTCGTCATGTGTGCCTTTTTTTGCGGTCAAACCACAAAACACACGACGAATTGGTCCCGCCGTTGCCGGTGTCGTGTCGTCCTTCATACCAGAAAGACCAGCAAATTTGGCGCGTGGGTCGTTAAGGTCCAGCACACCATCAGCAGCAAGAATGGGAGTACTCCACTTGTTGGAGCCTTTCTTCTTGATATTTACATAGATGCATACATCTGGATCTTTCTCGTGTGTACCACCGAAGTATGCAGCCACTAAGTCACCTTTCTTCGTCTCCACAATGGTTGAGGCATGAGCCTCTGGGAAGAAGGTCCTCTCATAGAGGAATTCATCCTTCATGATAGCTGGATGCGAAGTTGGAATGTCGCAGCTAAAGTCGTAAGTACCAGAACCAATTTCTTTTGTCGTACCATCAGGCAGATAGACAGTGGCTGTTGTGTTGCAGGGAATTACCACGTGCCAATCAAGGTGCTGCAGGTTTTTCTTCCAGTGGCTTGTAATGCTTCCATAGGGTGAGTCAAAGCTTACATTCGCCCATTCGCAGTCTTGGATGTCGAAGGCAGGCTTCAGTACAATATGTTTGTAAGCATCTGTGCTTCGTATTCCTCCTAAATATTGATAGCACCACGTGAGCAGGTCGCCTAACAGCATCACGTGATTGCCGCTGTTCATCTTTGGATTTGCTTTGTCGCCATTCCATAATTCCCAAATGGTTGTCGCCCCCTGCTCCGTCATATAACCCCATGACGGATAGGTACGCTGTGTGGCCAAGAGATAGGCTACGTCGCTGAAACCATTATCGCTCAGACCTCTGAGGAGCCAAGAGATGCCAATGACACCACACGACACATGGCCTTTGTTTTGGACACAGATGTTTTCAACAATCTGCTTCACCACATCTTCCTTACAATCATTAGGTACAATACCCAGCGCCAACGGTAGCACATTTGCCGTCACCGTATTATTACCATAATATATTGAGTCAGGATAGAGCACGTGGCCAGGGCGTGGACTGGTGCCTCGCTTGATGGCCAGGAACCGCTTGTTGAAAGCCTCCGTCATCTGTTCACGAATGGGTTGCCACAGTTCCTTCTCACAACCCCACTGCTCCATCAGTTGCAGGGTACGGATGATATATGCTGTAGAGATGAGCGTCACATCCGTTTGTCGCGCAGGATCTTGCGAGTGGATGAGTTCCAGCTTTTCAGGAGGTACACACCAGTCGGCATACTTTCCGCAATGGATGATACCGTCCTTGGAGTATTCCTCAATGATATGTTGCACCCATTTCTTGATGGCTGGATAGCTTTTATCGATGGCCTCGCGGTTACCGTATTGTCGCCAAAGCATATCACAACCAAAAGGCAAAGCCGCCGCCCACGCTACATCGTCGCTGTAGTAGTTCCAGAATGCTGGCGCTACGTCAGGGACACATCCGTCTGTGCGCTGTGCCTCACAAATGTCACGCATCCATTTTGTATAGAGACGCTCGTTGTCGAACAAGAACGACTCACCCAACGAACCCATCGTCCTATCGCCCAGCCAAGGCTGACGCTCGTCACGTTGCGGACAGTCAACAGGCATTCCCTTGTAGTTGTCCAAAACACCCCACCAGGCATTCTTCATCACTTTATTCAGGATTGTATCAGAGCATTCAAAATGGCCCGTAGTTGCCATCTCGTCAGCCACTACTTCTGCGATGAAATCGTCTTTTTTTGCATTTTTCAGTCCAATAACCTCAGCGTACTTGAAACCATGATAAACGAATGTCGGAGTCCACCATCGACCGTCTGCTCCTTCCTCACCATTGCAGACGTAAATGTCTGTCGAACGGGCATTGCGGAAATTGTCGCGGTAGAGCGTGCCGTCAGCGTTTAACTTTTCGGCATAAACGATACGGATGGTGTCGCCCTTCTGTCCACGAACGCGAATCTTCAGCCATCCTGCAATATTTTGACCGATTTCAACGAGATTTCCTTTTATGGATGCTGGTCGTATTTGTTGTAACACCTTCATGCCTGGCGTCATCTGAGCCCGAAGATAAGCCTGAGGAATATCCGTACGTTCAGCTTTCAACCATTTCGAATCGTCATAGCCTACCTCACTCCAGCCCAGCATTTCCCTGCGAGCGTCATACTCCTCTCCGTCGTATTCGTTATTGGCGCGGATAGGTCCCTCAGCAGTAATCTTCCAGCCCTTGTCATCGGTCTGCAAGCGCTGGATGGTTCCGTCAGTATATTCCACAATGACATTGATGCGGCATTTCGGATAGCCAAAAGTATGAATCTTATACGGCTTATGCTGTTGCATAGGGAAATAACGCCCGTTGCCAAGGACAATGCCGAGGCAGACGTCAGATGTATGATGTAAGATGTAAGATGTCACGTCATATGTATTGTAATAGATGGTCTTCCGATAGTCGCTGGGCACAGGCGTCAGCACTTTGTCGCCCATACGCTGACCGTTGACGTAAAATTCATGCAATCCGATGCCAGCGACATATGCCGTTGCTCGCTTTATTGCTTTGTCCTTCAAATGAAACTCCTTGCGCAGATAGCGTGCAGCCATGCGTGTGTGCATACCTCTTTCTTCACAAGGCAACAGTTGTTCCAAACCTATCCAATAGCCGCTCCATTTACCTTCGTCGAGCAGTCCGATGCTGAAACACTCCTCGCTGCTCCAACCGGACTCACCAACAGTGGTCCAAACCTTAACCTTCCACGTGCAAGCTGTATTGCTCTTTAACTGAGAGCCGCCATAACGCACCCACAGCTGTTGGTCGCTCTCCACACGCCCAGAGTTCCACAACTCGCCCTGATCGCCGCTGACAACTATCTGATAAGCCGTTTGGCACACATTTTTTTTATCGCTGGTAATCTGCCACGAGAAACGTGGCTCGCTGGTATCAATGCCCAGCGGTTCATCCAAGTTCTCAACGCGCAAGTTCGTCACTTCCACTTTGGCAAAAGCCAACAAGGGCAGCAGAGCAAACAAAATAATAAGAAATCTTTTCATACGTATAATCTGTGATTGCAACGCCACACTTTGTACCTTTAGGTCAAAGAAATCCGTGGTTCATTCATTCAGGTCACGTTCTTTTGCCTTGTAACCATCAGGCGACAGTTCCGTCTGATCTTTCTTCAGATAGTCTTTGGTGCTGTCAATGGCGATAAGTACACCATCCTCCACACGAGCTGACTGTGGATGATAGCGAAAGGTGAGCACCTTGTTATCAAATTCACCAAGATATTTCAACTTTCCAGTGGCAGCAGTCATCCACCAAACATTTTTCTTCTCGCCACTGATTTTTGTCAGGTCGAGCTTCATGTTGTTATTATTGTAATTGTAAACGAGCAGATAGTCGTTGCCGCGCGTTGCAATCAGACGATTGTATTTCTCACCATTCTCCAAAATAACACTTTGATCTGGAACACGCTCAAAATAGGGGAACGACAAGATGAGCCGCTTCAGATATTGCATCTGGTTGTAGCCAGGATCTTTCAGCCCCTGATACCACGCCTTCACGTCGCCAGCATCACCATAACTCGTGGGATAACCAGGCTTCAACATCTGCATGATGGCATTATGGCCATAGGTATGACCGCAACTTCCCGCGAACACGCTCCAATAGGCGTAGCGGCGCACGTCGTAATCCTTCCAACGCGGCTCGTTAGCGTCGTGCAGTCCCATAGGGATGTCTTCATACGAAGGCTCAGCGTCCAATACCGGCTTGATGGGGTTGTACTTCCACGTGGAGTCGACATACATCCAGTTATCCTCCTCCGTATTGTCAGGAATAGGATAGTCGGCATTGCCCATGCGCTGTCCGTAGCGGCGATGTCCGCTCTGGAAAGTATGGAAGTCAATCCATGAGGCTTTTGACCACCATTTGGCAGAGGTGTAACGTCCACGTGGATGATAAGTCATGAGGTGGTTCTTGTCTATCGACTTGATGGTTGTCGCCAATGCTTCCCATACTTCAGGCTTGATGTCACCCTGGATGTCGCCACCCATAAACCAGATGATGTTCTTCTTGTTCTTATAGCGATTGGCGAGGAACGTGCCATACTTCTTAGCATCCTCCACACTCAGTTTGCCGTCCTTCACCAATCCACCCCAGATACACACCATTCCGATATAGATGCCGTGCTGGGCGGCCATATCAACGATATAGTCCATGTGGTCCCAATAGCCATAGATGCCTTTCTGGTTAATATCTTTGAAATTCCAACCATCAATGTTTGACATCTGACCATAGATATTGTAAGCAGGAACGCCATCAATCGTTTGTACTTGCACAACGTTATATCCTGCCTTGGCACACGATTGCAGATACCATTCCGCCTCGGCCCTGTCGAGTCGTTCTGGTAATAGCCAACCCGTTTCTCCTAACCAGAAGAAAGGCTGCCCGTTTTCAAACTGCAGATAACGCTGGTTATCCGATACCTTTAACTTGCCATTGTCCCATGGCTTGTTTGCTGCCTGTGCTAAAAATATCGACAACATCAGGCAAAGCATCATCAGTATTCTTTTCATACGCTTTTTTGTTCTTTATTTAAAAGACTGACAAAGGCCGTTTTTGTCGTCATCCTTAAGGATGGGAGTAAAAGTAAAGGAGAACGAAATGTTAAGAAATCAAAAAAACATCTATATAAATAAGGTGTAACCAAAACTTTTCTCTACTTTTGCAGCCCGAAAGAAAATAATAAAGACAAGTATATGCAAAAGAATTTGGTAATCGTTGAGTCGCCTGCAAAGGCTAAGACCATTGAAAAGTTCCTGGGAAAGGAGTATAAGGTAATGTCGAGCTATGGTCACATCCGTGACCTGAAGAAAAAGGAGATGAGTATCGATACGGATACGCTCGAACCTGAATACGAAATTCCTGAGGAAAAAGCTAAACTCGTCAAGGAACTGAAAACGAATGCCGAGAAAGCCGAGAAGATTTGGTTGGCATCCGATGAAGACCGCGAGGGAGAAGCTATCTCATGGCACCTGTGTGAAGTATTAGGGCTGGATGAAAAGAAGACGAGTCGTATCGTATTCCACGAAATTACGAAACCGGCTATTCTGAAGGCCATTGAGACTCCGCGTCATTTGGACATGAATCTGGTGAATGCCCAGCAGGCTCGTCGCGTACTTGACCGTTTGGTGGGCTTCAAACTCTCGCCAGTATTGTGGCGAAAGGTAAAACCAGCCTTGTCAGCTGGTCGTGTGCAGAGTGTTGCTGTACGTCTAATAGTTGAGCGCGAGCGTGAAATCCAGAGTTTCAACAGCGAGCCATACTATAGCGTCAATGGTATCTTTGCCCTTACCAATGCCGATGGTTCGCAGACAGAGGTCAAGGCCACACTTGCCCAGCGTCTGAAAACCCACGAGGAAGTGGAACAGTTCTTGGAGAAGTGCAAGGATGCTTCATTCACTATCGAGTCTGTGGTCAAGAAGCCCATGAAGCGTACGCCCGCTCCCCCCTTCACCACGTCGACGCTTCAGCAGGAAGCTGCCCGCAAACTGGGCTTTACCGTCAGTCAGACGATGATCGTTGCCCAACACCTGTACGAACACGGACTCATTACTTATATGCGTACGGACTCTGTCAACCTCTCAGGTTTGTGCATCAATGCCAGCAAAGAGGAAATCACGAAACTCTATGGCGCTGAATATAGCAAGGTGCGTCAGTATCATACCAGTGCGAAGGGTGCTCAGGAGGCTCATGAAGCCATCCGTCCTACCTATATGGAAAATACCACCATTGAAGGTTCTTCGCAGGAGAAGAAACTCTACGAACTGATCTGGAAGCGTACTATTGCCAGTCAGATGGCTGATGCAGAAATGGAGAAAACCACCGTAAACATCACTGTCAGCGGTGCTGAAGAATTCTTTGTGGCTCAGGGCGAAGTGGTAAAATTCGACGGTTTCATCAAGGTCTATCGTGAGTCAGTGGATGACGACGAACAGGAAGAAGAAAGCCACGTGCTGCCTCCTTTGAAAAAAGGTCTGGAACTGACTCGTCGCGAAATCCAGGCTACAGAGCGTTTCAGTCAAGGTCCGTTACGCTATACGGAAGCTTCGCTCGTTCATAAACTGGAGGAACTGGGCATTGGTCGTCCTTCAACCTACGCTCCTACTATCTCTACTATCCAGCAACGTGAGTATGTCCACAAAGGCGACAAAAAGGGCGAGGAGCGCTTCTATACCATCGATACGCTGAAAGGCAAGGTGGTCACTCAGAAGAAACGTAAGGAGATGGCCGGCTCTGATAAGGGCAAGCTGTTGCCTACCGATATTGGTATCGTTGTGAACGACTTCCTGATGAAGTTCTTCCCAACTATTATGGACTACAACTTCACCGCTAAGGTGGAACAGGACTTCGATAAGATTGCAGAGGGTGATGAGAAGTGGACAGACATGATGAAGAGCTTCTATAAGAAGTTCGAACCTACTGTCGAGAAGACCATGAACGCCCGTCAAGAACACAAGGCCGGTGAGCGCCAATTGGGTAACGATCCCAAAAGCGGACGTCCCGTCTTTGTCAAGATCGGCCGTTTCGGACCTGTCGTTCAGATTGGTACTGCCGACGATTCCGAAAAACCCCGCTTTGCCCAGATGCCTAGCGAAAAGAGCATAGAGTCTATCACGTTGGAGGAGGCTATGGAACTGTTCCAGTTGCCTCGTACACTGGGTGATTTCGAAGGCTCGCCCGTAGTTATTGGCACAGGACGCTTTGGCCCTTATGTGCTCCACCAAAAGAAGTACACCTCACTGCCAAAGGACGCTGACCCCATGGATATTACCCTCGAGGATGCTATTGCACTCATTAAGGAGAAGCGTCAGCAGGAATCAGAGAAACACCTGAAGTCGTTTGACGCTGACGGTAAGATGCAAATCCTGAACGGTCGCTACGGTCCCTATATTGCCTTCGACGGCAAGAACTATCGCATCCCCAAGGCCTTGCATTCCACTGCTTCGAAGCTGACCTTTGACCAGTGCATGGAAATCATCGAAAAGCAGAAGAAATGAGACGCATCATCCTCATTGGCTACATGGGTTCCGGCAAAACGACCGTAGGCAAGGCCCTCTCGAAAGAGACGGGTATGATGTTCTACGATCTGGACTGGTATATCGAAAGCCGTATGCACAAGACGGTATCGCAGATTTTTGCCGAGAAAGGTGAAGAGGGCTTCCGCAAGATAGAATATAATCTGTTGCACGAGGTGGCAGAATTTGAGGACGTCATCATCAGCTGTGGTGGCGGAACGCCCTGCTTCTTCGACAACATGGACTATCTGAACCAGCAAGGTGACGTCGTCTATCTGAAGGCCACTCCCGAGACCCTATACAAGCATCTGCTGATGGCTAAGATTGAGCGTCCGTTGCTGAAAGGTAAGAGCGCTGAGGAATTGATAGCCTATATCACAGAACATCTGGAGCAGCGCGAATCGTTCTATCAGAAAGCGCGCTATACCCTTGATGTCAACGTGCTTGACGACTATGACAAGATTAGCATCAGCGTAGCATCTCTTCGTTCCCTGTTAAACCTATAAATAAACAACTCTAACATTCCTGATATTACAATGAAGAAATGGACCATCGATGACTCCAAGGAACTCTACAACATCAACGGGTGGGGCACCAGTTACTTCGGTATCAACGACGAAGGTAACGTCTATGTGACACCGTGTAAGGACGGCACGCAGATTGACCTGCGCGAAGTGATGGACGAACTGTCGCTGCGTGACGTTCAGTCACCAGTATTGCTGCGTTTCCCCGATATTCTCGACAATCGTATCGAGAAAACGTGGAGCTGTTTCAAGAAAGCCGCCGAGGAGTATGAGTACAAAGGCGAAAACTATGTGGTGTTCCCTATCAAGGTCAACCAGATGCAGCCCGTCGTCGAGGAAATTATCTCCCACGGACGTAAGTTCAATCTGGGCATTGAGGCAGGTTCGAAACCCGAACTGCACGCTGTCATTGCCGTTCAATGTCAGAGCGACTCCATCATCATCTGTAATGGCTATAAGGATCAGTCGTATATCGAACTGGCTCTGTTGGCACAGAAGATGGGCAAGCGTATCTTCATCGTCGTTGAGAAGTTGAACGAACTCGATATCATTGCCCGTGAGGCCAAGAAACTGGGCGTTCGTCCCAACATCGGTATCCGTATCAAACTGGCTTCTTCGGGTGCTGGAAAATGGGAAGAGAGTGGCGGCGACGCCTCGAAATTCGGACTGACGAGTGCCGAACTTCTGGAGGCTCTCGACCTGCTTGAGAAGAAGGACATGAAAGACTGTCTGCGCCTCATCCATTTCCATATCGGTTCTCAGATAACGAAGATTCGTCGTATCCAGACGGCTCTGCGCGAAGCCTCGCAGTTCTATGTGCAACTCCACAAGATGGGCTATAACGTTGATTTCGTCGACTGTGGCGGTGGTTTGGGTGTCGACTACGACGGCACGCGTTCTCCTTCGAGCGAGAGTAGTGTCAACTATTCTATTCAGGAGTATGTCAACGACTGTATCTATACTTTCGTGGATGCTGCCAACCGCAACGAAATCCCCCACCCCAACCTGATTACGGAGAGTGGCCGTTCGCTGGCTGCTCATCATTCCGTGTTGGTGATTGACGTGTTGGAGACGGCTTCCTTGCCAGAGATGCCTGAGGAGTTTGAACCTGATGAGAACTCACACCAGTTGGTGAAGGACCTCTATGAGATTTGGGACAACCTGTCGCCTCGCAACGTGCTCGAGGACTGGCACGATGCCGAACAAATTCGTGAAGAAGTCCTCGACCTCTTTGCACACGGTATCGTAGACCTGAAGACGCGTGCTGAGATTGAGGCCATGTATTGGAGCGTCTGTCACGAGATTCACGCCTTGGCCAAGAACCTGAAGCACGTGCCTGAAGAACTGATGAATATTGATAAGTTGCTGGCAGACAAGTACTTCTGCAACTTCTCGCTATTCCAGTCGTTACCTGACTCATGGGCTATCGACCAGATCTTCCCCATTATGCCTATTCAGCGCCTCAACGAGCGTCCTACACGTAATGCCACCATTCAGGATATCACGTGCGACTCGGATGGTAAAATTGCCAACTTTGCCACCAACCGCCATAACTCGCATTCGCTGCCCGTTCATGCATTGAAACGTAACGAGAAATACTATCTGGGCGTCTTCCTCGTAGGAGCCTATCAGGAAATCTTAGGCGATATGCACAACCTCTTTGGTGACACCACTGCTGTCCATATCTCCGTGAAGGACGGAGGCTATCATGTCGACCAGGTATTCGATGGTGAGACTGTCGAGGAGGTTTTGGAGTACGTGCAGTACAATCCCAAGAAACTGGTTCGTCAGCTGGAAATCTGGGTGGCCAAGAGTGTTAAGACCGGCAAGATTACCCTCGAAGAAGGCAAGGAGTTCCTCAGCAATTACCGGTCGGGACTCTATGGTTACACCTATCTTGAGTGACGTAATACCGTAATAACGAAAATAAAAAATGAAAGAAAAACTAACGATAGTAAAAGTAGGAGGAGCTGTGGTCGAGGACGAACTGCAGCTCTCTCAGTTGTTACGCAACTTCTCGGCCATCGAGGGACGTAAGGTGTTGGTACATGGTGGTGGTCGTAAAGCTACCAAGATGGCAGAGCGACTCGGCATCGAGACCAAGATGGTCAACGGACGCCGCATTACCGACAGCGATATGCTTGAGGTAGTAACGATGGTATATGGCGGTCTGGTCAACAAGAACCTTGTGGCTCGTTTGCAGGCCAATGGTGTCAATGCGATTGGCCTGACTGGTGCTGATGCCGACATTATCCGCAGTCACAAACGCCCCATCAAAGTGGTCGACGGTTTACCCGTCGACTACGGCTTCGTAGGTGACGTTGACAACGTCGCAAACGAAACTCTCGCGCACCTCATCGAGGCAGGCATCACTCCTGTGATGGCTCCACTCACGCACGATGGCGAGGGGCATATCCTCAACACCAATGCCGACACCATCGCCTCAGAGACGGCAAAGGCACTGGCTCAGCAATACGACGTGACGCTGATCTTCTCGTTCGAGAAGAAAGGCGTGCTCTCGAATCCTGATGATGACGACTCGGTGATTCCCGTCATTACGCGTACGTTATTTGAAAAGTACAAAGCCGACGGTACCATCAGCGGCGGTATGTTACCCAAAATCGAAAATGCTCTCAGTGCTGTCGATGCTGGCGTCTCGAAGGTGATTATCACCCTCGCAACGGCTATTGACGGCCAGCACGGAACGGTTATCGAAAAATGAAAACCATCAGTTTCCAGTCCGACATCCTGCCGCTGAAGAACGAACTCTACAGAATGGCACTCCGCATCACGATGAATCCTGCGGAGGCAGAGGATGTGGTGCAGGAAACGATGATGAAGGTCTGGAACAAACGCGACAGTTGGGAACAGATAGACTCGATAGAAGCCTTCTGCCTGACCATCTGCCGTAACCTGTCGCTGGACAAGGCACGACGCATGGACAATCAGACGCAGTCGCTGGATGCATCCATCCAACCCCACGATCAGCATGTGGCTTCCAATCCAGAGGAACAAACCATCCAGAACGACAGGGTCCGACTGGTGCGACAACTCATCAGCGCATTGCCTGAAAAACAACGTAGCTGCATGCAATTACGCGATATGGAGGGTAAGAGCTATAAGGACATTGCCACCATTCTCGACATCACAGAGGAACAGGTGAAAGTCAATATTTTCAGGGCCCGACAAACAATTCGCGAAAAATTTAAGAAATTCCTGTAACTTTTTGTTTTGACAAACGTCTTTAATATAGAGAACGGCCAAAAGCGAATAGCTAAAGGCCAAAAGCAAAGCAATATGGACTACAAGTACATCGAACAACTCATGGAGCGCTATTGGAACGCGGAGACTACCCTCGAAGAGGAGAGCATCCTGCGTACCTTCTTCCGTCAGGAGAATATCCCTGCGGAGATGGAACCCATGCGCGCACTCTTTGCTGACGAGGCAACCCACCAGACGTTGGGCGACGACTTCGATGCCCGTATGCTTGAAATGGTAAACGAAGAGCACGCTCCCAAGAGCGTGGAGGCTCGCACGGTGACACTCACCCAGCGACTGATGCCACTCTTCAGGGCCGCAGCCGTTGTGGCCATCATCCTCACCCTTGGCAATGCTGCTCAGGCTCCATGGGATTCCACATGGAATACTCCTGACGACTATGCCAGCAATCTGCAGGACGCTGATACCGTAGCGGCAGTAAGCCCTGTGCAGGTGGCTAACGTGGGTGAGATGACAGGCGATAGCACCAAGGTGCTGGCTCCGGCTCTGCCTACTGACTGAGATTATATTTCTATGCTTTCTCTATATTATTAATCAAGTTTATTCAAAACGCTATCCATGAAACCAATACGGGCTGCCCTATCTGATGTGTCAGGGGCAGCCCGTATTTTTGTCGTCTATACGCTTAGCGCTCGTCAGCTCTTTTCATGTTCAGGTGGAGCTGGTAGATAGCCGGCAGGAGGATGAGCAGCGAGAAGAACACCGCTAACACCACATGCATTTCCGACCCCTTGAAGATATCAACGAGTTTGATGTCAGGATTGGGATAGAGGGCGTACATCACAAATGCTGCACTGTTGTTTGACCAGTGATAGGCTACTCCGGGCAGTATCGACCCTGTGCGCCAATACATCCATCCCAGCAACAATCCGATGATAAAGGCATGAGGCATCTGCGCAGGATTCATGTGGATGAGGGCAAACATCGCTGCCGAGATGGCTATGGCAGCCCAAACGGATAGTTTCTGCGACTTCAGCAACTCCTTCAGGATGGCTCCACGCATCACGATTTCCTCGCTCAGCGGTGCCAACAGTCCGATGGTCAGATAACCCCAGGGCGTTCCCAGAATGGTGTCAAATTCGTTCTCCATCAAATTGGGCAGTTCGGGCATCTGTTCCTGCATCCAAATAGAAGGAATGAGTGCTCCCAACGACGCCATCACGCTCCACGCCAATACCGTCCAAGGCCGCGTGCGCAACCACTTGGGCGATACGACGGCGAAACGGGCCCATAGGAAGACTATGATGACCAGCACGGCACATATTGCCGTCAGGGTAATCAGCATGGCGGCCGTCTTGTCGCTGCTATGAGTAACAAGGCTCCATACCGTTTGTATAATGGCACCACCAAGCAGTTGGATGCCGATAAAAATAAGCAGATAGCTTAATGCTTTCTTCATAACAACTCTTTCTTAGCTTGTATTTCGTCTTTCTCTAACTGTTCGCGCAGGGCTTCCATACTGTCGAACCGGCGCTCTTCGCGTAGCCTGCTGACAAACTCGACACACAACGCCTTGCCATAGAGGTCTTCGTCGAAATCAAAGATGTTCACCTCCAATGTCTGGTGGTTTCCGTCGAACGTCGGACGGGTGCCGATATTCATCATGCCTGCTTTCCACGTTGTGTCGTCGCCTATGCTTACCTTTACGGCATAGGCACCTGAGGCGGGTATCAGCTGACGCTGGTCGTCTGCCACGATATTTGCCGTAGGGAAACCCATCTGCGTACCGATATGCTCGCCATGTTCGACACGACCCAGCAACGCATACGGATGACCCAGCAGTTCGTTGGCATTGCTGATGTTGCCTTCGGCTATCAGCTGGCGGATGATGGAACTGCTGATTGCTCCCTCGGCTCGCAACTGGCGCACCTCGATGCCCAGTTCCTGCCCATAGCGCACATAGTCGTCGAAGCCTTCCTCGCGGTTGTGTCCGAAGCGATTGTCGTAACCCGTCAACAGCACGCGCACGCCCCATTCATCTCTCAGCATCTGCTCCATAAACTCCTTCGCCGTCAAGGCCTTCAGTTCTGGCGTAAATGCCAACACTTCCACGCGGTCGATGCCTGTCTGGCGGATAAGCCTGACTTTCTGCTCCAACGGCGTCAGCACCTGTTCCTGACGGGGTGAGTGGTCGAACGTAATGCATAGCGACTGCAAACCCAGCGCACGAGCCTCGCTCACCACTTCGTGCAATACAAACTGGTGACCGCGGTGAACACCGTCGAACATGCCTATCGTTGCTACATATCCCTTCATGCCTTCCTCATTCTGACGATTAATCTATACACTTCGCCTACCCAGAGAACAGGCGACGTTCCAAGGATGATCCAACCCCAGCACGGCCATTCGAGCGGTACGGTACGGAACATCTTTCCGCCAAAGGTGACGATGAGCCACTGGCCTGCCAGCACCATTGCCAGCACGAACAGGAATCCGCGACACGCCCACAACCTACGGAAGGCCGAATGGCACGAACCCAGACTGCGGGCATTAAACAAGTTCCACCACTGCAACATGACAAAGATGCAGAAGAAAATGGTCAGTTCCTTGGGGTCGACGCCGGCTATGCGCTCAAAATAGTAGAGCAGGGCGAACGTCACCACAAAGAACAGTCCGCCAATGATGCCAATGCCTCGTATCATCGGACGCGTAATGATAAACGCATCTTGCGAACGGGGTCGCTCTCGCATCACCTCCCTCGATGGCGGCAACGAGGCCAGCGCCATAGCGGCAAAGGTGTCCATAATCAGGTTCACCCACAATATCTGCGTGATGGTCAGCGGCATCTCCGTCCCCACAAAGGCGCCACAAAGCACCAGCAGCAAGGCCGTCACGTTGACCACCAGCTGGAAGAAGATGAAACGCTGGATGTTCTTATACAGCGACCGTCCCCACATCACCGCATGGACAATGCTACGGAACGAGTCGTCAATGAGCGTGATGTCGCTGGCCTCCTTGGCAACACTCGTACCACTGCCTAACGACAGTCCTACATGGGCGCGGTTCAGTGCTGGGGCGTCGTTGGTTCCGTCTCCCGTCACGGCCACCACTTCGCCACGTTGCTGCAACAGGGCCACCAGTCGTTGCTTGTCCGTCGGACGGGCGCGCGACATCACCTTCAGACTCTTTACCATCTGCAGGGCATCCTCGTCGCTCAACGCAGCAAACTCCGCACCAGTGATGTACGCTTTGTCTCTTACCTCTTCTCTGCCAAGCAGAGTGTGGCGTTGCGAATCCCTCTCACCTCTCACCTCTATAATTCCACATTGCTGCGCTATCTCCATCGCCGTAGCCGTTGTGTCGCCCGTCACGATCTTCACGTCGATACCTGCCTGCCCGCATTGGCGGATAGCCGAAGGCACCTCTTTACGCAACGGGTCGCTAATGGCCACAATAGCCAATAACTTGGCCCCCTGGGCTATGGCCAGCGTCCTCATGGCGTGCTGTTGCCATTCGGTCAGTTGCTGTTCGGCCTGTTGCCGTTCCTCGTCGGTCATATCGCACATCGCCATCACAATCTCTGGCGCACCTTTTATATATACCGTGTCGCCAACGGTGGTCGACATGTATTTCCGCTCCGTCGAGAAGGGCTCGCGGGCCGTAATAGGGTGAGCTTCGCGCAATTGCTGATAGTCCACTCCCTGTGCCACCAACCACCGCAGCAAGGCCTGTTCCGTGGGATTACCCACATCGTGCGTCGCCGTCGTATTCAGCGCAATAGCATTATAGAGGTCTGAAGGCTGAAGGCTGAGGGCTGAACCTCCTCCATCAGACATCAGACATCTGACATCACTTACCGTCATCCTGTTTTCCGTCAGCGTACCCGTCTTGTCCGTACAGATACACGTCACGGCACCCATCGTTTCCGAAGCCTGCAACTTACGCACGAGGTTGTTCGACTTCAGCATCCTTCGCATGTTCAGCGCCAAGGCCAGCGTGACGGCCATCGGCAAACCCTCGGGCACAGCCATCACGATGAGCGTCACAGCCATCATAAAGTACTTCAGCACCACTTCCGTCATGCCGACATAGTCCGTCGTGTGCCACAACTCGTCGGTCAGGATGTCGTGCACCAGAAATACCACGAATGCTGCCACAGACAAACCAATGCCCACCTTGCTAATCAGCTTGGCCAAACGGTCCAGCTGGATGTTCAGCGGGGTCTTCACACCCGTTATCTCCGTCGATTGGCGCGCCACGTGACCTATCTCCGTCTCGTCGCCCACGGCCGTTACGACATAGAGTCCCGAACCGCTCATCACCATCGACGAACGCAACAGCATGTCCTTCGGGTAAGCCTCCTCACCTCTGATGTCTGAGGGCTGAGGGCTGATGTCTGAACTTTCACCTCTTACCTCTAACCTCTCACCTCTCACCTCTTTATTGGTCATCGCCTCACCTGTCAGGCTCGACTCGTCGACCTGCAAATCGATGGCCTCCAGCAATTTTCCGTCGGCAGGAATCTCGTCACCCGTTTCGACCATCACGATATCTCCAACCACGACGTCACGACGCGGAATCTCCATCACTTTGTAATCACTCCCCTCGCCCTTAGAGTCCCCCTCGCCCTTTGGAGAGGGGTTAGGGGTGAGGCTCCTTATCACCTTCACCGGCTGCTCCTCGCCCAACTGCGTCAGCACGTCAAACTTACGCGCTGCGTCGCGCTCGAAGTAGAAGCCCACCGTCGTCGCCAGCACCACTGCGGCAATGATGCCCACCGTTTCCATGAAGTCGTGCTTCACAAACGACAGTATCAACGACACGACAGCCGCAACCAACAGGATGCGCACCATCGGGTCTTCGTATTTCTCCAGATAGAGTCGCCACATCGAGGGGCGTTTCGGCGGTGTCAGCACGTTCTGCCCATGCTCCTCCCGACTTATCAGCACTTCCGCAGCACTCAATCCTTGTCGTTTCTTATCCATAATCGGTTGCAAAGGTACGATTAAGTGAGCAAAAAGCAAAAGAAAAACCGTTTTTTCTTATGCTTTTTCGAACGAAAGTACCTTGACCAAGGGTCAAAGGTACGTTTTTTTTCTCTTTTCGCAAAAAATATTTGGATATTTACTAAAAACTGCGTATCTTTGCACCCGCTTTCACAAAAAGCACCGGACTTGTAGCTCAGTTGGTTAGAGCAACAGACTCATAATCTGGAGGTCCCAGGTTCAAGCCCTGGCTGGTCCACACTGAAAATCAGCAACTTACGAGAAATCGAAGGTTGCTGATTTCTATTTTTGCGAACAATTTGCGAACAAAATGATATTTCATGGAACATTGTGCATACCTCCTGAAGGCTTTGGTATCTGCATTTTGTTCGCAAAATCCTCGATTTTTGTTCGCAAAGCGTAAAAAACTCCTTATTTGTATCTTATTTCTCTAATATTTTCGTACCTTTGTCGCTGGATTTCGCATTCGTGTGATACCCAAAGACATTGTGGGCAAGAGAAATGGCGTTCGCTATCTCATTCAATGACCTCGAAATGTAGGAAGTTTCAAGGAATAATTGTCAGAGAATGGATAAGGTGAGCGTTCACGTTATAGCGTGGACGAAACTTATCTGACAATTATGGCACTTCCTACAGCCACGAGGGAAAGATATGGGTTGTTCACGCTTTCTTTATGCTCAGTGTATTAGGAAAGTTTAACGCCCCGCAGCGTCATATTTCCACGATTACGGCGTATATATAATAAAAGGTAAAGACAAATAAGAAACAAACAATGAACAAGAAAACCATCATCAGAATCCTCATCGCCGTCGTGGTGATTATCGCCGTGAAGAAGGGCGTGTCGTTCGTCTACGACAAGATACAGGTCATGAACGCACCGACGATGCAGGAAATCAGCGAGGCGAACCCGTGGGCGGTCCCTGCCGACTGGTTCAAGACCGACACGATTACCATCAAGGGACGCATCGAGGACTACGACGCCGAGCGGTTCGGCTTCACGTCGATGGCGTGCTACTACAATGACGTGTTCGAGAAGGGCAGCATGGTGCTGGTGCTCGACATCGCCGATGACGGCACGTTCTGCAAGAAATTCCTGGCCAGCTATCCCGTACACAATTCGTTCATTGCCGACGACTCGAAGGTGCGCTTCAATGCCATCCGATTTTTCGCCCGTCCCGGCGAGACCATCGACGTCACCGTGCGCAAGGCTTCGTTCGGTCGCTACGAATGCGTCTACAACGACGGCAGCAGCCGCGACGTGGAGCGATGGCTCCGCACGTCAGACAAATTCGCGGATGCCTTGAGTCCGCTGTGGAAGTTCGAGGGCAAGTTTGACGATGCCAACGAGGTGGCCGACGAGGTCTGGAAACGCTTGATGGCCAAACTGCAATCAGTCAGCCGCAGCGAGGACTACACGCCAATGGAAGTGCAGTTGGCACTGGCCGACATTCAGGCTCACTTCGGCATGGACTACATCGGCTGCATCGAGCGGCTGGCTAATGGCCTGGTAAAGCACGAGAAGCGCGACAGCGTTTGGCACACCGAGATTCTCGACAGCGTGGAGTGGCAGAAATATCTCGACAGCAAGACTTACGAACCCCTGCGCCGCATCGACTACGACAATCCGCTGCTCTTCGCCAGCAGCAGTTACCACTTCCTGCAGAACCGCATTCAGTACGCCAAGCCCGTCAGAGAAGGCCAGTACAAGGGACTTCTCACCGAGGGCGGCGGCATGATAATCAACGTTGAGAACTTCACCAAGATGCTCTCCAACGGCCTCGCCGCCCTGCGCGACTTCATGGGCGCAGACCACGAGAACCTGTTGGCGCAGATGTGTGTCTACAATGACATCATAAGTGAGTTCGACACATGGCGCGAGGATGGAAGCTCCTTACAAGAAATGCTCGCCAACAAGACGATAACCGAGGAACAGAGAAAGGAAAACCTCGACAACTGGCCGACGCTCACCAGAATGTGGCCGCTCTACATCGACGCCATCAAGAACCCCTACATCCGTCAGAAAGCCGAGCAGTTCCGCGACCGCCGCTTGTCGCAGAAAGACCTCGCCACCCCACTGCCATCCACGCCCGAGGCAGAATTGATTCGCAATCTCGTTGCCAAGTACCCCGGCAAGTTCCTCGTCATCGACTTCTGGGGCATGACGTGCGGCCCCTGCCGTGCTGCCATCCAAGAAAGCAAGGAACTTCGCGCCGAGATAGCCAAGCGCGACGACGTGAAACTCATCTTCATTGCCGGAGAGCGCACCAAGGAGGGCAGCGACGCCTATAAGAAATACGTGGCCGAGTGGCTGGCCAATGAAGAGACCATCTGCCTCACCAACGCCGACTTCACCCGCCTACAAGAGCTGTTCCAGTTCAACGGCATCCCGCACTACGAGACCATCACGCCCGACTGCCGCCGTGTCCGCGAAGACCTCAGCATCGGAGGCTACCACAACTTTGAGTACGAACTAGAGCGGCTAAAAGAGAAACTGAAATAAAACGAGATAAAAATGAACAAGAGAACCATCATCTCCATCCTCCTCGCCCTCGTCGCAATGGCGGCACAGGCACAGGAGCCATTCTTCCGAACGGACTCGGCGTTCATCATCGGAAAGGTTAACGGAATAGCCCCCCAAGCAATGCCTAAGCAGATTATCGTTGCATGGAACAACGCCATGACCAATAACATGAGGGACAAAACGGTTGATGTATCTGCCGATGGCGATTTCACTTGTCGGATGCAGTTGCATCACCCTGTACTCAGCAATTTGGTAATCTCCGAGAATAATATGGTGCCGTTTTACCTCATGCCGGGCGAGACGCTACACATGGAACTGAAACAAGATGCTGACGGACATTGGACTTGCAATTACGGTGACGGCAGCGCGGCGAAAAAGGTGGAGCGTCTGCTGAAAGCGAACCTCGACTATACCAATGAGTACCGCATGATGATAGCGGACAATAGCGACTTAAAGCGTCACACGGCATTATGCGACAGTCTCATTCGGGCAACGCTCGGGAACATTGAGGCGATGGCCGATACCCGACAGTTCACTCCCTACGAGCGGCAACTGGCTCAAACGATGGCAACAAGCGCGATTTGCCAAGGCTTCTTGTTCCGACATGGTGTATTATGCCGTGCAGATTTGAACCGCACCTTTACCGACAGCCTGTACAGGGCCGAACTCTGCGCTCCCGAATACTATGCCCCACTGAAATACCTGCCATTGAATGACCCCGTCCTTTTCGTTCCATACCATTATTCCCCATTAGCAACAGTCTTGGCAACGACCCCAGTCTGCGCCTTGGCCACTTTCATGTCGTATTATGCCGTAGAAATCCAGCAACTGCGTCAGGCGATGAACAGAATGACGGGCGACGAGGACAATCTGCTGACTCAGATGGCCATGATGCAAATACTGCCAAAAGGACTGACAACAGCTGCCGAAGCATACGTTCATCGCCAGCAAGCACTGGCTGACACGACACTGACGGCAGAAGACCATGCGGCGTGGGAAGCGTCCCCATACGTGCCGCTCGACACCGTGCGCCATCGTGCGCTCGACGGATTCACGCAGCCCGAACTGCGCAAGGAGGCTGAACGTCTCTTCACCGCCACGTTCGACGAATCCATTGCCTATCCCATCCCCGAAGGTGATGGCAAAGCCTTGCTCGAAAGAATCATCCAGCCCTATCGCGGTAAGTTCGTGCTGATAGACTTCTGGGCGATGTGGTGCGGCCCATGCAAGCAAGCCATAGAAGAAAGTCGTGACCTGCGCCGCCAGCTTCAGGACAATCCCGACCTGCGGCTCATCTTCATTGCGCAAGAGGATGCCCCCGAGACCAGCGAAGCCTACAAGCAATATGTCCGTGAAAACCTGCTCGGTGCCGACTGCTATCCCGTCAGCCGCAAGGAACTTGACCAACTGATGGAACTCCTGCGGTTTGGTGGCATTCCTCACTACGTCACCATCTCGCCCGACGGCCAAATCATGCGCAACTCACTTAACTACTTTTCCAACAACTACGATTTGTTCCTACAACGGTTAGGCGAGATGAAAGCAAGTCAGTCAGGAATCAATGAGACAAGAAAATAAAGAAACGAGTATGAACAAGAAAACCATCATCACAATGATTCTCGCTCTTGTCGCCCTTACAGCATCGGCACAACTCGAAAGCGTGAAGGAACTCACGATGAAGTCGGAGTATTTCAACCACGAGCGGCATGTGCTCATCTACACACCTGGAAGCTATCAGCAGTTCGACCAAACCTACTACGATGTCATCTATGTGTTCGATGCGCAAGACCGCACGATGTTCGATCTTGTACACTGTTTGCTCAACATCGCCTGCAAGCCAGACCCCGACGGCGGCAGGAGCACGAATTTCATCATCGTTGGCATCTGCTCGCCAACCCTTTGGGACATCAACTATTTCCGCAACCACGACTACCTGCCCATGCCCCTGCACGGCAACAACGGACTGTTCAAGGAGGGCAACTACTACGGCAAATCACCAGACCTGAAGAAGTTCGTCAAGAATGAGTTGATGCCATACGTGAAAACCCACTATCGCACGTCAGGGCGTTCCCTCGGCATCGGCCATTCGCTGAGCGCATCGTTCGTGCTCGACGCGATGATTACCGACGACCTTTTCGACGACTACATCGCCATATCGCCCAACTGCTGCTACGACGAGTACCGTCTGGCCATGGACATTGAGAACTACCAGTTCAAGAACCGCAAGGCTCCCCGTTTCATCTATGCGTCGATGTCTGGCGAGATTGACAGCGGCCCTGAGTACTGGGGCGATGAGTGGAAGGCGGGCTGGGAGCGTGTCAGCACGTTCTTAAAAGACAAGTCCCACTTCCCCGAAAACACTGTCACATCCGTACATACCTTCCCCGGCTACGGACATTACAACGGCTTCATGCCCAGCCTGACAGCAGCCCTGAACGACTACATCGTTTTTGGCGCCAAGAATTTGGTGAGCTATGTCGGCGAGGAGACCTACCCCGTCCATATCGAACTACGCGGCAAGAACCTCACGGACACCATCTACATCACTGGCAATCAGGATGCGCTGGCCAACTGGGAGGCGAAGGGCGTGAAGATGACGCTCACCAGAGACAGCATCGCCTCCATCAACCTCCGTTTGCACCTGCCCGCCCAGTTCAAGTTCACCCGAGGCAGTTGGGAGCGCGAGGCCATCATTTTAAATGCCGACACGGGCAACCACATCATACACGACGCAGAGCATGCCAACCGCGTGTACCGCCTATGGGAGAGGAACCAGTGGATGGGAGAGTAAAAAATGAAATGAAAATGAAAACAATGAAAAACTGGAGAAATATCTTTGTGATGTGCTCTGCCGTACTCTCCTTCGCCTCTTGCAGCAGCGACGAACCAAAATATGCCGACCCGGAGGCACACGAAAAGACCGTGCTACTGAACGAGCAGTATGGGCCGCTCATGGTCGGCACATGGCACTACGAAAACATCAGCGACAGTCAGCGCTACTTCGAGCGCCTCACCTTCCTGGCCGACGGCACACTGACGGGAATGCGCAAATGGCAAACCCGCAAGCTCGTCACTATCGACGGCGAGCAACGCTACACCGATTGGGAGAATGTGGAGCCTTTGGAAGGAACCTTCTCAGGTACATGGAAACTGAGTTACTACAGCCCGGAAGGGGAAAATGGCGAGAAGCACAACTGCCTGTTTTTGAATGCTCAATATGAAGGTGCTAATAGTGGACACATGGCCTATTCCAATATCGCTACCTTCGACTACGCCGATGAAACGACGCTTCGATTCGAAGGATTTTACTTCAAAGACAAGGATGGATGGATTACCTTCCTTCGCGGCAATCAAGAGCCAAGTTTTTAACTCCATTTATTACATGTGGTATCCACGGCTTAGAGTTTGTTGTCGTTCTTCCTTCATGTCTTGAACGATATAGGAAAGTTGTCCCTTCACTCGTTCGTGCTCATCGCTCTTCAAGAAGGGAAGTGAGACATTAAGTACTGTGCCAGCAGCTTTCTCCTTATCGGGCTGGCTATTCATGTATCGCCTAACATCGCACTCTTGGCGATAGCTGAAATTGCGGTAGCCAGACTGAGCATAATCAACAACTGCCTTTACAGTTTATGCTAAGAGCACTATTTTTCTTCTTATGCATAATCCTCCGCCAGGTGGGTTAATCCGTTGATTTACAGAAAGATGATGGCGGAGGATTTTTGGGCTACGGAGGATTTTTCGTGAGGAAAGGGCTAGGCTGTGTTGAGGAAGGGGCAAAACGGCGATGAGGCCGGAGCTAAGCTATGATGAGGCTGTACTTAATGAATCTGCCACTTAAGTGGTAGAGAGCTAGAACTACAGTGGCAAGATTCTGCTACTATAGTGGTAGTATCTTAGGTCTTAAGTGGCAGATTAAACAGAACGGACTTAATTGGTGCTTAAGTCCGGACTAAAAGGCGACGAGCCGGGAGTAAAAAACAGCAACTTTTTGGTAGTGGATTTCAGGTAAATCTCTTGCAGAGAGGGAGTTTTTGTATTAATTTTGCAGTACAAAAATGATAAAAGCTATGAGGAGCGGCAGCAGCAGATGCTGAGGCCTATCCACGACATGGCGGCATTTGTGATAGAGAACTTCGAGTTCCGTCACAACATCGTGCGTGATCTCTATGAGTATCGGCGAAAGGGTTCTGATAATCCTTGGAAACTGATTGACAAGCGCCAGCTGAACTCCATCAACTGCCGGATTCAGGATGAGGGCGAGATTTTCGTGCTCTCCAGCTATGTGAAGCAGCGCGTCGAGAGCGACTTGGCGTGAGGCGTGTAGGTCATCATGATACCGACGGCTATTGGGTTCTTGCAGCGTAACAAGGCAAAAAATCCTCCGCCATCATTTCGCTGTCTGTCAGGCAGTTAGGATGGGTGGCGGAGGATTTTTTGCTTTTGATGCCTCGCATCGGGCAGAGGGTTTGGGAATACGCCGTAGTTTATTTTAGAAGTAGAAATGGAGTTAGACTCTATCTTTTTTTGCTCTCATTTGTTCGTCGTTTGATTTTTTCGTATATTTGGCTTCGCCGAACTTACTTTCGCTCGGAAATGAAAAGAAAAACGAGTTTTCCTTTTGCATTTCGCTCACTTATTCTTCGACCTAAAGGTGCGAAGTGTGGCGCTGCAATCGTAACTTTCTCCCTTGGAGAAGGTAGGCTTCACCTCGAAAATAAAAGATTTAGAGTCCCTTGATAAGGGACGGCTATAATGCAGGGATAGAATAAAAATTGGGATTTCGCTCGGTTTAATCAACTTTCTTACGCTCAGGAATGAAAATATATTCTCATTCTCTTCGCTTAATCGAAATTTTGCACTACCTTTGCAGGGCAATGACGATGAGAAAGCTCATTATCTCAATGTTCGTCCTATTGACGACGGCGGAATGGGCTCTGGCACAGGGACTGCTGGAGCGCTACAACGTGACCAATCTGGACGTGCGTGCAGGACTACCACATAACCACGTGAACGGCATCTTCGCGGACAGCCGTGGCTTTGTGTGGATTTCGAGCTACGGCGGCGGGGCGGTACGTTACGACGGCTATACTTATATGCGGCCGAACCTGAAGACCCGCACGGGCAGTATCAGCAATTCGTGCAAGGGTTTTGCCGAAGACCGTCACCACCGGCTGTGGACGGTCTACGACGAGAATGTGACGGTGATGGACATGGTGACGATGGGCCGCACAGTGCCCCGATACGGCAAAGGTGACATAAGCCGTCTGCTGGCAAAGGAGTCGGTGCGCGTCTACTGCGACACGAAGGGCGCTCTATGGCACGTGACGCGCGACAGCATCTTCCGCTATACCTTCAACGACGACGGCAGCGTCCGTCACATCAGCGCAGCCGCCTATCGGGGCAACACACCTGACATCAACATCCGCGACATCGACCAGAACGGTACGGTGTGGATGAGTGTTGTCGACGGCCTGTTCCGCGTGTGCGACATTGGCGGACGACTGGAATACCGCGAGATAGCCCCCGCCCTAAGCCAGCTGCGGGGACTGTACGTTACCGACCTGCTGCGACGGGGTAACGACATCTGGATATCGACCAACCAGGGGCTGTACGTCTACGACCCTTACAACTCGACACTGCGCAGCTACCGACACACTGCCGACCCCCGCTCGCTGTCGCACGACTATGCCACCTCGCTGGCTCTGACCAGCGACGGACGCCTGCTGGTAGGTACGCTGCGAGGACTATGTGTGCTGGACGATCAGACGGATACGTTCCAATGCTGGAATTCGTCGACACCGGGCTGTCCGATGGCCAGCGATTTCGTCCACCAGCTACTGGTGTACGGACATCAGCTATGGATAGCCACCGAGACGGCCGGCATCATCAAACTATCGCCTAAACCGCTCATGCTGCGCAATTATGTCAATGACCCTCGGGATCCCCGCTCGCTGTCGCCCCATCCTGTGAACGCCATGCGTGTAGAACCTGACGGTACGCTATGGGTCGGCACGGTGGAAGGCGGACTGAACCGCAGGGTACAAGGCGGCTTTGAGCACTGGACGACCCACAATTCAGGACTGACCCACAACTCCGTGTCGGTGCTGGAGGGCGACGGTCACGGGCGGCTTTGGATAGGCACTTGGGGGGGCGGCGTGAATACATTGACCATTGACCAATCACCATTGACCATTCGTCCTTTGGCCATGCCCGACAGCATGGTGGGGCAAACGAACTACATCGGGGCGCTGGCTTACGACCGACGGCACGATGCCCTATGGATAGGGTCGAACGACGGAGTGTTTCTATACGATCTAAAGACAGGACGGTTGGAAGACCCCTTCGAGGGCAACCGCGAGATACGTGGCTGCATTGGTTCGCTGATAGACCATGAACAGCAGCTGTGGATGGGGTGTCTGTCGGGCGTCATCGTTATTGACCTGAAAAGCGATGGAGGCATTGCCCGTGGCGGTCGGAGATTCCGTGTCCGCCATCTGCGCCATAAGCTAAACCACCCTGAGTCGCCAGTGGTTGACAAGATTACCTGTTTCTGCGAGGCGAAGGATGGTACGCTGTGGCTGGGCAGTAATGGCTATGGACTATACCGGAAATGTAAGAGGGATGATGGCAGCGGTAAGATGGAGGAAACGTTTGAAGTGTTGACAACGGATGACGGACTGGCCAACAACTCGGTGAAAGGTATTGTGGAGGACATGCAAGGGCGGCTATGGATAACCACCAACAACGGTCTTTCCATCTACACTCCCGACACCCACACCTTTACCAACTATGGCGAACGCGAGGGTCTGTCTGGACAGCAGTTCTATTGGAACTCAGCTGTGAAAGGCTCCGACGGAGCCATCTATGTGGGCAGTACGGCAGGGTTAACGGAAATACGTGGCGAAAACAGCGAGGCCGACTATCCCGTTCACCTGACCTTTACACAGCTGTTGGTAGACAACCAAGAGGTGACATCGGCAGACGAAGGTATTCTCGACGCAGACATCTCACAGGCCCGCTGCATCGGTCTGCACGAGTCGAACAAATCGTTTGCCATCAGTTTCTCGACGCTGACCTACGAAGGCGACGTACAGGGACACTACAGTTACAGAATGAAGGGATTTGATGACGAATGGACCATACTGACGCCCGGAGAACACTCGGTACGCTACACCAGTCTGAAACCAGGCACCTACACCTTTGAAGTGGCCTATGCTGCCAAAGGCTCCGACAACCGTCACGTCATCAGCATCGACATCGTCGTGAAACCCTATTTCTGGAAAAGCTGGTGGTTTGTCATCATCGTCACCTTAGCCGTCGCCGCTCTGCTGCTCTGGCAGCTCAGACAGCGCATGGAGAAGTTGCGCCGTCAGGAAGCCGAGAAACTGATGGTTCCCATCCGCAAGGCCATGGACGAAGCCGACGACCCCGAACAGCTGCAGGCGCGTATACAAAACATCCTTGACGCCCACGAGCACCTGAAGAAGAGCTACCGCCGCAGTGTGGAGGCCGACAAACAGGAATCCCTGCAGGTTAAGACCTTCATGGAGCGTGCTACGGCGACGATGGAGCAGCATTACATGGATAGCACCTTCGGCATCACTGAGTTTGCCGAGGCGATGGGCATGAGCCGCAGCCTTCTGGCGAAGCGCCTGAATGCCGAAACGGGCCAGAGTACGGGTCAGTTTATCCGCAACTACCGTCTGACCGTTGCAAAGAAACTGCTGTTGGAGAATATTGCCAACAGGAACATTACTGAAATAGCCTACAAGGTTGGATTCAACGACCCGAAGTACTTTACGCGCTGTTTCACCCATCGTTACGGAAAAAGTCCGAGTACTTATGTCGAAGAGGACACTTCGGTGGACTGAAATAACGAAAAACACACAGAAAAAGGGGTAAGAATCGATAAATCACTATTTTGTCCACCCAATAAATTGTTTTGTCCACCTAATTTTGGGCAATAGTTTCTATCTTTGCTGCCAGTAAAATACATTACTAATAAACTTAATTCTAACAAAACAATTTACAAATGAGAAAACAAGCATTATTCTCTGCGATGCTGATGTTGGGACTGGCAGGAGGTCTGACCATCTGTCCTGTTCCGGCAATAGCGTCAGTGGCCCAGCAGACCTTGAAGGTCAGCGGCCAGGTTGTTGACCATGACGGTGAACCGCTAATCGGTGCCACTGTCAAGGTGAAGGGTGCCCAATCGGGTGCAATTACCGATTACGACGGTAACTTCTCGTTGGATGTTCCGGCAGACGGTATCATCGTGATTAGCTACGTTGGTTACAAGGATCGTGAGATTGCCGTACGCGGACGCGCGAACCTTAATCAAATTGAACTCGAGGCCGATGACAATGTTCTCGAACAGGTGGTCGTCGTCGGTTACGGTACGCAGAAGAAGGCCGACCTGACGGGTTCTGTGTCTATCGTCAATGCTGAGGAGCTGAAGCGCGTGTCGAACTCGAACATCTCTACGATGCTGGAAGGTAAGGTGGCCGGTGTGCAGATTACCTCTGACGGTCAGCCTGGTGCCGACCCATCAGTACGTATCCGTGGTATTGGTTCTTTCGGAAGTACTGCTCCTCTCTATGTCATTGACGGTGTGCCTATGGGTACGACCATCCGTGACTTCTCTCCTAACGACATTGAAACCATTCAGGTTTTGAAAGATGCTTCGGCAGGTGCTATCTACGGTTCCCGTGCTGCCAACGGTGTGGTAATCATCACGACGAAGAGCGGTAAGAAAGATCAGCCCCTGAAGGTGGACTATAAGGGATATTTTGGCGTTGACTGGATTCCCAGTAGCACATACGACATTATGAATGCCGACCAGTATAGTGATTATCTTGGTCATGCAGCAGCTAATTCCAATACGCCCCTGCCCAGTGGCTATAGTCTAGGAGCGGATGGCAAGTACCATTTCATGGACAATACCAATACTGATTGGTTCAAGGAGGTGTTTAAGACTGGTACACGTCAGAACCACAATGTCAATCTGAGCGGTGGCGGTGCACACAACACCTATAACGTAGGTCTCGACTATTTCCAGCAGAAGGGTACGTTGGAAGGTGCTGGTCCTAACTATAATCGTTTCACGGCTCGTGTGAACAATATGATGGAGACTAAGTTTATCCAATTCAATACCAGTCTGGTTTACTCACACTCCAACCAGGACGGTATGGGTCTTTCAAATGCCAATGAGTATGTACAGGGTCTCTATGGTGACGTGACCAACGTGCTACGTGGTACATTGCTGATGCAGCCTACTATCAAGGCATATGATGAAAGCACATGGTATTTGGACGATGTGGTGCCTGCTGCTAAGAATTACAAATACGATGCCTACGGCTATGGTGTTTATTATAATGATATCCATGGTGATATCTCTGCTTCGAACCCCTTGCTGGTCAACAACATGCTGACCCGTAATACCATTGTAGATCGTATTGTTGCTACAGGTTCGGCTGATGTGAACCTGCTGAAGATGATTGGTTTGGATAGCAAGAATCACAAGCTGAACTACAAACTCAATCTCTCATATAGCAAGACCAATGCCCAGGATAAGACTTGGGTTGCAGCCTGGATTCAGAGCAACCGTGTATATCTCGACAAGAGCAACGAGCGCCTGACAGAGAATAAGCGTACTTATTCAGACTTCCTGGTTGAGAATACTCTGACATGGGATGGAAACTTCGGTTTACACCATATTAATCTCTTAGGCGGTATCACCTACGAAGAGGAGAATACCCATCTTTTGAATGCATGGGGTATCAACCTCACAGAGCCCTATTATCTCCATCCCCAGAAGGCCGAGACACGTGAATCAGAGTCGTACGAATATAAACACGCTCTGACATCTTTCATTGGCCGTCTGAACTATGACTACGATGGCAAGTATCTGTTCTCGTTTGTCATTCGTCGTGACGGTAGCTCACGTCTTACGAAGGATATCCGCTGGGGTACTTTCCCGTCAGTATCTGTAGGTTGGCGTTTTGATAAGGAAAAGTTCTTCCCTATCGATCGTAACATTGTTAATCTGTTTAAGGTTCGCGCCAGCTATGGTGAACTTGGTAACGAGAACATCGGTGAGTATGCTTATCAGTCAGTGTATCGTCCAGGCTATATGAGTTATAGCTTTGGTAATACAGTTGTCTACGGTTCGTCTATTGAAGATTACGTGAACAATCAGCTTGCATGGGAGAAGAAATCAACGACCAATGTCGGTATCGACCTGGCTATGTTCAACAATCGCTTGGAGTTCACTGCCGAGTGGTATAAGAACAAGTCGACAGACCTGTTGTACTCTGTTCCTGTTCCTGCCAACGCTGGTGTAAGAAACGAGTCTGTGACCATGAATGCCGCCTCTATGGAGAACAGCGGTTTCGAGTTCTCTGCAACTTATCGTAACCGTGACCACGCTCTGAAGTGGCAGGTATCAGCCAACTTGAGTACGCTGAAGAACAAGGTTACCAAGCTCGGTTTCGGCGAGGAGTCGTATATCACTGGTGACTATGCTACTTTCGTAGGTGAGGAGGTTGGTCAGTTCTATGGCTATGTATATGAGGGTATCGCCCGTACACAGGCCGACCTTGACGACCATGCCAACGATCTTGGCAATCATGTCACTCAGACAGGTGCACAAATAGGTGACTGTTTGTACAAGGACGTGAACAACGACGGCATTATCAATGGTTCCGACCGCGTCGTTCTCGGCAGTGGTCTTCCCAAGGTGAATTTTGGTATCAGTGCTCATCTGGAGTACAAGAATTTTGATCTTAGCATCTCAACCTTTGGTGCCTTGAACTATCATGTTTCCGATGGTATCTATAACAGTCTGAACTCCTGTTACGGTTGGGCTAACAAGGATGTTGCCATTGGTGATGCCAACCGCTATTCCGAGGATGGCCTGACCTATATCTCAAGTGTTCCCCGTACCTATATTGTAGCCAACGGTGAGGCTTGGAACGACTACTTCAGCGATCGCAAGATCCAGAATGCTGCTTATTGGAAGATTGCCAATATCGAATTGGGCTACAACTTCCCCGACAAGTGGTTCAAGGGTGTTGTCTCTGGCGTTCGTGCATACGTTTCTGCTCAGAACCTCCATACCTTTACTAAATATAAAGGTTATAATGTGGACTATGCTGGTGGCACATTCACTCCTGGTTTCAACTGGTGCTCATATCCTAGTGCACGCAGCTTCATGGCTGGTATTCTTTTCTCATTCTAATATATAAAAGAGGTAATTATTATGAAACTATATAAATTTTCATTTGCCCTGATGTTGGGCATCGGCACGCTGACTTCGTGTAGCGATAAGTTGGAGCTGACCAACCCCAACGACCCGACTACAGGTACTTTCGGCAATACTACTCAGGACTTGGAGGATGCAGTCATTGCCTGTTATCATCATACCCGTATGGAGGGTACCTACGCCCGTGTAGGTTATACTTTGGAGTGCTGTCGTGGTGACGAGGTTTGGAACGTGGCTCAGTCGTGGAACCACTTGTCAGCTGACAACCTGAATGTTTCTATTGACAATAGTGAGGTTGCATGGATTTGGCGCGACTGGTACTATGTTATTAACATTGCTAATTTCGTAATCACCAAATGTGGCGAAGATGACAGTGTGCTCTCTGAGACCATGAAGCGCATCAAGGGACAGGCCCTCTTCATCCGTGGTCTGGCCTATTACAACCTTTCCAATTTCTATCAGAATCCTGCCATCATTCTGGATTACAACTCATACTCTTCTCTCGAAGGCCTTTATGCAGCCAATCACGAGGAGGGTGAGACCGATCCTAATGCTCAGTATGACAGAGTGCTCGACCAGGTGGAGAAGGACTTCTCTGAGGCTATGACGCTGCTGCCTACCCGCGATGCAGGTGGTGAGTGGGCCAAAGGTCGTGCCACCAGCGGTGCTGCTGCCGGCTACTACGCCCGTGCACTGATGCAGCGCCACAAGTATAGCCAGGCTCTCACCGTGCTGAAGGATATCATCGCTGGTAACTATGGCCACTATGAGCTGATGAAGAACTATGGTGACAACTTCCGCGAGGGCAGTGCCTACGAGAATAATGCCGAAAGCCTTTACGAGGTCCAGTTCCTCGACTATGGAACTCAGGGTTCAGATGATGAGTGGACACCAGTGAACATTAGTAAGAATGCTTCTCAGGGAAATGCCTTGGAGGCTAACTTCGCACCTGCAAGTACAGGTAGCTGGCAGGACTTGGCAGCTGCTCCCTGGCTCTATTGGCTCTTCAAGGATGGTGACAAGACCAAGGACGGTAAGCTCGATCCTCGTCTGTATTGGACACTTGGAACTTATGAGACTGATTGGGAAACCTATTCAGACGGTTTAGGAAATATGTGTTACACAGAAAAGATGTCTGATGAGAACCCCGCTGTTGTCAATACTGTCAATGGTGGTATTCCCGTTGCCAAATACACCAACTTCCGCACAGGTCTTTATGCCTCAGTGGTTACTGGTCTGAAGTGTGGTATCAATATCCGTCTCATGCGTTATTCAGACGTACTGCTGCGTGCTGCTGAGTGTGAGAACGAGGTCAATGATCGTCCTACCCAGCAGGCTATTGACTGGATTAACGAGGTGCGTCGCCGTGCCAACCTGAACGATTTGGCGCTTGCCGACTTCAGCTCAAAGGATAAGCTCTTCGAGCAGATTGCCAATGTTGAGCGTCCCAAGGAGTTCGGTTGTGAGGCAGGTCGTTGCTACGACCTTATCCGTTGGGGCTTCTTCTATGATGCCAACCGCCTGCAGCAGTTGAAGGAGCATGGTGCTTATAAGCTCGCTGCTGATGTGAAAGAAAAGATTGTCTATGGCACCTCTGGTGTTGAGAGTACTTTCGACAAATACCAAAAGGGTCATGAGTATTTCCCCGTCTATCAGAACTATATGAATGTGAACTCTAGCCTCGTGGGTAACTCTGCAAATAAAGATTTGGACAACTCTGTGTACTTTACCAAGAATGGTTGGACTGTTCATCCTGTAGTTGATTTGAGCAAATAACAATAAAACCTTTAATAGATAAAGATTATGAAATATCTCAATAAATTTGTTTCAGCTCTTTTTGTTGCAACACTTGGCATCATGACGTTGGCAAGTTGTGAAGGTGCTGATCTTTACAAGATAAATGCCCCTGACTGGCTCTCAGAGAAGGGCGGCGATGAAGACGAACCCGAGCCGGAGGAAGAACTGGTGGGCCAGATGGAAGATGTGTATAACATTGGTAAGGAAGACCTCAGTTCTGGTTTCTGGACGTTGGGTAAGACGTACGTGGTTCCTGCCGGTGCGAAATGGCAGGCTCAGTTTAATCTGACTGTTAATCCTGATAATAAGTATTATAAGAACTTCTATATTGTTCTGAATGCATGTACTAATGCTGAGACAGGAGAGCTGGGTGCTGAATATGGTGTTATCCGTTATGATAATGATCCGTCTAAAAACTCTGAGTGGAATACGACAGGAACAGAAATCGACCGTAGTCTCGTTGGTGGAAACTTTACCAATTCATCTCCGACAGAAGGTGATAACCAGGATGTGGATGCCTCCGTTCAGAAGATGAATGGTAAGATTACATTGACCGTTGACCGTACGGACGGGGGGCTCTTCATCAAAATGACTAATGGTACGTTGACAAAAACTTATACTCAAACAACTTCGTTCCCCTCAACAGGAGCAGACGTACCTTTGGCATGTCGTATCGGCGTGGAGGGATCTTTGGTTAGCTTTATCTCTACTAATATTGAACCTATCGGTGGATGCACTTCTGCCAACGACAAACAGCCACTTTCTATGGAGTTGACTGGCGTTCCCACAGAGGTGCTTGTTGGCACTGATCTTGCAGAGGCTATGGCTAATGTGACTGCTGTAGTGACCTTCGATGAGGGTGTTACTGCTAACGTCACAGCTGCTGACCTGCTGTTCGAGGCTATTCCTAATATGGAAGACTTGGGACAGAAGACGCTTGTCGTACTCTATAACAAGACGTTCAAGGGTGCAAATGCCGACAGGCCTATTATGGCTTCGAAGACGTTCAGCGTCGTAAAGGAACTCTCTGCATTCACACAGACTGTTGTTGTCCCGACTCCACTCGTCCTGGGTGCAGAGGATAACAGTACCGGCTGGTGGGGCGCTCATACGGAGAATATCAAGGTAGAGCCGAAGGAGACGAAGGTCACGAGCTTCACCAATCACACTTCGGGTGTTGCCAACTGGAACAACTTCGTCATCGTGCTCTGCAAGGCCAGCAATGCGGAGTATGCGGTGGTTCGTGCCGACAACTATGGCTGGGGCGATGGCTACGCAGCATGTACTCCAATTGGAGGCTTCGCCGATGACGATGCATGGGCTGCATGGCGTGCCGACATGGAGGGTGCCAAGGTGACCACGTATGTGACCAATAATGGCGATGGTACTGCCGATGTCAAGGCTGTCATGGTTGGTAATAGCGGAAATGTCTATCAGCAGGAGTACAAGGGCATCAACACGGTTGATCCGGATGACTTCTACTTCCGCTTCACAGTGGATGGCTGTCACCTCGTATTCGACCAAGAGGTGGGTGCACCCGATTGTTCTACAGGTTGGTGGGGAGCACACTCTACGAACATCCAGGTGACAGGTCATCAGGTGTGTACCGTCAACTTCACGAACTACTCGTCATGTGCAAACAACTGGAACAACTTCGTCATCGTGCTGTGCAAGGCAGACAATACTGAATATGCAGTTGTTCGTGCCGACAACTATGGTTGGGGTGATGGCTATGCTGCATGTACTCCAAGTATGGAGAACGGAAGAGACTGGGATGTTTGGCGTCCAGCGATGAATGGTGCAAAGGTTTCTGCAAAGATAGTGAATAATGGCGACGGCACTGCTGACATCAAGGTTGTGATGCACGGCAACAATGGTGTTGACTATACTCAGGATTATATCGGTATTAACACTATTGATCCTGATAACTTCTACTTCCGATTTACTGTTGACAGCAGTTATCTGGTATTCGAATAATATTTTAATTGAACTGTATTATGAAATATATATCTAAACTATTAGCGCTGTTTGCCATCGCAATGATGGCAACAGCCTGTAGCGACAACGTCAACGAGGTGAATTATCCCTTGACGGTGACGACCCCTTCTGTGACTTCTGTTTCTGGTAGCTCTGCCATTGTGACTGCAACGGCTACAGGTTCTCACATCATCCATCGTGGTGTATGTTATTCAACTTCACCCAATCCTACGATTAGTAATGATAAGGTGTATTCTGCCAGTAAGGAAATGATTCTGACCATTGGCGGTCTTGCTAAGAGCACGACCTACTACGTTCGTGGTTTCGCGCAGACGAGTTATGATGTTGTATATTCAAATGAAGTATCCTTTACAACGACCTCTTCTGAATCTGCTGATGACGATCCTCAGACTGAGGGACCATCGGCACTGAAGCGTGTCAGCGTTCATGACCCGAGCGTGGTTTGGGATCCGTCAACAAGCAGCTATTATATCTTCGGTTCACACCGTGCCGCGGCCAAGTGTAACAATATGATGTCCTGGGAGGCATTTACCGCTCCTTGGGCTACTGCTACCAGCAAGAATGCCGATAATGTTGATGCATTTACCACTCCTCAGGTTACTCAGGTGAAGAAGGGCGGAGTGTTGTACGACTTCACGTTCAACGCACTTGCCTGGTCACAACGCGGTAGTGAGACATATGACGTGAATGGTAATATGTGGGCTCCTGATGTGATCTACAACAAGAAGATGGGTAAGTGGTGTATGTATCTCAGCATCAATGGTGACGGATGGTATTCCAGCATCATTCTGTTGACTGCCGATAACATCGTAGGTCCTTATCGCTATCAGGCTCCTGTCGTAATGAGCGGATTCCGTTCTGGTGACTCCTATAAGTCTACCGATTTGGAGATTGTCCTGGGTGAGCAAGCTTCTCTGCCTTCACGCTATGCTCCAAGCGACAACTACGGTAATCACTGGCCTAACGCCATCGACCCGTGCGTGTTCTATGATGAAAATGGCAAGCTGTGGATGTCTTATGGATCTTGGAGTGGTGGTATCTTCATGCTGGAACTCGACGAGGAGACTGGTCTGCGTGACTATGATGTCACTTATGCAGAGAACGAGACCTCAGATCCTTACTTCGGTAAGAAGATTGCCGGTGGTCATTATGTTTCTGGTGAGGCGTCGTATATCGAGTATATCGGTGGTTATTACTTCCTGTTCGTGACCTATGGTGGTCTGGAGGCTGCTGGCGGTTACCAGATGCGTGTGTTCCGCTCACTGAATCCTGACGGACCTTTTGTTGACAGCAAGGGAAGTTCTGCGGTTTATGATGCTTATCAGCTGAACTTCGGGCCTACAGAGAATGACGGCTTCCGTGGTGTGAATATCTTTGGTGCGTATGATGACTGGGGCTTCCAGACTGTAGGTGATTGGGGTGAGCGTGCCCAGGGTCATAACAGTATCATTGCTGCTCAAGACGGACGTACCTATCTGGTTTATCATACACGTTTCCAGAATCGTGGCGAGGGTCACGAGGTGCGTGTTCACCAAGTTTACCAGAACGAAGAGGGCTGGTTGGTGGCTGCCCCATTCGAATATACGGGCGAAGGCATCAAGAGCGCTGGTATTGCTGTTGCTCAGAAGGTGGCTACAGCTGATATCCCGGGTACTTATAAGTTGCTGACTCATCAATACGGACTGGATCATGCTACCAAGGAATATGCAGCTCCTGTGGATGTAACCCTCAATGCTGATGGTACCATTTCCGGTGGTGCTACTGGCAGTTGGACCACCAAGTCTGGTACATCATATATCACCATCAAGATTGGTTCAGAATTTAAGGGCGTGATGGTTCCTCAAACTTTGGAACCAACTGATACAAAGGTTCCTTGCTTCACGGCTCTTGACAGCCAGACAGGTGTTACCATCTGGGGTTACAAGGCTCCTCTGAAAGAGTAAAATAACTGACTAATGAAACGAATTCTATCTATAGTAGTGGTGCTCACGCTGAGCACCACTCTATATCCCCAGTCCCATCACAAAGGGCATCCCCATACGGCATTCCAGACGGAGACACCGATGACGCACGACCCAGTGATGGCGTATGAGGACAGTACTTACTACCTGTTCTGCACGGGGATAGGCATCCAACAGATGACTTCCCAGGACCGTAAGACGTGGACGGTACTTCCTGAGCCTATAATGACGGTGATGCCACAATGGACAGGCGATTCAGTCCCAGGCTTTACTCACCATGTGTGGGCTCCTGATGTCATCCGGTGGCACGGTAAGTGGTGGTTGGCCTATAGCTGTTCTACCTTCGGTAAGAATGGCTCTGCCATCGGTTTACTGAGTAAACCTTCATTGAGTTTCCCCGTATGGAATGACGAAGGTTGTATCGTGACTTCTCGTGAAGGTCGTGATCAGTGGAATGCTATCGACCCGAACTTCATCATCGACGACAACGACCAGGCGTGGATGACGTGGGGCTCGTTCTGGGATGGCATTCAGATGGTGCGTCTCGACACCACGATGCATGTGGCCAAGGGCGAACGGCCGCGTACCATTGCCCGCCGCTATGCATCGCGTGATAGGAATGTGCCCGCTAATCCTACTTCCAAGTATGCCGGAACGAATGCCATCGAGGCACCGTTCATCTTCCGACACGATGGCTGGTACTATCTCTTTGTGTCGTGGGACTACTGTTGTCGCGGAGCCCAGAGCAACTACCGCGTAGCCGTAGGTCGCAGCCGTCAGGTGGATGGGCCTTATCTCGACCGCAGCGGCAAGGATATGCGCGATGGCGGTGGCACCCTGTTCCTCGAAGGCGACAAGAAGCAGTTTGAGGCTGTGGGCCATTGCGCTGCCTATCATGTCAATGGTGAGGATATCTTCATCTGTCATGGCTACAGTATTGCCCATCAGGGGGCATCAATACTGGTCCAACGTCCTATCAGGTGGACTGCTGACGGTTGGCCTTTCTTAAAGACAATTGATTAATACCGACAGAGAATGAAGCGATTTCTTTTAGCGTTATGTGCATTCCATGTCTCCATGCTTGTGTCTTTTGCCCAGTCGTGGACGGCAGATAATGGCAACGGCACGTTTACCAATCCTCTGTTCTATGATGAATTCTCCGACCCCGATATTATTCGGGTGGGTGATGACTACTATCTGGCTGGCACTACTATGCACTCGGTGCCAGGACTCGTTATCCTGCACTCGAAAGACCTTGTTAATTGGGAGAACGTCGGCTACTGTTTCAATCGCTTTGACTTCCCTGAGGATCGGTTTTCGCTGAAGAATCATGAGGAAATATACGGACAGGGCATCTGGGCGCCAGCCATTCGCTATGCCAATGGCCAGTTCTATATTTTCTCAAATGTCAATGGCAAGGGGTTGCAATGCTACACATCGAAGGATATTCGTGGCCCGTGGAAGCATCATAATATGCAAGGCAACATCTACGACCTTTCGGTGCTCTTCGATGACGATGGCAAAATCTACGCCATCCACAAGTATGGTGAGGTGCATTGTACAGAGTTGAAGCCCGATATGAGCGGACCGGTAGAGGGAACCGATCGGGTCATCATCCCAGAGGGTAATGCAGTGGGGGAGGGACACCACATGTATAAAATTAATGGTATGTACTACCTCATCTCTACCGACTATGCGCCCAACGGTCGTACACTCTGCTCACGGTCGAAGAGTATTTGGGGGCCTTATGAGACGCGGGTCATCACAGCTGACGAAACCTACGGCTATCAGGGCGTGGGGCGTACGCTGGTGCCAAAGGGTGAAAAATACCGCATTGGCAGCAATGGCGCTTCGTTCACCATTATGACTGCCAGTCCAGATGCTACGGGCTGCGACAATGCCCATCAGGGTGGCATTGTCCAAGCTGTTGACGGTTCATGGTGGGCATTGCTTATGCAGGACTTCCACTCTATAGGCAGAACCGTCTGTCTGATGCCACTGACGTGGAAGGACGGATGGCCGATGGTAGGTCTTGAGGGCAATTTGGGCCGTGCACCACGCACTTGGTTTAAGCCGGGTGGCAAGGATGTTGAGGTGCCACAGCAGCAAGCAGAGCCTCATGCTCCTTACGAGCGTAGTGAGCATTTCGATGGCAAGGTTCTTGGTCGCATTTGGCAGTGGAACCATAATCCTGATGACAGCAAATGGAGTCTGACAAAAGGACGTTTGCGCCTGCAGTCAATGCCTGCCGAACAGTTGATGTGGGCTCGCAACACGCTGACACAGCGCGTTGTTGGACCAACATCCATTACTACTGTCGAACTCTATGTAAAGGGTATGAAGAATGGTGATGTGGCTGGCTTAGGTAACATTAACGTTCCTTGCTCGTGGATAGGCGTTATTAAGAATGGTAATAGTACTTCCCTCTGTTGTTTTGAGCAACTGAATAATGATACTATTATGATGCCCATCGATTTGGTTGATGGAAAAATCTATCTCCGTTGTATCGGTGAATATGATGATAATCAAGCACAGTATGCTTACTCGACTGATGGTAAAACATTTAAGACACTTGGACGCATGATGCCCCTCTCTTATCAGCTCATTACTTTCCAGGGGTCTCGTCATGCTCTTTTTATGTATAATATAAAAGGTAGGAATGGCGGTTATGCAGAGTTCGATAACTTTACTGTTGAAGAACCAAAGGCTGACCGTAGCAGGAATATCCCCTATGGTAAGACCGTACGCATCATCAACAAAGCAACGAATCGACCTGCCATTGCCTTGGAGCATGGATTGCTTTACGATACCAATGCTGGCAACATGAGTGAGTTGACTCGATTCCGCATAATAGACTGTAAAAAAGGATGTGTAGCTCTCCAATGTGCTGATGGTCGTTATGTGAAAGTCTATGGTGACGGTTTGCCTGGTGATGTGCGCTTTACATCCGATGCAAGGGAGGCTGAGGTGTTTCTTTGGCAGGATTATCTCGACCATGATTTTATGCTTCTTTCTTTGAAGAATCATAAATATTTAGGTAAGAATCCGACTACAGGCAGTCCTTATTCTATGGACTTCGCCGGACCAGATCCTGGTCAGCGAAATGGTGCTGTGTTCCACTGGGAGGAATAATGATTAAACGCTCCCAATTTTTAAGTTATTCAATTAAAGGAAAAACGTTATAACTATGAAAAAAAAATTATTAATGTTGTCTGCTGTCGTGGCGAGCATGACGATGACGGCAATAGCGCAGAACGTGATGGACGTGAACACCAAGAAACTGGGTGCACCCATCCAGCCGACGATGTACGGCATTTTCTTCGAGGACATCAACTACGCCGCTGACGGCGGACTGTATGGTGAACTGGTAAAGAACCGCTCGTTTGAATTTCCGCAGTCGCTGATGGGCTGGCAGGCCTTCGGACGGGTGGATGTAAAGGATGACGGACCGTTTGAGCGTTGTCCGCACTACGTGGTGCTGAGCGATCCTGGTCACAACGACCGCCGTTCGGGACTGGTGAACGAGGGCTACTTCGGCATCGGCGTCAAGAAGGGTGAGCAGTATCGCTTCTCGGTATGGGCAAAGGCTCCGAAGGGGCAAGCTACCATCCGCGTGCAACTGATTCAGGAGAACTCGATGGAGGAGAACCAGCAGTTTGCTGAGCAGAAGGTGGACGTCACCTCTGCAGAGTGGAAGAAATATACCGTCACGCTGACGTCGACGAAGACGCTGAAACAGGCCAAGCTGCGCATCTTCCTGCATGGACTGAATAGTGTCTGTCTGGAGCATGTGTCGCTATTCCCCGTAAATACCTATAAGAACCGCGAGAATGGTATGCGCCGCGACCTTGCTCAGGCTTTGGAAGACCTGCATCCGGGCATCTTCCGCTTCCCCGGCGGATGCATTGTGGAGGGTAGCTCTCTTGATGAGCGCTACCAATGGAAGAACTCGGTAGGTCCCGTTGAGAACCGTCCGTTGAACCATAATCGCTGGGAATATACCTTCGACTTCCGCTACTTCCCCGACTACTATCAGTCGTACGGACTGGGGTTCTTTGAGTTCTTCCAGTTGGCGGAGGATATCGGTGCTGAGCCGTTGCCCGTCATTTCGTGCGGTTTGTCGTGTCAGTTCCAGAACCCCGACCCCACGAAGCCCGGCGTACATGTAGCACTCGACGACCTCGGCCCATACATCCAGGATGCGCTGGATTTGGTGGAGTTTGCCAATGGCGACGTCACCACGAAGTGGGGTAAAGTGCGTGCCGACATGGGACATCCCGAACCCTTCAACCTGAAGTTCCTCGGTGTGGGCAACGAACAGTGGGACTACGACGAGCAGCACGGCGGCTATGGTCCTGTGTTCACCGAGCGTCTGAAGAAGTTCAGCGACGCCCTGCGCAAAAAATACCCCACGCTGAAACTCATCGGCACCACTGGTCCTAACAGCGAGGGCTGGGACTTCGACCTCCTGCAGCCCCGCATGAAGGAGTTGAAGGTGGACCTCTACGACGAGCACTACTACCGCGACGAACAGTGGTTCCTCACCCACGGCCTGCGCTACGACTCCTACGACCGCAAGGGTCCGAAGGTGTTTGCTGGTGAATATGCTTGTCACGGCAAGGGCAAAAAGTGGAACCACTACGAGGCCGCCATCCTCGAAGCCGCCCACATGACCGGTTTCGAGCGCAATGCCGACATCGTCTACATGACCACCCCTGCTCCGCTCTTTGCCCACGTTGACGGATGGCAGTGGCGCCCCGACCAGATATGGTACGACCAGACGCAGATGTTCCGCACTGTGAGCTACTACGTCCAGCAGCTCTATGCCACCAACAAGGGCACCCACGTGCTCTCGCTGACTACCCCTGCAGGGAAAAAGGGCGTGCCCGTAGCTGGACAGGAAGGTCAGAACGGACTCTTCGCCTCAGCTTGTTACGACAAGGATGCCGGTGAGGTCGTTGTCAAGGTGGTCAACACCTCTAAGCAGATGCAGCCCATCACGCTGAACCTGAAAGATCTGACGGGCGTCACCACGGCGCAGACCATCACGCTGAACCACGCGGGCATGGATGACGAGAACAGCATTGCCCACCCTGAACTAATCACCCCACAGCGAGGCACTATCGCCGTCGAGGCCGACAAGAAGCAGAGCGTCATCCTCGACCAGCTGCCCCCCATGTCGTTCCGCATCTACCGCGTGAAAAAATAAACACGATAAGAATTTGATTGATTCATACCAAAATATTGGTTTTTAGTTAGTTGGTTTTAGGTTTTTAATTTAATTTGACAGCATTTGATCATGAACCAAAATGGTGCAGCTCGCGATGAGTCGCACCATTTTTTTATCAGACAAATGAAGTGATTTGTTTTTTTCTCCTTTTTTGCATAATTCTCCGCCAGGTGGGTTAATCCGTTGATTTACAGAAAGATGATGGCGGAGGATTTTTGGGCTACGGAGAATTTTTCGTGAGGAAAGGGCTAGGCTGTGTTGAGGAAGGGGCAAAACGGCGATGAGGCCGGAGCTAAGCTATGATGAGGCCTATCCACACCGCCACCGCCCAACAACGACCTGTTGGCCGCATTCACAATGGCATCCACCTTCAACGTGGTGATATCACCAACTACAATCTTAATCTTATCCATAATCGTCAATACACTACGTTTCCTTTTTATTCGAACACCATTTCGCCTGAATACGAAATGCGTTCACGTTGTTGAGCCTGTACAACTATGTCTGAATTGCCATTGTCAAACACGTCAATCACATAGAGATAGTTATCCTCGTTGTTTTTCACGTTTATCTCTATATGTCGACACCCGTTCTTTACCACCGACTCCCGATAGCTGCCTATTCGCTCAGAGAAATTCAGACCCTTACCCCCACCATAAGGCACCTGATAGGCACGTCCGAAAAACGGTAGATAAGAAAACAGCGAATCGTTCTTCACCTCCACCGAATAGCTTGACGACACGCTCTTCGAACCTCCCTTCGTCGGATACATGTGATCAACACGAATCTTATAGTGCCGTTCCGTCAGCGCGACCTTCACTCTGGCAGCATGCTCAGCAGCCCTTGCTGCCCTCTCTTCAGCCGTCGCACATCCTTCCAAAGCAATCACCGCCAACAATGCCAACGCCAATGATAATAAAAGAACGATATTCAGTTGTTTCATCTTTCTATTAAACGGGTTTCGAGGAACTGGCGGAAGGTCTGCAGATAGCCGTCAGGAATGTGGATGATTTCCTTGCCGATATAGACGCAGTCGTTGCGGTCGACCTTCAGAATTTTGTCAACGGCAATAATGTAGGAGCGATGAATACGCAGAAAACGGTCTTTGGGCAACATGTCCTCTACGGCTTTCATCGTCAGATGGGTAATCAGCGCCTTAGGTTCATTGTCAAGATAGAACAGCACGTAATCCTTCATGCCATTGACGTAGGTAATCTGGTCGATAGGTACGTTACGCCACTCGCCATCGACGCGGATAAAGACGGTATTGGGCTGCTGGGGTTGTGTGACAGGCTGTTGTGGCTGATTAGGTTGCTGTTGAAAGACCTTCTTGGCTTTCTCGACGGCAGCAAGGAATTTGTTGTAACGAATAGGTTTCAGCAGGAAGTCGAGGGCATTTACCTCATAACTTTCGAAGGCATATTCCTTGAAGGCGGTGGTGAAAACGACGCGCGTCTCTTCGGGTAGACTATGAGCCAACTCCATCCCATCGATATTCGGCATCTGGATATCAAGAAAAAGCAAGTCGGGCTTCTGCGCCTTGATGGCGTTGATGGCTGTGATGGAGTCTGTAAATGAGGCCATCAGCTTCAAGTCAGGAGTCTTCTCAACGTATGACTCCAACAAACGGACGGCCAGCGGCTCGTCATCGACAATCATGCAGGTCATAGATCTCATAGCTGAAGAGTGATTTTGACGTGATAGATATTCTCTGGCGTAACGGTCTGCTCCCATTGGTAGCGACCCTGATAGAGGAGATTGAGGCGACGACGGGTGTTCTCCAATCCGATGCCAGAACCGCTGCGATCCTTGGTGGGCTTGGGGTTGTTAGTGTTATCGGAAGTGAAGACAAGCGTATCGTCTTTCTGCGTCAGACTGATGTCGATAGTGGCAGGGGCGTTGCTGTTCATGCCGTGCTTGAAGGCATTCTCGATGAGGGAGATAAAAAGCAAGGGAGCAATTAGCATTTGGCTATTAGCTATTTGCCATTGGCAGTTGACCTGCGTCATCTCATTGCAGCGCAGTTTCATCAGCTCGATGTAGTTGCGCATAAACTCAACTTCACCCTCCAATGGCACTTTCGGCTTGTTGGTCTCATACATCGCATAGCGCAGCAGATCGCTCAGTTGCATCACCGTGTCTTGGGCTTTGTCAGCATCAATCTGCGTCAGACTGGAGATGTTGTTGAGGGTATTAAAGAGGAAATGAGGGTTAATCTGATTCTTCAGCCAGGCGAGTTCTGCCTCCACCTCCTTCTGCTTCTTCTCGCTCTGCCGCATCATGTAACGGATGCTCAAGGCGATGCCGATAGCCATCAGATTAACGAGCAGAGAAAAAATGAGAAACGAAGAGTAACCTGCCAAGGTTCCTTCAGGCAGTGTTTGGAAATCCTTAAATAGCATGTGGCTGTTGCTGAAGACAATGAGAATTGTATCGGTCACAACAAACTGCCAGCGACGATGACGGAACCATAATAAAGGGACGCACAGGTAGAAATTAAGGAGATAGACCACAATAGCCGGTGCCAGCCAATAGGCTGATACCGTCAACGACTCCCACGCTAATTGCGGGTTGTGGCTTGTGACATAGCTGATAAGTCCCGGCGACAGCAAAGTCAGTGACAACAATAGCACCTGCGCCACAAACAGCCACACATCTTTTATATGTATCTTCTTCATCGTCGGCAAAGTTACGAATAAGTGAGCAAAGAACCAAAAGAAAACAGAAAAATCTCTCCCGCATAATCTCTATGCAGAAGAGATGAAAACACTTTAGTATGTATTATCCAGTAGTTCTATTTATCGGCTAACTGCTGCTGATCCATCATGCGGTCCGCCGTGTTCTTGACTGTCAGGTCGAGCATCTTCACGTACTTATCATACTGCTTTTCGTCAAGCACCTTTTTCATCGTAGCCTTGTGGCGAGCCTGAATATTCTCCCATGTCTTACCAGCTTTCGAGACATCCTGTAGCTGATAGTATGCTTGCATCGAACTCTCAAACTGAGCCATAGCAGTCTTTACCGGTTCAATCTGATTAACTCTCAGCTTCAGATAACTTGCAAAGCGATTGAAGTCCAGCTTACCGTTGTTGTCATTACTCTGAGCGTTTACACTCATTGTCATCATCACCATTGCCACGAGGGCGAAAATCATCTTTTTCATACCTTTTACTATTTTTATTGTTAATACTATGTTTCTGTCGTTCGACTTGTTTTCGTCTTTTGACAATGCAAAGGTATGAACTATTTCTTCTGCTTCCAAATCGCCTTCGACGTTTACCCCCATGTCTTTCGACGTTTGCGTCGTAGATTTTCTTATAGATTGCTTACACTACAGGCGCTCTGCTCCCTGCTGTCCGGTCGACAGCAGGGAAGTGTCAAGCCGACAGCACGGAGGAGGGTGACGGTTAGCAGGGAAGGTGTTGGAGGCAATACTTTCGGAGTAATCGAAAATACTCTTGGAGTATTCAAAATTTCTTTCGGAGTATTGCGTTTTAGTGCCGGGTTGGAAAAATTTTGTAGAAACACCTTGAAAAAACGAAGGATTCGTTAATGTTTTTTCACCCACAGTTAACACTTCCGGGCATATTGGGACGCTAATTGAGGTCTAACGGAGGAAGCTGATAAGGTTACTAGAAACTTTAGAGATGCCTCTAAATACGGGTGTTGACGGAGATTTCATCTCTTTAGACCCACGAAAGCCTTGCCATAGGGTTGCTCCCATTCTGCTCTGGGGTTGCTCTAAGGATGTTCCGAGTTTTTACCAACATAATGAACGGGATGAGCGAAAAACCGAAAATATTTAAGATAATTAACGATTTCGTCTAACGTTAGCCGGCAGTTGAAGGGGAAGAGTGCCGTGCAAACAGGGAGAGAGTGCCTATGTAAAAGGGAGCGAATGCCTAGGTAAGCGGATTCGGGCGGCCGCCCGCATTAATGTGGGCGGCCGTGCTTATTATTGCGGGCGGGAGGCCGCATTATTGCGACCGCCCGCCCGTAACCGAGTTTTATACCTTAATATCTAATAGCTTGGCTGGGTCTACTTCTTCAGTTCTTCAATAAAAAAGCAAATTGCCTTCTTTAATGGAGAAAGCTCGTTCTTGATAATCCATAGGATTTGTGACGCATCTACATCAAAATAATGATGGGCAATGATATCTCTCAACCCTTTTACATTCTTCCAAGGGATGGAGGGATAAGTTGGCAACAATACGCCATTGGTGGTCTTATCAAGATTCTTCAAGCTTTCACCAATTGCAATGAGTAGCATACATGTCGCATCTAACAACACCATGCCTGACGAGGAACAAAGGAAATCATCAATGGAGTTGATATCTTTCGTCCGCTCTTCAACTTTCTCGATGGCAGTAAGGATGTCTTCGAGAATATCCAACGCTATGCTTTTATTCTCAGAAGACAAAGATTCCATCCTTTAAAATACGCTTTCTTAAACGAGGGTTCAGATTTTGATGATTACGGACGATATCGACAGAAGAGCCTGTTGCCTCCTCCAAAAACTCTTTGGCATCCATCAGAAGGAAGGGATTTGGCGTCTCTGTATCAACAAACAAGTCGATGTCGCTGCCTTCCTTTTGTTCTCCTCTTGCCGTTGAGCCAAAAAGAGACAAAGACGTTATGCCATACTTGTCTTTAAGTATGCTCATATACTTTTTAAGCAGAGTGATACATTCGTCTTTTGTCATATTCATCGCATTTACAGATTGCAAAGATAAGTAAAATTATCGAAAGTTCCAAATAAATAGACGAAAATTTACTTTTGGGGTGACGTAGATTCCCACGGAGGGAATGTTTTGTTCCCAGGTTGGGAATAGTTTCTTCCCAAGGTGGGAATAAATAGTTCCCAGTAAGGGAACATCTTACACGAATAAGGTAAGGTTTAGCGCAAATAAGGCAACATTATCGTAAGCGGATACGCTTACAGTGACGGGAGAGATGAAGGAGAGAAATGGGAGGGATAAAAATAATCTCCACCGTGCCGAATCGCCTTTCTACAAAGGGGATTCCAGCGATGATGGGAGAGATGGAGATATTTTCAGGCCAACTTGATTGGTAAAAAACGGCTTGCGATGTTGTTACTTTCAAAAATAATGCTTATCTTTGCGGAGGATATGGAGAAAGCCATGATTCCAGAGAGAGATAGATTATGTTAGAAAGCTGTTATTATAAAGGAAAGATTGAGGCGGGGTGCGACGAGGCCGGACGCGGATGTCTGGCAGGGAGCGTGTATGCTGCTGCGGTGATATTGCCCGAGGGGTATCAGAACGAGTTGCTGAACGATTCGAAGCAGTTGACGGAGAAGCGTCGCTATGAGTTGCGGGAGATCATCGAACGTGACGCAGTGGCGTGGGCCGTGGGTGTTGTGACGCCTGAGGAGATTGACAAAATCAACATCCTGAATGCGTCGATCCTGGCTATGCACAGGGCGCTGGATCAGTTGAAAGTACGTCCAGAGGCGATTATCGTGGACGGCAATCGCTTTAAGCCCTATTATGAAAGAGGTGAGGGGTCAGAGGTGAGAGGTGAGAAATTACCCCACACCACCATCGTGAAGGGTGACGGGAAGTATCTCTCGATAGCTGCTGCCTCGATATTGGCCAAGACCTATCGTGACGACTACATGAACCAATTGGCTGAGGAATATCCGCAGTATGACTGGCTATCGAACAAGGGCTACCCCACGAAGAAGCACCGTGAGGCCATCAAGCAATATGGCATTACGCCCTATCACCGCAAGAGCTATAATCTGTTGGGCGACGGACAACTAAGCCTCAACTTCGAGGATTAGTTGACCTTGGAATGAAGGGTGTTGAAGATGCGTTGCTTGAGACGCTCTGTCTGTTCAGGTGTCAACAGGTTGCATTCGTCTAGATGCAAAAGGATGTCGTAAGCCTTCAGATAGGCAGAACGAATCGGAGGTGCAGCAGATAAATAAGTTGCCCAATAGGACTCTCTATCTGGTGCACAATCCATCACGTAACGGATGAAGTCGTCGTCACGCAGAAATTGCTCTACCTTGGTATAGATGGCTCGTTTCATTTGATTCGTCGTTAGCTAGCATTATCATTTGCTACTATAAAGACGAACCACCGCGAAAAATGTCATCAATTACATCGCCGCTTCTCTGAGTTTCAACATACCCCGATGCATCAGGTTGCGAACCGAGTGGTAGTTCATGTGCATGATGCCGCAAATCTCGTCATACTTACGCTCTTCGAGATAGTAGAGCGTGATGGCTTGACGCTGACGACGGGTCAGATGCTTCATCAGATGGGCTACTTGGGCAGATTGCATGGCTTCGCGCTCCTGACAGAGGTAGTCGCGTTCGACATCCTCAGCCGCATGGCGGTATTCATAGGTTTCCACCTCGTTGGGGTTGGTGAATGTCTGACGACGGAACTCGTCGAGCAGACGGTTTTTCAACGAAATCAACAGATAAGAACACAGGTTGTTGATGGCATTCTTGTCGTTGCGTTTCATGTACACCTTCACGAAAACATCGTGAATGCAGTCCTTCAAGAGCTCTTGGTCGCTGGTCATCTTCAGGCCGTAGTTGTAGAGCATCTGAACGTACATGTCGTAGAGTTCAGCGTACGCCCGGTCGTCGCCTGAGCAGAATTGTGCCACCAATTGCTGGGTGCGAATTCTTAATTTACTTGGCACCATAGTCGATTAGTATATTATGTAGTAGTTTGTATTTCGGTGCAAAGTTAAGGAAAAAAGCCAAACTACAAGCAAAATAAAAGTTAAAAAATGGGAAAACTGACAATTGTGCCACTTTTCCCATGAAATTGTTACTTCTTTTTCAACCAATAAATGCCTTTCGACTCCAAGGTTACAGGGGAAGACGTATCGCGCAATCGGGTAACTGTTCCCGTTTTTTCATCAATGGAATACATGGTGTATTTGCCTTGTCCCAAATCTATGTTATATGACCCTTCTGATGCGCGATAGAACAGGTAACCGTTGTCGCTAGACAACATATAGAAATCATCCACAAAAGACGGACGGGGAACCATCTGCGACAATTCAGCGAGGAAGGCTTTGTCCGTCACAGGAATTGCAGCACAAGAACCACCAGCCATCAATGCAGCCCAGCACAGTTCAGGTGCCTTCTGGGCAGAATAGATGACGGCCTTGTCAGGATACTGCTGACGGTATTCGCTGACGGCACGATAGACATCCTCGAAACGGGCACTGCCAGTGCGGATCTTGCGCATATACTGACGTTGGGCCATATTGACGCCTCCTGGAGGTGCATACTCGCCTTTGTTGTGGTAGAACCACTGTTCGATGTCGATGATATCGACGATTTTCGAGCGCACAGAGTCAGCAAGGATAGCGTCCTGCACGTCCTTGTTGACAGCGAGGTCGACGAGCACGGAACCATTCTCCTGTTCCCACTCGGCAATGACATCGAGCCAGAACTGCACGAAATGCAGGGGACCCGTAAACTCTTCGCCAATGGAATGGATGACGTTGGGCTGACCCTTGAAGGCATCCAACGACTGGCGGATGTACTGACGGTGCAGTTCGCGGAGGACGGGATTTTCAATATCGTAGAACAAGGTGGCCGTAAAGATACGCTTGTCGCCAGTGAAGTTAACTGGTTCTAGGAACGGCGTATTGTTGACGTTGTTTGCTGTGCGCCAAGGGCAATCCACCCAGTGGGCACCAGCCTCAAGGATGTTGTGCTGGAAATAGTGCTGGTTTTTGAGCAAAAGCCCGATGGATTCGGACTTTTTCGCAAATTGCTGCAGGCGCCAGAAGTACCACTTGTTGAGGGTCGTCAGGTCGTATTTAGTCATTCCGTCCCAGGCCAAATTACATTGAACGTTGAACGTTGAACGTTGAACATTATTTGCGTTTGAAGTATCGTCGTTCAATGTTGAATGTTGAATGTTCAACGTCCCTGTGCGGGCGAAGGGCTGTTCGTAGAAGGGAGCCCAGGCATCGCCGTTCTTGCGACGGATGCGCTCGTGGTCGTCACGACGACGATCCGTCCAAAGGCCGTAGTTCTGACTGAACAACAATGTGTGGTCGCGCTGCATCTGACTGATGACAGAGTCGATACGGTCAGTACCGCCTGTCGTCTCCTGACCTGGCACGAAACGTGTCAAGGCATACTTCGCCTTCGCCATAGCGGCATCCGTCGTGCGTCCGTTCCACCAAGGCGTCTGGTGTTTGCCGCCTACGAGCACACTATTGTTCTTCGTCAGCCAACCATTGACAATCTCATAACGATTAGATTGGTACACGCGCGAGGGCACTTCCTGATAGACAAAGGGTTTGAGTTTGCCTTGGGAAATATCGCCCGTAAATACAGCGGAGTCAATCCACATCTGCATGGTAGTACGAGGTTGCAAAGCTTCCTCAGCCAACTGGATGGCCTCTTCGATGGTCGGCGAACTGCTGGCATTGGTGTTACGTTCCAACACGCGACACTGGGCACTGACGTCGCGACCCAGACGTTTCTCCAACTGTGACGCATAGAGCGAATAAGGACGGACGTGTTCGTTCATGTCAGAATATTCGCCATTGCCCTGAATCTGTCCCCAACAGCCAATGGAATAGTTTTTATTGAGCGAGTCGGGCGAATAGCAGAAAAGTCCTGAGGCCGTCGACTGCCACAGCGTGCTGTTGGCAGCACTCCAACCTGCACCAAACTTCTCCAGTTCCCAGTTTTTGAAGACGAGGTCGTTGCCGTCGATGTTGACAATATCAAAGAGGATGCCTGGTGCCCACGACGAAATAGCGCCACTGGGGCCAAAACTCTCGAAACTCTCGCATTGCACGAAGGCATTAGGGCCAGGAGCTGTGTGACCTACGGCAAAATCGTTGATGCCGTGTTCCGAGTAGCAACGCTGAAAAAGCACCATTTCACCGAAGGTCAGGAAGGTACGACGGCGGAAACCGCCAATCTCAGAGATGGGGTCCAACGACTGGCAGTCCTCAACGGTAATCTGTTGGGCTGACTTCTGAACGACAACAGCAGAGCCGGCAAAATGACGGAAATAAACCATCCGCACCCAGCAATTCTCAGCATCAGCCATATAGACACCATCCCAACAGTGGTCTTCGTCCAATGGACGGGCGCGGTCGTAATCAGATTCCAGAGAGAGGTTTTCGATGCCACACTCACTGATGAGTCCTGATTGTTCGTAGATGATGGCCTTCGCACCGCCAAAGCGGCTGTCGATGTCGCACGTGATAGGGGCATCAAGCATCACCTCATTACCTTGAATCGCCAATATTTGCCGATTCCAACGAAGATCGATGTCCCCAGGATGCCAAGCCCAGTAGCCCATGCGCTTGCCTCCACCAAACGAGGCGCAGCCGAGGTGGTCGATCCATTCCTGGGTGGAAGGGCGCCAGATCATAATACGTTGAACACTGAACGTTGAACGTTGAACATTATTTACAATCGGAGTATTGTCGTTCAATGTTGAACGTTGAATGTTCAATGTTATGGAGCCGGCTTTGGTATCGTTGACGTCAAAGGTATCTTTAACGACGACTTCGTGCGAACCTTCTATATATATAAGAGCACCACGGTCGTAGCCCATCTTGCGCAGGATGGTCTTTTCGCGGCCACTGCCTCGCAACACGACACCACTGGTACGAATGCGCAGGGGTTCGCTGAGCGAAAAAGTTCCCTCACCCAGCAATACGGCACCGCGAAGCCCCGTCAGTTTGTCGGCCTTCTGTTGACTGACATAGTCGATAGCCGCCTGCAGTTGTGCCGCATCGTCATTGCCAGAGGGTTGTACATAGACGACGACTTTTGCCGATGGAATGGGCATTTCTGAACGATGGTATCCACAATAGGAATAATCCATCGGCAACTCTTGAGCTACCGATGGGATGATAGTCGTCAGTAAGACTGATAGGGCAAATAAGTGTCGTCGCATGTTTTACTTTTTCTTTGCGTCCTCTATTCTCTTCATCCAGGCGTCGCGCTCCTTCTTCAGGTCGTAGCCTCGACCAGAGAGCCAGTTGTTGGTGCGTCCGCGATACTTGTCGAACCAGAAGTGCTTGCCTTTCGAATCGGCTGCATCCATCGCATATTCGCGAGCCTCCTTGAGCCAGATGAGTATCTGCTGTTTCTCAAAGTCTGAGAGCGTAGGTATCATGTCCTGTGTGGCCTGATAGTCACGCTTCAGGCGACCGAACGTCATACCATCCTTCACGGCATCTATCTGTTCGTCAGTGAGATAGAGCGCAAGGGCAGAGGCCAATTCGAAATGATGTTTATAGAGCTCAGCTTGCAGGGCATCCTGTTGTGACTTGTCGTATTTTGCATGAATGTCGTTCAGCAGGAAGTACCGATTGGCAATGATATTGCGTACCACACGAGCTTGTTTCTGGTCAGTAAGCTGAAGGCCGTCAACGATTTTCTGTGCGCGGCCTTTGATGTTCTCCACGTAGGCAGAATCACGCCCTTCGTCGTCCAGCACCACAAGTTGTGCGCTTGCTGTGAGGGAAAGCAACCATAACATGGCTGCATACAAAACCTTTCTCATACGCTTACATCAGTTTGCCTTTTGCGGCCAGCGTGTCATAGTTGTTGTTCAGGTTACGCCAATCGGTCTTGGTCTGAGGATTAATACCATTGATATACTTCTCGATATTGGTATAGCCATCACCATTGCAATCCTTGACAGCATCGCTGGCGTCGTTGGGATTCAATCCGTATTGTTTCTCCCACTCGTCAGGCATACCGTCACTATCAGTATCAACATAGGGCTCCCAAGCCTTGTACTCAGGATAGCCACCCATCTGACGCGGGTCGGTAATGACTCCCTGCTTGTAGGAGTCCTGAGGCAGACGACGATACTTGAAGAAGCCCTCTTCGTTCATCGATTTCTTGTTCAGGCCCCACATGTCGCCATAAGGATTCTGCTTCACACCAGTCTTCTTCTCTATTTTGGCCAACTCCTTCTCATAGTCCTTCACGTAGTAAGCCTGTCCTGTACGAACTTCCTCACATATACGCTGGTCAACGATATCACGGCAGGGGATTGTGGCACCAGCATTCGAGAGTACCCAGTCGAAGGCCTGCTCAGTACCCATAATCTTTACGTAAGGCATCTCGAAAGGCTCATTCGAGCGCATCAGAGCCAACTCCGTAGCATCCATCTCACCATCCTTATCAGCAGTCTGTATGCCACCGTTCCAGTTATCCTTCGTAATTTCAGGATAACCCTCCATGATATTGCCGACAGCATAGACACGTCCGAACTGCTTGTAGGGGAATAATCCCTGCGAACGGCTCTCAGACTTCACAATACGATGACCAATAGGACTGTCTTTCGGAGTCAACGGACCTGGCTTATAGTAATTGTTGATGAAATTCGACATGGTGCTGAACTCACCGCCATCAGCCGTGCGGTGTACCCAGTTATAGACTACGTTGTTGATGTAGTTAAACACACCGCCCCAGCCGATAGATGGGTTGCGACCTGTATTGTCGGCCCAAAGGTTGCGCATGAAGGTGGTGTTCTCACCACCGATGGTAGAACCGAAGGCGTGGTTCCAAGTGTCAAGCGCCTTGGCGGAAATGGTATTCTGGATAGTCACATTGACTGTAGGCTCCTTGCGGTTGGGCTTGCCGTCATGCATGTCGAACATGTGGCGATAGAACGAAATGTTTTCGTCGAGTCCCCATTCGCAGGAACAGTGGTCAATCATGATATTGCCCACTGGGTTGCCACCAAAGGAGTCTTCGCGGTTGGTAACCAGCGTCTCACCACGGCGGAAACGCATGTGACGCACAATGACGTCGTGCGTATCGACCTGAAACGACTCACCTGCAATGCAGACACCGTCACCAGGAGCGGTCTGTCCAGCTATGGTGATATAAGGTGCACGAACGTAGATGGGTGACTTCAGACGAATGATACCGCTGACATTGAACACCACGATGCGCGCACCGCCCTGCTCGCAGGCCCAACGGAACGAACCAGGACCATCGTCATTCAGATTGGTAACCGTCAGCACCTTGCCGCCACGTCCGCCAAAGGTAAACATGCCGCCACCCTCAGCACCAGGGAAAGCTGGAATCTTAGCCTGACGCAGGTCGTAGGGACGAAAGGCCCAAGGAACGTAAGAACGTCCGGCTTTAGCCTCTTCTACCACAATAGGAAATGCCACCTCCCAAGCGGAATCGCTATGAGCCTTCCACTGAGCCTTCTGTTGGGCAATAAGTTGTTTTGCCTCGTCTGTCAAATCTGGGTATTGAGCACTGACCGTCATGGAAAACAGCAGTGCTACTGCCAACAATAATGATTGCTTCATCGTTATTTCTAAGTTTAATTAAACGTGTTATTCTTTGTCTATAAGACGCTTTACTGGGGCAGATGTCACGTCGGACAGCATTAAAATATGTAAAAACGCACGCATAGTCGAATCTTTTTAGTATTTTTGCAGTCACTATCAATTGAAGACCCAAAAGTAATGGACAATCAGAAAAAAGACTCGATTATCTCTCGTGACGGTGTGAGCTATCTCATACCATTCATCCTCGTAACGTCGTGCTTCGCCTTGTGGGGCTTTGCCAACGACATCACCAATCCCATGGTGAAAGCGTTTTCCAAAATTTTCCGCATGAGTGTGACGGACGGTGCACTGGTGCAGGTGGCCTTCTATGGCGGTTATTTTGCTATGGCTTTCCCTGCCGCTATGTTCATCCGCAAATATTCCTATAAGGCTGGTGTGTTGATGGGTCTCGGACTATATGCCGTTGGTGCCCTACTGTTTCTGCCCGCATCATGGACGGGAATGTACTATCCCTTCCTTGTCGCATATTTCATCCTGACCTGCGGACTGTCGTTCCTCGAGACGTCGTGTAATCCGTATATCCTGACGATGGGTTCTGAAGAGACCGCCACCCGCCGACTGAATATGGCACAGTGTTTCAATCCGATGGGTTCGCTGTGTGGCATGTATGTCGCCATGAACTTCATCCAGGCCAAGTTGAATCCAGCCTCTACGGACGAGCGTGCGCTGTTGTCGGATGCAGAGTTCTCAGCTATGCGTGACTCCGACCTCAGTGTCTTAATTGCCCCCTATCTGGCTATCGGAGCTGTCATTGCCATTATGTTTGCCGTCATTTACTTCACACGTATGCCAAAGAACGGCGACCAGAACCACGACATCAATTTCCTGCCCACGCTGAAACGCATCTTCTCTATTGACTATTATCGCGAGGGCGTCATTGCCCAGTTCTTCTATGTGGGTGTACAGATTATGTGCTGGACCTTTATTATACAATATGGTACGCGCGTATTGATGAACGAAGGAATGGCAGAACAGGAAGCTGAGGTAACGTCACAGACATTTAATATCATTGCGATGGCCATCTTCGTGTCGAGCCGATTCATCTGCACCTACTTCCTGAAATTCATCAACGCAGGAGCGCTGCTGGGTATTCTGGCAGTCGTGGGCGCCTGTCTGACGTTGGGTGTCATCTTCATCGACGGACGCATGGGCCTCTACTGTCTGGTAGCCATTTCAGCTTGTATGTCGCTGATGTTCCCCACCATCTATGGTATCGCCCTGCAAGGTTTGGGCGACGACGCGAAATTTGGAGCTGCTGGTCTGATCATGGCCATTCTTGGAGGTAGCGTACTGCCCCCGTTGCAGGCTACCATTATTGACCAGCACGAAATGTTCGGAATGCCAGCTGTCAATGTTTCGTTCGTTCTGCCGCTAATCTGTTTTATCATCATCATCGCCTACGGCTATCGCACCTATCAGCGTACCAGACAATGAACTTAAAAAATATATGATTATGAAGACATATCCTAAAATCCTTTTGCTGCTGGCTGTTTGCTTGGTTGCCACCAGCGTATCAGCACGTAAGAAACCACGTCAGATCGTCAGCAACGACACCGTATATGTAAAGCCCTACGAGATGCCCAATGCCGGCTATTACCTGCCAGCTCCGCCAGACACTGCCAGTATGGACTTTATCGACGACATGATACAATGGCAGTGGGGTAAGACACAGCGTAACACCCCACGTGGTCGTCAGGCCAACATGGAGTCGCCCTGGGAACCGTATATTATGGAATCTGTCATGTCGCAGTGTCTGGGTTTGGACACCATCTGCGCAGAGAAGACTCCCGCACTGGCTCGGTTCCTGAAACGCGCTTACAACACTGGCAACAAGAGTACGGCAGCCGCCAAGGCCCTGTATATGAGGACACGTCCGTTTGTCCAAATGGGTGAAGACACGTGGGCAGAGTATGACACAGAGTTTTTGCGCACCAACGGCAGCTATCCGTCCGGACACACCTCGCTCGGATGGGGTACGGCACTGGCTTTTGCTGAGATGTGGCCAGAATTGCAGGATACCATCATGCGTCGTGCATTCCAGTTTGGTGAGAACCGTATCATCACTGGTGCCCACTATCAGAGCGACGTCACAGCCGGCTATCTATGTGCTTCGGCCGCTTATGTCCGTGCCCACCTGCATCCAGAATTCCAACAGGACATCGAGGCTGCCCGTGCAGAATACAAGAAACTAAAGGGTCTGCCTGCCGATTATGATCCCACAGTCCTTGCCGGGCTGCCCCAAGGTAGTAGAATTCTCAATCCTCCTGTGGATACTGCAAGTTATCGCTATGAGGGCGACCTGTTCCGCTACTGGAAAGCCAAGCAGTTGCGCTACGGTTATCGTGGCAAGGTGGCTGTAGAGAACGACAACCTAACGATAGACTATTTGATGAACATCTATGGAAAGGCCATGGATATTAAGATTACCAAAGAGGCAACACCGAGTATTGTTGCGCTGATAGAATTGGTTGATAAAAAGAGCGATAAGTCGGCCAAGAATTTGAAGAAGGTATATTTCCGTAAACGCCCCTATGTACAGCTGGGTGAAACAACTCCCGTGCCACAATGGGAGAAAGATTCACGCAAGAGCAGCAGCTATGCTTCTCATCATTCAAATCTGGGTTGGGCGTTGTCAATGGTATTGGCAGAGGTCGCTCCTGAATGTCAGGATGAAGTGCTGCGCATAGGTTTCAACTACGGCTACGACCGTGTGATAGTAGGCTACCACTGGGCCTCAGACGTAGAAGCCGGACGACTATTGGCTGCAGCCCTCGTGGCTCGTATGCACGCCGATGCCGATTTCCGCCAACTCATCAAACAAGCCCGTGCGGAATACCTAAAAGCTCTTTAACTATGAGGCTGTTGTGGACTGCTTTGATGCTTCTGCCTCTTACAGTAATTGCACAAGAGGTTACGGTACTTAAGCAGAAAGCGTTTCCCAAGACCGTTTCTGCAGGAAACTATAGTGGTATCACGTGGCTGGGAGCATCCCGTTATGCCATTGCAAATGACAAGTCGCCAACGGCCGGTTTCTATCTGATGACAATAGAAACGGATAGCATTACTGGAGAGTTGCTGACAGTCCGTGAGGATACTTTTCTTACCAGCGGTCTGCCAAACCGCGACGAGGAAGGTATCTGCTATGTGCCAGAGAGTCAGACGGTGTTCGTAAGCGGAGAGGCTGATCAGGAAATCATTGAATACAATCTACAAGGTCAGCTGACTGGCAGAAAGCTGAACACTCCGGAGGTCTTCAAGACGGCATATAAAAATGGTGGCTTTGAGGCACTCACCTATCAGCCCAAAACGCATTGCTTTTGGACTACTTCTGAGTTTACACTAAAGGCCGATGGCGAAAAGCCAACAATAGAACGGAAAATCAAGAACCGCCTGCGGCTGCAGAGTTTTGGCGATGACCTACAGCCCAAGGAACAGTACTGGTATGAAAGCGACTCAACAATCATCAAAAAGCAAAAGGGACGCAGCATTGTGGGAGTCAGTGGGTTAGCGGCTCTCGACGACGGACGTATCGTGGTACTGGAACGTGAAATGTACTTCCCCAAGAAACAAATCGGCTCTTTTGCGCTCGTCAGACTCTATGTGGTCAACCCCAGCCTGCATAAGCCGGGAGAAATCTTGAGTAAAACACTCCTGACAGAATTCCGCACGAAGGTCAATTTCACGCGCAGGAGTTTTGCCAACTACGAAGGCATTTGTATTGGGCCTAAGTTAGCCGACGGGCGCCAACTGCTTATCCTTGTCTGCGATTCCCAGAATCAGTACCGGGGAGTGTTGAAAGACTGGTTCAAAACGGTCATATTAACTGCTTCCTAAGGAACAGTAATCTTGATAAAAGTACATAATTGTACATAAAAAAATTCCCGATAAGCACAATGCCTATCGGGAATTATCATTTGTTTAAATGTTCGTTTAGAAATCCATCTTGTCGAGCTCGTCGCTGAAGTCCTTGGGCTCGTTAGTGGGCTCGTGGAACTCCTCTGTGCGCTCACGACGCTCGCCACGATCCGGACGAGGACGACGCTCGCCTCTGTCACCGCGATCACGGCGCTCACCACGGTCGCGACGTTCGCCACGCTCAGGGCGCTCACGACGCTCGGGACGTGCTGGACGCTCCTGATAGCCCTCAGGTTTCTCAATGAGCACACGATGAGAGAGCTTGAACTTACCGGTCTTAGGATCAATCTCCAGGAGCTTCACCTGAATCTTGTCACCCTCCTTGATACCTGCCTCTTCGACAGTCTCAAGGCGCTTCCAGTCAATCTCAGAGATATGCAGCAGACCGTCCTTGCCAGGCATGAACTCTACGAAGCAGCCGTAAGGCATGATGCTACGGACAGTACCCTCGTAAACCTCACCGACCTCGGGAATAGCCACGATAGCCTTGATCTTTGCGATAGCGGCATCGATAGCTTCCTTGTTAGGACCGCTGACCTGAATCTTGCCAACGCCATCCTCTTCATCGATAGTGATGGTAGCACCAGTATCCTCCTGCATCTGCTGGATAATCTTTCCGCCCGGGCCAATGACGGCACCAATGAACTCCTTCGGAATTTCGAAGGCCTCAATACGAGGAACCTGAGGTTTCAGCTCGGGACGTGGCTCAGCGATAGTATCAGTGATGCACTTCAAGATATGCTCACGACCGGCCTTAGCCTGCATCAATGCCTTCTCCAGAATGTCGAATGACAGACCATCACACTTGATATCCATCTGGGTAGCGGTCAGACCATCCTTCGTACCAGTGGTCTTGAAGTCCATATCACCCAAGTGGTCCTCGTCGCCAAGGATATCGCTCAGCACAGCATACTTGTCCTCACCAGGGTTCTTAATCAAACCCATAGCGATACCGCTGACGGGCTTCTTCATGGGAACACCAGCATCCATCAGCGCCAACGTACCAGCACAGACGGTAGCCATAGATGAAGAGCCGTTAGACTCCATTATCTGGCTCACTACACGAACAGTGTAGGGGAAGTCAGCAGGAATCATCTCCTTCAGACCACGCCATGCCAAATGTCCGTGACCAATCTCACGACGGCCTACACCACGCTGTGCCTTAGCCTCGCCCGTACAGAATGGGGGGAAGTTGTAGTGCAGCAGGAAGCGCTGATAACTCTTGTCGAGCACGTCGTCAACGAGCTTCTCGTCGAGCTTGGTACCCAACGTTACAGTCGTCAGCGACTGTGTCTCACCACGGGTGAAGATAGAGCTTCCGTGAGGCATGGGCAGGGGTGAAACCTCGCACCAAATGGGGCGGATCTCGTCAGTCTTACGACCATCGAGACGGATACCCTCGTCGAGGATGCAACGGCGCATAGCGTCGCGCTCTACATCGTGGTAGTAGCGGTCCATCATAGCCTCGTAGTCTTCCTTGGAAATCTCTGAATCCTCAGGAACCTCAGCCAAGAACTTCTCCTTGAAATCGGCCAGAATCTTCTCGAAGGCCTCAGCACGGGCGTGCTTCTCAAGGGCCTGCTTGGTAATGTCGTAGGCGGGCTGATAGAGCTCCTTGTTCATACGCTCACGCAGTGCCTCATCATTAATCTCATGGTCGTACTCGCGCTTGACATCCTTACCAAGTTCCTTAGAGAGTTCAACCTGCAGTTCACACATGGGCTTGATAGCATCCATGGCAGCCTTCAGGGCGCCGAGCAGATCTTGCTCTGATACTTCCTTCATCTCACCTTCTACCATCATGATGTTCTCAGCAGAGGCACCAACCATGATGTCCATATCGGCCTCCTTCATCTGCTCGAAGGTAGGATCGATGACGTATTCGCCATTGATACGGGCTACGCGCACCTCAGAGATGGGGCACTCGAAGGGGATATCTGAACATGCCAGCGCTGCTGATGCTGCAAAACCTGCCAAAGCATCGGGCTGGTCAACACCATCGGCGCTGAACAGCATTACGTTGACATAAACTTCTGCGTGATAGTTAGAGGGGAACAGCGGACGGAGCACACGGTCAACCAGACGGCTCGTCAGAATCTCATTGTCAGAGGCTTTACCCTCGCGCTTGGTGAAACCGCCAGGAAAACGACCTGCAGCGGCATACTGCTCTCTGTAGTCAACCTGCAGAGGCATGAAATCTGTTCCGGGAACTGCATCTTTTGCGGCACAAACAGTAGCCAGCAGTACGGTGTTGTTCATGCGGAGCATCACGCTGCCGTCGGCCTGCTTTGCCACTTTCCCGGTCTCAATTGTGATGGTTCTTCCATCAGGCAACTGAATACTTTTCGTAATTACGTTCATCTTAAATTAAAACATCTATAAATAAAAAATAGGTACAAAGACAGTGCAAACCGAACGCAGAAAGCCTTGCTTTATGCTGAGGCGCAGCCTGTTTTCGCGGCCGCATTGTCAAATGCGGCTGCAAAGGTACACATTATTAGTATAAAAAACGAATATTCCCTGTTAGAATTATTGTTTTTTAGGATTTAAACGCCACTGAAAGGCTCCTACAGACTAAAGTATAAGCATTTTCAGGTTGTCCGGAGCAAAGAACTGCTGTGCTACATCCTGAATCTGAGCAGACGTCACAGCATCAATATGAAGGTTCAATTCTTCAATGTTACGTTCATGACCATAATGCAGGAAATGCTTGGCAAAATCAAGGGCAAACTGCTCACGATTGTCACAGGCTATGGCTAACTGTCCTTTCAGTTGGCGTTTGGCAGACTGCAACTGCCGCTCCGAAAGCGGATGCTGCATCATTCGGTCCAATTCACGATGAACTAGTCGCAGGCAACGTTTTACATCGTGATGGTCACAACCGAAATAGACACTCCAACAGCCAGTATCACTATAACTGACCATCGAACTCTCAACAGTATAGACTAACCCATGACGTTCACGCAAAGAGAGATTCAAGCGGGCATTCATACCAGGGCCTCCAAGGATGTTGTTCAGCAGGAATAGCGGCATACGACGAGGGTCGTCGAAATTGAAAGTTTGACAGCCCAACATGACGTGAGCCTGATGGTGCTGAGAGGGCTCGGCACCCTCAGCGGGCTCAGCGGCCAAACCGCTGAGAACACTGTGCTCGACGGTATGGCCGTCGAGTGCAGAGCGGGCGGGAGTAACGGCTGTCGTTCTTTCAAGGCTTTTCACCAAACGCGCAAAATTCACATCTCCATAAACAAAGAATATGGCGTTGTCGGGTCGGTAATAACGACGGGTAAACTGCAGAGCATGCTGAGTGGTAAATTGCTGCACCCGCTCTCGCGTTCCTAAAATATTATGCCCTAAAGGATGGCTCTGGAAAATGAGGTTTTCGAACTCGTCGTAAATCAGTTCGGCAGGCGTGTCGTTATAACTTTCTATCTCGTCACAAATGACATCAATCTCATGTTCCAGCTCGTGTTGAGGGTATTCACTGCAAAAAACGATATCGCAAAGCAAGTCAACTGCTCGCATAAAATGCTCACGCTGAATAGCGGCATAAAAAACGGTATCTTCCTTGTTTGTAAAGGCATTCAAATCACCTCCCACACTCTCAAGGCAATTGAGAATCTGGAGTGCCGAACGGTGGTTGGTTCCCTTGAACGTCGTATGCTCACAAAAGTGAGCTAATCCCTCTTCGCCCTGTAATTCGTGACGAGCACCGGCATTAATGCCGATGCCGCAATAAACGACTGGCGAAGTGGATAGCAGATGAATGACACGAAGGCCATTGCTGAGTGTTGCTGTGTTATATTTAGCCATAATCGACTGCAAAGGTACAAAAAAAATCATAGTTCATAGGTCTTTTTTCAACTAAAAATCGTATCTTTGCAGGCAAAACAACAAAACTATGCGAAAAATTATTGGAATCGGCGAGACCGTACTCGACATCATCTTCCGCAACGAACAACCCATTCAGGCTGTTCCTGGAGGCTCTACATTCAATGCTATCATATCGCTTAGCAGGGCTGGCGCAAAAACCAGCTTCATCAGTGAAACTGGCAACGACCGCATAGGACGGATGATAGTAAAGTTCCTGAATGATAACGGTTGTGAAGCTGGCTGCGTCAATATGTATCCAGACTCGAAATCTCCGCTGTCGCTGGCGTTCTTGAACGAACAGAACGATGCGGAATACATCTTCTACAAAGACCATCCCCACGACCGTCTGGACTTTTCCTATCCCGACGTACAACCTGACGACATCATACTGTTTGGCTCGTACTACGTACTGAATCCTGTCATCCGACCTCAAGTAAAGGGCTTTCTTGACTATGCCCACGAACGGGGAGCCATTCTCTACTACGACGTCAATTTCCGTGCTTCTCACCAACACGAAGTGATGAAACTGACACCGAACCTGTTGGAGAACTTCGAATTGGCAGATATCGTGAGAGGGTCTTCGGAAGACTTTGAAATTCTCTTCAAGAAGAGTGACGCTGAACAGGTATATCGCTCGCAGATAATGTTCTACACCAAGAAGTTCATCTGCACCCAGGCAGCAGAACCCATCCAGCTGTTTGCTGATAATGGACTGAGGAAACAATACCCTGTAGCTAAGACAGAGACAGTAAGTACTATTGGTGCTGGCGACAACTTCAACGCAGGATTCCTTTTTGGACTGTTGGTGAATAACATTAGGCGTACTGACCTCGAAATGGGCCTGACTGAGGAACAATGGGACAAGATTGTCGAGATGGGACAGAAGTTTTCTGCAGAAGTATGCCGCAGCCTTTACAACTACATTTCGCCCGAGTTCGGGGCAGAACGAAAGAAAGAACTCACGGAAGAATAACCCTCCGTGAGTTCTTTTATAATACTCCGTATTCTCTTATTTTACCACCTTGCGTGCTTCGCCATTGCCGTAAACGACGATGTTGACACCTGACGAGAGTGACTGCTGGCGTTCGCCACGCAGATTGTAGATGGCCTTCACATCATCGTTGCACTCAGCCTTTTTCTCGCTGATACCTGAACCAACACCGAAAATAACCTCAATACTCATCGACTTGCAGTTTGCGGGCGTTAGCTCGAGTTTGCTACCTTCATAGTTCTTAGTCTGCTTGCTGCCTGATGTAGGTGTTGTGGTGACCTTCCAACCTGCAATAGTCTTACCCTCTGGAGCCGTAGCAGTAATAGTCAGCTGACGGTTGGGAAAGAACTTGCCGTCGAAGACTCCTTCTGAGAGTTTGATGCCATTGACTGTAACATCCTCAGGCACATCGGCAACACCCTTGTTGATAGTCACAGGAAAGGCTGTGCCGAGATTCCATTTGTCACCAATGTGTTTATAAAAATTATTGGGACGACCTTCTGCCCATTGCTTAGCGGCATTGAACTTGTTCTCAATATCGCTGCGATTGTCAACGGGTCCCCACCAGCCCCAACCGGAATTGTACTTGTCGCGATGAGCAACAAATTCCTCCATAGCCTCAGCTTTGATGAGGTCAATGGTCTCGCCTGTTCCCTTGCCATTCATGAAGTCACCCATATAAACGCAGCACTTATCGATGAACATATCAAGAATACCTTTATCTTCCAACATGTTCTTGATAAGAAGGGTGGCAGGTTCGGTGAAGGCCCAATTGTCATTGGGATATTTTTCGGGATGATAGAGCAAGTCAATGGTATTGTAATTGTTCTGCCTGTTATAGAGTCCAAGTCCGAAGTCGGTATCCTTAACTATAAAACGCCAGATTTTGGGCAGGCCTGACTCTGTGTCATCGTCGTTGGGACGCCAGAAAACAATGTTGTTGCCAGGGAAGTCGATATTGCCGTAGAAGAGGTTCATAATCATGATATTCAGATATTCACTGACATCCATCCACTGCTCGTATTCGGCCTTGGTATGGCCCTTCTCGCTATAGAAGGCCTTGAAGGCGTTATAGAATGTTTCATCTTCACTACCCTTGAATTCCTCTAGGAACTGGTCAACATTATCTATCTTCTCGTGAGAAATTTCCACCATGTCGATATCCTCCAGGCCATTGTAGTTGCTGTAGATGTTGTCCTCGTTCGAGCGCTCGCGAATGTTCAGCATGCCCATATATTCACCATTGATGTAGAGTACGGCAGAATGGCCTGCCTGCCAGTCGAGGTCCACATGATCTGCCATCGTACGTTGGATAATGAGATCGCGGAAATACAAGTCGCCAAAGTCGTTACCACCATCACGGAGGGAGAACGACTTAAACTCTGTAATGCCAGGCTTCTGGTCAGGGAAGAACTCATAAGAATAACGCTTGTGATCGGGGTCGAAACGTTTGTTGGCATAGAATACCATCGACTTTAGTGCGTTCGAACGCGACTGTCCTCCCTGTATGCGCGTTTCACCCAGCTGATTGAAAGCACTGTTATTACCTTCTGCCGGGAAGAACTCTATCATCACAGGACGACGCCAGTCGTGGGTCTTCTTGTCTTCCTTGCTGTTATTATTGGCGAAAAGACCGATTTCCTTGTCATTCAGATATTTGTCGTTGGTCTGAACAGAAAATATGGGGAGAGTTATTTCCTTTGGATGGAAAATGTACGACTGTGCTGTGCTCATAGGTGACAGCCAGCCGTCACAAAACAATTTGGCACGAATCACCTTCGTCTTAGTGATATTGATGGGATTCGTATATTGCGTGCTTTTACTGGTTGGCTCACTGCCGTCTGTTGTATAGCGGATAACGGTACCTTCAGGAGCACCATCAGGCAGGCTCAGTTCCAGTTGGAAAGCAGCATCGCCAGAGGTCACAAAGCCATCCTTTCCGAATACGGGAGCACCCAGAATATGCTTGGCGTCGCAAATCTCACCAGTATTAGCCTTACCTGGGGTTGGAGTAACCTGATAGCCCCACTTGTCGGCACCATCAGTCTCACGACCGAAAGCTACATCGGGGGCAGGCATCTTCTTCATGTCTGCAGGGAGGCTGTCGACAGGTTCAGCATCTTTACCCTTGAAGAGATAAAGTGTACAACCCTTGCCTGACTCCAGACGGAAATCAGTATGGAAACGATTGTCCTCCTTGCCCTCCTTGTCACAGTAGATAATAACATGGCCACCAGCAGGCACTTGCTGATCAGGCAACTGCCAAGCCTTCTTCACCTTGTTTTTGTTGCTGATTTTGTAATCCTTCAGGTTAATGGCTGCATCTGTGGGGTTGTACAACTCTACCCATGAATCAGGAAATTCCTTGATGTCATCCATAATACACTCAACATTCGACTGCATCACCTCGTTAATCTTTAACGTCTGTGCTGTGGTACCGATGCTCAGTCCCACGAGCGAAAGAAAAATCAAATACTTTTTCATTGTCGTTTATAGTCGTTTTTAATATCTCTTTTGCAAAAAGTGATGCAAAGATACGAATAAGCAATCGGAATGCCAAACATATTTGAACATTTTCGATTGAAAAAACTCCTAGCGTAACATCCGAATAATAATCTGTTACAATAGCTGCAGGGCGCGTTGGAGAATGTCGTTGGTTTCGCCCATGATAGTAAAGTATTCGTTCATCTCCCAGAGGTCGCGAGCGATGAGTGCTTTCAGCTGGAGGCGCAGATAGGGTAAGGTGCGCTGGAGCTCTTCGTCGTCCTTGGGCTTGATATTCTGCTTCTCAGCCTCAGCCATGATTCCATCAATGACACTCTGTGGTACTTCGAAACGCTGACGATAGTCGTCAAAGGTCTTGTAGTCCCGATGCAACTGTTTGCGGTGTTGGTCGACGTAGCGCAGATTGGCGTTGATGACGAGCGATTTAGCAGACAGTTCCCGATGGAATCGCGTATATTTGGTTGTATCGAGGGGTACGAACTCGTCGGGCATGATGCCTCCGCCACCATAGACGACACGATGCTCCTTCAGCGTATAATACTTTAGCGAGTCAGCAAAATGAACGCTGTCGGCACTCATCAATTCACCGCTCTTCAGACGGTGGAGCATATCCTCGGCATAATCCTTCTGTTTGCCCTTTTCGTAAGGTTTCTGGATACAGCGACCAGAAGGCGTATAGTAATGAGCAATGGTCAGGCGAATCATGGAACCATCTGGCAGGTCGATAGGTCGCTGGACGAGACCCTTGCCAAAGGTTCGACGTCCGACGACAATGCCTCGGTCGTGGTCCTGAATGGCTCCAGAGACAATCTCAGCAGCAGATGCCGTATAGCTGTCGACCAGGACAATGACCTTGCCCTTGGTGAACAATCCCCCACCCTTGGCATTGTATTCAGTCCGCTGAGTTCGGCGCCCGTTGGTATATACAATAAGGTCGCCAGCCTGCAGGAACTCCTCTGCAATCTTCACAGCAGTTTGGAGATAGCCTCCGCCATTCTCCTGCAAATCGAGAATGAGCGACTCCATGCCCGCCTTCGTCAGTTTGTTCATACTCTCGACGAACTCGTCGTGCGTTGCAGCACCAAAACTGCCGATACGGATGTAACCCACCTTGGGGCGAACCATATAAGCTGCATCAATGGTGTGAACAGGAATCTTGTCGCGAATGACATTAAACGTCAGTGTATCCTGTATGCCTCGACGGACAATGGCCAGCACAACTTTTGTTCCCTTTGGACCACGCAGGCGTTTCATAATCTCTTCCTTAGGCATTTTTACACCTGCGATGATGGTATCGTTGACTTTGACAATACGATCGCCAGCAATGATGCCCACTTTTTCGGAAGGGCCGTTGGTGACAGGCTGGATGACGAGCAACGTATCCTCAGCCATATTAAACTGCACACCAATACCTTCGAAATTGCCTTGCAGAGGCTCGTTGGCCTCCTTCACCTCCTTTGCTGTCAGGTAACTGGAGTGAGGGTCGAGTTTCTCTAACATCCCACGAATGCCGTCCTCAACAAGCTTATCCTCGTTGACAGAGTCTACATATAGATTAGTGACTGCCATCTCGGCAATCTGCAGTTTTCGCAAGGGTGAATCCTCGCCCATGTTAATCCTAAACTGAGCAACAGCGCCTATTGAGAGCAGCGACAAAATCACTGCACACAGTATTTCCTTATTCATATTCATAATCTTCGGGCTTATCTTCCTCAATGACGAGGTTATCAATAATGAAGTTTTGGCGCTCCATCGTGTTCTTGCCCATATAGTATTCCAATAGTTTCTGTACTTGGTCGTTCTTGTGAAGGGTAACCTGTTCGAGACGGATGTCAGGACCGATGAAACCGGCAAATTCTTCAGGTGAGATCTCACCCAAACCTTTGAATCGGGTGATTTCAGGATCTGGTCCCAACTCCTGAATGGCTTTCTGACGCTCCTCCTCGCTATAGCAGTAACGTGTGACGAAATCGGCCTTTTTCCCTTCACCGCCCTTATTGTCAGCCTCAGCGAGCACCTGTTTGTTCTTAATCTTCGTACGCTTGTTGCGAACACGGAACAAAGGCGTCTGTAGCACATAGACGTGACCTTTCTTGACAAGTTCAGGGAAGAACTGCAAGAAGAAAGTAATGATGAGCAGTCGGATGTGCATACCGTCGACATCAGCATCAGTAGCTACTATTACCTTATTATAACGCAGAGTGTCGAGACCCTCCTCAATATCGAGAGCAGCCTGAAGCAGATTGAACTCCTCATTCTCGTAAACCACCTTCTTGGTCAGGCCAAACGAGTTGAGGGGCTTTCCGCGAAGCGAGAATACCGCCTGCGTGTTGACATCACGGCTCTTGGTAATGCTTCCGCTGGCAGAGTCACCCTCGGTAATGAAGATACACGATTCCTCCTTACGTTCGCTCTTGACGTCGGAGAAGTGGATGCGACAGTCGCGCAACTTACGATTGTGCAGGTTAGCCTTCTTGGCACGCTCACGCGCCAGTTTGGTGACACCAGCCATTGCCTTACGTTCGCGCTCGCTCTCCTTCACCTTGTTTTCAATAACCTCAGCGACGTCCTGATGGATGTGCAGGTAGTTATCTACTTGTTGTTTGATGAAGTCACCTACATATTTATTAATGGTATCTCCGTCAGGAGCCATCTGCGTAGAACCCAGCTTAATCTTCGTCTGACTCTCGAAGACGGGTTCCTCTACGTTGATGGCGATAGCGGCCACCATACCAGTACGGATATCGCCATACTCATATTTGCCAAAAAACTCCTTGATGGTCTTGGCGATATGCTCCTTGAAAGCAGTCTGATGCGTGCCGCCCTGCGTGGTATGCTGTCCGTTGACGAATGAATAGTACTCTTCGCCGTACTGATTAGCATGGGTAAAGGCGATCTCAATATCCTCGCCTTTCAGATGAATGATAGGATAGAGCGGGTCGTTGGTCATACGGTCCTTCAACAGGTCCTCCAGTCCGTGACGACTGAGAATGCGCCGTCCGTTATACATGATGGCGAGACCTGTGTTCAGGTAAGTATAGTTGCGGAGCATGTTTTCGACGATATCATCGTGGAAACTATACTCCTTGAAGAGTGTATTGTCAGGTTCGAAATAAATATAAGTACCTGTCTCGTCCTGCGTATCCTCGGTCACGTCCGTCTGCAGGATGCCTCGTTCGAAAGTCGCCCTACGCACCTTTCCGTCACGATAGCTGGCCACCTCGAAATGAGTACTCAGCGCATTCACCGCCTTTACACCCACACCATTCAGGCCCACCGACTTCTTGAAAGCTTTCGAGTCGTACTTACCACCAGTGTTCAGCACACTGACAGCCTCGATGAGCTTGCCCTGAGGGATGCCTCGTCCATAGTCACGAACGGAGACACGCAGGTTTTCGTCAATGGTGATTTCCAGGCGGTCGCCTGCCTTCATCTTAAATTCGTCGATGGAGTTGTCGATAACTTCCTTCAACAACACATAGATACCATCTTCGGGCAGTGAACCGTCGCCCAGACGTCCGATATACATTCCTGGACGAGTGCGGACATGCTCCATATCCGACAGGTGCCGGATGTTGTCGTCGTCATATTTGACGACCTCTTCTTGGGGGATTATGTTATTCTCTTCTGACATATTATAGATAAGGTTTTTCCGATTAAATGGGCTTTTTATAGCAACGACGGCGCTTGTGCTGGATATGTTCTAGATACTGCCATTGGCTCTGCACCTTCTCGTTGGTCTCCATTTCGACATTCGTCTCACCCCACTTAAAGCCAAACTTCTGATAGCGGGGAATGAGGTCGTAGAAGAGCAGGGCGTTGGCACCCTTCTGCTGGTATTCAGGCAGGAAACCCACCAACATCAGGTCGAGACACTCTGCCTTATGGAACTTCAAAGCTCTCAGACAGTGCCACCAACCGAAAGGCCATAAACGACCATTCTTACACTTCTGCAAGGCTCGTGTCATATTGGTAATCGAGATACCTATACCAATGACATCATGATCAGGCGTATTCCAGTCTTCTATCAGACAAAGCATGTCCATATCGAGCATTGGGAAATACATCTTGAGGTACTCGTCAATCTGGCGTTCCGTCATCTGAGAATAGCCATAGAGATTGCCAAACGACTTGTTGACCACGTCGAGCACCTTACGCCCATACTGCTCTTTACCAAACACCTGACTGCGTTTGGGATGAATAGGATGCAGATTGTAGCGCTTCTGTACCAGTTCGGCCACCTTCTTGTATTTCTCAGGCATTCCGTCTTTGGGGACGATAAGTTTATACTCCACATAGTCATTGTCTTTCTCCCAACCGCCCAACTGTTCCATGTGCTGAGGATAGTAGGGATAGTTGTAGATGGTAGCCATCGTGCCCAGCTGGTCGAAACCTTCGATGAGCATTCCTTCTGGGTCCATATCCGTAAAGCCCAACGGACCAACTATCTGTGTCATTCCTTTCTCACGACCCCATTGTTCGACAGCCTCGAAAAGCGCCTTCGACACCTCTAAATCATCGATGAAATCGACCCATCCGAAACGCACGCTCTTGATATCCCATCTTTCGTTGGCCCGATGGTTGATGATGCCTGCAATGCGTCCGACGACCTTACCGTCCTTGTAAGCCAGGAAGTATTCGGCCTCGCAGAACTCGAAAGCAGCATTCTTGTCCTTACTCAACGTGTGCTTCTCGTCGGTGTACAGGTTAGGCGCATCGTAGGCATTGCCTCGATACAAGTCGTAGTGAAGCTGGATGAAAGCATCGAGCTCTCGCTTACTGGTAACTTTGCGAATCTCTACTGATGGCATAAGCTATTTCTTCTTTAATTTTGCAAAGGTAAACAAAAAGGAGCAAAACGCCAAATTAATTAACCAATTTTACGGCAAAAGAACAACTTATGCTCTCCAGAAGCCAACGTTGTGGCAAAAATATATGTGTCGCCGCCATCCTTCAATTTCAGCTTTTTCCGAAGTTGTTCGGCACTAATCGGAAAGTTGCGTACCGCAATATTTGCCGATTCCATCGGAACTAAACTTTCACTAAACTTTTTCTTGATTTCTTGCTTATTCATCGATGAAATGGATAAAATTTTAAACTTGCGCCCAGGAAAATCGTTGATTTCAGCGGAAGAGAGGAAAAGGTGAGAGTTTACAGATATCTGTTGTACAGGGAACTGCGCCTCGAGCTCAGCAAAGCATCCTGCCTTCATGATACTGGCATTCGGCTCGTAAAGGTTAAGGGGACTGTCAGCGAGGTCGGAGTCCGTCAAGTATTCCCACACTGGGAACAAATTATTCCCAGCCTGGGAAGAAAACATTCCCACGCTGGGAAGAAATGTGAAGCTACTGGCTCCATTGACGCATACTACGCGCAAACCGTCTGTTTGCTCCTTACTCAGCAACAACAAGAGCTCTTTGCACTCATTATCGACACTAACGATATGAACTTCTGCAACTTTGAAAGCGCCATTAGGCGACGCTTTCTCCAAATCGCTGATTGCTTTGCGCCAATCAAGCATAGGTGAGAGTTTAAGAAGGATACGGTCAGCCTTTTGTACCAACAGGGGGAGTAATTCCAAGACATTGGGTGTGCAGTCCTCAATACCATAGGTGCGTCCCCCGTGTTCGTTCCTTCGCGCTGGGTCGAGGAAAGCCAGACTAACGTGGGGTATCTCTGTTAAATATGTTGCTGTATCACAGCAACAAACACAACAACTACGGCCCAGCCTACGGAAGTTTTCTTGGGCAATGGCGCAAAGCTGCTCGTTCTGCTCGACATAGGTACGCTGACGGAAGCCTTGAGACATCCAGTAAAAGTCGACGCCAAAACCTCCTGTCAGGTCAACCATGCTCTCACCTTTACCTGCAATCTGAGACTTATAGCGAGCAGTCTGCTCAGAGGAGCATTGTTCCATATTGAGATGAGGGGGATAGACGACTCCTTCGACCTCAGTCCACGAAGGCAACTTTTTGCGAGCAGTCTGACGACCTGCAATCTGTTGCAAGGCCGTCTGAAGGTCCACTTCTGCGTCCTTCGTACCCTGCAAAGCCAGCTTCCGTACGTCGCCATTTGCATGTTGACGAACGAATTCCCACGTCTTCTCATTGATTAACATGCTGCAAAAGTACGAAAAATATTTTAAAATCTCAATTTTCAATTCTCAATTCTCAATTATTTATTGTACCTTTGCAGCGTATTAATACATTATTATTATGAAAATAGCTTTAATCGGCTACGGCAAGATGGGCAAGATGATAGAGCAGATAGCCCTGAGTCGTGGCCATGAGATTGTGAGTATTATCGACATTGACAACCAGGACGACTTCGACAGCGAGGCCTTCCGTAGTGCTGATGTTGCGATAGAGTTTACAGCTCCTCAGGCTGCTTATGGCAATTATTTGCGTGCTTTTAAGCACCACGTGAAGGTGGTGAGTGGCTCAACGGGCTGGATGAAGGAACATGGTGATGATGTTCGCAGAATGTGCGAGCAGGAAGGACAGACGCTGTTCTGGGCCTCGAACTTCTCCATTGGTGTGGCCATCTTCAGTGCAGTCAACAAGTATCTTGCAAAGATTATGAACCAGTTCCCACAGTACGACGTCGAGATGGAGGAAACCCATCATGTACACAAGCTCGACCATCCTTCAGGGACGGCAATTACACTGGCTGAGGGCATTGTGGAAAATATCGACCGCAAAGAGGCTTGGGCTGAGGATACTACTGACCCCAAATTGTTGCGTATCGACCATATCCGTCGTGGTGAGGTGGCAGGTATCCATACTGTCCGCTACGATTCTGAGGCTGACATCATTACCATTACCCACGACGCCCACTCGCGTCAGGGCTTTGCACTTGGTGCCGTGCTGGCTGCAGAGTACACCAAAGACCATCAGGGTCTTTTGACAATTTCAGATATGTTTAAGTTTTAATAAGTGTCGCCAAAAGATGTTAATGTTTCATGCTTCGCGCAACAAATTCCCAGATGTGTAACGTCGAAAGCATGTAAACCAAATATTATACAAGCATGGAGAAAAAGAAAAAGCTGAATATGAAGGTGCAGTGGGCGAAGTTCATCTGCGTCTTGATACTGTACCTATTATTCCTTTATTGGGTAGGTTCATGGTGGGGACTGCTCGTCATTCCATTCATCTACGACGTGTATATCACCAAGAAGATCAAGTGGCAGTGGTGGAAGGAGTCAGAAGGGCCAGTGAAGTGGGTGATGTCGTGGGTTGACGCATTGGTGTTCGCCCTCGTGGCTGTCTACTTCATCAACCTGTTTTTCTTCCAGAACTACGTCATTCCATCGAGTTCGTTGGAGAAATCGCTCCTGACGGGTGACTACCTTTTCGTGTCGAAGGTTAGCTATGGTCCGCGTATTCCTGAGACACCGCTGACAATGCCTTTGACGCAACACACCCTGCCTGTATTCGAGTGCAAGTCGTATATTGAATGGCCTCATTGGGACTATCGTCGCGTGAAGGGTTTGGGCAAGGTTCAGTTGAACGATATCGTCGTGTTCAACTATCCTGCTGGTGATACCCTGACGTCAGACATTCGCCACCAGGCAGAGGACTTCTATCGCAACTGCTATGGTTACGGTTATGGACTTTGGGAGAATCGCCCCAATCCTGATTCGCTGGGCACAGAGGAACGCATGAAGTATTTCCAGCAACTTTACCAGCTGGGACGCGAGTATATTGAGAAGAATCGTCAGGAGTTTGGTGAGATTGTTACTCGTCCTACGGATCGTCGCGAGAACTACGTGAAGCGTTGTGTAGGTCTTCCTGGACAGACGTTGCAAATCAAGGACCGCATCATCTACATCAATGGCGAGGCCAACAAGGAACCTGATAATGTGCAGTACACCTATCGTCTAAAGCTGAACCAGCGTTTGGAGGACGATGTGATGAAAGAGTTAGGCATCACGATGGAAGACCTGATGAGCCTGAATACCCTCGGTTATATGCCACTGACCAACAACGCTGCCAAAGAGCTAAAACAGCGTGGAATCGCAGAAAACATTGAGTTGAACAGAGATAATGACGAGTGGGACATCTATCCTTTGAACGGCAATCTGCATTGGACACGCGACAACTACGGTCCCATTTGGATTCCAGCCAAAGGCGAGAGTATCGACCTGACGTTGGAAAACCTGCCTATCTACGAGCGTCCCATCAGAACCTACGAGGGTAATAAACTCGAGGTGAAGAACGGCAAGATTTTCATCAACGACAAGGAAACGACAAAGTATACCTTCAAGTTGGATTACTATTGGATGCAGGGTGACAACCGTCATAACTCACTCGACTCACGCTATTGGGGCTTCGTGCCAGAAGACCATATCGTGGGTAAGCCCATCTTCATCTGGTGGAGTTCTGACCCAGACCGTGGTGGTTTTGGTGGCATTCGTTGGAGTCGACTGTTCCGCTTTGTAGACAATATCAAATAGAGGTAAAAAGAATGTAAGAAGTATGGCTAATTGGCTAAAGTACGTAATAGCATTTGCATCAGCATTCGCTGTGATGCTGTTGGTACGTACTTTAGTCTTTTCCATACATGGAGTATTGGGTGACGGACTGGCTCCTCTATATAAAAGTGGTGACCGTCTGCTCATCAATCGTTGCAGCTATGGTTTGCGCATTGAAGGCAATGGACTGTTGCCCTATAGTCGCCTGTTGCGCCAGCCTGTCAAAAAGGGCGATATCGTCGCTTTCACTGTTCCCTGCGACTCGGTCGATGGGCTTTGTATAGCCCGCTGTACTGCCGTTCCTGGTGATACCATTCGCACAAAAGACGGCCCCTTATTGGTTCCTGGTCTCAAGACCTGCGCCAAAACGGATTACTACTGGTTGGAGGCTGTCAACAAGGAGAACCCCATCGACTCCCGTTACTTTGGTTTCATCCCTGAAAGCAACATCATCGGACGCGTGGTCACAGTGCTTTACAACCGTCAAAACACCCTGCTGCCATGAGCACAGCCTTGTTGCAGACCACCTACTTCGGACCAGTGCAATGGTACCAGAAGCTTTATCGCTACGACCACTGTTTGATAGAGCAATACGACTCGTTCCAAAAGCAAACCTATCGAAATCGTTGCGTCATTGCTACTGCCAATGGGTTGCAAGCACTCACTGTCCCTGTAGAGCATTCAAATGAAAAGATGCTGACTAAGGACCTTCGCATCAGTGACCACAACCAATGGAGACGAGTGCATTGGAATGCCTTACAAAGTGCATACAGCGAGAGTCCGTTCTTTGAGTATTATGCTGACGATCTACATCCCTTCTTTGAGCAGAAATACACCTTTTTAGTCGATTTCAACGAGAATATCCGTCAGAAAATCTGCGAGCTCATCGACATCCAACCCAATGTCAGCTACACCTCAGACTTCAGCCATCAGCCATCAGACATCACTGATTTTCGTGACATTATCCACGCCAAGCATCCACAGCCAGACCCCGACTTCGAACCTAAAGTATATTGGCAGGTGTTTCAGCACAAACATGGTTTCCTGCCCAACCTCTCCATACTCGACTTGCTGTTCTGCATGGGGCCGGAATCCGTATTCTATTTGTAATCATGAAAATCCATGCACCCTTGTTGCCTTTAGCCTTTTGTCTGGCATTTGGCATTGTGGCTGGCGAATTCCTCGGCAATTGGACATGGGGATTGATTCCACTAGTGATCATGTTGGTGGTGACCGCCTTGTTGGGTCGCTATCCTCATTGGCAATCAGTCGGTATTGGGTGTTGCGTTATCCTGATTGGAGCAGTCTTAAGTTCCAGAATCAGACATCATTTGAACGTCGAATGGCCAGACAGACCAATGGTAACTGAGGCAGTAGTCATCAGCGAACCCGTTATAAAAGAAAAGGTTATTGTTGCAGACCTCCTAACGACAGAAGGGCACAAAAAGCTAAGATGCAGACTGGTAAGAGACGAGCGGAGCGAACGAATCCGCATAGGTGACGGACTCCAAATACGCGCATATATTAATAAGGTACACGCATGGGAGCAAGGCCATTTCGACTACCAACGCTATATGGCCTGTCATGGGTTTGTTGGTGAATTGTTTGCGAAACAAAGTGACTGGCAATGGAAACAGTTATCATTGTCTGACCTTAGCATACTGGAACGAGCAAAACTTCGTTTCCTTCTATGGCGCCACCAATTGTTGGAGCAATATCAGAAGTGGGGAATAATAACGGAGGCCTATAGTGTGATAGCAGCAATGACGCTGGGCGAAAAGTCGCAGTTGGATGCAGGACTAAAGGAAACGTACTCCCAAGTAGGAGCCTCCCACATTCTGGCCCTCAGTGGACTGCACCTGATGATTATCTATACGGTCATTTCGCTATTCCTTGGCTGGCGAAGATTCCGAACGGTTTCACAAGTCCTTATCGTCCTGTCCATCTGGGCCTTTGCCTTTTTGGTTGGCCTGTCACCCAGTGTGACACGTGCTGCCTTCATGATCAGCGTCTATGCTTTGCTGGCATTAGGCTACAGGGAACGAATGTCCATCAACACATTGGCATTTACAGCTATCGTCATGCTGATAGTTAATCCTTTAGCACTCTATGATATGGGATTTCAACTATCATTCATGGCTGTGCTGGCAATCTTGTTATTCTGTCCGATGCTGGAACGTATCATTCCTCTTCACATTCAACTGGAGCACCGCTGGCTAAAAGCCCTCTGGGGATTGACAACCGTCTCGTTGTCTGCACAAATAGGCACAGCACCGCTGATTGCCTACTATTTCGAACGTTTTGCCACCTATTTCCTGCTCAGCAATTTCGTGGTCATACCATTGGCAACTATCCTGCTCTATCTGGCATTGCTCAGCATCTGCACCTGTTGGTGGAGCGCACTACAATCATTAATTGTCACGGTCCTCTCATCTGTTGTCATCCTGATGAACAGTCTATTGGAAAGCATTGCTCACTTGCCCTATTGCAGCATAGAGGGCATCCGACTCTCCACAATGCAATTGGGATGCATCTATTTGCTGATAGGAAGCGTTTACGTCTTTCTCAACCTAAGATTTCCAAAATTTCGCCAAAACTGCTGATTTTCTGCAGACGTTCGTGGGGAAACTCTTCCGACTTCTCTAGTTCCCATACCACATGATAGGGAATATAAATGCTATACGCACCTGCACATAATGCTGGAACAACGTCTGAACGAAACGAGTTACCAATCATCACCGTCTGCTCTGGCGCTACATCCAGATTCTCACATAACTGCCGGTATTCCTTTTCCGTCTTGTTCGACACGGTCTCCATATGCGAGAAATACTGTTCCAAACCAGAACGACGCAGTTTGTTCTCTTGGTCTAACAATTCGCCCTTCGTAAACACCACCAACTGGTATCGTCGCGACTGGGAGAGCAGCTTCAACGTCTCTTCCACTTCTGGCAGAGGGGTTGTAGGAAACAGCAACAACTCTCTACCCAGATCCAGCAGTTTCATCACGACATCGCCTGTCAACTGCTCATGACTCACGCGAACGGCATTTTCTACCAACGACAACGTAAAGGCCTTTGTGCCATAACCCGTCAAAGGTAAGTTCTTGCGCTCAGTAGCAAACAAGCCTTCACTAACCTCGCGGGCTGTCGCCCAAGGACTCAACAAATCACAACACTTGTGTTCCACCTCGTCGAACCACGACTGGCAGTCCCATAACGTGTCGTCTGCATCGAACGCCACAACGCGAATATCATCCCACTTCTGTATCATGGTCGCAAAAGTATTTCAAAGGGCGTAACAGGAAGACCAGTGACACTATGGAGGGGGGCCTGTGGACTATCCTTCCAAGCATAGCGGACCTTAATAGGTACAGAAACAGGCGATTTCAACGAGACTTTGTTACCCTCAACCAGAGAAGAGTCAACATTCACAAAATGGCCATCACTGCCAGCGACCTCCAACTCAGGTACATTTCCTGCATTTTCAGATAAAAGTGCTTGGTCGAAGGTTATGACAACTTCAGAGCCCTGCGCCTCGGCTTTAATGGGCTGAGGCGACAGCTGTACCTTCTTATTATAAACCAAGCGATCCATACACAAGCCGATACGCTCAGCAGCCTCCTTCTTGCGCAAGGGATGAATATCGACGGTTTCACCGAGGTCTATGAGGCAGGCCATCTCAGCATACGGATCTTGCTGGGCAACTGTGCGCTGAGCTTCACGCAGAGCAGCCCAACCGCTGTTAACAGGAGCATTCTGTGGCACTATGGGTGAAGGAAATCCTGTCTGCTGACGACCGTCGTGGTTAGCTAATTGTACGATACAGAATGGCAATGCAGGCTCTTGCCAAAGAGCACGCCAGCCACCCATGAGTTTTCTCAAGTAGTCTGCATATGGTTTCGGATTGCCTGTATTCGACTCGCCTTGATACCATACCACACCGCTAATGGCGTAGGGTGCCAAAGGATGGACAACGGCATTGTAAAGCGTAGTAGGCAGGTTCTGCAGGCTAACATCACCGCTGGGGCATGATGGCATGTCGGCACCAGCATGATGCAACCACTGAGAAGCCAAGGGAATAACATCCTTGGGCATGGGGTTTTGACTCATGCGGTCAGGACCGAAGCAAAGCATATAAGGTTTCTGAGGAATGAAATGTGCCATACCATATTTATTAATAAAACGGATGGTGATAACATTATCACCCTCACGGAGTAATCCCTCAGGAATATCATAACGACGAGGAGGATACTGGTAGTATGTGCGACCCACTTGCTGGCCATTGACATATGTGATATCGGCATCAAACAAGGTTCCTAAGAGCAGTCGTGCGGGCTGTCCGGCATGAGCCTTGTCAATCTGAACATGCTGGCGAAGCCATATTGTACCCACTCCTCGCCAGCGCCAATTTTCCTGCTGGATAGTGTCCCATGAGGTGTCGTCATAGTCCAAAGCGGTAAAATGTCCGCTGATGCCAGGATCGCGCTCGTCCAGCAATTTGTTCCACTGTCGGTCAGCCAAACCATTGGCCTGTTGCTGCGCCTTGATAAAATCAGGATTGTCATAGAGTCTAGTCTTCTCCACCTGCAAGGAGTAGTCGCTTTGTAGTGAGTCTGCAGAAATCCATGCCTCAATGGGCGTACCCCCCCAGCTATTGACAATAATGCCCTGAGGAACTCCTGTCTGTTGTTGCATACGTAGACCCAAAAATGTGCCAACAGCAGAAAAAAACCAGACATTTTGCTTAGTCACTGGTTTCCAATTAATATTGGTTGGACGGATGTCGTCCTGAACGCCATGTGTATTTGTCTCGTTCTGAACACGGAAGACGCGCACCTTATTATTATCAAAATGGTCGATTTCATCGGTATATTGTGGATATACACGTTCAATGGTAACATCTATGTTCGACTGTCCGGAGCAAAGCCATACGTCACCCACCAGCACGTCTGTCAGCACAATATCTGCCACTGTCATCGTGTAGGGACCTCCTGCTTTCATCTTGGGCAAATCGATGCGCCAATGCCCCGTTTCATCAGCAACCGTTTCATACTGATGTTTATTCCAACTAATAATAACTTTTTCCTGTGGATCAGCCTTCCCCCATACAGGAATGGGCTTGTTACGCTGAAGAACCATGCCAGACTGAAACAGTTGCGGAAGTTGCACTTTGGCCTCTGCGGATATCATACCCGTCACTGCCAAAAATAAGAATAAGATTTGTCTTTTCATTGTTCGATAGTTTTGTGCAAATGTAATAAAAATAAGTGAATAAACTATCAAATAAGAGCAATTTTTTGATGCATGCAACAAAAAACTATACTTTTTGTTACACACAAAAATGTCGATTTCAGCGTTATTTACTATCTTTGCACACAGAATTAATTAAAATCTATCAATCAATATGACACCTAACGAAAATCAAGGAGCAAAAGGCTTCTACAAACTCAGCTGGTTGCAGCGCATCGGATTTGGCTCTGGCGACCTGGCTCAGAATCTTATCTTTCAGGTAATCTGCACTTATCTGCTGTTTTTTTACACCGATATCTATGGACTTACACCCTCCGCTGTGGCTGTAATGTTCTTGGTTGGTAATGTTGCTAATGTGATATGGGATCCCATCGTGGGTACCCTCATCGACAAAAGCAATCCACGATACGGAAAATACCGCTCGTATCTGCTGTATGTGGGTATTCCTCTTTCAGGTTTTGCCATTCTTTGTTTCTACAATGGTTTTGCTCCATCGCTGATATATGCGTATGTAACCTATATTTCCATGCAGTTGCTCTATACGTTTATTAATGTGCCGTACGGAGCGTTGAATTCTTCACTGACTCGCGATACCAACGAAATTACCATCCTTACGTCAGTACGTATGTTCATGGCCAACCTCGGTGGTCTGGCAGTCAACTCTGGTCTGCCCCTTTTCATCGCCCTGATTGCTGGTGCACCATCAGATAGTCTGCCGAAGGATCCTTCTGCATGGTTTACCACGATGACTATCTACGCCATTGTAGGTTTCTGCCTGCTCGCATTCTGTTTCTCACAGTGTAAGGAGCGCGTGGTGATGGACGCTAAAGCCACTGAAGACGTGAAGGTTAGTGACCTGTGGATGGAATTCCTCCGCAACCGTCCCTTGCGTGTGCTCGCCTTCTTCTTCATCACCGCTTTCGCTATGATGTCAGTGGGTAATGCTGCTGGTGCCTACTTTATGAATAGCAATCTGCACGGCTCGGCTCAGCAGTTGTCTATTTTCATGGCTTTAGGTTCTGCTCCAGCTTTTCTGTTTATGCCTCTTGTTCCTTGGTTCAAGCGCATGGTCGGCAAGAAGAATATGTTCTATCTTTTCCTAGGTGCAGCCATTGTTGGTATGGGTATGCTCTATTTCATCTCTAAGATGGATCAACCCAGCATGATGATGATTTATGTGGCACAGTTCATTAAGAGTACAGGTGTCATTGTGGCTACTGGTTACATGTGGGCACTGGTTCCAGAGGTTATCTCTTATGGTGAATACACTACTGGTCGTCGCATCTCTGGTATCGTTAATGCCCTGACAGGTTTGTTCTTCAAAGCAGGTATGACATTTGGCAGCATTGTCGGTCCTGCTGTATTGGCCTATGTGGGTTATAACAGCGCAGAAATCGACCAGACCCCCTTTGCCGAAGAGGGTATCCTGTGGCTCGTTTGCGTAATCCCTGCTATATTGCTGGCTTTGGCCATGTTCATCATCAGCCGCTATGAACTGACTGATGAGGTCATCGATGATATCAATAAGAAAATTGAAGAGCGCAACAAATAAGACTATGAAAAGATTCCTCCTATCCGCAATGGCCATCGCTACGCTGAGTACAGCGTCGGCACAAGGTCTCAAAGACGCCATTGGCAAATACTGCCTCATCGGTGCTGCTGTCAACCAGTGGCAGAGCGACGGACAGGTGCCCGCAGCTGATGCCGTACTGGCGAAGCACTTCAACTGCGTGGTAGCAGAAAACTGTATGAAACCAGAGGTGTTGGCACCGGCTGAAGGTATCTTCGACTTCCGTGTTGCCGACAAGTTCGTCAATTACGCCCGTCAGTTGGGGCTGAAGGTAAACGGACACTGCTTGGTATGGCATTCACAGGCTCCTGACTGGTGGTTTACCAATGGTTATGCTGCCAGTCCTGTATCTAAAGAGGTCTTGAAAGAGCGTCTTATCAAGCACATCAAGACCGTAGTTGGTCACTTCAAGGGACAGGTATTCGGTTGGGATGTTGTCAACGAGGCTATCGAGGATGATGGTTCGTTCCGAAAGTCAAAGTACTATAACTTATTAGGTGAAGAGTTCATCGAGATTGCTTTCCGTGCAGCTCATGAGGCTGACCCTGACGCAGAACTCTACTATAACGACTATTCGATGTCGGGTGAGAAGAAGCGTGAGGCCGTCTGCCGTCTCGTCAAGAACCTAAAGGCCAAGGGGCTGCGCATCGATGGTGTAGGTATGCAGAGCCACAACGGTCTGGACTATCCTAACCTCGATGAATATGAGAAGAGCATCGATGCCTTTGCTGCCTGTGGTGTGAAAGTACTGATTACTGAGCTCGATATCAATGTGCTACCCAACCCAGAAGGCTTTGGTGGCGCTGATATCGCCCAGAACTATGAACTACAGCAGAAGTACAACCCCTATGTCAATGGTCTGCCTGCCGATAAGCAGAAAGAACTCGACAAGCGTTGGTTGGATTTGTTCAAAATCTACTACAAGCATCGCACACAGATTGGCCGCATCACTTTGTGGGGTGTCTGTGACGACAACTCTTGGCTCAATGGCTGGCCTATCAAGGGACGTACCAACTATCCTTTGCTTTTTGACCGCCAGTATCAGGCAAAGCCTATTATCAACGACATTATCAAACTATACAAATAATTACTATTATGGCAAAATTACCACGTTATCTTTTCCCAAGCGACTATATGGCTGACCCCTCAGCCAATGTATTTAACGGACGTTTCTACATCTATCCCTCACACGACTGGGATGCAGGTGAGTGTTTCGACGACGATGGCGGACACTTCCAGATGAAAGACTATCACGTACTCTCTTGGGACGACATTGAGAATGGCGAGGTCACCGATCATGGAGTGATCCTTGACGTGAAAGACGTGCCTTGGGCTGAGAAGCAGATGTGGGACAACGACTGTGTTGAGAAGGACGGCAAGTACTACCTCATCTTCTCTGCCAAGGCTTACGATGGTGTATTCCGTCTGGGTGTAGCTGTTGCAGACAAGCCGGAAGGTCCATTCAAGCCTATGGAGAAACCCATCCGTGGCTCGTTCTCTATCGACCCCTGCGTGTTTAAGGACGATGATGGCAAGATCTATACCTACTTCGGTGGACTGTGGGGTGGACAGCTGCAGTGGTGGCACCCACTGCCCAATGGTTTGGCACCTATTTTCGGCAAGTATGGCGACGAGAACGGACTCATCGACCTCGGCGCTGCTCCTGACCACAAGGGCGAGCTCTTCACACAGGTCGACAGTCCCGCTATCAACAGCTGTGTCGTTCGCATGAGCGATGATGTACAACAGTTTGCAGAGGCTCCTCGTGCTGTTGTTGTACTCGACAAGAATGGTGAGCCCATGAAGGCTGGTGACCCCCACCGTTTCTTTGAGGCTTCATGGATGCACAAATATAATGGTAAGTACTACTTCTCCTACTCTACTGGTGACAGCCACTTCCTCTGCTATGCCATTGGTGACAACCCTTACGGACCATTCCGCTACCAAGGTGTCATCCTTGACCCTGTCGTAGGTTGGACAACCCACCACTCTATCGTAGAGTATAAGGGTCAGTGGTATTTGTGCTATCACGACTGTGTACCCAGCAACGATATCACACACCTGCGCTCACTGAAGGTTCAGCGCCTGTTCTACAATGAGGACGGTACCATCCAGAAAGTGGTAAACGAATAACGCAAGTCAAGCGTTAATTGTTTGACGCGCGAAACACCTAAGGACTGATGACATTTAGCGGTGTCATCAGTCTTTTTTATATATAATAAGGTGATGATGATAAAGAGATTAGCATTTATAGGATTATTGGTTTGCATGGCGCTTACCGTTGTGGCTCAGAAGGTCAGTGTGGTGACGGGCAAAAAGGCAACGGCTCGCGAGCAATACGCTAAAGAATATTTGCAGAAGAAACTGACGGCGATGGGTTATACCATTGTCCAGAAGAAAGGTGACTATCAGATTGCATTGTTGTGTAAGAATAGCGGCAAGGCCGAGGGATACCAGATTTCCCGAAATCGCCAGAAAATCAGCGTTATTGGTAACGATCCGAGTGGTGTTATCTATGGTTGCGTAGAACTGGCAGAGCGCATACGTCAGGATAAAGGGCTCTTCGTCGATGAGAGTCCGCAGATGGTCATGCGTGGCACGTGTATCGGGCTGCAGAAGACTGTTTATCTGCCTGGTCATGCCGTCTATGAGTATCCTTATACTCCAGAAAACTTCCCTTGGTTTTACGATAAGGAGGAATGGATAAAATACCTCGATATGATGGTCGAGAATAAGATGAACTCGTTGTATCTGTGGAATGGTCATCCCTTTGCATCGTTGGTAAAACTGAAGGACTATCCCTTTGCATTAGAGGTAGACGAAGAAACGTTCAAGAAAAACGAGGAAATCTTTTCGTTCCTAACACACGAGGCCGACCGTCGCGGCATCTGGGTCATCCAGATGTTCTATAATATTATCTTGAGCAAGCCTTTCGCTGACCACTACGGACTGAAGACGCAAGATCGTCATCGTCCCATCACGCCACTCATCGCCGATTATACTCGCAAAAGCATCGCTGCTTTCATCGAGAAATATCCTAATGTTGGCCTCCTTGTTTGTCTCGGCGAGGCAATGGCTACCATCGACGATGACGTCACATGGATGAAGGAAACCATCATCCCTGGCATCAAGGATGGACTGAAGGCCAGCGGTCGTACGGATATTCCTCCTGTAGTGCTGCGTTCGCACGATACGGATGGGCCACTGGTACTGAAGGAATCGTTGCCCCTCTATCCCAACATCTACACCATGTCGAAATATACAGGCGAATCGTTGACAACCTACGAGCCTGGTGGACCTTGGGGTGAGACACATCGGCAATTGGCTGCAGCTGCTCCTGTGCATATCGATAACGTACATATCCTTGCCAATCTCGAACCTTGGCGCTGGTCATCACCTGCGTTCATCCAGAAAACCGTTCAGGCCATGCATCGTGTGCACCACTCAAAAGGCCTACATCTCTATCCCCAAGCATCCTATTGGGACTGGCCCTATACGGCTGATAAACTTCCCAATGGTGAGCGTCTGAAGCAATTAGATCGCGACTGGATGTGGTATCAAGCTTGGGGGCGCTACGCATGGAACGAGCAACGTGACAACGACAAGACCTATTGGAAGAGGGAATTGGCAGAATATTATGGTATAGACACTATTGCCGCCGGCCATCTGCTCAATGCTTATGATGAAGCTGGTGAGATCGCTCCTAAACTGCTACGTCGCTTCGGCATTACTGAGGGTAACCGTCAGACGTTGCTCCTTGGCATGACAATGGGCGAACTGGTCAATCCCTATAAGTACACCATATATCCCGGCTTCTATGAGAGTTGTGGTCCTCAAGGTGAGAAGCTTATCGAATATATAGAGAAGGAATATAAAGGACAGCCCCATGTAGGTGAACTGCCATTCGATATCGTTGACCAGTGCGTAAACCATGGTGACCGAGCCTTAATAGAGATTGGCGCTATCGCCACGAAACCGACACGTCATGCTGATGAATTCGAGCGCGTATGGAATGACTTCCTGTGCTATGCTTCATTTGCCAAAGCCTTCCAATTAAAAGTGCGTGCCGCCGCCGAAGTGCTACGGTATAAATGGACGAAGGATATCAGCCATTTGGAGACTGCAGAGAAGTGGTTAGAACAGAGCCTCAGCATCTGGTATGACCTCAGTCGCATAACTGACCAGTGGTATCTCTATGCTAACTCCATGCAGACGGCACAACGTCGTATTCCTGTTGGTGGCGACGGAGGCAAAATGAAGACGTGGAGCGAACTGGCTAAGGTCTATCAAGAAGAACTCGATGCGTTTAAGGAAAACATCGAAAAGTTGAAGCACCCCATTGCGCAAACGGATGTTATTATCAATCCTCTGAAACCTGCGGATGTGAAATATAGTAGTACTACCGTCACGCTGAAGAAAGGTGCCATTCTTTTTGAGAAGCGTCCAGATACGCCCATCGACAGTCTGGCGCCAGAATTAGTCGGTTTGCAGGCACTGGTATTGAACCGCGATAGTACACGTATTGTGGGTACCACAATCGAGTTTGAATGCGACAAACCTGTCAAAGTGCTCGTTGGTCTCTTTAAGGATGACGATCCCAAGTGGGCCAAGGCTCCTAAGTTGGAAATTGACGCAACGGGTAATGAATACGGTCAGGCTGAACCTATCCTCACCAATGCTATCAGCATCGTACAGATGCCGAAGGTAAATATCCACACCTACTCACTGCCTGCCGGTCAACATACACTACGGTTGCCGAAGGGAATCCTAATTGTTGCTGGCTTTACCAGCGATAATATCAAGCCTCGTGACTGCGGGCTCAATGGTCCGTCGAGTGAGGTTGACTGGCTGTTCCAAAAGTAAAGGTATGAGAAAAGGTATATTATTCTTATGGATGCTGTTGACACTCAGCGTCTATGGTCAGCAGATTTCTCAGGAGGAGATGCAGCGCATCTACCAAGAGGTGCGCACACCCTATAAATATGGTATGGTGGTTGCACCTACGGACAACTATCACAAAATAGACTGTCCGACGGTCTTTCGTGTTGGTGACAAATGGATGATGACTTACGTGGTCTATAACGGTAAGGACGGACTGGACGGACGCGGTTATGAGACATGGCTGGCAGAAAGTGACGACCTGCTACATTGGACAACGAAGGGACGTATCTTAAGCTATAAAGACGACGGTTGGGATATGAATCAGCGCGGCGGATTCCCAGCCCTTATTGATTGGACATGGGGAGGGAACTATGGTATTTCAAAATACAAGAATAAGCATTGGATGACCTACATCGGTGGACATGGTACGGGCTATGAGGCTGTACGAGAACCGCTGAATATTGGTATGGCATGGACGGATGCAGACATTACGAAAGCCCACGAATGGCAGAGTGCCAATAAGCCCTTGCTCAGCATTAACGATAAGGACGCGCAGTGGTGGGAAAAATTGGTGCAATATAAGAGTACCATCTATGACGATCCTGCCAAGACATTGGGTAAACGCTTTGTGATGTTCTATAATGCCGGCGGCATCAACCCCAAGAACGATTTGAAGGCTGAACGCATTGGCATCGCCCTTTCGAATGACCTGAAAAAATGGAAGCGCTATGATGGCAATCCCGTTTTTGCCAACGAAGTAGGTGGTATCATCACTGGCGATGCTCAAATAGTCCGCATGGACTCATCTCTCACCTCTCACCCCTCACCTCTATATGTGATGTTCTACTTCAAGGCCTATGACCCAAGCCGTAAGTATAATGCCTTCAATACCTTTGCTGTCTCTCGCGACCTCATCCACTGGCAGACATGGGATGTTGAAGACCTTATCATTCCTTCGAAGCCTTACGACGAAATGTTTGCCCACAAGTCGTATGTCGTGAAGCATGATGGGGTGGTTTATCATTTCTATTGTGCCGTCAACAACGACCAACAGCGTGGCATTGCTGTTGCGACGAGTGTACCGATGGGCCGCTCGGAAGTCCGTTTCCCTGAGGCAGAACACAAAGGGCGTCGCAATATCGTTACTCTCAACGATGGTTGGACGGCGCATTGTTCTGTGGCTCATGATTCCGTCGTGAGCATAAATCTCCCCCATAACTTCGATGACTATTACGGCTACAGACAGATGCGCCACGGCAATCTGCACGGAAGTGCTATATATAATAAGGTATTTACTACAGAGAAGCATGTAGGCAAGCGCTACTTCCTACAGTTCGAGGGCGTCGGCACTTATGCCACCGTCACCCTCAACGGCCATCAATATCCCAAAGAACTCGTGGGACGTACGGTATGGACACTTGATGTGACTGATGCGTTGCGAAACGGCAACAATCATCTGAAGGTCCTCGTCGACCATCCTGCCATGCAGACGGCCTCGCCATGGGTTTGTGGTGGTTGCTCGTCGGAATGGGGTTTTAGCGAAGGCAGTCAACCCTTTGGTATCTTCCGTCCCGTCAGTCTCATTGAGACAGATGCTGTACGTATCGAACCCTTTGGCGTTCACATCTGGAATAATTCCACCTGCGATTCCATATTTATCGAGACAGAGGTCAAAAACTACACCTCCAATCCGCAGACACTTGAAGTGGTCAACAAGTTCGCCTTTGCCAATGGTAAGACTGCATTCCGCCTATCGGAGGGGTTACGACTTGAACCAGGAGAGACACGCACGATACGACAAGTGTCACCCATTGACAATGCTCACCGCTGGTGTCTTGACGATCCATATCTCTATACTCTCACGACGATGTTGAAGCGACCAGACCATAAGGATGGTGACGTCAACGCCGAACCAGTCCTCGTTACCTTCGACGAGGTACGAACGCCTTTTGGCATCCGAAGCATTTCGTGGCCTGTATTGCGCAAAAATGGCGACAACCGCTTCTATCTCAACGGACAACCCGTTTTCATCAATGGCACTTGCGAATACGAGCACATCTTGGGTAATAGTCACGCTTTTACTCCAGAACAGATACGGAGCAGGGTGAAGCAAATTCGTAATGCAGGTTTCAATGCTTTCCGCGAGGCACACCAACCCCATAACCTGCTCTATCAGCAGTTGCTTGACGAACAAGGCTTGCTCTTCTGGAGCCAGTTTTCTGCTCATATATGGTATGATACGCCTGAGTTCCGCGAGAACTTCAAGCGTCTCCTCGTTCGTTGGATTAAGGAGCGCCGCAATAGCCCAAGCGTCATTCTTTGGGGACTGCAGAACGAGAGTGTATTGCCCAAGGAGTTTGCCGAGGAATGCTCAACAATCATACGACAATTGGACCCCACTTGCCGTGACCAACGTGCTATCACCACTTGCAATGGGGGCGAGGGAACAGATTGGAACGTTATCCAAAACTGGAGCGGCACGTATGGTGGCAGTGCAGAGAACTACGACAATGAACTAAAACGCCCAGAGCAGCTACTCAATGGCGAATACGGTGCTTGGCGTACCATCGATTTACATGGCCCGGAAAAATATAGCGAAGAGAGTTTTACCAAACTGCTGGAGACCAAGGCTCGCTTGGCTGAGAGTGCTAAAGATAGCGTCTGCGGACATTTCCAATGGTTATTTGTTTCACATGACAATCCTGGCCGTAACCAACCTGATGGCGCTTATCGTCGCATCGACAAGATCGGTCCTATCAATTACAAGGGCCTCGCAACTATCTGGGAGGAACCCACGTCAGCCTACTACATGTACCGCAACCGCTATGCAACCACCGTTTCCGATGATTCTCCTTCGAGTATCACTCCCACCGCCGCCGATAGGAATCACGACTTGGTAAAAGGCGCTGAAGGATATCATTATCTATATCGAATCAATTGTGGAGGTGATGCTTATAAAGACGAGTTCGGTCAACTTTGGCAAGCTGACGACACCATTCATAGCCATTCGTGGGGACAGGATTTCGAAGGTGTCAATGCGCTGCAGGCCAGTCAAAGACATATTACGGAGAACATCCGCGGCACCAAGAGCGACGAACTCTTCCAATATTTCCGTTTTGGTCGCCATCGCCTGTGGTACGACTTCCCTTTACCTGATGGTAAGTACCGTGTCGAACTCTATTTCGCAGAACCCTGGCACGGCAAGAATGGTGGTGAGAAAGACGACTACGAAGGCTTACGCATCTTCGGCGTTGATATAAATGGCGAGACCGTCATCGACGACCTCGACCCTTGGGCAGAGGCAGGATACCTAGGCTCCATGAAACGTGTGGTGACCGCAAAGGCCAAGAATGGTCGCTTGCACATCTCCTTCCCAGAAGTTAAGGCTGGCCAAGCTATCATCAGCGCTATCGCCATCGCTAAGGTTGGTAATTCTTCATCGTCTGTTGCGACTGAGTCGCAACAAACTGTGAAGCAAGGCTTTTGGCACGCACTCGATACCGACACCATTGCCAAGTTACCCAAGGAAGATTTACCGCAAGACACTGAGGCACGCCCTGCCACTACCTACCAGCCAGAGGCTAAAAGCCAAAAGCTAAAAGCTAAAAGCCAAGGAAGTACTACTTTTATCATCAAGCCTGGACTTGGACAGGAATACGCTCTCCGTTTCCGTTACAAAAACACAACGGGCAATGCCGTCAAGGCTCGTATGACCATCACAGACTCCAAACGTACGGTATTGGTTGACCGTGATGTGACATTCCCTCCGACACCCAACAAATTCAAGATACTATCCACCACTACAGGCACTCAAATCAATGCAGGAACCTACGTTGTCAGGATAGATACCAGTGAGGTGGAATTCAAAGAACTGGAGATACAATGATTTTTATCAGCTCACTTCCTTGTTTAATTGCAGATTAATTTGTACCTTTGTACGCGATATGGACTATACGCTGAATTGTAACGGACGATTGCTGTCGCTCAACGAGCCGCAGGTCATGGGAATCCTCAATGTGACGCCCGACTCCTTCTATGCGGACAGCCGCAAGCAGACAGAACATGATGTCGCCAAAAGGACGGAGGAAATCTTGTCGCAAGGTGGTACCATGATTGACGTTGGAGCCTGTTCTACACGTCCCGACAGCGACCCCGTCAGCGAAGCCGAAGAGACAGAACGCCTGCGCTGGGCACTGGCAGTGGTACGTCGCGAAGCACCACAGGCCGTCATCAGCGTCGACACCTTCCGTCCTCAGGTGGCACGTATCGTCGTCGAAGAGTTTGGCGTCGACATCATCAACGACGTTGGCGCACCTGCTAATAGCAAACTGCTAATTGCTAATAGCCAAGGAAACATGTTCCGTATGGTCAGCCGACTGCGCGTACCTTACATCTTTATGTCTAGAAAGAGCAATATCCGCGACATTCTGCTCGATAGTGCCGAGGCCGTTGACCAATTACGTTCCATGGGCCAAAAAGATATCATTATCGACCCAGGCTTTGGCTTTGGCAAGACGCTGGAACAAAACTACGAGGTGATGCAACACATGGAACGTCTGCAAATGCTGCGACTGCCCCTGCTGGTCGGCATCTCACGTAAATCGATGATCTACAAACTGCTTCAAACCAATCCTGAACAAGCACTCAACGGGACGACGGTACTCCATACGATTGCCTTGCTGAAAGGTGCCAATATCCTCCGCGTGCACGACGTTCACGAGGCAGTGGAATGTGTGAAGATAGTGGCTGCGACAAAATCACAACCCACACTAAAATCGTAAATAAATAGTCAAATAGCATATGTTTTTCGAATTTGGAATCAAAGATATTATCGACATCCTGTTAGTCGCTATATTGCTCTACTACATCTATCGACTAATGAAGGAGTCACGCTCGCTGAATGTCTTTATGGGCATCCTGGTATTTGTTGTCTTGTGGCTGGTGGTAGCACAAGTGCTGCAAATGAAATTGCTGGGGTCTATACTCGACAAATTCGTTAGCGTGGGAGTCATTGTGCTCGTCGTGCTGTTCCAGGAAGAAATCCGTAAGTTTCTCTACAATCTGGGAGCACACCAGCGTATGAGAACCTTCCGACGTCTCTTCTCGATAAACGAGAAAAAACAGGATCCACAGAAATTGAAACAAGTCATCATGCCTATTGTGATGTCCTGTATGAGCATGAGCAAAAAGAAGGTCGGAGCCCTTATCGTCATCCAACGGACAACACCCCTCGACGATATTGTGGCCACAGGTGAAAGCCTCGATGCCAGCATCAATCAGCGACTGATAGAAAACCTCTTCTTTAAGAATTCACCCCTGCACGATGGTGCTATGATTATTGCCGGCGATCGTATCAAGGCTGCAGGTTGTATCCTGCCCGTTTCCCACGATTTGAACATTCCCAAGGAACTCGGTCTTCGCCATCGTGCTGCCTTGGGCATCACTCACGAGAGTGACAGCATCGCTATTGTCGTGTCTGAGGAAACGGGAGGCATCTCCGTTGCTATCCACAGCCAATTCCAGCTCCGACTGTCAGCAGAGAAGTTGGAGAGCATCCTCACGCAGGAAATGGCGTAAACGTAAACGCTTAATAATTGATAATAGATAATTGAAAATTGAAAATTATTTCGTATCTTTGCACAACAAAAAATAAAGTATCACTAAATAAATAAAACAAACTATGGATTTATTAAGTCAAATTGTAGCGCGTGCTCAGAGTAACAAACAGCGCATCGTGCTCCCTGAAGCAGAAGAGGAGCGTACATTGTGTGCAGCCGACAAGGCATTGGCTGATGGTCTTGCTGACATCATCCTGATTGGTAATCCCGCTAAGGTAGAGGCTCTAGCAAAAGAGAAGGGCCTGCAGAACATTGGCAAGGCAACCCTCATTGATCCCGAGAACTACGACAAGAGCGAAGAACTGGCTGAGAAGTTGGCTGAGATTCGCAAGTCGAAGGGTATGACCATCGAGGAGGCTCGCAAACTCATCAAGAACCCATTGTATCTGGGTTGTATGATTATCAAGACCGAAGGTGCCGATGGTCAGATTAGTGGTGCACTGTCAACTACTGGCGACACCCTACGTCCAGCCCTGCAGATCATCAAGTGCCAGCCTGGCATCACCTGCGTCAGCGGTGGTCTGCTGCTCATCTCGAAGCAGAAGCAGTATGGTGAAGATGGTGTGCTCGTCATTGCCGACGTGGCCGTAACACCTATGCCCGATGCCAATCAGCTGGCTCAGATTGCTGTCTGCACCGCTCAGATGGCAAAGGCTGTGGCTGGTTTCGAGGATCCCCGCGTGGCTATGCTCAGCTTCTCTACCAAGGGTAGCGCTAAGCATGAGGTTTGCGACAAGGTCATCGAGGCCACGAAGTTGGCCAAGGAGATGGCTCCTGAGCTGAAGATTGACGGTGAGTTGCAGGCTGATGCCGCTCTCGTTCCCTCTGTTGGTGCCAAGAAGGCTCCTGGCTCTGACATCGCTGGTAAGGCCAACGTGCTCGTATTCCCCAACCTCGAGGTAGGAAACATTAGTTATAAGATGGTTCAGCGCTTAGGCGACGCTATCGCTATTGGTCCTGTCCTCCAGGGTATCGCACGTCCTGTTAACGACCTCTCTCGTGGTTGCTCTATCGATGACATCTATTACATGATTGCCATCACCGCTTGTCAGGCTATGGACGCCAAGAAATAATGGAGAATTAATAATTGAAAATTGATAATTATATGAAAATCCTTGTTTTAAACTGTGGTTCGTCGTCAATTAAGTACGCCCTGTACAACATGGACGACAAGAGTGTGATGACCAGCGGTGGTGCTGAGCGTGTAGGCTTGGACGGTGCTTTCGTGAAGGTGAAGCTGGCTAATGGTGAGAAGAAGCAGATTATGCACGACATCCCTGAGCATACTGAGGGTGTGAAGTTCATCTTCTCTCTGTTGACAGATCCTGAGATTGGTGTCATCAAGAGTCTCGACGAGATCGACGCCGTAGGTCACCGTATGGTGCATGGTGGCGAGAAGTTCAACAAGTCGGTTATCCTGACTGACGAAGTGCTGAAAGAGTTCGAGAAGTGCTCTGACCTCGCTCCGCTGCACAACCCTGCTAACTTGAAGGGTGTGAATGCCGTGAAGGAGTTGATGCCCGGCCTGCCTCAGGTGGGTGTTTTCGATACCGCCTTCCATCAGACCATGCCTCCCAAGGCATTTATGTATGCCATTCCTTACGAGCTTTACGAGAAGTACGGCATCCGTCGCTATGGTTTCCACGGCACCTCTCACCGTTATGTCTCTCAGCGAGCCTGTGAGTTCCTCGGCATTCCCGCTGAAGGCACCAAGATGGTGACCTGTCACATAGGTAATGGCGGTTCTATCGCTGCTGTCGTTGATGGCAAGTGCATCGATACCTCTATGGGTCTCACACCGCTGGAAGGTCTCGTCATGGGTACTCGTGCCGGCGATATCGACGGTGGTGCTGTGACGTTCATCGAGAAGAAACTCGGTCTGGATGCTGACGGCATGTCGAACCTGCTCAACAAGAAGAGCGGTGTGGCTGGTCTCACTGGTGGTTCCAGCGATATGCGCGACGTCGAGAATGCTGCCAAGAGCGGCGACAAGCGTGCTCAGCTGGCTCAGGACATGTATTTCTACCGCATCAAGAAGTACATCGGTGCCTATGCCGCCGCTATGGGTGGTCTCGACGTAGTCGTCTTCACCGCTGGCGTTGGCGAAAACCAGACATCTATGCGTTCTGAGGTCTGCAAGAATATGGAATTCCTAGGCATCAAGTTCGACGAGTCGAAGAACAATGTCCGTGGCGAGGAAGCCATCATCTCTGCTGACGACTCAAAAGTCAAGGTCGTTGTCATTCCTACCGACGAGGAGTTGATGATTGCCACCGATACGATGAATCTGCTCTAAAACGCTTTATAGCGCATGTTCGTGGACCCCTTTGACCGCACGGCCAGAGGGGTCATTCATTCCCTTAAAGGCTGCATCCCACTCCAAAGCAATTGCCGTAGAACAAGCCACGCTGGCCTCCGACGGCACACTCTTGGCGGCACTGTCGCTGGGGAAGTGCTCAGCGAAAATCGAGCGATAGTAGTATTCCTCTTTGTTCTTCGGCGGGTTGATGGGGAAGCGCTCGGCAGCGTGAGCCATCTGTTCATCGCTGACAGCCTCTGAGGTCATTTGTTTGAGGGTGTCAATCCACGAATAGCCCACACCATCGCTGAATTGCTCCTTCTGTCGCCAGGCGACTTCCTTAGGAAGCATATCGGCAAAGGCCTCGCGGACAATCTTCTTTTCCATCGTCGAGCCTGGACACATCTTTGCCTCTGGGTTCGTGCGCATGGCGACATCCAAGAATTCCTTGTCAAGGAACGGCACGCGACCTTCGACGCCCCAAGCGCTCAGACTCTTGTTGGCACGCAGACAGTCGTACATATACAGTTTGCCGAGTTTGCGCACGGTCTCATCGTGAAAATCCTTGGCCGTTGGTGCCTTGTGGAAGTAGAGGTAGCCACCGAATATCTCGTCGGCACCCTCGCCCGAAAGCACCATCTTGATACCCATCGACTTGATGACGCGCGCCAGCAGGTACATCGGCGTAGAGGCGCGAACGGTAGTGACGTCGTAGGTCTCGATAAAGTAGATGACGTCGCGGATGGCGTCCAAACCCTCTTGAATGGTATAGTTGATTTCGTGGTGGACGGTACCGATATGATCGGCCACAAGCTTGGCCTTTGCCAAATCAGGTGCACCCTTCAGTCCTACGGCAAACGAATGCAAACGGGGCCAATAAGCCTTCGTCTTCGAGTCATCCTCGATACGCATCTCGGAGTATTTCTCAGCAATAGCGGAAATCACGGATGAATCCAAACCGCCTGAAAGCAGCACACCGTATGGCACATCAGACATCAGCTGCCGCTTTACGGCATCCTCTAATGCATCATGGATGGCCTCGACACTGGCGGGGTTATCCTTCACGGCATCATACTGCATCCAGTCGCGACGATAGTACCACTTCTGACCTGGGTCGACACTCCAATAATAATGACCAGGCAGGAACGGCTCGTAGCGCTCGCACTGGCCTTCGAGGGCTTTCAACTCTGAGGCAACATACACCGTACCGTCGCTGTCGTAACCTATATATAAAGGTATGACACCAATGGGGTCGCGAGCAATAAGGAACTCATTACGCTCCTCGTCGTAGAGCACAAAGGCAAAGATACCGCTCAAGTCTTCCAGAAAATTGATACCCTTCTCGCGATACAACGCCAGTATCACCTCGCAGTCCGAACCCGTCTGAAACTCATATTGACCAGCATACAGGCGGCGAATCTCCTGATGGTTGTATATCTCGCCGTTCACAGCCAATACCTGCTTCTTGTCAGGCGAGAACAAAGGCTGTCCGCCACTCTCTGGGTCGACAATCGATAGTCGCTCGTGGGCGAGTATGGCCGAGCCACCACAATATATTCCACTCCAGTCCGGTCCGCGGTGACGGATTTTCTGACTCATCTTCAATGCCTTATCGCGCAGCGCATGCGTCTGCTCCTGAACGTTTAATATTGCTACTATTCCACACATAATCTTACCCTATTTAAAATTTTGCTGCAAAGGTATAACAAATAGTTAGGAAAATCATAAAATCGCTGACTTTTTGACTATAGAACTGAACAAAAATAACACTTTGTAAAGCAAAAATGGTTATTCCGTGTCACTTTGCTTAACTTTTGACCAAAATCTGCAGCATATTGTTACAAAATGTCATCATGCCATTGACATCAAGATAAAGTTGCAAAATTAGCAAAACAGTTATAATATTTACAAAAACAGTTTCAAAATTTACAAAAATGCTTTCAAAAATGAAAAAAGATGGTTGCAAGCCCAAATACGCCCATATTTTTCCCATTTTTTTTATTACCTTTGCATGCAGATTTAACGAATTAATCATGTACGAATACGAAGGACTAAGCGACATGTTTTTCATCATGCTCTATGGTGGAGCAACGATGATGGCAGTGCTGGCGGGATTGTACCTCTGGCTGAGAAGTGGCAACGCCATGAACAGCGAAACGGAATCCCCCAAAGGGCTGCGTCGCTGGGCGGCAGCATTCCTGGCATCGATAGCCGCGAGCCATGTGTGGTGGGCGCTGCTCGGCACGATATGGCTGACGGACGATCATCTCATTCGCAACATCGTTGCCATCACGCTCGACCGCGTGACCTTCGTACCGCTGATGATGTGCGTCTTGCTCCGCATGTTACAAGACCGTCACCGACCGTTGTGGCCCATAGCCGTAGCAATGGTCCCCTTCTTCGTGGTGGCCGTCGTGGCTATTGTCATACACTACGACTATTTCGAGTGGTTCGTAGAAGGCTACAGTCTGCAACTCAGCCTCATCTTTATTATATATTATGTACACGCGCTAAGAAAGTACGGCCGTTGGCTGCACGATAATTTTGCCGACTTGGAACACAAGGAACTATGGCAGAGTCTGCTGCTATTGGCATGCATCCTGTTGATTTATGTGGTTTATACCACCAACGAGGGTGCCCTCGCCGTTGAGTATCTTGCCCAGGTGCTGACGCTGGTCATCATCGCTTTCGTGGTGTGGCGCGTGGAGACATTGCAGATATTATTGCCAGAGGAGTTGGAGGGAACGGAGGAAACCGTAGAAACGGAGGAGACGGAGGAGAGCCGTGAGGTCTCACTGATTGGTTCGCTGCTGGTACAGCATTGCGAGGCGCCAAAACTATACCTGCAGTATGACCTGACGCTTACGCAACTGGCCCTTGCCTTAGGCACCAACCGTACCTATCTGGGAGCTTATTTCGCCGCAAGGGGAGAAACGTATAATGCCTATATCAACCGTCTGCGCATCGACCATTTTATCGGTCTCTACCAAGAAGCTGCGGCCAAGGGGCAGAACGTTACCGCCCAACAACTGTCCGCACAAAGCGGCTATCGTAATTACACCACGTTCTCCAATGCCTTCAAACAGCGCACAGGACAGAACGTGACACAATGGATTAAAAACAATACTTAGAAAGGGGAGAATAAGATATGTATCAAGGTAAGAAGATTGTACAACCACCCTATTTGAAAGCAGGGGACAAAGTGGCTCTTGTGTCCCCTGCCTATTGGGTGCCTGAAGAAGCCATTCTGCAAGCGGCAGAAGTCATCAAAAGCTGGGGATTACGCCCAGTGATAGGGCCACACACCACCAGTCTGAATGTCGACGCCTACTCGGGAACTGCCGACGAACGGGCTGCCGACATGCTATGGGCACTCGAGGACGACAGCATCAAGGCCATCGTCTGTTCGCGAGGCGGCTACGGGTCTCTGCACCTGCTGAACCGCATTCCGATGGAGTACTACCAGCAACATCCGAAATGGCTGATTGGTCATGGCGACATCACCACACTGCTTTATGCCGTTGCCGGCGCAGGAGTAATGTGCGTCCACGGTCCTATGTCATTCCAGATTGCCAGCAATCAGGAACCAGCCACTTCCATCACACAGAATATCCTTTTTGGCACGTTGCCGCAATACAAGATTGCCAGCAAGCCCTACAACCGATGCGGCCATGCAGAAGGCATCCTCATAGGAGGCAATCTGTCAAGTTATGCGGCTATCACCGGCACCAAATACAACCACTCCACAAAAAAGGACATCATTCTCTTTGTCGAAGAAGTGGAAGAGTCGTTGCATGCCATCGACCGACTGTTCTATACGCTGCGCCTGCAACTGGATTTCGAACGCGTCAAGGGCATCATCTTCGGGGCGTTCAATTCCATCAAGTATGACTTGCAGTTTGGCAGTGTCGAGCAGATGTTGATTGCCCATATGCACGACATGGACATTCCTATCTGTTGTGGATTCCCAGTGGGCAGCAACAGTTGTCTGCCGCTCATCGAAGGGGCTCCGTGTTCGCTGGATGTTACGGCAGATCATACTTCGCTGACTTTCAATATCGACGGTACGTCACAGCCTTATGAAATAATAGAAACGACTCCGCAAATCACGAAAGTACACTATAGCATATTGAAATAGGATGGACGAGAAGGTTATTAAGATAGTAAACGAGGCACGGCTTTCTCGCAGACGGAATGACGCTTAACCTCGTTGACAACAGCCTCGAACGCCTGCCTTCAGGGCTAAGAGTCGGCAATCTGCTGGGCCGTCTGTTGGTGAAACGTGAGTTTGACAACGACCAAGTCTATGTCATACCTGTGGATATTGACAATTCTCCCAAACAAAGCGACACACTCTATCTGCAATCACTCTTCTCCCTCAGACATCAAGATATTTCCATAGCCATCTGCGACCGTTACGACAATATGCTCGAACTGCTGCGGTATATTGAAAAAAACTGGCCCTGGCTGACAGAAGAGATTGAAAAAGGCAATCGCTATTTACGTCCGGACGAAAACAGGGCCAACACGATTCGCAATGTCATGAAGGACCACCATATCGGTACACAGTTGATTCCACAACTATGGTCCCGTCTAAACTGTATCTTGATTTATGACATAGACCGTTTGGGACCCTCGACCAGTTAGAGATCGGCAGACGTTACGAAATGGTTGTCACCACCCTTTCCGGCCTCTACCGATACATCACCAAAATCACCCTACTTGTCGTTGGCCGCTACCACGACACACCAACAGTGATTGTTACTTGATGGTCAGCCAGACAGCTTGCGTACTTCGTCACAGCGTCCCGCGTCCCATCGTCCCATTAAGGTCAATGGGAATGTCGGACGCTAGGTGGATGGAGTACAAGGGTTATTAGTAGAAGTTAGTAATATTATAAATATTATTATATTATAATATAATAATATTCTTATAAGGGGGCCAGTGCACATGTCGGACATGCTTAATGGGACGTTGGGACGATGGGACGTGTGGCGTTTCGAGAGGAAGTTGTGCGTTAACAAAATTTTGCACTACAAAGCACGTTGGATTTGGAAACACTATGAAAATTTCGTACTTTTGCGTTGTCAATGAGAACGATGGAAATGGCGCGGCAAGCGGGAAAAATTATCGCCCTGGCCAAGCAGAAAATTCTCCCTGGGCAGGCCGCAAAAACGAAGTCCTATCAACGACACGAGACAACAAACCTATGTTTAACCAAAATTTTTTACATTTAGAGCCCCTTGATAAGGGGCGGCTATAATGCAGGGATTAAAAAATTTAAAAGACTATGTTGAAAGTAAAAGCAGTTGAGAAGAAAATCAGGTTTTCGAAGACCGACGAAAAAAAGAGCCAGATTTTATCTAACTCTTTCCTTTTGCTCTTGTGCGCTTCAGGATGGGCTTGAACTTGAACGTTTGAAATCAAGAGAAATTATCCGAAATCATAAGAAACTTAATATCAAGTAGTTACGAATTAAATTCGAAACGCTTTCAAGTGTTAAATATTCATTGAATTGCAAAAATTGGGTGCAAATTGGGTGCAACTTTCAGAAGTTTTTTGTACCTTTGCACCCAGTTTAATAAATATTTGTTATGGCACAGTTTTTTCTAAGATCAAAACGTGAGGAGGGCGAGGCGCCTCTCTACACCAAGATAAGACGTAATGGAATGCAGATGTATGTCTGCACAGGTATCAAAGTGGACATCAAAGAGTGGAACAAGGCACAGAAGAGTCTTTCGGCCATGCAGCGTTATGAACAAACGGAAGCTGGGGCGAAAGTCCACGAGCTTCAGATGCAAGTAATGAAAGCCGTCGATGCTTTGTATGCCGAAGGTAAGATTAAAACTAAAGAAGACAAGGCTATCATAGAAGAGGCTATGAATGACATCGTCACTGGCGGCACGAAGGAGGTACAGCGTGTAAAAAGGATAGCAGAAGCCAAGTCGAGAAAAAACGTCATCCAATTCTATGAGTATTTCTTTTCTGGCATTTCCGATGGTTCTATCAGCCACGGAAAGAATTCTGAGTATTCGCCTGGCTCCATTCAGGTATGGAAAACCTTTGGCTCTTATCTTCGTGGGTATTGTGACGTTGGAATAACCTTTGAGGATATTGACAAACCTTTCGCCGACAGGTTCACTCAGTTCCTCCAGAAGAAAGGCTTTATGTCGAATACCATCAACAAGAATGTCACCTGCTTCCGTAAGCTCTGCAACCTTGCAGCGATGGAGGGTTACAATAAGAATGCTGTTTCCCTTAAAGTCTGGAAGGATCGGACGGTGAAGGATGAGGATAAACGGGCAGAGATATATCTCACCGAAGATGAAATAGATGCCATGTACAACATGGAACTGACGGGCGAAAATGAAATTGTACGTGATATATTTGTTCTTGGTTACTTCAGTTGTCAGCGGTACAGTGATTATAGCAGGTTACGCGAAGAGAACTTTATGACCTACGACAAAGGGCTTGGTCAGATTACTTTGACTCAGAAGAAGACGGGAAGAACGGTCAATGTTCCCATTGTTGATGACAGAGTATATGAACTCTGCGACAAATACAACTACGACTTCCCAGAAATCTCGGAGCAGAAGATGAATCTTAAGATTAAGGCAGTAACCGCTCTATTGGCAGAGAGCGTTCCTTCGTTCCAAGAGAAATATGTCACAGTGTTGACCGCTGTTGAGAGACGGTCAGAACAGACTTATGCCAAACTGCTGAAAAAGAAGGAATCCGGCATTAAGTTCACTGAGAATGAACGTAAATGGTTTGGAAAACTGAACAAGTTGGCAGTGAAACGTAATGGCGCACCACTCTTCGAGAGGAATAAGCATGGCGAGGTTATCCGTCCCAAATATGAGTTGATAGCCTCGCACACATCCCGCAGAAGTGGTGCTACCAACCTTTATAAATTAGGTGCACTGTCCAATATGGAGATGCGTAGTATTACGGGCCACCAGTCTGAGAAAGTGTTTGAGAACTATATCCGCGTTGGTCTTTCTGAGCAGGCTCAGATGGTCGGCGACAAGATTCTTGCCGCCAAGAATGCCAAGAAAAAGACGGTTGACAAGTAGAAATTCGCTAAGTCGATTTCAACTTTCAACCATAATAAATGTGTTAAATTCGACAATTATAACTGAAAAAGTTTGTTTGGATGGGATAAAAATAGTACTTTTGCATCAAAAAGTGGGAAATATTGCAAAAATTTCATAGGTATGATAGAGGATAAGCCACTTAGACAAATCATCGAAGAGATTCCACCTGGAAATGTTATTTTCAGGACAGACTTTCCACAATACAATGCCGAATTTGTAGGTAATGTACTGGCAAAACTCGTTGAAGAGAATCTAATTCTCAAGCTGGGGCAAGGCATATACTATAGGCCAAAGATGAGTAGGTTTGGTGCTGTTAAGCCTTCTGTTACCCAAATTGCTGAGAGTATTGCGAAGCGTGACAACACAAAGATTCTTCCAGTTGGAGAAACAGCCCTTAATGAGTTGGGGCTATCAACACAGGTGCCAATGAGCTACTCATTTTTAGCAGTTAGTAGTGGCAGGACTATCAAGTTAGGAAATCAGACTATTGTTTTCAAACGTGGTGTTCCGCGCAATTTTGCCTATCAAACCACACTTATGGCCTATCTTGTTCAAGCCTTTAAAGCTTTAGGAAAGGACAATGTTGGCGAAACGGAATTAACTCAAATAAGAAAGCTCATTCGTCAGGAACCCGAACAGGACAAGCTTCGTCAAGATTTGATGCTGGTTCCTATATGGATGCGAAAAATATTATCACCTATTATATTAAAGAAAGGTAATGAAACAGAAACTTTGGATAAACAATAATATAGAAGACCGTACCTACATGTTGGAGAAGACAGAAGAGAGTCATCCAGGCGTAGGTCAGGCAGCCATAGAGAAGGATTGGTGGGTAAGTGTCACTCTGAAGGCTCTTTTTCAGACGGATTGTGCTAAGAGCCTGATTTTCAAAGGTGGCACAAGCCTCAGTAAAGGTTGGGGACTGATTGAGAGATTCTCAGAAGACATAGACCTGGCTATAAGCCATTCCTTTTTCGGTATTAACAAGTCAAACAAGAGCCAGCGCGACAAACTGCGCAAACTGTCAAGGGCCTACATACAAGACACTCTGTCGGCGCAACTCGACGAGCAGTTGAAGGCAATGGGCATCACGGGTTATCAAATCGAGAATATCACTACCGTAGAGAACAGAAACGGAGAGATTGTGGCTATAGACAGTGATAAGGATCCTACTGTCATATTGCTGCATTACAACAGCCTGCTTCCACGGAAGATAGACTACATACCGCCCCGTGTCAAAATTGAAATAAGTTGTCTTTCTATGGATGAGCCTGTCGAAGAGTGTGATATTCGCTCTCTAATTTGTGAGACGTTCCCTGAAGATGATACCGATGCCGCTTGTCGAATAAGGACTGTCGTGCCAACTCGAACTTTCTTGGAAAAATTATTCTTGCTTGCAGAAGAGTTTCAGAAGGACAAACCGCGCAGCATGAGGATGTCTCGCCACCTCTATGACTTGGAACGGCTGATGGATTCAGATTTTGGCAAGTCTGCTCTGGCAGACAGGGCGTTGTATGATGCCATCATAGAACACCGCCAAGCATACTATGCACTGAAATATGTGGACTACTCCCTGCATAGTCCAGCCACCATCAACATCCTACCTCCAGAAAATGTACTGGATGATTGGCGACAAGATTATCTCAATATGCAGCGATATTTCATCTATGGGGAATCGTTAGACTTTGACCAGTTGATGAAGCGAATTTTGGAACTGCAACAGAAATTGCGAAACATGTAAACGCATTAAGACAAGATAGCATAATCCCACAAAAAGTGGGAAATATTGCAAAAATTTCATAGGTGACAAAGATTATAGGATAACACATTATGACAATAGGAACACCATTATGGGATGACTTTGTAGAGAACCTAAGAGAAGTGAAACTGACAGTTGAGGGTATGGGCTTTATGCCAGTAAACTCTCCTTCTGACAAGGAACTTCAGGCTATGTCTCCCGATCAGAAAAATATCGTAGAAGAAGAGTTCAAGAATTTCTACAGCTGCTACGCAGAAACATGGACACGAGTAGTCCACAATAACATGTTCGTGAAGGTGGAGAAGGTGAATGAAGAGATTCGCGACCTCTATTACAGCAACTACGTGAACCTCGAAATGATTCTCAACAAGATTGGCGACGACTTCTTGAAATACATCATCAATATGTCTGAGTTGTGCGACATCAAGAAGATTCGGACAACGTATCTTGACCCTCTCGTAAAATATGGAATAACTGCTCCAGACAATGCGACGAGATACAACGACTTTCTATGCCGTATAGGATTGGAGTATATTTATTGCGTCAACTTTCTTACAGACAGTTTCGACAGTAGGGTTTTCAACGAGACTCAGAAGAAAGAGATAAAACGGATGATTCTCCATATCGCAGATGTACTGGAGGAAAATCTTAGTGATACGCCTACGATTATTGATTTGGATAATAAGTTCAAGGAAAAGATAGAGTCTCTGCACGATGAGATGAAGGCCCGCCAATTGCCAGCAGGATTTGCGGACTATTTTATTGCCCCGTTCAAGGGCATTGGTACTGGCAATATCAACTATTACAAGAGACTGGAAGAGAACTTAACCGATGTCTCCAGAGAAAGAAGTGTTATAGAATATGCCAGAATAGCATTTCTTATCTACAACAGCAAGAAAATGTCAGCGAAGAAACCGCAAACATTCAATGAATGGTATCAATACTTCTGTAAGATTGTAGACTGTAAATACAATAAAGACTATAAGCCCGTTAAGCTAGAAGTAACAGAAAATCTTAAAAAAGAGTTCTATTTCCTGCTCAGTTAATCAGGTTTCACTGGGGGAACACCAATAATCTTCCCCTGTCATTCCCCAGGCCACTTCCCCTGCCGCGTCCGCAATGTATTGTCATTCAATATGTTGCGGACGCGTCTCGTTTCCCCTTTTTATTTCCCTGAATTAATTGGAGTAATTTTGCACCCAGAAATTTTAATTCATCGAAATAATGGAAAATATTGTTGTATTAAACGAAGAACAGTTCGAGGACATTATCTATAGAACTGTCAGCCGATGCCTCAACGAGAAGAACGTCGGCAGTAATGTTGAGAAGCCTGAAGATGAAGGCTTCTATGACCGTGATGAGATATGCGACCTGTTACACATCGCGTATCCTACTCTGTGGCGTATTGAGAAGTCGGGCATTCTGAAAAGTCAGAAAGTCGGGCGCAAGAACCTCTATTCAAAGCATGATGTCAACCTGCTCATCAAATCGGGCAAGTTGGCGAAGTATAACCATCGTAATAAGTAATGCTATGGAGAAAGAGATTACAGGGGAGATGCTTTTAAGCCGAAACATTCGGGAAATCCCAACGCTACTCGATCCGCTGTTGCCGAAGTCTGGGCTTGTCTGTCTTGCAGGCAGCTCAGACACGGGCAAGTCCGCTTTCCTGCGCCAGTTATCGATGTCAGTCTCTGCCGGATCAAAGACATTCCTCGGAATGAGACTCAACGTAGTGCATCACAGTGCTATCTATGTCTCGACAGAGGATGACGAGATTGCCAATGCCTATCTGGTTGCAAGACAGAACATGGATATGAAACTCAGTCCACAATCATTGAGAGGTCTTCGATTTGTGTTTGACTGCGAGAATGTTGTGGCAGAACTTGAAGAACGATTGTCGGCACATCCTGCCGATTTAGTTGTGGTTGATTGCTTCTCCGACCTCTATATGGGCAGCATGAACGAGGGCAATCAAGTACGTCAGTTCTTGATGCAGTACTCCCAGCTTGCCAACAAACACAAGTGCCTGGTCATTTTCCTGCATCATTGTGGGAAGCGGACGGAAATGTTCATGCCATCGAAGCATAACCTTTTAGGAAGTCAGGCTTTCGAGGCAAAGATGCGTCTGGTGCTTGAACTACGTAGCGACATATCTGATGTGACCTACAAGCACCTGTGCTGTGTCAAGGGTAACTATTTGTCTGCTGAATACAAGTCGGATTCCATCAAACTCCATTTCTCTGAGCACCTCACCTTCAAAGAGACTGGCGAGCGTGTGCCATTTGAGAATCTGCTGCCTGTTGATACAAGCAAGGAAGCCAAGTATCAATTGGCTAGGCAGTTGAAGGAAGAAGGCCAGACCTATGAGCAGATTGCCAAGAAACTTGGCTACAAGGACAAGTCGAGTGTGACTAAACTAATACAAAGTTACGAAAACAAAAAGCAGAAACAAAATGGATAGATACGATTATCAAGCCTTGGTGAACGAAGTTGTCACACGAGGCATCAATATGTTCGAGTCGTTCGATGACTGGACGAAAGGAGCGTTTGCGCTCTCTAATCTTGGAGAGGACGGACGTACTATGTTCAAAAACATCGCCAGACTTAGTGCTAAGTATAATGAGGCTGAAAGCAACCGCAAGTTTACCAATGCGCTGCACACAAGCAATAAGGTGGGCATAGCTTCTTTCATTTACATGTGCCGTCAATATGGCATCGACACTAACAGATTCTATATTAAGGATAGTGTTGACTATGCGCAACCTATTGTCACTCACGTCAACTCAAAGCCAAAGGAAGTGATTCCTGTAGCTATTCAGAGGGGGTATGTTCTGCGGAGTCTTGACAGAAATCTGCAATCCGATTTCGTGTCCTATCTGAAGATACAGGTTGCCGATGTTGAAAGAGTCGTTGCCATAGTCAATGACTATCAGTTGGGAGTTACCAAAGAGGGCCATGTCATCTACTGGTACATTGACAAGGAAGGATTAGTCCGGATGGGAAAGGTGATGAAGTATAAAACAGACGGTCATCGCGACAAGGCTTTTACTCCTTTGAGCATCCCCAAGGAACTGTCAAAGTGTGGAAAGCTGAAAGCGGATTACGTTATCAAGCAAACACTGTTTGGCGAGCATCTGCTTCGTCATCCTCAAAACGCTGACAAGACTATTTGTATTGTCGAAAGCGAGAAGTCGGCTGTCATCTGTTCGCTCTGCTTCCCAAATGTCCTATGGATGGCAACAGGCTCAAAAGGGAACCTGCAAGATGAACGAATGAGTGCAGTCAAAGGACGCAAGGTCATTCTATATCCCGACACCGATACTGAAGGGAAGACATACTGCCAGTGGTGCAAGCGAGCAGATGAACTTAATGCCAAAGGCTGGCAGATCCAAGTCTGCGACTATCTTGAAAAGATGGCTACCCCAGAACAGCGAGAGGCGAAAATCGATATAGCAGATTTGCTGATAGATGACCTTGCCCAAGAGCGTAAGGCACATATAGCGGCTATCGCCGACATATTGCAGGGAGATTCATGTAACCGTAGGGAGCAAGTTTATGTTTTGAGTGACTCAAAACCCCTGCTTTCACCCGATGGTGAGCAGTCTGCATCCCGTTGGTCTCACTTTCATATATAATAATAAGGTATAAGAGCATGACAGATAATAAGAAGAAAGGCGGTCGTCCGAGACTGTCAAAGACTGAGAAGAAAAAGTTCAAGTTGCCACCAGTACGGCTGGGAATGTTGGACTATGTAACAGTAAAGAACCGTTCGAAGAAAGCCGGACTGACAATGACCGAGTATCAGCGGCAGATGCTGTTGAACGGTCAGGTCGTTGAGCGTGTCAGTGCTGAGCAAATGGAACTCTATCGCCAGTTGGCTGGCATGGGTAACAACATAAACCAGTTGGCACATCAGGCAAATAAGTATGGCTACTATAAGGATGCAGAAATGTATCATGAGAATGCCATGCAAGTAAGTAACCTCATAAACCAGATACTTCATGATGGCAAAGATAACAAAAGGGCATGACTTTGGCGGAGCAGTCCGCTATGTGACCCAAGAGAAGAAGGATGCCAAGCTGTTGGACTCGAAAGGCGTGCTGACTACAGACAAGCACTCCATCATCGATTCCTTCCGTTTGCAGGCCCAACTTCGCCCAGATGTTAAAGTTATGGTAGGGCATATCTCGCTCGACTTCTCGAAGGAGGATGTTGACAAGGTTGACGATAATCTGATGAGAAAGGTTGCTGACGACTATATGCGAAGGATGCATATCCAGAATACGCAGTACATCCTTGTGCGGCACTACGATCGTGAGCATCCGCACTGTCACCTTGTTTTCAACCGTATCAACAACGATGGTCATCTTATCTCTGACAAGAACGACCGTATCAGGAGTGCCAAGATTTGCAAGGAACTCACGCAGAAGTACGGCTTACACATGGCGCAGGGCAAAGACCACGTTCACCGTGAACGGCTTCGTGGGTCTGATGCCGTGAGGTATCAGATATACGATGCGCTTGTGAGTGCTGTTCCCCGATGCAAGAACTGGAAGGAGTTGGAGATGGCATTGAAGAAACAGGGCATTAACATGTCCTTCGTCTATCGTGGGACAACCACAGATGTTCAAGGCGTTGCCTTCGAAAAGGATGGCCTTCACTTCAACGGTTCAAAGGTTGACCGTAAGTTTAGTTTCAGCAAGATCAGTACGGAACTGAGGAAGAATGCCCAAATGGAAAACCATCGACTGAAAACTGGCAGGAGCGATTATGGCAACTATGAACATGAATCTGACCAATCCAGCCATCAGCACTCATACACAAATGGGAACAGTACGCATCAGTCGCATATGCCATCAGGTCATGATACTTCTGGTGACTTGGGTCATTTTGTCTCTGATGTGGCATCTGCTTCTTTGGATGTTGCTGGTGCTGCAGCATCCGCAGTAACCAACGTTGCTGCAGGTATTGTTGCAGGTGCTTTGTCTGTTATGACAGCCCCAACGGTGTCTTATGGTGACAGCTGTGGAGGTGGCGGCAGCTCTGCCAGTGACGACCTGGGAGATGATTATTACATTGATGAACATGGCATACGTCGCAAGAAGCGTCGCGGCTTACGCCGATAATAATAACAAAATATTTATAATTTATGGATAGTTTTGATAAAATTGAGGCCATGCTCGCAGAATTACTCGAGCAGGCCAACGACCAGAAAGAGACTTCTGGTAAGTTGAGTAAGAAACTTGATGGTATTGAGGACCGACTGAGCAGTCTTGAAGCTGCAAGTTCCATTCCGCAGGTTTCGGAGAGTTTGATTACCTTGGCCGACCACGAAAAGAAGATTGGAGAGGTCGAGGCGACTGTAAACAAGTGGTATGGCAACTATGTGAAGACTAAGGAGCAACGTGATGAACTTCTGGCAGAGCGCCCTTATTGGGCTACAAAGGTGTGGCCTGTCAAGGCATTCCGTTGGATTCACGACAAACGCCACCAGTGGATTTGGATCATCTATGTCCTGCTTACTGTCATTTTCTCGCTGTTTATCTGTCTTGCCACGAATCAGAAGAGGCAGATAATGGAACTCCGGCAGACACAGATGAAGTACCGCTTCATCAAGGCCGTAGGCGCAGCACCTCGTGCCGTACAATATCTGGAAGATGCATACGAAGAGCGCGATGGTGGCCGAATTGACTACATTGAGAATGCTGTTTCCGACTATGAGAAGGCTTTGAAGCACAAAGCCGACAGCATTGCCAGGGCAGAACGCAGGGAGTTGGAGCGGTTTTAACCGCCCCTTCTCTCTCGCATAATAGTAAAATAACATTTATGAGAAATAACAAAATAGTAGAATCATGAAATCGAAGAATAACAAGATCATTGTTTTCGCCAACCAGAAAGGCGGTGTTGGCAAGTCCACGCTCTGCATACTGTTGGCCAACTATCTTTCGTATTGGAAGAAAGACGTATGTATTATTGATACTGACCTCCAACAGTCTGCCTCCCTGCAACGTGAGCAGGACAGGCTGACCTTTGGGGAAGAGGAACCGTACAGCATCCAGTCCTTTGAGGTCAGCGACCCTCAAACGATGCAAATGCTGATGGAAAACGCACAGTCGCAGGACGGCTTTGTACTTTTCGATGCTCCTGGCACTATCAAGGATGACGGACTGGCACCGATGTTCGTCTATGCTGACCACATCATCTGTCCGTATGAGTACGAGCCGAAGTCATTGACCTCGACCCGTACCTTCATCCAAGTCATTAACCGCCTTCGTCAACTCAATCCGCAGATGAAGGCCCAAATCTTCTTCGTGCCGAATAAGGTAGATGCCCGAATGGGAACACATGAAGAGCAGGAACTTTGGCATCAGATGGGTGAAGAATTCGGCAGAAGTGGAATCATTGCCCCGCCAGTCGGCTATCGTGCTCAGATGAAGCGAGTCAACACCTACAACGTGCCTCTCCCTCTGAAACATGCGGTCTATGAGAGTTTTCGATTCATCGTAAAATCTATTTTGCGATAATGTGAGTTTATGACTAATAGATATTGCGACTATGGAAAAGAAGAAGTTCAGTATCGAGTTGCCCAAAGGCGGCATGAGCGACCTCACTAAGCAAGTGAGGAACAGCCCTATCACAGAACCGCCAGCCGATGCCACCGAATGGCAGCGGTTCACCCGCTATTTGGACGAGTTCAAAAACGTCTCAGAACATGGCGAATGTGTCTGGCTGTTTAAGGATGTCAAACGAGAGATTGAGCGCATCAAATTTGAATCTGATGCAAAACTCAATATCCGGCAGTTAGTAAATGCCATGCTCCTTGCATTCATCAAGGAACACGGCAAAGATTTGAAGAACATTCGTTTTGGTTGATAGTAAAATAGCATAGTAGCAGAATCGAGTCTGCTACTATGCTATTTTATTTATCTGTTCTCAAACTCTAAGATTTTCTGAAACATCCAAATATTTGAGATTATTATTTCACTCAGAAACTTGGCTCGGCGTCGCCGCGAGTGTAAACGGTCTCGCCGTCAACACCGTTGGGAACAAAGCCGCCAGTGAAACTGAGCGTGGTTTCGTCGGCATGGATGAAGAGGGCGTTCAGGTCGTAGGCGTAGTAAGTCCTGTCATGATTTTCATCAAAGACAGCCGAGAGCCAGAGCCTGTTCGCGCCGGGCGCACCTTCTTTGTCGCGCTCCCACGACAGCTTCCACGTGCCCGTGAACGTCCCGTTATAGTCCTCTTTTTCCTGCCAGTCCGTATATTGCTCCTTGCCGTCGATGGTGACGAGTTTGCGGGTCTGCCATTTGCGCATTCCCGTGAAGGTCCCGTCTGCGCTGAAAGTCAGCCGCTCGAAGAAGCGCCCCTTGTCCTTGATGTACTCGACACGCCACGTCCCGGCGATAATCGGTGTGTACTGCTTCCGCAACTGTTCCGTCTTCTCGTGCGACTCTGGGTCAGCCCATTGCGGTTCGTCGCTGCTACAAGAAGCGAGAGAGAAGGCTGCAAGTATCGCAAAGGCAACTCTCCATAGGTTTATCATTCTCATTTCGTATCAATGATTTGTTGTTTCTTACTTTTTTTTATAAACGCTCACAAGGCGTAGATATTGTGACTGGCGACATTAAGTCCTTTTCAGATTGTCCATCAACCGATAAGTGTCCTTTATTGTTTCAAGAGTTGAAATGACGTGGCTATCATGATGTTCAACGGCTTCCACGAAAGTGGCCAATTCATTGTAATATCCTTGCGAATAGACCTGATTGTTCGCCAATATCGGAGTGAAATTGTTTCGCTGATAGAGATATTCCACAGTTGTTTTGTGAGGGCACAATTTCTCCATCGGGATGCCTGCGATGGTCTGTGACGAAGGGATAAAAGAGAGTTCTTCCATTTGTGAAAGGCGATAAATGCCAGAACAGGTGCAAACCTTCAGCGACTCTTCTGCTTCTGTCCATGAATAGGCCGTTGAGAGTTCGAGCATGCCGACGATGTGCGGATGCTGGAGCATGAGGATGTAGGAGTCCTTGGCGACCTGACGGCAGGCAAGGATTCTGGGCAGGCCGAATAGATGACAAACAAGGTCGAGGGGATGGATGTATAGGTCGAGTAGAGCATCACCCCCTGGGTATGCTCCTGTTAGGTAGTTCAGATCATAACTGACAAGATGCTCTTTTCGAATCCGACGCTTCAATAGTTGGATGGCTGGTGCATAACGCTTTTGCATACCCACCATTGCGACGCGAGAAAGGCTACGGGTAGGCGAGCTGTTCTCGGGAATGCCATATTGTTGCTGCAAGGCAATGAGCGTATCGAGTTCTTCTAATGACTGGCAGGGAGGTTTCTCAATGAAAAGTGATTTGCCACTGCGGAGCACTTGCGAAGCTATGGAGAAATGAGCTGTTGGGTAGGCTGAAACGAAAATGCCTTTGATTGCATCATCGTTCAGAATCTCGTTGAGTGAGGTCGTGGCTTTCACATTAGGAAACTTCTGATCTATCAGTCGGGCTTTTCTTGCCGACGTGACGCAGATGTATTTCAGTGGCACTCCGAGGTAATGAAGAACGGGATAGAGATTGGTTAGCGAGTGCTGCCCCATGCCTACGAAGGCATATTGATATTGATATGTTTGGCGCAGGAAACGCTCTGTACGCATCTGCTTGTATCGTTTGATGAGTGCTTGTATCATTGTATTGCTTTTAGGTGTTTGCGGTATGTTTGTTTAGGGTCTGCCGTCCATTGATACGGACCATAGATCTTCTCAATGAGCCATTTGGGCAGTATTCGCTCAAAGTTGCGCACGAGGATAATGTCATACTTACGGTGGAAGTTTATCCAGCACTCATTGCAGTCCTTGGAATACTGGCATTGGACTTGACATGCCGATGCACCGTTGAAAATCTCGTCGAGAGATTGCTCATGGATATTCCCCAGCACCACTTCAAGATTCTGGCAGAGCGGTATGTCACCGTTGCTATGAACTACAAGGCAACTCATGATGCTTTGGCAGCGCAAACGTAAATGCCCGTTACGCCACTGGTCGTAGAGTGCTACAAAGTCGAAATTCTCTTGTGTCTGGTGTATGCTTTGCGGTATCTGCTTCACGAAGTCCGAAGCCGTCAGCAGTTCGCTTGTTGTGTCGAAGAAGGCCATTGTTCCATAGATGCCGATGCGAACGTCTATATCGTAGTGCTTGGCAACGTCTATGACATATGCCATATCTTCGAATGTGTTCCACGGAGACAGACAGAACATCAGCGATAGCGGCACCTCGTCTTTGAGCGCTTCAACCACCTCAATCACTCGGTTGTAGCCATCGCAGCCACGCATTCTTTGGTAAGTCTCGCGGCCACCGTCGAGAGAGACATACAGATGTCGGGGCTGATAGCGACGGACGGCATCTATAACACGACGGGGCGCGAGACAATTTGACAGCAGCGTATAGTTAGGGTGATGCTCACGGAACCATGCCATGATTTCATCAGCCTGCGGGTGAAGGATGAACTCGCCGCCCTCCAGTCCTACAGTAGTTCTCTGTGTCACGCATCGGCTCTGCATGATCCGCTGAATGTCATTGAGCGAAAGATGCTCCACAGGACGCTTCTGCCAGATGTTACAGTGCTTGCATTTCGACTGGCAGAGCGTGGTCGAATAAAACATCAGTTGCGATAGGCGCTTGTGCTTTGGCCTCATGACGTTGTTCAGATAGAGTAGCCCATTATAGGCGTAATCATAAATACTATACATACAATTCGTTGCAATTTTGTTCTCTACTTATAAAGTCCAAAATTGCAACGAATGACTGCACGGGGGCGTGAGGTTATTTCCTCAGTTTGCCTTTACTTTCCAAGTAATCGGTAAACGCTTTCCACTGTTCGACTCGCTTGTTGCGGTTATTCTTCGTCAGTTCTTCGTCGACAAATTGTTGTGGATAGCAGTCGTAGAGGTAATAGCCTACGCCCACCTTTTCATCGTTTTCCCACGTCCAGTCGTAGTACAGAACGAGATCGAAATAGGTTCGTGATAAAGTAGGGTTGACTAGATTGTCAACTTGGAAAAGAACGTCATCACCCAAACGGAATTCCATGCGGTCTAATGTTTCAAGCCGTCTGTGAATAGCCTTTGAGTCAATGCCAAAACGTAGTTCGCGTGTGTTCAGATCAAACCACTCGATGTCTTCGTCAGTGAACACAGCCGTCTTTGCTTCACCGCCAGAACGTGTCCCTTGAGAGTCGATGGCATAAGCGGCGAGCATGGCGGATTGCCCCACATTCTCCTTACCACTGAGTTCATTACTCACTTCGTTGTCATCACTACTGCAAGCCGTCAATGACATTGCAAAGCTGGCAATGGCTATCGCCACAGTCCAGAAGTTGTTTCTCTTACTCATAATTCTATTGTCTAAAGATGTCTCTCTACTTATATAGTCCATCGAACAGGGAAAAGACTGCACCAATTACCACGTAAATCTAATGCCTAAAGGCAAAGAGAAATTGAATGGATGCTCTGTGCTGTATGTTTCAATTTGTGTACCCGTCGGAATGTAGTATTGCAGGCTTGGTTCTGCGAACAGTCCGATGTTGGGAGTGAAATTGTACTGCACGCCAAGACCTGTACCAACTGACCACTGCCATGGAGCGTGGATGGTTGACTTTTCGGTAGCCTCCAATATGCCGTGCAGGTAGTAACTTGTGTTGAGCGGCGAGTGAACGGGGATTTCTATCGACAGGCCGAGGCTACCATAGAGGCTCCACATCTTTCTATTGTATATGTTGTAGATGCCCTTCACAGGGATGCCGAGATAGTGGATGGTCTGCTGCTCATTGATAGTATTACCATTTGAACCCATCTCAAATTCCGACTTCAACCTACTGTAGGTCAGCCCTGTCTCCAGTGCAAAACGATTATTCAGTCTGTACTTTAACGCCAACGAGAAGTTAATGGGCATGTAGTGGTGACTCTTTCGGATAATCTTATCTGTGCCTGTACCTGGAGCATCGCCTGCATTGTTCAGGGCAATGTTCATTATAACGCTGCGAGTATGACTGGTGCCGTCGTCGGGATTGTCCGCCAAGAAGGCAGCATAGTCGCTCCAGTTCTCAAAGGTGACAGGCGATGGGGGCTCACCCGTCGGGGCTATCATCGGTGTTTCCGTGAAGCCATAAGGACGATTATAATTCTGTTCGCCAAAACTTCCAACGTATGCAAGATCCACCGACCATTTTTTCAGACGATGGATGCCCTTGGTTGGCTTTTGAGGGAACAGGTCTGCCACATCGTAATGCGGAATCTCGGCCTTGCGTTTCGTCTCGGTCGTGTCGGTTGCAATGGTGTCAGGGATTATCTGCTCCTGAGCTATCATATTAGATAAGGTATCAGACACGACAGAATCCACAGCTTGGGCAATGACCGATTGCAGGGTGTCTGTGGCAATGATGGTGGTATGATGCACAGGCAGATGAACAATCACAGGCACCTGTGGCTGCTCCGTCCGAGAATCTTTCTGCGATTCTTTTGGCGTATCTTTCTGTTTCGCCACAACAGGCTTTTCATCCTTGACCGCAAAATCTCCTTTCCTGAGCAAAAAGAACGTAACAGGGACAAGTAGCAATAGAAGCCCAGCCACCCAATACTGCTGCATCATCTTGCGCAGCATCTTCTTTGCCCGTGCCAGTTGCGATGATGACGAATGTGGTTCGATGTCTAAAATGTCTGCAATCTCCTTGTGTGACAGGCCTTCAAAGACAGACAGTCGGAACACCTTGCCGTATCCCTCTGGCAACTTGTCTATCAGCTTCAACACTTCTTCCAATGGTACACCTTTCACTGTGGTCTCTTCATTGGGAGCCACCAGCGACTCTGCTTCCTCCAATGGAACAAAGGAAAGGCTTTTCAAATGATCTTTGTATTTCGATGCTACATTCCTCGTTATCGACATCATCCACGATTCAGCCTTTCGATTGTCTCGCAGACGGTCAAACGAAGTGAAGATAATCACAAAAGCATCGTGCAGCACATCTTCCACCGCCTGTTCGTCACTGACATAACGACGGCATACACCCTTCATTCTCTGGGCGTATGCCTTGTACAGTTCTCCGAGCGCATCTGCATCGCCCTGTCTGCACCGTTCTATCAGCCGTGTTATCTCCATCGTGAACATAACGTCTCTAACTATTATGTCCGAAAATCACGAAAAGACTGCACGGGAACAGTTACTTTTTTTCATTTTTCTTGTTTTGACTACTAAAATCGAGTGCAAAGGTACTGAAAATCCTGCTGATTGATCCTCTTTTAATCATTAAACCGCAAAAAAAATATATCCGTCAAACTAAGTGTTGACAGTTGAAATCCCATAGAGGTTTTCAACTTGTCAACGTTAGAACTTGACAACGGATAAAATGATAATCTCTTGCAGAATCCTTTGGGTGTTAATTCTGCAAGGATATGGGTACAGGTGGTAGAAGGGTGTTTAAAAAACGGGTGCAAAATGGGTGCAACTTTGAAATGTGAGAAAAAGAAAAGTCCCGTAAATTATTGATTTACAGGACTCTTTCTTTGGCGCTTCAGGATGGGCTTGAACCAACGACCCCCTGATTAACAGTTAAAAAATGTAATATTTTGTGATATTTGCTTTATGGTTATTTGGTTGATTCACAGAAAGTTAGTAATTTTGCAGCATCTTATGATACTCTATGATTTTGCTTAATTACGAGAATAAATAACCAAAATTTGTTCAGACGGATTGTCAATAAATAAAGGGGTTTCAGAAGATTTGAGTGAATTGAGATAACCAAAATTTGTTCAGATTTGATAAAAATGACTGAAATGACTGAAAGAAAGAAGAGGGAAAAGGTACCCAACATGGAGTCGCTGACAATGGGAAATTGCAGCATTTCGCTTACTCTTGATACAAGATATAGAGACGACAATGGCAAATACCATGCATCCATCCGTTTTACCGTGAATGGCAGTAGATACTTCTTCCATTTGGGTAACAAATATACAGTAGATGAATTTGATGCCATCAGTAAAGCTGATGGTCGTGGACGTGGTGGTAACCAGAGCCAGAACTTCATTGACAGGAACAGACTGGTCGAGCATTACAACCAGTATGTTGATCTTGTACGAGATATGTATAACAAGGGAACACTTAAATCTGTTGATAATATCCGTGCCGTCATTACCGGGCGCATTTCCTCCTATGGCAATTCGGATGAAAGTACTACACCTTATGCCAACTCGTTTATTGGACTGTGGAATGAAGTTATATCGCAGAAGAAAGCCAGTACGGCAGAGACCTATCGTAATGCACGAGACTGTTTCATCAAGAGCAAAGTCTATGATGCTAAGGATGGCTATAATGTAGATGTGGCTATGATCAAGGCGTGGATTGCCTATATGAAGGAGATGGGGTACACGCAAACGACCATCGGTTTCTACCTTCGTGCTATTCGCGTGGTCTTCAAGGCCTGTATCAGTAATGGCTATATGCGTGAGAAGGACTATCCGTTCAGTGCTACAGACCCGATGAAAGTGAAGATTCCGTCTGGCTCTTCACGCAAGGCAGAGTTCCTGACGGTTGAGCAAATGACAGAACTATATGAGTTTTATACAGATGGTGTAATCCCTAAAACTTATAAGCATCCGGAACAGATGAAACAGAGCCTGGGCATGTTCCTTGCCCAGTATCTTTGCAATGGTTGCAATCTCTATGATTTGGCTTTGCTCCGCTACGAAGACTACTATGACTTCTCTGAGCATAAGGCGCTCCGTTTCTACCGCCATAAGACGAAGGATCATTCTGAATCTGGTTCCGAGGTAATCATCCCTATCATACCTCCGCTGAAAAGGATATTGGACGATTGGGCTACACCAGCCAAGAAAGGTGAGCTGCTTTTCCCCTTCCTGCTTGGTGAAGGTATCGACCCTGATAGCAAGAAGGCCAGGGACAAGATACATCAAGAGAATCATAATGTGGCAGACAGAGTGAAGAAGATTGCAAAGATTATGGAATGGGAGATAGAACCTTCATCAACGTTTGCCCGTCATAGTTTTGCTACTAATATGAGCCGTGCGAAGGTGCCAATGGATTACATCAGCTTTGCTATGGGCCATTCTGTTGGTAATACGGGGCAGATAACCAAGCGTTATATCTCACCATATCCCATTGAGGAACAGATGCAGTACAATTCCTATTTACTGAATCTCGAAGAGCTGAAGTCCCTACGTCAGAAGGATTTTAGCAAAGAGGAATTAGTCAAGATGGTTAAGGAGTCGATGACGAAAGAAGAGTTGTTGAGTCTGCTTTTGGATAAGTAGAAGGCTAAAAAACGAGAAAAGATAGATTAAGTGTGCCAAGATACAAAGAAAAGTTGTACCTTTGCACCATATAATAATAAGGTATAAGTAATTCATGGCAAATCGGAAATACAGATACGAGGATATGCAACCCGTGTTAGAACGGTTGTTACAGGATAAGGAATCGGATGAACTGGAGTTTAAAACGGCTGCAGGTGGATTCCCCAAATCCTTTTGGTCAACCTATTCTTCATTTGCCAACACGAATGGTGGCGCTATCGTCTTCGGTGTGAAAGAAAAAGATGAAGAACTCATTTTAGACGGTTTGGACGAATCACAAATTGCCAAGCTAAAGCGTGATTTCTTCAATGGTATGCACAGCAAGCAAAACATAAATATTGCATTGCTAAAAGAAGATGATGTGTTTGATGTCGAGTTTGGCGGAACCCATTTCCTTGTTTTCTATATTCCACGGGTAGATATTAGTCTGAGGCCTGTATTTTGTGGCTTAGACCCTTATACTGGTACTTATCGACGTGACCTTGATGGCGATTATCATTGTTCACGCGAAGAAGTCAACAGTATGTTTGCCGATGCCAACCTTGCAAGCCCGGTAGATGGACGAATCCTGAAGAACTTTAGCAAGGATGATTTAGATCCTGCCTCAATCCAGCAGTATCGCCGTCGTTTTGAGCAATGGAATCCTGACCATGTATGGAATTCATTGCCTGAAGACCAGTTCTTGGAAAAACTCAATGTGTTTAGGAAAGATAGGAAGACTGGTGAATATGGACTGACCTACGCTGGACTGCTGATGTTTGGTACCTACAGCGCCATTATGGACGAGAATCCCAACTTCTTCCCAGACTATCAGGAGATTGTCGATAAGGATAGCCGTTGGGTGAACCGCATTTGCCCTGATGGTAACTGGGAGTCTAACTTATTCCAGTTCTATAGTAAGGTATTGCCCATCCTCCAGAACTTCCTGCCCAAGCCTTTCATTTTGGAGGATAACCAGCGAAAGACGGAAACGCCTGCTCATGTCGCAGTCAGAGAGGCACTATCCAATATGCTGGTTCATGCAGATCACACGGAAAATGCCACGTTGAATGTCTATAAGTATCCCAACAAGATGGTGTTCTCCAATCCTGGCACCATGCTTATCTCTCCCAAGCAATTCTACAAAGGAGGTGAAAGCATCTGTAGAAACAAGTACTTACAGACCATGTTCACCTTCCTTGGCTCTGCTGAAAAAGCTGGCAGCGGTGCCGACAAGATTATTCACGGTTGGGAGAAACAGAACTGGAAGCGGCCGTATATCGTTGAGAGAAGTCGGCCCAATAAAGTGATCCTTACCATGTCTATGGAGTCTCTGTTAGATGAAAATGTCAAGAATGGGCTGATAAGATTGTTTGGTGAACGAGTTGAACAACTGCCACAACCACAACTGATGACATTGGCGATGGCATACTCAGAGGAAGAAATTACCAATGAAAGACTGCAATATGCCTTGGACATCCATCGTGCCGACATCACTAAGATGCTTAGTGATATGTGTGCAGCTCATTTGTTGGAAGCTTCAGGTCATGGACGAGGTACCAAGTATCATGTTTATGGTGTTAAACTTGCAAGCTATACAGGAAACCTTGCAAGTTCAGCCGAAAACCTTGCAACCTCAAAGGAAAACCTTGCAAGTCCAGCCGAGAATCTTGCAACCTCAGAGAAGAACCTTGCAAGTTCAAAGAAAAAGAGATTTTCCAAATTAGAGATAGAGAAACTAATCCTTGACTTCTGCACAGAATGGAGAACGATAGAAGACATTGCAACATTTCTTGATAGAGACAAGAACTATATAAGAAATGAGGTTTTGCCACATTTGGCTGATAAGTTGGTTAAAATGTACGAAAACGTTCCAAACCATCCAAGGCAGAAATACCGGGTGAATAGAAAGGATTAATATGAGTAAATGGATAAATGATCGTGCATGGGCTGTGTCCATGTATATATGCTATGCTCTTTGTTTTATCATTTTGAGTGTAGCGGGATATAATTACACGATGAGTATTATTGGCGAAACATCTTCTATTATGAAGGTGGTCTTGTTTATATGCATTATCTTGTTTGTGGGATTTGGTGTATCTATGGTATTCTCTATCTTCATAACACCCCTGAGCGAACTTTTAAGTCGGTTGTTGTGGCATATTTTCCGCTTGAAGACGAAAAAGGCCATCTCTCCAAATATAGATGCTAAGGAAGAATATATTGAAACCGACAACGCAGCCAATGATACGAATATTGGGGTTGTTTCTGAACCTGATGAATGTAAGGATACTATAGTTACGAGTATTGATGATTCTGTTAGAGAGTCTTTAAAGGCAGAATTTATGAGTGAATACGTCAGGGTAGAATATAGGAATTTGCCTATCTATGATGTATTTGAAAGTCTTTTTGACCAGGAAAAGAGTGGTGCATTTGCTGCTCGTGCATTTAAATGTGCAATGAGTGACCCCATAAAATGGCTAAAGAGTTTCCCTGGATATGAGGATGCAAAGCGATTGTTCCCCAAACGAGATGCCATAAAGGGCGGAAAAACGAACTATTCAAATGCGAATAATACGGTTTACTCTGAAAAAACAATGAATGAAACCGTAGAAGTCATACGGGATAGGCTAAAAGAGTTGACCCCTCCACCAAAGGAGGATCAAGAATAGCATTCCTTTGAGTAAATAGATACCATTCCACAAGCTTCATGTTTGTGGAATTTTTGTATTTTAGAGTTTCATCATCTACAATTTGTCAATGGACTAAGATGGACTCCAGTGGACTCCAGTGGACTTTTTGCAACACACTGAAAATCAAGTGTTTTTATCCTTGTGGTATTCCAAGATATTTCCTAATTTTGCGCCAGAAAATTTGAATATCACAAAATAAAAACAAAGAATTATGGAGAAAAAAATCATCTCAATTGAAAAGTTGTTGCAGACTCCTGTCTGCATGATGAGTGGTGAGGAACTCGCGTTCCTATTTAATAACCTTGGTGTTCTTGACAGAGACAAGAAGCCTGAGTCTTCTATGCCATCACCTGACCGTAAGTTGGCTTACGGTATCAAGGGGATAGCTGAAACTTTTGGTTGTAGCATCCCTACGGCTAACCGTATCAAGAAGAGTGGAGTCATAGACAAGGCTATCTCACAGCTGGGTCGCAAGATTGTGATTGACGTTGATATGGCTCTTGAACTGGCTGCTGAAAGAAAGGAGGATCTGCATGGTAACTTACATTGATTATTGGAACCAGTTCTGGAAGGTTGCAGAACTGGTTCCTATCCCCTCAAGCGAGGTGGCATTATATGCCTATCTGCTTAATGAGTGTAATAGTAAATATTGGAAAATGCCTTTCCCTTGTGCTTCTTCTAAAATATGTGAATCCATCCGAATCTCTAAGGAAACGCTTTGCACAGCAAGGGAGCATCTTGCCAGCATTGGACTTATCTCTTATACGAAAGGTAAGTCCCGATACGTACCGTCCAAATATTGCATACTTGACTTGACGGATAAGTTGACGGATGACTTGACCCATATAAAGAATAAAGATAAAGAAGACAATTCAAAAGAAACGGCATCGCCCAGCTGGTCAGAGATAAAAGACCAGCTGAGGAATGATGAATCATGGCTTCAGGGCATTGTCTTATATCTGGAAGAGCGGGGAATGACCAAGAATTATAAGGAAGTCTGTCAACTGTTAGAAGCGTTCTTCCAATATTTAGAATTGATATATGACACCCAGAAAACTATTGACGACGTGCGTAAGCATTTCTTGAACTGGGCTCCAATGCAGAAACATGCTACTGTTAAGAGCACATCAAAGAACACGCCTATCGGAATGGTGCTGACAGATAGATCTACGGATAAGTTTACTGCTATGAAGGAAAGGATGAAGCAATGATAACAGAAGAAGCATTCCGAGAAGAGATAAATGAACTTGCCCAGCAAGGGACGGATATTGATCCTCAACCTCTGCACTTCCGAGTATTCCAGCCCAAAGAGACATTAATGTCTGGCTTACGAGTGGTGATGCATCACGAAGTGGAGTGGCTTAAGGAGTACGATGAAGTTGCCGACTGGTTATCGGACAACAAGGGAAAAGGATTGTTCCTTATTGGCCCTGTTGGTGTTGGTAAGACGGAAATCTGCATGAAAGTGATACCCATCATATTCTTGCGTTTGTTTAAATTGTCCATTTCACGTATGTCCTCAACCGATATTGTTACCCATGAAAAATACTCTACGGCTATCAGTACAACCATGATTGTAATAGACGATGTCGGTGCTGAAGGAATGTATAATGACTATGGCACTATGCACAACGTGTTTTCTGAAGTCGTGGATAGAACGGAAAGAAACGGTGTCCTGCTGATAGCAACCACGAATCTCAACGATGAGGAACTGAGGGAAAAATACGGAGAACGCACGATGGATAGGATACGTGCTAACATGCGAATCATCATCTTAGACGAGCAATCATTACGAGGACGATACGCTAAGAACTACTCATTTTAGGTGGGACATATCAGTCCCGCTTCCGCTTCAAAATCAAGAACAATTATGGTATATACTAATATTAGATACAGTACAACGCTCAATGATGCGCAGTTGGATTATCTGTCCGACAAGTGTCAGGACATCAACCGTATGATGTGCTTCAAGACCTTCTTGCGGCTTGCAGTCCTGGATCAAACTAAGGTGACGAGAAAGCATTTTTCAGCTGTCCTACAACCTGGCCAATTCATGGCCTCGAAGGTGGAGCTTGCCATGATGTGGGGATGCAATCGGAAGACCGCAACCCGAATCATCAGGGAGTTCAATCTAATGGGTATCCTCCAGTCAGAGGCATCCAACCGAACCACCATCCATACGTTGAAATGCCTGTCGGTTTGGTTTACGAATCAGAGGATGGTCAAGAACGGTTACTTTGTCAGTAACCCTATTGTAAAGCCAGTCGAGAAGCCTGATAGAACTGCTACGCATGTCCCACCTGAAAACGAAGGAAAGACTGTCGTTTCAGAAAAAGATAAAACACTTTTATCAGATGGGACACCGATTGTCCAATCAGTTGAAAATAACGCAAGCATCCATCATAAGGGACCCGAACCTAATGGCATAACGGAACAGAATCTTACACATTCTTTTCCCCTTTTGTCCTTGGCAGAACAAGAGAGGGATAATGACCAGCCGCCATCTGGCTTAACTGTCACTGATGGACTCTCAGGGCAGAGCAACTATCTTCTGCCTACTGATACCGGAATGGACGAAGGAACAAAACCAAGTCCGACGGAGAACGACCAACCTTCATCAAGGCAATGCCCTGCATTGCTTCAGGAGTGTTCAACAATAGGGAAAGAGAAATCCTCTGAAAACGTGCCGTAACGTGCGTGCAGGGAGATAAAGGGCTTGCCCTTGATATAGCCCACTATAACTACTGTCGTAGTTGTGGGCTCTTCCGAGGGACTCAGGGCTTTGCCCTAAGAACCTACAAGGCTCTGCCCTTGACCCGTTCAGGACGCTGCCCCGAAACCCCGGCAAGGGCTGTCAGCCCTCTGCAACCTGACCAGAGAGTGACCCTCTCTCTGGGCTCTCCGCTCAGTGGCATCTGCCCCTAAGAACCCTGAGCAGGAAGTGACTCTCTCCCTGCACCCACCAATCAGGGTAAACCCCGATACCCCCTTGGGAGAATACGGGAAACTACAAATTTATAAATTTCATAATTGTATAAATTCATAATTTCATAAATTACTATGAGTGAAATAGCCAAAGCCTCCGACCACATCGAGCCGTGCAACATCGAGCAGAGCGAACGCCACAACAGGCGGGACGCAGACTACATCGCATCGCTCAACCCGAAGACACTGTACATTCGTCAGAATCTGTCACCCAACAATGAGTCGTATGTCGCACCTGATGTTGAAGGTCAGAGCCTGCAAGAGATATATGATGCCATCAAGGTAATGGTGAAGCAGAAGACAGGCAGAGCCATGCAGGAACGCATGGTGGAAGTCACCGACAAGAAGGGCAAGAAGAAAAAGCGAAACGGCAGCAGTCCGTTGCGTGAGAGTGTCGTCAACATCAAGCCAGACACCACAATGGAAGACTTGCGACAGTACACCCAGCGAGTACAGGACAGGTGGGGCGTAAGAGCTATCCAAATCCACATTCATAGGGATGAAGGTCACTACAAAGACCCTGAGAATCCCGAAACGTGGATACCGAATCTTCATGCTCATATCATCTGGGACTGGATGAACCATGAGACTGGTAAATCCTGCAAGCTCAGCAAGCAGGACATGTCAGAACTTCAGGATATGGCAGCTGAGACATTGGAGATGGAAAGAGGTAAGCGAAAAGAGGAAACTGGAGCCGAACATCTGACCCGTACCGACTTCATCCGACAGAAGCAGGAGAAAGAACTCCAAGCCATTCAAGGCGAAATAGTGGAAAAGAAAACGGAGCTTCAGGAACAGAAAAACGAGATCACAAAGCTGGCTCATTCTTCCTTGCTCGACAAGCTGCTCCACTCAGGCATCAGCCCCGCAGTAAGGAAAGCAATAGAGGATGAAAAGATAGCTCACCAAGAAGAACTTCGTCAGGCAACAACTGCTATTGATGAGAATGGCCGTCCCTATGTTTGGACGAGTGGCAGCAAGAAAGACCAGGATGTCACATGGGAAGAATTAGCCAAGTTCCGTGAAAGGGAGAAAAAGGAGGCAGAAATTAAAGCTAAGGCTGACAAGGAAGCTGCTCTTGCCAAGGCCAAAGAAGACAAAGAAACTTCTATTGCAAAAGTCAAAGCTGACGCAAAGGCCGAACTTGATGCCGAAATTGCCGAAATGAAGGAAGTGTACGGAGGTCTCATAGAAAAGGAGCGTTATGCTTTCAGTGAGAATGGAATGCCACTCTATTGGTCAGATGGCCCAAAGGACGGACAGAGAATAACCAAGGATGAGAGAATCAAGTCATTGGCTGAACAGTTGTCAAAAACAAGAAATTCCAATAAGGCCTTACTTGAAAGGCTGAAAGTCTTGAAAGATCTGATATTTGCGACATGCAGCCTGAATTTCAAGAAAGTAGTCCAAATTATTGTTGACCAGTGGAAGGCTGGCGTAAAACAGTTCACAAAGGACTTGAAGGATTTCTTGTTAAAGGCGATAAGTGTTGAGAAAACGGTAGAAGGTCGCAAGTCATACATCAAGGATGCTTTTGACTTTGCAAAAATGCAGGCAAAGACTGATCCTGATTTGAATCTTGATGACAAAGCCCTGAAGCCTCTCTACGATGATGCGCTGAAAATCGCAGATGGCACATGGGAATCATACCATCAGAAGCACGACCTGTTATTTAAAGAAGCTGTCAAGGCTCTGGTAGAAATGGGCAACTGTTCGTCTCAGCGCCACCTCAACCAGAAACAGGCTGATGCTATCGAGGCGTTTATCAGCCAAGATGGTGGTGACAGGGATATGCTATGTGTTGACCTCTGGGAAACCGCAAGTCCTAAGATAGAATACTATTGGCGTGATGGAACTTTCGATGCACTTGAAGAACTTC